>Ga0209127_100026_pt1 | contig 381225 bp, 340 predicted proteins | sample LakSupMetagenome_FD_187469 | JGI IMG/M metagenome (GOLD analysis project Ga0209127, IMG submission 187469) | Freshwater microbial communities from Lake Superior, Canada - Sta WM archaea (SPAdes) (version 2) | ecosystem: Environmental > Aquatic > Freshwater > Lake | place: Lake Superior, Canada... | reverse complement strand
GCCGGAAAACCAAAACTCGTCGCCATCATCGCGACAGCCCGAAAGCTCGTCACAATCCTCAACGCCCTCATCCGGGACAGACAACCGTGGCGCGAACAAACCACTTGACCAACAAGACAGTCGCTCACCCCTACCCCTCTCCCATTCGGGAGAGGGGATCCCGCGGATACTCCGTCTACCGCCGCACTTGGGTGCTTTTTGCCCTACTGCACCAGCGCCCAGTTGCCGCCCTTGATCTCGAGCATGCGGAAGGCGGAGAGATCGAGGCCGAGATGGTCTCCCGCCGCCATGTTGAAGGTGCCTGTCACGCCGACGAAACCCTTCGTGCCCTCCAGCGCATCGCGGATCGCCTTCGGCTCGGCCTTGCCGGCGCGCTTGATCGCATCGACCAGGAGCCGCAGCCCGTCATGCGCATAACCGCCAAAGGTGGAGGCCGGCTGATTGAACTTCGCCTGGTAGGCGCTCGTATAGGCGGAGACGACCGCCCTTTGCGGATCGTTCGCCGGCAGGAGGTTGGCGACAAGGACGGCGGTGCCGGGCAGGCGCACGCCTTCCGAAGCCGGGCCGGCGAGGTCGATGAAGCTCTTCGAGGCGACGCCATGCGACTGGTAGAGCGGCGTCTTGATGCCGAGCTGGCCATAATTGCGGGTCACGATCGCTGGTCCCTGGCCGAAGCCGGGATTGAGGATCGCCTGCACCTCGCCCTTGGAGCGGATATTGGTGAGCTGCGGGGTCATGTCGGCGTCGTTCGGGCCGTAAGTCTCCTCGGCCAGCACGGTGATGCCGAACTCGCCGATGACCTGCAGACACTGCTTGCGCATCGAGGCGCCGAAGCCGTCCGAGCCGGAGATCAGCGCGATCTTGCTGTAGCCCTTGGCCTTCATGTCCTCGAAGATCTTGCGGCAGGCCATCCGGTCGGTGTGCGGCGTCTTGAAGACGAAGGGCTTGACCGGGTCGATGATCTCGATCGCGCCTGCCAGCGAGATGAACGGGATCTTGGCGTTCTCGGCGACCGAGATGATCGACATGGTGGTGCCGGTTGTCGAGCCGCCGACGATGGCGACGACCTCGTCGTCCTCGACCAGGCGCGTGGCGAAAGTGCGCGCCTTGTTCGGGTCGCCGCCATCGTCATAGAGGAAAAGCTTGATCTTCTGACCGAGTACGCCGCCGGCGGCATTGATCTCGTCGACCAGCAATTTGAGGGTCTTGGCCTCGGGATCGCCGAGCGAGGAGGCCGGGCCGGTCTCGGAGACCGAGGCGCCGATCTTGATGTCGGCCGAGGCCGGGCCAGCCAGGCCGAGCGTCAGCGCGAACGCGCAGCCGAGAAGTCCGAACTTCATTGTTTCCTCCACGTTCCCGTTTTTGGTGCCGAGGCACTTTTTTGGTTCGTCGCCGCGCGGCTGAAGATCAGAGCGCAGTCGCCGTCGTTCCCTTGGGCGTGAAGCTCTCCCGTGGATCGGACGGGGCGCCATCGCCTTGTTGGATTAATAATTGACCGACCGTTCGGACTATGCAAGGAATTTTTTGGAGCGACGGCCCAAGGCCGCGACGATATGGGAGGAAGGCTCGTGTCCGACACGGTCAAGGTAGAGCTCGCCGACGGCCTGCTGCGGCTGACGCTCAATCGTCCCGACAAGCTCAATTCCTTCAACGAAGAAATGCATCTGGCCCTGCGCGCCGGTTTCCAGCGTGCGCATGACGAGAGCGACGTCCGCGCTGTCCTGCTGACGGGGGCCGGGCGTGGCTTCTGCGCCGGCCAGGACCTGGGCGATCGCGACCCGCGCAAGGAGACGGCGCCGGATCTCGGCCACACGATCGAGACCTTCTACAACCCCCTCATCCGGCTGATCCGGAGCCTCGACAAGCCGGTCGTCTGCGCGGTCAACGGCGTGGCGGCCGGCGCGGGCGCCAATATCGCGATCGCTTGTGACATCGTGCTGGCGGCCCGCTCGGCGAAGTTCATCCAGGCCTTCGCGAAGATCGGCCTCGTCCCCGATTCCGGCGGCACCTGGAGCCTCGCGCAATTGCTCGGCGAAGCCCGCGCCAAGGCGCTCGCCCTGACGGCAGAGACCCTGACGGCGGAGACCGCTGCCGCCTGGGGCCTGATCTGGCGCGCCGTCGACGACGCCGAGTTGATGAGGGAGGCCGAGGCGCTCGGCAAGAAGCTCGCCGCGGGTCCGACCTTTGGCCTCGGCCTGATCAAGCAGGCGATCCAGGCCTCGGCCGGCAACACGCTCGACCAGCAGCTCGATCTCGAGCGCGATTTGCAGCGCCGCGCCGGCCGCAGCGCCGACTATGCCGAGGGCGTCCTCGCCTTCCTCGACAAGCGCCAGCCGAAGTTCAGCGGACGATGAGCCTCGACTTTTCCGATCCGGTCGCCGTCGCCCGCGCCTGTGCCGCAGCGATGTGGGAGAAGGACCTCGCCTCCCGCAGCCTCGGCATGAGCCTCGATGCGGTCGGGCCGGGCGAGGCGCGGCTGTCGCTGACCGTCACGGCCGCGATGACCAATGGGCACAAGACCTGCCATGGCGGCTACATCTTCACCTTGGCGGATTCGGCCTTCGCCTTCGCCTGCAACAGCTACAACCAGAACACCGTCGCGCAGCATTGCTCGGTGACCTTCCTGCGCCCGGCCTTCGAGGGCGACCGCCTCACCGCAAGCGCGCGCGAAGTCTCGCGCATCGGCCGCGGCGGCATCTACGACATCAAGGTGACGAACCAGAACGGCGAGCATGTCGCGGAATTCCGCGGCCACTCCCGCACCGTTAAGGGCACGCCGATAGCCGCGCCGGGCTGAACGTTCCGGCCGAAACAAGACAAAGCGGAGGACACCCATGGAAGACCTTTCGCCCCGACCGGGCGATCTCGATCCCATCGAAACCGCCTCCCGGGACGAAATCTCGGCGCTCCAGCTCAAGCGGCTGAAGACGACGCTCGACCATGCCTATCGCAATTCGCCGCATTACCGGGCGAGGTTCGACGAGGCCGGCGTCCATCCGGATGATCTCAGGACGCTGTCCGATCTCGCCAAGTTCCCCTTCACGGTGAAGAAGGACCTGCGAGACACCTATCCGTTCGGCATGTTCGCGGTGCCGCGGGAGAAGATCGCCCGCATCCACGCGTCGTCGGGCACGACCGGCAAGCCGACCGTCGTCGGCTACACCCGGAACGACATCGAGATGTGGGCAACCTGCGTCGCCCGCTCGATCCGGGCGGCGGGCGGGCGGCCCGGCGACATCTGCCATGTCGCCTATGGCTATGGCCTGTTCACCGGCGGGCTCGGCGCCCATTACGGCGCCGAAAAGCTCGGCTGCACGGTGATCCCGATCTCGGGCGGCATGACCGAGCGCCAGGTCTGCCTGATCCAGGACTTCAAGCCGCGCATCATCATGGTGACGCCGTCCTACATGCTGTCGATCCTCGACGAGTTCCGGCGCCAGGGCATCGACCCGCGCAGCTCCTCGCTAGCGGTCGGCATCTTCGGCGCCGAGCCGTGGACCAATGCGATGCGCGAGGAGATCCAGCAGGATTTCGACATGCACGCCGTCGACATCTACGGCCTGTCAGAGGTGATCGGCCCGGGCGTCGCCAGCGAATGCGTCGAGACCAAGGACGGTTTGCATGTCTGGGAGGATCATTTCTACCCGGAGATCATCGATCCCGAGACCGGCGCGGTCCTGCCCGATGGCGAGATGGGCGAGCTCGTCTTCACCTCCTTGACCAAGGAGGCGTTGCCGATCATCCGCTACCGCACGCGCGACCTGACGCGGCTGCTGCCCGGCACGGCGCGGGCCATGCGCCGGATCGAGAAGATCACCGGCCGCAGCGACGACATGATGATCCTGCGCGGCGTCAACATCTTCCCGACGCAGATCGAGGAACAGCTGCTGAAATGCGGCGGCCTGGCCCCGCATTTCCAGATCGAGCTCGTGCGCGCCGGCCGGATGGACGACATGGTCGTCCATGTCGAGGCGATGCCGCACGCCGCCGATGCGGCCGCCCGTGCCTCGTCAGCCAAGGAGCTTGCGCACCACATCAAAAGCGTGGTGGGGGTGAGCACCAAGATTGAGGTCGGCGACCCCGATTCGGTCGAGCGTTCGGCCGGCAAGGCCAGGCGCGTCGTCGACAACCGGCCGAAAGGATGACAGGCGATGGCCCGCACCAGGGCTGCGGATTTCGACGAGAAGCGGCGCAGCATCCTCGACAGCGCCGCAGCCGTCTTCGCCAAGCTCGGCATGGAGCGCGCCTCGATGGCGCAGATCGCCCAGGAGAACAACGTCTCCAAGGCGCTGCTCTACCATTATTATCCGAGCAAGGACCTGCTGATCTTCGACATCGGCCGCACCCATCTCGTCGAGCTGGAGGCGGCGATCATCGAGGCCGACCGGCCCGATCTCGAGCCGCGGGCACGCTTGCGCCACCTGATCGGCGGCGTACTCGAGAACTACCGCACCGCTGCGAATTTCCACCAGGTCCTGCTCAACGGCACCGGCTCGCTGACCGACGCCCAGAGGCTGGAACTGCGCGAGATGGAGCGCCGCATCGTCAAGGCGTTCTCGGACGTGCTGGTCGACATCAACCCGGCGCTGGCGAAAAGCAGCGCCGGTGTAACGCCGGTCACCATGTCGCTCTTCGGCATCCTGAACTGGGTCTACACCTGGTTCCGGCCGAGCGGTGCGCTCAGCCGCGAGGGCTATGCCGACATGGTCACCGCACTTTTCCTCGACGGCGCCGCGGCGATGAAATAGGCGGCGCTCACGCCGGCCAGCTCTTCGCCACCATGGTCAGCACGTCGTATTGCGCGACGAGCTGGGCCTCCTGGTTGGTCACCGTGCAGTCCCAGCGCACCTCGCCGTAATCTTCGGTCTCACGCGGGTTGATCTGCTTGCAGGTCAGCGTCACCTGCAAGCTGTCGCCCGGATTGACCGGGGTGAGGAAGCGCAGCGCATCGACCCCGTAATTGGCGAGCACCGGCCCCGGCGCCGGATCGACGAAGAGACCGGCTGCAAACGACACGATCAGATAGCCATGCGCGACGCGCCCGTCGAAGAACGGGTTCGCCTTGGCGGCTTCCTCGTCCATATGGGCGTAGAAGGTGTCGCCGGTGAAATGGGCGAAGTGCTCGATGTCCTCCAGCGTCACCGTGCGCGAGGCCGTGACGAGCTGGTCGCCGATCTCCAGTTCGGCCAGCGACTTGCGGAAGGGGTGGATGCCGTCCTGACGCGTCTTCGCGCCCTGCATCCAGCGGCCGGTGACCTCCGACAACAGCCAGGGCGCGCCCTGGACGGCGGTGCGCTGCATGTAGTGCTTGACCGAGCGCATGCCCCCCAGCTCCTCGCCGCCGCCGGCGCGGCCGGGACCGCCATGGACCAGCACCGGAAGGGGCGAGCCATGGCCGGTCGAGGATTTGGCGCTGACGCGGTTGCCGAGCATGACGCGGCCATGCCATGGCCCGAGCGCCTGCACGGCCTCGCGCGCAAAGGCGGCATCGTTGGTGAAGACCGAGGCGACGAGGCTGCCCTTGCCGCGCCGGGCCAGCTCCACCGCCTCCTCGGCAGTCTCGTAAGGGATGATCGTGCTGACCGGGCCGAAGGCTTCGACATCGTGCACGGCCTTGGCCGAGCCGGGCTTGTCGCAATAAAGCAGCACGGGGCTCAGGAACGCGCCGGCCTCAGCATCGCCCGAGGTCAGCTTCGCCTGGCTGGGATCGCCGGCGACGATCTCGGCATCTCCCTGCAGTTCCGCGATGCGGGCGCGGACCTCGTCGCGCTGCGCGAGGCTGGCAAGCGGCCCCATCCGGGTCGCCTCCTCACCAGGATTGCCGAGCGCGGTCTTGGCGAGCCGATCGCCGAGCGCCTTGATCAGCGGCTCGACCGCGGCGCGCGGCGCGATCACGCGCCGGATCGCCGTGCATTTCTGCCCGGCCTTCACCGTCATCTCGCGGGCGACCTCCTTGACGAAGAGGTCGAACTCCTCGGTTCCCGCGACGGCGTCGGGACCGAGGATGGCGGCGTTGAGCGAATCCGCCTCCATGGTGAAGCGCACGGAATTCTCGACGATCGCCTTGTGCGCCCGGAGCTTGCGGCCGGTGGCGGCCGAGCCGGTGAAGGTCACGACATCCTGGCAATCGACATGGTCGAGCAGGTCGCCGACCGAGCCGCTGATCAGTTGCAACGCGCCCCTGGGCAGGATGCCGGTCGCGATGATCCTGCGCACCATCAACTCGGTCAGATAGGCGGTCTGGCTCGCCGGCTTGACGATCGCCGGCATGCCGGCGAGCAGCGTCGGCGCCAGCTTCTCCAGCATGCCCCAGCACGGGAAATTGAAGGCGTTGATGTGGATCGCGACGCCTTCCAGCGGCGTCAGGATGTGCTGGCCGGAGAAGGTATTGTCGCGCGAGAGCGCCTCGACGTCGCCGTCGACCAGGGTGCGCGTGTTCGGCAGCTCGCGCCGGCCCTTCGAGGCATAGGACAGCAAGGTGCCGACGCCGCCCTCGATGTCGATCCAGCTATCGGTGCGGGTCGCGCCGGTCGCTGTCGAGAGGGCGTAGAACTCTTCCTTCGCCTCCATCAGCGCCTGGCCGAGCGCCTTCAGCATCAAGGCGCGCTCGTGGAAGCTGAGCTTGCGCAGCGCCGGCCCGCCCGCCTCGCGGCCATGGTTCAGCGCGCGCTTCATGTCGAGGCCACTGGCGTCGATCAGCGCGACCTCCGCGCCAGTCGCCGCATCGAGCAGCGGCACGGCCTTGCCGGCGCCGCGGACCCAGTCTCCGGCGATATAGGATTCGAGCTGGCGGACGGTCTTCACTGGCGCATTCATCCCTTGAGATTCCTTGTCGATCGCGATGTGCGGCTTGTCGCCGTCGTCAATTCGATGTGCCGGTCAGGCCAGACCGATGACACGCAGCAAATCGTCCACCTGCCGCTCCCAGGCGGCGGCGAGCTCGGAATTGCCGGTACGGCGCAGGCCGAACTTCCTCTGCGTTTCGAAATGCGCCGAGCTGCCGCGGCCGAAGCTCGCGGCGACGCGCGGGCGCCAATAGGCGAGCGCAGCAGCGACCTGCGGCCGGTTGGCCGGTTCCTGCAGCAATTTCCGCAAGCCCTCTTCGCCGAGCTCCCTGTGCCGGCGCTCACGGGGCAGGATGGCGCGGAAAATCTCGCCGAGCGGCTGGTAGGAAAGCCCGGCGAATTCCTCGATCTGGATCACCACGGCCTGGCCCATCAGCACGTTCATCACGACCGCGTCGAGCCAGCCCTGCAGCGGGTAGTGCAGCACGGCGAGCCGCATGTCGGCGCCGTGACGGGCCGCGCCGAGATCGCTGTCGCGCGCGACGCGCTCGGCCCAGGGATGATGGTTGGCATAGCGCGAGATGTCGGCGCCGAATTCGCCCATCACGGCGAGCACGCGCTCGGCATGGTCGAGCTTCTCAAGCACGATGCGGGAGGCGGCGATGCGCTCCTTGATGCCCGGCCCCTGGTTGATGATATCCGCGAAGCCGGCGGCCCCGGCGAGCTCGCTGTCGACGAAGGTCGCCATCAGCCTGAGCAATTCGCCGCGATAGCGCGGCGGCGCGTTCTCGGGCGTGGTCAGCTTGCCGCCCTGCGCCAGATAGGCTTCGAGCGGCATGGTGTCGGTGTCACTGGTCATAGGTCACCACCACCCGATCGGAGAGCGGATAGCACTGGCAGCTCAGCACATAGCCCTGGCGGACCTCGTAGTCTTCCAGGGCATGGTTGGTCGCCATCTCGACCTCGCCCTCGACGACCATGGCGCGGCAGGTCGAGCACACGCCCGCCTTGCAGGCATAGGGCGCATCGAGACTGGCGCCGAGCGCCGCCTCCAGGATGGTCTGCCCGGTCTTGGCCATCTCGATCACGCGCGTCGTGCCATCGAGGGTGATCGTCGCGGTGCAGGTCGCGGCCTTGCCGGTGTCGGCGGCGGTCCTGACGACATGCTTGCCGCGGCGTGGCGCGGAGGCGAACAGCTCAAACTTGATCTGGTCGTCGCGAAGGCCGTGCTCGCGCAGCGCCGCCGCGATCGCCAGCATCATCGGCTCCGGGCCGCAGATGAAAGCCATGTCGATGGCGGCGATGTTGATCCAGCCCTTGAACAGTCTGGCGCATTTCTCGGCGTCGATGCGCCCAGAGAAGAGCTCGACCTCCTGCGCCTCGCTTTCCAGCACATGCACGACGTTGAAGCGGCCGAGATGGGTGTTCTTGATGTCCTCCAGCTCCTCGCGGAACATGATCGAACTGACCGAGCGGTTGCCGTAGACCAGCGTGAAGCGCGACCCCGGCTCGCGCGCCAATGTCGTCTTGATCAGCGAGAGCACCGGCGTGATGCCGCTGCCGCCGGCGAAGCCGAGATAATGCCGCTTCTCCTCCGGCTTCAGCGGCACATGGAAGGCGCCCATCGGCGGCATCGCCTCGACCACGTCGCCGGGCTTCAGTTCCTCGTTCGCCCAGGTCGAGAAGGCGCCGCCATCGACGCGCTTGATGCCGACCTTGAGGATGCCCTCATCCTTGCCGGCGCAGATCGAATAGGAGCGGCGCAGCTCCTCGCCCTCGAAGTCCCTGCGGAAGGTCAGGTACTGGCCTTGGGTGAAGTCGAAGGCGGCGCGGTCCTCCGCGCGTGGCGCGAGAGTGACGACCACCGCATCGCGCGTCTCGCGGCGAATATCGGCGACCTCCAGCGGAAAGAAGCGGGCCATCGGTCCCTCAGATGCTCTTGAAGTAGTCGAACGGTTCCAGGCAGTCGGTGCAGCGGAAATGCGCCTTGCACGGCGTCGAGCCGAACTGGCTGATGCGCTCGGTCCGCAACGAGCCGCAGCGTGGGCAGCTGACTTCGAGCGGCCGCAGTGCACCGGCGCAGGCGGCGGTGCCTTCGACCGGCGGGGCGATACCGTAGTCGCGCAGCTTGGCGCGGCCCTCGGCGCTGATCCAGGCGGTGGTCCAGGCCGGCGACAATTGCCGCTTCAGGACGAGCTTCTCGATGCCGTGCTCGCGCAGGCTCCGCTCGATCTCGAAGTTGATGACGCCGGTCGCCGGGCAGCCGGAATAGGTCGGCGTCACCGTCACCTCCAGCAGATCATCGGCCCAGGCGACGTCGCGGATGATGCCGAGATCGACCAGCGAGATCACCGGGATCTCGGGATCCGGAATCTCGCCGAGCCATGACCAGATCTCGGCGACGGCCGGGCGGGAGATGGTGGCGGCGTCCATCAGCGCCTCCTCACCAGCTGGCGCCGGGATAGGCGCGCTGCAGGAACTGCATCTCGGCGAGGATGTAGCCGAGATGCTCGGAATGAACGCCGCGCCGGCCGCCCTTCTGGGCGAAGCTCTTTTCCGGCGCTTTCAGCGTCGCCTCGGCCAGGGTCCGGCCGACATGGTCCTGCCAGGCCGCTTTCAGCGAACCGGGCTCCGGGGCGAGGCCTGATGCCGCGAGTTCCTCGTCGACCGCATCGGCGAGGAACATCTCGCCGGTATAGGGCCAGAGGAAATCAACGGCCGCCTGCATGCGGGCATGGCTTTCAGCCGTGCCGTCGCCGAGGCGCACGACCAGATCGGCGCTGCGCTCGAGATGATAGGCGACCTCCTTCGAGGCCTTCTCGGCGATCTCGGCGATGCGCCTGTCGGCCGAACCGATCAGCGCCTTCAGCAGCGGCAGATGCCAGGCGTCGAACAGATATTGCCGCATCAGCGTGCGGCCGAAATCGCCGTTTGGCTGCTCGACCAGCAGGAGATTGCGGTAGCCGGAGACATCACGCAGGAAGGCAACCTCGTCGGGCGTGCGGCCCTTGCCCTCGGCCTCGCAGGCGAGCCCGAGCCAGAGCTGGGTCTGGCCGATCAGGTCGAGCGCGGTGTTGGCGAGTGCGATGTCCTCTTCCAACGCCGGGGCATGGCCGCACCATTCCGAATTGCGATGGCCGAGGATCAGGCAGTTGTCGCCCATGCGCAGCGCGAACTCTGCGACCGCCGAAGAAACCGCAGAGGAAGAGGCCGGGGCGTTCATCACATATGTCCCACTTCGTCCGGCACATCGAAGAAGGTCGGGTGCCGGTAGACCTTGGCGTTGGCGGGATCGAACAGCGGCCCCTTGTCGGAGGGCGCGCTGGCGACGATGTCGGCCGAGCGCACCACCCAGATGCTGACGCCCTCGTTGCGGCGCGTATAGACATCGCGGGCATTGAGAATCGCCATTTCGGCATCCGGCGCATGCAGGCTGCCGACATGGCGGTGGTTGAGGCCATGCTGGCCGCGGATGAAGACCTCCCAGAGGGGCCATTCGTTCGACATCATCAGCTCCCTTCGGCCGGCGCGTTACTCGGCAGCGATCCTGGCGGCTTGGCGCCTTGCTGCCTGCTTCTCCGCATGGGCGGTGAGTCCGTCGCGGAACCAGGCGCCGTCGTTCCAGGCCTTGCGCCGCGCCTCCAGTCGCTCGCGATTGCACGGGCCCTCGCCGGCGATCACCGCGAAAAACTCGGTCCAGTCGGGCTCGCCGAAATCATGGCCACCCTTCGCCTCGTTCCACTTCAGCGCGGGATCGGGAACGGTGAGGCCGAGATACTTGGCCTGGGGCACGGTCTGGTCGACGAATTTCTGGCGCAGCTCGTCATTCGAGTTCTGCTTGATCTTCCAGGCCATCGACTGGGCCGAATGAACGGAGGCATCGTCGGAAGGGCCGAACATCATGAGGGACGGCCACCACCAGCGATCAAGCGCATCCTGCGCCATCGCCTTCTGCTCCGGCGTGCCCTTGGCGAGCACGGTCATGATGTCGAAGCCCTGGCGCTGATGGAAGCTTTCTTCCTTGCAGATGCGCACCATGGCGCGGGCGTAAGGGCCATAGGAGCAGCGCTGCAGCGGGACCTGGTTCATGATCGCGGCGCCGTCGACCAGCCAGCCGATCGCGCCGATATCGGCCCAGCTCAGCGTCGGATAGTTGAAGATCGAGGAGTACTTCGCCTTGCCGGAATGGAGCTGCTCGTACATCTGGTCACGGCTGATGCCGAGCGTCTCCGCGGCGCAGTAGAGATAGAGGCCGTGGCCGGCCTCGTCCTGCACCTTGGCGAGCAGGATCGCCTTGCGCTCAAGCGTCGGGGCACGCGTGATCCAGTTGCCCTCGGGCAATTGGCCGACGATCTCGGAATGGGCGTGCTGGCTGATCTGGCGGATCAACGTCTTGCGATAATCCTCCGGCATCCACTCCTTCGGCTCGATCTTCTGGCCGGCGTCGATGCGCTCCTGGAAGGCACGCTCCTGCGGCTCCATCTCGTCGAGGCTGCGGACCCGCTTCGCCTCGGTCTTGACCATCTGGGCATACATCGGCTCGCCTCCTGTTCCGGTTCGCGCGTCAGACGCGCTCGAGGATCACTGCAATTCCCTGCCCCACCCCGACACACATCGTGCACAGGGCAAAACGCCCGCCGCTGCGCTGGAGTTGCCACATCGCCGTCGTCGCCAGCCGGGCGCCGCTCGCGCCCAAGGGATGGCCGAGCGCGATGGCGCCGCCATTCGGGTTCACCTGCGGCGCGTCGTCCGGCAGGCCGAGCTCGCGCAGCACCGCGAGCCCCTGCGCCGCAAAGGCCTCGTTGAGCTCGATCACGTCCATCTGCCCGAGTTCCAGCCCGGCGCGCTGCAGCACCTTTCGCACCGCCGGCACGGGGCCGATGCCCATGATGCGCGGTGCGACACCGGCCGCGGCCATGGCGACCACGCGGGCGCGCGGCGTCAGGCCGTTGGCTTTCGCCGCCTTCTCGCTCGCCACGATCAGCGCCGCCGAGCCGTCATTGACGCCGGATGCGTTACCGGCAGTGACGCTGAGATCGGGACCGTTGACGCCTTTCAGCTTGGCCAGCTGATCGAGCGTCACCTCCGGGCGCGGATGCTCGTCACGGTCGACGATGAGGGGATCACCCTTCCTCTGCGGCACGGACACCGGCGCCATCTCGTCGGCGAAACGGCCGGCGGCTTGCGCGGCAGCCCAGCGCTGCTGGCTGCGCAGCGCGAACGCGTCCTGATCGGCGCGCGAGACGCCAAAATCGGCGGCGACATTGTCAGCCGTCTCGGGCATGGAATCGATGCCGAAGGCCTTCTTTAGCTTCGGGTTGACGAAGCGCCAGCCGATCGTGGTGTCGTAGATCGCATTGGCGCGCGAGAAGGCGGCATCGGCCTTCGGCATGACGAAGGGTGCGCGCGACATGCTCTCGACGCCACCGGCGAGCATCAGATCGCAGTCGCCGGCCCGGATCGAGCGGGCGGCGAGACCGAGCGCATCGAGCCCCGAGCCGCAGAGACGGTTGACCGTGGTGCCGGGCACGTCGACCGGCAGCCCGGATAGGAGCACGGCCATGCGCGCGACGTTGCGATTGTCTTCGCCGGCCTGGTTGGCGCAGCCGAAGATGACGTCGTCGACCCCGGCCCAGTCGACGGACGGATTGCGCTGCATCAGCGCCGCAAGGGGGATCGCCGCGAGATCATCGGCACGCACGCTCGAAAGCGCTCCGCCATAGCGGCCGACGGGGGTGCGAACCGCATCGCAAATAAAGGCGTCCGCCACGATCTCTCTCCCCGAAATCCGTCGCCTTGTTTTTATCAACCGACCGGTCGGTCATTTAATTACACGAATTCGAGCGGAGATCAACAGGGAGTGACAAGCTGTCGCGATCATGCCGGCACGCCCGCAAATGCCATCTCAAAAGCACGGCGCCGAAGCGACTGCGAGCTCGCGGCTATGCCTCCCCCGCCAGGCGCGACGTGGCCCGGCGCATCAGGTCGAGCAGATGCAGTGCTGCGGGGGTCAGCGGCAGATCGGAGCGCCGAACGAGAACCAGCGGCGGCGCCGTCAGCTCTTCCTCGACCTTGATCGTGATCAGCGCCTTCCCGGTCATCTCGAAGCGCTCCCATTGCGCCGGGACCATCGCCAGCAGGTCGCTGTTGGCGAGGCAGGTCAGCAAGGTCAGGGCCGACTGGCTGCGCACCGCCAGGCGCGGCGGCGGCAGATGGTGGCGGGCGAAGAAGTCGTTGATCTCGTCGCTGGCATCGGCGGTGATCGAGGTCGTGACCCAGTCCTGGCCGACGAGTTCGCGCAGGGAGGTCGCCGCCGCCAGCGGATGGCCGGCGCGGCACAGGACGATGCGGCGGTTGTGGAACAGCACCTCGCGGCTGAGCTGGGGCACCGGTTGCGCGCCGCCGTCGGGGCCAATGTAGAAGTCGACCGTGCCGTCGCGCAGCCGCTCTTCGAGCGTCGGATAGAAGCCCTCGATGATATGCAGCCTGATGTCCGGGTAGCGGGCGCGGAACGGGCGCAGGCTCGGCGGCAGCAAGGCAAGATGCGCCGCGATCGAGAGCCCGACCGTGACCGTGCCGGTGCCGGCGCCCCTGAGCTGCTCGACCTCCTCGCGGGTGCGCCGGATTTCGGTCAGGATCGACCTGGCGCGAGCGACGAAGGCCTCGCCCAGCGGCGTCGCGACGACGCCGCGGGCACGGCGCTCGAACAGCGGCGCGCCGAGCTCGCGCTCCAGCAGAGCGAGGCTGCGCGTCAGCGCCGGCTGGGCGATCTGCAGATGCCGGGCCGCGGCCCGCATGCTGCCGCGCTCGGCGATCGCCACCACCTCCTCGAAATGATGAAGCTTCATCGGCCCGCCCCCGCGCACGATTTGAACGATACCGATCTGCTATCGCTCCTGCAATTTTTCCATCTGTTCAGGTATCTATGTGGGGATTAGCCATTCCTCACGAACAAGCAGCGGCCGCCTCGGAGCACCGGGAGACGGCCCTTTCGGGAGGAACGCATGGAGATCATCAAGCCCGCATTCCATCACGTCACCTTCAAGACGAGCCGGCTCGCCGAGATGGTGGCGTGGTACGGCATGGTCGTCGGCGCCCGTCCGACCTTCCAGGACGCCAACAATGCCTGGACGACCAATGACGAGGCCAATCATCGCGTCGCCTTCCTGTCGGCGCCCGGGCTCGGCGACGATCCCGACAAGCGCAGCCATAACGGCATCCACCACAGCGCCTTCGAGTATGAGAGCTTCGCCGACCTGATGTCGTCCTATGCCCGGCTGCGCGACGAGGGCATCCGGCCTGCCTTCAGCCTCGACCACGGCATGACGATCTCGATCTACTACAAGGATCCCGAGGGCAATTTCGTCGAGCTGCAATGCGACACCTACGGCGACTGGCGGCAGTCGAGCGAATGGATGCGCTCCTCGCCGGATTTCGCCGAAAACCCGATCGGCACCTTCTTCGATCCGGAGCGGGTCCATCAGGACCACAAGGCCGGCAAGAGCTTCGACGCGCTCCATGTCGCGATGCGTCGGGGCGACTATCAGCCGGCCGAGACGCCCGATCTCGGGCTGCCGGTGTGAGCGGCGCCGTGCTCGCTCTCCAGGACCAGCTCGCGATCGAGCAGCTGATCCAGCGTCACGCCTGGCTGATCGACCATGGCGAGGCGGACAAGGTCGGCGAGCTCTTCGCCGGGGAGGCGGCACTTTACGGAGTCGGCCCCGACAAGATCGGCCGCGCGGCCATCGCCGAATGGGGCCGCCAGCGCGCGGCGATGAGCGAGCGCCGCTCGCGCCATGTCCAGAGCAACATCCTGATCGAGCCCGTCGCTCCGGATGCAGCGCGCGGCTGGGTCGTGCTGACGCTCTACCGCCATGACGGGCCGGGCGAAGGCTCGGCCGTGCCGCTGCTCATCGCCGAATACGCCGACCGCTATGCCAGGGAGCCGGACGGCACCTGGCTCTTCGCCGAGCGGCGGCTCGCCGTGCTGTTCGGCGCCGCCTGACGACACCGCGTTCGTCGCCTCGCCGCACCGGCTGGAGGCGTCCGAGAAAGGAGAAGACTCATGCGTCTCGCCACCATCCTGAGCGACGGCAAGCCTGTTCTCGCCGCCTATCGCGGGCAGGAGCTGATCGATCTCGCCAAGGCCGGCCCCGGGCTGCCCGCTGACATGCTCGCCTTCCTCCTCGGCGGCGAGGCCGCCCGCACGGCAATCGCCAAGGCCCTCGATGCCGCGCCGGCCGCGGCCGTGCTCGATCCAGAGCGCACGACCTTCCTGCCGGTAGTGCCGCGCCCCGGCAAGATCATCTGCGTCGGGCTGAACTACGCCGACCATTCGGCCGAGAGCGGCTTCAAGCAGCCGGATTACCCGACGCTGTTCGGCCGCTTCGCCACCAGCCTGATCGGCCACAAAGCGCCGCTGATCCGGCCTGATCTCTCCGACCAGCTCGACTATGAGGGCGAGATCGCGGCGGTGATCGGCCGGCGCGGCAAGCATGTCTCCAAGGCAAACGCGCTCGACCATGTCGCCGGCTACGCCGTCTTCAACGAGGGCTCGGTGCGCGACTACCAGTTCAAGGCGCCGCAATGGACCGTCGGCAAGAATTTCGACGGCACCGGCGCCTTCGGCCCGGCGCTGGTCACGGCGGACGAGCTCCCGCCCGGCGCCCGCGGCCTCAGGCTCACGACCAGGCTGAACGGTGAGACCGTGCAAAGCGCCAGCACCGACGACATGGTCTTCGACGTCGCGAGCCTGATCGCGATCATCAGCGAGGCGATCACGCTGGAGCCCGGCGACGTCATCGTCACCGGCACGCCGGCCGGCGTCGGCGTGGCGCGCAAGCCGCAGCTCTTCATGAAGCCCGGCGATGTCTGCGAGGTCGAGGTCGAAGGCATCGGACTCCTCGTCAACCCGATCGCGCAGGAAGCGGCCGAGCGGGCCGCGGCCTGACAGCAGATCATGGGGAGCAGAGAACCGTGACCAAGACCGGCAAGGACATCGACGTATTGATCGCCGGCGCCGGGCCGGTCGGCCTCGCGGCTGCGATCGAGCTCGGCCAGCGCGGCATTTCCTGCCTCGTTGTCGAGCGCAACGACCGCGTCGGCTATTCCCCGCGCGCCAAGACCACCAATGTCCGCAGCCGCGAGCATCTGCGCCGCTGGGGCATCGCCGACGCCCTGCGGGCCGCCTCGCCGATCCCGCCGGACTATCCTTCAAACGTCGTGTTTGCGACGCGGATGAACGGCCCCGAACTCGCCCGCTTCGGCAATGCGCTGAACGGCAGCCGCGCTCGCAACGACCTCTATTCGGAAGAGGCGCAATGGGTGCCGCAATATGTGCTGGAGGAAGTGCTGCGCCGGCATGCTGTATCGCTGCCCGGCGTCGAGATCCGCTTCAATACCGAGCTCATCTCCTTCGCCGATCACGGAAGCGGCATAGTTTCGCGCCTGAGGGACGTGACCAGCGGCGCCGAGCGCGAGGTTGCGAGCGCCTATCTGATCGGCGCCGACGGCGCACGCAGTTCGGTGCGCGAGGCGATCGGCGCGAGGATGGAGGGCGAAGGCGCCTTCTCCAAGAACTACAACGTCATCTTCCGCGCGCCGGAGCTGGCCTCACGCCACGCCCATGGCCCGGCGATCATGTACTGGATGGTCAACGAGGAGGTCCCCTCGCTGCTCGGCCCGATGGACAACGAGGGCCTGTGGTTCTTCATGGCGACCAAGCTCGCCAACGACGTCGACCCGGCCAGCGTCGATCCCGTCGAGCTGATCCGCCGCGGCACCGGCCTCTCCGACCTCGAGATCGAGATCGTCGGCCGCGATCCCTGGGTCGCGCATCGCCTGGTCGCCGACCGCTACGAGAAGGGCCGGGTCTTCCTCGCCGGCGACGCCTGCCACCTCCACCCACCCTTCGGCGGCTTCGGCATGAACATGGGCATCGGCGACGCCGTCGATCTCGGCTGGAAGCTGGCGGCGGTGCTGCAAGGCTGGGGCGGCCCGGAACTGCTGGCGAGCTATGCCGCCGAGCGGCGCAAGGTGCATGAACGCACCATCGCCGAAGCCGTGATCAACTACGGCGCCGTCGGCAACCAGCTCGTCCGGCCGGGGCTGGAGGAGCCGGGACCGCTTGGCGATGCCACAAGGCGCGAAGTCGGCGAGATCATCGAGGCGACCAAGCTGCGCGAGTTCCGCACGCTCGGGATCGTGCTCGGCATGCGCTACGAGGATTCTCCGATCATCATCCCAGATGGCAGCGCCCCGCCGGTCGAGCATTTCATGCTCTATGTGCCCTCGGCTCATCCGGGCTGCCTGGCGCCGCATCTCTGGCTCGCCGACGGCTCCTCGCTCTACGACCATTTCGGCCAGGGCTTCACCCTGCTCGCCACGGCCGGGGATGGCGCGGAGGCAGCGCCGCTGATCGCCGCGGCACGCCGTCTCGGCGTGCCGCTGAAGCTGCTGCTGCCGGGCGATCGCCGCCTGCCCGCCCGCTATGGCGCGCGCTTCGCCCTGATCCGGCCGGACCAGCATGTCGCCTGGCGCGGCGATGCACTCCCGGCCGATTGCGAGGCGCTGCTCGCCATCGTCACCGGCCGCAGGAAGCTCGAGGCCGCGATCGGGATACCGGCCACGGCCGCCTAGGACCAAAGCACAAGAGACAAGACCACAGAACGGGGAGGATACGATGAAACAGGGAGTGATCGGTGCCTTGCTCGGCGCGGCGTTGGCGGTTTCGCTGGCGAGCGCTGGAGCCCTCGCGCAGACCATCGAGCTGAAGGTCTCGCATTACCTGCCGCCGAACCACCAGATGCACAAGCAGCTGGAAGCCTGGGGCGCGGAGCTGGCCCAGCGCTCGAATGGCCGGCTCAAGCTCGCCATCTTCCCGGCCGCGCAGATGGGCCCGATGCCGCGGCAATACGACCTTGCCCGCACCGGCGTGGCCGACATCGCCTTCTTCCTGCACGGCGCCCTGCCCGGCCGCTTTCCGCTGACCGAGATCTCGCATCTGCCCTACGCCTTCAACCGCGGCGAAGGGGCCAGCGCCAAGGCGCTGAGCACGGCCGAGGCCTCGGGCATCCTGACCGAGTTTTCCGGCAAGCTCGCGGCCGAGCACGAGGGCACCAGGCCGCTCTATTTCATCGCGACGCCGACCTTGAGCCTGTTCTTCAACCGGCCGGCGGTGAAGACCCCCGCCGGGATGCGCGGCCTGCGCATGCGCCATAACGGCCCGATCGCCTCGGCCATGCTGGAAGCCTGGGGCGCGACGCCTGCCGCCGTCCCTCCGGCGGAGCTGTCCGACTCGCTCTCGAAGGGCACGATCGCCGGCATGTTCTTCAACTACGAGGCGGCGAAGTCCTTCCAGATGGCCGAGAGCGTCAAGTCGGTGACGGAGCTCGACGCCGCCGCCGGCACTTTCGCGCTGGTGATGAACGCCGAGAAGTACAAGTTGCTGCCCGAGGACCTGCGCAAGCTGATCGACGACACGACGGGTCCGGCCGCCGCTCGCAAGGTCGGCGCGATCTACGATCAGGCCGAGGCGGAAGGCCGTGCCTATCTGCGCGCCGCCAATGCCGAGATCCCCGAGCTCAGCGGCGCCGAGCGCGGAGCGTTCGAGGAGCTGGCCAAGCCGGTCACCGCGAGCGTCATCGCCAGGGTCGAGGCCAAGGGTATCAAGGCCAAGCAGTTCTATGACGAGCTGCGCGCCGCCGTGAGTGCCGCCAAATGAGCCCCGGCAAGCTCCGCCGCCTCGACCCGGTGCGGCTCCTGACCATAGCCGGGGCGCTGGCGCTCGCGGTCATGGTGCTCTGGACGATGGTCGACATCGGCGCCCGGCTTGCCTTCAATAAGCCGCTGCACGGCACGCTCGACCTCGTCGAGGTCACGCTGGTGCTCGTCGCCTTCCTCGCCTTGCCCGAGTGCTTTCGCCGCGACGAGCAGATCAAGGTCGACCTGTTTGATACGATGGTTCGTCCCCGAACCCTGGCTGCGATGCGGCTCGCCGGCGAGATCGCGACGCTCGCCTTCCTTACGCTGCTGGCGGTGACCCTGATGCAGCCGCTCGTCGACGCCTATCGCTTCGGCGACCAGAAGCCTGACCTGCCGGTGCCGATTTTCCTGCTCTTGCTCGCGATCGAGCTGGCGCTGGTCGTCTCGGTCTTTGTGGTGCTCGGCCGCGCGGTCGGCCAGGTCCGTGCCTTCCCGCGCACTGCCGCTGACACCGCGGCCCCTCATCCTCCGGCTCTGCACGGCAACAACGGAGCCGCCTCATGAGCGCGACCTCCATCGGCCTGATCGGTATGGCGACCCTGGTCGGCATGATCCTGGCGCGGATTCCGGTCGGCGTCGCGCTCGGCCTCACCGGCTTCGTCGGCTATGCTGCGATCGATGGCTTCGCCAAGGCACGCCTGGTCTTCGGCGCGGTGCCGCTCGAGCTCTCCTCGGCCTATACCCTCTCCGTCCTGCCATTGTTCACATTGATGGGCGCGCTGGCGACAATGGCCGGGCTCTCGGGCGACCTGTTCCGGGCGAGCAATGCGATCTTCGCCGGCATGCGCGGCTCGCTCGCCATGGCGGCTGTCGGGGCTTCCGCCGCCTTCGGCGCGGTCTGCGGCTCCTCGCTGGCGACGGCGGCGACGATGAGCCGGATCTCGATTCCGCAAATGCTGCAGGCCGGCTATTCGCCGGCGCTGGCGGCTGGCGTGGTCGCGGCCGGCGGCACGCTCGGCATCCTGATCCCGCCCTCGCTGATCCTGATGATCTACGGCATCATCGCCCAGCTCTCGATCATCAAGCTCTTCGCCGCCGCGCTGATCCCCGGCCTCGTGCTGACCGGGCTCTATCTGCTGACGGTCTGGCTCTGGGTGCGCATTCGCCCAGAGGCAGCGCCCAAGCTGCCGAGCGAGAGCAAGGCGCAGGCGTTCCGGCTCGTCCTCAGCATCTGGGACGTAGCCGCGCTCTTCCTCGTCACCTTCGGCGGCATCTATCTCGGCTGGTTCAGCCCGACGGAGGCCGCCGCCGTTGGCGCCTTCGGCGCGCTGCTGCTCGGCCTGCTGCGCAGGGGCTTCGCCCGCGGCGACGTCGCGACCGCCTTCACCGAGACGACGCGGATCACCGCCAATCTCGTGCTGATCGTGCTGGGCTCGACGATCTTCTCCTATTTCGTCGTGCAGACCGGTATGGCGCAATCCGTGGTGAAGTCGATCGCCGCAGTGGGCCTGCCACCGCTCGCGGTGATGCTGCTGCTGATCGCCTTCTACATCTTCCTCGGCTGCTTCCTCGAAGGCATAGGCATGGTGCTGGTCACGGTGCCCGTATTGCTGCCGCTGGTGCTGTCGACCGGCTATGATCCGATCTGGTTCGGCGTGCTGCTGGTCATCGTCGTCGAGATCGGGCTGATCCATCCGCCGGTGGGGATGAACCTCTTCGTCATCCGCACCCAGGCGCCGGAGATCAGCCTGGGCGCGATGTATCGCGGCGTACTGCCCTTCCTGCTCGCCCCCTTCCTGCTGATCGCCATGCTGCTGGCCTGGCCGGATCTGGCGCTCTGGCTACCCAGGGCAATGTCATTGAACTGAGACTGGCAGGACGAACAGCCGGCGCCGCCTTGTCGCCGGAGATGCCGACAGGCGGCTCGGCGAACCAGATCCTCGCGATCCGGGGCCGCGATGGCGTTGTGATTGGGGTGCGCTCGGTGCGGGGGAATGCGCGCCCATCCCCCCATTTCGGCCGTGTCATCTTTGCCTCTTCCTTCCGAAATTAACTTTCTGGTAAGAGGTTCGGGTTTCCTTGCCGGTGACGATGGCTCGCTGATTGCGGCAGCCGAGATCCCGTAATCAGGAGGTCACCGCATGAAGCGGACCGTGATCGCTGCCAATGCCGTCCGTTCCACCGGAGAGAACCGCCACGGCCGCGCAGCGATCCCGCTTCTGATGGCTCTGGCCGCGCCGGTGCTGGGTGCCTGCAGCACTTCGCCCGTCCAGACCGCGTCGACGGCAGCCCCCGCGGCCAAGCAGCCGCATGAGGCCCGCAAGCGCGCGATCGAGCTGGCCAAGGCCGATCCGCGCGAGAAGGAATGCCTGGTCCGTGCCATGTATTTCGAATCGAACCGGTCGAGCGAATCAGGCCTGCTCGGCGTCGGAACCGTCGTGATGAACCGGGTGGGATCGCCAAGCTATCCCTCGACGATCTGCGGCGTCGTCGGCGCGCCGCGCCAGTTCGCGCCGGGCGTGCTGACCCGCCAGATGGCGGCGCGCGACCTGCCCAAGGCCGAGGCCGCCGCCGAAGCCATCCTCAATGGCAAACGCAACGAAGCCGTCGGCAACGCCAAGCATTTCCACATGGCCGGGCTGCGCTTCTCCTACGCCAACATGCACTACGTGACGGTGGCGGGCGGCAACGCCTTCTATGTCAAGGGCGAGCGCCCCGAGCGCCGCCGCATCGAGGAGCCGAGCTACCAGCTCGCCGCGGTCAACGAGCCGGCGCCGCTCGCAGCCAGCGCCTCCTCCGTTCCGACCTCCTTCGCCAACGCGCCGCTGGCCTTCGCGCCGGAGGCTCCGGCCACCGCCGCATCCGCCGGCCCGGCCACGCATCTCGTCAGCCATGCGACGCTGCCGCCGAGCCGGCCTTTCGATCTCGACATGCCCAAGAGGCTGGCGCGGACCTTCATCGCGCCGCCGAAGAGCGATGCCCGGATCGCAGCGCTGATGCCGAGCCCCCGCGGGCTGCGTGGCAGCGTGCAGCAGGACTGAGCCACGCCGCGACGCCGCCACGGGTTGACGCAGATCAATCCGGGGGCCGTGCGACCATCTGAATCGCCATCCGGCCTTTCCGTCGGCATGAACTGTTAATCATGTCGGCTCCAGAGCTTCTCCAACGGAATCTGCGCCCAGAGCGGCGATGCGTTGAGGAAGAAGTGATGTCTGCGTCCGACGATCTCGCCCGGCGGCTCGAATTCCTGCAGCTGGACGGACAGGCACGGCAACGGCTCCGCGATCTCGGGCCGACGATCGTCGCGGCGCTTCCTGGCGCGCTCGACGCCTTCTATTCACAGATCAGGGCCTTTCCGGAGACGATGGCCCTCTTCCGCAGCGAAGCGCAGCTCGGCGGCGCCAAGACGAGGCAGGTCGCGCATTGGACTGGGATCGCCACGGGGCAGTTCGACCAGGACTATGTCGTGGCGGTCACCCGCGTCGGTGAGGTCCATGCCCGGATCGGGCTGGAGCCGCGCTGGTATATCGGCGGCTACGCGCTGCTATTGTCGCAACTGATCGGGAAAGTGCTGGAAGCGCGCTGGCCGAAGAGCCGTTTCGGCTCCAAATTGCCGGGGGCGGATGAGCGGGCCGCGGAGATCGCCGCGGTCGTCAAGGCCTGCCTGCTCGACATGGACTACGCCATCTCGGTCTATCTCGAAGCCTCGGAAGCGGCCCGCCTGAGGGTGGAAGCGCAGGCGCGCGCCAGCGAGCAGGCCAAGGCGGCCGAGCGCGAGCGGGCGATCACCCTGGTCAGCGAGGGCATGGCGGCGCTGGCGAGCGGCGATCTCTCCTTCCGCATCGCCCAGGACATGCCGGCCGAATACGCGATGATCGGCACGCATTTCAACGACGCCATGGCGAAGCTCGGCGAGATGATCGCGACGATCAAGGCAAGCTCGACTGCCATCGCCGCCTCCTCGCAGGAAATCAGCGACGGTGCCGCCGATCTGTCGCAGCGCACCGAGGAACAGGCTTCCGCCTTGGAGCAGACTGCGGCGACGACCGAGGAGCTCGCCGCCTCGGTGAAGAGCTCGGCCCAGGCCTCGCGCGCCTCGACTGCCCTCGCCGACGAGGCGACGGCGGTCGCGCGCACGGGCGGCGGCATCATCCGGGAGGCGATCGCGGCGATGGCGCGGATCGAGGACGCCTCCAGCAAGATCTCCGAGATCATCGGCGTGATCGACGGCATCGCCTTCCAGACCAACCTGCTGGCGCTGAACGCGGCCGTGGAGGCGGCGCGGGCCGGCGATGCCGGGCGCGGCTTTGCGGTCGTCGCTGCGGAAGTCCGCGCCCTCGCTCAGCGTTCCGCCGACGCCGCCAAGGATATCACCGGCCTGATCGGCACCTCCGGCGCTGAGGTGACCGAGGGCGTGCGATTGGTCAGGCTCGCGGGCGACACATTGGAACAGATCGTCGGCGCTTCCGGCCGGGTTTCAACGACCGTCGGCGAGATCGCGGCCGCGGCTGGCGAGCAGGCCAGCGGCATCGAGGAGATGAGCCAGGCCGTCAGCCATATGGACGAGATCACGCAGCGGAATTCCGTGCTCGCCGAGCAGAGCGCAAGCTCGGCGCGCATGCTGCTGACGCAGATCGAGCGCCTCAGCCAGCTCGTGTCAACCTTCCGCACGCAGGGCGATCACAGGCCGTCCGCAGCGGCCTCGCAACAGCATAGCCGGGCAGCCTGAACGCGAAGCGGATCGCAGACCCGGCCGGATCACATCCGGCCGGCATCGACCTTGATGCGCTCGGAGGTGACCGAAGAGGACTGGTCGCTCGCCAGGAACAGAGCGGCGCGCGCGACCTCCTCCGGCTCGACCCAGCGCTTCAGCGCGGCCTTGTCTGTATAGTTGACCTTGATGATTTCTTCGGCCGGCCGGTCCTCCTTCGCGGCGCGGGCGGCGATGACGCGCTGCATCAGCTCGCCATTGACCGCGCCCGGGCAGAGCGCATTGACCCTGATGTCGTGGATGCCGACCTCCTGCGCCACGGCCTCGGTGATGCCGATCACCGCGAACTTCGTCGCGGTATAGGCGCTGCGCATCGGATAGCCGCGCAGGCCCATCAGCGACGACATGTTGATGATCGAGCCGCCGCCGCGAGCCCGCATCAATGGCACGCAATACTTGATGCACAGGATCGTCCCGCGGATATTGATCGCCATGGTCTCATCCCATTGGGCGATGTCGAGATCCTCGGCATTGGCGACCTGCCCGGTCACGCCGGCATTGTTGACGAGGATGTCGACGCCGCCGAAGCGCGTGGCCGTCTCCTTGGCGAGCCTGCCGGCATCAGCCTCCTGCGAAACGTCGGCGGCAATGGCATGCGCGCCGATCCCGGCGGCGGCCTTGTCGAGCGATGCCTGGGAGCGCCCGGCGATCACCACCTGCGCACCCTCATCGACGAACATCCGGGCGATCGCCAGGCCGATGCCGGTGCCGCCGCCGGTGACGATCGCGACCTTGCCGGAGAGGGCTGGAGCACGAGACGATTGCGCTGGCATGATGCGGCCCTCTCTTCCCATCGATCGGCCAGATGCCGATGATCATTGTTTGATATACGAGAATCAGTTTTGCATATCAATTAAACCAGCCTGGTTTTACCCCGACGATCCTTGATAAGCCTCAGCCGCCAAGACTCTCCGGGATCGCAATGCCGAGGCGGTGGGCCTGGCGATGCAAGGCCGCAAGCGTCTCCGCGGCCAGCGCGCAGCTCCCATCAAAACGCTTTCGCGCTTCGGCAGCCCGATCTCCGGGCAAGCGGATCGGAGCAGCGCCCGGAACCGGCTTCGACTGCCGGATGCGATCCGCGAAGCCCGCTGCCGCCGCCTCATAGTCTGCGAGGGGCCTGAAGCCTTCAATCTCGATCGCCATGATAAGGCTGGCGCTGCCATAGGGCCGGGAGAGATCGCCATAGAGCGGCTGCACCTCGGCGCCGACGCCGCCGGCCGACAGGCCGCCGGCGAGAAGATCGACCATCACAGCGAAACCAAACCCCTTCGCGCCCGCCGCCGGCAGGAGCACGCCCTTGATCGCCTCGGCCGCGTCGCGGGTCGGCAGCCCTTCGGCTGTCTGGGCCCAGCCTTCGGGAATGGGCTCGCCCTTGTTCGCCGCCAGCCGGACCTTGCCCATCGCGCCGGCGCTCATGGCGAGGTCGAGCACGATCGGCTCGCCGCCGGCCGGCACGGCGATCGCCAGCGGGTTGTTGCCGACGACCGCCTCGGCCCCGCCCGGGGCCGGCAACATCGGACGGGTATTGGCCATGACGATGCCGATCTTGCCGGCGAGCGCGATTCTGCGGGCGAAGCGCCCGGCCGCGCCGAAATGGAAGGCGTTGCGAACCGCGACGACGGCGACGCCGTGCTCGGCGGCACGGGCGATCGCGATCTCGCAGGCATGCTCGGCCGTGACATGGCCGAGCCCGTTCCCGGCATCGAGCGTCAGGCGCGCGCCGGCATCGACGACGATCTCGCCTTTGGCTGTGGGATCGACCGAGCCTCGCTCGATCCGCTCAAGATACATCGGCAGCTGGAGCAGGCCGTGCGAGGCCAGGCCCTCGATATCGGCATCGACCAGGGCCTGCGCCACCAGCGCGGCATTGTCGGGCGGCGCCCCGGCCGCCTCCAGCAGGGCGGCGGCGAAGCGGCTCAGCGCCTGCGCGGGATAGCGGCCCGATATCGGCATCAGCGCACCGGCGGCGCGTATTGCAAGCCGCCTTGCGTCCAGAGCTTGTTCAGGCCGCGCTCGATCCCAAGCTTCGAGCCCGAGCCGACATTGCGCTCATAGACCTCGCCGTAATTGCCGACCTGCTTGATGATCTGCAGCGCCCAATCCGGCTTCAGCCCCATCGACTCGCCGAGATTGCCGGTAACGCCGAGCAGGCGCTGCACTTCGGGCGAGCCAGTTTTTTTCTGCTCCTCGACATTGGCGGAGGTGACGCCGAGCTCCTCGGCGACGAGCATGGCATAGAGCGACCAGCGCACGATGCTGGTCCAGGTCTCGTCGCCCTGGCGCACGACCGGGCCGAGCGGCTCCTTCGAGATCAGCTCTGGCAGGATGACATATTCGGTCGGGTTGACCAGCTTCAGCCGATAGGCCGAGAGCGCCGAGACGTCGTTGCTGAAGACGTCGCAGCGGCCGGATTCGAAGGCCTTGGCGACCTGGTCGCCGGCCTCGAAGGCGACGCCCTCGAACTTCATGCCGTTGGCGCGGAAGTAATCGGCGATGTTGAGCTCGGTAGTGGTGCCGGTCGGCACGCAGACCGAGGCGCCGTTCAGCTCCTTCGCCGATTTGATGTTCAGCGACTTGCGGACCATGAAGCCCTGGCCGTCGTAATAGCCGATGCCGACATAGCGCAGGCCCATCTGGGTATCGCGCGACAGGGTCCAGGTCGCCTGGCGGGAGAGCATGTCGATCTCGCCGCTCTGCAGGCTGACGAAACGGTCCTTCGGGCTGAGCGGGGTGTAGCGGACCTTGCCGGCATCGCCGAACACGGAGGCAGCCACGGCCCGGCAGATATCGACGTCGAAGCCGCCCCAGCGTCCGGCCTCGTCCGGCACCGAGAAGCCGGCGACGCCCGGGCTGACGCCGCAGATCATCTCGCCGCGGCTCCTTGCGGTCTCGAGCGTGCCGGCGGCGGCCGGCATGGCGCAGGCGGCCATCAGGCCGGCGATCAGCAACAGGCGTGTCTTCATCGGATGCCCTCCCCCGAGTGTCGTATCCGACTTTTCCCCGCCGGATCCCAGGGCGATCCTGACGGCTTTCTGACGCAGGGGGCGCGCGCCTCGGCTGATTTCGAGATGTGAAACGCCGGGACTTCCAGCCATATCCGGGAACGGGAGTGCCATCATCCGATCATCGACATCGGCACGGCAGACCATGCAGACATCCGCCCAGTCCAGCTTCCGTCAGCGCCTCGTCAGCGGTGCCTTCCTCGCGGGGAGCTTCGTCAAGACGCCAAGCCCGCATGCGACCGAGATCCTCGGCAATACCGGCTTCGACTTCATCGTCGTCGACCAGGAGCACGCGCCCTTCGACCGCGTCACCACCGACCTCGTGCTGCTGGCCGCTCGTGCGGCCGGCGTCGCCGGGGTGGTGCGCGTGCCGACGCTGACCAGCGACGCGATCCAGGCCTCGCTCGATTGCGGCGCGGTCGGCATCCTCGCCCCGCATGTCGCGAGCGCCGCGGATGCGCAGGCGCTCGTCGCCGCCTGCCGCTATCGCGGCGGCAAGCGCGGTTTCTCCGGCGTCACCCGCGCCGGCCGCTATGGCGGCAGCAAGATGTGGGACCTCGTCGATGCCGCCGATGCGGCGGTGGCGACGATCGCCATGATCGAGGACCCAGCGGCGCTGGCTGAGATCGACGCGATCCTTGCCGTGGATGGGCTCGATGCCGTCTTCATCGGCCGCGGTGACCTCACCGTCGCCTTCGGTGCGCCGACCCGCGATGCGCCTGAGGTCCGCGACGCCGTCGACACGATTCTGCGGGCCGCGAAGAAGGCCGGCAAGCCGGTCTGCGTGATGACCGATAATGGCGAGGAATCCGCGGGGTTCGCCGAGCGCGGCGCCAGCGCCTTCATCCTCTCCTCCGACCAGGGTTTTCTGCGCAAGGCGGCGAGTGAAGCCCTGGCGCAGATGCAGACAGCCAGGAGCCGGGTCGAGAACCCAGGCTCGCGATAGGAGAAACCGACCCGTGAGCTATCCCTCCAGCGATCCGCGCTCGAAGCTCGCCGCTCCGGCCGCGGCCAAGGCCGCCCCGGTCAAGGCCTATGCCGGCGCCGACTATGCCCGTTTCTATGCCGAAGAACCGCAGCAGACGGGCGAAAACGAGCGCACCTGGCTAGCCCGCGGCCAGAACTTCATCGTCGCCTATTCGGACGTGCAGCCGGGCGCCGTGCTGGCGCGCGCGGCGCAGCCGGACGAATACTGCCTGATCCTGCCGGAGAAGGAGCTTAGCGCGACGGTCACGGCCGGGGCCGAGACGGTCGAGGTCGCGGGCGGCTCGATCGTCTTCGTGCCGCCGGGTGCATCGCGCATCACGCTGAAGGGCGCCGGGCGCGTCATCCGCATCTTCTCCAGCGTCGCGGCCGATCTGGCGGCGGCCTGCTCGAACGCCGCTTCCTATGCGCAGCCCCATGCCAATGTCGCGTTGCTCGAGCCCTGGCCGGAGCCGCGTGGCGGCTTCAAGGTCCGCGCCTACAGCCTCGAAGCCGGCGGCGGCGAAGGCCGCTTCGGGCGCATCTTCCGCTGCACGACGCTGATGGTGAACATGCTCGACCCGCGCCTCGGCCTGCGCGACGTCACCGCGCTCTCGCCGCATCACCATGACGATTTCGAGCAGGGCTCCCTCGTGATCGATGGCGGCTACATCCACGACATCCGCTGGCCGTGGACGCCGGACATGCGGATCTGGCGCGAGGACGAGCATGAATTGATGGCAGCGCCGTCGCTGACCGTGATCCCGCCGCCCTCGATCCACACCTCGCGCTCGGTCCTGCCCGGGCTGAACCAGATGATCGACATCTTCTCGCCGCCCCGCCTCGACTTCTCGCAGAAGCCCGGCTGGGTCATCAACGCCGCGGATTATCCGATGCCCGGCGAAACCGCTTGAGGGCTCCCGACATGACCGCCACCCAGACCACCGACGCCCGCAGCCGCCAGATCGCCGATCTCCTCATCGGCGCCGTCGACCTGCACTGCCATAGCGGCCCCGCCGCGATGCCGCGCATCCTCGACCATCACGAGGCGATGCTGGATGCCGCCGCGGCGAAGTTCCGCGCCGTCGTCTACAAGGACCATTTCTATCTCGGCACCGCCCATTCGATCCTGCTGGAGAAGCTGGTGCCGGATACCGGCGTCAGGCTGTTCTCCGGCATCGCGCTCAACAACGCCTCGGGCGGCTTCAACCCGCATGCGGTCGACCACGCCATCAAGCTCGGCGGCAGAATCGTCTGGATGCCGACGCTCTCGGCCAAGAACCATATCGACGTGCTCGCCTCCGGGGCGGTGAAGACCTTCCCGAAGACCGCGCAGAAGATGCTCGATCCGATCCCACTGACGCCGCTCGGTGCCGACGGCAAGCTCACCGACGACGTCAAGCTGATCCTCGACCTGATCGCGGCCGGCGACATCATCCTAGCCGGCGGGCATCTCTCGACGCCCGAGCTCTTCGCCGTGTTCGAGGAGGCGAAGGCACGCGGCGTCGGGAAGCTCTTGGTCAACCACCCGACCTACATGGTCAACAATTGCAGCGATGCGGAGATCCGCGACCTCGTCTCGCTCGGCGCGGTGATGGAGCACTCGATCTGCATGTTCGTCGAGGGCAAGTCGAAGAAGTTCGAGCCGCCGGAGCTGCGCCGGGTGATCGACGTCGCCGGCGTCGAGAACACCGTGCTCTGCTCGGATCTCGGCCTCACGGGCTCGCCGCGCCCGATCGACGGCTATCGCGAAATCGTCGGCCACCTGCTCGACCTGCAATTTACGGCGGCCGAGATCAAGCGGCTGACCGGCGAGCATGCGGCGGAGCTATTGGGGCTGGAGGCGGCCGCCTGATCGAACGCCAGAGACCGGTGCGACAGTTAGCTCGCGCCCCATTGAGGGCATTTGACCGTGAGGCGGCCGAGGCGAGCGTTCAGCGTAAGAGGTTCGGAGGCAAGGGCGGCTCTTCACTGAGCAGAGTGATCCTGACCCGCCGGTTTGGCGAGATGTAGGGATTGTCGGGGAAGACCGGCTCGGTATCGGCGCGCCCCACCACCGAAGCGAAGCGGTCGTTGGGGAACCCTGCACCTGACAGGATCTCGCGCACGGCGAGCGCGCGCCCGGTCGTAAGGCTCCAGGGATCGACGCCCGCCGCCGCGCCCGGGCGCACGGCGGCCGTATGGCCGGTGATCGCCAGGCGGTTGGGCAGGCGGCGCAGAGTGGGCGCGAGCGCCTCCAGCACGCGGCGGGTGCTCGGGTAGGGTTGGACCGAGCCCTCGGGGAACATGGAGCGGCCGTTCTCGTCCATCAGGGCGACATCCAGCCCCTCCTTGGTCGGCTCGATCACGATGTTGCGCGACAGATCGGCGATTTCGGGCATGCTCTGGAGCGTCTGCCGGAGGCTGGCGATCGCGCTGTGGCTGGCCTGCTGGGCGGCAGCCGTGCGGTCGATCTCGCGGTCGGCGGCTCCAGATTTGGTCTGGCGCGCCTTGTCTTCCTGCTTGGTGGTCCCCATCGCCACCTCGCGTGGCGTCAGCGGCTTGCTGCCTGATTTGTCGAGGGCGCTACCCCAGAGCATGCCGCCCGCGCCACTGGTGCTGGGGCTCACGGCCCCCGGCGCAAAATACTCCGCCAGCCCTTCCTTCTGCTCCTGCGTCGTCATGCTGATCAGCCACATCAGCAGAAAGAACGCCATCATGGCGGTCACGAAGTCGGCATAGGCGATCTTCCAGGCGCCGCCATGGTGAGCATGCGCGGCCTTCTTGACCTTCTTGACGATGATCTGCTGAGCGGGCTTGGTCATCTAAGTCCCTGCTGGAGATTGGGCCTGACCTAGGCGGCCAGTTTGGCGGTTGCCGCTTCCACTTCGCTGAAGGTCGGGCGGACGTCGCTCATCAGGGCCTTGCGGGCAAACTCGACCGCCATCACCGGCGGCTGGCCGCTGATATGGGCGAGGAGGCCGGCCTTGAGCGACAGGAAGTATTTGGCTTCCGCCTCGAAGGTGCTCTTGAGCGATGCCGCCATCGGCGCGAAGAAGCCGTAGGCGACGAAGACGCCGAAGAAGGTGCCGACGAGCGCGCCGCCAATCAGGTGTCCCAGCACCTCCGGCGGCTCCTTGATCGCCCCCATCGTCTTGATCACGCCGAGCACGGCGGCAACGATGCCGAGCGCCGGTGTTCCGTCGGCGATCGACTGCATGGCCGAAACGAGACGCTCCTGCTCCTGGTGGTGCGTCTCCAGTTCCTCGTCCATGAGAGCGTCGATCTCGTGGACGTTGTTGGCGCCCAGCGTTAACATGCGCATGTAGTCGCAGACGAACTCGACCGCATGATGGTTCGCAGCGAACGTCGGGAAGGCATTGAACAGCGTCGACTCGCTCGGATTTTCAATGTGCTGCTCGACCGCGAGCATGCCCTTCTGCTTCACGAGCTTGTACAGTGAATACTGCATCCCCAGCAGTTCGACATAGCATTCCTGCTTGTACTTGGAACCCTTCAGGATCGTGCCGAGCATGGACGGCACGGCCTTGAGCACCGGCGGGGGATTGCCGATGACGAAGGCACCGATCGCTGCACCGAGAATGATGACGAACTCGAACGGCTGCCAAAGGACCTCGAGATGGCCACCCATGGCCGCGTAACTGCCGAAGACGCAGACGAAGACAATGATTGCGCCGACGATCAGCCGCATGGTGTGTCACCCTCGCACCGCAGCGGCTACAGCCCGCGCGAAGCCACTACTCCTCTGAGGAAATGAACGATTGAGGTTAATGGCGAGTTAGGGGCAGGGCAGGCTCGGGGCGACAAATTGGCCCAGGGGAGGAAATCGGGGTGCACTGACCAGCCCGTAGCTCGCTTGGTGAGCAGGGACTCTTGCGAATGCCCGCTGAGAGCCGATAGCGGTCAGTCAGCAACGGTCGCCCGGTTATGTCTGCTTTCCGGCCGTGATCGAAGGTCGGCTGCATGGCCCAATCGCCACCTTGGCCACGTCACGCAGCTCGACGAGTCATAACCAAATGGAAAACAGGGGCTTGGCCTAGGCGAACCTCAGGCCAAGCTCCCGTTTCGTAACTCTCGGATCAATCCAGCGAGATCGCCGCAGCCTTCACGACATCCGCCCACTTCGCCACCTCCTGGGTCTGCGCAGCCTTCACGGCCCCCGCATCGCCGCTCAGCGAACGCACGCCGATCGTCGCGAGCTTCTCGCGCCCTTCCGCGCTCTCGACATAGGCCCGCGTGATCGCAGCGATGCGCGCGATGATCGGCTCGGGCAGTCCCTTCGGCCCGACCATCGCGAACCAGCCGGTCGCGTTGACGTCCGGCAGACCGGCCTCGACCAGGGTCGGCACATCAGGCAATTGCGGCGCGCGCTGGTCGCTGGTCACCGCGAGCGCGCGGATGGCGCCGCTTTTGACATGCGGGATATAGGCCGGGATGAAGTCGATGGCGACGTTGACCGTGCCGGCCAGCAGGTCGGTCGAGAGCGGGGCCGAGCCGCGGTAGGGCACATGCGTCATCTGGAAATCGGCCTTGCGCTGGATCAGCTCGCCGGTGACATGGCCCATCAGCCCGAAGCCGGGGCTGCCGAAGGTGAGCTTGCCCGGATTGGCCTTACCGTAGGCCACGAGCTCGGCGAAGGACTTGACCGGCAGCGAGGGATGCACCGCGACGATGCCCTGGACGTCGCCGAGCAATGCGACTGGAGCGAAATCGGCGAGCGGATCGAAGGTGAGCTTCTTGTAGAGCAGCTTGTTGGTGGCGAGCGGCCCCGAGGACGAGAACAGCAGCGTATAGCCGTCCGCCGCGGCCCGGACGACGCCGGTCGCGGCAATATTGCCGCCGGCACCCGTCTTGTTCTCGACGACGAAACCCTGGCCGAGCTCGCTGCGCAGCTTTTCCGCCAGAAGACGGGCGACGACATCGGTCGAGGCGCCGGCGGGGAACGGCACGACGATGGTGACCGGCCGGCTCGGCCAAATGTCGGCAAGAGCCCGCCCGCCGGCAGCCAGCGCGCTGGCGCCTGCAAGCGACGCCATGAAGCCACGGCGAGAGATCGGCCGCATCATTGAGGTTTCCTCCGGACAAGATCGCTTTGCAGCGGTTGTCCGGACACTAGGCACGGCTGGTGCGCGCCCCTTCGGAAAGCGCCGCTATTTCTCGCCTTGAAACGCAACGCCCATGGATTGCGAGAGCGCCTCCAGCTGGGCCTCGATATTCGAAGCCGCTTTCTTCAGCGGATGGATGATCCTGGCCTTGTCCTCGGGGTTGGACACCGCGGCGCGGAAGAAGGTGACGCCGAAGGTTGCAAGCACGCGCTCGCCGAGCTTGATCGGCACCGCGATCGTCGCGGAATTCTTCGGTTCGGCAGCTGGATCACGCTCGGTATAACCGCGCCAGCGCGCCTGCTCGATCATGCGCTCGACGTCCTCGTCGCTGAGACTGCTGTTCTCGGGCTCGGCCGAGCCACGCATCGCGGCGCGCAGCACCTCACGTTCCTCGTCGGGACAGAAGGCGAGATAGGCGCGCCCGAGCGCCCGGCCACCCAAGTTGAGACGGTAGCCGAGCGTCGCATGGAAGGGCGAGATCGGACTGTCGGGGATCGTCGAGAAGCGCACGACCACGGCATCGTAGTCGAGCAGGCAGACGGCGCAGGGCCATTTGATCTGGCGCGTCAGCGCCGTCGCCCAGGGCCGCGCCGCCTCGATCACCAGCGGCGCACCATGGAAGCCCGAACTCAGATGCGCCACCTGCGAGGTGACGAGATAGCCGCGCATGCGCTCGTCGCGCACGACATAGCCGGCCTCGATCAACGTCTCGAGCAGGCGCACGATCGTCGGCTTCGGCATGCCGGTGCGGCGATGCAATTCGCCCACGGTCGCGACGCTACAGCGGTTGACCTCGGTCAGCAGCCGCAGCGCCTTGAGAACGGACTGGACGGGCGCGAAGGAGAACACGCGGCGGATCCGGCTAAGCGAGCACGAACCGCTGTTCTAGATGAGAATTCTCGCGACGGGATAGTTATTCGCGCAGCCGGCCGGACTATTCCGGCATGGTCAGGACGACCTTGCCGACCTGGTCGCCGGCATCCATCAGCGCGTGCGCGTCGCGGACATCGCGCCAGTCGAAGCTCGCGCAGATATGGCTGCGGATCGCCCCACTCTCCAAGAGCGGCCAGACCTTCTCAACCAGCTTGGCCGCGATCCGCCCCTTATAGGCGGCATCGCGCGGCCGCAGAGTCGAGCCGGTCAGGGTCAGCCGGCGGCGGACGATATTGCGGACATTGACCTCGGCCATCTGGCCGAGATGGCTGGCGATCAGCACGACGCGGCCATCGGGCGCCAGCAATTGCAGCTGCTTTTCGGTATAGGGGCCGGCCTGCGCATCGAGGACGACATCGACCTTCTCCTTGCCGATCGCCGCCTCGATCTCCGCGACCCAGTCGGCGCGGTAATCGACGGCAAAATCGGCGCCGATCTCCAGGCAGACGGCGCGTTTCTCAGCGGACCCGGCGGTCGCAATCACGCGGGCGCCACGCAATTGCCTGGCGATCTGGATCGCCGCCATGCCGACGCCGCTGGTGCCGCCCTGGACTAGCAGGGTCTCGCCATCGGCGAGCCGGCCGAGCCAGACGACATTGTTCCAGGCGGTGAAGAACACCTCCGGCAGCGCCGCCGCCTCAGCGAAGGAGAAGCCCTCCGGCAGTGGCATGCATTGCAGGGCCGGCACGGCGCAGAACTCGGCATAGCCGCCGCCATTTGCGAGCGCGCAGACGGAATCGCCGACCTTCGGCCAGGCGACCTCGGCACCGACGGCCTCGACCACGCCGGAAACATCGAGCCCGGGCAGGTCGGTGGCGCCGGGCGGCGGCGGGTAGAGGCCACGCCGCTGCTGGATGTCGGGCCGGTTGACGCCGGCCGCGCGCACGCGGATCAGGACGTCGCCGGGGCCGAGCGTCGGCACGGGGCGGTCGCAGAAAGCCAGGACCTCGGGGCCGCCCGGCTTGGTGATCTCGATCGCTTGCATCAGTCGGTCTCGTTGTTCTGTGAGGGGCGGAGCGAGCGCATGATCTCCGGCAGGCGTTCGCGGGCCGACGACATCAGGCGCTCATAGATCGAGTTGCCGTTGGCATCGATCGCGACGATCACCGGCCCGAAACCGCTGAGCCGGAGCCGGTTCAGGCGGAACTGCATGATCAGGTCGCGCCAGGCGCAATCGGTCACCGCCTCGACGCCCTCGCTCAGCAGGGCCGAGGCGCCGCCGACGAAGGAGAAATAGACGCAGCCGACCTCGCGCATCGCGTCGACGCTGTCCTGCGAGAGCCCGCCCTTGCCGCCGGTCGCGGTCAGGCGCAGGCCCCGGATCAGCGTCGGCATCAGATGGTTGAAGCGGCTCGACGTCGTCGGATTGACGTAATGGACCGCCCCGGGTCGGCCGCCATCGTCCTCATAGCTCACACCCATATGGAAGAAGGTGCCGTTGCGCAGCGAAAGCGGCAGCTCGCCCCCAGCCTCGACCCCCGCGACCATGCGCTTCTGGGTGGGCATGCCGACCGTCGCGACGGCATCGCCGTCGAGCAGCACGACATCGCCGACCTTAAGCGCGCGGGCCGCTTCTGGCGTCAGCGGCAGGGTCAGGCGGATGGGAGACAGACTCGTCATTCGATCCGCTCCACCACGCCGGAATTGTAGATCCGTGCCCGCGTCCGCCGGTTGATCCAGCAATTGAACGAGACGGCGACCGGGGTGAAGCCATGGCCGGAGGCGTATTCGATGTGGACGCCGAAGGTCGTGGTCGCGCCGCCGACGCCCATCGGGCCGAAACCCATCTGGTTGACGGCGCGGGTCAGGCGCTCCTCCATCTCCGCGACCATCGGCTCGGAATTGCGTTCGCCGAACGGGCGCAAGGTCGCGTCCTTGGAGAGCTTGGCCGCATGGTCGAAGGTGCCCCCGATGCCGACGCCGATCACCACCGGCGGGCAATGCTGGCCGCCGGCGCGCAATACGATCTCAAGGATGCAGCGCTCGATCTCGTCGAGGCTCGGGCTGACCAGTATCTCGATCGCGGCCCAGCGTCCGCCGCCAAGCGCCTTGGGCGCGCAGGTGATGTCGAGATAATCGCCCTCGCCGACGAGGTCCCAGGAGACCAGCGGCATGTCCTTGCCGTGAAAGCTGCGTTCATTGGTCAGCGGGTTGGTGACGAAGCGCAGCAGCGGCGGCTGGATTGTGCGGGTGAGCTCGGCGAAGCCGTCGACGATCGCCTGGCGGATGTCGCCCTCCATGCGGGCGCCGGAGCCGATCTTGATCGAGTAGCTCGGCACCCCGGCATCGGAGCAGAGGAACTTGCCAGTCGTCTCGGCCCGCTCGGCGCTGTCGAGCATGAAGGCGAGCGTCTGGCGGGCCTGCGGCTCGGTTTCGCTCGCCAGCGCCTTGCGGAACTCGGCCTTGGAGGACTCAGGAATACGGCGCAGCGACCAATCATAGAGATTGGCGGTGACCTCCTTGACCAGCTCGTAGGTGATTGCCATGCGCCCCGCCCGTTCGAGGGCGTGAAACTAGTCGAATGACGGAACTCGGCTCGGCGCCCTGCGCAGCGTTTCGCGAAGTGAAATCGAGGCCGCGCCCCTCCCCGCCTCGAAGCTTCGCTTTATTGAGCAAGCGAGCGCAAATGCGCCGAAGGACAGGACGAGCGATCATGAGCCATGTCGACATCACCGGCTTCGACCTGACGATCGACGAGATCGTCCGTGTCTCTAGGGAGAAGGCGCCCATCGCCGTCACGCCGGAAGCGGTCGAGCGGATGAAAGCCGCCCGCACCATCATTGACGGCGCCGTGGCGCGCGGCGAGAAGGTCTATGGCGTCACCACCAGCGTTGGCGCCAAGACCGGCGTGCCGCTGGCGCCGGAGCGCGTCGGCGAATTCAACCGCCGCCTGCTGCTCACCCACAATGTCGCGCACGGCCCCCTCGCCTCGCCCGAGGCCGTCCGGGCGATGATGCTCGTCCTGCTCAACTCGATGGCGAGCGGGCGCCTCGGCGTGCGCCCGCTATTGGCCGAGCGGCTGACCGAGGCCCTCAACAGCGACAGCCGGGTCGAGGTTCACGTCTGGGGCTCGATGGGCCAGAGCGATATGGCGCCGATCACCGATCTCGCGCTGGCGCTCTACGGCGATCTCGAGCTGCAGGCTGGCGAAGCGCTGGCGCTGCTGAATTCCAGCGCGCTGGCGCTCGGCATCGCGGCGCTGGCCATGGCCGAGCTGCAGCGCAGCCTCGACCTCTGGAGCCTGATCGCCGCGCTCAGCATGGAGGGCTTCGCCGCCAACCCCTCGATCGTATCCGAGGCTGCCTTGCGCTCGCGCCCCTTCGCCGGGCTGGAGCGACATGGCCGCCGGATCCGCGGCTATCTCGATGGCAGCTACCTCTTCGCCAAGGGCGGACCGCGCCATCTGCAGGACCCGCTCAGCTTTCGCTCGCTGCCGCTGCTGCACGGCACGGCGGCGGACAGCCTGGATTTCGCCTGGCGCCAGATCGAGACGGAGTTCCGCTCCAGCCAGAATAACCCGATCGTCTCGCTAGAGGAGCGTTCGCTGGTCTCGGTCGCCAATTTCGACACGGTCTCGCTGTCGATGGCCCTAGACATCGCCCGCCTCGCCTTCGCACCGGTGGTCACGGCTTCGGCCGAGCGCGTCGCCAAGCAGGTCGATTCCGTCTGGTCGGGCCTGACGGTCGGGCTGATCGAGGAGGACGGCGTCGGCCTGCCCGGCTTCAACGGCCTCGCCCAATTCCACAAGGCGATCACCTCGGAGGCGCGGCTGGCGACGGCTCCCGTCGTGCAGGAACTCGCCAGCTCCAGCCATTCCAACGGCAATCTCGACCGCGCCGGCATGGCGACCTTCGCGGCGCGCAAGACGATGGAGGTCGCAGGCCTGTGCAAGTCGATCGCCGGGCTCGAGCTGATGGTTGCGGCCCAGGCCGTGGAGAGCCGCAAGGCGACGCCGCTCGGCGCGGTCACCGGCAAGCTCTTCGCTCTGCTGCGCGAGGCCGTCCCCTTCGCCGCGGCCGGCGATCGCGTCCCGCATCTCGATCCGCTGCTGCGGCATGTCGAGGCAAGGCGTAGCGAGATCGAAGCGCTGGTCGATGCGGAGGGCTAAGCGAACCTCAATCCGCCTCATCCGTCATTGCGAGCGCAGCGAAGCAATCCAGGGGGATGTGGAGCTCCGTGGCCCCTGGATTGCTTCGTCGCTCCGCTCCTCGCAATGACAGATGCGCGCTTCAATCAGGCCGAAATCTGATCGAGTCTTCACGCCCCCGCCGCGTAGCCGCCCCGGTCGAGTGCGTTGACCGCGCGAACCTCACCTGACGGCTCGCCGCTCGCGCCTACGCGGCGGAGCAGACGGACCCGTCGCGGCTCGCCTGGCGCGAGATGGAACCAGCTCCGCTCCGGCCGCCAGGCGTGATCGACGATCTCGACCGATTGCGCGAAGCGCTGGGTCGAGATCACCACGCTCCAGTCGTCGCCTTCGCGCTCCAGCTTTGCGGCAAGCCCGCACTGATGGCGTTCATGGCCGCGCCCGAGCGGAAAGTGGAAGGCTTCGGCCAGCACCGCGCCGCTCGCGGCATCGCGCAGCACGGCCGAGGTCACGTCGTGGCCGGGCGGGCCGAAGCGATAGGCATAGGCGATGTCGAAGAAGCGGCCGATCAGGTCGAAGGCCGAGAGCGTCACCGCCGCGCGCGGAGCGAGCGCGATCTCGCGCTTCGCCTTGATCACCGCGACCTCGCCTGCGCGCCAGCAGGTCAGCTCGACGGTGGCAGCCAGCGGCTCCGGACGCTCGTTCAGGGCATGCAGGCTGAGCCCGTTGACGCCCTCGTCGGTGAGCGTGAGCTGGACCGGACGGAAAGCACGGGCGAGCCCGTGCCAGGCCGATTTCGGCTCGCCGTCACTGGCGATGACGCCCCAGCCGGCGCCGAGCTGGAGGTCCTGCAGCAGCCAAACCAGCGCCCCTCGCGTCGGCGAGGCTGGCCGGCGCCATTCGGCGAAGGTCTCCTCCATCACCTCGGCGACAACTGCGCGTGATAGGGCGAAATAGCGCTCCGGGTCCTCGCGCCGCAGACGCGCCGGTTCGAGGCCGTAGAGCCGTTCGAGATAATGGTCGCGCACATCCTCGAAATCCCAGGAGGCGCCGGCATCGCGTGGCACGGCGCGCTTCCAGTCGGGATGATGGGTGATCGCCGGCGGCTTGCCGGAACGCAGCGAGACCTCTTCCGGCACATTGGCGAAGGCGAGGCTCTCGGCGGCGAAGCGGACATTGGCGCGGCGGGCATCGTCGAGACCGCGCATATAGGCGCCGACTCCGTAATAATGCGTCACGCCCTTGTCGGCGACGAAGGGCAGCGGCCCGCCCGAGGGCGAGTTCGGGACATAGGCGATGTCGGGCCTGAAAGTGGCGACCGCCTCCGGCAGGACCTCGTCGAAGATCGGGCCGGACCAGGCTTCCGGCGGCGCGCCTAGCATCGCCGATTGCTGGAAGACCTCGCTGCCGCCGCAGAGCACCGCGAGGCTGGGCGAGCCTTGTGTGCAATCCAGCAGTGCCTCGGCTTCCGCCTTGATGGCGGCGCGGAAGCCGGCATCGCCCTGCGGATAGTCGAAATTGGCCAGCATCATCTCTTGCCAGACCATGATGCCAAGCTCGTCGCAGAGCGCGAAGAAGGCGTCGTCCTCATAGGTCATCACGCCCGGCAGGCGGATCATGTTCATGCCGGCATCGCGCGCCAGCCGGAGCCAGGGCTCGTAAGACCCGCGGCCACCGGCCAGCGTGGTGACATTGGCATTGCTCCAGCAGGCGCCGCGGCAAAACACCGGTACGCCGTTGACGATCAGGCCGAAGCCCTCGCCATCGTCGCCGCGGTCAACCTCGAGCGAGCGGAAGCCGACGCGGCCGAGTTCGACCGTCTCGCCATCGAGCAGTAGGGTGAGATCGTGCAGCACCGGCTCGCCATGGGTATGCGGGAACCAGGGCGCGATGCCGGGGAGCGACAATGTTCCGGCTAATTGACCGTCACCATCTGCGTGCAAGGCCGTCTCGCCGCCGGCGCAGCGCATGACCGCCCTAAGCGGCAGCCGCGAGTTCGCGGCCAGCGTGACCGATAGCGCGACGGTGCCGGTCTGCCCATCATAGCGGGTGCGCAGATCGACGGATTCGATCTTCGGCGCATTCGCCTCGCTCTCGATCCGCAGCACGGGACGATACGGTCCGATCGGCAGGCCGGGCGGGCACCAGCCCGGCATCGAGCCGAGCGCGCTGGTGCGGAACCAGCGCAGGCCGTTGGGCTGGATCATCGCCGGCCGCCAGCGGGAGCGGCGGGGCGCGGCGGCAAGCTTCGGTGCCAGCGCACGGAAGCACAGCGCGATCTCGGTTCCGGCCGGACAATCGACAGCGAGGTCGACGGGGACGAACATCGAAGCGCTGTCGGCCTGCTTGACGCCACCGACCCAGATTTCCGTGACGGTCGCCAGCCCCTCGAAACGCAAGCGTCCATTCAGGGCTTCCGTCAGCCGTGTCCGATACCAGTGATCCTGCTGGCCGATCGCATTGGCGCTGGCATCATCGAGCCGACCGAGCGCGCGCAACGTGCCGGCGACCGTGCCGGGCACCGCGGCTTCCTGCCAGTCGCCGCCCTCAGACAGATCGGCGGGCGTCGCGGCGGCATTGGCAGCCGTCGCGAGCCAGGACCAGCCCGCGAGCGGCTCTACCCGTTCTCCGCTACGCGCGACGATGCGGGCCATGGCTCAGCCGGGGAAGCGCTGCCTAAGCGCCTCGCTGACCTGATCGTGCTCGCTGATGAGTCCCGCAAGCGTCGCGTCGAAGCGGTCGAAGCGCTTCTGCTTCATCGCCCTGGCAAGATGGAACTGCGCCACCTTGGCACCCTCGGCGATTCGCAGGGAGCCATCGCGGGCAGCATCCAGTCCATCCACGCTCTGGCCAAGCCAGGAGAGATGGCTGGCGAGCAGTTCGAAATTGGCGCCGAGCTGGCGCAGCGTGTTGAAGGCGTAGTGATGGAAGGCCGCACCCGGCCGCTCGGCCAGCGCTTCGGCCTGCGTGGTCGCAACGACGCGGAAGGCCGCGACGGGATTGTCGCTCGGCCGGCGCGCGACATGGCGGGCGAGCAGTTTCAGCGCCGTCGCGCGCAAGGCCGCCTCATCCGGCCGCCGCTGCGGCAGGCGCACCATCTCGGCATAGGGGAAGAGCGTGTCCTCGCGCATCTGCCCCGGCAGCAGCCGGAACAGGCCGTCGAAATCCTCGCCTTCGGCCCGGTGCAGGCCGTCATTATGGAAATAGTCGAGCTCGCGAGCGGCGCGGTCGAGCCGGTTCACCGCGATCGTCGTCTTGCCGTGGCTGTCGCGATAGGAGACGCCGCGGGTATCGGGCATGTAGAAGGAATCGAGTTCGAGCAGGACGAGGCGGCCGAGGCCGATCTGCTGCTCGATATGGCCGATCAGCTCGTCATAGAGCGCAAGCTCGGTCACCTTGAGGCCGTAGAGCGCTTCGAGATCGTCGAGCGGCGGCTTGAAGAAGGTGAACTGGTCGCCCTCGAAATCCTGGGTGATCGTGAAGCCGAAGGCAGCCGCCGGCTCCAGCCCAAGCGCATGCAGGATCTCGATCCAGAGATCGGCATAGCAATTGGTCTGCGGCCAATGCCGCTCGCCGGCATGCATGGCATGCCTGTCATAGGCGAGCGGATCGACCGGCAGGAGCCGGCCCGCCATGGCGGCGGGCGCGGCGATCTTTTGCTGGGCCGTCATCGTGCTCACGGCCAGAGCACGTTGCGGACCGCGGCCGGCCAGCGCTCGACGTCGTAGCCGTGGTGCTTGAACAGAGCGAGCGCGACCCGCTCCATGCCGAAGCCGACGCAGGCGGTGTGCGCAGTCTCGCCGGCAGCGGTCTGGATGCCCCAGGTCGTGCCGAAATGGTCCTGATGGTAGTTGAAGGAGAGGCAGGCGGTCGGCTTCTCCTCGCTCTCGATCGGGATCAGCAGCTCGAACTTCAGGCGCTGGTCGCGCTGGTTGTTGGCAAGCATGCGCCCGGCGCGGCCGAAGAACGGATCGTTGGCGACGTCGAGATTCAAGGGCACACCGAGCGAGGCCATCATCTCCTGGCCGCGCTCCAGCCAGGTCGCACGGAATTCGGTGACCTGCTCGGGCGTGCCGAAGCGGACATATTCGCGCATCCGGAAGAGCTGCATCCGGGCCGGGTCCTTCGAGGGCTCGTGCCGGAAGCAATAGGACTGGAGATCAAACAGCGCGCCTTCCGCCTTCAGCGCGCCACGCTTGGCGACAACCGGATAGAGCGGGTAGCAGGCGGCCGGGGTCAGCACGACCTCGGTCGAGATCTGCCCGTCGGTCCAGTCGACGCCGTCAGCCAAATTGTGCAGCAACTGGGCATGGGCACGCTCGTCGCCGGCAAAGGAATGCACGGTGCCGGCGAGTTGCGGGAAGCTCTTGAGATAGCCGCTCTTCTCGAAATGCTTGCGGCTCATCGCCGGCGGGAAGCGTACGACCTCGGCGCCGTCCTTCCCGCCATGGCGGGTGATCAGGTCGTCGAAGCGGGCGATGACCTCCTCGAACAAGCCGCTGCGGCCATACAGGCCGTCGACGCCGGTGTCGATCAGCAGGCCGCTATCGATCAGTTCCGCAAGGAAGCCCTGCGGCTGGGGGCAGTTCTGGCACATGCGATCACCTGGAAAGGCTGGGGTCGTGCTTGTAGACCGCCAGCAGGTTGGAGGTGTTGCCGAGGATTCGGTCGTTGTTGATCATGATCGGCGCCGAGAGCGCATCGCGCATCAAACGGGCCAGGCTCGCCGGGCTGTCATTGCGATAGCCCTGGATGCCGCAGATCAGGAAGGCCTGCATCACGATCTCGCCGACGCTCTGCGAGGCCACGACCTTGATGCTGTTCATCGCGACGACGAAACCCATCGAGGAGAGCTCGTCGGCATCGCCGCGGGCGCGCTCATAGCGATCGAGGCCGGCGACGATCAACGCCTTGAACTGCTGCAGCCGGGCGAGCAGTTCGGCCAGGCGCAGGGCGCTCGGCGGGGTCGAGCCCGGGCGCTTGCGCGCCTCGCTGCGCACGAAGCCTTCGGCGCGGGCGACGGCCTCGGCCGCGATGCCGTACCAGACCGAGGCCCAGAGCAGATGCGCGTTGGGCAGCATCGACTGCGCCGCGATCTCGGCGAAGGGCACCGGGATGATCTGCGCGGCCGGAGCGCGCCCCGAGAAGGTGAAATTGTCGGAGCAGGTGCCGCGCATGCCCATCGTGTCCCAGGCGGCGCTGCGCTCCAGCGTGTACTGGTCCTTGGTCAGGACGGACATGACCTGGTCGGAAGGCGGCGCCTCGGGCGTGCGCCTGGAGGTGATCAGGATGGCGTCGGCCTGCGCCCCGTAGGAGATCAGGCAGCCTTCCTTGTCGAGGGTGAAATCGTCGCCCTCGCGCACCACGCCGCAGATCGACGAGCGCAAATCACCGCCGACGCCGCCGCCTTCGGTGGTGGCCGAGGCGAGCAGCAGCTGCTCGCGGGCGATGCGCGCCATGAAGGAGGCATGCCAGGGATCGTCATTGCAATGCACGACCAGGCTCGACGCCTTGATCTGGTGCATTGCGTAGATCATGCCGGTCGATGCGCAAGCCTGGGCCAGCACCGAGCAGATCTCGGCGATGGTCGCGTGGCTGGCCTCCTCGCCGCCATGGGCCGCCGGGATCATGATCCCCAGCAGGCGCTCGCGCTTCAGGGCCTCGAAGGCCTCGTGCGGGAAGCGCGACCTGGCGTCGACATCGCCGGCGTGCTCGGCCGCGACTTTCGCGATCTTGCGCGCCTTGGCGATCATCGCCTTCTGCGCCTCGGCGCTGGCGCCCGATGTCTCGGCGGTCAGCTGATAGCCGGCATCGGCCAGGCGGGCGAGCGTCGTCATCAGACGTGCTCGCTCTGGATGGTGCGGATCGCGTTCTCGATCGCGGCGATCGAGGCGAAGTTGCGCCGGTTCATCATGTTGTCGGGGAACTCGACCTCGAAAGCCTCTTCGAGCGCCATCATCAGCTCGACGGTGCCGAAGGAGGTGAGGCCGGCATTGTAGAGATCGGCCTCGTCGGCGAGGGTTGCGACATCGACCGGCAGCTTGCCGGTGGTCTTGAGGATTTCGCGGATCCTGGTCTTCATCTTTCGGTCCTGCCCTGTCTGATGCCATCGCTGCTGCGGTGCAGCCCCGTTTTGGCTCCGCCCTCGACGCGCAGCGGCATACGCTGGCGCAGGGCGCTCGCGATCGCCGTCCGTGACGCTTGGGTCGGTTGGTTTGACGCCGTGTTGTTCGTTGCGTCAGGCCTAACGCATAAAATTTAAAGTTACCTTGCGCCGGCCATAGAATGACTGGCGTAAGCGCTTCGAGCCTTGGTGTCTGGAGGTGTGGTAAACGGCTGATTGCAGCGAATACTCGATTTCTAGAGAAATCACCCAGCTGTGGCGGTTGAATAATTGGGGGCCACGCTGCGCTCGGCCACCGGCGCAGGCTCAGCTCCGGCATCGCCATCACTCGATCCGCTCATGAACCAGAGCAGGGCCGCCGTCTTGATCGAGTAGACGGAGTCGCTGACGATCATCAGCAGGCAGATATAGGTCGCGACGCAGACCTTGAAGCGCCAGGCTCGCGGCGACTTCTCCGGCGCGAAGATGAACAGGCTCCAGAAACCGATGACGCCGAAGAGCCCGATCTGGTTCAGCGAATAGGCATAGCCGGAATCCGACAGGAAGGGCTTGTCCGGCGACAGGCCGAAGACTGCGGCCGGCGAGAGCGAGGTGATCAGCCGCGACGTCCAGAGCATGCGGCCGGCGAAATTGTTCTGCCAGTTCACCTCGGCGCTGACGAAGCCGTAGATGGCGAAGCCGATCAGCATGACGAAGGGGGCGGCCAGCCAGACGAAGCGCGGCGTGATCGGCGCGACCAGCCAGGCGACCGTCGCGACGATGCAGACATTGGCGCCGAAGCGGGAGTCGCTGAGCACGATCGCGGTCATGCCGGCGGCCATGGTCAGCCAGCGCTTGGCCATCTGCGGGCGATTCAACGCCCAGATATAGAGGATCGCGCCGAAATTGCCGGTCGAGATCGGCTCGAGGAAGACCGAGGAGGCACGGTGCGGCCCGAGGAAAGGCAGCAAGGTGCGCGAATCCGGACGCAGGCCGCTGGCGAAGAGCGCGCCGGTCTGGCTGCTGACGTCGCTCGGCGCCACCGTGCCGCGCGCGACATAGTATTTGATGATGTTGAAATAGGTGACGTAGAGGTCCAGCGCGAAGAACTCGAACAGGCCGAAGACGACAACGATGATCCCGCTGATCAGGGCGGCGCGATCGGCCAGGCGCGGGTCGTTGCAGCTCTTGCCGAGCAGATAGAAGGCGACCGGGATCAGGAAGTCGCGCACCGCCTTGGGATCGAGCAGCGGGCGCATCGCCATCAGCATGGCGGCGTAGGAGATGAAGACCGCCAGCAGCAGATAGGGCGCGGCGTTGCGGCCGAGGCCGAGATAGAGCGCGGCCGCGACCAGCACGACCTCGCAGCCCATCACCATGGTGTCGTTGATGCCCATGACGTTGGTGTTGATGAAGCACAACGCCATGTTGAAGGTGAGCGCGCCGATCAGCAGCACGAGCGGCAGGACCGGCATCGGACGGGCCGGATCGAGGCCATCGGCCATCGCCGCCGGCCTGGTCACGCCGCGGCCTGCGCCGGACGGCGTAGCCAGCGCGACGCCAGGCCGCGCGCGCCTGCGCCGGTCGTCTCGGGGACGACGAGCGCGACGATGTGCTCGCCGGCCGGATCGATCGCCGCAGCCTGGTCGACCAGGCTGCGCGGCGTCTCGCCCGCGAGGGACGAGGCGAGGACGATCGCATCCGGACGGGCGCCGGCCTTGCCGTCCGAAGACGGGGTTTGCCGCATGATGATGAAATTGCGCCGCCGCCCCGGCCGGGCCGTGGTCGAGGCGGCCGGCTCAATCCGGCGGATGTTCATGTCGCGGCCCGAGCCGTCCTGGCAGAGCAGCACGCTCTCGCCATGCGCCGCCAGGCTGTTGGCGAGATGCTCGGCGAGCGCCGCCAGCGTCGCGTCGTCGACCGAGCCGGCGATCATCACCGAGGCCGGCAGATGCGAGCCCAGCGTCCGCTGTAGCAGGCGCGTCACCGGCGCGAGCGCCTCCTCGCGGCGAGCGGTGTCGCCCGGCAGCGACACCACGGTGCCGACACCGATCGCCTGGCCGGCGGCTTCGGGCGTCAACGGCGCCAGCGGCTTCAACCGCTCGGGCAGGATCCGCGACGACGGCAGCCATTCCAGGAGATAGGCGAGGCCGAGGCCGGCGCAGGCGCCGAAGAGCAGGGCCGCGGCGAGGACAAGCGGGGCCGGCGGCTTGGTCGGCTGTGCCGGCGCAACCGCTTCCGAGAGCATGCGCGAATTATTGGTCTCGATCCGCTTCTGCTGCTCCAGTTCCTTGGCCCGCTGCAGCGAGGCGCTGTAGACCGTGCGCACTGCCTCGGCTTCGCTCTCGAGCTGGCGCAGCTTGATCTGCGCGGCGCCGCTGACCTCCTGCGACTTGGTCAGCTCCGTCGCCCGCTTCCTGAGATTGCCGAGGTTGGCCTCGGTCTGGCGATAGCTTTCCTGCACCGTCGAACGCAGCCGGGCGAGTTCTCCGGACAGCAGCCTGCGCGTTTCGGCGAGCTCGGCCCGGATCTCGATCAGGCGCGGATGCTGCGGCGCAAGGGTCTGGGCAAGGCTCGCCGCTTCGCGCGCGCTCTGTGCGTATTGCCCCCTGAGCGAGGTCACCACCGAGGAGGTGAGCGCCTCCGGCAGCGTGTCGGACAGGGGATCGCGGCTCTGATAGCGGGCGAGCTGGTCGCGCCTGGCCTGCTGGCGCGCAAGCTCGGCCTCCGCCTGGCTGATCTGGCCGTAGAGATCGCGCAATTGCTGCGAGATGATCAGACCGCCCTCGCCGGTGCTGACCAGGCTGTGCTGGCTGCGGAAGTTCTGGACCGCGCGCTCGGCTTCGTCGAGCTGCGTGCGCAGGCCGGCGATCTGACCGATCAGCGAGGTGTTGGCACGCTCGACCACGGCACGGCGCCCGTCATTGCCCTGGCGGAAATAGACCTGCGCCAGGCCATTGGCGATGTCGGCGGCCTTTTGCGCCTGCGGATGCGAGACGGTGATACGGAAGACGAGCGAGTTGTCGACGCGCTGGATCACGATCGCGCGCTTGAGCGCATCGACCGCCTGGGCCAGGCGCTGCTCCGGCGTCGGCTGCACCAGGCGGCCGAGCAGGCGAGAGACCAGCCCCGGCGGCCGGACGAAAGCGGGATCGTTCTCGAGGTCGAGTTCGTCGATGACCTGCCGCAGCACGCCGGTGGAGGTCATCACCAGGGCCTGGCTGTCGACATTGGCGAAATCGATCGAGGCGGAGGTGTCGGTGCGCACGATGTCCTTGCCGACGACCTGCAGCGCCTGCGGATCGACCAGCAGCTCGGCGGTGGCGCGGTAGACCGGGACCTGCACCGCGAGATAAGCGAGTGCAAACAGCAGGCAGACGGCAGCGCTGGCGATCACCAGCCGACGGCGGCGGCGCAACAGCTTGAGCAGTTCGGACAGGCTGAAAGCAGCGGAGGCGCGGCCTTCCGCCGACGCGCCATCACGTCCTCCCGCCTCCAACGCAGCCGACACCCACAAGCCTCCTCGATCCCGCCCGGCCCGGCGCATCCGCGGCCGGACGCGCCGACGGTCTCGGCTGGAATTCCACCGCGCATCCTGACGATCCGTGGTTAACATTCCGGTAACGGAATCATTACGATTCCGATCAAGTATTCGAGCTTTCCCCTCCCGGAAAATTAACTAAGCAACCAAAGCAGTTCGAAAGAACATTCCGTTCCGGGACCGCAGGTGATAGTTCAATATTTATGAAAATCCACTTGAACGGCGCACTGTCTCGCCAGCTTGCACGCGGCTTGTGCGATCCCGTTCACGCCTCGTTTACAACAGGAAGAAATCCCGCGGTCACGCCAACCTTTGCTTAGCTCGCGCCGGCTATTCCTGCCCTTGGGAAAGGCCGGCCGGCAAAGGCGCCGTGACGAGGACGAGTCCAGACAGCATGCGTATCCTGATGGCCTGTGCAGCGTTCCCGCCCTTCATCGACGGCGGCGGGCCGATCTCGGCGATGATCGTCGCCAAGCTGCTGCTCGCGGCCGGCCATGACCTGACCGTCGTCAACGTCTCCGGCGAGGACAAGCACGAGACCTATGACGGCGTGCCGGTGCACCGCCTGCGCTCGCTCAACATCGACTGGAACTACCGCCTGCCGCGTCCGGGCTGGAAGAAGGCGATCTGGCATGCGCTGGAAAACTTCAATCCGCGCGCCTTCATCGTCATGCGCCGCGAGATCAGGCGCCTGCGGCCGGACATCGTGCTGACGGACTCGATCGAGAACATCAATGTCGCAACCTGGGCGGCGGCGAAGAGCTGCGGCGTACCGGTCGCCCATATCCTGCGCAGCACCTTCCTGCTCTGCTGGAAGGGCAGCATGTGGAAGGGCAACGACAATTGTGGGCGCGCCTGCAGCTCCTGCCAGGTGACCTCCTATGGCAAGAAGCTGAACTCGCGCTTCGTCGACGCGGTGATCGGCGAGACCGACTTCATCATCGGCCGCCACACCGAGCACGGCTATTTCCCCAACGCGACGACGCACGCCATTCCCGGCGCGATCGCGCCTGTGCCCGGCGCCCTGCCCCGCACGGCGCCGCCGGCCGAGCGCCCGCTGCGCATCGGCTTCATCGGCGTCCACGATCCCATCAAGGGGCTGGACACGCTGGCCGCGGCGGCGCAGCGGCTCGCAGGCCAGTCTGTCGAGTTCCTGATCGCCGGCACCGGCCAGAGCGACTATGCCAAGGCGCTGCCCGAGCGCTTCCCGGCGCAGAACACCCGCTTCCTCGGCTGGACCAAGCCGGACGCGTTCCTGCCTGACATCGACGTCCTCGCCGTCCCCTCGCTGTTCCGCGAGCCGTTCGGGCGGGTTGTGATCGAGGCCTTCGCCCATGGCGTTCCGGTGATCGGCGCCAGGTCCGGCGGTATTCCCGAGACGATCCAGCCGGGCGTCAACGGCGCCCTGTTCGCGCCGGGCGACGATGCCGCGCTGGCCGAGCAGATCATCGCCTACGCGAGGGATCGGGCGCTCGTCGCCACGCAATCGGCCAGTGCGCTCGCCGCCGCCGCCCGCTACAGCCCGGACCGGATCGCCGCCGCCTATGGCGCCGTCTTCGACGGCCTCGCCGGCAAGCCGGCCGGGACCGCCCTCCTGCAGCCGCGGGAGGCGCAGCCGTGAGGGAACTGCTCGATCTCGCCTGGAACGGCGCCGGCCGCTTCCTGCCGGCCTTCTCGTCGCGCTTCAGCAGCACGCTGCTCAGCTTCCTGGTGCTGCTGGCCGCGAGCCATTTCCTGCCGACCTCGGAATACGGGCTCTATGTCTTCCTGTTCTCGATCGGCAGCGCGCTCGGGCTGATCGCCGTGCTCGGCCAACAGATCCTGGTGGTGAAGCATTACCGCCGGGCCGAAGCGAGCGGCCATCCGCTCAACCAGGCGCTGCTGGGCGTCAACGCGCGCTGGCTCGCGCTCGGCTGCTTCGTGCTGCTGGCGGCGGCGCTGCCGCTCTGGCTCTTCGCCGAGCGGCTGCCGCCGACCTATCACTATCTCTGGCTTGCCTTCGTCTTCGCGGCGATCTTCGCGCTCAGCGAATACCTCCAGAACTATTTCCGCATCCATGGCCGGATCAACATGTCGCTGGTGCCGCGCGAGATCGTCTGGCGCGGCAGCTCGATCCTGCTGATCGCCGGCGCCGGGCTCGCCGGCCTCCTGGGCGGGGGCGCGGGCGCGATGGCGATCGTCACCGGCCTGCTGGCCGCGACGACGCTCTACCAGAGCGTTTGCTTCCTCCAGGACGAAGGGGTGAGCTGGCTCAGGGCACGCGACCAGGTACCGCCGGAAACTCATGGCGAATGGCGCCGCGAAAGCGGCTATTTCATCGCCAACAACGTGCTGAACTCGGCCTCTGCCTATCTTGAGACCATCCTGATCGGCGCGCTGCTCGGCCTCAACGAAGCCGGCTTCTATTTCGTCGCGCTGCGCATTTCGATGCTGCTCCTGCTGCCGCTGGCGGCGATCGACACGGTCGGCATCCCGATGATCGCCGCCCGCTTCCAGAAATCCGACACGGCCGGCGCGCAACTGCTGATCGGGCGGCTCTCCTTCGCCAGCTTCTGCATCTCTTTGCTCGGCGCGCTCGCGCTCGCTGTCGTCGCGCCTTTCATTCTGCATCTGTTCAATCCGGAGTTCGTCCAGCACGAGAACGTGCTGGTCGCGCTCTGCGTGATGTCAGTCTCGCTCGCCTTCTTCGGCCCCGGCTCCTGGCTGCTGATGATCGGCGGCGGCGAGCGCTTTTTCCTGATCGCGCGGGCGATCATGTTCGTCCTCTATCTCGGCCTGCTCTACGCGCTGGCGCGGGTCGGCGGGCTGATGGGTATCGCCATCGCCGGGCTAATCTTCAGCACCGCCTCCAGCCTCGCCGCCTGGTACTGGATCAAGCAGAAATGGCGGATCGACAACATGGCGACCGCCTTCTTCCGGCCCTTCCTGTTCGGCGGCGCGCCTGAAGATAAGCCAGACCCGCTGCCGCCCGGCCGCGCCAGCGAAGGAGCCGGCCGATGACGGTAGCCGCAGCCTATCGTATCGACCCGGCCGGCGAGACGAGCATGGCTCCCTCGCCCTTCGGCACGCCGGTGACCTTAGGCCGCAGCATGGGCATGCTCCATGCCGGCCACGCCCCGGTCGCTGTGCTGATGCTCGGCGCCATCGGCTATGAGGAGCTCTGCCTGCGCGCGACCTGGCGCAGCCTGGCGCAGGCAATCTCGGACAAGGGCATTGCCTGCCTGCGCTTCGACTATCCCGGCCAGGGCGACGCCCATGAGGCTGCCGATGTGCAAGGGCTGGACGACTGGTTCGAGACGATCCGCGCCGCCGCCGAGCTGCTGCGGCGCGCCAGCGGCTGCGAGCGCCTCGTCCTGCTCGGCCAGGGGCTCGGCGGGACGCTGGCGCTCAAGCTCGCCGAAGAACTCGCTCCGATCGCCGCCAGCGTGCTGATGGCCCCGGTCGGCAACGGCAAGCGCTATCTGCGCGAGCTCTCGGCCTGGACGCGCATCGTCTCCGATCGCATCGGCATCGGCACCGACCCGGACGACGATACGCGCTGCGCCGTGGCGGGCCTGCGCATCGCGCCCGGCCGCCTGCCGGCGATCGCGACGCTCGGCACAAGCGCGCTCCAACAGGCGCCATCCGAGCAGGTGCTGCTATTGTCGCGGCCAGGCCATGGTGGCGATGCGGCCCTGGCGGAGGCGCTCACCGGCCTCGGCGCCGCGGTGAGGCAGCGCGACTATGACGGCTACGAGACGCTAACCACCGACCCGACCGCGGCTCGTCCGCCCAAGGCGACGATCACGGGGATCGTCGACTGGATCGCCGAGCAGGCGGCGCCTGCCGCCGCCGGCTCCGCGGTGACCGGGACGGCCCAATTGCCTGGCCCGGCCGAGGGCCTGCTCGGCGACGGTTTCGTCGAGCGGCCGATCCGCTTCGGCCCGGATGGCCGGCTCTTCGGCGTGCTTTGCGAGCCGCTCGGGCCGGCGGCACGCGAGCCCATCATCTTCGTCAATGCCGGGCGCGACTACCATATCGGCTGGGCCCGGGTCAGCGTCATCCAGGCGCGCGCCTTCGCCCGGCGCGGCGTCGCTTCATTGCGCTTCGACGCCAGCAGCGTCGGCGACAGCGGGATCGCTGCCGATGGCCCGGAGGAAATCCTCTATTCGCAGGCGCAGATCGACGATGTCCGCCTCGCCATCGACGCCATGCATGCGCGCGGCTTCGATGCGCCCGTCCTGATCGGGCGCTGCAGCGGCGCCTATGCCGCCTTCCACGCCGCCGTCGTCGACGCGCGCATCCGCCGCCTCGTCATCGTCAACAATGAACGCTTCGTCTGGGACCCCGACGAGAGCGTCGAGGATGCGATCCGCTATGCCCATCGCAGCGCCGGTGATCTCGGCGCGACGCTCGCCCGCAAGGACGGGCTGCGCCGCCTGCTCACCGGCAAGCTCCGCGTCGGACCGGCGGGGCGCTATCTGATCTGGCGCTATCGCAAGCGGCTCTCGGTCAAGCTCGCGCCCGTTCTCGGGCGCCTGACCAAGCATGGCCGGCTCCATCATCAGTGCCATCGTCATTTCGCCACGCTCGCGGCGCGAAATGTCCAACTCTCGCTGCTCTATGCCGATGGCGATGTCGGCCTGGCTGAGCTCGAGACCTATTTCGGCGAGGCCGGCAAGGGCCTTTCCGCCTATCCGAATGCCTCGCTGACCATGCTCGCCGACGCCGACCACAATTTTACGCATCTTGCAGCCGGGCGCCGGCTGCTGGATGCGCTCATGCGGATCGTCGCGCCGTGAAGCGGGCCATATTCGCCTTGGCCCTGCTCGCCGCCACGCCGGCACAGGCGGAGACCTGCCTGCGCGGCGTCAACCTGTCGGGCGCCGAATTCGGCGACACGCCCGGCAAGGTCGACACCGACTACACCTATCCGAGCGAAGCCGCGATCCAGCGGCTCGGCAAGCTCGGCGCCAGCGCCATCCGCCTGCCCTTCCGCTGGGAGCGCATCCAGCCTGATCTCAACGGCGGGCTCGACATCATGGAGCTGGCCTATCTCGACCAGACCGTCAGGCGGATCAACGAGGCCGGGCTGATCGCGATCATCGACCTGCATAATTACGGCTATTACGCCAAGAAGCAGCTCGGCTCGAAGGAGCTTCAGGCCGAGGCGCTGGCCGATGTCTGGCGCAGGCTCGCAGAGCACTATCGCGACCGGCCGAGACTCGTTTTCTCGCTGATGAACGAGCCATACGACATCACCAGCGCGAACTGGGCGAAGATCCAGAACATCGCCATCGCCGCGATCCGCAAGGCCGGCGCGAAACAGCTCCTGCTGGTCACGGGCACCGCCTTCGGCGGCGCCCATAGCTGGACCTCCGATCTCCCGGTCGGCAACAATGGCCGCGATCTTCTTGGCGTCCTCGATCCGCTCGACCGCTATGCCTACGACTTCCACCAATATCTCGACGCCGACTATTCCGGCCGCGCCCCGGAATGCTCGGCCGCGGCCGGCGCACTGAAGGCGATCGACGACGTCACCGCCTGGCTCAAGGCCAATGGCCGTCGCGGCTTCCTCGGCGAGTTTGCCGCGTCCAACAAGCCGGAATGCCTGACCGCGCTCCGGCAGATGGTGGCGAAGGTCGACGCCAGCCCGCAGCAATGGCTCGGCTGGACCGCCTGGGGGGCCGGGCCCTGGTGGCCGGCGGACTATGTCTTCAATCTCGAACCGACCAAGACCGGCGAGCGCCCGCAGATGAAGGTGCTGATCGAACGCTTGAAGGTGAAGCGGCCAAGCGCCATCTGCGGCCGGGAGGCCAGATCGTGACCGCCCCATTCTCCCATCGTTCGGCGCCCGCAGTGCCAGTAGGCACGCGCATCGTCCATGTCGTGCGCCAGTTCCTGCCCAATCGCGGCGGGCTGGAAGACGTCGTCGCCAATCTCTGCCGGGCGCAGCTGGCGCTCGGCCTCAAGCCTTCCGTGGTGACGCTCGACCGGCTGTTTTCGCGGCCGGAACTCGTCCTGCCGGCGAGCGAGGTGATCGACGGCATCCCCGTCACCCGCATTCCCTTCCGCGGCTCGACGCGCTATCCGCTCGCACCTCAGGTCTTCTCGCATCTGCGCGATGCCGATCTCGTCCATGTCCACGCGATCGACTTCTTCTTCGATGCGCTCGCTCTGGGTTGGCTGCTGCATCGCAAGCCGCTCGTCGCCACCACCCATGGCGGCTTCTTCCACACTAGCGACTTCGCCGGCCTGAAGACGCTCTGGTTCAACGGCCCGACCCGGCTCTCGGCACAGGTCTATCGCGGTATCGCCGGCTGCAGCACGAACGATGCCCGCATGTTCGAGCGGCTCGCGCCCGGCAAGGTCCGGGTGATCGAGAACGGCGTCGACCTCGACAAGTTCGCCGGCGCCTCCAGTCCCGACCCGCAGCGGCGCCTGGTCAGCATCGGCCGCTTCTCCAAGAACAAGCGGCCGGACCGGCTGATCGCGACGATGGCGGCCCTGGCGCGGCGCGATCCATCCTGGCAGCTCGACATGCTCGGCGTCGCCTCGGACTGGACGGAAGGAGCGCTGCACAAGGCGATCGCAGACGCCGGCATGGAGCAGAACGTCACCATTCATCTCGGCCTCGACGATGCCGCGGCAAGGCAGGTGATGAGCCGCGCCTCGCTCTTCGTCTCCGCCTCGGAGTTCGAGGGTTTCGGCCTTGCTCTGGTCGAGGCGATGAGCGCCGGCCTCGTGCCGGTCGTCCAGCCCAATGCGGCCTTCGCTGGCCTCGCCAGCAAGTTCCCTGTCGTCCGCACCGTCGATTTCGCCGATCCGGACGAGGCTGCCTCTGCCGTCGAGCAGGCTTATGCCGATCTCGTCCGTTACCCCGGCAATACGCGCCCGCGCCTCTTCGACCTCGCATCCTACTCCTGGCACGAGGTCACGCGCCGCTATCTCGAGTTCTACGCCGCGGCGCTCTGATCAAGCACAATCGCTCCCCGACAGCGCAAGGCCCCTTGCGCGCTGCCGGTTTCTGCCTTTGTAATAGTGGATACACTCATACAGAGTGGCTGATCGCGTGTCGGCGGGAGCAGGGGAAACGGGATGAGCTTTGCCGCTAAAGGCATGGCCGCGACGGCGCAGGACGAGGCCTATCGCGCCATCCTGCAGGACATCCGCAGCGGGCGCTATCAGCCGGGCGAGCGCCTGATCCCGGAGACGATCGCGCGCGAGCTCGCCATGAGCCGCATGCCGGTGCGCGAGGCCTTCCAGCGCCTCGCCAATGAAGGCCTCGTCCTGATCCGTCCCAATCGCGGCTGTGTCGTCTCCGGCCTGACCATCGAAGAGATCTACGAGCTCTTCGAGATCCGCTCCGTGCTGGAGGGCTTGGCCGTGCGCCTGGCCATGCCGCGCTTCGACGCGGCGGCACTGGCCGAGCTCGACGACCATCTCGCCCGCATGCACCGCGCCGGTGCAGCCGGCGGCGCCGACTGGCTGAGCCGGCACCAGGAGTTCCACGCCTATATCTGCGGCCTCAGCGGACGGCCCAAGCTGATCGCCCAGATCGCAGCGCTGCATATCGCCGTCGAGCCCTCTATGCGCGTCTGGCTGCACCATGTCGCCCAGCCCGCTCATGCCACCGAGCGCCAGGACGAGGTCGTCGAGGCGATCCGGACCGGCGATGCCGAGCATGCCGAGGCGGTGATGCGCGACCACGTCCTGCGCACCGCGCCTCGCCTTGCCGAGTTCCTGCGCAGCCGTGGCCAGGCGGCAGGCCTGTCACCGACCCTGCCGGCTAGCGCCCAGCTCTGACGCCAACCACGCAGCGGCTCGCCAGAACGCCGCGCTCCTGAGGACGCCCGAGGGCCTGCCAGAACAATGAGGGGATCAACGATGGATCGACGCCAGTTCCTGAAAGCCTCGGCCGCTGCCACCTTCCTGCCGGCAGCGCCGCATCTCGCCAGCGCGCAGGATGCCAAGACCCTGCGCTTCGTGCCCTATTCCGACGTCGCGATCATCGATCCGATCTGGACCAACGGCTATTCGACCCGCACCCATGCCCTGCTGGTCTGGGATACGCTCTACGGGCTCGACGACCAGTTCCAGCCGCAGCCGCAAATGGTCGAAGGCCATGTCGTCGAGGAGGATGGCAAACGCTGGACGCTGACATTGCGGCCGGGCCTCGTCTTCCACGATGGCAGCAAGGTGCTGGCCCGCGACGCCGTCGCCTCGATCAAGCGCTGGGGTGCCCGTGACACCTTCGGCCAGGCACTGATGGCGGCGACTGACGAGCTTTCGGCGCCGGATGATCGCACCATCGTCTTCCGCCTGAAGGCTCCCTTCCCGCAGTTGCCGGCGGCGCTTGCCCGCCCGAGCGCGCTCGTCGCCGCGATCATGCCGGAACGCCTCGCCCAGACCGATCCGTTCAAGCAGATTCCTGAAGCGATCGGCAGCGGCCCCTATCGCTATCTCACCGCCGAGCGCATCGCCGGCGCCCGCCATGTCTATGCCAGGCACGAGGGTTATGTCCCGCGCCAGGGCACACCGAGCTTCACCGCCGGCCCACGCACGCCCTATCTCGACCGCGTCGAGTTCACCGTCATGCCCGATGCCGCGACCGCGGTCGCAGCCTTGCAGACCGGCGCGGTCGATTGGGTCGAGCAGCCGATCATCGACCTCCTGCCGCTGCTGCGGAAGGACCCGAACATCGTCGTCGAGGTCAAAGACCGGACCGGCATGGCCGGGCAGCTCCGGCTCAACCATCTGCAGCCGCCCTTCAACAACCCGGCGATCCGCCGCGTCATCCTCCAGGCGATCGACCAGGAGGAGTGCATGAACGCGGTTTGCGGCGGCGATCCGCAGGTCGAGCGCGGCAGCATCGGCTTCTTCCCGAACAACTCGCCGATGGCCTCCGACGTCGCGGCCAAAGCCCTGAAGGGCCCGAAGGATTTCGGCAAGCTCAAGCAGGAGCTCGCTGCCGCCGGCTACAAGGGCGAGCGTACCGTGTTCCTTGCGGCGCAGGACGTGCCGCGCATCGCCCTGGTCTGCGATGTCGCCGCCGATGCGCTGCGCAAGATCGGAGTCAATGTCGACTTCGTCGCCGCCGACTGGGGCACCGTCCTGCAGCGCATCGGCAACCGCAGCCCGGTCGAGCAGGGCGGCTGGAGCTGCTACGTCACCTATTGGGCCGGGCTCGATCTCGGCTCGCCGGCGACGAGCTCGCCCTTACGCGGCAATGGCGCCAAGGGCAGCCCGGGCTGGCCCGACAGCCCGCAGATGGAAGCGCTGCGCGCCCGCTTCCTAACCGCTGCCGATCCGGCCGAGCAGAAGGCGATCGCCCGCGAGATCGAGCTGCAGGCGATGCAGGACGTGCCTTACGTCCCGGCCGGGCAGTACCTTCAGCCGGTCGCCTATCGCAAGAACCTGACTGGCATGCTCGACGGCGTCCCAGTCTTCACCAATCTGCGCAAGGGCTGAGCGCCCTTCGCCTCCTTCCCAAAACCCGGCGGCACCGCCGCCGGCCCTATCTCTACGAAAGCAAATCCATGCGTGATCTCGAGCTTCCCGGCCGCTCCCTCGCCATCAGCCGCAATGCGATGGCGGCGACCTCGCATCCCGCCTCGACGCTCGCAGCGCTCGACGTCATGAAGGCCGGTGGCAACGCGATCGACGCCGCCATCGCCGCCTGCGCCGTGCAATGCGTCGTCGAAGCCGGCTCGACCGGCGTCGGCGGCGACTGCTTCGTGCTCTATTCGCAGGGCGGGTCGACCGATGTCATCGCCTATAACGGCTCCGGCCGCACGCCCGCCGCCGCGACACTGGATTGGTACGAGAAGGCCGGCATCACCACTCTGGAACGACATTCGCCGCATGTCGTCACGGTGCCTGGCGCGATCGACGCCTGGACACGGCTCAACAAGGATCATGGCCGCCTGCCGCTCGCGGAGGTCCTCGCCCCCGCCATCACTTATGCCCGCGACGGCTATGCGCTGACGCCACGGGTCGCCTATGACCTCGCCGCCCAGCACGAGCTCCTGATCAAGGACGCCAATGCCGCCGCGACCTTCCTGGTCGACGGCAAGGCTCCGCCGGCCGGGACGGTCCAGCGCCAGCCGGCGCTCGCCGAGACGCTCGAAGCGATCGGCCGCGAGGGACGCGACGCCTTCTATCGCGGCGAGATCGCCCGGGAGATGGTCGACTACCTCCAGGCTGCCGGCGGCCTGCATACCGCTGACGACTTCGCCGCCGCCGAGGGCGAATACGTCACGCCGATCAGCGCGACGTTCCGCGGCCGCACCGTCTATGAGTGCCCGCCCAACGGCCAGGGCGTGATCGCCCTGCTGATCATGAAGATCCTCGAGCGCTTCAAGCCCAAGGGCGGGCCGCTCGCGGTCGAGAACCTGCATATCGAACTGGAGGCCACCCGCCTCGCCTATGCCGCCCGCGACCGCTTCCTCGCCGACCCCAACAAGGCCGATGTGCCGGTCGAGCATCTGCTCTCGAATGAGCTTGCCGACGAGCTCGCCGGGATGATCGACCCGCAGCGCGCGCTCGATCCACTGCCGGTCATCCCCGGCGGCGCCGAGCACAAGGACACCGTCTACATCAGCGTCGTCGACAAGGACCGCAACGCCGTCTCCTTCATCAACTCGATCTTCTCGCCCTATGGCAGCGGGCTGATGACCAAAAAGTCGGGCGTGCTCTTCCACAATCGCGGCCAGAGCTTCGTGCTGAAGCAGGGGCATCCCAACGCGATCGCGCCGCGCAAGCGCCCGATGCACACCATCATCCCCGGCATGCTTGCCGAGGGCGACCGCGTCGTCATGCCCTTCGGCGTGATGGGCGGGCACTATCAGGCGATGGGCCACGCCCATTTCCTGGCGAAGCTGTTCGACCACGGCCTCGATCTGCAGGAGGCGATCGACCTGCCGCGCCTCTTCCCGCTGCCTGGCACGAACACGGTCGAGACGGAAGGGCGCCTGCGCGACAGCGTCGGTGCGGCGCTCGCGGCTCGTGGCTTTGACGTCCAGCCGCCGAAATCGCCGATGGGCGGTGCCCAGGCGATCTGGATCGACTGGGAGAAGGGCACGCTGACCGGCGGCTCCGACCCGCGCAAGGACGGCTGCGCGCTGGGGTATTGAGCGACCTATCACCTCTCACAGCCCCCATCCTGAGGAGCGGGCGCCAGCCCGCGTCTCGAAGGATGCTCCAGCTCTCTCCAGAGCCTCCTGGAGCATCCTTCGAGACGGCCCTGCGGGCCTCCTCAGGATGAGGGCTCGCGTATTTCGGCATCTCCGTTTGGAACGCGAGGCCGCCCTGCATGAGGCGGCCTCGACAGCGCCGGCGATCCCGGCAAGCTTCTCCTCAGAACAAGGCGAGGGAGAAGCGGGCATGGCGGGCGAGGAATCGAAGGGGCGCGGGATCGCCGGCGGGCTGACCAATTACGGCGACCCGGACTTCGCCGCCTACCTCCGCCGCTCCTTCGCCCGCTCGATGGGCTATTCCAACGAGGCGCTGGCGCGGCCGATCGTCGGCATCGCCAACACCTATAGCGGCTTCAACAATTGCCACCGCCACTTCCCCGAACTGCTGGAAGCGGTGAAGCGCGGCGTGCTGATGGCCGGCGGCCTCCCCGTCGAGTTCCCGACCATCTCGCTCGGCGAGGTCTTCCTCAACCCGACCAGCCTGAAGTTCCGCAACCTGATGGCGATCGGCACGGAGGAGATGATCCGGGCGCAGCCGATCGACGCCGTCGTGCTGATGGGCGGCTGCGACAAGACCGTGCCGGCGCAATTGATGGCGGCGCTGTCGGCCAATGTGCCGACCGTCCAGCTCGTCGGCGGGCCGATGTCGACCGGCCGCCACAAGGGCGAGCGCTTGGGCGCCTGCACCGATTGCCGCCGCTTCTGGGCCCGGTTCCGCGCCGGCGACATCGACCAGGCCGAGATCGACGTGGTCGAAGGCCGGCTTGCCACCACCGCCGGCACCTGCGCGGTGATGGGAACTGCCTCGACCATGGCCTGTATCGCCGAGACGCTGGGACTGGCGCTGCCCCGCTCGGCCGCGATCCCGGCCGTTCATGCCGACCGCTTGCGTTGCGCCGAGGCGAGCGGCAAGCGCGCCGTCGAACTGATCGGCACGAAAGAGCTGCTACCGCGCCAGATCGTCACCGAACAGGCGATCGAGAACGCCTGGCGCGTGCTGCTGGCGATCTCCGGCTCCACCAATGCGGTGGTCCACCTCACAGCCATCGCCCGCCGCGCCGGGATCAAGGTCGACCTCAACCGCCTCAACCGGCTCTCGGACGAGACGCCGGTGCTGGTGAACCTGAAACCGGTCGGCAACAATTACATGGAGGACTTTTTCGCCGCCGGCGGCGTGCCCGCCGTGCTGAGGGAACTGCGTGATCTCCTGCATCTGGATTGCATGACCGTGACCGGCAAGACGCTGGGCGAATTGGTCGACGAACCCCTGCTCGACCAACTCGACCGCACGATCATCCGCTCGCGTGAGGATCCGGTCGATCCCGATGGCGGGCTCGTCGCAGTCTTCGGCTCGCTCGCCCCGCGCGGCGCCATCGTCAAGCGGGCAGCGGCCGAGAAGCGCCTGCTCGAGCATGAAGGCCGCGCCGTCGTCTTCTCGTCACTGGAAGACCTCTCGGCCCGCATCGATGATCCCGATCTCGATGTCGGTCCGGACGATATCCTCGTCCTGCAGAATGCCGGTCCCAAGAGCGCCGCGGCCATGCCGGAAGCCGGCTATCTGCCGATCCCGCGCAAGCTCGCAGCCAAGGGCGTCAAGGACATGGTGCGCATCTCCGACGCCCGCATGTCCGGCACCGCCTATGGCGCGATCGTGCTGCATGTCGCGCCGGAGGCGGCAGTCGGCGGTCCGCTGGCGCTCGTGCGCAATGGCGACCGCATCCGGCTCAGCGTCGCCGAGCGAAGGCTCGATCTGCTGGTCGATGCGGCCGAGCTCGAAGCACGCCGCGCCGCCCTGCCGCACGCACCCGCGCGGGAGCGCCGCGGCTATGACCGGCTCTATGACGAGCATGTGCTCCAGGCCGACGAAGGCGTCGATTTCGACTTCTGCTGAACCGTCTCACGCCAGGTGGCAGGCGATCTCCAGCTCGCCCTCACGGCGCAGCGCCGGCGCCTCGATACGGCAGCGCTCGACGGCCTGTGAGCAGCGCGGATGGAAGGCGCAGCCGGGCGGCGGCGCGATCGGGCTCGGCACCTCGCCCGACATCGGCCGGCGCTCGCGGTTCGGCTTCTCGACATCGGGGATCGTGTCGAGCAGCAGCCGCGTATAGGGATGGCGCGGCCGGCCGAAGACCTCTTCCGCCGGCCCGCTCTCGACGAAGCGGCCGAGATACATGATGGCGAGATGGTCCGACATATGCCGGACCACCGAGAGATTGTGGCTGATGAAGAGATAGGTCAGCCCGAATTCCTTCTGCAGGCGGACCATCAGGTTGAGGATCTGCGCCTGCACGGAGACGTCGAGCGCCGAGGTCGGCTCGTCGCAGACCAGGAAATCGGCCTCGGTCGCCAGCGCCCTTGCGATCGAGATGCGCTGGCGCTGGCCGCCGGAGAACTCATGCGGGAAACGGCTCGCATCCACCCGCGACAGGCCGACGATCTCCAAGAGTTCGCCGACGCGGGTTCCCGTCTCGCTTTCGTCCTTGCGCAGCTTCAGTTCGCGGATCGGCTCGGCGATGATGTCGCCGACGCGCCAGCGCGGGTTGAGCGAGGCGTAAGGGTCCTGAAAGATCATCTGCACCCGCGGCGGCCCGACCGAGCCGTCAGCGCGCTTGATGTCCTTGAAGTCGAGCAGGCCCTGCGTCGGCCGTTGCAGGCCGACCACCATGCGGGCCAGCGTCGACTTCCCGCAGCCGGATTCGCCGACGATGCTGAAGGTGGTGCCGCGCTGGACGCTGAAAGAGACGTTCTCGACCGCCCGCAGGACGCGGCGCGGCTCAGCTGAGAACAGCCGCGACAGGGCCGGCGCCGAGACGTCGAAGCGGCAGGACGCCGAGGTGACCTCGAGAATGATATCGCCGCTCATGCTGCCACCATTTCAAAGCCCTCATCCTGAGGAGCAGCGGGAGGCTGCGTCTCGAAGGATGGTCCAGCTGGTTCTGGAGCCTCCTGAAGCATCCTTCGAGACGCCGCTGCGCGGCTCCTCAGGATGAGAGCTGAGGGAAGCGGTGCCGATACCTCAGCCATGGGCCGCCTCCTGGAGCGGGAAATGGCAGGCCGCAGCATGGCCGGAGACCGGCAGGCCGGGCTTGGTCTGCCGGCAGAGGTCGGTGGCGAAGCCGCAGCGCGGGTTGAAGGCGCAGCCGGCGGGAATCGCGTTGAGCCGCGGCATCGAGCCATCGATCTGATTGAGCTGCGCATTGCGGCGATGGACACTCGGGATCGAGGCCATCAAACCGGCGGTATAGGGATGGCGCGGCCGGCGCGTCACCTCCTCGACCGGGCCGATCTCGACGACGCGCCCGGCATACATCACCGCGACCCGATCGGCCGTCTCGGCGATCACGCCCATATCATGCGTCACCAGCATGATCGCTGTGCCGTGCTCGCGGCAGAGCCTCTTCAGCAAGGTGGTGATCTGCGCCTGGATCGAGACGTCGAGCGCCGTGGTCGGTTCGTCGGCGATGATCAGCGTCGGCTCGGCGCAGAGCGCCAGCGCGATGACGACGCGCTGGCGCATGCCGCCGGAGAACTGGTGCGGGTAATGGTCGATCCGCGTCTCGGCGGCGGGGATGCCGACCTCCTTCAGGAGATCGAGCGCCCGCTTGCGTGCCTGCGCCTTGCTGACCGGCAGATGCGTGGTGATGGTCTCGACCAGTTGTTCGCCGACGGTCAGCAGCGGATGCAGCGAGGTCAGCGGGTCCTGGAAGATCGCGCCGATCCGGCGGCCGCGCAGCTTGCGCATCGCCTCGGCCGGCAGGTTGTCGATACGCTGGCCGGAGAGCTTGATCTCGCCGCCGGCCAGGCGCCCCGGCGGATCGAGCAGGCCGATCACCGCCGTGCCGGTCAGCGACTTGCCTGCACCGGATTCGCCGACCACTCCAAGGATTTCGCCCGGCGCAATCTCGAAGGAGATGCCGTCGAGCGCCGTCAGCGGGCCACGCCGCCCGTCGAAGACGATGCGCAGGTCGCGGACCGAGAGCAGCGCTGGCTGGGCGTTCACGCGGTGTCCTCCTTGCGTTCGATCGGGTAGCTCGACGAGAAGATCTCGTTCACCGGCGGATGGCCCAAGGTGCGCTGCGGATAGCGCACCATCACGCCCTCGAACTGCTTCTGGGCACGAATGTTGTCGGCGGCCTCGTCCTGGCCCGGAATGGCGCGGTCCTCCATGACGAAGCGGCCGTCGATCACCACGGTCGAAAAATCGCGGCCATGGCCGGTCAGCATCATCGTCTGGATGGGATCGATGACCTGGCCGCTATGGGGCCGGTCGAATGCGAAGACGGTGATATCGGCGCGGGAGCCCGGCTGGAGGCGGCCGAGATCGGGCCGCCGCAAGGCATTGGCGCCACCGATCGTGGCGGCGTCGTAGTAGTCCTCGGAGCGCACGGCGCCGACATTGCCGGCCATGGTGCGGGAAAGGATCATGCCGACCTGCAGATTCATCACCATGTCCGGCGGGGCGGTATCGGTCCCCATGGCGATATTGAGCCCCATGGCGCGATAGCTGCCGAAATGGTTGATGGCATTGCCGTGCCGGCCCGAGACCAGCGGGCAATGCACGATGCTGGCACCGGAATCGCGGATGATCTCGAGGTCGCGGCCAGGCCGCTCGACCAGCCGGCTGCCGGAGACGACAGTGCCGTGCGGGAGCAGGCAGCGCTCACTCAGGAAGCCGAGGCTCTCCAGCCATTCCGGCGGGCTCATGCCGTGCTGGGCGAGGACGAGATCGTACTCGATCTTCGACTGGCAGCAGTGCAGGCGGACGGGGATGTCGAGTTCGCGCGCAGCGGCGGCGGTGCGGCGCAACAGCTCGGCCGTCGAGGTCTCGATCCGGTCGGGCGCAAGCATCGCGCGGATCAGCCCGCCGGCCGCGCCGTCATGGCGCCGGGCGAAGTCGATGGCGGCGTCGAGCTCGGCGAGGCCACGCGGCTCGTCGTAATGCGTGACGATGCGCCCATCCGCCTCGACCAGCTGGTTGCCGGTCCGGTAGGCCGGGCCGAGATAGGCGCGCAGGCCGAGATCGGCGGCCGCTTTCGCGGCGTCCTCGAACTCCTGCACCGTCTCGCCCCAGGCGCGGTAGAACAGCGAGGCGATCGGCAGCGCCGTGGTGATGCCGTTGCGGATCAGCTGGGAGAAGGCATAGCGCTTCTGGAAGGCGAGCTCCTCACGCGTGTACATCTCGTAGGGGCCGGCTTCGAGATAGCTGCGCGGCCAGACGCGTCCCTTCTTCCAGGCCGGCTGGTTGTCATAGCCGAGGATTGTGGTGTCGAGGTCTGAGAGCGCGTCGCAATCGACGAAGCCCGGCCCGATCAAGGCATGGCCATAGTCGAGGCGCCGGGCGACCTCGCCAGGGAAGCCGTGGCCGACGAAGACGACCTCGCCGTTCTCGAACACGACCTCGCCGTTCTCATAGAGGCGGTGGCGGCCGTCCTTGTGGCCGACCACCCAGCGCGCGGTCATCAGGATGCGACCTTGCGGCCGCTGCTTGGCTTGCAGGGTCACGGCGCGGTCCTGATCGAAACGCCGTCGCGGGCGACGATCTTGCCGCGTTTGATCACGCGGCGTTGCGGCGGACGGGTCGCGACGGCTTCGGCGATCGACTCGGCCGGCAGCAGGACAAGGTCGGCGACGCAGCCGACCTCGAGCCCGTAGCCCTCGATCTCCATCACCTTGGCACCCTCGGTGGTGCAGACGTCGAGCGCCAGCCGGACCTCGTCGTCGCGGCGGAAATTGTTGCGCAGGCCGACGAACATTGCCCGCTCCAGCATGTCGGCGTTGCCGTAAGGGCTCCAGGTGTCGCGGATGCCATCGGAGCCGGAGCAGACGCGCACGCCCGCCTGCAGCAGCTTCTTCACCGGAGGAGCCGGACGGCTCGCCGGCGCCGTCGTCATGATCGCGATGTCGAGCTCTGCGAGCTCCTCGATCAGCGGATCGATCAGGGCCGGGTCGGGTGTGCCCAGGCAGAAGGCATGGCTGACGGTGACCTTGCCGGTCATGCCGAGCGCGCGGGTGCGCTCGATGATCAGGTCGAGCGAGAAGGCACCGACCTCGTTCGGCTCGTGCAGATGGATGTCGAGCGGCTTGCCATAGCGCTGGCAGAGCCCGAAGACGGCGTCGAGATGGCCTTTCGGATCGCGGTCGATCGTGCAGGGGTCGAGCCCACCGACGATCTCGCAGCCGGCCTGCATCGCCTGGTCCATCAGGTCGAGCGTGCCCGGCCGACGCAGCAGCCCCGATTGCGGGAAGGCGACGAGTTCGATGTCGACGATGTCGCGATAGGCATCGTGCGTCTTCATCACGCCCTCGACGCCCCATAGTCCATGCTCGGTATCGATATCGACGTGGCTGCGGATATGGGTCGTGCCCTTGAGGGACGAGAGGATGCTCTGGCGGGCCGACTGGCGCTCGGGATCGATGTCGAGCCGCTTCTTGTTCATCCGCTCGTTGTCGATCTTGTCGAGCAGCTTCGGGCCGACCTCGTTGGTGTACCAGGGCAGGCCGAGCAGGCTCTTGTCGAGATGGGTGTGGGCCTCGACCAGGCCGGGGATGACGATCTCGCCCCTGCCGTCCTCGATCGCGACGCCGGCGGGCGCGGAAAGGTTCGCACCGACCTGCGTGATCGTGCCGTTCTCGATCAGCAGGTCGACGGCCTTGCCGGCATAGGGGCGGACATTGCGGAGCAGCAGGGAAGCGGTCATCGCAGGCGTATCCTCGTTTGGTTTCTTGTCGTCAGCGCAGCTTCGGGTTCAGCGCGTCGCGCAGCCAGTCGCCGAGCAGATTGACCGACAGAACGATCAGACCGAGCTGCAGCGAGGGGAAGACGACGAGCCACCAGGAGCCGGAGAACAAATACTGGTTGCCGATCCGGATCAGCGTGCCGAGCGAAGGCTGGGTGATCGGCATGCCGACGCCGAGGAAGGACAGGGTCGCTTCCGAGAGGATGGCGAGGCCGAGATTGAGCGTGGCTGCGACCATCACCGGGGTCAGCGTGTTCGGCAGGATGTGCTGGCGCATGATCCGCCCGGCCGGCACCTTGATGATGCGCGCCGCGAGCACATATTCCTTGCGCCGCTCGACCATCGTCGAGGCGCGCACGGTGCGGGCGTATTGCACCCAGTTGGTCAGCGAGATCGAGAGCACCAGCACCGCCGCGGCAAAGGGCTCGCGCAGCGAAGGCGGCAGCAATTCGCGGAAGATCGCCGAGACCAGGATCGCCATCAGGAGCGTCGGGATCGACAGCACGGTGTCGCCGAGCCGCATCAGCAGGTTGTCGATGCGCCCGCCATAGAAGCCTGCGGCGAGGCCGATCGAGACGCCGATCAGCATCGAGACGAGCACCGCCGAGAAGCCGATGATCAACGAGACCCGGGTGCCGTAGAGGATGGCGGAGAGCACGTCGCGCCCTTGCGGGTCGGTGCCGAGCAGGAAGGGCCACTCGCCGTCCGGCGCCCAGATCGGCGGAATCTCGGCCTTGTCGATGAAGACCTGGGCGAGGTCGTGCGGGTTCTGTGGTGCGATCAGCGGGCAGAACAGCGCGGTCAGCACCAGGATCGTCAGCACCAGCGCCGAGAGCCAGGCTGCCGGCGTCTGCCGGAAGCTCCAGCCGACATCGCTGTCGAGGAAGCGGCGCAGACGGCTTGGTTTGGCGGCATCAGCGGGCATTGGCGCCTCCCGAGAGCGCGTCCTCGCGCAGGCGCGGATCGACCCAGGCATAGGTCAGGTCGACCAGCGTGTTGAGCGAGACGAAGATGAAGGAGACGACGATCAGATAAGCCGCCATCACCGGGATATCGACGAAGGTGACGGCCTGGACGAAGAGCATGCCCATGCCCGGCCACTGGAACACCGTCTCGGTGACCAGCGCGAAGGCAATGAGGTTGCCGATCTGCAGGCCGGTCACGGTGATCACCGGCATCAGGCAGTTACGCAAAGCGTGGCGGAAATTCACCACCCGCGCCGGCAGGCCGCGCGCCCTGGCGAAGCGGATGAAGTCGGTGCGCATCGTCTCCAGCATCTCGGCCCGCACCAGCCGCATCACCAGCGTGATCTGGAACAGGGACAGCGTGATGCCGGGCAGGATCAGCGCCTTGCGGCCGGACGAGGTCAGCAGCCCGGTGCTCCACCAGCCCAGCTGGACGACCTCGCCGCGGCCGAAGGCCGGCAGCCATTGCAGGTTCACCGAGAACACCAGGATGAAGAGGATGCCGAGCGCGAAGCTGGGCAGAGAGACACCGAGCACCGAGATGAACTGCAGCGCCTTGGCGAGGACGCTCTCTCGTCGGATCGCGGTGTAGACGCCCAGCGGTATGCCGACCGCCAGCGACAGGAAGGTCGCGACCAGCACCAGCTCGAACGTCGCCGGAAAACGCTCGGCGATCAGCGTGAACACCTCCTGCTGGTTGCGGTAGGAGATGCCGAAATCGCCGCGCACGGCATTGCCGACGAAGGTCGCGAACTGCAGCACGAAGCCCTTGTCGAGCCCGAGCCTGGTGCGCAGTTCGTCGCGCTGCTGCTGGCTCGCCTGCTCGTTCAGCATCAGCTCGACGGGGTCGCCGACGAAGCGGAAGGTCAGAAAGGCGAGGAACGCCACCGCCAGCATGACGCCGGCGGCATTGACGAAGCGCTTGAAAAGGAAGGCCGGCATGGTCTTGCGACTCCCTGCGCTAAGCGGATGCTTTTGTCATTCCGGGGCGCGCCGGAGGCGTGAACCCGGAACCCACGATCGGGTGAGCGGCGCCTTCATGTCGATTTGCGCGTACAGCCCAGTCGTGGGTTCCGGGTTCTTCGCTGCGCGAAGCCCCGGAATGACAATCTGTCACTTCATCATGGTCAGCCACAGGCGCGGCTTGTTGTCCGAGGCCTGCACGGTGGAGGCGACCGTGTTGCGCATCGCCCAGGCCATCGGCTGCTGGTGCAGCGGGATGAAGAGTTGCTCGGCCTTGGCGATCTTCAGCGCCTCCTTCATCATCTCGATGCGCTTTGGGGTATCGAGCTCGACGCCGGCCTTGTCGATCAGCGCGTCGATGCGCGGATCGCCCCAATTACCCCAGTTGAACACGCCGCCCGTGCCGCTCTTCGAGTGCAGCACCTGCACCAGCAGCGAATAGGCGTCGATCATCGGCTCGTTGGCCCAACCGAAGGAGATCACATCGAAATCGCCCTTGACCCGCTTCGGCGTCTGCTGGCTGCGCGGGGCGAGGCTGAGATTGGGCTTCAGCCCGGCGCGCGACCACATCGCCGCCACCGCCTGGCAGAACTCCTCCTCGTTGACGAGCGAGTCACTCTGGCAATTCATCAGGAAAGAGAAGCCGTTGGGATAGCCGGCCTCGGCCAGCAGCTTCTTGGCGCCCGCAAGGTCGAAGGGCAGGCGCTGGTCCTGCGAGGGCTCGTAGCCGGGGATGGCCGGGGCGACGAGGGCGCCCGTGTTGCGCGAGAGGCCGCGCATCGCCCGCTTCTGCACGGCGTCGATGTCGATGGCGCGGTAGAGCGCCTCGCGCACCTTGATGTCCTTGAAGGGGTTCTTGTCCTTGACGTCGCTCTCGACCAGCTTGTCGGTCAGGTTGAAGGCGAAGAAGACCGAGCGCAATTCGTTGGTCTGCAGCACCTTGACCTCGGGCGAGGCCGAGAGGCGGGGCAGGTCCTGCAGCGGCGCGACATTGGTGTAGTCGATCTCGCCGGAGAGCAGCGCCGCGACGCGGGTCGAGGACGAGGTGATCGGCGTGAACTCGATCACGTCGATATTATGCTGCGGCTTGTCCCACCAGTCCGGGTTCTTGATGAAGACGGTCTTGGCGTCAGGGCGGCGGCTCTCGATCTTGAACGGGCCGGTGCCGTTGGCGTTGTCGGTAGCGTAGCCCTTCACGCCCTTGCCGGAATCGGTCGGGAGCAGTGAATTATTCGCCTCCAGCCAGGCCTTGTTGAAGATGAAGATGTTGGTGAGGTCGTTGAGCAGCAGCGGATAGGGGCCGTTGACCTCGAGCTCGACGGTGTAGTCGTCGATCTTCTTCGCGCTCTTATAGGCTGGCAGGTTGCCCTTGAGCGGCGAGGTGTCATGGGTGACCCGCGCCAGCGAGGCGATGACGTCGTCGGCCGTGAACGAGTTGCCGTTGTGAAACTTGACGTTCCTGCGCAGCTTGAAGCGCCAGGTCGTCGGGCTCACCGTTTCCCAGGACTCGGCCAGCGCCGGCTCGATCTTGAGATCGCCGGTGTAACGCACCAGCCCCTCATAGACATGGTTGAGCACGGCGAGCGTGAAGGTTTCGCCATATGAGTAGGGATCGAGCGAGGCGATCTCGCGCGACGCGCCCCATTTCAGCGTCTTCGCTTCGACCGCGCCGTTCAGCGCAAAGGCGGCAACGGCCGCCAGCAGCCAGGCCTTCTTCATCGAACTCTCCCCTTTTTGTTGATCGCCGCCGGCCCGCGCTGCGCACCGGGGAATGCCGTTCCGTTGCCGCCTCTGTGACCATCGTGGCGCTTTCCGCGCCATCTCGTGTGCGATCCTTCAGCAAACTTGCATACGATAGAAGAACAGTATTGTATGCGATTATTGAAGACAAGCGGAAACTGAGATGGCAGCGCGCCCCCTGACATCACCCGCCCCGGACGGCTCCGGACCAGCACGCAGGAAAGCCGAGCCGCGCGCCGCCGGCTCCCCTCGCGCGCAAGCGGTCTACAACGCGCTGCGCCGCGCCATCATCGAGCAGGCGCTCAAGCCGGGCATGAAGCTCCCCGAGGATTCGATCGGCGAGCAGCTCGGCGTCAGCCGCACTCTCGTGCGCGAGGCCTTCGGGCGCCTCGCCGTCGAAGGGCTGGTCGAGCTCAAGCCCAATCGCGGCGCCAATGTCGCCTATCCGACGCTGGAGGAGGCGCGCGACGTCTTCGAGGTTCGCCGCGGGCTGGAACGGCTCGTCGCCGAGAACCTCGCGGGACGGCTGACCGCGGCGCAATCGGCGGAGCTCGAGGCGCATGTGCGGCTGGAAGAAAAGGCACATGAGCAGGACGGACCGGAATCGATCCGGCTCTCCGGCGAATTCCACATCAAGCTCGCCGAGATGACCGGCAATGCGCTGCTGCTGCGCTATGTCCAGGAGGCCTCGTCGCGCTGCTCGCTGATCCTCGCCATCTATGGCCGCCCGCACTCCTCCGAATGCGCCGTCTCCGAGCATCGCCAACTGATCGAGGCCCTGCGCGCCGGCGACGCGGCCCGCGCCGCCGCGCTGATGGACCATCATCTGCAATCGGTCGTCACCCGCGCCTTGCTGGCGCCACGCGGCGAACGCGACATCCGCGACGTGCTCGCGCCCTATGCCCTGAGTGAAGGATTGACCCCATCGTGACCCAGCCCCTGCCGCAGGACCGGCCGGCCGCCGCCGAGATCGTCACCTTCGACTTCGCCGCACTGACCCCGCGCGAGCGCTACAAGCTACTGATCGGCGCGGTGGTGCCGCGCCCGATCGCGCTGGTGACGACGATCGACGCCAACGGCGTCGTCAATGCCGCGCCGTTCTCGTTCTTCAACTGCCTCTCGGCCGACCCGGCGATCCTGGCGCTCGGCGTCGAATACCGCCAGACCGGCGGGCAGAAGGACACCGGCCGCAATGTCCGAGAGACGCTGGCCTTCACCGTCAACATCGTCTCCGACGCGCTGCTCGACGGCATGAACGCCTGCGCCGTGCCGTTCGAGCCGGGCACGGACGAGCTCGCCGAAGCCGGTCTTTCGGCTATGCCGGGCGTCAAGGTGCCCTGCCCCTGGATCGGCCAGGCGCCGGCCGCCTTCGAATGCCGCCACCACACCACGCTCGGCATCGGCAATTCGCGCGAGATCATCCTGGGCGAGGTCGTCTACGCGCATTTCCGCGCCGACACGATCGACCAGGTGAAGCACTATGTCGACCCGGTCGCGCTTGATGCAATCGGCCGCATGGGTGGGCATGGCTATGCCACGACGCGCGATTATTTCGACCTGCCGACCATGTCCGTCGCCGATTGGCGCGGCGATCGCTCCAAGGCGCGGCGCACCCGGCCCGGCAAGCGCTGAGCGAATGCATCACCCGCAACGGAGCGGTTGACCCGCGGCCGATTTCCGCCAGCAATGCGGCCTCATCAAATCAGTCCGACGGGGCCCCCATGAACAAGCACGTCTCCGGCATCGATGCCGCCAAGCTCGATAAGCTGGCGCAGGTCGCGGTCAAGGTCGGCCTCAACCTGCAGCCTGGGCAGGACCTGTTCCTGACCGCCCCGGTCGCGGCCCTGCCGCTGGTCCGGCGCATCGCCGAGCATGCCTACAAGGCCGGCGCCGGCCTGGTCACGCCGATCCTCTCGGACGAGGCGCTGACGCTGGCACGCTATCGCTTCGGCCAGGATGCCAGTTTCGACCGCGCCCCGTCCTGGCTCTATGAGGGCGTCGGCAAGGCCTTCGCCGCCAATACCGCGCGCCTCGCCATCGTCGGCGACAATCCGATGCTGCTCGCCGAGCAGGATCCGGCCAAGGTCGCGCGCGCCAACAAGGCGAACTCGATCGCCTACCAGCCGGCGCTGGAGAAGATCGCGAATTTCGACATCAACTGGAACATCGTTTCCTATCCCGGCGCGGCCTGGGCCCAGCAGGTTTTCCCTGACGATGCCGAGGACGTCGCGGTCGCCCGTCTGGCCGAGGCGATCTTCGCCGCATCGCGCGTCGACCGCGACGATCCGATCGCCGCCTGGGCGGAGCACAATGCGGCGCTGGCGCAGCGCACGAAATGGCTCAACGGCCAGCGCTTCTCCGCGCTGCATTTCACCGGGCCGGGCACGAACCTCACCATCGGCCTCGCCGACGGGCATGAATGGGAGGGCGGCGCCTCGACCGCCAAGAACGGCGTCACTTGCAACGCCAACATCCCGACCGAGGAGGTCTTCACTACCCCGCATGCCCGGCGCGTCGAGGGCCATGTCTCCTCGACCAAGCCGCTGTCCTATCAGGGGACGCTGATCGACAACATCCAGGTGCGCTTCGAGGAAGGCCGGATCGTCGAGGCCAAGGCGAGCCGCGGCGAAGAGGTGCTGAACAAGGTGCTCGACACCGACGAGGGCGCCCGCCGGCTCGGCGAGGTCGCGCTGGTGCCGCATTCCTCGCCGATCTCGCAGAGCAGCATCCTGTTCTACAACACGCTCTTCGACGAGAACGCTTCCTGCCACATCGCGCTCGGCCAGTGCTATTCGAAGTGCTTCATCGACGGCACCAAGCTGACGCCGGAGCAGATCGCGGCGCAGGGCGGCAACCGCAGCTTGATCCATATCGACTGGATGATCGGCTCCGGCCAGGTCGACATCGACGGCATCAAGCCGGACGGCAGCCGCGTCGCCGTCTTCCGTAAGGGCGAGTGGGCCTGAGCTAACCGATCCGCCCCATCGCCTGCTCGATCGTGGTGAAGATCTCCTCGATCTCGGCGGGGGCGATCACCAGCGGCGGCGACAGCACCAGCGTGTCGCCGGCATTGCGGATCAGCACGCCGAGATCGAGGCAGAGCGTGTTCGTCTCGCCGCCCCGCGCACCGTCGGCGCCGGGACGCGGCGCAAGATCGATCGCGCAGAGCAGGCCGGCGGTGCGGATATCGACGACATGGGGCGCGCCCTTCAGCCGGTGCGCGCGTTCCTCCCAGAGCGGCAGCGCCTTGCCGAGCTGTCCAAGGATGTCCTGCTCGGCGAAGACGTCGAGCGTCGCGAAGCCCGCGGCGCAGGCGAGCGGATGCGCCGAATAGGTATAGCCGTGGAGAAGCTCGATCGCCTCGGGCGGGCCGGCCATGAAGGCGTCGTAGACATGCCCGGCGACGAGGACGCCGCCCATCGGCACCGCGCCATTGGTCATGCCCTTGGCGCAGCTCATCAGGTCGGGCCTGACGCCATAGGCCTGCGCCGCGAACGGACTGCCCAGCCGGCCGAAGCCGGTAATGACCTCGTCGAAAATCAAGAGGATGCCGTGCTGGTCGCAGATCGCGCGCAGGCGTTCGAGATAGCCCTTCGGCGGCGGATAGACCCCGCCCGAGCCGGTCACCGGCTCGATGATCACGGCGGCAACCGTCGCGGGATCATGGATCTGCAGCAGGGTTTCCAGCGCCTCGGCCGCGGCGAGCCCGCCTTCCGGTCGGCCGCGCGAGAAGGCCATGGTCGCGCGGTCATAGGGCAGCGGCAGGTGCGCGACATCGGGTAGCAGCGGCCCGAAGGCGGCCTTGTGCCGGCCGATGCCGGAGACCGAGAGCCCGCCCCAGCCCATGCCGTGATAGCCCTTGGCCCGGCCGATCAGCTTGGTCCGCCCGGCCTGGCCGCGAGCCTGATGATAGGCGCGGGCAATCTTCAGGGCCGTGTCGACCGCCTCCGAGCCGGAATTGACGAAGAAGACATGGTCGATGTCTTCGGGGGCGAAATCGCAGAGCCTGGCGGCATAGGCCTGCGCGCCGGGATGGCTCATCTTGAAGGAGGAGACGAAATCGAGCCGGCCGGCGGCGGCACGGATCGCCTCGGTGATCCTGGCCTGGCCATGGCCGGCATTGACGCACCAGAGCCCGGCCATGCCGTCGAGCACGCGCCGCCCGTCCGGGGTGATGTAGTGCATGCCCTCCGCCCGCTCGAACAGCAGCGGCGCCTGCCGAAAGGCGCGCATCGGCGTAAACGGCATCCAGAAGGCATCGGGAGCGTTGTCGCGGCGGCTTTCGGCGGCACATGCTGGCGCGGTCATCGGCGGTCCTCGCTATGGATCACCTATGATGTCTTTCTTGTTATCAAAAGACAATAGCGAGAACGCCGCCGCGATTCAGTCTAGACCGTCCGGCCGACGCAACTGCATGGCACGCTGGAGATGGCTGCGCATCAGCGCGCTAGCGAGCTGGAGATCACCGGCCTCGATCGTCGCCAGCATCTGCAAATGCTCGCGGCTGTTCACCACGACGCGCTCATAGCCATAGGTCCAATCGTAATTCGACAGCCGGCGCATCTGGTTCTGCCGGCGGATGGCGGAGTGGATGAAGCGGTTGCCCGAGGCCGCCGCCAGCCCCTCGTGGAAATCGGCGTTCATCTCGTAAAAGCCGATCGCCGAGCTTTCCTTCCAGGGCTGCGACAGCGTCAGCTCGTGCCTGGTGCGCATCTCGTCGATCCAGCCCTGGTCGAGCGAAAAGCCGGGCTCGAGGAAGACCATCGGCTCGATCAGCAGGCGGAAGCGGTAGCGCTCGTCATGCGCCGATTGGTCGCGCGGCTCGTGCAGGAAGCGCCAGCCATAGCCGCGCTTGCGCTCGACCATGTCGAGATCGGCAAGCCGCGCCATCAGGCGCTGCACCTCGGGCCGGCCGAGCTCGTAGCGCCGCATCAGTTCGAGCTCGGAGATCTCGTCGGGCAGACGCCCGCCATGGCGGTCCTGCGCCACCCTGACCATGGCGAGTTCGGTCGCATCAGCGCTCGCATTGGGATCGGCTGATGCCTCCGGCGCGCTCAACAATTCGACACCCTTGTTCGGATGCCGGCGCACCAGCCCCTGCCGAGCGAGATGGTCGATCGCGGCGCGCACCGGCGTGCGCGAGACGTTGAGGCGGCGCGCCGCGCTGTTCTCGTTGAGCCAGGCGCCGGCTTCCAGGCCATCCTCCCGGACCATGCGGAGAATCCGCTCGGCGATCTCCTGCTGCAATCGTGTCGGCGTCGTCATCAAAAGACTCTTGATTGTCTTAGTTCGAAATGAAATACATCATGGCCAGACACAGTACCAGCGCGAACCCGCGGAGACCCGGCCATGGTCGCACCCTTCCCCTTCGTCGACGTCTCCGGCACGCCCTATGAACGCGGTCGCCAGCATGGTGCGGCGGTGCCGGGGCGCGTCAAGCGTTCGATCGAACTCTATGGCGGACAGCTCGGCGATCTCGGCTATGACGCCGCCGCCAAGTCGCGGCTGATCGGCGAGTTCGCCCGCGAGATCGAAGCCTTCGGCGCGCACTATGTCGAAGAAATGCGCGGCATCGCCGACGGCGCCGGCGTCGCGCTCGAAGACGTCATCATGATCAACGCCCGCACCGAAGTGATCGCCAAGGCGAAGCTGGAGAAGAACAGACCGGTCGGAGCGGAGGAAGAGCTCGACGATGGCTGCACCGGCGCGATCATCCTGCCCGAGCGCAGCGCTACGGGCGAGCTGATCCACGGCCAGAACTGGGACTGGAAGGCCGAATGCGCGGAGACGGCGATCGTGCTGCGCGTGCGCCGCGACGACGGCCCGGATTTCCTGACCTTCGTTGAGGCCGGCGGCCTCGCCCGTTGCGGCATGAACGCGGCCGGCATCTCGATCACCGCCAATTATCTCGAAAGCGAGCGCGACTTCACGCAAGCCGGCGTGCCGCTCGCCTTGATCCGCCGCAAGGTGCTGGAGCAGGAGCATTTCGCCTACGCGATCAAGGCGGTGGCGACGACGCCGAAGGCCTGCTCGAACAACATGATGCTCTCGACCATCGCCGGCTTCGGCATCGACTTCGAATGCGCGCCCGACGCCGCTTTCCCGCTCTATCCGGAAGACGGGCTGATCGTTCACGCAAACCACTGGGTCGGCCAGGTCGCGCTGACCAAGATCACCGATACCGGCACGCCGCGCGTGCCCGAAAGCTTCTATCGCGACTGGCGCGTCAGGAAGCTGCTTAACGAGGCCGGCCGGAAACTCACCGTCGCCGATCTCAAGCAGGCCTTCTTCGACGATTTCCTGACGCCGCATTCGGTCTGCCGGCCGCCGCGCCTCAACGACACCGGCAATCTCTCGGCTACCGTCGCTATGGTGATCATGCAGCCGGCCAGGGGCACCATGGAGGTCGCGCCGCTGCCGGCCCTCAACCGCATCTTCACCCGCTACAGCCTCACGGACGAACCAATGACGCTCGCGCAAGCTGCCGAATAAGGCAGCACCGACGCGTCCACATCATAAAACAAGGGGAACCCCGCCGATGCACAGCCGACGCCGCCTTTCCCTCGCCCTCGCCGGATTGGGCCTCGCAACCGCAACCGCCTTGCCGGCCGCGGCTGCCACCTTGCGGGTTCACCTCAACGCCGACATCCGGAGCATCAATCCGGGCGTCAATCGCGACGACAACACCGATGCCGTCGTGCTGCATGTCGTCGAGGGCCTCGTCGCCTATGGCGAGGACTCGGCGGTGAAGCCGCTGCTCGCCGAGAAGGTCGCAGTCTCCCAAGACGGGCTGAGCTACACCTTCACCCTGCGCAAGGGCGTGAAGTTCCACAACGGCGCCGAACTGACCTCGGCCGATGTGGTCTGGAGCTGGAACCGCTATATGGACCCGAAGACCGACTGGCGTTGCCTGTCGGAGTTCGACGGCCGCGGCCGCGCCAAGGTCGAGGCGGTCACGGCGCCCGATCCGGCAACCGTGGTCTTCAAGCTCGACCAGCCGAGCTCGCTCTTCCTCGCCAACATCGCCCGCACCGACTGCGCGATGACCGCGATCCTGCACAAGGACTCGCTCAAGCCCGACGGCTCCTTCGACAAGCCGATCGGCACCGGCCCCTACACATTCGCCGAATGGAAGCGCGGCGAGTTCATCCGCCTCACCCGCAACAAGGCCTATGCCAGCCTGCCGGGCGCGCCCGACGGCTATACCGGCGGCAAGCGGCCGCTGGTCGATGAGGTCCGCTTCATGGTCATCCCGGACGGCGCAACCGCCAAGGCGGCGCTGCTGCGCGGCGACATCGACATCGTCCCGGATGTCGCCAATGCCGAAGTCAAGGAGCTCAAGCAGGATCAGCGCATCGGGCTCTCGATCACGCAGAACATGGGTCTGGTCGGCATCCTCCTGCAGACCCGCGATCCGCTGCTCGGCAACGTCAAATTGCGCCAGGCGATCGCGGCGGCGCTCGACACCGAGGAACTGGTCGCGCAGGTGACCGACGGGCTCGGCAAGCGCAACAACTCGATCGTGCCGGCGAAATCGTCCTATTACGGCCCGGTCGAGGCCAAGGGCTACACGCACGACCTCACCGTCGCGAAGACGCTGCTCAAGGAAGCCGGCTACAAGGGCGAGCCTTTGGTAATGCTGGCGAACAAGCGCTACCCGCAGAGCTTCGACGCCGCCGTCGTCTCGCAGCAGATGCTGCAGGCCGTCGGCATCAACGTCCAGATCGAGGTGCTGGAATGGGCGACGCAGCTCGACCGCTACAGCAAGGGCAACTACCAGCTCCAGGCCTTCCCCTATTCGGCCAGGCTCGACCCTGCTTTGAGCTTTGAGTCCGTGACCGGGCCGAAGGCGACGCAGCCGCGCAAGGTCTGGGACAATCCGGAAGCGCAGGCCTTGCTCGACAAGTCGATGGTCGTCTCGGACAAGGCCGAACGCCAGAAGCTGTTCGACGAATTGCATCAGCGCTTCATCGCCGACGTGCCGATGGTGATGCTCTATAACGGCATCGACGCCGGCGCCTTCGGCAAGCGGGTCAAGGGCTACAACTCCTCGATCCTGTCGAAGCCGCGGCTCTGGGAGGTCACCGTCGCGGACTAGGACGCACCGACCTCGGCGAGGTCCTTGATGATGTGATGACTGGTGAGCTCGGCCAGGCGCTCGCCATCCCCGGCCCGGATCGCCGCGACCATGGCGTGGTGGTCGGCGTCGCTGGCGAGCAGGGCCTGATGCGAGGCCCAGACCGTGACGGCCGAGCCGCGCGAGCGGTCTCGCAGGCTCCAGATCGTCTCCACCAGCACCGGGTTGTCGCAATGAGCGTAGATCAGGCTATGGAAGGCGCGGTTGATCTCGCTCTGCTGGACACGCGTACCGCTCTGCACGGCCTGGCTGAACTCATGGGCCAGCGCATCGAGCCGCGCGATGGCCTCGTCGTCCATCTTGCCGATCACCAGGCGTGCCGCGGCGTTCTCCAGGATGATGCGGGTGTCGCGGATCGCCCGGTCGGTGGCGCGATCGAGTTCCGCGACACGATAGCCACGATTGGGCACATGCTCGATCGCCTTGCGCACGGCGAGTTCGTCGAGCGCCGTGCGCACGTCGAAACGCGTCGCCTGGAAGGCCTCTTCGAGATCGATCTGCCGCAGCCATTCACCCGGCCGGTAGGCACGGACATGGATCGCCTGGGCGATTTCGTTGGCGAGTTCGCCCTTGGCACGCTGGCGGGTTTTAGGACGAGTGGCCATGACGGGTCTCTAGAGCATTGGAGCGATGCTTGTGAACTGATCGGGACGCTCTCGCGCACAGTTTGCGCGCGCCGTCCAAATCCGGCTTGCCGCGCCATCCATATCATGCAACAAAATTGGCGCCAATCTTACAGCCAATTGGGAACCGCCGCATGACCGCTCCCGTCGCAAAGCCCGCCAAGCAGGACGACGCGGCCGCGATCGCCCGCGCGCTCTACGATCTCGGCCCGACGCCGGTCACCGCCTGCAAGGCCGATCCGCGCTTCAGCTATTGCCTCTATGTGCCCAAGAGCCTCGGGAAGGGCGGCCAGGCGCCCGAACTCGTCGTCACCATGCACGGCACCGGCCGCGGCTTCACCGGCTACCGCGACGCCTTCGAGGCCTTCGGCCGCTGGAACAACTGCATCATCCTCGCGCCGCTCTTCCCGATCGGCGTGATGGGAGACGGCAACCGCAACGGCTTCAAATACATCCGGGAGGGTGAGGTCCGTTACGACCACATCCTGCTCGCCATGGTCGAGGAGGTCGCCCAGCACTATGGCCTGCGCTTCGATCGCTTCGCCCTGTTCGGCTATTCCGGTGGCGGTCACTTCACCCATCGCTTCCTGATGCTGCAGCCCCAAAAACTCTGGGCCGCCTCGATCGGCGCGCCAGGCTCGGTGACCCTGCTCGACCCGACGCGCGACTGGTGGGTCGGCACCCGCAACATGGCCGAGCTCTTCGGCGCCGCGCCCGACATCGAGGCGATCCGCAAGGTCGCGGTCCAGATGATCGTCGGCGCCGCCGATCTCGAAACCTGGGAGATCACCCACAAGCCCGGCGACCGCAGCTGGATGCCGGACGCCAACCGGGCCGGCACCAACCGCCCGGAACGGCTCGACAGCTTGCGCCGCAATTTCGAGGAGCACGGCATCAGCGTGCGCTTCGATCTCGTGCCGAACATGCCGCATGACGGGTTGAAGGCCGTCTCGCGAGTCGAGGACTTCTTCGCCGACGAGCTCGCCAAGCGTCGTGCCGGCGCGACCAGGGCAGCCTGAGGCCAACGAACGCAAGCTCAACAACAAGACAACAAGGGGAATTGCCGATGAACCGTCTGCTCGCTTCCGCCTTCACTTTGCTGGTGCTCGCCAGCCCGGCCGCAGCCCAGTCCATCACGGTGGCGGTCGCGGCCGATATCCGCAGCAACAATCCCGGCGTCAACCGCGACGACAACACTGATGATTTTGCGCTGCAACTGGTCGAGGGCCTCGTCGGCTATAATGAGGGCGGCGTCGCGACGCCATTGCTCGCCGAGAAGGTCGATCTCTCGGCAGACGGCAAGACCTACACCTTCACGCTGCGCCAGGGCGTCAAGTTCCACAACGGCGCCGAGCTCTCCTCGGCCGACGTGCTGTGGAGCTGGAATCGCTACATGGATCCGAAGACCGACTGGCGCTGCACCTCGGAATTCGACGGGCGCTCGGGCCTCAAGGTCGAGGCGGTGACGGCGCCCGATGCCCGCACCGTGGTCATGCAGATCGATAAGCCGAACGCGCTCTTTCTCGACACGCTCGCCCGCACCGACTGCGCGATGACCGCGATCCTGCACAAGGATTCGGTCAAGGCCGACGGCTCCTGGGACAAGCCGATCGGCACCGGCCCCTACAAGTTCGGCGAGTGGAAGCGCGGCGAGTATTTCACCATGACCGCCTTCGAGGGCTACAAATCGCCATCGGGCGGGCAGCGCGACGGCTATGTCGGCTCCAAGCGACCGCTGCTCAAGGAGGTCAAGTTCCTGGTCGTCAAGGATCCCGCCACGGTGAAGGCCGGCCTGATCTCCGGCGCGCTCGACATGGCCGAGATCCTGCCGAGCGACGCGGCCGAGCTGAAGAAAAGCCCCAAGCTCTCGGTCGCGGCCGAGCCCAATGCCGTCCGCCACGTCTTCCTGATCCAGACCAAAGACGCGGTGATGGGCAACCAGAAGCTGCGCCAGGCGATCGCCGCCTCCCTCGACATGGATGAGATCGTCGCGTCTTTCTACAACGACCTCGGCAAGCCCAACACTTCGCCGATCTATTCCGGCTCGAGCTATTTCGGCGAGGTCGAGAAGAAGGGCCACGTCTACGATCCGGACCGCGCCAAGAAGCTTTTGCAGGAAGCCGGCTACAAGGGCGAGAAGATCGTGATCCTCGCCAACAAGCGCCCGACCGTGCCGAGCTTCCCGGCCGCGGTGGTGGCCCAGCAGATGCTGCAGGCCGTCGGCGTCAACGCCGAGATCGAGGTGCTCGACTGGGCGACCCAGCTCGACCGCTTCAACAAGGGCAACTACCAGATGCAGTCCTTCTCCTTCTCAGCCCGCTTCGACCCCGCCATCGCCTTCGAGCAATTCTCCGGCCCGAAGGACAAGCAGCCGCGCAAGACCTGGGACAATCCGGATGCGCAGAAGCAGATCGACAAGCTCTACGTCACCTCAGACCGGGCCGAGCGCCAAAAGATCGTGGACGAGCTGCACAAGCGCGTCATCGACGAAGTCCCGATGATCTTCGCCTTCAACGGCCTCGACATCATCGCCCATGCCAAGCGCGTCCAAGGCTTCAAGCCGTGGCAGTCGAAGCTGCGCATGTGGGAAGTGACGCTGGCGAACTGACGCTACCTGCCATCGCGCATCTGGGAGAAAACCGATGCTGCGCTTCGCGCTGACGCGCATCCTGATGTCCGTGCCGACACTGCTGATCGTGTCGGTCTCGGTCTTCGCCCTGATCCGGCTGATCCCGGGTGATCCAGCCTCGCTGATGCTGGGGGATCTGGCGACCCCGGCCTCGATCGCGGACCTGCAGGCCAGGCTCGGCCTCGACCAGAGCCTGCCGGTCCAGTTCGGCATCTGGTTCGGCAACCTGCTCAAGGGCGATCTCGGCCAGTCGATCAACTCGCAGCAGGCGGTGCTGCCGCTGATCCTGCAGCGCTTCTGGATCTCGGCCCAGATCGTGCTGGTCGCGGTCGCGCTCGCCAGCCTGGTCGCCGTGCCCGCCGGCGTGCTCGCCGCCTGGAAGCAGGATACCTCGCTCGACCTATCGCTGGTGGCGGTCGCGACGCTACTGCTCTCGATCCCGACCTTCTGGCTCGGCCTTTTGCTGCTGCTGTTCTTCGGCCTCAAGCTCGAATGGCTGCCGGTGGTCGGCTATGTCTCGATCGCCGAAAGCCCCTTGGCCGGCATCCTCTACCTGATCATGCCGATCATGACGCTGTTCCTGCACGAGATCGGCGTGATCCTGCGCATGGCCCGCGCCTCGACGCTGGAGGTGTTGCGGCTCGACTACATCACCCATGCCCGCGCCAAGGGCCTGACCGAAGGCGCCGTGCTCTGGAACCACGCCTTCAAGAACGCCTTCGGGCCGACCTGGACGCTGATCGGCCTCGTGCTCGGCAACCTGCTCGGCGGCATCGCCGTGGTCGAGACCGTCTTCACCATCCCCGGCCTCGGCCGCCTGCTCGTCGATTCGATCTTCGCCCGCGACTATCCGGTGATCCAAGGCTGCATGCTCTTCGTCGCCTTCACCTATGTGCTGGTCAATCTCGTGATCGACCTCTGCTATCCGATCTTCGATCCAAGGGTGACGGCGCAATGAGGCTCCCCGCTCCCAACGCCCTGGTCGGCGGCACGCTGATCGGCTTCCTCGTCGTTGTTGCTGCGGTCAGCTCGGTCTGGACGCCCTATGACCCCTTGCGGCTCTCCTTCCGGGCCAAGCTCGCCGCGCCCTCAGGCATGCACTGGCTCGGCACCGACGAATTCGGCCGCGACGTGCTCTCGCGCCTGATGGCGGGCGCCGCCACCTCGGTCTGGATCAGCCTCTTGACCGTCGCGCTCGCGGTGTCGCTCGGCACGGTGATCGGCCTGTTCTCGGGCTATGTCCGCGGCTGGGTCGACCGCACCATCATGGCCTTCAACGACGCGCTGCTCGCCTTCCCCGGCATCCTGCTGGCGCTCGGCCTGCTCGCCGTGGTCGGCGCCAACAAATACGGCATCATCCTGGCGCTTGGCATTGCCTATGCCCCCTCGGTCGCCCGCATCGTGCGCGGCACCGTGCTGTCGCTGCGCGAGCGCGAGTTCATCTCAGCCTCACGGGTGATGGGCAATTCCGAGGGCTTCACCATGCTGCGCCACATCCTGCCGAACTGCATCGCGCCGCTGACCGTGCTGGCGACCTCGATGTTCGGCTGGGTGCTGCTGGCAGAGAGCTCGCTTTCCTTCCTCGGCCTCGGCGTGCCGCCGCCGGCGCCGACCTGGGGCAACATGCTGGCGGGCTCGCGGCCCTATATCGGCCAGGCCGTCTGGCTCGGTATCTTCCCGGGTCTCGCCATCTCGCTGACCCTGCTCGGCATCAACCTGCTCGGCGACGCGCTGCGCGACAAGCTCGACCCGCGGATGAGGGGTGCGCGATGACCTCCAGCAAACCCCTGCTCGAGGTCGACGGCCTCACGCTCAGAATCGGTTCGACCGGACGCACCGTCGTCAACGATGTCAGCTTCTCCGTCTCGCCCGGCGAGATCGTCGGCATCGTCGGCGAATCCGGCTCCGGCAAGACGCTCGCGGCTCGCGCCGTGATGGGCTTCATTCCGCCGGCGGTGCGCCTGATCTCCGGCTCGATCCGCTTCGACGGCGAGGAGGTCACGACCATGGCGCCAAAGCGCCTGCGGGCGATCCGCGGCGCCAAGGTCGGCATGGTCTTCCAGGAGCCGATGACCTCGCTCAACCCGTCCATGCTGATCGGTCGGCAGCTCGAAGAGGGCCTGGCGCTGCATCGCAAGCTCGACGCCAACGGCCGGCGCGAGCTCATCCTCGACATGCTCCGGCGCGTCGGCATCCGCGATCCCGAGGGCGCCTTCAACGCCTATCCGCACCAGTATTCCGGCGGCATGCGCCAGCGCATCATGCTGGCCTCGGTGATGCTGCTGAAGCCGGCGCTGCTGCTCGCCGACGAGCCGACCACGGCGCTCGACGCCGTCGTCCAGCGCGACGTCATGGAGCTGATGGTCGACCTGACCAAGGAGAACGGCACCGCCGTGCTGCTGATCTCGCATGATCTCGGCATGGTCGCGCGCTATTGCAGCCGCATCGTCGTGATGTGCCAGGGCGATGTCGTCGAGCAGGGCAAAAGCGAAGACATCCTCGCCCGGCCGCAGCATCCCTATACCCGCAAGCTCCTCGCCGCGATGCCGCATCGCGAGCCGGCACGGGAACTGCCGCAGGCGGCGACGCCGCTGGTTTCAGTCGACGGTCTCGTCGTCGATTATGGCGGCCGCCAGGGCTTCTTCCGCAAGGAACAGGGCAAGCGGGCGCTGCACGGCATCAGCCTCAACGTGCAGCCCGGCGAGGTCGTCTCGGTCGTCGGCGGTTCGGGCTCAGGCAAGACCACGCTCGGCCACGCCATTGCCGGGCTGATCAAGCCGAGCGAGGGCACGATCCTATTCAACGGCAGGCCGATCGACAAGAACGAGACGGCCTATTGGGACTACCGGCTGAACTGCCAGATGGTCTTCCAGGACCCCTATTCCTCGCTCGATCCGCGCATGACCATCGGCGAGCTCGTCGGCGAACCCTTGCGGCTGGTCAAGGGCATGGGTGCCGCCGACAGGAGGAGGCGGCTCGCCGAAGTTCTGGGCGAGGTCGGCCTAGGCGACGGCTTTGCCGAGCGCTATCCGCATGAGCTCTCCGGCGGCCAGCGCCAGCGCGTCGCCATCGCCCGCGCCATCATCCGCCGACCCAGCTTCGTCATCGCCGACGAGCCGGTCTCGGCCCTTGATGTGACGGTGCGCGCGCAGGTGCTGGAGCTGTTCGCGCAGCTGCAGAAGAAGCACGGCTTCTCCTGCCTGTTCATCAGCCATGATCTCGGCGTGGTCGAGCAGGTCTCCGACCGCGTCATCGTCATGCAGGACGGCCGCATCGTGGAGGAAGGCACCCGCGACCAGATCTTCGACGCGCCTCAGCACGATTACACCCGCAAGCTGCTCTCGGCCGTGCCCGGGCTGGAGAGCACGGAAGATGGCGGGGTCAGGCTGTTCTGGCGGCTGGCGGAGCCGGCGTGATGAAGGGCGCGCCGTTCCCTTCTCCCCTTGCGGGAGAAGGTGGCTCGGCGAAGCCGAGACGGATAAGGGGTCGCGCGACCAATCCGCAAATGATTCAGCGCAGCGCGACCCCTCATCCGCCTGCCGGCACCTTCTCCCGCAAGGGGAGAAGGGAGGCCCTCCGGCCGCGCCGCGCATATGAAGGAGCCGACTCATGAAAAACGGAATGATCGTCGCCCCGCAGCCGGAAGCCGTCGAAGCCGGCGCGGCCGTGCTGGAGCGCGGCGGCAATGCGATCGACGCGGCGATCGCCTGCGCCTTCATGCAAGGGGTGGTCGATCCGCTGATGTCGGGCATCGGCGGCTTCGGCTCGATGCAGCTCTACATGCCCGGCAAGGGCGTCCATGAGATCGTCGAGTTCTATGCCCGCGCCTCCTACTCGGCGAAGCCGGAGATGTGGCAGGACAAACTGCGCGGCCAATCGCGCGACGGCTTCGCCTTCCTGCTCGAGGGCGGCATCAACGAGTTCGGCCATCTCGCCGTCTGCACGCCCGGCAGCGTCAAGGGCTATGACTATGTGCTGTCGCGCTTCGGCACGATGGACTGGGCCGACGTCATGGCGCCGGCGATCAAGCAGGCGCGCGAGGGCGTGCTGGTGCGCCCGCACATGCACTGGTTCTGGACGCAGGATCAGAGCGGCTCCGGCCAGGTCAACACTTCGGACAAGCTGCGCTACAGCGAGACCGGCAAGCGCCTCTATTTCCGCCCCGACGGCAGCGCGAAGCGCCCGGGCGACATCATCGTCAACGCCGACATGGCCAACACGCTGGAGCGGCTGGCGAAGGGCGGCGCCGACCTGTTCTACCATGGCGAGCTCGCCGAGGAGATCGCCAACGACTTCGCAGCGCATGGCGGGCTGATCTCGCGCGAGGACCTGGCCCGCTACGAACTCTCCGTCGCCGAGCCGATCTGGGGCTGCTATCGCGGCCACCGCATATCGACCTCGCCGCCGCCGGCCAGCGGCATGTCGATGCTCCAGATCCTGCACATGCTGGAGCCCTTCGACATCGGCTCGCTCGGTCATGGCAGCGCCGCGCACGTCCGGCTGCTGGCCGAGGCGATGAAGCGCATGACCATCGACAAGGACCAGTTCATGGGCGACCCGGCCTATGTCGACGTGCCTGTCGAGCGCCTGATCTCCAAGGAGCACGCGGCAAGCCAAGCCGACAGCATCCGCCGCGGCGAGCGTGCCGACGTCAAGCGGCTGGAGCGCTCATCTCAACGCGAAACCACCCATGTCACCGTGGTCGACCGGCATGGCAACGCGGTGGCGCTGACCCATACGCTCGGCAGCCCGTCCGGCGCGATCACCGAGGGGCTCGGCTTCATCTACAACGGCACGATGAGCCGCTTCGACCCGCGCCCCGGCCGCGCCGGCTCGATCGCGCCCGGCAAGCGCCGCTCCTCCTCGGCTGCGCCGACCATCGTCTTCAAGGGCGACGAGCCCTTCATCGTCATGGGCGCGCCCGGCGGCAGCTATATCGCCCCGGCGATGGCGCAGGGCATCATGAACGTGATCGACTTCAAGATGTCGATGCTGGAAGCGGTGGCGGCGCCACGCGTCATGGGCGTCTCGAATTCGATCGACATCAGCAACCGCATCCGCCGCAGCGTCGAAGCCGAGCTCAAGGCCGATGGCTACGACGTCAAGCGCTCGGCCCAGAGCTATCCCTTCGCGGCGCTCCACGGCGTCAAGATCGAGGACGGGCTTTGCACCGGCGGCGCCGACCCACAGCGCGACGGCATGGCGATCTCGGTGCCGGCCTAGCGGCCCTTCACACCGGCGCGATCTGCAGCGGGTCGACCGAGATCGCCCGCTTCAGGGCGCGCAGGCCGAAGGTCGTGCGCGACTGCCGCATCCCCGGCAGGCGGTAAATCTTCTCGCGCAGGAAGCGCTCATAGTGCTCGGTGCCGCTGACCACGGCCTTGACCAGATAGTCGTAGTCGCCGGTGACGAGATAGGCCTCGACCACCTCAGGAATCCGCGCCAGCGCCTCGCCGAAGCGGTCGAGCAATTTGTCGTCATGCTTGTCGAGCGTGATCTCGATGAAGACGACATTGTCGAGCCCGAGCGCCCGGTGGTTGAGCACCGCGACGTATTTCTCGATCGCCCCGCTCTCCTCGAGCCGCTTCACCCGCGTCCAGCACGGTGACGGCGACAGGCCGACCTTCTCGGCCAGCGCATTGATCGTCAGCCGACCATCCTCGTTCAGGGCTGACAGGATGCGCCGGTCGATCGCATCGAGCTCCTCGCCACGCCTTGCCCTGATCGCCATCGAATGAATTTTCCGTCTAGAATTGAGAAGACAGAAAGATCGTCCGAGCAAGGGCAAATCACAAGGCCATTTCGGCAAGAAATAGGCATTTCACAGCCCTAACATGCCCGCATAAGGACAGCGCCCAGACGGGCACGCCTGCAAACGCGCCTTGCGGCGAGGGTCGCATGGCGGAATGCTGGACAGAGCGAGAGCCTAGGGAGCGTGGACATGACAGACCCCTCACCGCTTCGGTTCCATGTACCCGTCCCCGCCAGTCGCCCCGGCGAGAAGCCCGACTTCTCCCATGTCGTGATCCCCAAGGCCGGCTCGGTGCAGCGCCCGCCGGTCGATGTCGATCCCAGGGAGATCCGCGACCTCGCCTATTCGATCATCCGCGTGCTCGATCGCGAGGGCGAGGCGGTCGGCCCCTGGGTGCCCGGGCTCTCCAAGGACGAGCTGATCCGCGGCCTGCGCCACATGCTGACGCTGCGCGCCTTCGACGCCCGCATGCAGATGGCTCAGCGCCAGGGCAAGACCTCGTTCTACATGCAGCACACCGGCGAGGAGGCCGTCTCCTGCGCCTTCCGCATCGCGCTCGGCAAGGGCGACATGAACTTCCCGACCTATCGCCAGGCCGGACTCCTGATCGCGCACGACTACCCGCTCGTCGAGATGATGTGCCAGATCTACTCGAACGAGCGCGATCCGATGAAAGGCCGGCAATTGCCGGTGATGTACTCCTCCAAGGAGAACGGCTTCTTCTCGATCTCCGGCAATCTCACCACCCAATACGTCCAGGCCGTCGGCTGGGCGATGGCCTCGGCGATCAAGGGCGACACCAAGATCGCGGCCGCCTGGGTCGGCGACGGCTCGACCGCCGAATCCGACTTCCACGCCGCACTGGTCTTCGCCTCGACCTACAAGGCCCCCGTCGTCCTCAACGTCGTCAACAACCAGTGGGCGATCTCGACCTTCCAGGGGATTGCGCGAGGCGGTTCCGGCACCTTCGCCGCCCGCGGCCTCGGCTTCGGCATCCCGGCGCTGCGAGTCGACGGCAACGACTACCTCGCCACCTATGCCGTGGCGCAATGGGCGATCGAGCGCGCCCGCCGCAATCTCGGGCCGACGCTGGTCGAATACGTCACCTACCGCGCCGGGGCGCATTCGACCTCGGACGACCCCTCCGCCTATCGCCCCAAGCACGAATCCGACGACTGGCCGCTCGGCGACCCGATCGTCCGGCTGAAGCAGCACCTGATCGCGATCGGCGCCTGGACCGAGGAGCGTCACAAGCAGGCCGAGGCCGAGATCATGGCGACCGTCATCGCCGCGCAGAAGGAGGCCGAGAGCTTCGGCACGCTGCATGCCGGCGGCAAGCCCTCCTCGCGCGACATGTTCGAGGACGTCTATGCCGAGCTGCCGCCGCATCTGCGCCGCCAGCGCCAGCAGATCGGAGTCTGAGCCATGGCCCGCATGACCATGATCGAGGCGATCCGCTCCGCCCTCGACGTCTCCATGGGCCGCGACGACAACGTCGTCGTCTATGGCGAGGATGTCGGCTATTTCGGCGGCGTCTTCCGCTGCACCCACGGCCTGCAGCAGAAATACGGCGTCAACCGCTGCTTCGACGCGCCGATCAGCGAGCTCGGCATCGTCGGCACCGCGATCGGCATGGCGGCCTACGGCCTGCGCCCCTGCGTCGAGATCCAGTTCGCCGACTACATGTATCCGGCCTATGACCAGATCGTCTCGGAAGCCGCGCGCCTGCGCTACCGCTCGGCCGGCGACTTCACCTGTCCGATGGTGATCCGCATGCCGACCGGCGGCGGCATCTTCGGCGGCCAGACCCACAGCCAGAGCCCGGAAGCCCTGTTCACCCATGTCTCCGGCCTGAAGACGGTGGTGCCATCCAATCCGCGCGACGCCAAGGGCCTGCTGATCTCGGCGATCGAGGATCCTGATCCAGTGATCTTCCTGGAGCCGAAGCGGCTCTATAACGGCCCGTTCGACGGCCATCACGACCGCCCGGTCACGCCCTGGTCGAAGCACGAGCTCGGCGAGGTCGAGGAGGGCCACTACACCATCCCGCTCGGCAAGGCTGCGATCCGCCGCGAGGGCTCGGCCGTCACCATCGTGACCTACGGCACCATGGTCCATGTCGCGCAGGCGGCGACCGAGGAGACGGGCATCGACGCCGAGATCATCGACCTGCGCACCTTGCTGCCGCTCGATCTCGACGCGATCGTGGCCTCGGTCTCGAAGACCGGGCGCTGCATCGTCCTGCACGAGGCGACGCTGACGTCGGGGTTTGGTGCGGAGCTGGCCGCACTTATTCAGCAGCACTGCTTCTACCATCTGGAGGCGCCGATCATGCGCGTCACCGGCTGGGACACGCCTTATCCGCACGCCCAGGAATGGGACTACTTCCCCGGCCCCGCCCGTCTTGGACGGGCGCTGCGCGACATCATGGAGGCACGCTGATGGCCGAGCGCATCATCAAGCTGCCCGATGTCGGCGAGGGCATCGCCGAGGCCGAGCTGGTCGAGTGGCACGTCAAGGTCGGCGACATCGTCCGCGAGGACGATCTGATCGCCGCGGTGATGACCGACAAGGCGACCGTCGAGATCCCCTCTCCCGTCGAGGGCGAGGTCACCTGGGTCGGCGCCGAGATCGGCGACACCGTCGCGATCGGTTCGGCGCTTGTGAAGCTCAAGGTCTCAGGCGACGGCGCCGCGACCGAGGCATCGGCCGAGGCTGAAGCGCCGGTCGAGCCGCCGAAGGAAGAGCCCGCCGCCGCGGCTGCCCCGGCCGCACCCATTGCGGCTGCGGAGCCCGCTCCCAAGCAGATGCCGACGCCGCAGCCAGCGGCTCCGGCTCGCCCGGCCCCGGTCATCACCACGCCGGCGCCGCGCCGCCCGATCGGCGAGAAGCCGCTGGCCTCTCCCGCCGTCCGTCTGAAGGCGCGCGAGGCCGGCGTCGACCTGCGCCAGGTCCAGGGCTCCGGCCCGGCCGGCCGCGTCACCCATGAGGATATCGACGCCTTCATCCTGCGCGGCCCCGAGGCTCCGGCCAAGGGCGGGCTCGTCGCCAGGACAGGGATCACCGACGTCAAGGTCGTCGGCCTGCGCCGTCGCATCGCCGAGAAGATGGCGCTGTCGAAGTCGCGCATCCCGCACATCACGATTGTCGAAGAAGTCGATGTCTCCGCTCTCGAAGACCTGCGCGCGGCGCTCAACAAGAAGCCGACGGCCGAGCGGCCGAAGCTGACGCTGCTGCCCTTCCTGATGCGGGCGATGGTCAAGGCGCTCGGCGAGCAGCCCAATCTCAACGCGCTCTATGATGACGAGGCCGGCATCGTCCACCAGCATGCCGGCATCGATATCGGTATCGCTACGCAGGCGCCGTCCGGCCTGATGGTGCCGGTGGTCAAGCATGCCGAGGCGCGCGATCTCTGGGGCTGCGCCATCGAGCTCTCGCGCCTGGCCGAACGCGCCCGCGACGGCTCGGCGACGCGCGACGAGCTCACCGGCTCGACCATCACCATCACCTCGCTCGGCGCGCTCGGCGGCATCGCCACGACCCCGGTGATCAACCATCCCGAGGTCGCGATCGTCGGCGTCAACAAGATGGTGGTCCGCCCGGTCTGGGACGGCACGACCTTCGTGCCGCGCAAGATGATGAACCTCTCCTCCAGCTTCGACCACCGCGTCATCGACGGCTGGGACGCGGCGGTCTTCGTGCAGCGGCTGAAAGAGCTGCTGGAGACGCCGGCGACGCTGTTCGTGGACATGTGAGCGGCGGGAGCGAGCCATGACCGACATCACCTGCAAGCTCCTCGTCATCGGCGCCGGCCCGGGCGGCTATGTCTGCGCCATCCGCGCCGGCCAGCTCGGGATCGACACCGTCATCATCGAAAGCACCAAGCTCGGCGGCACCTGCCTCAACATCGGCTGCATCCCCTCCAAGGCGATGATCCATGTCGCCGAGGAATTCGAGAAGGCGGCCCATGCCGCCGCCGGCAAGACGCCGTTCGGGCTGACCGCCGCCGAGCCGAAGCTCGACCTGAAGCAGGCCGTCGCCTGGAAGGACGGCATCGTCCAGCGCCTTAACAACGGCGTTGCCGGCCTCTTGCGCAAGGCCAAGGTCAAGATCGTCCATGGCCAGGCCCGCTTCCGCGACGGCAAGACCGTCGCCGTGGAGACAGAGACCGGCCCCAAGACCATCACGGCCGAGACGATCGTGATCGCGACCGGCTCGGTTCCGGTCGAGCTGCCCTTCCTGCCGCTCAGTGGCAACGTCATCTCCTCGACCGGCGCGCTGGCGCTAACCGAGTTGCCGAAGCGCCTCGTCGTGGTCGGCGGCGGCTATATCGGGCTCGAGCTCGGCACCGCCTTCGCCAAGCTCGGCAGCAAGGTCACCGTGGTCGAGGCTCAGGACAAGATCCTGCCGCTCTATGATGCCGAACTGACCGCGCCGGTCGCCAAGAGCCTGTCGGCACTCGGCGTCGAAGTCCTGCTCGGCGCCAAGGCGCTCGGCCAGACCGCCAAGGGCGACGGCCTGCGCATCGAGACGTCAGACGGCAAGGAGCGCGAGCTGCCGGCGGACAAGATTCTTGTGACTGTCGGCCGCGCGCCTGCGACGGCCAGGCTCGGCCTCGACGAGCTGGTGCTCGACATGGACGGCCGCTTCATCCGCATCGGCGAGCGCTGCGAGACCTCGATGCGCGGCATCTACGCCATCGGCGACGTCACCGGCGAGCCGATGCTGGCCCATCGTGCCATGGCGCAGGGCGAGATGGTCGCCGAGATCGTCGCCGGCGAGCCGCGCATCTGGGACAAGGCCTGCATCCCGGCGATCTGCTTCACCGATCCAGAGATCGTCTCGGCAGGCCTGTCGCCGAGCGAAGCCAAGGCCGCCGGCTTCGAGATCAAGATCGGCCTGTTCCCCTTCCAGGCCAATGGCCGCGCCATGACCCGCCATGGCGAGGCCGGCTTCGTCCGCATCGTCGCGCGGGCTGACAACCATCTCGTCCTCGGCATCCAGGCGGTCGGACAAGGCGTTTCTGAGCTCTCCGCCGCCTTCGGCCTCGCCATCGAGATGGGCGCGCGGCTTGAAGACGTCGCCGGCACCATCCACGCCCACCCGACCTTGGGCGAGGCCTTCCAGGAGTCGGCGCTGAAGGCGCTCGGCCACGCCTTGCACATCTGAGGGGAACGCAGGCCGGCACTCAACCCGGCGAGGGTTGACGTAGCGGCTGAGGCCGCTTCGACTGGCAGGACGGGTCAGGACGGACCCGCCCTGACTGCCGGAGCTTCCTGCCGTGACCGAACCCTGCGATCTCGATGCCGTCACCGCCCGCCGCCTGATCGGCGAGAAGAAGCTCTCGGCGACCGAGCTGCTCGAAAGCTGCCTCGCCCGGATCGATGCGGTGGACCATGCGGTCAACGCCATGGTGGCCCGCGACGACGAACGAGCGCGGGCGACGGCGAAGGCGGCAGACGCCGCCACCATGCGCGGCGACGACCTGCCGGCGCTGCACGGCCTGCCGATCGGCATCAAGGACCTGGAGGACGTTGCCGGCCTGCGCACCACCTATGGCAGCCCGCTCTTCGCCAACCATGTCCCGACGCAGGACCAGGGCATCGTCGCCTCCGTGCGCAAGGCCGGCGCCGTCATCGCTGGCAAGACCAACACGCCCGAATGGGGCGCCGGCGCCAACACTCGCAACGCCGTCTACGGCGTCACCGGCAATCCGTTCGATCCCTCGCGCTCGGCCGCCGGCTCCTCCGGCGGCTCGGGCGTCGTGCTCGCGACCAATATGGTGCCGATCGCCACCGGTTCGGACACCGGCGGTTCGCTGCGCAACCCGGCCGCCTTCAACGGCATCGTCGGCTTCCGCCCGACGCCGGGGCTGGTGCCTAGCGACAAGCGCCCGCTCGGCTGGAACCCGCTGCCGGTGCTCGGGCCAATGGCACGCACCGTGCCGGATCTCTGCCTGCTGCTCTCGGCCATGGTGAGCGACGATGCCGCCGACCCGCTCGCGACGACGATCCACGGCAAGCAGGTCCGGCATGCGGCAGACTTCGCCCGGCCGGAGCATTGCGATCTCGCCTCGCTGAGAGTCGCGATCACTCCCGATTTCGGCTTCACGCCCACTGAAAAACACATCCGCGAGGTCTTCGCCGACAAGGTCGGCCGCTTCAGCAAGGTCTTCGGCCGGGCCGACGAGGCGACGCCCGACTGCAGCGGGACCGACGAGAGCTTCGAGGTGCTGCGCGCCGTCTCCTTCCTCGCCAGCCATCACGAGCGCTCGATCAAGACGCCCGACAAGGTCGGCCCCAATGTCCGCGCCAATGTCGAGGAAGGCCTGCGTTACAGCGCACTCGACGTCACCCGGGCGCTGAAGCAGCAGACCGTCCTCTATCATGAGTGGCAGCGCTTCTTCGAACGCTACGACGTCATCCTCTCGCCCGCGATCACGCTCTCGCCGCGGCCCTGGTCGGAGCTCTATCCGGCCGAGATCGACGGCAAGCCGACCCGCACCTATTTCCACTGGCTGGCGAACGCCTATGCGGTGACGATCGTCGGCCATCCCGCGATCTCGCTGCCGGTCGGGCTCGACCGCAACGGCATGCCCTTCGGACTGCAGATCGTCGGCCCGCGCGGCGGCGACGCCAAGGTGCTTGCCGTTGCAGCGGCACTCGAGTCACTCTTGGCGGGCGATCCCCTGACGGCGCGGCCCAAGCCCGACATCGCCAAGCTGAAGGCCGCGCCGAAGCTCGCGGACAGCCCGAATTTCCTCGGCTTCGACTAGCCGGGGCATCCCGCCCTCCAAGCCACGACAGCAGGACGAACAGAGTTTGTAGCCGCACGATCCAATCAAAAAAGGGGAGAGACCAATGAAGCGTCGTCAGTTCCTGCAGGGCACGGCAGCCGCCGCCCTGTTCGCTCCAGCACTCGCCCGGGAAGCGATGGCGCAAGCGCCGAACCCGACCGTGCTCAAGATGGCGCCGCAGGCCAATCTCACCTCGCTCGATCCGATCTGGACGACCGCGACCGTCACCAACAATCACGGCTATTACGTCTTCGACACGCTCTATGGCGGCGATCTCGACCTGAAGCCGCAGCCGCAAATGGCCGAGGGCCACGAGATCTCGGCCGACGGCAAGGTCTGGAGGATCAAGCTGCGCGAGGGCCTCGCCTTCCATGACGGCCAGCCGGTGCGCTCGATCGACTGCATCGAGAGCCTGAAGCGCTGGTGCCAGCGCGACCCCTACGGCCAGCTCCTGATCAAGGCCGTCGAGGCCTGGGGCGCCCCCGACGAGCGCACTATCGAGATCAAGCTGACCCGCCCCTTCCCGATGATGCTCGACTGCATGGCCAAGGCCGACAACCCGCCCTTCATCATGCCGGAGCGCCTGGCCAAGACCGAGGCGACCAAGCAGGTCACCGAGATGACCGGCTCGGGCCCCTACAAGTTCGTCGCCGCCGAATATGTCTCGGGCAGCCGCGTCGTCTACGAGAAGAACGAGGCCTACAAGCCGCGCAGCGAGCCGCCGAGCCGCAATGCCGGCGGCAAGGTCGCGCATTTCAAGCGCGTCGAATGGCCGATCCTGCCCGACCCGGCGACCGCCGCCGCCGCGCTGACCAAGGGCGAGATCGACTGGTGGGAGCGCCCGCTCGCCGATCTCCAGCCCTTGCTGGCGAAAAGCCCCGATATCGTCCGCGAGGTCATCGACAAGAACGGCCGCGGCTCGATCATGCGGCTGAACCATCTCCAGCCGCCCTTCAACAACCCGAAGGTGCGCGCCGCAGTCCGCCTGGGCGTCAACCAGGAGGACTACATGCGGGCGTCGCAGGGCGACGACACCACCGCCTGGCAGGTCTGCCGGAACCTGTGGTGGCGTGGCACACCCTACTACACCGGCGAGCTCGAGGACCTGATGCCGCAGAGCCTCGACAAGGCCAAGGCGGCGCTGAAGGAGTCCGGCTACAACGGCGAGAAGGTCGTCATCATCAACCCGACCGACTTCCCCGATATCGGCCCGCTCGGCGACGTCACCTACGAGTTGCTGAAGTCGATGGGCATGAATGTCGAGATGGCGGCGAGCGACTGGGGCACCGTGATCCAGCGTCGCAACAGCCGCGAGCCGGTCGAGAAGGGCGGCTGGAGCATCTTCCACACCACGGGCGCGGCCGTCGGCTGGGGCAATCCGGCCCTGTCCAATCTCGTACGCGGCCCCGGCGACAAGGGCTGGTTCGGCTGGTGGACAAACGCCAAGGCCGAGGAGATGGCTGAGGAATGGCTCTATGCGCCGGACGAGGCCAAACAGAAGCAGGTCGCGGTCGCACTCGGGCGGTTGGCGCTCGAGGAATGCGCCACCATCCCGCTCGGCCAGTTCGTCATCAAGACGGCCTATCGCAAGGGCCTCACCGGCATGCTGCCGGGCTCGGCGCCTTATCCGTGGGGGCTGAAGCGGGGGTGAGGCAACTCAGCGCTCCCACCAGCAAAGCGCGGGAACCCTCTCCTGTAAGGAGAGGGTAGGGTAGGGTGAGGTGTAGGCCGTTCGACCAGTTCCGCGCAGCCTGACCGCGCGGTTGGGTTCAGGCCAACGTTTCCAGTCCGAACACCTCTCCCCTGCCCCTCTCCTTACAGGAGAGGGGTTCTGCCCACGCGGTTCGAACGCCTCAATTCGCCGCCACCGCCGCCGACCAGGGCGAGGCCGCGTCGCTGATGCCTTCCTGCCCGTCCTGTCCGGTCCGCACCATGTTCGGGCAGGCGAAATTGAGCGGCAGCACCCCGTGCTCGACCACCGTCAGCGGTCCGGCTGCGGCCAGCGCATCGAGCGTGCCGTCCGGCAGGCGGGCATCGGCGCTGGTGCCGTCGGGACCGGAGACGTCGATGCGCGGCTGGTGCGCCGCATCCTCCAGGCTCATGCCGCTGTCGAGGGTGAAGGCCAGCATCTGGTAGACGCTGGCAAGGATGCGCCGCCCGCCGGAGGCGCCGGCGCCATAGCGCGGATAGCCGCCATCGGCAGGGGTCACCACCACCGGACACATATTGCACAAAGGCCGGGCTCCCGGCGCGATGGCATTGGCGCTGCCCGGGCGCGGGTCGAACCACATGATGCCGTTGTTCATCAGCACGCCGGTCTCGGGCAGGACGAGACGGCTGCCCATCGAGGAGAGCAAGGTCGTCGTGAGGGCGACGATGGTGCCCTCGCCGTCGACGACGGTGAGATGCGTGGTGCAGGTCTCGCCCGGCTCCCTCGCCATCTGTGCGGCACCGAGCCCTTCGAGCCGGTTGGCATAGGCCTCGCGCATCACCTGCGAAAGCCTGGCGAACCAGGCCGAGTCCGGCCCGCCCTCCGGCGGCGGGTTTGCCGCCATGCCTTCGACCACCGCCTGCAGGGTCGGCGCCGCGGTCAAGCCACCCGCGGTGTGGATGCGATGCGTGCCGCGCCAGTCGATCATCGGCGCCTCCCGGACGGTCGCGCGGCAATCGGCGAGATCCTGGGCATCGACCACGCCGCCAACCGCGGCGATGTCGGCTGCCAATCGCCTGGCGAGATCGCCGCGATAGAAATCGTCGAGCCCGGCCTTGGCGAGATGCTCCAGCGTCCCGCCGAGATTGCCGAGCGTGCGGAAGCCCGGCACACCCTGATAGGGCGGCACCGGCGGCAGACCGTCCGGCAGGTAGATGCGGGCGCTTTCCTCGTAGAGCCGGAGCACCGAGGCCGAGGAGGCGATCTTCAGCGTCGTGTACCAGTCCTGCGCCAGGCCGCGCTTCGCCAATCCGATTGCCGGCGCGAGCAGGTCGGAGACCGGCATGCTCGTGCCGAAGCGCTCCTTCAGGGTTGCGTAACCGGAGACCGAAGACGGGATGCAGAAGGAAAGCGGTCCGTGGATGTTGCGATCGCCGACCACGCCCGGCCAGGCGAAGAAATCGAGCTTCATCTCCCCGGTCAGCGGATAGTCGGCCGGATCGGCCCGTCGCGGCGCGACCGGGCCGAAATCGACGACCTGCGCCCTGCTCTCGCCGGCCTTGAGCACGACGCCGAAGCCGATGCCGCCGAGCCCGCTGTTCCAGGGCTCGACCGCGGCCAATGCGAAAGCGGTCGCAACCGCGGCGTCCGCGGCATTGCCGCCGGCTTCAAGGATCGCCGCTCCGGCTGCAGCCGCCTCATGGTTCTGCGAGACGACGACGCCCTTGCGCCCGCGGCCCAAAGGCTTTGCCAGGCTCCAGTTCTGGGTACGGTAGGCCTTCGCGCGGCTCGGCTCGGTCGTCATTGGGCAGGGTCCGGTCTCGATGGGGACCGCCATCGTGGCACGCCCCCGCGGGAGCGTCACTTGAGGAACGCTCGGCCCTGCCCCGCAACTGGCGCGCCTCAATGCGCCTGGCGGTCCTCGCCGGGCAGGTGCACGACCGCCTTGATCGGCAGGTGATCGGACGCCAGCCGCGACAAGTCGGTGTCGTGCAGCTGGACCTGCGTGATCGTTTCGGCGGGATAGGCGACGATGCGGTCGAGCGCCCAGATCGGGAACCGCGCGGGAAAGCTCGGGATCGCGGCCTGCAGCGGCCCGAATTTCGGGGCGAGCCCGTGCAGCGAAGACTTTTTGCCGACCCGCCATTCGTTGAGATCGCCCATCAGGAAGATCGGGCGCCCATCGGCCGGCTTGGAGGCGGCGATCAGCGTCTCGACCTGGCGCGAGCGCGAATGGCGGAGCAGACCGAGATGGGCCGCGACCACCCGGATCGGCGCGCCGCAGACGGTGAGGTCGGCGATCAGTGCCCCGCGCGGCTCGACGCCGGGCAGGACGAGTTGGCGCGTCGCGGTGACGGCGCCATCGCGGAAAAGCACGACATTGCCGTGCCAGCCATGGCCTTGCCAGGCGCTCTGCACCGGCACCGGCTTCAGCCCGGTGCGACGCTCGAGGCGGCCGAGGTCGAGCAGGCCGGCGCGCTCGCCGAAGCGCTGATCGGCTTCCTGCAACGCCACCACGTCGGCGTCGATCTGGCGGATCACCTCGATGATCCGGTCGGGATCGAAGCGGCGGTCGCGGCCGACGGCCTTGTGGATATTGTAGGAGGCGATCCTGAGCTCGGTCGCCGGCGGCGTGCTGGCGAGCGCCTGCTGTCCAGCGATATCACGCGTCCAGCTCGACATCTGCGGCGGGCGCAGCACCCTGATCCGGCGCAAGCCGCGCCCTTCGAACTCTAGCATCCGGCCGGCATCTCCAAGACACACTCGCTCACGGGGCTTTTAGCCGAGGCTCTTAGCAAGAGCCTTGCCATGATCAATTCCCCAAAGCGGCAAGGGTTCGATCGGCGCCGAACGAAACGACTCGCGAGGATAGTGGTTATAGGAAAAACGGAGTTCCGGCAGCCGCTGAATGTCATTTCTCGAAGTCTTGATCGCGACCCTTGTTTTGATCGCGCTGACCGCGGTGACGGCCGCCTATTCCTATGGCCGCCTCGCCCGCCGCACCAGCGCTGCGCCCTCCCACGCGCTGCCTCCGACAGAGGCTGCGACGCCGATCGACCGTGCACTCGTCCCGCTGCTGACCGCCCATCCAGGGCTCAATGGCGTCATCCTGCTGACAGAGGGAGCGCAAGCCTTCGCCGCGCGCGTCCTGACCGCACGGAGCGCCGGCAGAAGCCTCGACCTGCAATATTATTACTGGCGCAAGGACACTGCCGGACGCCTGCTCATGCGCGAGATCGTCGCCGCCGCCGATCGCGGCGTACGCGTCCGCCTGCTGATCGACGACATCAACGCCCGCGGCAACGATTCGATCTATCTTGCGCTCGACGCCCATCCCAATATCGAGGTCAGGCTGTTCAATCCGAGCCGCAACCGCGCCAACGGTGTCCGCCGCGGGCTGGAGCTCGCCTTCCGCGTGTTCCGCGTGACCCGCCGGATGCACAACAAGGCCTGGATCGCCGATGGGCGGCTTGCCATCATCGGGGGCAGGAATATCGGGAACGCCTATTTCAACGCGGCGCAAGCCAGCAATTTCCACGATCTCGACCTGCTCGTCGCCGGCGAGGCCGTGACGCAGGCGGAGACGATCTTCGACCGGTTCTGGAACAGCCCGACCGCTGTGCCGATCGCCTCGCTCAGCCGCCCCCTCGCCCGGCGCCTGCCGAGTCTGCCGATGCCGCCGCAGGCCAGCCGCGCCAATGTCGAGGCATTGCTGCGCGTGGTCGAAACGCTCGACGCCGGCCCCACCCTGGCTGGACTGCTGAAGCAGCTTCGCTGGATTGCACAGGTCCAGGTCCTCTCGGATCCGCCGGAGAAGGCAATCGGCTCCGGCGAGGAAGGCTGGCTCGCGCGCCGGCTCTACCGGGCGATCGCCGAGACGCGAACCGAATTGCAGATCACCTCACCCTATTTCATCCCCGGCGAACGCGGTTTGCAGGCGCTCTCCGCCCTCGTCGCACGCGGCGCCAAGGTCACGGTGCTCACGAACTCGCTTGCCGCCACCGATGTGGTCGCGGTCCATGGCGCCTATGCCAGCTATCGCAAGCGGCTGCTGCGAAAAGGCATCGGACTGTTCGAGCTGCGCCCGGAACTCATGCCCGCCGGCGCCTCGCTCTTCGGCTCGAAGGGCGCAAGCCTCCACACCAAGGCCTTCACGGTCGATCGGCACACCGGTTTCATCGGCTCCTTCAATTTCGACCCGCGCTCGGTCTCGTTGAACACGGAAATGGGCGTGATCATCGTCGATGACGGCCTCGTAGCCGAGATGCGGGAGATCTTTGCTCGGGAGACCTCGCCGCATTGCTCGTTCCGGCTCAGCCTCGACCATGACCGTCTCTGCTGGCACGAAGGAACGCGGCGCCATGGCCATTTGCGGCAGGAGCCTGTGGCCGGTTTCGGCCGCCGTCTCACGGCGGCGCTGGTCCGCCTCCTGCCGATCGAATCGCAATTGTGAGGCGGCTGCGAGAGCCGGGAAGCGTTAAGCAACAGCAACCTGATCAGGGGCAGCCGGCTCGCTCGCCGACGGATTGCGCACCAGACGCGGCGCTGTCGCATCGAGCAGCGGCAGTGCCGCGGCCCCGAGCGCGGCCGTGAACTGGCCGGTGGTGCCGCGCTGGACGCGCGGAATTGCGCGGTCGCCGCGCCGTGCGAGCGAAAGCGGCAATGGTTCGGCTGCGAGGATCAGCGCATCGATGACGCTGTCCGGCAGGGAGCCGCCCAGCACGATCGTCTCCGGGTCGAACAAGCTCTCCAGCATGGCGAGCACCGGCGAGAGCTGTTTCCCGGCCTGCGCGATCCAGCCGACGATGGCAGGATGGCCCTCGACCTGAAGCCGGGCGATTCCGGCGGCATCGACCGGTCCAGTTCCAGCCGCGCGCAAGGCCTCCTGCAGCGCCGGCGGCGAGACATAGCGTTCGAGGCAGCCTTCGCGGCCACAGACGCAAGGCAACCCCTGCGGCACAGCCGGGAGGTGGCCGATCTCGCCGGCATTGCCTTGAGCGCCGCGATAGGGCTCGCCGCCGAGCATCAGGCCGAGACCGAGGCCGAGCCCGAAATAGACCAGGCAGAAATGGCGGAGATTGCGGCCGACGCCGTAGAGATGCTCTCCAACCGCGGCCGCCGTGGCATCGTTCTCAATGGTCACCGGCGCGCCGAGAGCGGCACTCATCAGCGCCGTCACATCCTGCCCTGTCCAGCCCGGCAGCGCAGTCGAGCCGACGGTGAGCGTGCCCTCGAAATCGAAGGGGCCGGGCATCACCACCCCGCAGCCGAGCAGGCGCTCCGGCATACCTTTCGCTGCCCGCGCCCGGGCGAGCTCGCCCGCCGCCAGCGCCTGCACCGCCTCGACCGCCAGGTCCGGCAAGGGGGCGACGCGCCGCGCCCTGACCTCGCCGGCGAGGTCGACCAGCACGGTGGTGATGTGATCCGCCGCGATCTCCATGCCGGCAGTGACGCCGCCATCGGCATTGAGGGCGAACTCGACCGGCGGCTGGCCGCGCGCCGTGCGCCGGCGGCCGAGCTCGATCAGGAAGCCCTCCTCCAGCAATTCGGCGACGATGTTCGAGACGGCCTGTGCCGTCAGCCGGGTCAGGTTGGCGATGTCGGAGCGGCCGAGCCGGCCGTGCTGGCGCAAGGTTTCCAGCACGACCCGCCGGTTGTGGCGGCGCGCCCGCTCGGGGTTCGTACCGAGGGCGGCGCTGTGAGCGGCGGGCGGCTTGCGATGCGGCATCTGGGTCGGCCTTCCTTGCCTGCACAAGCTGCGACGGCCATTAATCCAACTCAAGTGAATTAATCGGTTGACAGCGAGCAGGCGGCTGTAAAAGCATGGCGGCTTGGATGCCTCGCCGGCCGGGAGCCGATGCAGGCGAGCATCGCAACCAGATCGGGGAGGACAAGACCATGCGCGGCTTTCGCGGATTGTTGCTGGGTATCGCGATGTCGGTCGGCGCGATCGCCGGAGCTCGCGCCCAGGCGGTCGAGATCGAGTACTGGCAATATGTATTCGACGCCCGAATCAAGGCGATGAACGAGCTGATCAAGCGCTTCGAGGCCGCCAACCCGACCATCAAGGTCAAGCACACGACCTTCCCCTATGCCGACTACCAGACCAAGATCGTCGCCGCCGCACCCGCCGGCCAGGGCCCGGACGTGGTCCAGCTCTTCTATGGCTGGGTCGACAACTTCATCGCCGGCAAGGTCATCCGCCCCCTGCCGCGCGACGCCTTCCCGCCGGAGATGATCGAGAAAGAGTTCTATCCAATCGTCTCGGCGATGAAGCGCGAGGGCGAGTACTACGCCCTGCCGACGGCGGTGCGCTCGCTGGCGCTGTTCTACAACAAGAAGATCTTCCAGGAGGCCGGGCTCGATCCCAGCAAGCCGCCGAAGACCCTCGACGAATTCCTGGACGCAGCCAAGAAGACGACGAAGCGCGATGGCGCCGGCAACATGCTGCAGGCCGGCGTGACGCTCGACATGCCCGGCCAGGACTACCATTGGTGGCGCGAGGTGCTGCTGCGCCAGATGGGCGGCAAGCCTTATTCCGACGACAACAAGACCGTGACCTATGCCAGCGAGGCCGGCGCCAAGTCGCTCGCCTGGTACGCCGATCTCCAGCGCACCCACAAGGTCGGCCTCGCCGGCTTCATGGACGAGGGCCAGGCCGCCTTCCGCGCCGGGCGCGCGGCGATGACGATCGACGGCTCCTTCCGCCTCGGTGCCTTCGGCGGCATCAAGAACTTCGAATGGGGCGTCGCCGAATTGCCGGCTGGCCCGGACGGGACCAAGTCGAACTTCGCCAGCTACTGGGTCAACGCCATCACCACAAAGCCGACTGGCGAGAAGCTGGAAGCGGCCAAGAAGTTCATGGCCTTCGTCACCTCGCCCGAGGCGATGCAGCTCTGGCTGGAGACGGTCGGCGAGCTGCCGGCGCGCAAGGCTGCGGCGGAGACCGAGAAGAACCTCGCCCACCCCATCTACGGCCCGTTCCTGAAGGCGCTGAACTATTCGCAGGCGACCGTGTTCGTCGACGAGCTGCCGCAGCGCCAAGTCATCCTCGACATGGCCAATCGCGTCCTGCTGCAGAACCAGGAGCCGAAGGCGGCGCTCGCCGAGGCGGCCAAGGCCGAGCAGGCGATCCTCGACCGTTTCTACAAGAAGTGACGGCGATCGTCTAAGCAGACGTCAGGACAGGACGCGCATGACCACCGACACCGATGTCGCCCGCTCCGGCGGGCGCCTCTGGCAGGGCCTCAGCCTGCAGCAGAAGCAGGTGGTCTGGGCCTGGGCATTCCTCGCCGTGCCGATCCTGTTCTACGGGCTGATCCGCTTCTACCCGACGGTCGAGGCCTTCGTGATCTCGACCACGAAGTGGAACCTGATGACGCCGCCCAGCTTCGTCGGGCTGGCGAATTTCGAGCGGCTGCTCGCCGATCCGGTGTTCTGGAAGGTGTTCGGCAACACCTTCCTCTACCTCGTCATCGGCACGCCGCTCAGCCTGATCCTCGCCTTCGTGATCGCCTACCATCTCGACCGCATCCGCTTCATGCACGGCTTCATCCGGGCGCTGTACTTCCTGCCCTTCCTGACCACGGCCGCGGCGATGGCCTGGGTCTGGCGCTGGTTCTACCAGCCGGTGCCGATCGGGCTGTTCAACAACCTGCTCGCCGGGCTCGGCATCGCCCAGCAGCCCTTCCTGCGCTCGACCACCCAGGCGCTGCCGGCCGTGCTGGCGCCGGCGATCTGGGCCGGGCTCGGCTTCCAGGTGGTGATCTTCCTCGCAGGCCTGCGCGCCATCCCCACCACCTATTACGAGGCGGCGCGGATCGACGGGCTCCCAGATCTCGCGATCCTCAGGAAGATCACGCTGCCTCTGCTCAAGCCGACGATCATCTTCCTCGTCGTCTTCTCCTCGATCGGGTTCCTGCGAATCTTCGATCAGGTCTACAACATGACCAGCCAGACGAGCAGCGATCCCGGCGGGCCGCTGAACGCGACCAAGCCGCTCGTGCTGATGATCTACCAGACCGCCTTCTCCTCCTTCGACATGGGCTATGCCGCGGCGCAGACCGTCGTGCTCTTCCTCGTGCTGCTCTGCATCTCGCTGCTGCAGCTGCGCCTGCTGAGGGACCGCTGATGAGCGCCATCGCCTCCCCCGTCTCCGGCCGGATCGAGCCCGGCCGCATCCTGACCTGGCTGCTGCTTTTCGGCGGCGGCCTGCTGATGGTGACGCCGCTCGCCTTCATGTTCGCGACCTCGCTGAAGGATTCCTCCGAGATCTACGATCTCGCCTTCTTCCCGGCGCATCCGACGCTCGAGAACTACGTGACGGTGCTGTCCGACGGCCGCTTCCTGCGCTGGTTCGCCAATTCCTTCGGCATCGCCACGGCGGTGACGCTCTCCAACGTCTTCTTCGACAGCCTGGTCGGCTACACCCTGGCGAAATTCCAGTTCCGCGGCCGTTACCTCGTCTTCGTCGCGATCCTGTCGACGCTGATGATTCCGACCGAGATGCTGGTCATCCCCTGGTACGTCATGGCCAAGAACTTCGGCTGGCTCGACAGCTATTGGGGCATCATGTTCCCCGGCATGATGACCGCCTTCGGCACCTTCCTGATGAAGCAGTTCTTCGAGACGGTGCCGAACGATTTCCTCGAGGCAGCACGCGTCGACGGCCTCAACGAGTTCGCGATCTTCTGGCGCATCGCCTTGCCTCTGGTCACGCCGGCGCTCTCGGCGCTGGCGATCTTCACCTTCCTCAGCAACTGGACGGCCTTCATCTGGCCGCTGATCGTGACGACCAGCAAGGAACTCTACACCCTGCCCGTCGGCCTCACGAGCTACGCCGTCGAGGCACAAGTCCAGTGGGAGCTGATCATGACGGGCGCGGCGCTGGCGACCCTGCCGACGCTCACCGTCTTCCTGCTGCTGCAGCGCTACATCGTCCGCGGCGTCGTGCTCGCCGGGCTGAAGGGATAAGTTCGATGATCGAACCCGCCGACCCGCGCGTCAGCGATAACTCCGTCTTTCCGAACCCGGTCTACAAGGAGACGGTGCTGCGCCCGCTCTTCGACGGGGCCAGGACGCATCATGTCGACGGCTTCCGCGCCATCGACCGCGCCCATCTCGTCATGCTGGCCGAGACGGGGATTCTCCCGCGGGAGACCGCCTCGCGCATCGCCCGAGCCCTGATTGCGGTCGAGAAAGAGATCGAGCCAGCGGCGCTGACCTATACCGGCGAGGTCGAGGATTATTTCTTCCTGGTCGAGGCCGAGCTGCGCAAGCGGCTGCAACCCGACGACAATGGCCGCCTGCACACGGGCCGCTCACGCAACGACATCGACCACACCTTGTTCAAGCTGGCGCTGAAGCCGCGACTCGACAAGCTTGCCGGCCAGCTGCGCGCCCTGATCGCCGCGGCGTTGACGCTGGCCGAGCGCGAGAAGGCGACGCTGATCGTCGCCTACACCCATGGTCAGCCGGCCCAGCCCTCGACGCTCGGCCATTACCTTTCCGCCGCGATCGAGGTGATGCTGCGCGACCATCGGCGCCTGATGCAGGCGCGCGAGTTGCTCGACCTTTGCCCGCTCGGGGCAGCCGCGATCACGACCTCCGGCTTCCCGCTCGACCGCCATCGCACCGCCCATCTGCTCGGCTTCGAGGCGCCGTTGCGGAATTCCTATGGCTGCATCGCCGCGGTCGACTACACGACCGCCGTATTCAGCGCGATCGAGCTGGTCTTCCTGCATCTCGGCCGGCTGATCCAGGACCTGCAGTTCTGGACCGCCTTCGAGGTCGGCCAGATCTACGTCCCCAACGCCTTCGTGCAGATCTCCTCGATCATGCCGCAGAAGCGCAATCCGGTGCCGATCGAGCATTTGCGCCATCTCGCCTCGCAGACGATGAGCCGCGCCCGCATGGTCCGCGACATCGTCCACAACACGCCGTTCACCGACATGAACGACAGCGAAGGCGAGACGCAGGACGCCGGCTACCAGACCTTCGAGAGCGGCGGGCGCGTGCTCGACCTGCTGGCCGCGCTGCTGCCGGCGCTCAGCGTCGACAGCCGCCGCGTCGCCGAGACGATCCGGCGCTCCTGCATCACCGTCACCGAACTCGCCGATACGCTGGTGCGCCAGGAAGGGCTTTCCTTCCGCGCGGCGCATGAGATCGCGGCAGCGGTCGCGCGCGCGGTCGTCGCCAAGGACGGCGACCTGCCGCGCGACGGCTACGCGCCTTTCGCCGCCGCCTTCCGCCACGCTGCGGGCCGCGAGCCGCAGCTCAGCCGCGAGGATTTCGCCACCGCGGTCTCGCCGGAGAACTTCGTCGCTCTGCGCGAGCGCTTCGGCGGGCCGGGCCCGACGGCGCTCGGCGAAGCGCTCGCCGCCTATCGCGGCGAGCTCACGGCAGCTGAAGACGCAGCCGCTGCGACCGCCAAACGCGAAGACGCCGCACGCCGCGAGCTCGACGCAGCCTTCACCGCCCTTGCAGGAGCCGCCTGATGGCCGGGATCGCGATCGAGAGACTGGTCAAGCGCTATGGCCCGACGCAGGTCGTGCATGGCATCGACCTCGACATCCAGGATGGCGAATTCGTCGTCTTCGTCGGCCCGTCCGGCTGCGGCAAGTCGACGACCCTGCGCATGGTCGCCGGGCTGGAGGAGATCAACGACGGCACGATTTCGATCGGCGGTCGGGTGGTGAACCGGCTCGAGCCGAAAGAGCGGAACATCGCCATGGTGTTCCAGAACTATGCGATCTACCCGCATATGAGCGTCGCCGAGAACATCGCCTTCGGCCTCTACACCTCCGGGCTCGACAAGGCAGCCAAGCGCAAGCGGGTCGAGGAGGTCGCCGAGGTGCTCGGCCTGACGCCGCTCTTGGAGCGCCGCCCGTCCGCCCTCTCCGGCGGCCAGCGCCAGCGCGTCGCTATCGGCCGCGCCATGGTGCGCGACCCCGCCGTCTTCCTGTTCGACGAGCCGCTCTCCAATCTCGATGCGCAATTGCGCGCGCAGATGCGGCTCGAGATCAAGCGCCTGCACCAGAGGCTGGGAACCACCATCGTCTTCGTCACCCATGACCAGGTCGAGGCGATGACCCTTGCCGACCGGATCGTGGTGATGCGCGACGGCCATATCCTCCAGGTCGGCGCACCGATGGAGCTCTATGAGAAGCCGGCCGACGTCTTCACCGCCCGCTTCATCGGCTCGCCGACGATGAACATCATGCCGGCGAAAGCGGTGGCGGAGGCCGGCCGTAGCACGCTGCGCCTAGGCGAAGCGCCGCTCGCCTGGCCCACCGCGCTCCCGAGCGATGTCCTCATCGGCGTCCGGCCGCAGGAACTGCGCGTGCTGGATCAGGGCGAAGCCGCCGACCTCATCCTCTCCGGCACGGTCGCCGTGGTCGAGCCGCTGGGGCCGGAGACCTTCGTCCATGTCGAGGCCGCAGGCGGTTTGCTGCTCGCCTCGGCTCCTGCCAAGAACCCGCCCGCCGTCGGCAGCGCCGTCCAGCTCGGCGCCGCGGCCTCGGGCTTGCGCCTGTTCGACGCCCAGAGCGAGCGCGCCCTGTGACGGCCCGGCAGCCACGGCCGGACGGGCTCGTGCTCAGCACCGGCCGGCTCTATTGCGACCTCGTCTTCCGCGGGCTCAAGGCGATGCCGCGCCTCGGCGAGGAGCGCTTCGCCGAGGACCTCACGATCGTGCCCGGCGGCGGCGGCTTCATCACCGCGGCCCATCTCGTCGGCCTGGGGCGCCCCGCCGCCTTGCTCGCGCGCCTCGGCGAGGACCCGCTTGCGCAATCGCTGCTGCCGGCTCTCGACCGCAGCGGCGTCGAGCTAGGCTTTTTGGAGCGCGCGCCCGACGCCGGCCCGCAGCTCACCGTCGCGATGGTGCAGGATGGCGAGCGCGCCTTCCTCTCCCGCCGTGCCGGGCCAGCCCGCCCGGCGACGCTGCCCGCCGCGCTCGGCGATGTCCGCGCGGCCCATCTCCACATCGCCGAATTCGCGACGCTGGCCGAGATCCCGCATCTGGTGACCGACGCCAAACATCACGGCCTCACCGTCTCGCTCGACCCGAGCTGGGACGATGCCCTGATCCGCTCGCCCGATCTCATCGCCCTGTGCAATGGCGTCGACATCTTCCTGCCGAACGCAGCAGAAGCGCGCGCGATCGCCGATAGCGACGATCTCGATACAGCCGGACGGCGGCTTGCCCGGAATTTTTCGCTGGTGGTGATCAAGGATGGTGGTAACGGCGCCCGCCTCTATCACGGGCAGGAGAGCCTCGCGCTCCCCGCCGCGCCCTGCCAGGGCGTGCTCGACACCACCGGCGCGGGCGATGCCTTCAACGCCGGCTTCCTTGCCGCCTGGCTCCGTGAGAGCCCCGCCGAACGCGCCCTCGCCGAAGGCATCGCCTGTGGTACGCTCTCGGTCCAGAGTGTCGGCGGCGCCGGCCGGGGGATCGATCCACGTCAGGTTGCCGACATCGCCGACCGATTGCTCGAAGAGCCCTTGCGCTGCCATGGTTGAAGCCCTGCTCACTCGTGAGGCGGCCGAGGCCGCCACCGTCGCGCGCCGCCAGCGCAGCGAGAACGGCGCGGCCATCGCCGATCTCGTCGAACGCCTGCGGATCAAGCGGCCGGCCTTCGTCGCAACCTGCGCGCGCGGCTCCTCCGACCATGCCGCGACCTATGGCAAATACCTGATCGAACGCACCCTCGGCCTGCCGGTCGCCTCGCTCGGCCCGAGCCTCGCCTCGGTCTATGGCGGCGAGCTCGATCTGTCGCGCGCCGTGTTCATCGCCGCCTCGCAATCCGGCCGCAGCCCCGACGCGCTGCTGCTGACCGAAGCTGCGAGGCGGGCCGGGGCACTGGTGGTCGGCTTCGTCAATGACGAGGGCTCGCCCCTCGCCGCCATGGTCGACGTGCTCGTGCCGCTGCGGGCGGGGGCAGAGAAGAGCGTCGCCGCGACCAAGAGCTTCCTCGCCACCTGCCTCGCCTTCCTGCAGCTGACGGCCGAGTGGGCGCAGGACGAGGCCCTGTCCGCCGCGCTGGCGCAGGCGCCCGAGGCATTCGACGCCGCCGGGCGTTGCGACTGGACACCGGCCCTGCTCTCCTGGCGCGAGGCCAGCAGCCTCTATGTGATCGGGCGCGGGCTGTCCTTCGGCATCGCCCAGGAGATCGCGCTCAAATTCAAGGAGACCTGCCGCATCCATGCCGAGGCCTTCAGCGCCGCCGAGGTGCTGCACGGCCCGCTCGCGCTGGTCGGCCCGGGCTTTCCGGCGCTGGCGCTCGATCCGGGCGACGAGGGCAGCGAGAGCGTGAGCGCTGCCGCCACAGCGTTCGCTGGCCTCGGCGCCGATCTGCGCTATGCCGGCGGTAGTCCCGGCGTCGGAGAGAGTTTGCCACTTCCGCCCGATCTGCCGGCTGCCCTGCTGCCGCTGGCGCAGGCCCGCGCCTTCTATGGCGCGCTCGCGACGCTCGCGCAAAGCCGCGGTCTCGATCCGGACCGCCCGCCCCACCTCTCCAAGGTGACGCGGACGGTCTGAGCCAATCTCATTTGCCGAGCACGAGGTTCGGCAGCCAGGTCGTCAGCGGTGGCCAGAGCGTGATCGCGGCGAGCACGGCGAGCAGCGGCAGGAGCCAGGGCACGATCGCCCGCGACATCGCCTCGAACGAGATCTTGGCGATCTTCGAGGTGACGAAGAGCACGACGCCCACCGGCGGCGTGATCGTGCCGATCATCAGGTTGAGCACGAAAATCAGCCCGAACTGGACCGGATCGATGCCGAACTGCGCCGCGGCAGGCGTCAGAATCGGGATCAGGATCAGCATCGCCGCCAGCGCTTCCATGAAGCAGCCGACGAAGAGCAGCAGCAGGTTGACGATCAGGAGGAAGATCAGCGGGTTGCCGGCGAGGTCGACCAGCATCGGGCCGACCGTCTGCGGGATGCGCGAAATCGACAGGCACCAGCCGAGCGCCGCCGCCGCCATCACCAGCGCCAGCACGACACCGGTGGTCTCGACGGTCTGCACCACCAGTTCCGGCAGATCGTTCAGCGAGAAGCTCTTGTAGACGAAGAGGCCGAGCACGATCGCATAGGCGGTCGCGACCGCAGCCGCCTCCGTCGGCGTAAAGATGCCCAGCATCATCCCGCCGAACAGGATGACCGGGGTCATCAGCGCCCAGTGCGCCTCCTTATAGGCGACCCAGAGCTGGGCCGCGCCGGGGAAGGGATGGCGCGGCAGATCGCGCTTCTTCGCGACATAGACCACCATCGCCATCAGCGCGCCGGCCATCAGCAGGCCGGGGATGACGCCGGCGAGGAAGAGCCCGCCGATCGAGACGTCGGCGGAAACGCCGTAGATCACCATTGGCAGCGAAGGCGGGATGATCGGCCCGATCGTCGCCGAAGCCGCCGTGATCGCCGCCGCCGTCTCGGGATCGTAGCCCTCGTCCTGCATCGCCTTGATCTCGAGCGTGCCGACGCCTCCGGCATCAGCCACCGCCGAGCCCGACATTCCCGCGAAAATCACGCTGGCGAGGATGTTGGCGTGGCAGAGCCCGCCGCGCAGCCAGCCGACGCAGGCCGTGGCAAAGGCGAAGATCCGGTCGGTGATCCCCGCCGAATTCATGATGTTGCCCATCAGGATAAAGAGCGGCGCCGCCAGCAGCGGGAACGAGTTGGCGGATTGCGCGATCTTCTGCGGGACGATGCCGAGCGGGAAGCCACCGAAGAAGGCGAAGGCTATCGCCGCCAGCCCCATCGAGACGAAGAGCGGCACGCCCAGCAGCAACGCGGCGAACCAGACCGGCAGGATCTGCAGCATCAGCGTGCTCATAGCGGCTGCGTCCCCGGCTCGGCGGTGTCGACCTTGCGGCCGGCGAGCACGTCGCCGATCTCGGCCAGCGCCTGCAGGATCAAAGCGAGGCCTGCCAGCGGCATCACCACGTAGAGGGCTGCGCTCGATACGGGCAGCGCGATCGATTCGACATCCCAGGTCCGCTCGATCAGCCCGAAGGAGTAGCGGATCAGGATCGCGGCGAAGAGGATGATCGCGGCCTGCGTCACGATCTCCAGCAGGCGCCCGGCCGACTTGGGCAGGAGATCGGCAAAGACGGTGATGCGGATATGCGAGCGTCGGCGAGCCGCGATGATCCAGCCGACGAAGCCGGTCCAGACCAGCAGGTATTGCGCCAGCTCATCGGTCCAGGCGAGCGGGGCGTTGAGCTGGCGCGAGCCGACGCCGAGCAGGACCGCGACCAGCAACGCCAGCAGCAGGCCGACGGCGGCGGCGCGGACGAGACGGTCGGTGAGGGCGACGACGGATTTCATAGCCATTGGACCTTGAACCGCGGGGCACCCCTCTCCTGGAAGGAGAGGGGCAGGGGTGAGGTGCTCGGAGCGGAAACGTTGGCGTGAACCGAAGGGCGCGGCGAGGGCTCGCGGCGCTGGTCGAACCGCCTACACCTCACCCTACCCTCTCCTTCCAGGAGAGGGTTCCCCGCGCCAGACTCACTTACGAATTTGCCCGTCACAGGGCCGCGAGCGCGTCCCAGGTGCCCTTGCCCCATTTGCTTTCGAACTGCTTGGGCAGGCTCGCCAGCACCGGCTTGCTGAAGCTTTCGAGGTCGGGCTCGGTGACGCTCATCCCGGCCGCCTTCAGCGTCGCGACGAGGCTGCCTTCCTGGCTGGCGAGCTCGGCGTCCTGCCAGGCGACGCCGTTGGCGATGGCCGCCTCCAGGATCGTCCGGTCGGCGTCCTTCAGCCCCTTCCAGAAGTCCTGGTTCACGATGATCAGGCGCGGCGTGATGATGTGGCCGGTCAGGATCAGGTGCTTCTGCACCTCCTGCAGTTTGGCGCTATGGATCGTCGGCAGCGGGTTCTCCTGGCCGTCGACCGCGCCCTGGCTCAGCGCGAGGTAGAGTTCGTTGAAGTTGACCGGCGTCGCCTTGGCGCCCCAGGCCTCGACCATGGCGCGGAAGGTGTCGACCGGCGGCACGCGCAGCTTCAGGCCGGCCACGTCGGCAGCGCTCTTCACCGCCTTCGAGCCGGTGGTGAGGTGGCGCTTGCCATAATAGGTCACGGCCGCCATGCGCATGCCGCGCTTCTTGATCAGCTCCTCGTTCATCTGGGCGAACACCGGCGCCTTGGCGACCTTGGCCATATGGGCGGGGTCGCGCCAGAGATAGGGCGCCTCGACCACCGAAAGCTGCGGCAGGAAGGAGCCGAGCGCGGCAGCGCCGTCCGTCGTCATGGTCAGCGCGCCAGAGGCGACCGATTCCATCATGTCCTTGCCGGAGCCGAGCTGGCCGGCCGGGAAGGACTGGATGTCGACGCGGCCGGAGGTTTTCTCCTTCACCTCATTGGCGATGCGGTCGACCATCTGCACCTGCGGATGGGTCACCGGCAGCATCTCGCCCCAGCGCAGCACGGTCGCCTGAGCGCGCAGCACGGTCGGCATCGCGATCATCGTGCCGGCCGCGGCGGAACCGGCGAGAAAGGCGCGTTTCGTCAGTTTGGTCATCGTCGTTCTCCTCCCGTTGTGACCTCGGCGCCTCCCCTACAGCCCTCATCCTGAGGAGCGATCGCAGATCGCGTCTCGAAGGATGTTCCGGACGGTTCTGGAGCCTCCTGAAGCACCCTTCGAGACGCCGCTGACGCGGCTCCTCAGGATGAGGGCTGTAGGTAAGCGCTTCGGTCTTCTCCCTAGAAACAGCCGTTTCCCGGTCTGGTTGTTTGATATTCAGTAGCTCATCGCCCTCGTCCGGGCGTTGTTGATATGCGCGCTCATCTCGGCGGCAGCCGCCTCGGGATCGCGCGACTCGATCGCGGCGATGATCTTGAGATGGTCCTGCATCACCGGGATGAGGATGTGGTTCTGGATTCGCGTCTCGTATTGCCGGATCAGCCTGATCTTCAGCCAGGTGACGCGGAAGGCCTGGCTGACGATGTCGTTGTCGAGATGGTCGATGATCATCTCGTGCATCAGCCGGTCGACGTTCTCCGCATCCTCGATCAGCGTCTCGTCGCCGCCGGCCTCGGCGCGGCGGATGATCGCCTCATGCCGCTGGCGCTGCTCGGCGATCTCCTCGTCGGTCGCGGTCCTCGTATAGGCGGCGGTCGCTTCCTTCTCGAGGAAGAGCCGGAACTGGAAGGCGTTGCGGATCAAATTGAGGTCGACATGGGCGACCTGCATGCCGCGCTGCGGCACGGTCTTGATCAGCCCTTCCGCCTCGAGCCGCGGGATCAGCTCGCGGATGGCGCCGAGCGGGTAGCCCGTCATGGCGACGAGCTCGCGCTGGGTGACGAACTGGCCCGGCCGGATCTCGCGCGCGAGCAGCCGCTCGGTGAAGCTGGCATAGGCCCGCTCCCTGAGCTTCAGAGGCTCGCCGTCGCGCTCCGGATCGGGCTGGCTCATCGCGTCCTCCTCAGGCCGCCTTGGCGCGGGTGATCCGGTCGAAGGCGGCGAACAGCGCCTTGCGCTGGCCCTCGTCGAGCGCGACCAGCGGCGCCCGCATCGGGCCATAGCCGGCATCGCCATGGAGATGGCCGACCAGCGCCTTGACCGCCGGCAGCACCGGATAGGAGCAGATCTCGTCGACGAGCGCGTTCACGGTGGCGTCCTCGGCGCCTTCATAGACGACCGGACGCAGCAGATGCGGCACGAGGTTGGCAGCGCCGCAGATCGAGCCCTCAGCGCCAGCGCGAACGGCTCGGCCGAGCAGGCGCTCGTCGCCGACCAGGATGGCGAGCTCGCCATGCGCCTTCAGGAAAGCCTCGGTCGTCGGGTAGTCGCAGGAGGAATCCTTGACGCCGGTGACGACGCCCGGAAAGGCCTTCTTCAGCCGCTCGACCAGCCCGACGGAGATGTCGACCGCGGTCACCGAGGGGATGTGGTAGAGGATGGTGTTGCGGGCGGAAGCGCCGAGCTTCTCGAAGAACTGCGAGAACCAGGCATAGAGCCCCTCGTCGCCGACGCCCTTGAAGTAGAAGGGCGGCGCGACCAGCAGGCCCTTGGCACCGACATTGAGCGCGGTCTGCGCCTGATCGACGGCCTCGTGCAGCGAGGCGGCGGCGACGCCGGCGTAGATCTGCTTTGCCGGGTCGATGCCGGCGCCGATCAAAGCACCGAGCATGGCGGTGCGGGCCGGGCTGCCGAGCGCCGCGCCCTCGCCGGTCGTGCCGAACAGCGTGACCGAGTCGCAGCCATTGGCGAGCACATGCTTGGCGTGGTGGACGAGCCGCGGCAGGTCGACGGCGCCGCCTTCCTGCATCGGCGTGGTGATGGCGCAGGATAGGCCGAAGCGGTTGGGATTCAGAGCCATTGCGAAGCGTCTTTCCGTGAGATGTCCAGTTGAGGCGTTGGAGAGGTCGGGCGCGCAGCAAGATCAGCGCCAGCGATATCAGCCATCCTTCAGCCCTCCGGCGGAGAGGCCGGCGACGATCTCGCGCTGGGCGAGGACGGTCAGCAGCAGGACGGGCAAGGTCACGAGCAAGGCGGCGGCCGCGAGCGGGCCCCAGGAAATCTGCTCGAAGGTCAGCGAGTTGTAGACGGCAGAGGGCAGCGTGCGGCTGGCCTTGCCGCCGAGCACCACCGAGAAGATGAAGTTGTTCCAGGAGAAGATGAAGGCGAGGATGCCGCCTACGACGATGCCGGGCCGGGCCAGGGGCAGCGCGACATGGCGGAAGGCCTGCCAGGTCGTGGCGCCGTCGATGCGGGCGGCATCCTCCAGCTCCATCGGCACGTTCTCGAAATACCCGATCATGATCCAGACGATGATCGGGATGGTGATGACGAGATGAGTGATCACCAGCGCCGTCACCGTGCCGACGAGGCCGGTGATCTGGAAGAGCAGGAAGAGCGGGATCAGGTAGGACAGCGCCGGCGTCATCCTGGCGACCAGGATCAGGATCGCGAATTTATGGGCCTTGCCGCGGGCGATGCCGTAGCCGGCAGGCACGCCGACAGCCAGGCCGACCAGCACGGCCCCGCCGGTGACGAGGATCGAATTCCAGAGATAGAGCGCGAAATTGTTCTTCTCGAACACGTCGAGATAGTTGGCGAAGGTCGGCGGGCTCGGGATGAACACCGGCGGGAAGGCGGTGTTGTCGAGCTCGTTCTTGAGCGAGAGCGAGATCATCCAGAGGAAGACCAGCACCGCCGGCGAGACCAGCACGAAGACCGAGGCGTAGAAGCCGAATTTCGAGAGGAGCCGCTTCATCACGCGTTCCACTTCGACTTCTGGCGCGCATAGAGCAGCAGCAGCGACAGCATGATGATGATCACGAAGAAGATCACCACGACTGCCGAGGCGTAGCCGATCTTGTAGAACTGGAAGGCCTGCAGATAGAGGAAGATGTTGAGCGTTTCGGACGCCGTGCCCGGCCCGCCCTGGGTGATCACGAAGATCGTGTCGAAGGCCTTCAGCGCGTCGATGGTGCGGATCACGATCGCGACCATGATGAAGGGCCAGACCAGCGGCAGCGTGATGTGCCGGAACATGTGCCAGGCATTGGCGCCGTCGATCAGCGCGGATTCATAAGGTTCCCGCGGCAGGCCCGCGAGGCCGCCGAGCACGATCAGCATGACCAGCGGCGTCCAGTGCCAGACTTCGACCATGATCAGCGTCGGGATCACCGTACCCGGCGAATAGACCCAGGCCTGCGGGCCGATGCCGACCAGCGAAAGCAGATAATTGAGCACGCCGAGCTGGGGATGGAACATCATCGTCCAGACCAGTGCGACCGCGACCGGCGTCGCCATCATCGGCATGACGAAGATGGTGCGCAGCAGGCCGCGGAACGGGAATTCGCGATGGAAGACCAGCGCTGCCGCCGTGCCGAACAGGATCGGCAGCACCACCGCGAGCACCGTGTAGTAGAAGGTGTGCCCCATCGACTCGATGAAGCGCGCATCGCGGAAGAGCTCGGCGAAGTTCTGCAGGCCGACAAATTCCGGCCCGCCGCCGATCTTCCAGTCCTGCGTCGACATGTAGAGCGTGAACAGCCAAGGGAAGACGATCACGCCGGCGATGATCAGCACCGCCGGGAGCGAGAACAGCCAGTAGCGCGGCGTGAAATCCCGCGAGTCCGCCGCCTTGGACGGCGCCGGGCTTGTAAGGCTGCTGGCTGGCAGGGTGGTGCTGGTCATATGTTGGAACCGTCATGCTCGGGCTTGACCCGAGCATCTCTTGGAAAATGCATTCTGGTCACGAGACGGCCGGGTCAGGCCCGGCCATGACGCGTAACGACTAGCTTCAGCCCTGCTCGCTCTTGGCCAGCACTGGCGCGAAGGCTTCCGTCGCCTTCTTCAGCTCCGCCGCGACATCAGCGCCGCCGATCGCATTGGTCAACGCCACCCCGAAGACATCGCGGAACTCGGTGACCGGGACGATCTGCGGCAGCGCGGCGCGGGCGATCTTGGCCGAGTTGAGCAGGCAGTCGAAATACTGCTTGCCGAACTTCGACGCCTCGATCGTCGCGGTGTCGAGATAGGCCGAGGAGCGCGCCGGGGCGCCGGCGCCCGCCTTGAGCATCGCCAGCTGCTGCGCCTTGTTGGTGATGAACTGGATGTAGAGCCAGGCCGCCTCCTTCTTGGCGGAGCCGCGCGAGATGCCGATGCCGTCGCCGAACATGCCGGCATGATGCGCCTTCGGCCCGGGCGGGGTGACGCCATAGCCGACCTTGCCGACGATGCGCGATTTGCTGGGATCTTCCAGCGGGGTCGCGAAGCCGATGCCGTCGAGCCACATCGCGGCGCGGCCCTGCATGAAGGTCGTCTGGCATTCGTTCCAGTTGAAGCCGACGGAGCCGACCGGCCCGGTGTCCTTGTTGAGCTTCTTGTAGAGCTCGGCGGCCCAGATCGCCTCGGGCGTATCGGTCAGGAGCTTGCCCTCGGCCGAGGTGGTCTCGATGCCCTGGCCGAGCACCAGGCAGGCCCAGACCGGCACATTGGCATTCTTCAAGCCGCGAGAGACAAAGCCAGCAACGCCCTTGGCCGGATCGTGCAGCTTGGCGGCGGCAACCGCCATCTCGTCCATGCTCTTGGGATAGGCGACGCCCTTCGCGTCGAACAGTTCCTTGTTGTAGTAGAGCATCCAGTAGTCGACGAAGTAGGGCAGCGTATCGAGCGCCCCATCGGCCTGGCGGGCATAGGCCACGGCGCCGGCGCCGAAATCCTCGAAGTTGAAGTCGGGCGAGGTCAGCGAGGCATCCTTGATCATCGGCGAGAGGTCGGCGAACCATTTGCCCTTGGCCGCCATGCGCTTCTGCACATGTAGCGAGATCGCGCTGACGTCGAAGCTCGGCTTGCCCGAGGCGAACTCGATCACCGCCTTCTGGCGCTGCTGCTGCTCCGGCACCTGCTCGGAGGAGACCTTGATGCCGGTAAGCTCGGTGAACTCCTTCTCGGCGGCCTGGAACAGGTCCGAGCGCGGGTTCTTGACGAGCAGTACGTCGATCGACTGGCCGGAGAAGCGCTTCCAGTTGAAGGCGGCCTGGGCGCGCGCCTCGCGCAGGACCAGCGGCGAGGCGATGGCGCCGGTCGCGCCGAGCGCGGCGGCGCCACGCAGCAGGCCACGCCGCGTCGGCTTCAAGATCTCGGTCATGGATGTCCTCCCCTGGACAGATATGCGGCCATTGCGGGCCGTCTTGATCCGTTCCGGCAGATGGGCTCAGCATGGCCACGCCTACCGGAATGGTGCGCACGCTAGTCCGGAACGAAGGCGGTTGCAAGCTAACATGTTGACGTGCACATAGTGATGCAACACGACCGAGCACCCGGCTGCCGATGACGACTCCTGCGCTTCCCGTTCGCCCCCTCGGCCGCTCCGGCCTGAAGGTCACGACGCTCGGTTTCGGCGGCGCGCCACTCGGCGATCTCTACGCCCATATCGACGAGGCCAGCGCGGTCGAGACGGTCGAGACGGCGCTCGCCTCCGGCATCAATCTGGTCGACACCTCACCGCTCTATGGCCACGGCCTCTCCGAGCACCGGATCGGCGCTGCGCTGCGGCGCTCCGGCCGAAAGGACGTGGTGATCTCGACCAAGGTCGGCCGCGTCGCCGAGCCCTTTGCGGGTCGCGGCAACGGTTCCGGCTATCTCGGCGGCCTGCCGCATGGCCTGCGCTTCGACTATTCCTATGATGGCGCCATGCGCTCGCTGGAGCAGTCGGCCCTGCGCCTCGGCGTCGACCGGATCGACGTCGTGCTGATCCACGATGTCGATGTCTGGACGCATGGCGCCGACATGATCGAGCAGCGTTTCGCCGAAGCGATGAATGGGGCTTATCGCGCTCTCGAAACGCTGCGCGCTGCCGGTGCGGTCAAGGCGATCGGCGTCGGCGTCAATGAAGCTGAGATGTGCGAGCGTTTCGCCCGAGCCGGCGATTTCGACACCATGCTGCTGGCCGGGCGCTATTCCCTGCTGGAGCAGCCGGGGCTCGCCTCCTTCATGCCGCTGGCGCAGCAGAAGGGCATCGACCTGATGCTCGGCGGCGTCTTCAATTCCGGCATCCTCGCCACCGGTCCTGTCGCAGGCGCCAAATATAACTACCAGCCGGCGCCGCCCGCCATCCTCGCGCGCGTGGCGGCGATCGAGGCGGTCTGCGCCCGCCATGGCGTGCCGCTGCGCCGGGCCGCCCTGCAGTTCCCGCTCGGCCATCCAGCCGTGGCGAGCCTGGTCATGGGCGCGGTCAAGCCGGAAGAGGTCGCCGATCAGGTCGCCGAGCTCTCGGCTCCGATCCCGGCCGCTCTCTGGACAGAGCTGAAAGCCGAAGGCCTGCTCGGCGCCGATGTCCCGGTTCCGGTTTAGCGCCATGCGCATCGACGGCCATCAGCATTTCTGGAGCCTCGCCCGCGGCGACTATGGCTGGCTGACGCCGGCGCTGGGCGTCATCCATCGCGATTTCGGTCCCGCCGATCTGGCGCCGCTGCTCGCCGCTCACGGTATCGAACGAACCATCCTGGTCCAGGCCGCGCCTACCGAGGCCGAGACCGCCTATCTGCTCGACATCGCCGCGAAGACGCCCTTCGTCGCCGGCGTCGTCGGCTGGACCGATTTCGATGCGCCTGATGTAGCGGAGCGCATCGCTACCCTGGCGGCCGACCCGCTGCTCATCGGCCTGCGCCCGATGGTCCAGGACATCATCGACGACAACTGGCTGGCGCGCACCGAACTGGCGCCGGCCTTCGAAGCGATGACCGCTCATGGCCTCGTCTTCGACGCACTGCTGAAACCGCGTCATATCCCGGCGATGCTCACCGTGCTGGAGCGGCATCCCGATCTCGCCTGCGTCATCGACCACGGCGCCAAGCCCGATCTCGTATTCGGTGATCTCGCCGCCTGGCGCGACGGCATCAGCGCCCTCGCCAGACACCCCGGCCTCACCTGCAAGCTCTCCGGACTCGTCACGGAGGCCGGCCCCGACTGGACGCTGGAGACGCTCCAGCCGGTCGTCGGACACCTCCTCGCCTGCTTCGGTCCGGAGCGCTTGATCTTCGGCAGCGACTGGCCGGTCGTGATGCTGCGCGCCTCCTATGCACAGTGGATCGGAGCTGCCGAAGCACTCCTCGCAGGTCTCAGCGAGACACAGCGTGCCGCCGTCTTCGGAGGCAATGCCCAAAAACTCTATCTCTCGCAGCGCGGACGCAGCTGACATGCTGAAAGATATCGACCCCGTCCTCTCCGCCGACATGCTCTGGGTGCTCGCCGCCATGGGCCATGGCGACGATCTCGCGCTCGTCGACGCCAATCATCCGGCTGAAAAGATCGCCCGCGCGACGACGAGCGGCCGGCTGGTGCGCCTGCCCGGCCTCGCCATGGCGCGTGCGGCCCGCGCCATCCTGTCGGTCTTGCCGATCGACGATTTCGAAGCGCAGCCGGCACGGCGCATGCTGGTCGTCGGCGATCCCGCCGAAATTCCTGACGTGCAGCGCCAGGTCCAGGCCGAACTCGACCGGGCGCTCGGCCGCTCGGAGCCGCTGGCCGGCATCGAGCGCTTCGCCTTCTACGAAGCGGCCAAGCAGGCCTTCGCCGTGGTGCAGGTCGGCGATCCCCGCCCCTATGGCTGCTTCCTGTTCCGCAAGGGCGTGATCGCCGGCGCGCCCGGCTGAGCAGTTACTGCTTCGGCGCGCCGGCCGCTCCCGGCATCGAAATCACCTTGCCATCGGGCATGATGATGTCGCCGGGCTTCTGGCCCGGCCCGCAATCGCCGACGCGCCTGGCCTCGACCACGAGCTTGCGCTCGACCTCCCCGGCCTGGCCGGGCACGCCGGTGAGCTTGGTGGTCCCCTCGGTGCGCACGCTCGTCTGGAAATCGCCAGTGACCACGCTATTGCCCACCGCCTTGATCTGGCCGATCGCGCACTCGGTCGCGACGGAATAGCCAGTCGCGGTCTTCGTCACCTCCATCTTCGAGCAGGCGGCGCCAGCCATGCCGCCGACCATGGCGCGGTCGGTGCCGGGACCGACGCATTGCTTGGCGCTCGTCTCGCCCTCGGCGCTCGTCGACTTGCTCTCCCAGAGGCCTGGTTTGCGTTGTGGAAGTTCCTCGGCAAAAGCCGGAACGGCCCCGAGAACGCTGGCTGCGACGGCGATGGCGACTGTCCTCATGCTCACGTCTCCTCGGCTGCCCGTCAGGATCGATTCGAGGGCAAGACAGAGCGGGAGCGAAAGGCGATTTTAGGGCGGCGGGCCCGACGGACGACGGATGCCGTGAGGAATGGTGCCCCTGGCCGGGATCGAACCAGCACTCCTTGCGGAACTCGATTTTGAGTCGAGCGCGTCTACCAATTCCGCCACAGGGGCCCTTTCGGGCGCGGCGGACTATAGCGATCGGCGAAGGCTGGTCAATCTCGCGTGATCGGCTTTTCCCGTGACGTTGCAGCCATGGACGGAAGGCCCCGCGCCCGCTAGATCGCCGTGCGTCCTTTCGGACGCCAAATGGCTATCTGTCACTTTGTCAGGCATCGGATTGCCTCCGAAAAGTGGTTTCCACTTTTCGGTCCGATGCTCTAAGGGCCGGCGATGTTCGAACGCCTCTATCTCTGGACGCTCTCGCTCGCCGCGCGCCGCAGCGCGCAGCTCTGGCTCGCCGTCGTCGCCTTCGTCGAGAGTTCCTTCTTCCTGATCCCGGCCGACGTGCTGTTCGTGCCGATGGCGCTGGCCAAGCCCGAGCGGGCCTATCGCCTCGCCTTGATCGCGACGATCTTCTCGACGCTCGGCGGCATCGCCGGCTACGCGCTCGGTTACTACGCCTTCGATGCGCTGGCGCGGCCAGTGCTCGCCTTCTATGGCAAGCTCGACGCCTTCGAGCAGTTGCGCGCCTGCGCCGGGCCGGACACGACGCTGCTGCTTTTGACCACTTCGGGCCTGGCGCATCTGCCGCCGATCAAGGTTGTGACGATCCTGGCCGGCGCCGTCCATATCGGGCTCGGCTTCTTCGTGCTGTCCTGCATTCTGGCGCGCGGCGCCCGCTTCTTCGCCCTCGCCTTCCTGCTGCGCCGCTATGGCGAGACGATCCGCCACTTCATCGAGAAGCGGCTGAAACTGATCGCGCTCGGCGGCGCCGCCCTGCTGATCCTGCTCTATTTCGGCCTCAAGCTGCTGACAGGCTCGGGCCAGTTCCTCTCCTGCTGAGTGTCGCCATGACCGGCCCTGCCTCGCGCCTCCTCGCCGACCCCCGCCGCCTGATCGCCCTGATCGGGCTCGTGAGCCTTGCCTTGATCGGCGGCGCCTGGTTCTTCGAACTCGTCCTGCATTTGCGGCCCTGCAAGCTCTGCCTCGAGCAGCGGGCTCCGCATTACGCCGCAATCGGCCTGACGACGCTCGCCCTGCTCTTCGCCCGCTCGCGCCGGCTGCAGATCGCCGCGCTGATCGTCCTCGCCTTGCTGATGGCCTGGAGCACCGGGCTCGGCGTCTACCACTCCGGCGTGGAGTGGGGGATTTTCGCCGGCCCCAATGATTGCGGCGGCACGCCTGCCCCGGCAGCCGCCGGCGTCCAGGACCTGATGAAGCAGTTGCAGACAACCAGGATCGTCTCCTGCACGGAAGCCGCCTGGCGCTTCCTCGGCCTCTCGCTCGCGGGCTGGAACGCGCTCGCCTCGCTCGGCCTGCTGGTCGTCGCCCTGCTCGGGCTGCGGAGCGCCTCGCAGCGCCCGGCGTCCTCCCCGGGCTGACGTTCCACAGCAATCCTGGTGGAGCTCGAAACCGCGGTTCGCCAGCTCTACCGACTGCCCGATCTCCTTGGGATAAGCCCCGATTCAAGGCCGTGGGGGGTACTGATTCGCCTCGATCCAGCGACAATCGACCGGCCGATGCCCATCGCGCCGGCATGATCGACAGTTGGAATAACTGTGCGAATCATCTGTATTGGCCGGGAATCGGGTGCTCGGGCCAGATCTCCGGCAGTTAGCGAGACAGTAAGGTCGCGTTAACCTTTATTAATCGATGGTCAACAGATGACGATGCCGACCAGATACGGACCGGCGCGCCGATGAACGTCGCAGGGCAGCGTCCAGCCATACGTTCCGCACGGCGCCACCCGGCGCAGAGGCGGACAGCGATATCAGTCGCGGCCTGCTGCCTGAGCGTGGCTATGGCCGGGTGCGGCGAGCAGCGACTTTCCGAAACGGAACTGGTGACGGCGACGCGCTGGCTCTCGGTCGAACCGGGCCGGGCGATGATCGCCCTGCCGCCCGGCAGCCCCCCGATCATCGGCGTCACCCAGCGCGGCTACGAGAACGCGATCGCGCAGACGATCTCGCTGGCGACGCGCGGCCGCACGCCCGGCGAGAACACGATCCAGGTCGCCTTCTTCACCGCGGCCGACCTGCCGGAGAGCACCGGCGTCGAGGGCAACCTGCTGAAACTGCCGGGGATCGACGACTTCGCCGTGGCGCAGGACATGGAGGAGCGCCTGCCGGGTGTCGCCATGGCGCCCTCAGCCGTCTTCGTCCAGAACAAATACGGGCCGTTCGGCTACGCTTTCGGCCGCGGCACCGGCGGCGAGGCCTGCCTCTACGCCTGGCAGCGCATCGCCGACGGCGACAGCGTCTTCCGACCGCGATCGGGGGCTGTCTCGGTCCGCATGCGCATCTGCGACCCCAAGGCAACGGAAGCCTCGCTGCTGCGCCTCGCCTACGAGTATTCGCTCAACGCCTCCTTGCGACGCAGCGGCTGGAGCCCCGCCGGGGACGCACCGGCGCCTGCGCCGGGGCTCGGCCAGGCCGGCGCGCCGATCTACCCGCTGCCGCCGGCTTCGGCCGAGGAGGTGCCGAAGCCCCGGCGTGCCGCCCGGCCGCGACCGATACGGGAGCCGCAGATCGAGGCCGATCACGCCCGGGACGCGCAACCCATCCCGGACAGGCCGCTGGCCGGATATCCGACCGTTCCCCCGCCCCCCACGACACCCTGAGAGAGCGAAGCGCCCCGAGAGCCGATGCGAACCGCGAGCTACGTCATCTTCTGGGCGATCGCCACGGCCATCGTGGTCGCGCTGATCTCGCTGCCGATCAGCCTGCAGGCGCATCTGATCGCAGGGACGATCGTGGTCGGGGCGATGATCCTGCTCAAATTCCTGCGGCCCTACGGCGTCTGGCGCCTGATCGCGCTCGGCCTCGGCACGGCAATCGTGCTGCGTTATGTCTATTGGCGAACGACAAGCACGCTTCCGCCGGTCAACCAGCTCGAGGACTTCATCCCCGGGCTGATCCTCTATCTGGCCGAGCTCTACAATATCGGCATGCTGTTCCTCAGCCTGTTCGTGGTGGCGATGCCGCTGCCGCGGCGCAAGAGCGCACCGCCGATCCCGGCCGAGGCCCCGACCGTCGACGTCTTCGTGCCCTCCTACAACGAGGAGCCGGAGCTCCTGGCGACGACGCTTTCGGCGGCGCTCGCCATGGACTATCCGGCCGGCCGGCTGAGCGTCTACCTGCTCGACGACGGCGGCACCGACGAGAAGTGCAATGTCGACAATTTCGTCGCCGCCAGCGCCGCGCGGGAGCGGCGCGCCGCCTTGCAGACGCTCTGCGAGGGGCTCGGCGTCACCTATCTGACGCGCGAGCGCAACATCAGCGCCAAGGCCGGCAACCTCAACAACGGTCTCGCCAACTCCAGCGGCGACCTCGTCGTCGTCTTCGATGCGGACCATGCGCCGGCGCGCAACTTCCTGACCGAGACGGTCGGCTATTTCGACAGGGATCCGAAGCTGTTCCTTGTCCAGACGCCGCATTTCTTCATCAATCCCGACCCGCTGGAGCGCAATCTCAAGACCTTCAAGGCGATGCCGTCCGAGAACGAGATGTTCTACGGCATCATCCAGCGCGGCCTCGACAAGTGGAACGCCTCGTTCTTCTGCGGCTCGGCCGCGGTGCTGCGCCGCACGGCGCTGCAGACGACGAACGGCTTCTCCGGCCGCAGCATCACCGAGGATGCCGAGACCGCGATCACGCTGCACGCCACCGGGTGGAACAGCATCTATGTCGACAAGCCGCTGATCGCCGGGCTCCAGCCCGCGACCTTCGCGAGCTTCATCGGCCAGCGCTCGCGCTGGGCGCAGGGCATGATGCAGATCCTGATCTACCATCGCCCGATGCTGAAGAGCGGCCTCTCGCTGCCGCAGCGCCTGTGCTACTCGTCCTCGGCCCTGTTCTGGCTCTTCCCCTTCGTGCGCCTGACCTTCCTGGTGGCGCCGCTGTTCTACCTGTTCTTCGGACTGGAGATCTTCACCGCTTCGGGCGCCGAGTTCATCGCCTATGTCTTCAGCTACATGGCGGTGAACCTGATGATGCAGAACTATCTCTATGGCCGCTATCGCTGGCCGTGGATCTCCGAGCTCTACGAGTTCATCCAGTCGGTCTACCTGCTGCCGGCGGTGGTCTCGGTGCTGCTCAACCCGGGCAAGCCGACATTCAAGGTCACCGCCAAGAGCGAGGAGCTCGGGACGCGGCGAATCTCCGAGCTCGGCCTGCCTTTCTTCATCATCTTCGCCGTGCTGGCGCTCGGCGTCGTCGCCACCTATTGGCGCACCATCGCCCAGCCCTACAACGCCGACACCACCCTCGTGGTCGGGCTCTGGAACATCCTCAACCTCCTAATGGCGGGCTGCGCGCTCGGCGTGGTCTCCGAGCGGCCGGAAGGGCGCGGCGCCCGGCGCTTCCCGGTGAAGCGCCGCGGCGAGATCAGCATTGACGGCCGCACCGCGCCGATCGTCACCGAGAACGTCTCCGTCGACGGCGTCGCCGTCCGGGTCCTGTCCAAGGGCTTCGACACGCTACCGCTGAACAGCAAGGGCGAGATCGCCTTCCAGACCTCGATCGCGATGCCCTCCGGGGCACTGCCCGTGCGCATCGTGCGCCAGGCCTCCGACGAGAAGGGCCTGGTGCTTGGCTGCCGCTACGAGCCGAGCGAGCCGCTGCACAGCCGCATCATCGCCGACCTCTGCTTCTCCGATGCCGGAATCTGGAGCGATTTCCAGAAGGCCCGGCGCCAGAACATGGGCGTCGTCTACGGCACCTTGCGCTTCCTGCGCATCGCCGTGTTCCAGACCAGCCGCGGCCTGTCCTATTTTTTCGGCCTCTACCGCTTCGCTCGTTCCAATCCTGCGCGGAAGGCGGTGGAATGAGAGCGCGCCTCCTCCCTATCCTCGCCGCCGCCGCGATCCTTCCGGTCGGGAGCCTGAGCTCCAATCTACGGGCCCAGGAGACCCCGGCGACGCCGCCTTCAGAGCCGGCGCCTTTCATGATCGCGCCGCCGGCACAGCAACCGCCGCCCTCTCGCCCGGTCGAGCCCAAGCCAGCGGCGGCGGCGACACCGGCAGCCCCCGCCATTCCCGCCAGCTTCGGCTTCAAGCCGCTGCTGCCGGCCGCCCGCGTCGCGCTCGAAGGGGAGAGCGATGCGCGCAGCTGGGCTTTCCACCTGACCCAGGATGAGGCCGGCGCCGATCTCAATCTCGACGTCGCCTTCCAGAACGCGCTGGTAGTGATGCCGGAGGTCTCGCGCCTGACGGTGCGCATCAACGGCGAACGGGTGATGGAAGCCCCGATCGCCTCCGCCGACCGGCTGAAGCGGACCTCCACCGCGATCCGCAAGGGCCTGCTCAGGCCCGGCCAGAACACGATCCGCTTCGAGGCCGTGCAGCGCCATCGCACCGACTGCACGATCGCCTCGACCTATGAATTGTGGACGCGCATCGACGGCGCCGGCACCCGGCTCTCCTTCCGGAATCCGGCGCAGCGATCGCGCCTGCGCAGCCTCGACGACCTGCCCGCCGTCGGCGGCGACGAGAGCGGGCAGACGACGATCCACATCGTCGCGCCAGGCGCGACACGCGCCGTCGCGGCCAACAGCATCCTCGCCGTGGCGCAAGGTGTGGCGCTGCGCGGCCGCTACAGCCAAGCCGCTGTCAGGGTTTCCGAGCGCTTGCCGGAACGGATCCGGCCGGGCGTGCTGACCGTCCTGCTCGGCACGACCAAGGAAGTGCGCGAGCTGCTGGGGAGCTTGCCGACCGAGGCGGGAGCCGGCAGCTTCCTCGGCTTCATCGCCAATCCCAGGCTCGGACCGGCGACCCTGCTCGTCACCGGCGAGACCTGGCCCGATCTCGAGGCGATCGTCGCCAAGCTCCTGACCGGACCGGTCTCGCGACCGACCAACATCAACCGCAAGACGATGGACACGTCGAGCTGGCATGTGCCCGACGCGCCCTTCATCTCCGATCGGCAGATGCTTCGCTTCTCGGAGCTCGGGGTTTCCACGCAGGAATCTTCGGGACGGCGCATGCGCGTGCGCGCCGTCATCGCCATGCCCGGCGACTTCTACGCCAATGCCTATGGCGAGGCGACGCTCTATCTCGACGGCGCCTATTCGGAGGAGGTCCTGCCCGGCGCCAGCCGCGTCGAGATCTTCGTCAACGGCAATGTCGCGGCGACCGTGCCGCTCAACGGCGCCAATGGCGGGCTCTTCCAGCAATCGCCGATCCCGATCCCGCTGCGGCACTTCCGGCCGGGAATCAACGAGATCTGGTTCGAGGCGGTCACGCTGGCGCGGTCCGATCTCGCCTGCGGACCGGGCGCGACCTTGCCGGGCAAGAACCGCTTCGCGCTGTTCGACACGACCACGCTGGCGATTCCGGACTTCGCCAAGATCGGCGTCAGCCCCAATCTCGCCGCCGTGGCCGGCACCGGCTTTCCCTATTCGATCGCCGCGCATGTCGGCCTGATCGTCGGCCGGCAGGACCTGCCCAATCTCGGCGCGGCCGCGACCCTGCTGGCGCGGCTGGCCCAGCGCGCCGACCGGCCGCTGCCGATCGACCTCGTCGGCAGCGCTGCGACCATCGGCGGCCGCCCTGCCCTGATCGTCGGCGCCGCCGGACAATTGCCTGCCGGATTGCTGCCGCGCGTCGGCATCGCCGACAATGTCCGCAACATCTGGCCACAGCGTGCGGACGCTGTCGTCGTCGTGCCGGAAACCGAGGGCACCGCCGTGTTCGACGCGGTGATCAACCGCTTCCAGGGCCGGCAGACGACGCCGGAGGATTCCGGCGGCGGCGCGCCGACGACCGAAGCGATCCGCGACCGTTGGCGCGGCTCGTTCGGCGGCCCCTTCGCCCGCTACTTCATCGGCTTCGACCAGTGGCTGCAGCGAACTTTCGACCTCTCATTCGCGCAGCTGCGCACGCCAACGCGCGCCCCGACGCTCTACGAGCCGGCCGAGGGCGCCGAGCTGATCGCCGCCCAGGCGGTCGATCCCGATACGCGCCAGGTCTGGACCGCCTTCGTCGCGCGCCAGGAGGAAAGCCTGGAGAAGGCCGTGGACAGGCTCGTCACCCCCGGCAACTGGGCCGGCATGGCGGGCAAGGTCACGACGTTCCGCAGCGGGCAGGACAATCACGTCATCTCGGCGGACAGCACCTCCTTCGTCATGACCCGGGCGTTCAGCCTGACCAATATGCGCCTCGTCTTCGCCAACTGGATGTCGAGCAATATCGGCATCTATGCGCTGACCCTGCTGGGGGCCTGCATCGCCCTCGGCATCGGCACCTCCCTGATGCTCGGCCGCCTGGGGAGGCGCTCATGAGACGGCTGCGCGCAACCCTGGCCGCGATGCTGCTGGGCCTCGCCCCTGCTGCGCAGGCGGGCCTTCCGGCCGGCGCCTGGGAGCTTTACCGGCAGAAGTTCGTCACCGCCGAGGGACGCGTCGTCGACGATGCCAATGGCGGCATCAGTCATAGCGAGAGCCAGGGCTACGGGTTGCTGCTGGCCTGCCTCGCCGGCGACCGCGGCAGCTTCGCCAGCATCCTCTCCTTCACCCGGACCGAGCTCCTGATCCGCGACGACGGGCTCGCCGCCTGGCGCTGGGACCCGAAGGCCACGCCGCGCGTCAGCGACATCAACAACGCCAGCGACGGCGACCTCCTGATCGCGGAAGCCCTCGCCTGCGCCGGGACACGCTGGTCGATGCCGGCCTACACCACGGCGGCCCGCCAGATCGCCCGCTCGCTCGCCAAGGTCGCCCTGCTGAAGCGCGGAGGCCAGACCTGGCTGATGCCGGCGGCGAAGGGGTTCTCGGAGCAGGACCGACCGGACGGGCCGGTGGTCAACCCGTCCTATTGGGTGTTCGAGACCTTCCCCGTGCTCGCCAAGCTCACCGGCGATCAGAGCTGGATGGAGGTGCAGGCCAGCGGGCTGAAGCTGTTCGACGACCTCGCCAGGCGCAGGACGCCGGCTGCCGACTGGCTCTCGATCAGGGGCGAGCCGAAGCCGGCCGAAGGCTTCCCGCCGCAGTTCGGCTACAACGCGCTGCGCATTCCGCTTTATCTCCTGCGCGCCGGCCTCGCCGACAAGCAGCGCCTCGATCCCTTCCGCCAGGCCTGGGCCAATGGCACCGCGGTGATCGACGTGACGAACGGCAAGCCGGGCGAGCCGCTGCCGGACGCCGGCTATCGCATCCTGAACGCCGCCATGGCCTGCGCGCTCGACCGCACGCCGGTCCCGGCCGAGCTGAAGAGCTTCGAGCCTACGCTCTATTACCCGTCGACGCTGCATCTGCTCGCCCTCTCCATGCTGAGCGAGAGGTATCCGCAATGCATGTGAAATCCGCGCTGATCGCCGTCGCGGCCTCCGGTGCCGCCTTCTATGCGCTGGGCCGCTATGGCCATGATCTCGATTGGCCGCAGGCGCCGGTGCCGGCCGTGCAGCAGGCACAGGCCGAGACGCATCCCGATCCCAGCCAACCCGCCCTGCCCGCGGCCGGGCAAGCAGAAGCCGAACTGGCCCAGGCTCCCACGGCGCAGGGACGGCCGGCGCCAGCGCCGGGGCCACCGCAGAGGGTCGACGAGACGGCGCTGCGCTATTTCGCTGCCCAAGGCGACACCCGCCGCTATGAAGCCGAGCTCGCCCGGTTGCGCGCGCTCTATCCGGAATGGAAGCCGCCGACCGATCTGAGCGCGGCGCTGCCGACCGGTGATCCCGAGCTGGAACGGGTCTGGAAGCTGTTCGCCGAGGGCAAGTTCGGAGAGGCGCGCGCCGCGATCGCCCAGCGCAGCAGCGCCGATCCGACCTGGCAGGCCCCGGCCGATCTCACCGCCCAGCTCGACCGGGCCGAGGCCGGCCTGCGCCTGGTCAACGCCTCCAATGCCAAGCAATGGGAGCAGGTGATCCGGATCGGCACCGAGACGCCGGCGCTGCTGACCTGCGCCAATGTCGACGCGCTCTGGCGCGTGGCCGAGGCCTTCGTCCAGACCGGCGCGCCGGAGCGGGCGCGCGACGCCTATGCCTATGTGCTGACCAACTGCACCAACCCGGCCGAGCGGGTCGGCACCATGCAGAAGGCGCTCGCCAGCTTGCCGGAAGCGCTGGTCAACCCATTGCTGGCGCAGGAGAAGCAGAGCGAATTCTCCAGCATTCGCGACGAGATCGCCCGCCGCCATATCGGCAAGGCGGCGGAAGAGCCGACCCTGACCGCGACGCCCGAGGAGCTTCGGCGCATCGAGGCGCTCGCCAACGCCGCCACGACGCCGGACGACGCGATCCTGCTCGGTTTCTACAGCTTCCGCCACAACGATGCGGCCAGGGCCGTGACCTGGTTCCAGACCGCGCTGGCGCGCAATGGCGGCGCCAAGGCGGCTGAAGGCGCCGTGCTCGCGCTCGGGGCGCAGCAGAAATACCAGGAGGCCGAGACGCTTGGAGCGCAATGGCTCGAAGCCGGTCCGGCGAACCGCAAGGCCTATCTCGACGTCGCGACCGCGCTGATCGCCCAGGAGCCGGCGCCGCGGCTCGAACGCGCCGTCATCGAGCGTATCGCCAGGACGGTCGGCGTCGACCGCTATGCTCCCGGCGGCGCCGCGCTCGGCTGGTACGCCTATAACTCCGGACAGATCGCCCCGGCCGAAACCTGGTTCGAGACCGCCCTCGCCTGGGATCGCAACTACGAGCCGGCCGCCTACGGCCTCGCCTTGGTGCATCAGCGCCTGCGCGACCAGGCGGGCTTGCGCGCCATCATCGCCGAATGGCGCAATCGCTCGCCGCGCATCGCCGATCTCCTGAACCCGGCACGCGGACGGACCGCGATGCGGGAAACGCGGCGTTTGCCTGAGCCCTCCCCGACCGATCGGACCGTTCCACCCCCCGAACCGATCGAGCGGGCAGAGCGGCCGCCGCGACGCGCGATCCGAGCCGAGCCGGTCCTCCCGAGTAGCTATGATGAAGCTCCGGCTGTGGCAGCGCGCCGTCCGGCACCCGAGCGCCCGCGGAGCGGATCCTGCAGTGCGGGCACGAGCGCGGCGGCCGCACTCCAGCGCGGCTGGTGCCTGCTCAACCTGAAGCGCCCCGCGGCAGCCGCGGAGGCCTTCGCGGCTGCGATGCGCAGCGGCGACGCGCAGGTCGCGGCCGACGCCGCCGCGGGCAAGACCTATGCGAAGATCCAGCAGGGGCTGACGGCCGAGGCCGGCGCCGCGGCCGCCAGCGCCAACCTGCCCCCGGCGCGCCGCAAGGAACTGCAGGCCCTGCTGCTGTCGGAGCGCTTTTACGCCCAGTACGACGCCAAGGACTATAACAGCGCTCTGATCACGCTCGGCGAACGGGCGCGCTATGCCTCCGAGAGCACCGATCTGATGCTGATGCGCGGCTGGTCCTATTTCAATCTCGGCCGCTTCGACGATGCGGCACAGGTCTTCCAGGCGCTTTATCGCGCCAACGGCTCGCCACAGGCGATGTCCGGCCTGACCGCGATCCGCGACATCACCCAGCGCAACCGCTACTGAGCCAGCCTGCCCACGGCCGCTCGATGACGCAGCCAGCGCGGGCTTCGTCATAACCGCGAAGAATACCCTATCCCCGATTTCGACTTGGACAGACTGGGCTGACCGTCCCCACTATCGCTCCAACAAGCAACGAGGGGATGAGGCGATGAAGATGCATGCCGCCGGGCTTGCGGGCCTGATGCTGGTTGCCGGCCTGCAGGGACAGGCCCGAGCCGAGGAAACGGTCCTCAGGGTCAGCTCCGGCGCCAGCAATGTCTCGACCCTCGACGCCCATCGCGCAAGCGCGACCGACGACAAGGCGCTGGTCGGCTGGCTCTACAACGGGCTCGTCCGCTTCAAGCCCGGCAGCGCCGATCCCAAAGACCTGGAACCCGATCTCGCCGAGCGCTGGGAAACCTCGCCGGACGGCAAGGTTTGGACCTTCCATTTGCGCAAGGGCGTCAAATTCCATGGCGACTGGGGCACGCTCGCTGCCGACGACGTCGTCTATTCCCTGCAGCGCGCCGGCGATCCGAAGCGCTCGACCTTCTCCTCGGACTTCTCGGCGATCGACAAGGTCGAGAAGGTCGACGACCTCACCGTCCGCGTCACCCTGAAATACCCGGACGTCAATTTCCTCGGCCGTGTCTCCAACTACCATGGCGGCAACATCGTCAGCCGCAAGGCCGGCGAGGAGCTCGGCGACCGCTACGGCGCCCAGCCGGTCGGCACCGGGCCCTTCACCTTCGTCGAGCAGGTGACCCAGCAATATGTGAAGCTCGCCGCCAACCCCGATTATTTCCGCGGCAAGCCCAAGATCGACACGATCATGATGCGCGCCATCCCCTCCGACAGCGCTCGCGAGCTCGCCTTCACCTCCGGCGAGCTCGACCTGTTCTACGCCAAGCGCGAGCAGCGCTGGGTCGATTCCGCCCGCAAGCGTCCCGGCTTCAATGTCGAGATCTTCCAGCCCGGCGAATACCGGCTGCTGCACATCAACCGCAGCCAGCCGCCGCTCGACGACATCCGCGTGCGCCGCGCCATCGCCGCCGCCGTCAATGTCGACGATCTCGTGCGCTTCGTCGGCAAGGATGTCGGCCCCAAGGGCTGCTCGATCGTCCCTCCCGGCTATCTCGGCGAGGACTGCTCCATCCGCTATGGCTTCGACCTCGCCAAGGCCAAGGCCCTGCTGGCCGAGGCCGGCCACAAGGACGGCATCACCATCAAGGCGATCGTCTCCAACATCTCGGCGCAGCAGCCCTTCATGGAGATCATTCAGGCGCAGCTGGCCAAGGCCGGGATCAAGCTGGAAATGCAGGTCGTCGACCACGCGACCTATCAGAGCCAGAGCCGCAAGGACCTGAGCGGGCTCGTCTTCTACGGCGCGGCGCGCTTCCCGATCGCCGACACCTATCTCAGTGAGTTCTTCCACTCGCGCGCGACGGTGGGCACCCCGACCGCAGCGACGAACTTCTCGCACTGCGCCATCGCCGACAAGGAGATCGAGGAGGCCAGGGTCGCGCCGAACGCGGATGCGCAGAAGGCGCTGTGGAAGGAAGCGCAGCGCAAAATCATGGACGATGTCTGCGCGATCCCCCTGTTCGAGCTGCGCCAGGTCTGGGCCCGCAGCGACAAGCTAGACTTCGGCTACGAGCTGAAGGGCGCGCTCAACCTCGCCCCGCCGATCACGGAGAAGACCACGCTGAAGGCGCGGTGAGGCTGGAGCATTCTCGATTGCTTTGCTCGCAAGGCCGTCATTGCGAGGAGCGAAGCGACGAAGCAATCCAGGGGCGGCAGCACTCCACGCCCCCCTGGATTGCTTCGCTTTGCTCGCAATGACGGTTTGGCCTGATCGGATAGCGGTCAAGCGCGACGGTCAGGCTGGATTCGGCATCAGGATCGTCCGCGAGATCTCCGCCGCCGCCTCGCGCGCGCTTTCGAGGAAGGCCGCGACCAGCCTGGCATTGCGGCTGTCGCGGTTGCGGCAGAGCTGGAAGTCGAGCTGGAATTCCGGCTCAAAGCGGCGGATCGCGATCTTGTCGCGCAGGCCACCGACGATCAGCGGATGCACCAGCGAGACGCCGACGCCGGCCGCAACGAACTCACAGAGGGTCGGCGAGACGTTCGCGACCATGACGACCTCCGGCGTGACACCATGGCCTTCCAGCACCCGGCTGATGCTGCGATGGGTGTGACTCTCCGGGTCGAAGGAGATGAAGGGCACGCCGGCGAGGTCGCGCGGCGTGATCACCTCCTTTTCCGTCAGCTTATGGCCGAGCGGCAGGATGCAGACCACCGGATGGCCCATCATCGGCTCGGCCGCGACATAAGGGTTGTCGACCGGGGCGATAATCAGGCCGACATCGAGCCTGTGCGTGACCAGCGCGTCAGAGATCCATTGCGAGCTGCGCGACTGCACCGAGCAGAACACGCCGGGCTGCCGCGCGAGGAAGCGCGAGGTCGCCTCCTGGATGAAGGAGCCGGAGAGCGCCGGCATCACGCCGATCAGCAGGCGGCTCTGCTCGTCGCGCCGGATCGCCTCGACCGCGTTCTCGACCTGGCGCACGCCGGCAAAAATCCGGTCGATCTCCTCATAGAGCCGCATGCCGCGCCGCGTCGCCACCAGCCGGCCCTTGACCCGGTCGAACAGGCGCAGGGCCGTATCCTCCTCGAGATGGGCGATCAACTTGCTCATCGCCGGCTGCGAGACGTTCATCATCTCCGCCGCGCGGCTGACGGTGCCGTATTCGATCACGGCCTTGAAGGCCTCGACCTGGCGCAGGTTGAGCCGCCTCACCATGGCATAACCTCAGGGAATAGAGTGCAGAGAAAAACGACTTTGACGAAATACAATGTCGCTCCCTAACGTCAAAGGGCGAAGGGGAATTTCATGCGGCCGGACATCGTCGTCATTGGAGGGGGAACGGTCGGCGCTGCCATCGCCTACGGCCTTGCCCGCAGGCAGGAGAAGGTGCTGCTGCTCGACGGGGACGACGGCGATTTCCGCGCGGCGCGGGCGAATTTCGGACTGGTCTGGCTCCAGGGCAAGGGCCTGGGGATGCCGGCCTATCAGGCCCTGACCCGCGACAGCATCGCGCTCTGGCGCGGCCTGACCGACCAGCTCGAAGCCGAGACGGCGATCGACCTCGCCTATGAGCAGACTGGCGGCCTCGCCTTCTGCCTGGGTGAAGACGCCTATGAGAAGCGCAAGCTCGACCTGCTGCGCCTCCATAACCAGCGCGGCGACGGCGAGCCGGATTGGGAGATGCTCGACCGCCCGGCGCTGCAGCGGCTGCTCCCCAAGGTGACGCTCGGGCCTGATGTCGCCGGCGCCAGCTTCGGCCGGCGCGACGGGCACGCCAATCCGCTGCGGCTGCTGGCTGCGCTGCATGCCGGCGTCCTGCGCCATGGCGGCGCGCTGCGCCATCGCGCCCAAGTGCAGCGGATCGAACGCGCCGGCAACGACTTCAGGCTCTTGCTCGATGGCGAGATGCTTGTAGCGCCGCGGATCGTCATCGCCGCCGGGCTCGGCTCGCCGGAGCTGGCGCGTCAGGTCGGGCTAGACGTCCCCTTGCGGCCCGAGCGCGGCCAGGTCCTCGTCACCGAGCGGGTCGAACCCTTCCTGCCGCTGCCGGCGAGCGGCCTGCGCCAGACCGGCGAAGGCACGGTGATGATCGGAGCGACCAAGGACGACCCCGGCTTCGACGTCTCCACTACGGGCGAAGCAGCGGCGCGGCTCAGCCGCAAGACGGTGCAGATCGTTCCTGCGCTCGCGCAGGTCGGCCTCGTCAGGCAATGGGCCGGCCTGCGCATCATGACGCCGGACAGCTACCCGATCTATGCGCAGTCGCAGAGCCATCCCGGCGCCTTCGTTGCGCTCTGCCATTCCGGCGTGACGCTCGCCGCCTTCCACGCCGAGGACCTCGCCTCGGCCATCGCCGCGGGCAGTTTGTCCGAGCGCTTTTCTCCCTTCCACCAGAGTCGATTCGATGTTCCGCAAGCTGCATGATCCGGGGCCGCAGGCGGTCACCATCTTCATCGACGGGCGCCCCGTCACCGCCGAGCTGGGCGAGAGCGTCGCCGCGGTGTTGCTGCGCCAGCAGGAAGGCTGGAGCCGGACCACGCCGGTCTCGCAGAGCCGGCGCGCGCCCTATTGCATGATGGGCGTCTGCTTCGAATGCCTGGTCGAGATCGACGATCAGGGCTCGGTCCAGAGCTGCCTGACCCCGGTCGCCGACGGCATGCGCATCGCCCGCCAACAGGGCCGCCGGAGCCTGTCGGCATGAGCGAGCACAGCGATCTCCTGATCGTCGGCGCCGGCCCGGCCGGCATGGCCGCCGCCGTCACCGCCCGCCGCCATGGCCTCTCCGTCCGCGTCGTCGATGACCAGCCGGCACCCGGCGGCCAGATCTGGCGCGGCATCGAGACCGTCGCCGCGACGCCGCGCGCCAAGCGGCTCGGCGAGAGTTACCTTTCCGGCGCCGAACGCGCCGCAGCCTTCCGCAGTTGCGGCGCCCTCTACGAGCCGGAAAGCCAGCTCTGGCAGATCGAGCCCGGCTTCCGTGCCTTCGTCACGCGAGGCGGTAAGGCCCGCATCGTGACGGCGCAGGCGGTTATCCTTGCCACCGGTGCGCAGGAGCGGCCCATGCCCTTCCCGGGCTGGACATTGCCAGGCGTGCTGACGGTCGGTGCGGCGCAAATCCTGCTCAAGACCGCGGACTCAGTGCCGGAGAAGCCGGTCTGGATCGCCGGCTGCGGGCCGCTGCCGCTGCTCTACATGACCCAGCTTCTGGCCGCGGGCGGCTGCATCGCCGGCTTCCTCGACACCACGCCGCGCGGACGCCTCGGAGCGGCGCTGCGCCATCTGCCGCAGGGGCTCAGCCGCCTCGGCGATCTAATCAAGGGCCTGTCCTGGTCACTGGCCTTGCGTCGTGCAGGTTTCCCGATCATCCGCCATGTCACCGAGCTGCGCGCCGAAGGCGAGGGCCGCCTCCAGCGTCTGCGCTACCTCACGGAAGACGACCGCGAGGCCGAGGTTCCCGCCGAGGTGCTGCTCGTCCATGAGGGCGTGGTGCCGAACATCCATGCGCCCCTCGCCCTCGGCTGCGCCGTGCGCTGGCATGCCGGCCAGCAGTGCTATGTCCCGGTGCTCGACGCCTGGGGCGAGAGCTCGCAGGCCAATATCTTCGTCGCCGGCGACGGTGCCGGCATCGGCGGGGCCGAGGCGGCCGAGCCGCGTGGGCGGCTCGCGGCATTGCGGGTCGCGGCGAAGCTTGGCCGGCTCGATGAAGCCACTGCCGAAACCGCCGCCGCGCCCGAGCGAAGCGCCCTTGCCAGCGCGCTCGCCCTGCGCCCCTTCCTCGATGCGCTCTATGCGCCGCGCCCGCAACTTTATGCTCCGCCTGACGAGACGCTGGTCTGCCGCTGCGAGGAGGTCACGGCCGGCGAACTGCGCGCTCGTGCGGTCGAGGGCCGGCCCGGTCCCAACCAGCTCAAGGCCTTCACCCGCGCCGGCATGGGTCCCTGCCAGGGCCGGCAATGCGGTTACAGCATGGCCCATATCATCGCTGCCGCGCAGAACCGCCCGGTCGAGGAGGTCGGCTTCTACCGGATCAGGCCGCCGCTGAAGCCGGTGACGCTGGGCGAGCTCGCCAGCCTCGACGAGCAGGAAACGGCGGCATGAGCGAGGCCGCCGCATTCGACGTCATCGTGGTCGGCGGCGGTCTGCACGGCCTGTCCGCCGCACTTCACCTCGCCCGCGCCGGCCGCAAGGTCGCGCTGGTCGAGCGGCGCTGGACCGGCCGCCACGCCTCCGGTGCTACGGCGGCGGGCGTGCGCACCCTTGGCCGCGACATCGCCGAGATTCCGATCTCGCTCGAAGCCATGGCGATGTGGCACCGGATCGAGACGATCGTCGGCGACAGCTGCGGCTTTCACGCCCATGGCCAGCTGCGCGTCGCCGAAAAGGCAGAGCATATGCCGGCGCTGATCGAGCGGCAGGCGCGCACAAGCGCCCTCGGCTACAGCCATGAGGAATTGATCGACGCCGCCGAGCTGCGCCGCCTCGTGCCGGCGCTGAGCCCGCATTGCGTCGGCGCGCTGGTGGCGCGGCGCGACGGCGCCGCCGACCCGCACCGCACCATCGCCGCCTTCCGCCGCGCCTGCGACGCCGAAGGCGTCGTTATCGCCGAGGGCTGCGGCGTCGAGACGGTCGACCGGCACGGCGGCGACTGGTTGCTGATCTGCGGTACCAGAGGCTTTCGCGCGCCTTACGTCGTCAACGCCGCCGGCGCCTGGGCCGGCCGGCTCGCCGCTTTGTTCGGCGATGCGATCCCGCTCGGCGTGCGCGCCTCGATGATGATCGTGACCGAGCGGCTCGCGCCCATGCTCGACCCCGTCGTCAGCGTCGTCGGCCGCGCCCTCTCCTTCAAGCAGGCGGCCCAGGGCACGTTGGTGATCGGCGGCGGCCTGCAGGGCTCGGCCGATCTCGACCACGAGCGCAGCAGCGTCGACTTCCGCCAGCTGGCCAGGGGTGCGCGCGCCGCCAGCGATCTCTTCCCGGCCGTGCAGGGCGTGCGCATCGCCCGCTGCTGGACCGGCATCGAGGCGGAAACCCGCGACCACATACCGGTCATCGGCCTCTCGCCGAATGCGCCCGGCCTCGTCCACGCCTTCGGCTTCTCCGGCCATGGCTTCCAGCTCGTCCCGGTGGTCGGCTCCATCCTGGCCGAACTCGTCACCGAGGGCCGGACGCGCCGCGAGATCGCCGCCTTCGCTCCCGGGCGATTAATGCAGGAAAGAGCGGTTGCATGATCGGCTATCTGGTCCGGCGCATTCTGCTCGCCATTCCCACTTTGTTCGTGATGCTGACCGCGATCTTCGTGCTGGTCCGTCTCGTGCCGGGCGATGCCGCCTCGGTTATCCTCGGCGATCAGGCCAGCGCCGCCTCGCTCGCCGCGCTCAGGGAAAAGCTTGGCCTCGACCAGCCGGTCCACGTCCAGTATCTCGCCTTCCTCGGCAAGATCCTCACCGGCGATTTCGGCGAGTCACTGTCGAGCGGGCGCAGCGTCATCCGCGAGGTGCTGCTCGTCCTGCCCTCGACGATCGAGCTCACCGTCGCCGCCATCACGATCGGTCTGCTCTTCGGCCTGCCGCTCGGCGTCGCCGCCGCGCTCGCCCGCAATGGCTGGGTCGACTATGTCTCGCGCGTCGTCTCGCTGGTCGGCCTGTCCTTTCCGGCCTTCGTCTCCGGCATCCTGATGCTGATCGTCTTCGCGATCCAGCTGAGCTGGTTCCCGGTGCTCGGCAACACCAGCGGCTCCGGCAGCATCAGTGAGCGGATGCGGGCGCTGGCCCTGCCCGCCCTCAACCTCGGCATTATCATGACCGCCTATGTGATGCGGGTGACCCGCGCCGCGATGCTCGGCGTGCTGACCGAGGACTATATCCGCACCGCCCGCGCCAAGGGCGTCGGCCCGACCCAGCTCGTCGTGACCCATGCCCTGCGCAACGGGCTGATCCCGATCATCACCGTGGTCGGGCTCTATTTCGGCACGCTGATCGGCAATTCCGTGCTGACCGAGATCATCTTCAACCGTCCCGGCCTCGGCAAGCTGATCATCGGCGCGCTCAACGCCCGCGACTACACCCTGCTGCAGGGGCTGATGATCATCTTCGCGATCTGCGTGATCGTCGTGAACACGCTGACGGACCTTGCCTACGGCCTCGTCGACCCCAGGGTGAAATACTCATGAGCACGGCCGACGCCCCCGTCGCGATCCAGCCCGGCGGGCTCTGGCTCGCCTTCACGCAGAACCGGCTCGCCTGGGTCGGGCTCGTCCTGCTCGCGCTGATCGTCAGCATCGCGCTGTTCGCGCCCTGGCTCGCGCCCTATGACCCGCTCGAGCAGAACATCGTCGCACGGCTCGAGCCGCCCTCGGCCGAGTTCTGGCTCGGCACCGATTCCTATGGCCGCGACGTGCTCTCGCGCCTGATCTACGGCGCACGCATCTCACTCTTCGTCGGCTTCGTCGCGATCCTGATCGCGATGCTGGTCGGCACCGCGATCGGCGTGCTCGCCGGCTATATCGGCGGCGTCTTCGACCAGCTCGTCATGGGCGTGCTCGACGTGCTGCTCGCCTTCCCGACACTGCTGCTTGGCCTGATGATCGCCGCGATGCTGGGCGCCAGCCTGGAGAACCTGATCATCGCGATCGCGGTGACCGAGGTCGCGCCCTTCGCCCGCGTCGCCCGCGCGCCGACGATCACGCTGCGCCAACGCGATTTCGTCGAGGCCAGCCGCTCCTATGGCTGCGGTCCCTTCCGGATCATGACGCGGCATATCCTGCCGAACATGATCTCGGACGTGGTGGTGATGAGCTCCCTCTGGCTGGCCTCGGCGATCCGCACCGAGGCCTCGCTCAGCTTCATCGGCCTCGGCGTGCCGCCGCCGGCGCCGACCTGGGGCGCCATGATCCGCGAGGGGTTTGAGAACATTCTCGACGCCTGGTGGCTCGCGGTCTTCCCGAGCCTCGCCATCCTCGTCACGGTGCTGGCGCTGAACCTGCTCGGCGATGCCCTGCGCGATGCCTCGGATCCTCGCTCGCGATCGCGCTGACGAGCGGAAGCGATCAGCGCATGATCCGAGTGGTCTGAACGGTTAGTCAACCAGCATCCGCTCCTGCGCCCATGAGGGATCGGCGGCGGCGTGATCGAGCATGGCCGGGTCGTCGGCCGCATCGGGTGCACGATCCCCGGCCAGGTGCTGCCGCTCCAGCCGCAATACGCGACCGCACCCTAGGTCAATGGCGAGGCGACAACAGGACCGTCATGGGTTCGGAAAAAACTGACTTGATTTCGTATATGAAAATTGATTTCATATACGAGAGAGGCGCTCGACGAGAACGGCGTCCCAATCGGAGGCGCCCTTGCATATCCTCGCCACCACCTATCGGGCGCTGCTGATCGCGCTCGTGGCGCTTATCGTCGCGATCGTCGCGATCGCGGTCATCTTCCGCTATGTGCTCAACACGCCGCTGATCTTCAGCTTCGACCTGGCGACGATCCTGTTCGTCTGGCTGGTCTTCCTCGGGCTCGCGCCGGCGGCGCATGAAGGCTCGCACATGGCGGTCGATCTCTTCACCGCCATGCTGCCGGAGGGGATCGCCAAGGCGCTGGCGGTGATCGTGCGACTGCTGATGATCGCCATCGCCTTGTTCCTGATCCGCCATTCCTGGGATCTTGCCATGCGCACCCGCATGGAGATCGCCTCGATGCGGATCTCGATGATCTGGGTCTACATGGCGATGCCGGTCGGCTTTGCCGTCTTCGCGGCCTACGAGGCCTGGGCGCTGGCGATGAGCGCACTCGGCCGCTCGGTCGGGAGGCATGCGCCATGAGCCCGAGCGCACTCCTTGGCGTCTTCCTGTCGCTCACCGTCATCGGCCTGCCGATCGCCTTCGTACTGCTCGGCACCGGCATCGCGATGACGCTGGCTGACCCCGACATCCTCGAGGTCGCCTATATCCAGAACGTCATCGTCGGCACGCAATCGTTCCCGCTGATCGCGATCCCGCTCTTCATCCTCGCCGGCGAATTGATGAACATCTCCGGCATCACCCGCCGGCTGATGGATTTCGCCCAGGCGCTGACGGCGAACATGATCGGCGGCCTCGCCCAGGTGAACATCGTGCTGTCGACGCTGAAGGCCGGCATGATGGGCTCGGCCAATGCCGATGCCGCGATGGACGCCAAGACCCTCGTGCCCGAGATGGTCAATCGCGGCTACAGCCCGGCCTATGCCTCGGTGGTAACCGCGGCCTCGGCCCTGATCGCGCCGATGATCCCGCCCGGCATCGGCCTCATCCTCTACGGCTTCGTCACCGACACCTCGATCGGGCAGCTCTTCATGGCCGGCATCCTGCCCGGCCTGATCATGACGGTGGCGATGATGGCGATGTCGCACTGGGTCGCCAAGCGCCGCGGCTATGGCCGTGACAGCGAACCGGTCGACCGCGGACAGATGTGGCGCACCTTCTTCGGCTCGGTGCCGGCGCTGCTGATGCCCGTCATCATCGTGCTCGGCATCCGTGGCGGCATCTTCACCGCCTCGGAGGCCGGCGCCGTCGCCGTGGTCTATTCGCTGATCTTCTGCGTGCTCTATCGCGAATGCGGCTGGAAGGACCTTGCCGACGCGCTGGCTTCGACGGCCTCGACGACCAGCGTGATCATGATCGTGCTGGCGGCCTCTGCGGCACTGAGCTGGACCCTGTCCTTCGAGCAATTGCCGCAAAAGGTCGCCGAGATGCTGGTCGACAGCTCCTCGAACCAGCTCTCGCTCTTCCTGATTGTCGCCGTGCTGCTGCTGATCGCCGGCATGTTCGTCGAAGGCACGGCGCTGATCCTGATCCTGGCGCCGATGTTCGCGCCGGCGGCGGCCAAGCTGAACGTCGACCCGGTCCATTTCGGCATCTTCTTCGTCTACATGATCCATCTGGGCGGCATCACGCCGCCGGTCGGAACGATCATGTTCACGACCTGCGCGATCACGCGCGTGCCGCTGCAGGACTTCATCCGGGAATCGCTGCCCTGGCTCGTGATGCTGCTCGGCATCGCGGCGCTGATCGCCGCCGTCCCCGGCACCGCAACCTGGCTCGGCTATCTCTGAACGACCACAAGAACGACAGAACGGGAGGAAGACCAATGATACTCAAGACGATCGCGGCCTCCGCCGCATTCGCCGGGTTGCTGATCGCAGGCGCCCCAGCTGTGCTGGCCCAGCAGAAGACGCCGGTGCTGCGCTACGGCCACATGAATTCACCGACGCATATCGTCAATCTCGGTGGGCAGCGCCTGAAGGCGGCGATGGAGAAGGCATCCGGCGGAGGCGTGCAGATCGACCTGTTCCCGAGCGCCCAGCTCGGCGAGAACTCGGCGGTGCTCGAGCAGCTCACCCTCGGCTCCAACATCATCACCCAGGTCGGTCCCGGCACGATCGCGCAATATGTGCCGAACTATGCGGTGATGGTGCACCCGTTCCTGTTCAAGAGCTGGGACGAGGTCAAGAAGGTCGCGAATTCCGAGCTCGTGAAGGGCTGGGAGAAGGACCTCGTCAAGCACAACATCAAGCCGCTCTGCTTCTTCAACTTCGGCACACGCGATCTCTACACCCGCAACAAGGCGGTGAAGACACCAGCTGATTCCGCTGGCCTGAAGATCCGCGTCCAGCCGGTCGCGATCTATACAGAGCTGGTCAAGTCAATGGGCGGGCAACCGACGCCGATGCCCTGGCCGGAGGTTTACAGCGCCCTGTCGCAGGGCGTGATCGACTCGGCCGAGGCGCCGCCGAACGCGATCATAGACCAGAAGCATTTCGAGGCGGCCAAGTTCTACATGAAGACCAACCACATCCTCGACGCGTCGGTGGTGGTGATGAGCCTGCGCGCCTTCAACGCGCTGAACGCCGAGCAGAAGAAGACGCTGGAAAGTGAGGCCAACGCCGCCTGTGACTGGATGACCGAGGAATCGAACAAGGTCTATGACAGCTCCGTCGCCGAGCTCGAGAAGCGCGGCATGACCATCGTGACCGATGTCGACCGCACCGCTTTCGAGAAATCGGCGGAGTCGATCCAGAAGGCTTTTCCGGCCTGGTCGCCCAATCTCGTCGCCGATATCCGCAAGCAGCTCGGACGCTGAGCCGAAGACTGGCCGGGCCTTCAAGCGCCCGGCCAATACGGAGCCCGATCGTGACAGACGACAATGACGCCACCAGCCGCTACCGCGCCCCTGCGCTCGAAAAGGGGCTCGACATCATCGAGCTCCTGGCGAGCTCGGCCAACGGCATGTCGCTGACGACGATCGCCAGCACGCTCGGCCGCTCCATGGGCGAGATCTACCGGATCGCGCTCGCGCTCGAGGCGCGCGGCTATATCCGGCGCGACCAGGATTCCGACCTGTATGCCCTGACACTCAAGCTCTTCGAATTGTCGCACGAGAATCCGCCGACCAACCGGCTGCTCTCGGTTGCGCTGCCGCTGATGGAGAAGCTCGCGGCCGACGCCCAGCAATCCTGCCATCTCGCCGTGCTCAGCGGCGCGCGCGTCCTGATCGTCGCCCAGGTCGATGCGCCTCGGCCGATGCATTATGCGGTCAGGCTCGGGGCGCAATTCCCGCTGGCCGAGACGAGCTCCGGCGCAGTGCTGTTCGCCTATCAGCCGGAGCATCACCGGCAGGCGCTGCTCGATGCGAGCATCGCTTCCTTCCCCGAGCTGGCCGAGACCTTGCCCGAACGCGCGCGGAAGGTGCTCGCCGAAGGCGGCGAGCGCCGCGAGAGCCTCGTCGTCTCCGGCGTGACCAATCTCAGCCAGCCGGTCTTCGACCATCGCGGCGTCATCGCCGCCTGCCTCACCATCCCGTTCCTCGCCCAGAAGGGCCTTTCCGTCGATGTCGACGCGGCGGAACGGGCCGTCATCGCAACGGCGGCCGGAATCTCGGCCGCGCTCGGCTGGCGCGACCCGCGCCAGGCTACCGACAATGAAGGAGAAGCCGCATGAGCGGAGCGCTCTCGGGACTGCGCGTCCTCGATTTCAGCCACCTGCTGTTCGGCCCCTTCGCCACGCAGATGCTCGGCGATCTCGGCGCCGACGTGATCAAGGTCGAGCGGCCGGTCAGTGGCGACCTCTATCGGGACCTGCCGCCCTTCTTCAATCGGAAGGTCGGCGACTTCGAGAATCCGAGCTTCCTCGCCTGGAACCGCAACAAGCGCTCGCTCGCGGTCGATCTGAAGAACCCCGAGGGCAAGAAGTTGCTGCAGGACATCGCCGCCACCGCCGACGTCTTCGTCCAGAACTTCCGTCCGGGCGTGCTCGACCGGCTCGGCTTCGGCTATGAGGAACTGTCCCGCATCAATCCGCGGCTGATCTATTGCTCCGGCTCCGGCTATGGCGAGAGCGGCCCCTATCTCGAACGCCCCGGCCAGGACCTGCTGCTGCAGGGCCTCTCCGGCATCATGTCGATGACGGGCCGGGCCGGCGTCTCGCCGACGCCGCTCGGCGTCGCCATCGCCGACCAGCTCGGCTCCTACCACATGATCTACGGCATCCTTGCCGCGCTCTACCATCGCGAGAAGACCGGCCGCGGCCAGAAGGTCGAGGTCGACCTGTTCCGGGCGCTGATCGCGCACCAGACCCAGGAATTCGTGACGACGCTCAACACCGGCCGCGTCTTCGAACGCCCAAGTTCGGGCATCGCCCATCCCGGCATGCCGGCACCTTTCGGCGTCTACCAGACCAGGGACGGTTTCCTCAACATCGCGATGAATCCCTTCGCCAAGCTGGTCGAGGCGCTGGAAGCGCCTGAGCTTGCTCGCTTCGACGATGCAGAGGCGCTGTTCGACCGGCGTGACGAGGCGCATGCAGCGATCGAGGCGGTGACGCAGACGCGCACGACTGCGGCCTGGATGGAGCGGCTGCTTGCCTTCGACCTCTGGTGCGGCGAGGTGCTGCGCCAGGAGGAGGTCCCGGACGATCCGCAGGTGAAGCACATGGACGCCTTCACCTCCTACCAGCATCCGGTGATCGGCGAGGTGAAGACGGTCAATGTGCCGATCACCCTCTCCGAGACCCCCGGCAAGGTCGAGCGCCACGCGCCGATGGTCGGCGAGCACACGGTCGAGATCCTCGCCGAACTCGGCTTCGACGGCGAGCGCATCGCGGCGCTGCGCGCCTCCGGCGCGGTCTGGGTCCACCCCAAGGCGGATGCGGCAGCGGCATGACCACGAGCTCGATCACGGTCGAGCGGCGCGGTACCGTCGCGCTGCTCACCTTCGCACGACCCGACCAGCTCAACGCCATGAGCGGTGCCATGGTCGAAGAGATCGTGGCGGCGATCGCCAATACCGAGCGTGACGACACAGCCCGAGCCCTCGTGCTGCGCGGCGCCGGCGGCAACTTCATGGCCGGGGCCGACATCAAGGCCTACGCGCAGCAATCAGCCGAGGCGTTCCGCGATTTCCAGGAAAGCGCCGGCCGCATCTACGGCGCGCTCGAAAGCCTGGCCAAGCCGGTGATCGCGGCGATCGAGGGCTACGCGCTCGGCGGCGGCTTCGAGATCGCACTCTCGGCCGACCTCATCGTCGCGCATCCGGACGCAAAGCTAGGCCTGCCCGAGGTCAAACTCGGGCTCGTCCCGGGCGGCGGCGGGACACAGCGGCTCGCCCGCAAGCTCGGCCCCAATCGGGCCGCCGAACTGCTGATGACCGGCCGCTTCGCCAGTGCGCAAGAGATGGCGAACTGGGGCGTGGTCAACCGCATCGCCGAGGACACGCTTGGCGAGGCGCTGGCGTTGGCCGAGCAGATGGCGCGCCATCCCGCCGGCGCGCTCGCCGATCTCAAGCGCCTCAACCTCGCCGCCTGGCAGACCGGCCTCGGCGCCGGGCTCGATGCCGAGCGCGACGCGGTTTGCGCGCTCTTCCTCACCGGCGACGGCATGCAGCGCATCCGCGATTTCGTCGCGCGCTCCGAACGCAAGAAGACTGAAGGGACCAAGGCGTGAGCATCGCCCTCGAAGGTATCACCTGGGATCATCCGCGCGGGCGCGCGCCCCTGGAGAAGAGCATCGCCCGCTATCGCGCCGAACGGCCCGAGGTCGCGATCTCCTGGCGCGCGCGCAGCCTGCGCGATTTCGGCGAACTGCCGTTGGAAGAGCTGGCCGAGCGCTTCGATCTCATCATCTTCGACCATCCCTTCGTCGGTCAGGCGGCCAAGCGCAAGCTGCTCGTCGACCTGACGCCACATATTCCGGCTGAGGCGATGGCCTGGCTCGATGCCGGCGCGGTCGGCCCATCCTGGCGCTCCTATCACTGGAAGGGCGCGATCTACGGTTTGCCGATCGATGCCGCGGCGCAGGTCACCGCCTATCGCCCCGACCTGATGGAGAAGGCCGGGCGCCATCCGCCTGCCACCTTCGACCAGTTGCTGCGGCTGGCGCAGGATTTGCGCCAGCACGGTCTCTGGGTCGGCGTTCCCGCCTGTCCGATCGATGCCGTCTGCATGGTGCTGACGCTCGCCGCCAATCTGGGCCGGCCGGTGACGACCGAGCGTGGCATCTTCCTCGAACACGACTTCGGCACCGCACTGCTGGCGCGATTGAAGGCGCTCGTCTCGCTGAGCCATCCGGATTCGGTACGGATGAATCCGATCCAGATGCTCGATCTAGCCGCCGGCAGCGACGAGATCGCCTATGTGCCCTACAGCTTCGGCTACACCAATTATTGCCGCCCGGATGCAGCCAGGCCGCTGCGCTTCACCGATATCGTGGCGGCCGGCGATCTCGCCTGCCAGGGCACCTTGCTGGGCGGCGCCGGCTTCGGGGTCACCAGCCGCTGCCGCCATGTCGCGGAAGCAGTGCGCTACGGCTTGTGGCTCTGCTCTCCGGATTACCAGCGCACGCATTACTTCACCGATGGCGGCCAGCCCGGCATGCTGCAGGCCTGGAGCGACCCTGCCTGCGACGCACAGAGTCTCGGCTTCTTCTCCAGCACGCTGCGCACGCTCGGCTCGGCCTATCTGCGCCCGCGCTTCGCCGGCTATGTGCCGTTCTTCGAGGAGGCCGGGCTGAAGACGAATGCCTTCCTACGTGGTGAAGGCAGTGCCGAGAGCCTTGTCGACTGGTTCAACGCCGCCTTCGCCGACGCCGTCGACAACGCCTGATGAAAGGCACGACGACCATGACCAGCATTCGCCTGCGCGGCATGACCTGGGATCATCCGCGCGGATACGACCCGCTCGTCGCCTGCTCGGCGCTCTACAAGGAACAGGAAGGCGTCGAGATCAGCTGGGAAAAGCGCTCGCTGCAGGATTTCGAATCCTTCCCGGTCGAGGAGCTGGCGCGCCAATACGATCTCATCGTCATCGACCATCCGCATGCGGGTCAGGTCGCGCGCGAAGGCTGTCTCTACCCGCTCGATCAGCCTGGCTTCTCAGCTCAGCGGCGCTCCATGCTCGCGAGCTCGGTCGGCCTGTCCTATCAGAGCTACGTCTTCGGCGGCCGGCTCTGGGCGCTTCCGCTTGACGCGGCGACACAGGTACAGGCCTGGCGGCCCGACTTGCTCGGCAGCGCACCCGAAACATGGGAGGAGGTCATCTCGTTGGCCCGCGCCGGCAAGGTGGTCCTGCCCCTGCGCGCCCCCCATTCGCTGATGTGCATGATGACGCTAGCCGCCAATCTCGGCTGGCAAGCCGGTGGCCGGGGCGAGGACTTCATGCCGCATGCGCTCGGTGAGCTGGTGGTCGGGCGGCTGGCCGCGCTGGTCAGCCACCTCGACGAGCGCTGCTTCTCCTTCGATCCGATCGCGGCGCTCGACATGATGGCGGAGAGCGAAGACATCGCCTGCTGTCCGCTCGTCTACGGATATGTCAGCTATGCCCATCCCGGCTTCAGGCCTCATCGCCTCGCCTTCGCCGACATCCCCTGTTTGGGCTCGAGCGGCCCGCTCGGTTCCGTCCTCGGCGGAACCGGCATGGCGGTCTCGGCAAGATCGCGGCACTGCGAGGCGGCCCTTGGCTTCGCATATTGGATCACCTCCGCCGAGGTGCAGCGCGGGCCCTATGCCGCAGCGGGCGGCCAGCCCGGGCACGGTGCCGCCTGGCTGGACGCGGCCGTCGACGAGGCCGCCAACGGCTTCTACAGCCAGACGCGTGCGACCCTCGAAGGCGCCATGCTGAGGCCGCGGCACGATGGCTATATGGACTTCCAGGACAAGGCCGCTCGCTGCATCGCGGAAGGGCTACTCGACAAGGCGCTACCAGGGCGCATTGTCGAGAACGTCAATCGCATTGCCCACGAGACGCGCTCGCCGTGAAGCTCTGATCGCCGCGCTTCCGTGTGGCGTGCAGAAGCCGCACCAGACGGCGTCCTGATCGATCAAGGCCTTCTGCAACCGGCGCGCCCGCCTTCCGGAACTCCCGCAGTGCGGAACGCCTGGGTGTCTCGCGCGGATTGAGGAGGCCTCCGAGGAGATAACCCGGCTCCCGCCCCGGCAAGACAAGGGTGGCGCTTCCTAGCCGAGGCGCCACTCCAAGAGTCGCTGGACGCTCCGAGAAGCTACTCTGCCGCCGCCCGCGTCACTGCGCCGGTAGCCCCGGACTCGACGATCGCCGCAATGCGGGCCTCGTCGAGCTTCAGCACGTCGCGCAGCACCTCGTCGGTGTGCTCGCCGAGCAGCGGCGAGCGCCTGACCTCGGACGGGCTGTTGGACAGCTTGATCGGGTTGCCGACCGAGAGGTACTTGCCGCGCTTGGGATGGTCGACCTCGACCACCGTGCCAGTCTCGCGCAAGGACTTCTCCTCGGCGATCTCCTTCATCGAGAGGATCGGCCCGCAGGGGATGTCGTATTCGTTGAGGATGTCCATGGCCTCGAACTTGGTCTTGGTCATGGTCCACTCTTCGATCCGGCCGAAGATCTCGTTCAGCCTGGGCAGGCGCGCCGGCGGTTTGGCGTAGTTCGGATCGATCTTCCAGCCGGGCTCGCCGATGACATCGCAGATCTTCTCCCAGACCGGTGCCTGGGTGATGAAGTAGATGTAGGCGTTCGGATCGGTCTCCCAGCCCTTGCACTTCAAAATGCGGCCAGGCTGGCCGCCGCCGGAATCGTTGCCGGCGCGCGGCACGGCGTCGCCGAACGGCACGCCCTCGCCGAACTGGCTGTATTCCTTGAGAGGGCCGTGAGCGAGGCGCTGCTGGTCGCGCAGCTTGACCCGGCAGAGATTGAGCACGCCGTCCTGCATCGCACAATCGACCTTCTGGCCGAGGCCGGAATGGGTGCGGTGGTAGAGCGCCGTGACGATGCCGAGCGCCAGATGCAGGCCGGTGCCGGAATCGCCGATCTGCGCGCCGGTGACCAGCGGCACGCCGTCGCGGAAGCCGGTGGTCGAGGCGGCACCGCCGGCGCATTGCGCGACGTTCTCGTAGACCTTGCAGTCTTCGTAGGGGCCCGCGCCGAAGCCCTTGATCGAGGCGACGATCATGCGCGGATTGACCTCATGGACCTTTGCCCAGGTCAGGCCCATGCGGTCGAGCACGCCGGGGGCGAAATTCTCGACCATGACATCGCAGACCTTCACCATCTCCCAGAGCACTTCCATGCCCCTCGGATTCTTGGTGTCGAGCGTGATCGAACGCTTGTTGTGGTTCAGCATCGTGAAATAGAGGCTGTCGGCATCCGGCACGTCGCAGAGCTGGCCGCGCGTGATGTCGCCGGTACCCGGGCGCTCGACCTTGATCACGTCGGCGCCGAACCAGGCGAGGAGCTGCGTGCAGGTCGGCCCCGACTGGACGTGGGTGAAGTCGAGAACCTTGACGCCTTCGAGCGCTTTCATTGAATCCTCCCTTACTTCTTCTTGAGTGCGCTTTGCGGATTGAGATTGCCGATGCGGCCGCTTTCGCTGCCGGCGGTCGGATCGATCACCGCGTTGATCAAGGTCGGCTTGCGGCTGTCCATCGCCGCGTTGACGGCGCGCTTCAGCTCGTCGGGCGAGGTCGCGTTGACGCCGACGCCGCCGAACGCCTCCATCATGCGGTCGTAGCGCGCATCCTTGACGAACACGGTCGTGGCCGGATCGTCGCCGGCGCTGTTGACGTCGGTGCCGCGATAGATGCCGTTATTGTTGAAGATGACGACGCAGACCGGCAGGTTGTATCGGCAGATCGTCTCGACCTCCATGCCGGAGAAGCCGAAGGCCGAGTCGCCCTCGACGGCGAGCACGGGCTTGCCGGTCTCGACGGCGGCGGCGATGGCATAGCCCATGCCGATGCCCATCACGCCCCAGGTGCCGACGTCGAGGCGCTTGCGCGGCTGATGCATGTCGATGACGCCGCGCGCGAGATCGAGCGTGTTGGCGCCTTCATTGATGAGGATGGCGTCCGGCCGCTCCGCGATGATCGTGCGCAGCACGCCGAGCGCGCCGTGATAATCCATCGGCACGTTGTTGTTCATCAGGCGCGGCGCCATCTTGGCGACGTTCTCGTCGCGCTTCTTGGCGACCGCCGATGTCCAGTCGGCCGGCGGCACCGGCCATGCATTGCCCATGCCGGCCAGCAAGGCGGAGATGCAGGAGCCGATATCGCCCACCACGGGCGCGACGATCTCGACGTTGGAGTCCATCTCCTTCGGCTCGATGTCGATCTGGATGAACTTCTTAGGCTGGTCGCCCCAGCTCTTGCCCTTGCCGTGCGAGAGGAGCCAGTTGAGCCGCGCGCCGATCAGCATGACGACGTCGGAATCCTTCAGCACCGTCGAGCGCGCAGCGCCGGCGCATTGCGAGTGGAGATCCGGCAGCAGGCCCTTGGCCATGCTCATCGGCAGGAACGGGATGCCGCTCTTCTCGACAAACTGGCGGATCGCGTCGTCGGCCTGGGCGTAGGCGGCGCCCTTGCCGAGAATGATCAGCGGCCGCGTCGCGCCCTTCAGAACGTCGAGCGCACGCTGGACCGCATCCGGCGCCGGAAGCTGCGCCGGCGCGGCGTCGATCACTTTGACCAGCGACTTGCGGCCTTCCTCGGCGTCCATCACCTGGCCGAACAGCTTAGCCGGCAGATCGAGGTAGACGCCGCCGGGCCGGCCGGAGACCGCGGCGCGGATCGCACGCGCCAGGCCGATGCCGATGTCCTGCGCATGCAGGATGCGGAACGCCGCTTTGCACAGGGGCTTGGCGACGGCGAGCTGGTCCATCTCCTCGTAGTCGCCCTGCTGCAGGTCAACGATCTCGCGCTCGGACGAGCCCGAGATCAGGATCATCGGGAAGCAGTTCGTGGTCGCATGCGCGAGCGCGGTCAGGCCATTGAGGAAGCCGGGTGCCGAAACGGTGAGGCAGATACCGGGTTTCTTGGTGAGGAAGCCGGCGATCGAGGCGGCATAGCCGGCGTTCTGCTCGTGGCGGAACGAGAGCACGCGGATGCCAGCCGCCTGGGCCATGCGGCCGAAGTCGGTGATCGGAATCCCCGGCACGCCATAGATCGTATCGAGACCGTTGAGCTTCAGCGCATCGATGATGAGGTTGAAGCCGTCGGTCAGTTCGCGCTCCGTTTCGGGCGCGGCAGAAGAGATGCTTTGTACGACTGCGGACATCCCGCTTTCTCCCTAGTCGATTGTTTCTTATGGTAATTTTTTGCTGTTGATCTTGGTCCGGCTCAGTCGAGCTGGACGAATTGCTCGACGTGCTGGCGCAGCTTGAGCGTACGCTCGCGCACCAGGCGCTCGGCGCGTTCACCGTTGCGGGTCTCCAGGGCCTCGATGATCTCCTTGTGATCGACGATCGAACGGCGGGCCCGATCCCTCTCGAAGATCGTGCGCTGGCGAATGCCGCGCACATGCGTGAACAGGCCGTTGGTGATCTCGGCGATGAGCTTGCAGCCAGAGAGCGCGATGATCGCCGCGTGGAAGCGGATATTGGCGTCGGAATACTCGCCCATATGCTCTTCGATCGCGTCACTGTCGAAGGTGTCGACGAGGCCGTGCAGCCTGGCGATCTCGGCATCGGAAGCGACTTCGGTGGCGAGCCGGGCAGCCATGCTCTCGAGCGCGGCCCAGACCGTGATCATCTCGAGAATCTCAGCCTTGGTCTTGCGCACGATGAAGATGCCGCGGCGCGGTGCGATCCTGACCAGCCCCTCCTGCTCGAGCTGGGCGAGGGCCTCGCGCAACGGCGTGCGGCTGACACCGAACTGAAGCGACAGCGCACGTTCGTCGAGCCGAAGCTCTGCGCCCGCATCGTAAATCTTCATCGCGCCGATCGCGACCTTCAGCGCCTCGTAGGTACGGCTCTTGAGGCTCTGAACCTCCTCGATCGGCTGAATTTCAAGCTGTGCCTTGATCATTGCGACGTCGATTTCCGTTTTGCCTTGTCCGAGATCCGCCCGTCCGCAGCACGCGTCACAGGGTGGTGGTTTCTGGCATACCATATAACGAAAGAAATGACCACGCAACGGCCGAAACCAAGCAATTACTATGCTGCAGCGCATCCAAATATGGCATATTGCATGCCACAAAGTTTCATCCTAGGCTAACTCAAACAAGGCCAGTCAGCTCTGCGTTGGTCATTGCGCGGTCCCTGAACAAGGCCATTTTATGGGGACGAAGCGCTATGGATGAACTGAACGCCCTGTTCGGCGGATTCGCCGTCGCTCTCAGCGCCTACCACATCCTGCTCATGGTCATCGGCATCACGCTTGGTGTCGTCATCGGTGTTCTGCCAGGCCTCGGCGGCGCCAATGGCGTGGCCATTCTCTTGCCCCTGACCTTCACCATGCCGCCGACCTCGGCGATCATCCTATTGACCAGCATCTATTGGGGCGCGCTGTTCGGTGGCGCCATCACCTCGATCCTCTTCAATATTCCCGGCGAGCCTTGGTCGGTGGCGACGACTTTCGACGGGCATCCGATGGCGCAAAACGGCAAGGCGGACGAGGCGCTGGTCGGCGCCTTCACGGCCTCCTTCGTCGGCGCGATCTTCGCGGTCTGCCTGATCACCTTCCTCGCGCCGGTGGTCGCGAAATTCGCCTTGAAGTTCGGTCCTGCCGAGTTCTTCGCGGTGCAATTCCTCACCTTCGCCAGCTTCATCGGCATGGGTCGGGGCTCACCGTTCAAGACGATCGCCTCGATGTGCCTCGGCTTCGCGCTCGCCTCCGTCGGCCTGGACGGCGTCACCGGCACGCTCAGGATGACCTTCGGGCAGGACGAGCTGCTGAACGGCTTCAAGTTCCTCGTCGCCGTCATCGGCCTGTTCGGCATCGGCGAGATCCTCTGCTCGATGGAGGACGGGCTGAAATTCAACGGCGCCGCCGCCAAGCTGCGCATGGACGCTGTCATCCGCACCTGGAAACAGCTGCCCGGAATGTGGCTGACCTTTCTGCGCAGCTGCATCGTCGGCTGCTGGATGGGCATCACCCCGGGTGGGGCGACACCGGCCTCCTTCATGGGCTATGGCATCGCCAAGCGCCTGTCGAAGCGGGGCGACAATTTCGGCAAGGGCGAGCTCGAGGGCGTGGTGGCGCCGGAGACGGCCGCCCACGCCGCCGGCACCGCCGCCCTGCTGCCGATGCTGACGCTCGGCATCCCGGGCTCGCCGACCGCAGCGGTGCTGCTTGGCGGCTTGCTGATCTGGGGCCTGCAGCCCGGCCCGCTGCTCTTTGTCGAGCAGAAGGACTTCGTCTGGGGCCTGATCGCCTCGATGTATCTCGGCAACGTCGTCGGCCTGATCATGGTGCTGACCTGCGTGCCCTTCTTCGCCGCGATCCTGCGTGTACCTTTCTCGATCATCGCGCCGGCCATCGTCTTCGTCTGTGCCATCGGTGCCTTCACCGTGAACAACGCGATGTTCGATGTCTGGATGATGCTGGTCTTCGGCGTGCTCGGCTATCTCTTCAACAAGCTGCGCTACCCGCTGCCGCCGCTGGTGCTGGCGCTCGTGCTCGGCGACCAGGCCGAGAGCTCCTTCCGCCAGGCCATGCTGGTCTCGCAGGGCAATGTCGGCGTGTTCTGGTCGAACTGGCTCTGCGGCGGGATCATGACGCTCGGCCTGGTGATGGCCTTCTGGCCGGCCCTGCAGGCGCTGCGCGCGAAACTCTCGAGCAACCACGCCGTCGCCCGCGCTGCCTGAAGCCGCGCGGGCCGGTTCCCGCAACATAGTCGCCTTCATGACTTTACCAACGCGGCAACAAAGCCGCCTCAAGGGAGGAAGCGTGATGATCCGGACGGGAGTGTCCAAGACCAGGACAATTGCGGCAACGCTGGCGGCGAGCGCCTGCCTGACCTCGCCAGCCTGGGCGCAGCAGAAGTGGGAACCGAGCAAGCCCGTGACGCTGGTTATCCCGGCAGGCACCGGTGGCGGTGCCGATCAGATGGCGCGCTTCATCCAGGGCGTCGTCCAGAAGCACAATCTGATGAAGCAGCCGCTGATCGTGATCAACAAGGCCGGCGGCGCGGGCGCCGAAGGCTTCCTGGAGATGAAGGCCAGCGCCAACGATCCGCACAAGATCGCGATCACCCTGTCGAACCTGTTCACGACCCCGCTCGGAACCGGTTCGCCCTTCAACTGGAAGGACATGAAACCGGTCGCGATGCTGGCGCTCGACCAGTTCATCCTCTGGACGAACAGCGAGAAGCCCTACAAGACGGCGAAGGATTACATCGATGCGGTGAAAGCCGGCGATGACCGCCAGTTCAAGATGGGTGGCACCGGCTCGAAGCAGGAAGACCAGATCGTAACGGCGGCGGTCGAGCTGCAGACGGGCGGCAAGAAGTTCACCTATGTGCCCTATGCCGGCGGCGGCCAGGTCGCCGTGCAACTCGTCGGCAATCATGTCGACTCGACCGTGAATAATCCGATCGAGGCCGTCGGCCAATGGCGAGCCGGGCAGTTGCGCCCGCTCTGCATCTTCGATGCACAGCGCTCGACCTACACCGCCAAGGTCACCGAGAAGGAAGCCTGGAGCGACATCCCGACCTGCAAGGAATCGGGCCTGCCGGTCGAGTACCAGATGCTGCGCGGCATCTTCACCACCAAGAATACCAAGCCCGAGCAGATCGCCTTCTATGTCGACCTGCTGAAGAAGGTGATGGCGACGCCGGATTGGAAAGAGTTCATGGAGAAGGGAGCCTTCAACCAGACCTTCATGAGCGGCCCTGAGTTCGAGAAATGGCTCACCAGTGCCGAGACTCTGCATTCCGACCTGATGAAGAACGCCGGCTTCCTCGCGACCCAGTGAGCCCGACAGCACGGAGCGCGGCGCAAGCGATCGCGCTCCGATCGCCCAACCATCGCGGAGCTGGCGCCGGGAGCGGGAGCCAGCCAGGAGCAAGACAATGAGCAGCAACGAAGAAACCGAAGAACGTCCGCTCGTCAGCTATCGCACCCTGGACATCGCGGTCGCGATCTTCTTCCTGGTCGTCGCGGCGATCGTAATAACCGACAGCTTGCGGCTCGGTATCGCCTGGAAGCCGAACGAAGGGCCGCAGCCCGGCCTGTTCCCGTTCTACATCGTCGTGGCGATGGGCCTTGCCTCTCTCGTCAATCTGGCTCAGGCCCTGCCGCACACGCCGGATGGCGAGAAGATTGCGACGACCATTCCGGGCATCAAGCGCATGGCGGCGATCTTCGTCCCCGCCGTCGTCTTCGTGCTGGCGACGAACTATATTGGCATCTACGTCTCGGCCGCGATCTATATCGGGGCATTCATGGTGTTCTTCGGCAAGTTCCCGGTCTGGAAGGCCGCGGCCGTGTCGCTCGGCATCGCGATCGTCAACTTCATGATGTTCGAGGTCTGGTTCCTGGTGCCGCTGCCCAAGGGACCGCTGGAAACCGCGCTCGGATACTGACTCGCGCTCCAAATCGAAGGCCCTGCCCTCGGCGCAGATGGATCGCAGGGCCGGGGCCGAACGGAGCAAATCTCACGACCTCTCGCCAGTCGGCGGGCCTACGCGGCTCTGCGCCTTCGGCATGAACAGCATCGACGGGGCCTCCGATCGATGAGCCCTAGGCGCCACCTGTCATTGGCATGCAAAATGCCAAATTGAGACGGCCGGACGCCGATAGCCTCTTGACAGCGACGAGTATTGGCATGCCAAATACCAATCAAGATCCAACCGAGCGAATGCGCCGAAGCAGACGGCCAGCCCGACGATCGCTCAGCAAAGAAAATTCCATGGGAGGAAGTGCATCATGGTGACCCAGGCAGCCCTCAAGATCAGCCCGCGCGAAGCAGCCGCGGATCAGGCGACGGTCCGCAAGGTTCTCGACGGCGTCAAGGCCGATGGCCGCACCAGCCTGACGGCCCCGGAGGCCAAGCTGGTCTGCGACGCCTACGACATCCCGTTGCCCAAGGAAGGCCTCGCCAAATCGGCCGACGAGGCCGCCAGGCTCGCCGGTGGCATGGGCTATCCCGTCGTCATGAAGATCGTCTCGGCGGACATCCTGCACAAGACCGATGCCGGCGGCGTGATCGTCGGCGTCAAGAGCGACGACGAGGCGCGCCGCGCCCATGACACGATCCTGGCCAATGCCCGCAAATACAAGGCCGACGCCAAGATCGAAGGCATCCAGGTCCAGCAGATGCTGCTCACGGGCGCGACCGAGACGCTGATCGGCGCGATCACCGACCCCTCCTTCGGCAAGCTCGTCGCCTTCGGCCTCGGCGGCGTCCTCGTCGAAGTGCTGAAGGACCTGACCTTCCGTCTGGCGCCGGTCAACGAAGCGCAGGCGCTCGACATGATCGGCTCGATCAAGGCCAAGGAGATGCTCGACGGCGTGCGCGGCGGCGAAGCCGTCGACCGCGGCGCTCTCGCTTCGATCCTCGTCCAGGTCTCGGCGCTGCTCGACGACTTCCCGGAGATCGAGGAGCTCGACCTCAACCCCGTCTTCGCGACGAAATCCGGTGCGACCGCAGTCGATGCCCGCATCGTCTGCAATTTCGAAGCCCGCAAGGAACGCTTCCGCCCTGACCAGGACGCGATCGTCAAGGCGATGAACCGCATCTTCCATCCGAAGGCCGTGGCGGTGATCGGCGCGTCGAACGAGGCCGGCAAGATCGGCAATTCGGTGATGAAGAACCTGATCAATGGCGGCTACAAGGGCACGATCGTCCCGGTGCATCCGAAGGCCGACACGATCGAGGGTATCAAGGCCTACAAGTCGATTCTCGACTATCCCGGCGAGGTCGATGTCGCGGTCTTCGCCGTGCCGGCCAAGCTCTGCAACGGCGCCATGGACGAGGTTGGCCGCAAGGGCGTACCCGGCACGGTGATGATCCCCTCGGGCTTTGCCGAGTCGGGCGAGCCCGAACTGCAGGAAGAGCTGCTGGCGACCGCCCGCAAGTACAATGTCCGGATCATGGGGCCGAACATCTACGGCTTCTACTATACGCCGGAGAACCTCTGCGCGACCTTCTGCACCGCCTTCGACGTCAAGGGCAAGGCAGCCCTGTCCTCGCAGTCCGGCGGCGTCGGCATGTCGATCATCGGTTTTGCCCGCTCGACCAAGATGGGCGTCTCCTCGATCGTCGGCCTCGGCAACAAGTCGGACCTCGACGAGGACGACCTGCTGACCTTCTTCGAGCAGGATCCGAACACCTCCGTCATCGCCATGCACTGCGAGGACCTGAAGGACGGCCGCGCCTTCTCCGAGGTCGCCGAGCGCGTCTCGAAGAAGAAGCCGGTGATCGTGCTCAAGGCCGGGCGCACCGCCTACGGGGCCAAGGCCGCCGCCTCGCATACCGGCGCGCTCGCCGGCAACGACAAGATCTATGACGACATCCTCAAGGCGTCCGGCGTCATCCGCGCCCCCTCGCTGCGCGGCATGCTCGAATATGCCCGCGGCGTGCAGGTCCTGCCGGCACCGAAGGGCGAGAACGTCCTGATCATCACCGGCGCCGGCGGCTCCGGCGTGCTGCTCTCGGACGCCTGCTTCGACAACGGCCTGACGCTGATGAAGATGCCGGACGATCTCGACGCGGCCTTCCGCAAGTTCATCCCGCCCTTCGGCGCCGCCGGCAATCCGGTCGACATCACCGGCGGCGAGCCGCCGCTGACCTACCAGAACACGGTCCGGCTCGGCCTCAACGACGAGCGCATCCATGCGCTCATCCTCGGCTACTGGCACACGATCGTGACACCGCCGCTGGTCTTCGCCGACAAGATGATCGAGGTCGTCACCGAGGCCCGCGCCAAGGGCATCGACAAGCCGATCGTGGCCTCGCTGGTCGGCGACGTCGAGGTCGAGAAGGCCTGCGAAAAGCTCTACGACCACGGCATCGTGGCCTATCCGTACACCACGGAGACGCCGGTCGAGGTGCTCGGCGCCAAGTACAAATGGGCGCGCGCCGCCGGCCTGATCAAGGGCTGAACGGCAGACCCCGACTCCGCCGACGCCCGGATTCCGTCCGCCGCCGGCCACACGCATCGCGTGATCGCCGCTCCCATCCGGCAGGAGGGAGCGGCCCTTGTGAAACCGTTCAAGGCTTCTGTTCCGAATGGCCGGCGCCTCGGAAAGGCCCGGTCGCTCTCCCCGAACTCGAGAGAGATCGCGATGAACATCCATGAATACCAGGCCAAGGGGCTGCTCAGAGAATTCGGGGTGCCCGTGCCGGACGGCGTTCCGGTGCTCACGGCCGAGGACGCCGAAGCCGCGGCGAAGCAGCTGCGCGGGCCGGTCTGGGTGGTCAAGTCCCAGATCCATGCCGGCGGCCGCGGCAAGGGCACGTTCAAGGAGCCCGAAGCCGGCGAGAAGGGCGGCGTGCGGCTCGCCAAATCGGTCGATGAAGCCAAGGCCTTCGTCCAGCAGATGCTCGGCCGCACGCTCGTCACCGTGCAGACCGGTCCGGCCGGCAAGCAGGTGAACCGGCTCTATATCGAGGACGGTTCGCTGATCGACCGCGAATTCTACCTGTCGATGCTCGTCGACCGCGAGACCTCGCGGATCTCCTTCGTGGTCTCGACCGAAGGCGGCATGGATATCGAGGCCGTCGCCCATGACACGCCGGAGAAGATCAAGACCTTCTCGGTCGATCCGGCCACCGGCATCATGCCGTTGCACGGCCGCACCGTCGCCGAGGCGCTGCGCCTGTCCGGCGATCTCGCCAAGCAGGCCGAAGATCTGACGGGCAAGCTCTATGCTGCCTTCATCGCCAAGGACATGGCGATGCTCGAGATCAACCCGCTGATCGTCACCAAGGACGGCAAGCTGCGTTGCCTCGACGCCAAGATCTCCTTCGACGACAACGCGCTCTACCGGCACCCGGACGTCTACAAACTCCGTGACGAGACCGAGGAAGACGCCAAGGAGATCGAGGCCTCCAAATACGACCTCGCCTATATCGCGCTCGACGGCACGATCGGCTGCATGGTCAACGGTGCCGGCCTCGCCATGGCGACGCTCGACATCATCCAGCTCTACGGCGAGAGCCCCGCGAACTTCCTCGATGTCGGCGGCGGCGCCTCGGAGGAGAAGGTCACCGCAGCCTTCAAGATCATCACCGCCGATCCCAATGTGAAGGGCATCCTGGTGAACATCTTCGGCGGCATCATGAAGTGCGACGTCATCGCCCGCGGCGTGATCGCGGCGGTGAAGACAGTCGGCCTCGAAGTGCCGCTGGTCGTCCGCCTGGAAGGCACCAATGTCGAGGAAGGCAAGCAGATCATCCGCTCCTCCGGGCTCAACGTCATTCCCGCCGACGACCTCGACGACGCCGCGCAGAAGATCGTTGCCGCCGTGCGCAAGCATTAGGGCAGCGCGACAAAACGAGGAAACCGACCTTCCACACAGGCAATGCTCCAAACAACTAAAAGACGATCACGCTTTTTGCGTTGAGACGAGCCTGCACCAACGCAACGTGATCTAGGGGGAACGAACATGTCCATCCTGATCGACAAGACCACCAGGGTTATCTGCCAGGGTTTCACCGGCAAGAACGGCACCTTCCACTCCGAGCAGGCGATCGCCTATGGCACGCGCATGGTCGGCGGCGTCGCCCCCGGCAAGGGCGGCCAGAGCCATCTCGGCCTGCCCGTCTTCAACACGGTCGCCGAGGCGAAGGAGAGGACCGGCGCCACCGCCTCCGTCGTCTATGTCCCCCCGCCGGGAGCGGCCGACGCGATCTGCGAGGCGATCGACGCAGAGGTCCCGCTGATCGTCTGCATCACCGAGGGTATCCCGATGATGGACATGATCAAGGTCAAGCGCATGCTCTCCGGCTCGAAGTCGCGGCTGATCGGGCCGAACTGTCCGGGCATCGTCACCGCCGGCGAGAGCAAGATCGGCATCATGCCCGCCAATATCTTCAAGCGCGGTTCGGTCGGCATCGTCTCACGGTCGGGTACGCTGACCTATGAGGCGGTGTTCCAGACCAGCTGCGAGGGCTTGGGCCAGACCACGGCCGTCGGCATCGGCGGCGACCCGGTCAAGGGCACCGAATTCATCGACATGCTCGAACTCTTCCTTGCCGACCCCGCGACGGAGTCGATCGTGATGATCGGCGAGATCGGCGGCTCGGCCGAGGAAGACGCGGCACAGTTCATCAGGGACGAGGCCAAGCGCGGGCGGTCCAAGCCGATGGTCGGCTTCATCGCCGGCCGCACCGCTCCCCCCGGCCGCCGCATGGGCCATGCCGGCGCGATCATCTCCGGCGGCAAGGGCGGTGCCGAGGACAAGATCGCGGCGATGGAAGCAGCCGGCATCCGGGTCTCGCCCTCGCCGGCGCGGCTTGGAAAGACGCTGGTCGAGCTGCTCAGCGGCGAGGTCGCCGTCAAGAAGCGCTGCGCCGAGATCGAGTGGTCGTTCTGATCTCGCAGTACAGCGTTCCCAGCCATAGCTGGCGCACCTTTTCGTCGGCCAGCCGGTTCGACCTCCGGTACTGAAGACCCCGCAACCTCTGGTCGCGGGGCTTCTTTTTTGTTGCCGTTACGGCAATTGGCCTCACCTCCTGCATGGACGTGGCGCGCCACCGGCGCTATGCGCTGCAGCAATGCAGGAGCAGCGACCGTGAAAGCCCCCAGCGCCACCACCACATCCGCCACCGCGACGCAGGGCCTCGAGCTCAAGCGCTTCGCGCCCGAGGCGACCTTCAAGACCAAAGTCTATGCCGCGCTGAAGCAGGCGATCATCACCATGGACATCTATGGCTCGCCGGAGCCGACCTGGATCGACGAGCGCCAGCTCTCCGAGCAGCTCGGCGTCAGCCGCACGCCGGTGCGCGAGGCCGTCGCGATGCTGGAGCAGGAAGGGCTGGTGAAGTCGCTGCCGCGCCGCGGCATCATGGTCCTGAAGAAGACCAAGAACGAGATCGTCGAGATGATCCAAGCCTGGGCGGCGCTGGAGAGCATGGCCGCACGCCTCGCCGTGGAGCGCGCAACCGACGCCGAGATCGGCAGGCTTCGCCTCTTGTTCAAGGCTTTCGACGAGGCTCACAAGCCGTCCGACCATGTCGGCGAATACTCGTCGGCCAACCTCCTCTTCCATCAGACCCTGATCGGGCTGAGCAAATCGCAGTTGCTCATCGAGATGACCGATAATCTGCTGCTGCATGTGCGCGGCATCCGCCAGATGACGATCGGGCGCGAAGACCGCGCCAGCCGCTCCATCGTCGACCATCTGCAGATCATCGAGGCACTCGAGCAGCGCGACGTCGCCCTCGCGGAGCGCCTGTCGCGCGACCATACGCTGGGCCTCGCAGCCTTCGTCGACCAGCACGCCGACATCTTCGACTGAGATACCGATCAGCCGCTCAGCACGAAGGTGTTGGCCAATGTGCCGATGCCCTCGATCGTCACCTCGATCGTGTTGACCGGCTCCTTCATGGTGCCGACGCCGAGCGAGGTGCCGCAGCAGATCAAGTCTCCCGGCAGCAGCGTCATGTCATGGGAGAGCCGGCTGACCAGCTCGTGCGGCTGGAAGATCATGTCGGCGACCGGATAGTTCTGGCGCTCCTGGCCGTTCAGCAGCGTGCGCACCGTCAGGTCGCGTGGGTCGAGGCCGGTCGCGATCACGGGGCCGAACGGCCCGAAGCCGTCGAAGCTCTTGGCCCGCACCCATTGGGCGAAGGTCGGATCGGCGGCGATCAGCTCCAGCGCCGTGATGTCGTTGACGCAGGTATAGCCGAAGATGAACTCGCCGGCCTCCTGCGGCGTGACCCCGCTGCAGTGGCGGCCGATAACGATGCCGAGCTCGCCCTCATAGACCACTTTGCCAGCATAGGATGGCGGCCGCGCGATCGTCGCACCCGGCTCTGCCACGCTGGATGGCGCCTTCATCAGGTAGAGCGGCTCCGCCGGCACCGGGGTCGATAATTTGGCGGCAAGCGCGTGGAAGTTGTTCCAGAGGGCGATGATCTTGGACGGCGTGCTCGGCGTCAGCAGCGTGACCTCGTCGAGCGGCACCCTCTCCCCTGTCGGCCGCGCGCCGGCGAACATGTCGCCGCTGTGGAGCGCGATAGCTCGCCCGGCAAGCGTGCCGAAGCGTTCGCGACCCGCAAATAAGAAGCGCACCCAACGAGCGCTCGCCAGGGCATTCTCCGTCCGCGCAGTCCGCTCGATTGTCGTGTTCAACATGGCGCCGCCCCTCCCGTCACGAGGCGGCCAGCTGGAGCCGCGGCTCCAGCGCGGCTTCGGCCGCTCCTTGCCTGGCAAGCGCCTCGGGCGGGAACGTCGGATAGAGCCCCTTCACGCTCGCCATCTGCTGGACGAGCCCGAGCACGGCGTCGATGTAAGGCGTCGGGGCCTCGACGAGGCGCCCCATCTCCTGGACCGCGCCGAGCAGGGCGTCGATCTCGAGCGGGCGGCCCTTCTCCAGATCCTGGAGCATCGAGGTGCGATGGGCGCCGACGCCGGCCGCGCCGTTGATCCGGCGCTCGACATCGACCCGGAAGTGGACGCCGAGTCTTTCACCGATCCGCTGCGCCTCGAGCATCATGTTGCGCGCGAGCGAGCGCGTTCCCGGATCGGTCGCGACAATATCGAGCGTCGCATGGGTCAGTGCCGAGATCGGGTTGAAGCAGAGATTGCCCCAGAGCTTGAGCCAGATATCGTCGCGGATATCGCTGAAGAGCCTCGGCTTCATGCCGCCGGCGGCGATCGCATCGGCGAAGCGCGCCAGCCGCTCGCTCTCCTGGCGATTGGGTTCGCCGAGGCCGAACTGGTCGCCATAGACGTGCTTGATCACCCCGGGCTCGGTGATCTCTGTCGCCGGATAAACCGTGCAGCCGATGACGCGCTCGGGACCGATCGCGGTCCACTGCCGGTCGCCGGGATCGACGCTGCGCAGGCGCAGGCCGGCATGGGGACCGTCCAGGCCGTGGAAATACCACCACGGCACGCCGTTCTGGGCTGTGACGACGGCGGTGTCCGGCCCGAGCAGCGGCTTCAGATCCTCTGCCGCCTCCCAGGCCTGGTGCGCCTTGAGCGCGACGATCACATAATCCTGGTGGCCGAGATCGCGCGGATCGCGGCTCGCAGGTATCTGCTCGGTGATCGTCCCGGTCTTGGTGACGAGGGTCAGGCCGTTGGCTTTGATCGCCTCCAGATGAGCGCCGCGCGCCACGAGCGAGACGTCGAGCCCGCCGTGCTTGAGCATCACGCCCATATAGCCGCCGATCGCGCCGGCGCCGTAGATGCAGATCTTCATCCGAGCCTCCCCTTTCTTGCTTCTCTATGAGGTCGCAACCTCGTGGTTCGCCATGATCTCCAGCGCCCGCACCATGGCCGAATGGTCCCAGTCCGTGCCGCCATGGGCGACGCAGGCATTGAACAGTTCCTGGGCCGTCGCGGTGTTCGGCAGCGACACGCCGAGCGCACGCGCGCTCTGCAGCGCGAGATTCAGATCCTTCTGGTGCAGCCCGATGCGGAAGCCCGGGTTGAAGGTGCGCTTGACCATGCGCTCGCCATGGATCTCGAGGATCCTCGACGAGGCGAAGCCGCCCATCAGTGCCTGGCGCACCTTGGCGGGATCGGCCCCCGCCTTCGAGGCGAAGAGCAGGGCTTCGCCGACCGCCTCGATGGTGAGCGCCACAATGATCTGGTTGGCGACCTTGGTCGTCTGGCCGTCGCCATTGCCGCCGACCAGCGTGATGGTCTTGCCCATCAATTCGAACAGCGGCTTGACCTTGTCGAAGGCCGCCTGCGGCCCGCCGACCATGATCGTCAGGCTCGCCGCCTTCGCCCCGACCTCGCCGCCGGAGACCGGCGCATCCAGATAGGAGCCGCCGGCCTTCTCGACCCGCTTGGCGAACTCCTTGGTCGCCATCGGCGAGATCGAACTCATGTCGACGACGATGCTGCCCTCGTTCAGGCCGAGCGTGACGCCGCCCTCGCCGAACAGCACCTCCTCGACCTGCGGGGTGTCCGGCAGCATCAGGATGACGATTTCGCTGGCGGCCGCGACTGCCTTCGGCGTCGGGTGGACGATGATCGCTTTCGCCTGCAGCTCGGCATCGGGCGCCTTGTGATGGCTGGAGACGTGCAGCGTATGCCCGCCCGCTATCAGATGCTCCGCCATGGGGCGGCCCATGATACCGAGGCCGATGAAGCCGATATCAGTCATGTCGCAGCCTTTGCCTGTTTCGCGTTTGGTCGACCGGTCAGGCGGCAAGCGTCGTCGCTGGCAGCCAGGACAGGCCCTCGCGCGTCTCGCGCGCCGGCTTGTATTCGCAGCCGACCCAGCCGGCGTAGCCGATCGCGTCGAGATGCCGGTACAGGAAGGGGAAATTGATCTCGCCGGTGCCGGGCTCGTTGCGGCCGGGATTGTCGGCGATCTGGATATGGGCGATCCGGTCGAGATTGGCCTCGATCGTGCGGGCGAGATCCCCCTCCATGACCTGCATGTGATAGACGTCGTACTGGAGGAAGACGTTGGTGGAATCGACGTCGTCGAGCAGGCTCAGCGCCTGCGCCGTGCTGCTCAGGAAGAAGCCGGGCATGTCGCGCGTGTTGATCGGCTCGACCAGCAACGCGATACCTTCCTGCGACAGCTCATGAGCGGCAAAGCGCAGATTGTTGACCAGGGTCTCGTGCAGCCTGGCCCGCTCGATGCCTTGCGGCGCGATGCCCGCAAGGCAGTTGACCTGCCGGCAGCCCAGCTTGACGGCGTAGTCGATCGCCTCGAACAGGCCGCGTTGGAACTCGCTGATCCGGTCAGGCAGGATCGCGATGCCGCGCTCCCCGGCCGCCCAGTCGCCAGCCGGCAGGTTGTGCAGCACCTGCGTCAGGTTCCAGCGCTTCAGCCGGCCGGCCAGCTCGTATTTGTCGTAGCCATAGGGGAACAGGTACTCGACGCCTTGGAAGCCGGCCTCCGCCGCCGCCTGGAAACGCTCCAGGAAGGGCAATTCGTTGAACAGCATCGTCAGGTTGGCGGCAAAACGAGGCATGGGGCTCTCCCCTGGCTGGCGTGGATTGGGCGGGCTTATTGGGCAGGCTGCAGTGCGGGCTCGGGCAGTGGCAGGTCGAGCACCTCCTCGAACTCGACGACATTGTCGATCTCCGTGCCCATCGCGATATTCGTGACCCGCTCGAGGATGAACTCCATCACCACCGGCACCCGATGCTCCCGAAGCCAGGCCCTGGCCTGGGCGAAGGCGGCCTTGAACTCGTTCGGGCTCTTGACCCGGATCGCCTTGCAGCCGAGCCCCTCGGCGACCGCGACATGGTCGACGCCGTAGCCGTCGAGATCGGGCGAATTGATATTCTCGAAGGCGAGCCCGACCTGGAAATCCATGTCGAAGCCGCGCTGGGCCTGGCGGATCAGGCCGAGATAGGAGTTGTTCACGACGATGTGGATGTAGGGCATTTTGAACTGCGCCCCGACCGCCAGCTCCTCGATCAGGAACTGGAAGTCGTAATCGCCCGAGAGCGCCACGATCTCGCGCTCCGGATCGGCGGCCCGCACGCCGAGCGCCGCCGGCAAGGTCCAGCCGAGCGGCCCGGCCTGGCCGCAATTGATCCAGTGGCGCGGGTTGTGGACGCGCAGGAACTGGGCGCCGGCGATCTGCGACAGGCCGATGGTCGAGACGTAGCAGACGTCGCGACCGAAAGCCTCGTTCATCTCCTCGTAGACACGCTGCGGCTTCAGCGGCACGTTGTCGAAATGGCTCTTGCGCAGCATGGTCGCACGCCGGTCGCGACAGTCCTGCGCCCAGCCGGTCCGGTTCTTCAGCAGACCTTTCCCTTCCCGCTCGCGGGCCACGTCGACGAAGAGCTCCAGCGCCGCCTTCGCATCGGAGACGATGCCGTAATCGGGATTGAAGACACGGCCGATCTGGGTCGGCTCGATGTCGACATGGACGAATTTACGGCCCTTGGTGTAGGTCTCGATCGAACCGGTATGGCGATTGGCCCAACGGTTGCCGATGCCCATCACGAAATCCGAGGCGAGCATCGTCGCGTTGCCGTAGCGATGGCTGGTCTGCAGCCCGACCATGCCGGCCATGAGCGGGTGGTCGTCGGGAATCGCGCCCCAGCCCATCAGCGTCGGCACCACCGGGACGCCGGTGAGCTCGGCGAACTCGACCAGCAGCTCGGCGGCATCGGCATTGATGATGCCGCCGCCAGCGACGATCAGCGGCTGCTCGGCCGCGTCCAGCATCGCCATCGCCTTCTCGATCTGACGGCGTGACGCAGCCGGCTTGTAGACCGGCAGCGGTTCGTAGGTTTCGTCGTCGAACTCGATCTCGGCCATCTGGACGTCGACCGGCAGGTCGATCAGCACCGGGCCGGGACGACCGGAACGCATGATGTGGAAGGCCTGCTGGAAGACGCGCGGCACCAGCGCCGGCTCGCGCACCGTCACCGCCCATTTGGTCACCGGCTTGGCGATGGACTCGATGTCGACCGCCTGGAAATCCTCCTTGTAGAGGCGCGCACGTGGCGCCTGGCCGGTGATGCACAGGATCGGGATGGAATCGGCGATGGCCGAATAGAGCCCGGTGATCATGTCGGTGCCGGCCGGGCCGGAGGTGCCGATGCAGACGCCGATATTGCCCGCCTTGGCCCGGGTATAGCCCTCCGCCATGTGCGAGGCGCCCTCGACATGGCGCGCCAGGATATGGTGGATGCTCTGCCGGCTCCTCAGCGCAGCGTAAAGCGGGTTGATCGCCGCCCCCGGTACGCCGAAGGCCTGCGTCACGCCCTCGCGCTCCAGAACCCTGATAGCGGCCTCGATGGCTCTCATTTTCGGCATGGCCCGTTCTCCCGTGGGAAACCGCTGATTGGCATACCAAATTCCAGATGAGAGCCTCGGTCAATTTTTTTCAGAATATTTTTTCAATATCAGACAGAAAATACTTTCTCTTTTTAAATCAGCTATTTGACATAATTTCGAATTTCAGAAACACGGATCATGCAAAATAATTTCGCTTTGATTTGGCAACGACGGGCCGCCTGTGGTCTGCTACCGTTCCCGTGTCGATCGCGGAGGGAGCCGGAGCTTGGTCGAGCAACGCAAGGGGCGCGGGCGGCCGCGCTCGCTGAAGCCCGCTCTCGCGGGCGGAGCGGTCCAGGCGCTCGATCGCGGGCTGTCGCTGCTCGAGATCCTGGCCGACGAGGATGGCCTGACATTGAGCGAGCTCAGCCGACGCTCGGGCGTCTCGGCCTCGACGGCGCACCGCATCCTGCTGACGCTGGAGAGCCGCGCTTACGTCCAACACGACATGGAACGCGGCATCTGGTTGGTCGGCGTCGGCGCCTTCAAGACCGGCTCGGCCTTCCTGCGCAACCGCCGCGTGGCCAGCATGGGGCGCACCACCATGCACGCGCTGATGGAGGCCAGCGGCGAGACCGTCAATCTCGGCATCGAGGACAATGGCGAGGTGGTGTTCATCTCGCAGGTCGAAAGCCATGACACGCTGCGCGCCTTCTTCCGCGCCGGGAGCCGCGGCGCGATGCATGCCTCGGGCGTCGGCAAGGCGTTGCTGGCAGAGCTCCCCGAGCACCGCGTGCGTCAGATCTGTGCGCTCCGGCGGCTCGAACGCTTCACCGAGCACACGATCACCGATCTCGGCGAACTCCTGCGCGAACTCGTGCAGGGGCGTCGGAACGGCTGGGCGCTCGACGACGAGGAACGCACCCTCGGCATGCGCTGCGTCGCCGCGCCGATCTTCAACGAGCATGGCGAAGCGATCGCCGGCGTTTCGATATCGGGGCCGGCCGTGCGCGTGACTCCACGCAAGCTCGACGACTACGGCCCGATGGTGCGCCGCGCCGCCGATGAGATCACCCGCTCGATCGGCGGCCGGCAGCCCAGGCGGGAGTGAGATTTTACCCACCCTCGGCAAGCGCCTGCCTGATGGTCTCGCCAACGAGATGGGCGCTCGGAGCAATCCGGACGCCGGCGGCCTGCAGTGCCTTGACCTTGCCGGCCGCATCGCCCTTGCCGCGCAAGGTGAGAGCGCCGGCATGGCCCATGCGGCGCTCGAGCGGCGCTTCGCGGCCGACGATGAGCGCGACGACCGGCTTCGACGCCGGAGTGCCAGCAAGGTATGCGGCGACCTCCTCCTCCTCGGTGCCGCCGATCTCGCCGATCAGCACCACGCCCTCGGTATCGGCATCATCCAGCAGGAGTTCCAGGCATTCGCGCATGCCGATGCCGTGGATCGGGTCGCCGCCGATCCCGATCGTCACCGATTGGCCGAGCCCTGCCGCGGTGACCTGGGCCACCACCTCGCTCGTCAGCGAGGCCGAGCGCGAGATAATGCCGACGCCGCCCGGACGCTCGCTGCCGGTCGCCATGACGCCGAGCTTGCCGACGCCCGGCACGAGGATACCCTGCGAATTGGCGCCGACCAGGGTGGTGCGCCCGCCCTTCAGCGCCGACCGCACCCGCACCATGTCCAGCGTCGGGATGCGCTCGGTGACGGCGACGACCAGCGGCATCTCGGCCTCGATCGCCTCGATCATGGCGGCAGCGGCATTGGCCGGCGGCACGAAGACGATGCTGGCGTTGGCGCCGGTCTCGCGCCGCGCCTCTGCAACGCGCTCATAGACCGGCAGATTCAGATGCGAGCGGCCGCCCTTGCCAGGCGTCACGCCACCGACGACCTGCGTGCCATACTCCATCATCCGCGCGACATGATGGGTGCCGGCCCAGCCGGTCATGCCCTGGCAGAGAACGCGGGTTTCCCGATTCAGAAAGACGGCCATGGCTCAGGCTCCCTTCTGCGCCAGCGCGACCGCTTTCGTGGCCGCAGTCCACATGTCCGGGCAATCGATCACCGTGCAGCCGAAATTTTGCAGGCGCGAGCGTCCGAAATCGGCGTTGTTGCCGGCGAGGCGCACGACCAGCGGCAGCGAGCGGCCGGCGCGGCGCAAGGCGATGCCGAGGCCCTCGGCGATGGTGTCGCAAGCCTGCATGCCGCCGCCATGCACATTGATCAGGATGGCGCGCGTCTTCGGATTGTCGAGCAGCAGCCCGAAGCCATGGGCGATGTCGAGGCTCTTCGCCGTCGTCCTGATGTCCATGAAATTGGCCGGCCGGCCCTTGGCCGCGACGACCATGTCGAGCGTGGCAAGGCCGAGGCCCGCGCCATTCGCCACCATGCCGATATCGCCGTCGAGCTGGACATAGTTGAGCTGATGGCGCTGGGCCTGCAGCTCGGCGGCGCTGGCATCGTCCTCGTCACGCAACGCCGCGAGCTCCGGATGCCGGAACAAGGCGTTGTCGTCGAGCGTCATCTTGGCGTCGAGCGCCGCCAGCCTGCCGTCTTCGGTGATCGCGAGCGGATTGATCTCGATCAGGCTGGCGTCGAGCTCGACGAAAGCCCGGCGCAGCCCGTCCACGAGCGCGCAGCCCTGCGCATGCAGCGCCCCCTCCAGACCGAGCGTCGCGATGAAATCGCCCACTTCCTGCGCCCGCGCCGCGCGGCCGGTGCCCAGCCTGAGTTCGCGGGTCTGCAGTTCGCCGCGCGCCGCCTGCTCCTCGATGTCGGCGCCGCCTCGTTCGCTGCCGATCAGCATGACCTCGCCCGAACTGGAATCGACCAGCAAGGCCAGATGCAGTTCGCGCCGCGCCGGCAGCGCGCGCTCGACGAGGACGCGCCTGACGATCTGGCCCGTCGGCCCAGTCTGGGCGGTCACGAGCTGCTTGCCGAGCAATTCCCCGGCCGCGGCCTCGGCGGTGCCGGCGTTCTCCACCAGCCGGATTCCTCCGGCGCGCGCCCTGCCGCCGGCATGGATCTGCGCCTTGACCACCACCGGGCCGCCAAGGCGCTGGGCGATCTCGCCGGCCTCTCGGGCGGTGATCGCGACGCTGCCTTCCGGCGTGATCAGCCCGTTGCGTGCCAGCAGGTGCTTCGCTTGGAACTCATGGATTCTCACGACCCAGTCCCTCCCGCCATCACGCCGTTCGCGGCGCTGCTACAATCTGGCATACATTATGCCAGATTGTAGCTACGTCAACAGCCGATCCTGGTGCGGGAGGTAAAGACGCTACCCTCCTCATGAAAAATGGATCCGGCGCCGGTGAATTGGTTCCGCCTGAAGTATGTCTTTTGGCAGAAGGGAGGACCGAGACGCCGAAGAAGCGCCACAAGCCCGAAAAGATCGTCGCGAAGCTGCGCCAGGTCGATATGCTGGTCTCGCAGGGGCAATCCGTTGCCGACGCGATCCGCTCGATCGGCGTGACGGAAGTGAACGACTAGCGCTGGCGCCGGCAGTTCGGCGCCCTGAAGTCGGATCAGGTCAGGCGGATGAAAGAGCCTGAAGCCGCGAACGCCAGACACCGCCGCGCCGTCGCGGAGCTGACACTCGACAAGCTGATCCTGAAGGAGGCGGTTTCGGGTAACTGGTAAGCCCCGCGCGTCGCCGTGCCTGCATCGAGCATGTCCGGCGTCCTGAAGGTGTCGGAGCGGCGGGTCTGCGGTGTGCTCGGGCAGCATCGCTCGACCAAACGCCGGATTCCGCGCGGACGCGACGATGAGGAGCAACTCATCGTCGAACCGAAGGACCGCGAAGCGACCTCGTCGAGCCGGTTCGCCGTTACGGACGCTTGGGCTGTCGCAAGATGGCCGCGCTGCGCTCGACGGCAGGCTGGGTCGTCAGCGACAAGCGGGTCGAGCGCATCTGGCGACGCGAGGGGCTCAAGGTTCCGGCCCGACAACCCAAGCGCAGCCGCCTCACGGCTCCAGCTCGGAATCCCAGTAGAGATAGTCGAGCCAGCTCTCGTGCAGATAGTTCGGCGGGAACAGCTTACCGTTACGGTGCAGGTCGTTGATCGACGGTGCGAACGGCTTCTGCATCGGGATCATGCCGACCGCCGTCGGCATCTTGTCGCCCTTCATCAAATTGCAGGGTGAGCAAGCGGCGACGACGTTCTCCCAGGTGGTGAGCCCCCCCTTTGAGCGCGGCACGACATGGTCGAAGGTCAGTTCATCGCGCGTGCCGCAATACTGACAGGAGAAGCGGTCGCGCAAGAAGACGTTGAAGCGGGTGAAGGCCGGGGTGCGCGAGGGCTTGATATAGGTCTTGAGCGAGACGACCGAGGGCAGCTTCATGTTGAAGCTCGGGCTGCGCACCACCGTGTCGTATTCCGAGACGATGTTGACGCGGTCCATGAAGACCGCCTTGATCGCGTCCTGCCAGCTCCACAATGAGAGCGGGTAGTAGCTCAGCGGCCGGAAATCGGCGTTGAGCACCAGCGCCGGACAACCGTCCGGCGAGGCCATCGGATGCATCACATGCGCCGTCACCCGTATCGCGCCTCCGCTTCCTGGGCTCGCACGAATCCTGACGCATCAATGTAAGCGCGATGCGACAAGAATGTGAAGCGACGATGTTGCGGCGCGAATAGGCAGGCGGCCCGTCATTCCCAGGCGGAGCCTCGGGTCCGACCTTCGGTCGGCCCAGGATGAACTCCGCGCGGACCCGGGAATCTCAGGCAGAACAAATTGGTTTCGGAGATGCTCGGCCCGAGGCCGAGCATGACGAGCAGATTTCAGCGCGTCGGAATCGGCTTCTCGCCGCGGTAATCGTAGAAACCGCGCTTGGTCTTGCGCCCGAGCCAGCCGGCTTCGACGTACTTCACCAGCAACGGGCACGGCCGGTATTTCGAGTCGGCGAGGCCGTCATGCAGGACCTGCATCACCGACAGGCAGGTATCGAGGCCGATGAAGTCGGCAAGCTGGAGCGGCCCCATCGGATGATTCGCGCCGAGCCGCATGGCCGTGTCGATCGCTTCGACCGAGCCGACGCCCTCATAGAGCGTGTAGACGGCTTCGTTGATCATCGGCAGCAGGATGCGGTTGACGATGAAGGCCGGGAAATCCTCAGAGACCGACGCGGTCTTGTGCAACGCGGCGACGAAGCCCCTGGCGCGCTCGAAGGTGCCGTCGTCCGTGGCGATCCCGCGGATCAGCTCGACGAGCTGCATCAGCGGCACCGGATTCATGAAATGAATGCCGATGAAGTGCTCGGGGCGATCGGTTGCCGCGGCGAGTCGCGTGATCGAGATCGACGAGGTGTTCGAGGCCAAGATCGCGTCGGGCCGCAGATGAGGGCAGACTGCGGTGAAGATCTTGCGCTTCACCTCCTCGCTCTCGGTCGCAGCCTCGATCACGAGATCGCACGGGCCCAGATCCTCCAGCTTCGGCGCCGAGACGATCCGGCTCATCGCCGTGCGACGGTCCTCGTCGCCGATGGCACCCTTGGCGACCTGCCGGGCCATGTTGCCGTCGATCGTCGCCAGCGCTGCATTGATGCGGTCTTCGGCGATGTCGTGCAGCCTGATGTCGAAGCCCGCGACCGAGGCGACATGGGCGATGCCGTTGCCCATCTGCCCGGCCCCGATGATGCCGACGGTCTTGATCTGGTGGTCCATGTGACGCTTCTTGTCCCCGAGGGAGCTGGCGCGGGCACCCCGTGGGCGCCCGCGACGCGGATGATTCTACCGCTTACTTGCCGGCCTTTTCGAGCTCTTTGTCGAGCTCGGGCAGGATGGTGAAGAGGTCGCCGACGAGGCCGTAATCGGCGATCTGGAAGATCGGCGCCTCTTCGTCCTTGTTGATGGCGACGATGACTTTCGAATCCTTCATGCCGGCGAGATGCTGGATCGCGCCGGAGATGCCGACCGCGACATAGAGCTCGGGCGCAACGACCTTGCCGGTCTGGCCGACCTGCCAGTCGTTCGGGGCATAGCCGGCATCCACCGCGGCGCGCGAGGCGCCCATGGCAGCGCCCAGGCGATCCGCCACCGGCTCGATCACCTTGGCGAAGTTCTCCGCCGAAGCGAGCGCGCGTCCGCCCGAGACGATGATCTTGGCCGAGGCCAGCTCCGGCCGGTCGGACTTGGCGACCTCCTCGCCCTTGAAGGAGGAGGTGCCGGGGTTCGCTGCCGCCGAGACGGTCTCGATCGGGGCGGTGTTGGCGCCGTCTGCGGTCGCGGCGAAGGAGGCGCCGCGCACGGTGATCACCTTCTTGGCGTCCGAGGACTGCACCGTCTGGATGGCGTTGCCGGCATAGATCGGGCGCTCGAAGGTGTCGGCCGAAACGACCTTGGTCACTTCCGAGACCTGCATCACGTCGAGCAGCGCCGCGACGCGCGGCATGACGTTCTTGCCGGTGGTGGTGCCAGGCGCGACCAGCGCGTCATAGTTCGGCGCGAGCGAGACGATCAGCGCCGCCAGCGGCTCGGCGAGGCGATGCTCGTAAGACGCATCGTCGGCGAGCAGCACCTTCTCGACGCCGTCGAGCTTGGCGGCGGCTTCGGCGACGGCCTTGGCGCTATGGCCGGCGACCAGGACATGCACGGGCGCGCCGAGGTCCTTGGCGGCGGTCAGGGCCTTGCGGGTGGCCTCGTTGAGGCTCTTGTTGTCGTGCTTGGCGAGCAGCAGCGTGGTCATCAGATCACCCCGGCGGTCTTGAGCTTGGAGACGAGTTCGGCGGCATTGGCCACCTTGACGCCGGCGGAGCGTCCAGCCGGCTCGGCCGTCTTCAGCACCTTGAGGCGCGGGGCGACATCGACGCCGAGCGTCTCCGGCGTGGTCTCGTCGAGCGGCTTCTTCTTCGCCTTCATGATGTTGGGCAGCGAGGCATAGCGTGGCTCGTTGAGGCGAAGATCGGTGGTGACGATCGCCGGCAGCTTGAGCTGCACGGTCTGCAGGCCGCCATCGACCTCGCGGGTGACGTCGGCCGAACCGCCGTCGAGCACCACCTTCGAAGCAAACGTGCCCTGCGGCCAGCCGAGCAGCGCCGCCAGCATCTGGCCGGTCTGGTTGCAGTCGTCGTCGATCGCCTGCTTGCCGAGGATGACGAGCTCGGGCGTCTCCTGCTCGACGACCTTCTTGAGGAGCTTGGCGACCGCGAGCGGCTCAGTCGCCGCGTCGGTCTTGATCAGGATGCCGCGATCGGCACCCATGGCGAGGCCGGTGCGGATCGTCTCGGCGGCCTGGGCCGGCCCGACCGAGACCACGATCACTTCCGTGGCCTTGCCCGCCTCCTTGAGCCGCAGCGCCTCTTCAACGGCGATCTCGTCGAAGGGATTCATCGACATCTTCACATTGGCCAGCTCGACCCCGGAACCGTCGCCCTTCACGCGGATCTTCACGTTGTAGTCGACCACTCGCTTTACTGGCACAAGTATCTTCATAAGAGCGTCACCGGTTGTGGAGAGATGCGATCTGATGCCGATCCGCCGGCCAAGCGACGGCCAGCATCGCGGCACCCGGCTGAAATGCGGACGGACCGTAGCGACGGGGATTTGCGCTTGTCAACGCTATGAAAGTCACGGCAGCCCCCGCACGCCGCGGCCGAACAGGCGCAGCTCGCGCCGGACCAGCAGCGGCGTCAGTGCAGCGCCCGCGCCGAGCCCGCCGAGATGCGCCCACCACCCGACCGCGCCCTGCTGATCGAACAGCGCCGAGAGCAGCTGGAACAGGATCCAGGCGCCGAGTGCGTACATTGCCGGGATGTGCAGCGGAATCCATTTGAAGGCGAGGCCCCAGACGCGCACGTGCGGGTAGAGCATCAGATAGGAGGCGATCACGCCGGAAATCGCACCCGATGCGCCGATCAGCGGCTGTTGCGATTCGGGGTTCATCAGCGCATGCAGCAGCGCTCCCGCCATGCCGCAGAGCAGAAAGAACACGAGAAAGCGCCAATGCCCCATCGCGTCTTCGACATTGTCGCCGAAGACCCAGAGGAACAGCATGTTGCCGATCAGATGGGCGAAGCTGGCATGCAGCACGATGCCGGTCATCAGCGTCAGCCAGGGCGGGGCCTTGAACAACTCCGGCGGCAATTGCGCCTCGCCGAACAGCACCGCGGGAATCGTGCCGAAGCCGGCCATGACCGCGACCTCGCTCGCCTCGCTGGTCCAGTGCATCAGCATCAGCCGCAGTACGATGCAGAGCGCGATCAGCGCATAGGTGACGTAGGCGACGCGGATGAAGCGCATCGGCACGCCGTCATGCAGCGGTACGAACATTGGGGTTAGCGGTTCTGGCCGGGCGTCCAGAGCACGTCGCCCCCAGCCCTGGCATTGAGGTGGCGTGAGGCGACGAAGAGGAAATCCGAGAGCCGGTTGATGAACTTCAGCGCCGGCTGGGCGACGCTCTCGCCCTGCTCCTGCGACAATTCGACCATCAGCCGCTCGGCCCGGCGGCTGACCGTGCGGGCGAGATGCAGATGCGCCGCGCCGGGCGTGCCGCCCGGCAGGACGAAGGAGCGCAGTGTCCCGAGCGGCCGGTTGAGCTGGTCGATCTCGGCCTCGAGCCGGTCGACCTGGGCCTGTACGATGCGCAGCGGCTCCCAGGCCAGCTTTTCGCCGGTATCGGGCGAGGCGAGCTCGGCGCCGAGGTCGAAGAGATCGTTCTGGATACGGCCGAGCATCGCGTCCAGCTCAGGATCCTCACCGGCGCAATGCAGCCGCGCCATGCCGATGCAGGCATTGGTCTCGTCGACGGTGCCGTAGGCGGAGACGCGCAGATCGAACTTCGGCCGGCGCGCGCCGGTGGCGAGCGCCGTGGTGCCGTCGTCGCCGGTGCGGGTGTAGATGCGATTGAGAACGACCATGACGAAGTTATAGCGCGCTGCAGCATCGGCGGAAGGGGCAATCTCACCCCATCGCCAGCGGCAAAAGCCCCGGCTCCTTCAGCGTCTCCAGCGCGATCTCCGAACGCACCCGCGCGACGCTCTCATGCGGCAGCAGCACTTCGTTGACGAGACGCGCCAGCTCCTTGAGGTCGCCGACGGCGACTTTCAGCATGTAGTCGGCTTCGCCGGTCAGCGCATGCGCCTCCAGCACCGCGGGCGTCAGCTTCACCAGATCGCGGAAGCGCCGAGCATTGTCGCGCGAATGAGTGTTGAGCGCGACATGGATGAAGACCGTCACGGAGAGCCCGATCGCCTCCGGATCAATCAGGGCGCGATAGCCGCGAATCACACCCGCCCCCTCCAGCGCCTGGCGCCGCCGCGAGACCTGGCTGGCGGAGAGCCCGACCCGCTCGGCGAGCGCGCCATTGGTGAGCGAAGCATCCTGCTGCAGCGCTTCGAGCAGGCGCCAGTCGAAAGCGTCGAGCTGCGGCATTTCGTGAGGCTTCCTCCGCTCTCATGCACAATCCGTGCGAACTCAATCCTGGATCGTCGAATTTTGCAAACCTTTCGCCGTCCGGATGCGCGAGGATCAATCAACGCAGATTTCAGGAGGACGCATATGGGACCGTTCCCGCACGATTCCGCCCCGCCGGCGATTTCGACCGCCAATCCGATGGGCACCGACGGCTTCGAATTCGTCGAATACGCCCATCCCGAGCCGGAGAAGCTCGGCGCGCTGTTCGAGACGATGGGCTTCACCAAGGTGGCCAAGCACCGCTCGAAGAAGGTGACGCTCTATCGCCAGGGCGACGTCAATTTCATCGTCAATGCCGAGCCGGAATCCTTCGCGCAGGGCTTTGCCGCCGAGCATGGCCCCTGCGCCTGTGCCATGGCCTTCCGCGTCGTCGACGCCAAGCACGCCTTCGAACGCGCCGTCTCGCTCGGGGCCGAGCCCTATGAGAGCAAGGTCGGCCCCGGCGAGCTGCAGATCCCGGCGGTGAAGGGCATCGGCGGCTCGCTGCTCTATTTCGTCGACCGCTATGGCGCGAAGGGCTCGATCTACGACGTCGACTTCGAATGGCTGGCCGACAAGGACCCGCATCCCGAGCAGGCCGGGATGTATTATCTCGACCACCTCACCCACAACGTCATGCGCGGCCGCATGGACCATTGGGCCGACTGGTATGGCGAGCTCTTCAATTTCCGCGAGATCCGCTTCTTCAACATCGAGGGCAAGCTTACCGGCCTGATCTCGCGGGCGCTGACCTCGCCCTGCGGCAAAATTCGTATCCCGATCAACGAGTCCCTCGACGACAAGAGCCAGATCGAGGAGTACCTGCGCCAGTACAAGGGAGAAGGTATCCAGCATGTCGCGCTCGGCTCGCGCGACATCTATGCAAGCGTCGAGCAGCTCCGGCAGAACGGCCTGCCCTTCATGCCCTCGCCGCCCGAGACCTATTACGAGAAGGTCGACGGCCGCGTGCCGAACCATGGCGAGCCGGTGGCCCGCCTCAAGGCCAACGGCATCCTGATCGACGGCGAGGGCGCGGTCGCGCTCGGCTCCAAGGAAGGCCGGATGAGCAAGGTGCTCCTCCAGATCTTCTCGGCCACGGTGGTCGGGCCGATCTTCTTCGAATTCATCCAGCGCAAGGGCGATGACGGCTTCGGCGAGGGCAATTTCCGCGCTCTGTTCGAGTCGATCGAGGAAGATCAGATCCGCCGCGGCGTCCTGAAGCCGCAGGCGGCGGAGTAAAGCGTCTACGCCGCCAGTCGCGGCGCTGCCATCGCCTCGCGCAAGGCCTGAGCGAAATGGCGCGCCGCGACGCCGGCCTGCGGCGCGATCACCAGCGCGACCGAGAGCTCGAACAGCGACGGCAGGTTCTCGGATGGCTCAAGCCGGCGCAATGACGCTGGCGCCGCGCTCTCGGTGATCGCGGTGACGCAGAGGCCCGCCTCGACCGCCGAGAGCAGGCCGGCCATATGCGAGGACGAGAACACCAGCCGGTGCGGTCGCTCGGCCGCCTGCAGCGCATTGAGGATGCGCGGGCGCGCCCGGCAGCCCTCGTTGAACAGGCCGAGCGGCAGAACCTCGCTCAGCTCCGGCCGGTGACCGCGCGCCGCGACCCAGACCAGCGGCTCGCGCCTGAGGCGCTCACCCTTGGGCCGGCCGGGGTCCTGGGTGATCACCGCAAGATCGAGTTCGCCTGCCGCGACCGCCGGCTCGATCCGCTTCGACAATTCGCAGTGAACCTCGATCTCGACGCGCGGATGCTCCTCCGCGAAGCGCACGATCAGCGGCCGGAGATAGGCGTCGACATAATCGTCCGGCAGGCCGATGCGCAATCGGCCCACCGCCTTGTCGCCGTCGAGCTCCGCCCGCGCCTCGCGCTCGATCGCGAGCAGGCGGCGCGCCTGGGCGATCAGGCGCTCACCCGCTTCGGTCGGCGTGACGCCGCGGCGCGAGCGCTCCAGCAATTGCTTGCCGAGCGCCGCCTCGAGGTCCTGGACGCGGCCTGAAACCGCCGATTGCGTGCGCCCGAGCCTCGCCCCTGCCGCAGTGAATCCGCCGGTCTCGGCGACGGCGACGAGCATGGCGAGGGCATCGAGATCGAGATGGGTCGACATCATCCATCCATCGGAAACAGCAATAGATAAATCAGGATAATCCGTTTTTCCGATTGCCGGAAGCGGGCTATGTTCGGGCAACAAGCAGCCCTCACCCTGAGGAGCGATCGCAGATCGCAGCTCTTCAGGATGAGGGCTGTCGAGTTCATGCCTGAAAGCCAAGTCCATGTCCGCCCCGAGCCTGTCCTTGCCTGACCGCCCAGCCGCACCGGCACTCGGCATGTTCCTGGTGCTGTTGCTCGGCGCGACCTGTATCGGTTTCTCCGGCATCTTCGTGCGCTTCGCCGATGTCGGCCCGGCCGCCGCCGGCTTCTGGCGCATGGCCTTCGCGCTGCCGGTGCTCGCTGCCTGGATGGCGCTGGAGAACCGGCGCGACAGCGCTGGCGGAGTGAAGCCCGGCGCGATGCTGCCGATCGCGCTCGCCGGCCTCGCCTTCGGCGTCGACGTCGTGCTCTACAACGCCTCGCTCGGCTTCACTTCGATCGCCAACGCTTCGTTGCTCGGCAATCTCTCGCCGGTCGGTGTCATCCTCGGCGGCTGGCTGCTGTTCCGCGAGAAGCCGACGCGGCGCATCCTCGGCGCGCTGCTGCTCGCCATCGGCGGCGCGGGCCTGCTGGTGCTGCCGAAGCTGTCGGGTAGCGCAACGCCGCTGTCAGGTGCCGGCCTGTTCGGCGACGGTCTCGCCATCGGCGCTGCTTTCTCCTATGCCGCCTATATCCTCGCCGTCCGCCGCGCCCGCAACCGCGCTGCCGCCGGCCGGATCGGCCTGATCTCCAGCGCCATCTGCGCCGTGTTCTGCATCGTCGCCGCCTTCGGCCTCGGCGAGACCATCCTGCCGCAGAGCCTGACCGGCTGGCTCGCCGTCGCCGCGCTCGGCCTCGTTTCGCATGCGATGGGCCAGGGCCTGATCACGCTGGCGCTCGGCCACTACGGCGCGAACGCCGCCTCGCTGGTCATGGTCTGGCCGGCGCTGGTCTCGGTGCTCGCCGCCTGGGCGATCTTCGCCGAGCAGCCCTCGCCGGCCCAGGCCTTTGGCGGCGTCGCGATCCTGGCGGCGGTGCTGCTGGTGCGGAAGGGCTGAAGTCGGCCTCGGACCGCCCAGTCGGCCGAGGCAGCTTCGCCCGCTATCGGCGGCGTGTCGAATTGACGCGACGCAAAACAGAATACCGTTTGACCGCTGATGGTTCCAGCGCACAGTCCGCCCTGCCTCATCCCGAGGCGGGGGAGAACTAGCCGTGATCGCTCGGGTGTCCGCTTTTGTCTTCGCTTGCCTCTTCGTCAGCGCTTCAGCAAGCGCGCAGCCTCGGCAGTTCGGCCCGGCGACCGGAACCGTCACGATCAACCAGCTGCAAGTCGCCTTCGTCGGCTCGGGCGCGATCGGCGGCGGCACGCTGCGCTTCAACAAGCACACTTACGAGATCACCGTCGGCGGCCTCGGCATCGGCGGCATAGGCGCCTCGCGCCTGACAGCGACAGGTTCAGTCTATCGCTTGACCAATGTCGAGGATTTCACCGGCGCCTATGTCCAGGTCCGCGAAGGCTGGGCGCTGGGTGATCAGGGCCGCGGCACGCTCTGGCTGCGCAATGCCAAGGGGGTGGTCATGCGACTCGCGACAAAGCGCCGGGGCCTGCAGCTCTCTCTCGGAGCCGATGGCGTCCTGATCGGCTTCAAGCAATAGCCGCTGAGAGAAGGATTGCCGCTCGGGACGCCCGACAGCCTCGCCATTCCAGCGGGATTGCGGAAGGGACAAGGCCTCCTTTCCGCAAGCTCGCCGGCTGCATCATCAGTTGCCTGGTGCATAGCGCAGGATCACCGTGCCGTTCTCGAGCGGCCGGCTCTCCAGCAGGTCGAGCTTCCGGCGCCCGCCACCGGCCTTGAAGAACGGCGTGCCCGCGCCTAGGCGGACCGGCACGAGCGCCAGCATCAGCTCGTCGACCTGATTTTCCTTGAGCAGCGTGTCACAGAGTTCCGCACTGCCGAAAACCAGGACATCCTTGCCCGACGCGGCCCGCAGCTTGGCGATCTCGCCGACGATATCGGCGGTGACGCGGGTATTGTTCCAGTCCGAGCTTTGAATGCTGCGCGAGGCCACTAGCTTGGGCAGCGCGTTCATATAGCGCGTGACCTCGCTGTCCTCATTCGCATTGGCCGAGGTCCAATAGGCCTTCATCCCGTCATGGGTGACGCGGCCGAAGACGAGGCATTGCGCCCGCTTGCCGAACTCCTTGCTGAGCGCATCGAGCTCCTCGCCCCAGGCGTCGTTGTGAAACGACAAGTCCCATTTCTCAGTGCCCTCGAAATAGCCGTCCAGCGTCACGAGATTCCAGACGATCACCTTGGCCATCGCATCCTCCTGGCAGCGCTACCTGCGCCATCAAAACCGCTTGCGTTTTGCAAGCAGTTGGCTTGTAGCGAAACCGATTGTAGAATGCAAGCGGTTTTGGAGGCGCGCATGAAAGAGACCGGTCGTTCGGGTTGTCCGATCAACCTGACCCTGGAAATCCTCGGGGATCGCTGGAGCCTGATCGTCCTGCGCGACATCATGTTCGGCAATCGCCGGCATTTCCGCGAACTTCTGGCGAAATCGGATGAGGGCATCGCCTCGAACATCCTTGCCGATCGGCTGAAACGCCTGCTCGAGAACGGTCTTCTCTCGCGCCGCGACGACGCCAGCCACAAGCAGAAGGGCATCTACAGCCTGACCGAGATGGGGATTTCGCTGGTGCCGGTCTTCGCCGCCATGGCCGATTGGGGCCGGCGCTTCCTGCCGGTGACGCCGGAGATGTCGATCCGCGCCGAGATCCTGGCCGAGGGTGGTCCCACCCTTTGGCAGAAGTTCATGGACGAGCTGCGCTTCCTCCATCTCGACGCGGCCCGGCCAGCCCAGTCGGTACTCGACGAACTCACCGCTGCCTATCACGACGCGGTGGAGCGCAAGCGCGTGGCCGAGGCGGAGACAGCCTGATGCCTCCGGCTGCCTAGCTGTCAGGCCATCTCAGGAGATCGCCGACCCGGGTGGCGGAGTAGAGCCTCACGCCCCCGACCTCGGTGATCTTCCGCACCGCCAGATCGGGTATGAGGGCATCGTCGAGCGCGATATGCGAGACCACGAAGACGGTGACCTCACGTGGTAGCCATGCCAGCTCCGCCACTACCTCGGCCAATGTCTGGGATGTCGCGGGGTCGGGCAGTTGCTGGAGCTCGGGCGCCCGTTTCGCCCAGAAATTCAGGAAGACCTGCGTCGGCAGGACGTTCCGGCCGGCGAGATGCCTCAGCAGCAGATGCGGGTGCTCGACGAAGACATGCGCTTCGGCGGCAGGAACGGGCTGAAACGCCGAGACCAGGCTTGCAAACCGCCGGGCACGCTCGACCGCGCCCGGACGCACCTCTTCGACCTGCGGAACGAGCAGCACGATCGCATTCGCAGGAATCTGCTTTGCGATTGCTTTATAGGTCGTATCGATCTGCTTGAGCGGAGACCAGAGATAGACCAGCAGCCCGGCCTTCACAGCCACGATCGCAAGCAGAAGCGCCGACACCGCTCTGTCCAGCCCGACAGGCTGCGGCGAGGGGCCGCGCAGGTAGATCACTGCGAGCGTCACGATAGCCGGGACCAGGCGGCGATCCGCAGCCCCGACGCTCATCAGGTCTTTCGGCATGACGATGAACAGCAGGCCGCCTGCGATGAGCCCGGCAAGCTCGTGGCGGCCGGCATTGAGACCGCGGCGCCAGACCAGCCAGCCGAGGGCGCCCAGGACGAGCGCAGACAGACCATACTCGAGCGACAGGTTGGTCGTCTTGCCGACCGAGAAGACGCCTGTGACCTTGGTGATCAGATGCCATTCCGTCGGACCTGACTGACCCGGCTCCATGACGAGCAGAAGCGCGCCCACCGTGAGGGCGGACAGCCAGTGCGACCTGAGCAGCTTGGCGCTCTCGGCGAAGCGCCGTGCCCGCCAGTCGTCGCAGGCCGCGACCGTGACCATGCCGCAGCAGAAGCACACATAGAGCATCACCGGGAAGATGCTGATCAGGCACATCGCGCCCAGGATCAGCGCTTGGCTGACGCCGAAGCCGTCCGATGGCGTCTTGTGCTGCTCGATCGCCCTGTGAAGCGCGACGAACATCACCCCGAGCCCAAGGATGTAGTTGAACAGCCCCCAATAAAGCGGCTCGGAATAGACCGCGAGAAGGATGACGAGCAGGATCGGAAGGTCCGTGCCCTCCCCGCGCGCCTGCCGGCACCAGACGGCGGCCGCGATATGGACGGACACCGCCGTGCAGATGAATAGGGTCAGCGCGACCGACGGCGGCACGACCTTGCTCAGAACGCTGGTGAACACGTCGATGGCGAGGTTCGGATAAAGCCTGTCGCCGGCCTGAAAGAACTGCGCGACCGCATCGTCGGCCCGCATCATCTCCCACAACGTCACCCGGAAGAGATGGTTCGGCCCGTCGACGAAGAAGGCGCTGCCCGAGGCCAGGATCGGCAGGGCGGCCGCCAGCATGACGAGCGCCACGTGTCGCGGAGGCGCGCCCTTTGCAGCCGGGCAGACGGCGCCGCGACCATCCTGGTCCTGGCGGCTTGACGCTCTCGCTGCGAGGACCTGGTCTTCCATGGCGAGAGTGTAGGATGGCACCTTCTGCGGGCAGCAGCCGTGCAAAATAGGTAGCTCATCGTGGCGCGGAGCTGCCGCTCCGATGCACTACCCGTTCGACCAAATCACCACTACGGCCTCACTCCGCCGCCAGCCGCGGCGGCGGCAGCTTGCCCGCCATCGCCTTGGCGCTGGCTTCGCCGGGCGTCTCCTCCTCGCGGATCGCGTCCCACTGGCTCTCATCCTCGGCCTTGCCGAAGAAGCGGCCGAAGACCCAGCCGGTGAGCCGGCCGAGATCGTCCATCACCACATAGAAGGACGGCACGAAGACGAGTGAGAGCACGGTCGAGACGATCAGGCCGCCGATCACTGCGATCGCCATCGGCGCGCGGAATTCGCCGCCGTCGCCGACCCCATAGGCCGAGGGCAGCATGCCCGCGGCCATGGCGATGGTGGTCATCACGATCGGCCGGGCGCGCTTGTGGCCGGCCTCCAGCAGCGCCGTCATCCGGTCCTTGCCGCGCGCGACCTCCTCGACCGCGAAATCGACCAGCATGATCGCGTTCTTGGTGACGATGCCCATCAGCATGAGCAGGCCGATATAGACCGGCATCGAGACCGGGTTGTTGGTGGCGAGCAGCGCGATCACAACGCCGCCGAAGGAGAGCGGCAGCGAGAGCAGGATGGTGATCGGCTGGAAGACCGAGCCGAACAGCAGGATCAGCACGGCAAGGACCAGCATCAGGCCGGTGGTCATCGCCTGGACGAAGCCCTGCACCACCTCGCCCTGGATCTCGGCGTCGCCGGTGGCGGCGATGCGCACGCCCTCGGGCAGGCCGACTTCCTTGACGATCTCCTGGAACTTGTCCTGCGCCGTACCGAGCTCGAAGCCGCGTTTCAGGTCGGCACCGATGGTGGCGCGCCTGACCCGATCGTAGCGGTCGATCGAGGACGGGCCCTCGCCGAAGCCGATCTCGGCCACCGCCGTGAGCGGGATCGAGACGCCGGCATTGTTGACGACGCGCAGCGCCGCGATGTTGCGGATGTCGGCGCGGGCAGCCTCGTCGAGCTGGACGCGGATCGGCACGAGCCGGTCGCCGGCGTTGAACTTGGCGAGGTTCGGGCCGATGTCGCCGATGGTGGCGACGCGCAGCGCCTCCGAGATCGCCTCGGGCGTGACGCCGAGATTGGCGGCCTGCTCCAGCTTCGGCGTGACGCGCAGCTCCGGCCGAGCCAGCGAGCCGGCCGAGGCGACGTTGAGATAGCCGTCGACCTGGCGCATGCGCGCCTCGATCTTCGCCACGGCGTCGTCGAGCGCATCACCGTCCTTGGACAGGATCGAGAACGCCATCTCGCGCTCGCCGCGCTCGTTGACATACCAGGCGCGGACATCGGGCACGCCGGCGAGCTTCTCGGCGATGACGACCTTGAGCTCCTTCTGGGGCACGTCGCGCTCGGCCTTCGGCGTCAGCATGATGAAGACCGCGGCGCGGCGCACCTCGCGCTGGCCGGTCGGCGATGCCCCGCCGAGCACGAAGACGTTCGTCACCTGCGGAATCTCGCGCAGCTTGTCGACGATCTTGTCGGTGGCGACGGTGGTGTCCTCCAGCGTCGCGCCGGGCGGCAGTTCGACGGAAGCGACGATGCGGGCGGTATCTTCCTCGGGGAAGAAGCCGGTCGGCAGCAGCGAGGTCGCCTGGATCGAGACGAAGAGGAAGCCGAAGCCGGCAATCAGCGTGAGGTAAGCCGTATTGAACGGAATCCTGCGCCAGCTTCGCGAACCGTCGAAACGCGGCAGCAGCGGGATGCGGCGGCGCTTCAACGAAGCCTCCAGCAGCCAGGAATAACCGCGCATCACGAAGCCGTCCTTGGCATCGTGATGCTTGACCGGGCGCATCAGATAGGCCGCCATCATCGGCGTGATCAGGCGCGCGACGAGCAACGAGAACAGCACCGCGATCGCGACCGTCAGGCCGAACTGGCGGAAGTACTGGCCGGCGATGCCGCCCATGAACGAGACCGGCGCGAAGATCGCGACGATGGTCAGCGTGATCGCGATCACCGCCAGGCCGATCTCGTCGGCCGCCTCCATCGCGGCGCGATAGGGCGACTTGCCCATCTTCATGTGCCGGACGATGTTCTCGATCTCGACGATGGCATCGTCGACCAGGATGCCGGTCACCAGGGTGATGCCGAGCAGGCTGACGAGGTTGAGCGAGAAGCCGAGCATCTCCATCGCCCAAAACGTGGGGATGGCCGACAGCGGCAGCGCAATCGCGGTGATCAGCGTCGCCCGCCAGTTGCGCAGGAAGACGAAGACGACCGCGACGGCGAGCACCGCGCCCTCCAGCAGCGTCTCCATCGCCGCCTTGTAGTTGCCCTGGGTATAGGCGACGGCGTCGTCGATCGGCGTCAGCGCGATCGTCGGATAGCGCTTGTTGAGCTCGTCGATCTTGGCCGCGACGACGTCCTTGACCGAGAGCTCGCTCGAGCCTTTCGAGCGGAACACCGCGAAGGAGACGACCGGCTGCTTGTTGAGGCGGCCGAAGGCGCGCGGCTCGGAGCTGGCGTCCTCGACGCGGCCGAGCTCCTTCAGGCGGACCTCGCGCCCGCCGGTGAGCTGGATCTTGCTGTCGGCGAGTTCCGCGACGGTCTTGGCGCTGGCGAGCGTGCGGATCGCCTGCTCCTGACCGCCGACCTCGCCGCGCCCGCCGGCGAGATCGACGTTGGTGGCGCGGATCTGGCGGTTGACCTCGCCGGCCGTGGTGCCGAGCGCGAGCAAGCGGTCGGGATCGAGCGAGATCCTAATCTCGCGATCGACGCCGCCATAGCGCTCGACCCGGCCGACGCCCTTCAGCCCCTGCAATTCGCGCGAGACGACATCGTCGACATGCCAGGAGAGCTGCTCCAGCGTCATGCCGGGCGAGGAGGCGCCATAGGTCAGGATCGACTGGCCCTCGACGTCGATGCGCTGGATCACGGGCTCGTCGATGGTGCGGGGCAGATCGGCCCTGATCTTGGCGATCGCGTCCTTGACGTCGTTGACGGCGCGGTCGGTGTTGGTTTCGAGCCGGAACTCGACGAGCGTCACCGAGGATCCGTCGGTCAGCGTCGACATCACATGCTTGACGCCGGTGATGTTGGCGACCGCGTCCTCGACGCGCTTGCTAACCTGGCTCTCGAGTTCGGCCGGGGCGGCGCCCGACTGGGTCACCGTCACCGATACGAAGGGCACGTCGATGTTCGGGAAGCGCGTCACCGGCAGCTTCGAGAACGAGAGCAGCCCGAGCACGCAGAGCACGACGAAGAGCAGGATCGCCGGAACCGGCTTGCGGATCGACCAGGCGGAGAAATTGACGTTCACGGAGGGCTCCGTCGCTTCAGTTCGTCACGACCGGCGTGATCGCGTCGCCGTCGCGCACGAAGGTGCCGGCCCGCGCGACCACGCTCTCACCCTCGGCGAGGCCGGAGACGATCTCGGCGCGCCCGCCGCCGATCAGGCCGAGCGTGACCTTGGTCGTCGTCACTCGCCCGTCCTTGACCGCCTGCACCATGGCGGAGCCGCGCGCATAGGTGATCGCCGAAAGCGGCAGCACGATGCTGGTCTTGCGGCCGGTCTCGATCACGCCGCGCGCGAAGGAGCCGACGGCGACCGGTGGATTGCCGATCAGCGCGATGCGCAGGCGGCCGAGTCGGGACGCCTTGTCGACCTCGGGCGAGATCAGCCGGATCGTGCCTTCGAGCGGCTTGTCGGAGCCGGCCGGCGTGACCGCGACCACCTGCCCGGCCTTGAGATTGGGCAGCTCGACCTCGGCGACATCGGCTTCCAGCTCGATCGCGCCATCGGCGATGATCTTGAACAGCGGCTCGGCCGCGGCCAGCGTCGCCATGGCGCCGAGCTTGGCGTTGCGGCGGCTGACGATGCCGGCCTTAGGCGCCTTGATCTCGGTGCGCGCCAGCCTGACCTCGATGTCACGCCCCTGCGCCTTCGACAGGGCAAGGTCCGCCTGCGCCATCGCCAGCGCCTGCTTGGCCGAGTTCAGCCGGGCCTGGCTTCCGCGAGCGACGGCGGCGCGCTGATCGAAGGTCTCCAGGCTGGCATTGCCGCTGTCGCGCAGCGCCTTGGTGCGGTCGAAGGCATTGTTGGCCTGAACGAGATTGGCCTCGGCCTCGACGATCTGCGCCTTGGCCTGGTCGATCGCGGCCTGCGCCTTGGCGGTCTGCGCCTCGTTCTGAGCACGTTGCACCTCGAGCGTGGTGCGCGACAGCCGCGCCAGCACCTGGCCGGCGGCGACGCGGTCGCCTTCCTCGGCAAGCAGCTCGGTGATGACGAAGCCGTCGACTTCGGGCGTCACCAGCACCTCGTCTCGCGCGATCATCGAGCCGGAGACGACGACACTCTGCACGATCTCGGCGCGCTTGGCGTTCGTGACCGTGATGGCCGGCCCCGTGGAGGGCTGCTGGGAGGTCGCGGCGGAGGCAGGAGCCTGAGCGAATGCCGTCGCAGGCGCGCCGGCGAGGGCGACGAGCGGCAGCAGGATCAAGGGTCTGGTCGAGAAGGGCATGGTCGGTCTTCTTATGGGTTTTGACCGCCGGCGGGCGGCAGCAGCATGATCTGCGCCAGCTGGCGCATCGTCGTGAACAGCGTGACGGCAGCAGCCGCCACGTCGAAATTCGGGTCCATGGCGCGCCGACACATGAAGCCGTCCGCCATCATCGACATCGCCTGCAGGAAGCGGACATCGTCGAGATTGGGAGGCAGCTCGCCGCTGGCCATGGCCGTCCTGATCGCTTCGGCAAGGCCTCCCGTGACCGTGCTGTCGATGTCCGCGCACATGCGGGCCATCTCGGGATTGCGCGCCGCCTCGGCCCAGATCTGCAAGGCGATGATCGCCTTCTCGCGCGGCTCGTCGACGAGATGGCGACGGCCGAGCGCCTCGAGCTGGTCGAGCAGCGAACCGCCGCCGGGCTCGAGCGCCGCGAAATCCCCGGCAATCATCATCCGGTCGCGCTCGGACATGCCGGCGATGATCGCGTCCTTCGAGGAGAAGTAGCGGTAGAGATTGCCGGGGCTCATCCCGGCCTCCACCGCGACATCGTTCATCGTCGCAGCATGAAAGCCGGCACGCGCGAAGACGCGCTCGGCCGCATCAAGGATGCGGACATGGCGTTCCGAGAGACCGCGTTCGGCCGAGAAGGAGGAGACGATTTGCGACATGCGAGTTTGGAACAATGAGAATGAATGTTCATTCTCATGCCTCAGCCTGACTTCAAAGTCAATCGCCGTCAGCACTGAAGGTTGCATTGCCAGAGCTGTATTGACGAAAGATTGCACGGAGCATGCATGGCGCTGGCCTCCGCCATGCCGGCGATGGCGCATAATTTGCTTGCCGCAAGGGCCGGCAAACCGCATTTTAGGCGTCGTCCGGCATGGAGAATCCGGTCTCGGGAGCGCAATCGAACGCCGCGATGAACGATCTGTCCTATCGCTTCCCGACGCGTCGCCGGCTCCGCACCCGCCTCGACGGCCTGCCGCCGCGCAAACCGGTGCTGATCGTGCTGCATCAGGAGCATTCGACTCCCGGCCGCGTCGGCCGCCTGATCGCCGAGCGCGGCCATGCCCTCGACATCCGCAAGCCGCGGTTCGGCGACCCACTGCCGCAGACCATGCGGAACCATGCCGGCGCGGTTATCTTCGGCGGGCCGATGAGCGCCAACGACCCCGATGATTTCGTCAAGGCCGAGACCGACTGGATCGGCGTCTGCCTCAAGGAAGAGGCGCCCTTTCTCGGCCTTTGCCTGGGTGCGCAGATGCTCGCCCGCCATCTCGGCGCAAGCGTCTACACCCATGCGCAGGGCCGCGCCGAGATCGGCTATTACCCGCTCAGCCTGACTGATGCCGGCCGCGCCGAAGCCACCACAACCGGCTGCGTCTGGCCGGACACGGTCTATCAATGGCATCGCGAGGGTTTCGACTGCCCGACAGGCTCCGAATGCCTGGCGACCGGCGGCGACTTTCCGGTCCAGGCGATCCGCACCGGCCGCAACGCCTACGGCCTGCAGTTCCACCCCGAGGTGACGCTGGCGATGATGTGCCGCTGGTCGGTGCGCGCCCATGAGCGCACGCTGATGCCGGGCGCCCAATTGCGCCACCAGCATCTCGAAGGCTGGTACCAGTACGATCCGGCCGTGCGCACCTGGCTCGACGGCTTCCTCGACCATTGGCTGAAAGCGCCGGCCGAGCAGGATTCCATCGCGTGACTCGCACTGTCGTCGTCATCGGCGCCGGCATGGTCGGCGTCTCCTGCGCGCTCGCCTTGCAGAAGCGCGGCCTCGCGGTCACGCTGATCGACCGGCGCGAACCCGGGCGCGAGACCTCCTACGGCAATGCCGGTGTGATCAGCCGCTCGTCGATCATGCCGCTCAACAATCCCGGCCTGTGGAAGAACCTGCCGAAATATCTCGGCAACCGGCACGCGGCGGTGCGCTACCGGCTCGGCCATCTCCTCGCCAATCCCGGCTGGATTCTCGGATTCCTCAACGAGGCCAAGCCGGAGCGGCTCGCTCCGCGGGTCATGGCGCTGGAGAGCCTGATCGCTCCCTCCCTGCCCCTGCACAAGCGGCTGATGACCGAGGCCGGCATCGCCTGGCGCCTTCGCGACACCGGCTTCCTCGAACTCTGGCGCAGCGAGGCCGGGCGGTCCGCCGCCGAGGCGCGCCGGACTTTCCTCGAGGATCACGACGTCCGCGTCGAGGCGCTCGACCGTCAGGCGCTGTCGGCGCTGGAGCCGAGCCTGAACCCGATCTTCTCGGCGGCGCTGCATCACAAGGACAGCGCCTCGGTCGACTGGCCGGGCGCCGTGGTCGAGGCCTACGCTGCCCTGTTTGCCGCCCGCGGCGGCACGATTCTGCGCGATGAAGTCACCTCGTTGTCCAAGCAGGGCGAGGGCTGGCGCGCGACCGCCAAGGGCGCCCAGCACGACGCCGATCTCGCGGTAGTCGCGCTCGGCCCATGGAGCGCCGACCTGCTCAAGCCGCTCGGCCTCAAGGTGCCGCTCAATGTCGAGCGTGGCTATCACCGCCACTACAAGCCGGCGCAGGGGTGCTTCCTCAACCGGCCGATCTACGATGTCGAGGCGTCCTACATGCTGGCGCCGATGGAGCTCGGCCTGCGCCTGACGAGCGGCGTCGAGCTCGCCCATCGCGACGCCCCCGACGACCACGCCCAGATCGAGCAGGTGCTGCCGCGGGCGCGCGAGGCCTTCCCGCTGACCGAGCCGGCGGAGGAGACGACCTGGCGCGGTTCGCGGCCGACCTTGCCGGATTCATTGCCGATGATCGGTGAGGCGCCGCGCAATCCCGGCCTCTGGCTCGCCTTCGGCAACCAGCATATCGGCTTCTCGACCGGACCCGTGACGGGCGAGATCCTGGCCGCCATGGTCAGCGGCGAAACGCCCGTCGCCGATCCGGCGCCGTTCAGACCGGAGCGCTATCTCTAGAGCACGTCATGCTCGGGCTTGCCCCGAGCATCTCCGGCCGGATGAGGCTCCCATCAGCGCCTTCACGTCATGAGATTCCCGGGTCTGCGCTTCGCTCCGCCCGAGAATGACGCCCTGCCGAACGCAAGCGCAGCCAGCCGCGTCAGGCGGCCGCGCTCGCGGATTTGCGCCCCTCAGACCTGCCTTGCCACCATCATCTTCTTCACTTCCGCGATCGCCTTGGCCGGGTTGAGGCCCTTCGGGCAGGCGTTGGCGCAGTTCATGATGGTGTGGCAGCGATAGAGCCGGAACGGATCCTCGAGATCGTCAAGGCGCTCGCCGGTGGCCTCGTCGCGGCTGTCGATCAGCCAGCGATAGGCCTGCAGCAGCGCGGCAGGACCGAGATAGCGATCACCATTCCACCAATAGCTCGGGCACGAGGTCGAGCAGCAGGCGCAGAGGATGCACTCATAGAGACCGTCGAGCTTCTCGCGGTCGTCCTTGGCCTGCTTCCATTCCTTTTCGGGCGCCGGCGTCGTGGTCTTGAGCCAGGGCTCGATCGAGGCGTGCTGGGCGTAGAAGCGGGTCAGGTCCGGCACGAGGTCCTTGACCACCGGCATATGCGGCAGCGGGTAGATCGCGACCTTGCCCTTGCCGCCGCATTCGTCGATGCCGGTGGTGCAGGCGAGCCCGTTCTTGCCGTCCATGTTCATGGCGCAGGAACCGCAGATGCCCTCGCGGCAGGAACGCCGGAAGGTCAGCGTCGGGTCGACCTTGTTCTTGATCCAGATCAGCGCGTCGAGGACCATCGGCCCGCAATCGTCGCGGTCGACATAATAGGTGTCGGTGCGCGGATTGGCGGTGTCGTCCGGGTTCCAGCGATAGATCTTGAACTCGGTGACCTTCTTGGCACCGGCCGGCTTCGGCCAGGCCTTGCCCTCGGTCAGGCGGGAGTTCTGCGGGAGATTGAATTCGGCCATCGGTCAGATCGTCCTCAGTACACCCGCGCCTTCGGCTTGATGTATTCGATGTCGTTCGAGAGCGTGTAGGTGTGCACCGGACGGTCATCGAGCGTGACGGTACGCTTCTCGTCGTCGATCCAGGCGAGCGTGTGCTTCATCCAGTCCTTGTCGTCGCGGTTCGGATAGTCCTCGCGGGCATGGGCGCCGCGGCTCTCCGGACGCTGCAGCGCCGAGTCCATGGTGACCACCGCCTGGGTGATCAGGTTCTCGAACTCCAGCGTCTCGATCAGGTCGGAGTTCCAGATCAGCGAGCGATCGGTGGTGCCGATGTCGGTGATGCCGGCCCAGACCTCGTGGATCGCCTTGTGGCCGGCCTCGAGCGTCTCGCCGGTGCGATAGACGGCGCAATCGGACTGCATGGTCCGCTGCATCTTGTCGCGCAGCACCGCGGTCGGCGTGCCGCCCTTGGCATGGCGGTACTTGTCGAGGCGGGTGAGCGAGAGATCGGCCGAGTTCGCCGGCAGCTCCGGCTGCTTCTCGCCGGCCTTGACGGTCTCGGCGCAGCGCAGGCCGGCCGCCCGGCCGAAGACGACGAGGTCGATCAGCGAGTTCGAGCCGAGGCGGTTGGCGCCGTGGACGGAGACGCAAGCGGCCTCGCCGATCGCCATCAGGCCGGGCACGACCCGGTCCGGATCGCCGTCGACCTTGGTCAGTACCTCGCCGTGGAAGTTCGTGGGGATGCCGCCCATGTTGTAGTGCACGGTCGGGATCACCGGGATCGGCTCGCGGGTGACGTCGACGCCGGCGAAGATCTTGGCGCTCTCCGAGATGCCGGGCAGGCGCTCGTGCAGGATCTTCGGGTCGAGATGGTCGAGATGCAGGTAGATGTGATCCTTGTCCTTGCCGACGCCGCGGCCGGCCCGGATCTCCATCGTCATCGAGCGTGAGACGACGTCGCGCGAAGCTAGGTCCTTGGCGCTGGGGGCATAGCGCTCCATGAAGCGCTCGCCCTCCGAATTGGTGAGATAGCCGCCCTCGCCGCGCGCGCCCTCGGTGATCAGGCAGCCCGAGCCGTAGATGCCGGTCGGGTGGAACTGCACGAACTCCATGTCCTGCATCGGCAGGCCGGCGCGCAGCACCATGCCGCCGCCGTCGCCGGTGCAGGTATGGGCCGAGGTCGCCGAGAAATAGGCGCGGCCATAGCCGCCGGTCGCCAGGATCGTCTGCTGGGCCCGGAAGCGATGCAGCGTGCCGTCATCGAGCTTGAGCGCGATCACGCCGCGGCAATGGCCGTCCTCGTCCATGATCAGGTCGATGGCGAAGTACTCGATGAAGAACTCGGTGTTGTAGCGCAGCGCCTGGCCGTAGAGCGTGTGCAGCATGGCGTGGCCGGTGCGGTCGGCTGCGGCGCAGGTGCGCTGGGCCGGCGGGCCGTTGCCGAAATCGGTGGTCATGCCGCCGAAGGGGCGCTGGTAGATCTTGCCGCTCTCGGTACGCGAGAACGGCACGCCCCAATGCTCGAGCTCGTAGACGGCGGCCGGCGCGTTGCGCACGAGATATTCGATGGCGTCCTGGTCGCCGAGCCAGTCCGACCCCTTGACGGTGTCGTACATGTGCCACTGCCAGGTGTCCTTGCCCATATTGCCGAGCGAGGCGGCGACGCCGCCCTGGGCCGCGACGGTGTGCGAGCGGGTCGGGAAGACCTTGGAGATGCAGGCGGTGCGCAGGCCGGCCTGCGAGCAGCCGACGGTAGCGCGCAGACCGGCGCCGCCGGCACCGACGACGACGACGTCGAAGGTGTGGTCGGTGATGGCGTAGGCCTGGCCGGTATAGGCCGGGACGGGGCGGGCGCGGGTGATCGCCATGATCAGCCTCCGAACGAGATCTTCAGGAGCGCGAAGGCGCAGGCGGCGCCGACGGCGATCGCAAAGAAGGTGTTGGCCATCACGGCGAGGATCTTCAGCCCCTCGTGATGGATGTAGTCCTCGATGACGACCTGCATGCCGAGGCGCATGTGGACGGCGCCGGAGACCACGAAGAGCAGCATCAGGATCGCGACATGCGGCTTGGCCAGCGTCGCGATGGCGGCGCCATAGGGCTTGCCGATCAGCGAGAGCACGACGCAGAGGAAGCCGATCGTCAGGATGACGTTGGCGACGGCAGTGACGCGCTGCAGCCAGAAATGACCGGTACCGGACTTGGCGGAGCCGAGGCCGCGGACGCGGCCGAGCGGGGTGCGCATCGAGGAGTTGGAGAGCATCGGCTTGGTTCCTCAGCGCGTCAGGGCGATGATCCAGACCAGCACGGTGAGCGCGCCGGAGACGACGACACTGTACTTGGCCAGGTTCGTGCGGGTCTGCGGGTCGAAGCCGAGGCCGAGGTCCCAGACGAAGTGGCGGAGACCACCGACCATGTGATGCAGCAGCACGAAGGTGTAGCCGAACAGCACGAGCCGGCCGAGGAAGGAGCCGGCGATCCACTGCGCGGTCTCGTAGGCGGCCGGGCCGGAAGCAGCAGCGATGAGCCAGAGCGCGATCAGCAGCGTGCCACCATAGAGTGCCGAGCCGGTGGCGCGGTGGGCGATCGACATCGCCATGGTCCAGGACCAGCGATAGATCTGCAGATGCGGTGAAAGCGGGCGCGCCGCCGGTCTGGACTCGGCCAAGTCTTGAACTCCCGACCCTTCAAGCTCACGAAGCGAAGATCGCTTGGTATCGTTCTAGAGTGAATGGCTCTCTAACGAAACCACGCCCTTGCCGCAATGCGGTATGCATTTGTGTGATTACAGAAATCGAAATCTGTAACTTTCGGAGTTGCGGCTTGCCCTGGATAGCTTCCGGAGCGTCAGCGCGGCAGCAGGGCCCAATAGTCGAAATCGAGGATCACGCCGTCGGCATACTGGTCGGCGTGCTTCAGCGGATGCTCGTTGCACGGCAGATTCTTGGTCGCGACGAGGCGAAGCCTGAGCGCGCCGACATCCTCACGCCCCGGTAGCTCGGCCGCCTCCAGCACCTCGCTCCAGGCGAAAACCGTGTCCCCGGCGAACAACGGCGAAACATGGCGGCCGGCATTGATCGCGGCGATGTGAAAGGCGTTGCCGAGACCGTTGAAGGAGAGCGCCCGCGCCAGGCTGATGACATGCCCGCCATAGATCAGGCGCTTGCCGAAGCGGGTCTCGCGCGCGCCATAGGCGTCGAAATGCACCTTGGCGGTGTTCTGGTAGAGCCGGGTGGCGATCTGGTGCTCGGCCTCCTCGACGGTCATGCCGTCGACATGATCGATGCGCTCGCCCGCCCGGTAGTCGCCCCAGCGGAAGGGCGAGCCGGCGAGCCCGTCGTCATAGGCGGCGGGATGCAACGACGGACAGCCCTCGCCCAGCGCTTCCGGCGCGACGCTCTTGGGCAATTCCGGCACCTGCTCGAATTCCGCCGGCGTGCCGGGCCGACGCTTGCGCACCAGCACCCAGCGGGCATAGCTCAGCACGATCTCATTATGCTGGTTGCGGCCGATCGAGCGGACATAGACGATCCCGGCGTCGCCGCCCGAGGTCTGCTTCAGCCCGATCACCTCCGAGGTGGTCGAGAGCGTGTCGCCGGGGAAGACCGGCTTGAGGAAGCGGCCATCGGCATAGCCGAGATTGGCGACGGCATTGAGCGAGATGTCCGGCACCGTCTTGCCGAAGACGATGTGAAAGACCAGGAGGTCGTCGACCGGCGCCGCGGCATAGCCGATCGCCTTGGCGAAGGCGTCGGAAGATTGAACCGCAAAGCGCGGTCCGTAGAGCGCCGTGTAGAGCGAGACGTCGCCGGCCGTCACCGTGCGCGGCGTCGCGTGGACGATCGTCTCGCCGAGTCGGAAATCCTCGAAGAAGCGGCCGGTGTTGGTCTTGCTGGTGATCTCGGACATCGGCTCGGCTCTCGCGGCGGGCCGCCATTGTGCGCTGCGGCGCGGCCCGTCGTAAAGCCGAAGTCGAAGGCTAGCGGAAGTCGCGCGGCCTCAGGCCGGCATGGAACCAGGTGATCATCGAATAGATGTCGTAGACCGGCAGCCCCGTCGCTGCCTGGACGGCAGCCGCATAGGGCGGCATGTTGGTGCATTCGAGCACGATGGCGCCGACCTCGGGATGCTCTGCGACCAATCGCAGAGCGGCTTCGACCACGTCCCGCTCGGCGAGGTCGATGTCCATCTCGTCCTTCTCCGCCTTGATCAGCACGCGGAAGAACTCGCGACCGCTCTCGGTGCCAGTCGCCGGTGTGTCGGCGGGGACGCCGACGGCCGCAAGATGCTGCGGCGTCAGCGTTGTCGCCGAGACGGTGACGAGGCCGACGCGCTTGCCGGGCGGCAAGGTCGCCTGCACCCAAGGCACTTGCATCAGCGATGACGTAGCGACGGGCACGCCGACCGCCGCCGCAAGTTCCTGCTGGAACAGCGAGAGGAAGCCGCAATTGGTGGTGATTGCCTCGGCCCCGTGCCGGACCAGCTCCTGCGCCGCCGCGACGAAGTCAGGGAGCAGGCCGGCCGCTCCCTTCAGCACCACCTTCTCCGGGCTCGCCCCGGAGACGACGCGGTAGAGCACCGGGAAGGGCCAGGTCGCGGCATTGCCCATGTCGCCGAAGATGCGCGGAAAGCGCGCCTCGAGCATCAGCACGCCGAGGGGCGCGCCGTAGAGCGCCTTGCCGCCCTTCGCGATGCCCCGTTTGCTCATGCGGTGATCTCGACCAGCTTCGTCAGGTCGACATTGGCCCCGCAGACGAGGACGCCGAGACGCTCGCCGGGCTGCGGCTTGTAGGAGCTAGCGATCAGCGCGCCGAGCGCCGCCGCGCCGCCGGGCTCGACCGCCAGGCGGAAATCACGCCAGAGCAGCGCTTGAGCCTCGGTGATCGCCGCATCCGGCACCAACGCGACATGGTCGACCGTACCTTCACAGACGTCATAGACCAGCTGTCCGACATTGCGGGCCCCGAGCGAATCGGCCGCGACCGAGGCGACGCTCACCGTCACCGGCCCCTTCGCCTCGAGGGCGGCCTGTAGCGCCCGCGAACCTTCCGGCTCGACGCCGACGACCTTGACGCTGGTGCCGGCGAACCAGGCGGCGATGCCCGCGATCAGCCCGCCGCCACCGACCGCGACCAGCACGGTGTCGAGATCGGGCTCCTGCTTGTGCCATTCGCGGCCGAGCGTGCCCTGGCCGGCGATGGTTTCCTTGGCCGAGAAGGGATGGATCTTGAGGGCGCCAGTCTCGGCCACGAACTTGTCGCAGGCAGCCTGAGCATCGTCATATTGCGCACCGCCGATGCGGACCTCGGCACCGAAGCGGCGGATCGCCTCGATCTTGGCGGCCGGCGAGATCTCCGGCACGAAGATCGTCGCCTTCACCCCGCGCTTGCCGGCGGCATAGGCGACGGCAGCGCCATGATTGCCGCCCGAGGCCGCGGCGACGCCGGCGGCCGGCACATCGAGCGAGAGCAGGTTGTTGAAGGCGCCGCGCGTCTTGAACGAGCCGGCATGCTGCAGGGATTCGAGCTTGAGCGAAACATCGGCGCGCGAGCCGAAAGCGCCGGTGCCGAGCCGCATCACCGGGGTGGTGCGGGCATGGCCGGCAATGCGGTCGGCCGCGGCCTCGATCATCGAGCGCGGCACAGGCTTGTCTGTCATGGCTGGATCCTGGACGAGGGAGCGATCCGTGACATAGGTCCAGATCGCGATAGGTAGACCGTGGCTATCGCGTCCCGGCGGATCGGGGAAGGGCTTCCCGCGCCCGACGGCAATGTGCCGGACGACGACCAGCGCCGCCAGCGCGTCGAGCGCATCGTCGGCGGCGGCGCCGCGCGGCGGCCCGGCATGGACGATTGCCTCCGGCAGCCCTGCAGCCAGCAGCAAAGCGCGCCGCTCGGCCATTCCCGCAGGATTGACCGCTCCCTTGATCTTCTTCGGATGCAGCAGCGGCGCGCCCCGCATGGTGGCGAAGGCGAGTTCGGGATGGGTCTCGAAGATGCGCTCACGCCAGACGGGTTCGGTCCGCAGTAGCGCGTCGATCTCGCGGATGCGGGGGAAGAGATGAAAGCCCTGCTTCGAGACCATGCGCGGCGGCCCTGAGGTCGCCAGTGCCAACCGGCAGGCCTCGGAATAGTCGGCTGCATGGACCGCGCTGCGCGAGGGGATCGAGAACACCGAGGATTGCCGCTCGCCGAGCAGTGACCGCACCGCCTGCTCCGGACCTCGTCCAGATCCGACGATCCGATCCGGCAGGCCGATCGGCATGTCCACGGCGATCAGCTCCGGCACAGGCGGGCCGGCGAGCAGGTCGTTCCAGTGCGGGAACACGCGGAAGAAGGGCGCTTCCCGCCCCTCGAGATCGGTGAAGGCCGCGATCCAACCCGCCTTGCAGCCATCGACACCCGCAATCCAGCCCATCACAGCCTGTCATCCGTCTTTCGCAGAACTGACATTGCATTGCGGCGCAGCTTAGTGTGCACTGCAGCGAACCCGGCGACCCTCAATCCGGAGAGACAATATGACCGACATCCGTCCGCGCCGCAGCGTCCTCTATATGCCGGGCTCCAATGCCCGCGCGCTCGAAAAGGCCCGCGAGATCGCTGCCGACGCCCTGATCCTCGATCTCGAGGACGCGGTCGCTCCCGATGCCAAGGCGCTGGCGCGCGAACAGGTCTGCGCCGCGGTCAAGGCCGGAGGCTATGGCCGGCGCGAGCTCGTCATCCGCACCAACGGCATCGACACGCCCTGGTTCGACGCCGATCTCGCCGCCGCGGCCGAGGCGGGCCCCGACGCGATCCTGATCCCCAAGGTCTCCTCGCCCGAGACGCTGGTCGAGATCGGCCATCGCCTGACCGGGCTCTGGGCCAAGCCGGAGACGCGGGTCTGGGCGATGATCGAGACGCCGCTCGCCATCCTCGATTGCGAGAAGATCGCCCGCGCCGCCCGCGATCCCTCGACCCGCCTCGCCTGCTTCATCCTCGGCACCAACGATCTCGCCAAGGAAACCCGCGCCCGCTTCGTGCCGGGCCGCGCGCCGATGCTACCCTGGCTGACGACGGCGATCCTTGCCGCCCGCGCCCATGGCATCGATGTGGTCGACGGCGTCTACAACGACCTCAAGGACGAGGCCGGCTTCCTGGCCGAATGCGAGCAGGCCCGCGACCTCGGCTTCGATGGCAAGACCCTGATCCATCCGAACCAGGTCGCGCTCGCGAACACGGCTTTCGCGCCGGAGGAGAGCGAGCTCGCCCGCGCCCGGGCCATCATCTCGGCTTTCGCCGAGCCGGCGAACGCCGACAAGGGCGCGATCCAGCTCGACGGGCGCATGGTCGAGCGCCTGCACGCCGAGATGGCCAAGCGCGTGGTGGCGCTCGCCGAGGCGATCGCGGCCTGAGGTTGCCTTCACGACCTGTCGTTCCACGGGCGTAGCGGGTGGCTTCGCTTTGCCGGCCATGACGTGGTAGCGGGAGGGGTCATGGCCTCTTCCCTCCCCTACCGTCCCAATGTCGGCATCGCCCTGTTCAACGCCGAGGGCTACGTCTTCGCCGGCCGCTCGCGCAGTGCCGGGCCCGAGATCGTCCTGCCGGGCTTCGACTGGCAGATGCCGCAGGGCGGCATCGATGCGGATGAGGATATCGTCGCCGCCGCCAGCCGCGAGCTGGCCGAGGAGACCGGCGTGACCAGCACCGCTTTCCTCGCCGCCACACAGGACTGGTGGGCTTACGACTTCCCCGCCTATGCCGGCCCGCCGCACAGGCTGAGCGCCTTCCGCGGCCAGCGTCAGCGTTGGGTCGCGTTCCGTTTCACCGGCGACGAGACCGAGTTCGACATCAGCCGGCCGAATGGCGACGAGCCGGCGGAGTTCTCGGAATGGGCCTGGCTGCCGCTCGCCGAGATGCCGGAGCGCGTCGTGCCGTTCAAGCGGGCGGTCTACGAGCAGGTGGTCGCGGCCTTCGCCCGGTTCGCCGCCCCGGCGGCCTGACCGTCTCGCCGGACACAACGAAAAAGGGCCGCTTGCGCGGCCCTTGCATCGCGTCGCTCGTCGCGAGGTGGCCTCAGGCCGCCTTGCGCTGCTCGAACACGCCCTTGAATTCGCGCAGCTGCACGAGCTGGTCGTGCAGGCGCTTCTTCTCGGCCTCGTCATGCGAGCCGGCATGGCGGGTCTCGGCGGTCAGGATCTCCGCATCGAGGACGGCGTTGTCGACATCCTCGAGGAAGCGGGCCTGCTCGGCCAGGATGGTGAGGCTCGTCGCGTTGACCTCGGCGAGGCCGCCCGAAACGAAGAATTCCTTGCCGTTGCTGGTGTCGGTCTGGACCAGGACGATGCCGGGCTTGAGCACGGCGACGACCGGGGCATGACCGGCAAGCACGGTCATCTCGCCCTCGACCGACGGCACGATGACGCTGACGGCTTCGCCCGAAAACAGGATGCGCTCCGGCGAGACGAGTTCGAACTTGAAGGTGGCCATCGTAAAATCTCTCCAGGCTCGTCATGGTCGGGCCTGACCCGACCATCTCTGAAACCAGTGTCTTCCCGTCCAGAGATTCCCGGGGCAAGCCCGGGAATGACGCGTATCACGCCTCCCGGCCGGCTGACGCCGGCCGGAACGGCCCGTGAAACTTACGCCGCCTCGGCAGCCAGGCGCTGGGCCTTCTCGATCGCTTCCTCGATCGAGCCAACCATGTAGAAGGCGGCTTCCGGCAGGTGATCGTACTTGCCTTCGACCAGACCCTTGAAGCCCTTGATCGTGTCCTCAAGCGCAACGAGCTTGCCCGGCGAGCCGGTGAAGACTTCGGCGACGAAGAAGGGCTGCGACAGGAAGCGCTCGATCTTGCGGGCGCGGGCGACGGCCAGCTTGTCCTCTTCCGAAAGCTCGTCCATGCCCAGGATCGCGATGATGTCCTGCAGGGCCTTGTAGCGCTGGAGGATCTGCTGGACCTGGCGGGCGACGCCGTAGTGCTCGTCACCGACGATGGCGGCCGAGAGCATGCGCGAGGTCGAGTCGAGCGGGTCGACCGCCGGGTAGATGCCCTTTTCCGCGATCGAACGCGAGAGCACGGTGGTGGCGTCCAAGTGCGCGAACGAGGTCGCCGGCGCCGGGTCGGTCAGGTCGTCCGCCGGCACGTAGATCGCCTGCACCGAGGTGATCGAGCCCTTGTTGGTGGTGGTGATCCGCTCCTGCAGGTTACCCATGTCCGTGGCGAGCGTCGGCTGATAGCCGACCGCCGACGGGATGCGGCCGAGCAGCGCCGACACTTCCGAGCCGGCCTGGGTGAAGCGGAAGATGTTGTCGACGAAGAACAGCACGTCCTGGCCGCGGTCGCGGAAGTCCTCGGCGACGGTCAGGCCGGACAGGGCGACGCGCATGCGGGCGCCCGGGGGCTCGTTCATCTGGCCATAGACGAGAGCGCACTTGGAGCCTTCGCCGCCGCCCTTCTTGTTCACGCCCGACTCGATCATCTCGTGATAGAGGTCGTTGCCCTCGCGGGTGCGCTCGCCGACGCCGGCGAACACCGAATAACCACCGTGGGCCTTCGCGACGTTGTTGATCAGCTCCATGATCAGCACGGTCTTGCCGACGCCGGCGCCGCCGAACAGGCCGATCTTGCCGCCCTTGGCGTAGGGAGCCAAGAGGTCGACGACCTTGATGCCGGTGACCAGGATCTGCGCGTCCGTGGCCTGCTCGGCATAGGACGGAGCCGGCTGGTGAATGCCGCGGGTGTTGGTGGTCTTGATCGGGCCGGCTTCGTCGACCGGCTCGCCGATGACGTTCATGATGCGGCCGAGGCATTCGTCGCCGACCGGAACCGAGATCGGCGCGCCGGTGTCGGTGACCTCCTGGCCGCGGACCAGACCTTCGGTCGAGTCCATGGCGATGGTGCGGACGGTGTTCTCGCCGAGGTGCTGAGCGACCTCGAGGACGAGGCGGTTGCCGAGGTTCGTGGTCTCGAGCGCGTTCAGAATCTCCGGCAGGGTGCCGTCGAACTGCACGTCGACGACGGCACCGATGACCTGCGAAACGCGGCCGGTGCCGGTGTTGGCGGGCTTGTCGGTCTTGGTCTTGGTAGCGGCTTTGGCCATGGTTCGAACCTCGGATGCAAGCGTGTCGGGGGGCCGGCACGCCGGCCTGAATTTAGGCGGTTAGAGCGCTTCCGCGCCGGAGATGATCTCGATCAGTTCCTTGGTGATCATCGCCTGACGCGAGCGGTTGTAGATCGTCGTCTGCTTCTTGATCATCTCGCCGGCATTGCGCGTCGCGGAGTCCATGGCGGACATGCGCGCGCCCTGCTCGGAGGCGGCGTTCTCGAGCAGCGCCCGCAGCACCTGAACCGTCAGGTTGCGCGGCAGAAGCGTCTCGAGGATCTCGCTCTCCTCCGGCTCGTAGTCGTAGACCGCATCGGTCGTCTTGGCGCCGGCCGGAATCTCGGCCGGGATGATCTGCTGCGCCGTCGGGATCTGCGAGATCACCGACTTGAACTTCGAGAAGAACAGCGTCGCGACATCGAACTCGCCATTGGCGAAGCGCGTCAGGATATTCTGCGCGATCGTCTCGGCATTGGCGAAGCCGAGCTGCTTGAAGGCGCGCAGGTCGACGAGCTCGATGATATCCGCGGCGAACTGCCGGCGCAGGATGTCATAGCCCTTCTTGCCGACGCAGATGATCTTGACCGTCTTGCCTTCGGCCTTGAGCGCGTTCGCCTTGTCGCGGGCGAGACGGGCGATCGAGGAATTGAAGGCGCCGCACAGGCCGCGCTCGGCCGTGCAGACGACCAGCAGCTGGACCTTGTCCGAGCCCGTGCCGGCGATCAGGCGCGGCGCGCTGCCATTGGCGAGGCCGCCGGCGAGGTTGGCCAGCACCGCTTCCATGCGCTCGGCATAGGGGCGGGCCGCCTCGGCCGCGGTCTGCGCGCGGCGCAGCTTCGCCGCCGCGACCATCTGCATGGCCTTGGTGATCTTCTGCGTCGCCTTCACCGAGGCGATGCGGTTGCGTAGGTCCTTAAGGGACGGCATCCGGTCTTGATCCCCTATCCGTCACTGCAGGAAGCAGCGACGAAGCATCCAGAACTGGTGCGCAGCGGGGCTGGATTGCCTCGCTGCGCTCGCAATGATCAGGCGAAGGACTTGGCGTAGCCCTCGACGATCCCCTTCAGCTTCGCGGCGTTCGCGTCCGAAAGGTCCTTCGAGGAGCCGATCTCGTTCAGCAGGTCGGTGTGCTTGCCGCGGACGAGCGAGAGCAGCCCGTCCTCGAAAGCGCGCACCTTGTTGACCGGCAGCGGGTCGAGATAGCCGTTGACGCCGGCATAGATCACCACGACCTGCTCTTCCATCTTCAGCGGCGAGAACTGCGGCTGCTTCAGGAGCTCGGTCAGGCGGGCGCCGCGGTTGAGCAGGCGCTGCGTGACCGCGTCGAGGTCCGAGCCGAACTGGGCGAAGGCGGCCATCTCGCGATACTGGGCGAGCTCGCCCTTGATCTTGCCCGCAACCTTCTTGGTCGCCTTGGTCTGGGCCGAGGAGCCGACACGCGAGACCGAGAGGCCGACGTTCACCGCCGGGCGGATGCCCTGGTAGAACAGGTCGGTCTCGAGGAAGATCTGGCCGTCGGTGATCGAGATCACGTTGGTCGGGATGTAGGCCGAGACGTCATTGGCCTGGGTCTCGATGACCGGCAGCGCCGTCAGCGAGCCGTTGCCGGCGGCGTCACCCATCTTGGCGGCGCGCTCGAGCAGGCGGGAGTGGAGATAGAACACGTCGCCGGGATAGGCCTCGCGGCCCGGCGGGCGGCGCAGCAGCAGCGACATCTGGCGATAGGCGACGGCCTGCTTGGAGAGGTCGTCATAGATGATGACGGCGTGCATGCCGTTGTCGCGGAAATACTCGCCCATCGAGCAGCCGGCGAACGGCGCCAGGAACTGCATCGGGGCCGGATCGGAGGCGGTGGCCGCCACGACGATGGAATACTCCATCGCGCCGCGCTCCTCGAGCACCTTCACCAGCTGGGCGACGGTCGAACGCTTCTGGCCGACGGCGACGTAGACGCAGTAGAGCTTCTGGCTCTCCGGGGCGCCTTCGACGTTGAGCGGCTTCTGGTTCAGGATCGCGTCGAGCGCCACGGCGGTCTTGCCGGTCTGGCGGTCGCCGATGATCAGCTCGCGCTGGCCGCGGCCGATCGGGATCAGGGCGTCGATCGCCTTGAGGCCGGTCGCCATCGGCTCGTGCACCGACTTGCGCGGAATGATGCCGGGGGCCTTGACGTCGACGCGGGCGCGCTGGGCCGCCTTGATCGGGCCCTTGCCGTCGATCGGGTTGCCGAGAGCGTCGACGACGCGGCCGAGCAGCTCCTTGCCGACGGGAACGTCGACGATGGCGCCGGTGCGCTTGACGGTCTGGCCTTCCTTGATCTCGCGGTCGGAGCCGAAGATGACGACGCCGACATTGTCGCTCTCGAGGTTGAGGGCCATGCCGCGCACGCCCGTCTCGAATTCGACCATCTCACCGGCCTGGACCTTGTCGAGGCCGTAGACGCGGGCGATGCCGTCACCGACGGAAAGAACCTGACCGACCTCGGTGACCGAGGCTTCCGAGCCGAAGTTCGAGATCTGCGACTTCAGGATAGCGGAGATTTCAGCGGCGCGGATGTCCATCAGCCGACCTCTTTCATGGCAAGACGAATAGAATTGAGCTTGGTTTTCAGGGACGCATCGACCATGCGCGAGCCCATCTTGACGACGAGACCGCCGATGATGGCCGGGTCGACCTTGAGCGAAACGTCGACATCCTTGCCCGCGACCTCCCTGAGGGCGGCGGTGATGTCCTTGAGCTGAGCCGCGGACGGCTCCTCGGCGAGCGTGACCTCGGCGCTGACGACGCCCTTGGCCTCTGCGACCTTGGCGCGGAAGGCGCGGATCATGCCCGGCAGCGCGAACAGGCGGCGCTTGCTGGCGACGAAGCCGATGAAGTTGGCAGCCAGTCCGGTGATGCCGGCCTTGGCGGTGAGCGCGGTGATGGCGGAGACCTGGTCCTGCGCCGAGAAAGCCGGGCTCCCGATCAGGCGCTTGAGATCGTCGCTCTCGGCGATCATCGCCGCGAAGCCGTCGAGGTCCTTGGCGACGCCATCGACCGTCTTGGCCTCGCTGGCCAGTTCGAACAGAGCCGTCGCGTAACGCTCGGCCACGCCCGAGACTGGGGACTGTTCCTGCGATCCGCCCTCGGCCACGCTCTCGCTCTCTCTTCCAGGGGACCGCTCCGGCGACCTTCTGACGAAGGTGGAGTGCACGGCCCCGACGCTGCGATGATCAAGCGCACGACAAACCTGTTCCAGGGCTTGCGGCGCTTGGATTGCGGCGGTGCGATAGCATGGGGTTTCGGGGGGCGCAACCGACGAAATACCCGCTTCCCATGCTTTGGATGCGGTCGAAAGAAGCAGAGGGCGCAGGCCCCGCGGGCAGGACCACCTCCGCGACCTTGCGGGCAGCCGCCGGGGAAACTCCACGGATCGATACGGAGCCACCGGATCGCTGGTGACCTCCTTGCCTACTGCTCGCCGTAACGCCCTCGCCGACCGCCCGTTTAGCGATTGACGATCGCCCCGACCTTACCGAAGGATAAGTTCAGCCCCCGGCACTGGAGAGGCCTGCATGTTACGAACGCTGATTAGTGCAGCAAGCTTGCTCTGGATAGGCACCTCCCCCTCAGTCGCGCAGCTGCAGAAAGAAAATTGCCAAACACAAGGCTTCAACTTCCAATTATACGAGAATAGCAAAGTTGATTATGAGTCATATATGGATCAAAATGGCTGCCGCTATACATTTACATCAAGCGGATACGACATGACCCCTCGAGTCATCGAGAAATCTGTTGTCATGAAATCTCCCCAGAACGGCACATTAACACAGGATGGAGCATTTTCTTTCTTTTATAAACCCAAACCCGACTTCAAAGGGAAGGACAATTTTGTAATTTACGTTTGCGGCACGCATCGAAATAGCGCCGCTTGCGCCAGGCTGAATTATAACGCGACCATCAGGTAACCGGCCGCCGGATATGGTTTGCTGGCGAGAGCAACGAGGCAACAGAACCTCATGCGGAGATGCAGCAGCATGCTGAGATCGGCTCTCCTCGTGATAGGCCCGCTGCTCGCGAGCACGACCGCCTCGCTGGCGACCGCGAACTGCCAAACCCAAGGGCCGCCTTTCCGTGTCGAACAGAGCGACCGGGCCACTTATCGATCGACCATGAACGCCGACGGCTGCCGTTATGTCTATGCCCGCTTCCAGCAGGCCGTCGTCATGAAGCAGCCCGAGAACGGGACGCTCTCGCAGATCGGCGAATTCTCGTTCCTGTACAAGCCGAAGCCAGGCTTCAAAGGGCAGGACAGCTACGTGATCTATATCTGCGCGATCAATTATCGCGGCTCGGGCTGCTCCAGGCTCACCTACGAGGCGATCGTCCAATAGGCTCCCTCGTTCACAAAAAGCTCTGCGGATCGACATCGACTGCGACCCTGACCGAGCCTTTCGGCCGCGGGGCGCGCTTGAGCCACGCCCGGAGATAGTCCTGCAAATTGATCTCGCGCGCGGTCCTGACGATCAGCCGCATGCGGTGGCGCCCGCGCAGGATGGCGAGCGGCGCCTCGGCCGGGCCGAGCACGGCGACGCCGGCCGGCGCCTCGGCGCAACGCGCCAGCGCCCGCGCATGGGTCTCGGCCTCTCCTTGCGAATTCGCCGAAACGATCAGTCCCGCGAGCCGGCCGAAGGGCGGCAGGCCGGCAGCCTCGCGCGCCGCCGTCTCGGCGGCATAGAAGCGCTCGGGATCGCCGGAGATCAGCGCCTTCAGAACGGGGTGATTGGGGTCATGCGTCTGCAGCAGCGCCCGCCCCGGCTTCTCGCCGCGCCCGGCCCGGCCGGTGACCTGCCTGAGCACCTGGAAGGTGCGCTCGGCCGCGCGCGGATCGCCCGAGGTCAGCCCGAGATCGGCGTCGATCACCCCGACCAGCGTCATCCCGGGGAAGTTGTGGCCCTTGGCCACGAGCTGCGTGCCGATGACGATGTCGAATTCGCCCTCGGCCACCGCCATCAATTCCTGCTTGAGGCGCTCGGTCCCTCCCGGAAAATCGCTCGACAGCACGATCGAACGGGCCTGCGGAAACAGGGTCGCGACCTCCTCGGCGAGGCGCTCCACGCCGGGCCCGCAGGCGACGAGGCTCTCCGGCTGGTGGCAGGCCGGGCATTCATGCGGCCGGCGCTCGACATGGCCGCAATGATGGCAGACCAGCGCGCGCCGGAAGCGATGGTCGACCAGCCAGGCCGAGCAGTTCGGGCACTGGAAGCGATGGCCGCAGTCGCGGCAGAGCGTCAGCGGCGCATAGCCACGCCGGTTGAGGAAGAGCAGCGACTGCTCCTTCGCCTCGAGATTGGCCTCGACCGCCTTGATCAGCCCCGTCGAGAGCCAGCGCCCCCGCTCCGGCTTGTCCTTGCGCAGGTCGACCAGGCCGAGCGTCGGCAGCTCGCGCCCGCCATAGCGCTCCGGCAGCTTAAGATGGACGTAGCGGCCGCGCTCGGCGTTGACGCGGGTTTCGAGCGAGGGCGTCGCCGAGGCGAGGATCACGGGCGCGTTCTCGATGCGCCCGCGCACCACCGCCATGTCGCGGGCATGATAGGCGACGCCGTCCTCCTGCTTGTAGGCGGCCTCGTGCTCCTCGTCGATGACGATCAGGCCGAGATCCCGGTATGGCAGGAACAGCGCCGAGCGCGCGCCCGCCACCACCAGCGCCTCGCCCCTGGCGATCGCCGCCTGCAGCCGCTCGCGCCGACGCCCGCTCACGCCTGAATGCCACAGGCCGGGTCGCACCCCGAAGCGCGCCTCGAAGCGGTCGATGAACTGCGCGGTCAGCGCGATCTCCGGCATCAGGATCACGCTCTGCCGGCCAAGCCGGATCGCCTCGGCAACGGCCTCGAAATAGACCTCGGTCTTGCCTGAGCCGGTGACGCCTTCGAGGAGCGCGACCTGCCAGGCCTGCTTGCGCACGAGCTCGGCCAGTGCATCGCCGACCGCGCGCTGGTCGTCGGAGAGCTGCGGCCGGGCGTGATCGGGATCGGGCCGTGCCGCGATCGCCTCCTGCGGCAGCGCCTCGACGCAGAACGTGCCGGCATCGACGAGGGAATCGATCACCGCCGTGCTGACCGAGGCCGCCTCGGCCAATGCCGACTTGCCGATCAGGAGCCCGCCCTCGGCGGCGGCGATGGCCCGAGCCCGGGCCGGCGTCATCCGCGCCGGCGGCGCGCCGACCAATCTCACCCCGAGCTTCGGCCGCTCCGGCGTATCGTCGGGCGGGCGGCGCAGAGCGAGCGCCAGCACCGACCCCTTGGCGGCGAGCGTATACCAGGCGACCCAGTCGACCAGCTTGCGCAGGGCCGAATCGAGCGGCGGCATGTCTAGCTTGGCCGCGACTTTCTTCAGATTGCCGCCACGGCCCGAGCCCGCCTCCCAGACGACGCCAACAGTCTCGCGCGGCCCGAGCGGCACCTGCACGACATCACCCGGCGCGAGCGTCAGCCCCGCCGGCACGGCATAGCTATAGGCCTGGTCGAGCCCGAGCGGGATCAGCACCTCGACCGTACCGCCGCCCTGCCCTTCGTCGAGCGCATCGTCCATGCGCCCGTCTCTAGCACTGATTCGGGATCATCGCCGGCAGCAGTCGCCGCCGGCTATTGTTTCACGCCGCCGCCGGCTGCCGCCGGCCGAAGGGCAGCGCCTTCCACAGCATCCCACCCCAGAGCAGCATGGTGAGCACGCCGAGCGTTCCGGCGATAGGCCGATCGAGGAAGCCGATGAAGGAGCCGTTTGCCTTGATCATCGAGCTCATGAAGTTCTGCTCCAGCATCTCGCCGAGCACGAGGCCGAGGATCAACGGCGCGACCGGGATGCCATGTTCCTCGAGCAGCCAGCCGAACAGACCCATCACCACCATCAGCACGACGCCGTAGAGCGAATTGGTCATGGCGAAGGAGCCGACCATGCAGAAGATCAGGATGATCGGCAGCAGGATGTTGCGCGGCACGCGCAGGATCTGCTTGGCCGACTTGATCGCGGCCCAGCCGAGCGGGAACATCAGCAGATTGGCGAGAATGAAGATGATGAAGACGGCGTAGATCAGCTCCGGCGTCTGCAGAAAGACGGTCGGGCCCGGATTCATGCCCTTCATGTAGAGCACGCCGATCACGATCGCAGTGATCGAATCGCCGGGAATGCCGAAGACCAGCGCCGGAATCCAGGCGCCGCCGAGCGCGGAATTATTGGCCGAGGTCGAATCGACGATGCCCTCGATATGGCCGGTGCCGAATTTCTCCGGCTCCTTCGACAGCTTCTTCGACACCGCATAGGAGACCCAGGCGGCGATATCGGCACCGGCGCCGGGCAGGGCACCGATCACCGTGCCGATCACCGAACCGCGGATGAAGTTCATCCAGTACTTCCGGGCGACCGCGCCAAGGCCGGCGAACATGTTGCCGACGGTCTGCTGCACCATCATGCCGGCCTTTTCCATGGTCACGGCGCCGCGCAGCAATTCCGAGACGGCGAACATGCCGATCAGGGTCGGAATGAAGTTAATGCCGGAGAGCAGGTCGACATTGCCGAAGGTGAAGCGCGGCTGGCCGGCAGCCGGGTCGATGCCGATGCAGCCAATGGCGAGGCCGATGAACAGCGAGAGCAGCCCCTTCAGCGGATCGCCGGTGCCGATGAAGACCGCGCAGGTCAGGCCGAGGCAGGCGAGCCAGAAATACTCGAAAGAGGAGAAGTTGATCGCGACCTCGGCCAGGACCGGCGCGAGCACGATCAGGATGAGCACGCCGAAGATGCCGCCGAGTACGGAGAAGACCAGGTTGACGCCCATACACAGGTCGAGCTGACCCTTTTTGGTCATCTCGTAGCTCTCGTCGGCATAGGCGGCCGAGGCCGGCGTGCCCGGCATGCGCAGCATCGCCGCCGGGATGTCGCCGGCGAAGATCGCCATGGCGGTGGCGGTGACGATGGCGCCGAGCGCCGGCACCGGCGACATGAAGAAGGTGACCGGCACCAGCAGCGCCGTCGCCATGGTCGCGGTCAGGCCCGGCATCGCTCCCACGAACATGCCGAAGACGGCGGAGCCCATGATCACGGCCAGCACATAAGGGTCGAAGACCAGGCCGAAGGCGGTTGCGATCGCAGTCATAGCCGGCTCCTCAAAGCACGCTGTCGAGGACGCCGCGCGGCAGCGGCACGCGCATCAGCGACGAGAAGAACCAGTGCACCAGTCCGGTCATGACGACCGCGACCACGACCGCCGTGACCGGCCGGACGCCGAACCAGAGGAACAGCACGAGTTGGATCAGGAAAGCGCAGGGAATGAAGCCGAGCGGCTCCGAGGCCACGACATAGAACGCCATCGCCCCGAGCATCAGCGCGAAGGAGGCGACGCGGCGCGGCACGCCGGTCCAGTCCTCGCGCTGCAGCCAGCGCCCGCCGGCCGCGTGCTCGCGAAAGCCTCGGACGATCAGCAGCGCCGAGCAGCCGATGATCCCGGCGCCGATGATGCGCGGAAACAGGCTCGGCCCGTATTGCTGGCCCGGAAAGGCGGGAAACGAAAAGGTCATCGCGATCATCGCGGCCGCGATCAGGATGAATACGAAGCCGACGGCGGCATCGTTGAAGCGCATGGGATTCAACCTTCCTGAGCGGCAGGGCCATGGCCGGGCGCTCTGGTCACGGACCGGAGAAGACGAAGAAGGCGGCGACGCACCGCGCCGCCGCCTTCGGTACTGCGATACGTCATGATGCTTTCTTGGCGAGCCCGCCAGCGGTCAGGGCGACGCCCATCTGCTTGTCGCTCTCGGCCATGAACTTGCCGAAATCCGGCCCGTCCTTGTAGACCATCGCGAAGCCGCGAGAGTTCATGAAGTCGGTGTATTCCTTCGACTCGTAGATCTTCTTCAGCTCTTCGCGCATGACCTTCTGCACGCTCTCGGGCAGGCCCTTCGGTCCGCCGATTCCGCGCCAGGACCCCACTTCGGAGTCGATGCCGAGCGTCTCCTGCATAGTGGGGACGTCCTTGAACTGAGGGTTACGCTCGGGCGCCATGATCGCAAGCGAGCGGGCGCGGCCGGCGTCCAGCATGGCGCGCGCCTCCGGCACCGAGCAGGTCACGAGATCGATGCCGCCAGCGGCGAGGTCCTGCATGGCAGGGGCGGCACCGTTCGAAGGTGCCCAGGCGACATGGTCGGGCTTCAGCTTCATGCCGAGCATCCACTGGATCAGTGCGAGATGCCAGATGCCGCCCTGGCCGGTGCCCGACGCCTTGAGCTTGCCGGCCGGAGCCGCCTTGATCGCTTCGGCAAGGGCCTTGATGTCCTTGTAGGGCGAGTCGGCCTTGACCTGCACACCCGCAGGATCCGAGTTCATCTGAGCCAGGGGCGTGTAGTCGGCGAAGGTCAGCTGCGTCAGACCCTGATGGTGCATCATCGCGATCTCGGATGTGATGATGCCCATCGTGTAGCCGTCCGGCGCGCCCGTCGCGATCGCCGAATGACCGACGACGCCGGAGCCGCCGGTCCGGTTAACGACGTTGAAGGGCTGGCCGAGACTCTTCTCGAGCAGGCCGCCGACGATGCGTACGACTGCGTCGGTGCCGCCGCCCGCGCCCCAGGGACAAATCATCTGGACCGGCCGCGTCGGCCATTTCGCCTGGCCGATCGCCGGGCGTGCGATCAATCCGGTCGCACCGGCCGCTGCCGCGCCAGCCAGGACCGAACGTCTGCTGATTCTGCTCATTTCAATGTCCTCCCGTTCAATCGATTTAAAATTTGAAAGCTTCTTCGCCTGACGGCGCGGCCTTCTTGGTAATCACGCTATCAGAACCGATTGCCGCCGATCAGGCAACTATCTTCGTATGCTGTATGCACGATCACGCTCGTAGACGTCATAGCCCGCAGGCGACCGGCACGACGCTCTTGCCCGCGGCCTCGGCGATCGCGCCGGTGCTCAGATCGGCGCTCGCTGCAGCCGCCACAGGCTTGGCATCGACCTTCTGCAGCATCGCCTTGAGCTGCGCGACGCCGGCGATGGCGTAGTTGCGCTGCGGCGCGACCCCGGCGATCAGAGCCTTGTCGGACGGATTGGCGGTGACCAGCCCGGCGAGACGTCCCTGCCGGTCGAAGACCGGGCTACCCGCGCCGCCGGGCTGCAGGGGCGCGAGCACGGCGTCGCTCATCGCCTCTCCCGGCAGAGCGACCGCGGTCCGCGCGGCCGCGGTTGCATCATAGGCGAGCACGACCACTGCCTCCTTCGCGGCGGGCGCGGCGTCGCGCAGCCCCGGCAGGGCACCAGAAACGAGCCCAGGCACGTCGAGCAGAGCAAGCCCGCTCGCCTGATCCTGCGCCCGCAGCTTGGCCGGGCGCGTACCGACCCTGAGCCCCTTGCAAGGGTCGACTGCTGCGCGCGCCGTCAGTACCAATTCCTTGCCGACGACGAGGCCGACGCCAAAGCGCTCGGTCGCCGGCTGTGCCGGGGCGGTCGCGACCGGCGGCCCGCCGGTTGCAGCGGGCGCCTGCGCGGGAGCCGGCGCCGCCCCGCTCGGAAACGGCTCGAAACTGTCGGCGATCGCCGTCACCACCTTGTCGAAGGTCGCGGCCACGCCCTTGTCGTAGCCGACCGAGAAGCCGCGCAAGCCTGACGGACCGAGCGCCTGGCGCCGGAAGAACTTCCCCGTCGGCGTCTCGCCGGCGACGACGAAGAAACTCGGCTGCAGCAGCTTGTAGGTGACCTTGCGCTGGATGTTCGGATTGACAGCGATGGCGCGCTCGAAGATCGCCTGGAGCGGCTCGGTCGCGGGGCCTGCGCTGACGTCGAGCGTGATCTTGCCGTCGCCGCTCTGCCAGCGGCTGCCGCCGGCCGCCGTCGCCTCACGCTTCGGCAGGACTTTTTGTGGAATGCCGATGCGCACGCCGGTCGGCTGGTCGGTGATCACGGCAAAGCCCGCCGCATCGCGCGCCGTCTTAGCGAGCCGCGCCAGTTCCTGCCGCTCGGCCGGGGTCAACTGCCCGTTCGGCTCGCCGCGCCCGGCCTTGAAGCTGTTCACGGCCCGGAAGGTCAGCGCCCCGAAATTGCCCGTCGCGGCGCTGTTGAGGTGCCCGGTCCAGATCAGGTCTGACTGGATCGCCTTGCGCTCGACCTCCGGCAGGGCGGAGAAGCTCTGCGTCGCCGCAGCGAGCCGCGGGTCGGCCGACTGCTGCGCCTGAGCGCCGAGGCAGGCGAGGACGGCGGCGATGCCGATCAGCGCGGGAACCTTGAACACGACAATCTCCTCGTTCCAGACCGCGCCGCGACGCGGCGCCATTCAGCGTCAGGCTTGCCGCAGAGGCAAGAGGCGAGAAGGGCTCAATCGATCGCAAGCCGAGTTGCGCCCGACGCGCCCGGTGCTAGCTTCGCGTGGCCCGATGCGATGATCCGTCATCGCGTCGACGCCTGCCGCGGCCAGTATTCTGCCGCCCGCCTTTTCGGAGACCGAGCCATGCGCCATCTCGTCCGTCTCGCCCTCCTGCTCGGCCTGACTGTCGCCGCCGGACCCGCTTTCGCCCAGAAGGCTTATGTCCGGCCCGATCTCGCCAGCGACGGGCAGCGCCTTGAGGAGCGGCTGAAGCGCGAGGTCTCGGTCGGCCAGCGGCCCTTCGCCACCCTGCTGCGCGACGGCACCGCCGCCCTCTCCCGCGGCGATGCCCGCGCCGCCCTGCCACTCGCCAATGCCGCGGCCGTCGCCGATCCCGCCAATCCCGGCGGCTGGCGCCTGATGGCGCAGGCGGCCAGCGGCATCGAGCCGCGCGATTATCGCGAGCGCTATGAATTGCGCGAGCGCGCGATCAGCGCCGCCTATCTCGCCTATCAGCGTTCGACCTCGCGCCCCGACGAGGCCTCCTCGCTCGGCGTGCTCGCCCGCGTCTTCGAGAAGCACGAGCTCTGGCGCCCGGCGCTGACGACCTATCGCCTCAGCCTCGATCTTTCCGACAACGCATCGCTGCGCACCGACTACGAGGCACTGCGGGCCCAGCGCGGCTTCCGCCTCATCTCCAACAAGGTCGATTCCGACGCGGCGAGCCCGCGCGCCTGCTTCGAATTCTCCGAGCCGCTCTCGCGCGGCCGCGTCGACTTCACGCCCTATGTCGCCATCACCGGCAAGGGCGATTTCGCCGTCACCGGCGAGGAGCGCCAGCTCTGCGTCGACGGCCTGCGCCATGGCGAGCGCTACAGCTTCGTCATCCGCCAGGGCGTGCCTTCGGCGATTCCCGACGAGAAGCTGCTGAAATCGGCCGATTACGAGGTCTATGTCCGCGACCGCGCCCCTTCCGTGCGCTTCACCGGCAAGAACTACGTGCTGCCGCGCACCGGCCAGCAGGGCGTGCCGGTCGTCTCGGTCAATGCCGACAGCCTCGATCTCGAAGTGATGCGCATCGGCGACCGCAACCTGATCGGCTCGGTCCATTCGGACGACTTCCTCAGCCAGCTCGGCAGCTACAACGCGAGCCAGATCGCCTCGGACAAGGGTTCGAGCGTCTGGAAGGGCACGATGGCGGTGAAGTCCGAGCTCAACAAGGACGTCACCACCGCCTTCCCGGTGCTGGAAGCGGTCGGCCGGCTCCAGCCCGGCGTCTACCTCATGTTCGCCAAGCCGACCGGCAGCACGCGGACCGCCAGCTCCTCCGACAGCGACGGCGACTATGACGACGGCACCACCCGCGCGACGCAATGGTTCGTCGTCTCCGATCTCGGCCTGACCTCCTTCTCCGGGCCTGATGGCGTGCATGTGCTGGTGCGCTCGCTCGCCGACGCCTCGCCCGTCGCCAATGCGGAACTGCGCCTGATCGCCCGCAACAACGAGGTGCTGGCGACCGTCCGCTCCGATCGCGACGGCTATGCCCGTTTCGACGCAGCCCTCGGCAAGGGCCAGGGCGGCAATGCGCCCGGCCTCGTCACCGCCAGCGTCGGTGAGGATTACGGCTTCCTCGACCTGAAGCAGACCGCGTTCGACCTCTCGGATCGCGGCGTGAAGGGCCGCGTCGCCCCGGCCGGGCTCGACGCCTTCCTCTATACCGAGCGCGGCGTCTATCGCTCCGGCGAGACCGTCTACCTGACGACGCTGCTGCGCGACGCCAAGGGCGCCGCCGTCTCCGGCCTGCCGCTGACGCTGGTCGTCAGGCGGCCCGACGGCGTCGAATATCGCCGCCGCCAGGTCGAGGACCAGGGTGCAGGCGGCCGTGCGCATTCGATCCCGCTGATCTCCGGCGCCCAGACCGGCACCTGGCGCGTCCAGGCCTATTCCGATCCGAAGGGCGCCGCCATCGGCGAGGTCTCCTTCCTGGTCGAGGACTATGTCCCCGAGCGGCTGGAGCTGACGCTCGCCCCGAAGAAGCAGGTGCTGCAGGCCGGCGAGCCGGCCGAGATCGACGTCAACGCCCGCTATCTCTACGGCGCGCCCGGCTCCGATCTCGACGTCACCGGCTCGATGACCGTGCGCTCGGCCGCCCAGACCGCGATCCCCGGTTTTTCCGGCTACGAGGTCGGCCTGACCGACGAGGCCTTCGAGCCGCAGCAGAGCGAGTTCGAGGACGCTGCCAAGACCGGCGCCGACGGCAAGGTCACGATCGCCAATCCGGTCGCCCAGCCCGAGACCAATCGCCCGCTCGAGGTCGAACTGACCGTGCGTGTCGGCGAGCCCGGCGGGCGCGCCATCGCCCGCTCGCTCACCCTGCCGATCGTGCCGAAGGGCGCCGCCATCGGCGTGCGCAAGGCCTTCAAGGACGGCGAGCTCGGCAACGGCCAGACCGCGAGCTTCGACGTGATCATGGCCCAGGGCGACGGGCGCCGCATCGCCCGCCAGGGCCTGAAATGGACGCTGTCAAAGGTCAGCCGCAACTACCAGTGGTTCTACCAGGACGGCCGCTGGAACTATGAGGGCGTGAAGACGACCCGCCGTGTCGCCGATGGCGAGATCGCCGTCGCCGAGAACGCCCCGGCCCGCATTTCCGCTCCCGTGCAATGGGGCAATTACCGGCTCGACGTCAGCGCCGATGGCGCCGAGGCGACCGAGACCAGCGTCTCCTTCACTGTCGGCTACGAGACCGACAAGACCGCCGACCAGCCGGATGTGCTCGACGTCGCCCTCGACAAGCCGTCCTACGCCAATGGCGAGAGCATGCAGGTGCGCCTGACCCCGCGCTTCGCCGGCAAGGCGACGCTGGCGGTGATGAGCGACCGCGTCGCCGAGATCCGCACCGTCGACGTGCCGGCCAATGGCACCACCGTGACCATCCCCGCCAAGTCCGACTGGGGCGCCAGCGCCTATCTCGTCGTGCTCGCCCATCGCCCGATGGACACGGCCGCGCAGCGCATGCCCGGCCGCGCCATCGGCCTTGCCTGGTTCAGCGTCGGCAAGGCGGAACGCAACCTCGCCATCGATCTTGGTGCGCCCAACCTGGTGCGCCCCCTCTCGACGCTCTCGCTCCCGGTCAAGGTCACCGGCGCGAAAGCAGGCGAGGACGCCTTCATCACCGTGGCCGCCGTCGATATCGGCATCCTCAACCTCACCCGCTTCGAGAACCCCGATCCGAGCCGGTACTTCTTCGGCCAGCGCCAGCTCGGCCATGAACTGCGCGATCTCTATGGCTATCTGATCGACGGCATGCAGGGCGCGCGCGGCGCGATCCGCTCCGGCGGCGACGCCGCCCCGCAGCTCAATGGCGAGGCGCCGACGCAGGAGCCGCTGGCGCGCTATTCCGGCGTGGTCAAGCTCGGACCGGACGGCACCGCCAAGGTCGACTTCGAATTGCCGGCCTTCAACGGCTCGGTCCGCGTCATGGCCGTGGCCTGGAGCGCCGGCCGCACCGGCCAGGCCAGCGCCGACGTCTTCGTACGCGACCAGATCGTGGCGCAGGCGACGCTGCCGCGCTTCCTGGCGCTCGGCGACCAGTCGCGCTTCCACCTGCAGATCGACAATGTCGAGGGGCCGGCCGGCTCCTATCTCGTCGATCTCGACGTCAAGGGCCCGGTCGTCGTCGCCGCCGACGCCACCCGCCGCAGCATGACCATGGCAGCGGGAGCCAAGAGCTCGCTGACGATCCCTGTGACCGCCGCCGGCCTCGGCCGCGCCAGCTTCGACGTCAAGGTCACCGGCCCGAACGGCATCGGCACGGTGCAGAACCTCGCGGTCCGGGTGCAGCCCTCGACCCAGACGATCGCGCGCCGGATCGTCCGCCCGATCCCGGGCGGCGGCTCGCTCACCGTCTCCTCCGACCTGATGGCGGATCTCGTGCCCGATTCCGGCGCGGTCTCCGTGTCGGTCTCCCCGGTCGCGGCGCTCGATGTCGCTTCGGTGCTGAAGGCGCTCGACCGCTATCCCTATGGCTGCACCGAGCAGACGATCAGCCGGGCACTACCGCTGCTGGTGGTCAACCGGCTCGCCTCGATGGAGCAGCTGGCGCTCGACGGCAACGCCGACGAGCGCGTCACCGCCGCGATCGAGCGCGTGCTCGCCCGCCAGGGCAATAACGGCTCCTTCGGCCTTTGGGGCGTCGGCGGCGAGGATCTCTGGCTCGACGCCTTCGTCACCGACTTCCTGACCCGCGCCCGCGAGCGCCAGTTCGCCGTGCCGCAGACCGCGTTCAACATGGCGCTCGACCGCCTGCGCAACCAGGTCGTCAATACCAGCGAGATCAACAAGGAGGAAGCGGCCGGCATCGCCTATGCCCTCTATGTGCTCGCCCGCAACGGCCGGCCGGTGATGGGCGATCTGCGCTATCTCGCCGACAACAAACTCGGCGATTTCGGCTCCCCCCTCGCCCGTGCCCAGATCGGCGCCGCGCTCTCGCTGCTCGGCGACCGCACCCGCGGCCGTGCCGCCTTCACCAGCGCGCTGGGATCCTTGCAGCAGGCGAGCGATGACGGCCTGTCGCGCGCCGATTACGGCTCGCGGCTGCGCGACGGCGCCGGCATTCTCACTTTGATCGCCGAGAGCAATGGCGAGCGCGCCGATCTCTCCCGCGCCGCCGACGTCGTCCAGAACGCCCGCCAGAACGCGCGCTATACCTCGACGCAGGAGAATATGTGGATGGCGATGGCCGCGGCGGCGATGGCCAAGGAGGCCGAGGGCATGGCGCTGACCGTCGACGGCGCCGAGCGCAAGGGCGCCTTCTACCGCACCATCCCGCAGGCCTCGCTCGAGGCCAAGCCCCTCGTCATCGGTAATCCCGGCACGGCCTCGGCCAATGCGGTGATCACCGTCTCCGGCATCCCGTCGACACCGGAGCCGGCCCTCAACCAGGGCTTCGGGCTGGAGCGCACGCTGTTCACCATGAAGGGCGAGCGCGTCGATCCCTCGCGGCTGCGCCAGAACGAGCGCTATGTCGTGGCTCTCAAGGTCACCGAGCCGAGCTCGCGCTATGGCCGATTGCTGCTGGTCGATCCCGTTCCGGCCGGCCTGGAGATCGAGAACGCCAAGCTGACCGAAGGCGCCTCGGTCGAGGGCCTCAGTTGGCTGAAGCAGGAGGTTTCGCCGGTGCATACCGAGGCGCGCGACGACCGCTTCGTCGCGGCCTTCGAACGCAGCGGCGGCAAGAACGACCCGCTGAGCTACACGGTCGCCTATATCGCCCGGGCCGTCTCGCCCGGCCGGTATGTCGCGCCGGCGGCGGTGATCGAAGACATGTATCGCCCCGACCGCTTCGGCCGGACGGGTTTCGGGACGATCGAGATCACGTCGGCGCGGTGACCTCGTGAAGCCGGGGCCGGACGAGCGAAACGCCTCTTCCTTCTCCCCTCGGGGGAGAAGGTGGCAGCGCGAAGCGCTGACGGATGAGGGAAGTCAGGCGCAAACTGACAGCGGCCTCACCCAGTCGCACGGCCCTCATCCGTCTGCTCCGCAGACACCTTCTCCCCCGAGGGGAGAAGGGAGGCGGGTCTGGTCGCGCCGGCTCGCTTACGCCGGCCTCGGCGCCGTTACGTTGGCAGTCGCTGGAGCGGCTTCCCTCGTCTGGTACGCCTTCACCCTGCCCCCAATCGACTTCGCGGCCGCACGCGATCGCTCGACCGTCGTGCTCGATCGCGAGGGCAAGCTGCTGCGCCCCTTCGTCACCGCCGACGGACGCTGGAAGCTGCCGGTGGGCGCCGACGACGTCGATCCGCGCTACCTTGCCATGCTCAAGGCCTTCGAAGACAAGCGCTTCGACGACCATGCCGGCATCGATCCGCTCGGCGCATTTCGCGCCGCGGGACAAATGCTGGCGAACGGCCGCATCGTCTCGGGCGGGTCGACCCTGACCATGCAGGTCGCTCGCCTGCTCGAACCGCGCCAGGAACGCTCGCTCTCGGCCAAGGTCAGGCAGGCGGTGCGCGCCGTCGAGCTGGAACGCCGCTTCGGTAAGACCGAGATTCTCGACCTCTATCTCACCCTCGCTCCCTTCGGCGGCAATCTCGAAGGGGTGCGCGCCGCGAGCTTCGCCTATTTCGGCAAGGAGCCGAAGCGGCTCTCGACAGCAGAAGCCGCCCTGCTGGTCGCTTTGCCGCAATCGCCGGAGACGCGTCGGCCCGACCGTTTCCCGGACGCTGCGCGCAAGGCCCGCGAGCGCGTGCTCGCCCGGGTCGAGGCAGCCGGGCTTGCGACATCGGACGAGGTTGCCGCCGCGCGCGAGGAGCCTGTGCCGACGGCGCGAAAGCCGTTCCCGAACCTCGCCCCGCACACGGCCGAGCAGGTCGTCGCCGAGGCTCCCGAGCAGCGCAGCCAGCGCCTGACCATCGATGCGCGCTGGCAGGCGAGCCTGGAGCAGCTCGCCCGCGAGCGCGCCATCGGCCAGGGCCCGCAGCTCTCGATCGCCATCCTCGTCGCCGACAACGAGAGCGGCGAAATCCGCGCCTCGGTCGGCGGCGTCGACTATTTCGATGCCGGGCGCGCCGGCTCGCTCGACCTGACCCAGGCGCTGCGCTCGCCCGGCTCCGCGCTGAAGCCCTTCATCTACGCGCTCGCCTTCGACAACGGCCTCGCCCATCCCGAGACGATGCTGGAAGACCGGCCGACCCGCTACGGCCTCTATGTCCCCGAGAATTTCGACCTCGGCTTCCAGGGCATGGTCAGCGCTCGCAAGGCGCTGCAGCTCTCGCTCAACCTGCCGGCGGTCGAGCTGCTCTCGGCTCTCGGCCCGCAGCGCTTCCTGTCGCGCCTGAAGGATGCCGGCGCCGCCATCGCCATGCCGAGGGATGGCGGCGCGCCCGGCCTCGCCATCGGCCTCGGCGGCCTCGGCATCACCCTCTCCGACCTGACCCGGCTCTATGTCGGCCTCGCCCGCGGCGGCGAGGTCGTGCCGCTGCATGTGAAGCCGGCAAGTGGCACAGCTGAGCCGCCCTTGCGCCTCGTCGAGCCGGTCGCCGCCTGGTATGTCGCGGATACGCTGCTCGGCGCGCCGCCGCCGCTCAACGCCCCACCTGGTAGGATCGCCTACAAGACCGGCACCTCCTATGGCTATCGCGACGCCTGGGCCGTCGGCTTCGACCGCAAGCACACGATCGGCGTCTGGGTCGGCCGGCCCGACAATGGCGCGGTGCCGGGCCTCGTCGGGCGCGTCGTCGCGGCGCCGATCCTGTTCGACGCCTTCGCCCGCATCGGCCTCGACCCGCACCCCTTCGTGCAACCGCCCGGCACGATCGCCGCGAGCAGCGCGACCCTGCCGCCACCGCTCCGGCACCTGCGCCAGGATGTGCCGAAGACCGTCGCCGCGCTGGCAACGCCCGGCCTCAAGCTCGCCTTCCCGCCCGAAGGCGCGAAGATCGATCTTTCCGCCTCGGCCCTCGATGGCAGTCCGCAGCTCAACCTCAAGGTCACTGGCGGCGTCGCCCCCTTCACCTGGCTGGTCGACGGCGCGCCGGTGATGTCGGCGGTGAAGCGGCGCGAAGCCTCCTGGCAGCCGCCCGGCAGGGGCTTCGTGCGCATCTCGGTGATCGACGCCGCCGGCGCCAGCGAGAGCGTCTCGGTCAGGCTGCAATAACCAGAGCATTTTCAAGCGAAGTGGATACCGGTTCGCGTGAAGAAAATGCGATGAGACAAAAGCCCGGCTTCATTCGATCTTGACGCCGCTGGCCTTGATGATCGGCGCCCAGCGCTCGATCTCGGCGCCGACGAAGCTGCGCAAACCGGCGGGCTCCTGCAATTCGGCCGAGGGGATTTCGGCGCCGAGCTCGTTGAGCTTGGCCTTCACCGTCGCATCGGCAAGCGCCGCCTTCAGCGCTCCGTTCAGCTTGGCGACGACCGGCGCGGGCGTGTCCTTGGGCGCGAACATCGCGTTCCAGACCTCGACCTTGAAGCCGGGCACCCCGGCCTCGGTGCTGGTCGGCACATCCGGCAGCGCCGTCGCACGGGCGGTCGAGGCGACGGCGAGCGTCTTGATCGTGCCCGCGCGATGCTGCGGGGCGACATTCACCGCCTGGTCGCAGAGATAGTCGACCTGGCCGGCGACGAGATCGTTCATCGCCGGACCGGTGCCGCGATAGGGCACGCCGTTCGGCTTGACCCCGACGACGGTGTTGAACAGCAGGCAGGTGGTGTGGCTGACCGAGCCGACGCCGGCATGGGCGTTGCTCGCCGCCTGCTCGTTCGCCTTCACCCAGGCGACAAACTCCGTGAGCGTCGCGCTCGGATGGGTCTTGCGAACGGTCAGGAAGATCGGGTTGGTGTTGACCAGCCCGACCGGGGCGAAATCCTCGACCGGCCGGTATTTCAGATTCGGATTGAGCGAGACGGCAGCCGCATGGGTGCCGGTATGGCCGATCAGGATGACATGACCGTCGGCGGGCGCGGCCATCAGGCGCTGCCCGGCGAGCGTGCCGGCGGCGCCGACTGCGTTCTCGATGATGACGGGTTGGCCGAGCGTGCGGCTCATATGCTCGCCGACCAGACGCCCGACCACATCGGTCGGTCCGCCCGCCGCGAACGGGATCAGCATGGTGATCGGCTTGGTCGGGAAGGATTGAGCAAGCGCGATCGAGCTCGCCATGCAGGCGGCGAACGCCGCAGCCTTGAGCCAGAAGCCAACCTTCATGCCGTTCCTCCCGTTGTTGTCACGGGCGGCACCTGAGTTCTCGCTCGTTGGGCACCGCCGCCGCGACGGTTAGCGTCGGGCGGCGGCGAAAGCGAATAGAGGTTTCCGCTATCGGCTATCCGGATATCCTCTACCCGGATCGCTGATCACTCCGCCGGCTGCGGATGCGCCTCGGCAGGGGCATGGCGCGAGCCATGCTTGCTCCGCGCCATGTAGCTGTAGGCGACCGGCACGACATAGAGCGTGAGCAGCGTGCCGAAGGTCATGCCGCCGACGATGACCCAGCCGATCTGCGAGCGGCTCTCGGCGCCGGCGCCCTCCGCCAATGCCAGCGGCACGGCACCGAGCACCATCGCGCCCGTCGTCATCAGGATCGGCCGCAGGCGCAGTTCCGCCGCCTCGACGAGGGCGTCGACGAGCTCCCGGCCTTCCTCTCGCAACTGATTGGTGAATTCGAGGATCAGGATGCCGTGCTTGGTGATCAGGCCGACCAGCGTGATCAGGCCGATCTGGCTGTAGACGTTGAGCGTGCCGCCGGAGAAATAGAGCGCGGCGAGCGCGCCGGTGATCGAGAGCGGCACCGAGACCATGATCACCACGGGATCGACGAAGCTCTCGAACTGCGCCGCCAGCACCAGATAGATGAAGCCGAGCGCCAGAAGGAAGACCAGCAGGATCGACGAGCCCGACTGCTTGAACTCGCGGCTCTGGCCGGAATAATCGGTCTGGAACGAGGTCGGCAGCACCTTCGCGGCCCCCTGCTCCAGTACGCCCAGCGCGTCGCCGAGCGAATAGCCCGGCCCCGGCACGGCGGTGATCGTCGCCGAGCGTAGCTGGTTGAAGCGGATCAGTTCCTTGGGCGCGACGTTCTCCTCGACCTGGACCAGGCTGGAAAGCTGCACGACCTGGCCGCCGCGGCCGATCAGATAGATCGACTGCAGCGCCTGCGGCGTGTTGCGGTCTTCGCCCGCGACCTGCAGCATCACGTCGTACTGCTTGCTGTTCATGTTGAAGCGGGTGACTTGGCGCCCGCCCAGCAGCGTCTCCATGGTGCGCCCGATCACGTCGACGCCGACTCCGAGATCGGCGGCGCGCTGGCGGTCGATCGAGACCTTGATCTGCGGCTTGTCGAGGATGAGGTTGCTCTCGATGTTGGTCAGCGCCGGATTGCCCTGCACCTCGGCGATCAGGCGATCGACGTTTTGCTTGATCTCGGCATAGCTGTCCGAGGAGCGCAGCACGAACTCGACCGGCTTGCTGTTGGCGCCGCCCTGGCCGAGCGAGGGCGGGTTGGTTGCGAACAGGCGGATGCCGGGGATCTGCGACAGCCCCTTGTTGATCTCGGCGACGAGATCCTGCTGCTTGCGGTGGCGCTCCTCCCAGGGCTTCAGGCGCGCAAAGGCGATCGCCCGCGTCACGTCGGGGAAGCCGACGATGACGAGATAGCTGTCGACCTCCTGGATCTTGCTGAAATAGTCCTCGACCCGCCGGGCATAGTCGGCGGTGAAGGCCATGGTCGCGCCTTCGGGCGCAACGCCGATCGCGGTGATGGTGCCGCGATCCTCAACCGGCGCCAGCTCGGAACGCAGGTTGGTGAAGAAGAAATAGCTGCCGCCGGCAACGCCGAGCGCCAGCAGCACGATCAACGGCCGGACCTTGAGCGCGAAGCGCAGCGAGCGGCGATAGCCGCTGGCCAGCCCCTCGAAGACGCGTTCCAGCGCATTGTAGAGGAAGTTGTGCTTGTTCTCATGGCGCAGCAGCTTGGCGCACATCATCGGCGTCAGCGTCAGCGCGACGAAGCCGGAGACGAGCACCGCGCCGGCGAGCGTCAGCGCGAACTCGACGAAGAGCTTGCCGGTGCGCCCGGTCGAGAACGCCATCGGCGCATAGACCGCAACCAGCGTCAGCGTCATCGCGACGACGGCGAAGGCGATCTCGTTGATGCCCTTGATCGCCGCCTTGTTCGGCTCCATCCCGTCCTCGATGTGACGGTGGACGTTCTCGAGCACGACGATGGCGTCGTCGACGACGAGACCGATGGCGAGCACCATCGAGAGCAGGGTCAGCGTGTTGACCGTGAAGCCCATCGCATACATCAGCGCGAAGGCGCCGATCAGCGAGACGGGAATCGTGACGAGCGGGATCAGCGTCGCCCTGAGCGAGCGCAGGAACAGGAAGATGATCAGCACGACGAGGACAACCGCCTCGCCGATCGTCGAGTAGACCGCCTTGATCGAGCGATCGATGAAGATCGAGGTGTCGTAGGAGGTCGCGATCGACATGCCGTCGGGCAGGTCGTCGCGGATGCCCGGCAGCGCCGCCACGACGCCCGAGGAGACGTCGAGCGGATTGGCGGTCGCCTGCTTGACGATGCCGATCGTCACCGAGGGCTCGCCGCCGAACCAGGCGGCATTGCGTTCCTCGCGCGCGCCGAGCTCGACCTTGGCGACATCGCGCAGCTTGACCGGGAAGCCGCTGGCGTCCTTGACCGTGATCTCGCGGAACTGCTCGGGCGTGATCAGGCTGGTCTGCGAGAGAACGGTGAATTCGCGGTCGTTGCTCTCGATCCGGCCCGACGGGATCTCGATGTTCTGAGCCCGCAGCGCCCCTTCGATCTCCTGCACGGTGATGGCATAGGCGGCCATGCGGGCGCGATCGAGCCAGATGCGCATGGCGAACTGGCGCTGGCCGAGGATGCGGACCTCGGCAACGCCGGTGATGTTCTGGACGCGGTCGGAGATGAAGCGGTCGGCGAAATCGGTGAGCTCCAGCGGCGAATGGCGCTTGCTGGTCAGCGACAGATACATCACGGGCTGGGCGTCGGCCTCGACCTTGGCGATGATCGGCTCGTCGATCTCGTCGGGCATGCGGCCGCGCACGCGGCTGACGCGATCGCGCACGTCGGAGGCGGCAACGTCCGGGTCGACGTCCGGACGGAAGCGCACCGAGATCTGGCTGCGCTCCTGGCGGCTGGTCGAGTTGATGATCTCGATGCCCTCGATGCCGGCGATCGAGTTCTCCAGAATCTGCGTGACCTGCGTCTCGATGATCTCGGCGCTGGCGCCGCGATAGACGGTCTGCACCGAGACGATCGGCTCGTCGATGTTCGGATATTCGCGTACCGTCAGGCGCGTATAGGAGACGAAGCCGATCAGGACGACGAGCAGGCTGAGGACGGTCGAGAGGACCGGCCGGCGGACGAAGAGCTCGAACAGGCTCATTGCTGCGCGTTACCCGGCTGCACGACGCCCGGCAGCGAGCTGGTCTGGACCGAGGCCTTCTCCTTGATCGCCACGGTCGAGCCGTCGCGCAGGCGCATCTGGCCGGCGGTGACGATCTGCTGGCCGGGCTTCAGGCCCTTGATCACCTCGACCTTGCCGAGCAGGCGCTTGCCGAGCTCGACCGGCATGCGCCTGGCCTTGCCGCCCTCGACGACGAAGACCGCCTTGCCGACGCCATCCGGCACCACAGCCGTCTCGGGCACGAGCAGCGCATTGTCGCGCTTGTCGACCACCACGGTGACGCGCGCGAACAGGCCGGGCTTCAGCACGAGGTCGCCATTGGGGATGGTGGCGCGCAGCTTGACGGCGCGGCCATTGACGTCGACCACCGGGTCGATCGCGAAAACCTGGCCGGTGAAGGGCCGGTCGGGCACGGCGTCGACCTTGAGCTGGATCGGCTGGCCGACCTTGACCTGGGTCAGGAATATCTCGGGCACGCGGAAGTCGACCTTGATCGGGTCGATATTGGTCAGCGTGATCAGCGGCTTGCCGATCGAGACGAAATCGCCGACGCCGACCGCGCGCAGGCCGACCACGCCGGTGAACGGCGCCTTGATCGTCGCCAGAGCGAGCTTGGCCTGGACGAGCTGGATCTTTGCCTCCTGCGAGGCGAGCTGGGCCGTCGCCTGCTCAAGCGCGACCTGCGTGCCCGAGCCGCGCTGCACCAGCGAGCGATTGCGGTCATGGGTGTCGCGGGCGAGCGAGAGATCGGCCTGGGCCTGCTTCAGCTCGGCGTCGAGCATGGCGGTGTCGAGCATGACCAACTTCTGGTCCTTGGCGACCTTCTCGCCCTCCTTGAAGCCGAGCGCGACGACGCGGCCGGCCATTTCCGGGGCGATCACCACGGATTCGTCGGCGGCAAGGGTGCCGAGCGCCTCGACCTCCTCGTTGACCGAGGCGAGCTCGATCGTGCCGACCTCGACCGGCACGCCGGCGGCCTGTCCGGGGCCGGTCGCTTGCGCCTGTGCCTGCTGCCCGCTGCCCTTGAAGTGGTTGCGGTAGCCGTAATACCCGCCGCCCGCCAGCCCGGCGACCAGGATAAGGAGGAGAAAGCGCTTCATCAGGCTGGACGCTCCGGGAGTACGGACATATTCTAGACTGGACGGTCTAGTTTGATAAGCACCCTTTAAGGGCGGAAGCGTGACGGAATGATCAATGCACGGACGCGGTAGCGCCACCGCTGTAGAAGCAAGACCGATGCCGGCCGAAAAATCACGGCCGGACAAACATGACGCGATCACCAAGGCCGCTTCGGAAACATTCCTGGCCGAAGGCTTCGACCGCGCCAGCCTGGACCAGATCGCCCAGCGCGCCGGCGTCTCCAAGCAGACCATCTACAGCCATTTCGCCGACAAGCAGGCCCTGTTCCTGGCGATCTGCTCCGAACTCACTGAAAAGCTGACGATTCCGCTGCGCCAGCCGGCGAGCGAAACCGGCGATCTACGCACCACTTTGCTGCGTCTCGGCGAGGATGCGCTGGCGATGATGCTGCATCCGGCCTCGCTCGATCTGCATCGCCTGATCGTTGGAGCCGCGGCCCGCTTTCCCGAACTGGGACAGGCTGCGTACGAGGCCGGGGCAGGCCGCATGATCACGGAACTGTCCGCCTTGCTGGCGCAGCGATCACGATCGGGTGATGGCCTGCCGCGACCGCTCACCCACGCGGAAGCCGACCGGCTCGCCGAGCAGTTCATCGGCATGCTGCGCGGCTTCCATCAGGTGCGCGGGCTGCTCGGCATCGATCCGGTTCCCGATGTCGAGCGCAGGACCTATGTCGCCGCCTGCGTCGACCTGCTGCTGCGGACGGGCTGAGATCTCGGCTTCGCCAGCTGGCGCGGGCGGATATGGTTGACGACCGATGACCGCCCTCCCGCCCTGACCGTCCCGGAATGCACCTCCTGTCACGGTGCTGTCATCTGCCGCCGATACCGCATCATCCCGCAATCGCGGGAGAGTGTTGATGCTGCGTATCGAGGGTCTGACCAAGCGTTTCGGCGGCAAGGCCGCCGTCGACAACGTCACCCTGTCGATTCCGCGCGGCGAGATGGTCGGCGTGATCGGCCGCTCGGGCGCCGGCAAGTCGACGCTGCTGCGCATGCTCAACCGCCTCGCCGACGCGACCGAAGGCCGTATCCTCAGCGAGGAGCGCGACGTCACCGCCCTGCGCGGCGCGGCGCTGCGGGCCTGGCGACGTGACACTGCCATGATATTCCAGCAGTTCAATCTGGTCGGGCGCCTCGACGTGCTGACCAATGTGCTGCTCGGCCGCCTGAACCATCGCTCGGCGGCGCTGACGCTGGTCAAGAGCTTCTCGCAGGACGACAAGGTCCGCGCCATCGCCGCGCTCGAGCGTCTCGACATGGGCCATCTGCTCGCCCAGCGCGCCGAGACCCTGTCCGGCGGCCAGCAGCAGCGCGTCGCCATCGCCCGCGCTTTGGTGCAGGAACCCAAGATCATCCTCGCCGACGAGCCGATCGCCTCGCTCGACCCGCGCAACACCCAGGTCGTCATGGACGCGCTGTTCCGCATCAATCGCGAGGACGGCATCACCGTGGTCTGCAATCTCCACCACCTCGACATCGCCGCGAAGTACTGCGACCGGCTGATCGGCATGGCCGGCGGCAAGGTCGTGTTCGACGGCCCGCCGCATGCCCTGACCAGCGAGCTCGCCGCCGAGCTCTACGGCATCGAGGCCAAGGATGCCGGCGCCGAGGCGCTGGACGCGCTCGACGCCATCGCCAGCCAGGAAGCCAAGCGCGCCAAGCAGAACGCCGCCTGAGCCTGCCCTTACGCCTGCCCCTTCATCGCCGCGTTTTCTTCAAAGGAGCACCACTATGCTGACCCGTCGTCATACCCTCACGCTCGCCGCGGCCGGCCTCGCCGCGACGCTCGCCGCCCCCGCTTTCGCTCAGGACTGGAAAGCGAAATATCCCGAGATCGTCTTCGCCATCATCCCGGCCGAGAACGCCTCGGGCGTCGTCGAGCGCTACACCCCCTTCGTGAATTACCTCTCGAAGGAACTCGGCACCAAGGTGACTCTGCGCATCGCCAACGACTACGCCGCGATCATCGAAGGCCAGCGCGCCGGCAACATCCATATCGGCATGTACGGCCCCGCCTCCTTCGCCCGCGCCCTGATGACCGGCGCCAAGATCGACGCCTTCGCGATCGAAACCAACATCGACGGCACCAAGGGCTACTATTCGGTCTTCTATGTGAAGAAGGACTCGCCCTATCAGAAGATCGAGGACCTCAAGGGCAAGAATCTCGGCCTGGTCGACCCGAACTCAACCTCCGGCAACAACGTCCCACGCTTTGCGCTCGACGGCATGAAGATCGAGCCCGAGACCTATTTCGGCAAGGTCGTCTACACCGGCAGCCATGAGAACGCTGTCATCGCTCTCCAGCAGGGCACCGTCGACGTCGCCGCCAACTGGTGGAACGACGAGCAGGAGTCGAACCTGCTGCGCATGGCCCGCAAGAACATGGTCAAGGCCGAGGATTTCCGGATCATCTACAAGTCCGAGCAAATCGTGAACTCGCCGATGGCCTATCTCTCCGACCTGCCGGAAGAGCTGAAGGCCAAGATCCGCGACGCGGTGCTGAACCTCGCCACCAAGGACAAGGCCGCCTTCGACAAGATCTATGAAGGCAAGCAGGGCCCGCTCGTCGCCGTCGACAACAAGGCCTACGACCCGATCATCGAGCTGAACAAGTTCGTCGACGCGCTCCGCAAGAAGAAGTCGTCGTAACTCTGACAGCCGTCATGCTTGGGCTTGACCCGAGCATCTCCTGATCGAGATTCTCGGGTCTGCGCTTCGCTCCGCCCGAGAATGACGCCCAGTCCAGGACCGGTACCCGCCGGTCTTGCGACATTTGTGGAAGCGCTCCCATGACACTGGCGATCGATCGCAACGACCCGGCCATTGCCGCCCATGCCGAGCTCTATCGGCGCGAAATGGCGGCCAAGCGGCTGCAGACCCTGCTCGGAGCGGCAATCTTCATCGCCTGCGTTGCCCTCGCCGCAATCGGCGCCGAGGTCGATCTTGCGAAATTCGCGGCGAACGCCTGGCGCTTCCCGAAATATATCCTCGAGACCATGCCGACGCTGCGCTTGGCGACCTTCGGCGCCGATCTCAAGGAATGGTACTGGGGCCTGAACGGCTGGCTGAAGCTGCTCTGGCAGACCCTGCTGATCGCCTATATCGGCACCATTCTCGGCGCCGTCGGCGGCTTCCTGCTCTGCTTCACCGCCGCCAGCAATCTCGGCCGCTCGCCCTGGCTGCGCTGGGGCACGCGCCGCTTCCTCGAATTCTGCCGCACCGTCCCCGAGATCGTCTTCGCGCTGATCTTCGTCATCGCCTTCGGGCTGGGGCCGCTGCCAGGCGTCCTCGCCATCGCCATCCACACCATGGGCGCGATGGGCAAGCTCTTCTCGGAGGTGGTCGAGAACATCGACATGAAGCCGGTCGACGGCCTGACCGCGACGGGCGCCGGCTGGTGGCAGACCGTCCGTTTCGCGGTGGTGCCGCAGGTGCTGTCGAACTTCGCCAGCTACGCGCTGCTGCGCTTCGAGATCAATGTCCGCGGCGCCTCGATCATGGGCTTCGTCGGCGCCGGCGGTATCGGACAGGACCTGATCGAGGCGATCCGCAAATTCTACTTCACCGATGTCAGCGCCATCCTGCTGCTGATCATCGTCACGGTGATGCTGATCGACTATGGCACCGAGCGCCTGCGCCACGCGCTGCTCAGCCTGGAGCACGGCAAATGACGCTCGCCCTCTCCGCCGCCGACCGCGCCGCGCTGATCGCCCGCCACAAGGCCGCGATCGACGGTTCCCTCAAGACGAAGCTTACGACGATCGCCGTCATCGGCGGCCTCGTCGGGCTCTTCCTTTACGGGCTGACCACGCTCGAGACCTCGCTCTGGAAGATCATCGCCGGTTTTTCCAATCTCGGCACTTTCGTCGTGCTGATGCTGCCGCCCGACCCCGGCTCGTTCGCCCGCGCCATCATCTTCGTCAAGGCGCTGTTCGAGACCATCGCCATCGCCTTCCTCGGCACGATCCTGGCGGCGATCCTCGCCTTCCCGCTCGGCTTCCTCGCCGCCAAGAACGTCGTCGCCAACCGCGTGGTGCACTTCCTGGCGCGCCGCTCGATGGACACTGTGCGCGGCGTCGACGCCCTGATCTGGGCGCTGATCTGGGTCAACGTCGTCGGCCTCGGCCCCTTCGCCGGCATGCTCGCGATCATGACCAGCGACCTCGGCGCCTTCGGCAAGCTGTTCTCCGAGGCGATCGAATCCGCCGACCGCAAGCCCGTCGAGGGCGTCGCCTCGGTCGGCGGCGGCAAGCTGCACGAGATCCGCTTCGGCCTGATCCCGCAGGTGCTGCCGGTGATCGCCAGCCAGGTGCTCTACTATATCGAGTCGAACACGCGCTCTTCGACCATCATCGGCATCGTCGGCGCCGGCGGCATCGGCCTCTACCTCGCGGAGACCATCCGCACGCTCGAATGGCAGCAGGTCTCATTCCTGATCCTGCTGGTCCTGGCGGCGGTCACCGCGATCGACTTCCTCTCGAACAAGCTGCGCTTCGCCATCATCGGCAAACGGGCGGTCTGAGCCTCATTCGTCATGGCCGGCGCAATATGCCCCGGCCATGAGGCGAGATTGCCAGCCTGATCCGAGGGCCTGTGCGATTTCGCATAATCTCAAGGCCACATCACACATCGCGATGCGCCATCGCACAATCTATCTCATCGGCATCCGAACTTCGGAGCAAGCCGATGACCCCGATCGACCTCTACACCTACCAGACCCCGAACGGCCACAAGGCCTCGATCATGCTCGAGGAAACCGGGCTGCCCTATGCCGTCAATGTCATCGACATCGAGGCGGGCGACCAGCACCGGCCGAGTTTCCTGGCGCTCAACCCGAACAACAAGATCCCGGTCATCGTCGACCACGACCATGACCAGACCCTCTTCGAATCCGGTGCAATCCTGCTCTACCTCGCCGAGCGCTCCGGCGTGTTGCAGCCGAAAGGCCTGCAGGCGCTGAGCAAGACGCTGCAATGGAGCTTCTTCCAGGCCGCGCATGTCGGGCCGATGATCGGCCAGCTCTGGCACTTCAAGGTCTTCGCCAAGGACAAGCTGCCCTATGCGATCGAGCGCTATGAGCGCGAGACCGCCCGCATCCTGCGTGTCCTCGACGGCGAGCTGGCGCTGCGGCCCTATCTGGTCGAAGCCAGCTACGGCATCGCCGACATCATGGTCTGGCCCTGGATCAACGCCCTGCCTCAGCTCGGCGTGAGCCTGACCGACACCCCTCACTTGCAACGCTGGCACGAGACGATCGCGGCCCGCCCCGCCGTGCAGCGCGGCCTTGCCGTGCCGGCGCTCGCACACGCCGACGCCTGAGCGCGTCGCGTCCGACAGGATTTTCGTCATGGATACCCTCTTCATCCCGCTGTCCCTCGCCGCCGGCGGCCTTCTGGCAGTTCAGGCCGGCGCCAACGCACAGTTGTCGAAGGCGACCGGCAGCCCCTTCGCCGCGACCACGATCCAGGTCGTGCTCGCCGCCATCCTGCTGCTGATCGTCGCGATCGCGACCGGCACGGCGACTGCGTTCGGCGGGCTGCGGGCCGTGCCCTGGTGGCATGCGACCGGCGGCGTCGCGACGGCGCTCTATGTCGCCTCGACCATCCTTGTCTTCCCGCGACTCGGCGCCGTCGTCGCGGTCGGCCTCTTCATCGCCGGCCAGATGCTGGCCTCGCTCGGGCTCGACAGCTTCGGCCTGCTCGGCGTGCCCCGGCAGGCTCCTAAGCCCGCCACGCTGATCGGCACGGCTGCCGTCCTCGTCGGCGTGGTCGCGATCGTCTTCGGCCAGAAGGGCGCGACCAAAGAACTCTCCGGCTCGAAGCTCGGCTGGATGCTGCTCGCCCTCGTCGCCGGCGCCGTGCTGCCGGTGCAAGGCGCGATTAACGGCCTGCTCCAGCACGATCTCGGCGCGCCCTTCGTCGTCGGCACGATCAGCTTTGTGGTCGCGACCCTGTCGATGATCGCGGTGCTGCTGCTGACCTTGCTGACGGGCGGCGCCAAGCCCCAGCTCGGCGGTCTCAGGACCATGCCCTGGTGGGGCTGGATCGGTGCGGCCTGCGGCGCGACCTATGTCACCACCGTCTTTGTCGCGATCCCTGCCATCGGCACCGCCGCGACCGTCGGCCTGACCGTCGCCGGCCAGCAGATCGTCTCGCTCTTCGTCGATCGTTACGGCTGGTTCCGTCTGCCCCAGCGCGAGATCTCGACCCTGCGCTTCGCCGGCGTCGTCGTCCTGCTGCTCGGCGTCGCCGCGATCAAGGTCTTCTGACCCCTCAAGCTTCAGGACGGCGCCGATCCGGCGCCGTCACCCCATTCCAAGGAGACATCCCATGTCCTGGTTGCTGCTCACCGGAGCGGGCCTACTCGAGATCGTCTGGGCGGTCGCGCTGAAGCAGGCCGGCGGCTTCACCCGTTTCTGGCCGAGTGTGATCGGCATCGTCTCGGCGATCGTCAGCTTCATCATGCTGTCGCTGGCGCTGAAGCAACTGCCTGTCGGCACCGCCTATGCGGTCTGGGTCGGCATCGGCGCGCTCGGCGTCGCCCTCGCCGGCATCGTCGCCCTCGGCGAGAGCGCCTCGCCGACCCGCCTTGGCCTGCTCGCGCTGATCCTGATCGGCGTGATCGGTCTCAAACTGGTCGAGGCGTGATCCTCAAGCGGAAGACATGGCCTCGCCCTCCAGCAAGACACGGCGCTTGCGGAAGGCGCCGTAGGCGAAATCGGTGAAAGCGCGGACGCGCGCTGCGGCGCGCAGGTCCTCATGAGTCAGGATCCAGAGCGCCGTCTCCATCTCCGGCATAGGACGGCGCACGCAAGCGAGAGCCGGGACGCTGTCGCCGAGATAGCAGGGCAGCGCCACCAGTCCGAGGCCGGCCACCGCCGCCTGTTGCATCGCCAGGAGCGAATCGGCCCTGAGCACGATCTCGCTTTTGGGCAGCTTGGCCTGCATCCAGCGCGCCACCGAGGTTCCGGCGAGCGTGTCATCCGGCCCGACCCAACGATGTTCGGCGAGGTCGGCATGATCGTGGCGCGCGAGATAGGCGGGCGCGGCATAGATCGCGAAGGCGATCTTGCCGATCCGGCGCCCGACCAAAGTCGCCGGCGGATTATCGGCGGTGCGCAAGGCGACATCGGCATCGCGCTTGGTCAGGTTGAACATCAGATTGGAGACCGCGACCTCCAGGGCGATGCCGGGATGGGCCTCGCCGAACTCTGCGAGAATCTCGGGCAGGATCGAGCCCATCAGCGTGTCGGTCGCGGTGATCCGCAGCGTGCCGGAGAGGCGCAGGTCCTGCCCGGCGATCCGGCGTTCGAGCTCGGTGACGGTGCCGGAGATGCTGCGCGCTGCCGCGACCAGCTCCTCGCCGCCGGCCGTCAGCACATAGCCGGTCGGCAGGCGCTCGAAGAGGCGCAAGGCCAGTTGCTGCTCGAAGGCGGCGATGCGGCGCAGCACCGTCGAATGGTTGACGCGCAGTTCGCGCGCCGCGCCGGCAAGCGAGCCGGCCTCGGCGACGGCGAGGACATAGCGCAAATCATCCCATTCGAGCGCGGCCATGAGCCCTCTCGCGAGGCATTCCGGATCAGGCGACGCCCAACGCCAGCAGATCGTGAACATGGACGAGGCCGACCGGCCTGTCCTGTGCATCGGCGACGATCAGCGCGGTGACGCGCAGACGGTTGACCATCTCCAGCGCCTCGGCGGTCAGAGCGTCCGGCGCGATCCTGCGCGGATCCCGGGTCATCACGTCACGCGCCAGCCGCCCGCCCCAGCCAGTGCCGAGCTTGCGGCGCAGATCGCCATCGGTAACGACGCCGGTGAGCTTGCCGTCGGCATCGATGACGATGGCGCAGCCAAAACCCTTGGCGGTGATCATCGCGACGACATCGGCCATCGCCGCGGTCTCGCCGACAACCGGCAGGCGCTCGCCGGAATGCATGATTGTGGCGACGGTCTTGAGCTGCGCTCCCAGCTTGCCGCCGGGGTGATAGACGTAGAAGTCCTGGCGCGAAAAGCCGCGTGCTTCCAGCAAAGCGACCGCGAGCGCATCACCGAGCGCCATCTGCATCGTCGTCGAGGTCGTCGGCGCGAGCCCGTTCGGGCAGGCTTCCTCGGCCTTGGGCAGGACGAGCGGGATATCGGCCTCGCGGCCGAGGGCGCTGTCGCGATTGGCGGTGATCGCAATCAGGCCGACGCGGAAGCGCCGGGTGTAGCCGACGATCGCCGAGAGCTCGACCGCCTCGCCCGACCAGGACAGGGCGATGACGACGTCCTCGGGCTGGACCATGCCGAGATCGCCATGGCTGGCCTCGGCCGGGTGGACGAAATAGGAGGGCGTGCCGGTCGAGGCGAGCGTCGCCGCGATCTTACGGCCGACATGGCCGGATTTGCCCATGCCGGTGACGATGACGCGGCCGGAGGCGGCGCGGATCATCTCGACGGCGGCGGCGAAGGGCTCGGCGAGGCCGTTGCCGATCGCCTGGTGCAAGGCGTCGAGCCCGGCGCGTTCGGTGGCGATGGTGCGAAGGGCGGAGGCACTGATGGTCGCGGTCATGGAGCGCGCCTCTAGCACGGCGCGAGCCCCTCTGACCACCGGCGGCGGCGCATTGACGGGGCATTAACCCTCTTCGTTCTAACTCCATTAACCATGCGCGCCGGCCCGGCGCGGATAAGTCTTTGCCTCGCCGGAGCATTGTCGCGCCCGTGTCCCGTTTCGCCCAGATCTGCTGGCTCGCCGGCGTCGCAGGCTGCTGCGGCATCGTCGGGCTGACGAGCTGGCCGGAGCTGGCCCTGGCGCAGACGCAGTCGGCCGAGATGCCGACGCGGTCGCGGACCCCCGCCCTGCGGACCGGCACGCCGGACTATGTCGCGCAACGGCCGGGCCCGGTTCCCGGAACCGCATCCGCCCTGCCTGAAGGCGTCGACGATGCCGCCCCTGCCCCTCGCGGCCGCTCCAGCGCGATCTCAAGCGGCCAGCCCGCGCGCGCCAGCCAGCCGATCCGGGCCTCGCGCCTGCGCGGCGTCACCCAGCGTGAGTTCCGTGCACCACCACCGATGGTGTCCAACCTGCCGCCCGCGCTCCCGCCCGCGCCCGAACCGCGCAAGCGCAAGCGGCCGGAGGAAGACCCCTACGCGCCGCTCGGGCTGCGGCTGGGCAATCTCATCCTGCGCCCGGCGATCACCGGCTCGGTCGGCTATGACAGCAATCCCGAGCGCATCTCCGGGCCGAGCAAGGGCTCGCTCTTCACCCGCACCGAAGGCGAGCTCGGCATCCAGTCCGACTGGAACGTGCACGAGCTCACCGGCATGCTGCGCGGCGGCTACAGCCGCTATTACCGCAACGACAACGCTTCACGCCCGGACGCGGAAGGCAATATGTCGCTGCGCCTCGACGCGACGCGCGACACCCGCATTCTGCTGGAATCTCGCCTGCGGCTCGATACGCAGCGCCCGGGCTCGCCCGACCTGACCTCCGCCGTGCAAGGTCGGCCGATCACCTGGAACTATGGCGGCGCGGCCGGCGTCACCCACGACTTCAACCGCCTGCAATTGACCCTGCGCGGCTCGGTCGACCGGCAGGACTATGAGGACGCCAGTCTCGGCAATGGCCGGACACTCAGCCAGGCCGATCGCAACCAGACGCAATACGGCCTGCGCCTGCGCGCGGCCTATGAGGTGACGCCGGGCTTCAAGCCCTTCATCCAGGCCGAGATCGACACCCGCCAGTTCGACCAGAAGGTCGATTCCAGCGGCTATATGCGTTCCTCCGACGGCTATACGGTCCGCCTCGGCTCGACCTTCGAGATCAGCCGCATGCTCACCGGCGAGGTCTCGGGCGGCTATCAGGACCGCAAATACGAGGACGGCCGACTGCGGAACCTGCGTGGCTTCGTCGGCGACGCCGCGATCCTGTGGACGCCGACGCCGCTGACCACGGTGACGCTGCGCGGCTCTGCCGAGCTCGGCGACACCACCATTCCCGGCTCGAGCGGCACGACGGCGCGCCGCGTCGGTCTCGAGGTGGCGCATGCCTTACGCCGCAACCTGACCGTCACCGGCTTCACCACCTTCGCCCGCACCGAATATGACGGCCAGGACCTGCGCGAGAACCTGTCGACCATCGGCGCCAGGATCGAGTACAAGCTGACCCGGACCTTCGCGATCCGCGCCAGCTTCACCCATGAGCGGCTGAACTCGACCAATCAGGGCTCGGACTACACCGCCAATGTCGCGCTGGTCGGCTTGAGGGTGCAGTTCTAGGGGCTCGGCGCCCTCAGCCTTCGTACTTCTCCAGAAACGCCTCGACGCTCAGCGCCCGGAAGTCGTCGAGCGCAATGCGCAGCTGCGCATGCTCCCAATCCCACCAGGCCAGCGCCTTCAACCGCTCGGCGATCTCCTCCGGGAAGCGCCGGCGGATGATGCGGGCGGGATTGCCGGCGACGATCGTGTAGTCGGGCACGTCCTTGGTCACGACCGCGCCGCCCGCGACCACCGCCCCTGTGCCGATGCTGCGGCCGGCGAGGATAATGGCGCCGTGGCCGATCCAGACGTCGTGGCCGATCGTGACGGGCGTCGAGCGGCGCCAGTCGAAGAAGGCAGCCTCATCCTCGGCATCCTCGAAATAGGCGCTGGCGCGATAGGTGAAATGCGCCTGGCTCGCCCGCTGCATCGGGTGGTTGCCGGGATTGATGCGGGTATGCGCCGCGATCGAGCAGAACTTGCCGATCGTCGTGTAGATCACATCGGAATCGTTCACGACATAGGAGTAGTCGCCGAGCGTCGACTCCGCGAAGGAGGTACGGGCGCCGATCTCGGTATAGCGGCCGAGCACGGCGTCGCGGACCCTGGCGGTCCCATCGATGACGGGTTCGAGCCCCAGCTTCTTGCCTGCCATGACAGGGTTCCTTGGACGACGTCTATCTCTTCGGTTTCACGCAATTCGAGACGCAAAACCGCTACGCACTTCTGCTGAAATTTGCTTTAGCCAAGCGGGATGCTGTCGAGCAGCACGAACCGGCTGCTGCGGATCGCCTGCTTGAAGATGGCGACGCGGTCGATCAGTACCGGGCCGGCCGGCACGGCCTGCGCATGGGCCTCGACCAGTGCCGCCTTGACCGGCGCGACCTGATCCTCAGGCAGCGAGCCGGTCAGCGTCATGTGGAAGCGGAAGGCGTCGTCGACATAAGGGTAGCCATAGGCCTCGAGATAGGCCCGGTGTGCCGGCGTCAGCGGACTCTGCAGGCGGCGCGCCAAATCCGCTTCAGACAGCGGCGCGCGGAACGGCTCGAAGGCCTGGACGATGTCGAAGGCGAAGCGCTGCAACGCCTCGCTCGGCTCGGACGGGGTCAGCGCGATGAAGCGGCCGAGCGCATTGACGGATAGTCCGGCAAGTCGGACCGACGGGCGTCCGGCGACATAATTGCGGGCGAAGGCGCGCAGGGCGCCCTCATTGCGGCCATTGGCGAGCTCGAACGGTGCCTTCAGCGTCGCATGGAAGCCGTAGCGGCGCGGCTCGGCGGTGACGTCCGACCAGTCGAGGCTCTCGCAGCCCGGCGGGACGGCGAAGTCGATGTCCGCGCCGGTGACGGCGTCATAGCCCAGCGTCGCGCTGCCGAAGCGCCAGAGGGCGCTGTCGGCGGCGGGAGCGTAGTAGAGCGCATAGCGCGGCGCGGTCTCAGTCATGCTGCGCTCAGAAGGCCCGGTGTCCCTGCGACCAGACGGTGGCGATCACCGGCGTCGCGCCCAGCGCCTTGAAGCGCACGATATCGGCGCGCAGGCCGGGCTTGAGATGACCGCGATCTGTCAGGCCCAGGATGTCGGCGACCTTCCAGGTCACCTTGGCCATCGCTGCCGGCAGCGTGATACCGTGCTTGTCGTGGAGCTTGAGCACCGCCTGCAGCAGGCTTGCCGGGACGTAATCGGAGGAGAGCCCGTCGAGCAGGTCCTTCTCGGCAAGCTCGGCCACCGAGACGCCGCCGGAATGCGAGCCGCCGCGGACAACATTGGGCGCGCCGGCGATGGTGGCGAGACCGCGCTGCTTGGCGGCCTCGGCAGCCTCGACCGTGGTCGGGAATTCCGAGATCACCGCGCCCGAGGCGATGCCGGCCTCGACATGCTCGACCGTGGTGTCGTCATGGGTCGCGATCGGGATGCCGCGGGACTGGAACATCTCGACCACGGCGCTCCAGTTGCGCGCGACATTCGCCCCGCCCTCGCGCTGGCGGACGACGACATCCTCCTCGAACTCGGCCTGGGTCTTGCCGGTGCCGAGGGCATAGGTGCGCAGATCCTCCAGATTGCGCCATTGGCGCTGGCCGGGGGTGTGGTCCATCAGCGAGACCAGCTGGACCAGGGCATCGTCCTGATAGGGCTCGATGTCGCGGAGCAGGTCCGGGCTGGTCAGTTCGCAGCGCATATGGATGCGGTGGTCGATGCGGAAGACGCCCTCGGCGCTGCCGAGTCTGAGCGCATCCATCACGTCGGCGAAGATGTCCTTGCGATAGTCCTTGGCCGAGAAGGGCGTGCCGGCGCAGATCGCGTCATAGACGGTGGTGACGCCGGCCGCCGCCATCTGCGCGTCATGGACAAGCGCCGCCGCAAGCCCGTTCGGCCAGAAGACCTTGGGGCGCGGCATGAAGTGCTTTTCCATGTTGTCGGTGTGCATCTCGACGAGGCCGGGCGCGACATAGTCGCCCTGCACATCGATCGCCTCCGGCAGGGAGGAGCGGCCCTGGTCGACCGAGCGGATGCCGTTCTCGTCGAAGGCGATGGTCCCGGTAACGACCTCGTCCTCGAGGATCAGGCGGGCATTGGTCAGGATGGTGGACATCAGGCGGCCTTCCGGAAATCGGTGATGTCGAGATAGCGGGTCGCGACAGCCTCTCGCACGGCTTCGTCATGGAAGATACCGACGATGGCTGAGCCCTGCTCGCGCGCCTCGGCGATCAGCTTGACCACGACGTTGCGGTTGTTGGCGTCGAGCGAGGCGGTCGGCTCGTCGATCAGCATGATCGGCGAGGGATCGACGAAGGAGCGGGCGATGTTGACCCGCTGCTGCTCGCCGCCGGAGAAGGTCGCAGGCGCCAGATCCCAGAGACGCTGCGGCAGGTTGAGACGCGCCAGCATGGATTTCGCGCGCTCGCTCGCCTCCTCAGGGGAAGCGCCGCGGGCGAGCAGCGGGTCGCGAACGATGTCGAGCGCCGTGACGCGCGGGATGACGCGCAGGAACTGCGAGACGAAGCCGAGCGTGCGGCGGCGGATGTCGAGCACGGTCCGCGGCACGGCCGAGACGATGTCGATAGGGCGGCCGCAATGGGTGATGGCGATGGTGCCGGAGGTCGGCCGGTAATTGCCGTAGAGGATGCGCAGCAGGCTCGACTTGCCGGCGCCCGAGGCCCCCGCCAGTACCAGCGCCTCGCCGGCAGCGACCGAGAAGTTGACATTGTCGAACACCGGCAGGCGCACGCCGCCCTGATTGTGCAGGGTGAATTCCTTGGCGACGTTCTCGACGTGAATCATCGTGGTCATGATCGAGATGCCTTGCGGGTTCGGGGTGACGCGGTTGTGACGGCGCTCATACGGTGAGCACCGCCGAGGTCAGCAATTGCGTGTAGGCGTGCTGGGGATCGTCGAGGACCTGGTCGGTCAGGCCCTGCTCGACGACGCGGCCATCCTTCATCACCATCAAACGGTCGGTGAGCAGGCGGGCGACAGCGAGGTCGTGGGTGACGATGATCGCGGCGAGGCCGAGATCGCGCACCAGCACGCGCAAGAGGTCAAGCAGGCGGGCCTGGACGGAGACGTCGAGGCCGCCGGTCGGCTCGTCCATGAAAACGAGCTTCGGCTCGGAGACCAGCACGCGGGCGATCTGCAGGCGCTGCTGCATGCCGCCGGAGAACTGGCGCGGCCGGTCGTCGATGCGGGTTCCGGCGATCTCGACGCGCTGCAGCCAGTCGAGCGCGGTCTCGCGGATTCTGCCATAATGCCGCGCGCCATTGTCCATCAGCCGCTCGCCGACATTGCCGCCGGCCGAGACGTCCATGCGCAGCCCGTCGCGCGGATTCTGGTGGACGATGCCCCAGGCCGTGCGCATTAGCCGCCGACGCTCCTGCTCGGCGACCGAGTAGATGTCGAGCGGTTCGATTCCGCCCCGAAACAGCACCTGCCCCTCGTCGGGCTTGTCGATGCCGGCAAGGCAGCGCAGCAGGGTCGATTTGCCCGAGCCGGATTCGCCGACGATGCCGAGAACCTCGCCCGGCCAGAGCTCGAAGGAGACCTCGGCGCAGCCGATGCGCTCGCCATAGAAGCGGCTGACGCCGGCGACCGAGAGCAGCGGGGCAGGATCGAGCGTCAGCTCCTGCGGATTGACCTGCATGTTCATGGCTTGGCCTCGTCTTCGACCAGATGCAGCGCCGAGGCATCGGCGAGCATGGCGCCGCGATGGCCGTCGGCCCGCCGCGTCTCGCAGTGATGGCTGTCGGAGCAGACGAACATCCGCCCGCCCTGGTCGTCGATCACCACCTCGTCGAGATAGGAATCGGCGGCGCCGCAGAGCGCACAGGGCTGCTCCCAGCTCTGGATGCGGAAGGGATGGTCGTCGAAATCGAGGCTGCGCACGCTGGTGTGCGGCGGCACCGCATAAATGCGCTTCTCGCGGCCGGCGCCGAAGAGCTGCAGCGCCGGCGACATCTGCATCTTCGGATTGTCGAATTTAGGGATCGGCGACGGCGCCATCACATAGCGGCCATTGACCATGACCGGGTAGTCATAGGTCGTCGTCACCTCGCCGAAGCGGGCGATGTTCTCGTAGAGCTTGACCTGCATCAGCCCGTATTCGGCCCAGGCGTGCATCTTGCGCGTCTCGGCCTCGCGCGGCTCGAGCTTCCTGAGCGGCTCGGGCTGCGGCACCTGGTAGACCATGATCTGGCCGGCCTTCAGCGGCGCCTCGGGGATGCGGTGGCGGGTCTGGATGATCGTCGCCTCGTCGGTCGCCTCGGTCGTCCGGGCATCGGCGGTGCGCTCGAAGAAGCGGCGGATCGAGACGGCGTTGGTGGTGTCGTCGGCGCCCTGGTCGATCACTTTCAGCGTATCGTCGGGCCCGATGATCGCGGCGGTGACCTGGATGCCGCCGGTGCCCCAGCCGCGGGCGAGCGGCATCTCGCGCGAGCCGAACGGCACCTGGTAGCCCGGGATCGCGACCGCCTTGAGCAGAGCGCGGCGGATCATCCGCTTGGTCTGCTCGTCGAGATAGGCGTAGTTGTAGGCCGGCCTGGTCTCGTCGGTGATGCTCTGGTGCACGGTCATTCCGCGGCCTCCGGCAGGGCTTCCTGTTGCTCGGCAAGGCGCTTCTCGCGCTCCTTGCGGATGCGGCGGATCAGTTCGAGCTCGCCCTGGAAATCGACATAGTGCGGCAGCTTCAGGTGCTCGACGAAGCCGGCCGCCTCGACATTGTCGGAGTGGTAGAGGACGAACTCGTCCTGCTGCGCCGGATAGGTCGCCGCTTCGCCGAGTTCGCGGCATTTAAGCGCCCTATCGACCAGCGACATCGACATCGCCTTGCGCTCGCTATGGCCGAAGGAGAGCCCGTAGCCGCGGGTGAACTGCGGCGGGACCTCCTTGGAGCCGGCGAACTGGTTGACCATCTGGCATTCGGTCAAAGTGATGTCGCCGAGATCGACGGCGAAGCCGAGCTCCTCCGGCACGAATTCGACCGCGACCTCGCCGACCCGGATCTCGCCAACGAAGGGATGGCTGTTGCCGTAGCCGCGCTGCACGGAATAGCCGAGGCCGAGCATGAAGCCCTCGTCGCCGCGCGCCATCGCCTGCAGGCGGACATCGCGATCGGCGGGGAAGGTGACGGGCTCGCGGGTGAGATCGAAGGGACGCGGATCGCCTTCGGGCGGGGCTTCCTCTTCCATCAGCCCTTCGGCGCCGAGGATATCGGGCACGCGCGGCATGTGGGAGTCGAGGGGTTTCACGTCATGCTCGGGCTTGACCCGAGCATCGCCTGCCGCGGTTGCGCGGGAGGCGCCTTCTTGTCCCGAGATGGTCGGGTCAAGCCCGACCATGACGTCCGGGGAATCCATCAGCGAAAAGTCGAAGAGGCGGTGCGTGTAGTCATAGGTCGGGCCGAGCACCTGGCCGCCCGGCAGGTCCTTGTAGGTGGCGGAGACGCGGCGGCGGATTGCCATTGTCGCGGTATCGAGCGGCTCGGAGGAGCCGAAGCGCGGCAGCGTCGTGCGATAGGCCCGCATCAGGAAGGCGGCCTCGATCGCATCGCCCTGCGCTTGCTTCAGCGCCAGCGCGGCGAGATCGGGATCGTAGAGCGAGCCTTCGTTCATCACGCGCCCGCAGGCGAGGCCCATCTGCTCGCGAATCTGCGCGACGGCGAGCTCCGGCACGCTCTCATCGCCGCGCCTTGCCTCGGCGACGAGATCATGTGTGGCGAGAATGGCGGCTTCGCCGCCCTTGACCGCGACATACATCAGTAAAGCTCCCGGCGGGGCATTCAGCGGGCCTCCACGATTTGCGTCGAGCGCGGCAGGCCGAGCACCTGCGCGCCATGGACCAGCAGGAGATCGACACCGAGCGGGTAGAGCGCGGCGTTGTCCTCGACCTCGGCCCAGAATTCCGGACGCAAGCCGGCTGGAGCGACGGCGCGCTGGCCGGGAATGCCGGGACCTTCGAGCGTAACGGTCGCGCCACCTTCGAGCCCGGCACACTGGACCAGCACCGTGGTCGAGCGATCCGGGAACTGGTCGTCGCCGGCGTTGAAGGCGGCGAGCTTCGGCTCGGTCCCAGCACCATCGATCACCGCGAAGGCGGCGCGGGCGGGATACTCGACGAGGGTGGCGCCGCAATGGAAGCGCAGCCAGGCACCGGCCGGGCCGTCGCGGAGGGCAGCCGGCAGCCAGATCGGCGTTTCGTAGTCGGCAAGCGTCAGCAGCGCGACGGCAGTCGCGGGTTCAAGTCCGACAGGCGTCTCGACCGAAACGCTGATGTCGTAAGCGAGGCCCGGCTCGGATAGCGCCGCCAGCAGGGCGCGAAACGCACCTTGCGACTGGAAGACCGGGTCGGCGAAGCCGGCGCCGATGAGGGTGTCGTTGGGAGTCATCAGCCGCCCCTGACCAGCGTGAAGAAATCGACTTTGGTGGCAGCCGCCTTGCGCGAGGCGAGTTCGCGGGCGGCCTGCTGCTGCTGCGCCAGGGCGAAGACGCCGCGCCGCAGCGGACCGGTCTCGATCTCGCTTTGGAGAAGCGCGTCGGTGATCGCTGCCAACCTCGCCTTGCGGCCGTCGCGACCGAGTGCGTAGGAGAAGCCCATCGCGCCGCTGTCGAGGCGGACGACGCAGCGCGTCACCGTGGCCTCGCCGAGATTGAAGCGGCGGCCGGCGCCGCCAGCGCGGCCCTCGACCATGACGGTGCCGGTCTCGGGCGCCTTCAGCACTTCATGCGTCGGAAGCGGTCCCGCCTGCTGTAGCAAGGCGTCGATCTCGCCTCGGGTCGCACGGGCCAGCACTGCCATCCATTGCTGGCGTGTCGCGGTATCGGTCATGCCCCTGTCGGCCTCTCGCCAAGCGCTAATGTCTAGACTATAATAAGCCTGTCACCGGAAAAGGTCTATACATTTTGGATGAAACTTTGATGACGCCGGGCTTGCCGCATCAGGGCGGTGATGGCGGCACGGCCTGGCGGCGGATCGCCGACGCGCTGGCGGCCTCGATCGAGCAGGGTGAATACGAGCCCGGCGACACGCTGCCGGCCTCGGTCGCGCTGGCCGAGCGCTATGGCGTGCACCGGCACACGGTACGCCAGGCCTTTCGACATCTGGCCGAGCGCGGGCTGGTGACGGTCTCACGCGGCCGGGGCACGCAGGTGACGGCGCCGCGCTTCCCCTACAAGCTCGGCCGCCGCGTCAGCATGCGCACCAATTTCGGCGCTGCGGGTATCGCCGTGTCCGGCGCGGTGCTCGCGTCGGAGGTCGTTGTCGGCGCGGCAGAGCATTGTGCTGTGCTTGGGGTTCCCGAGGGCACGCCTCTGTGGGCGATCGAGACCCTGAGCCGGGCGGGCGGCACGCCGGTCGGCACCGGCATCCATTATCTCAGCGTCGAGCGCTTTCCGCGCTTCGACGAGATCCTGACCGAAGCGGGCTCGTCGATCACCGCCGCCTTCAAGGCCTGCGGCATTCCCGATTATGTCCGGCGCTCGACCCGTCTGGCGGCACGGCTCGCCAGCGAGCGCGAGGCGGCGCTGCTCAAGATCGAGCCGGGCGCGGCGGTGCTGACCTCGGACGCGCTCGACGCGCTGCCCGATCTGACGCCGATCCACATCGTCAACAGCGTCTTCGCCGGCGAGCGGATGGAGATGGTGGTCGAGCCCTTCGGGGACTAACGCCCCTCCACCACACGAGGCTCAGCCACGCTCGTAGAGCAGGCGGGCGCGGATCGTGCCGTCGAGGGCACGGATCTCCTCGATGATCTCGCGCGCGACCTCGCCGACCGGATCGGCCTCCATCACGACATAGCCGATCTCGCCGTCGGTCTGGAAATTCTGGGCGGCGATGTTGATGTTGCGGCTGGCGAAGACGTCGTTGAGGCGGCGCAGCATGCCCGGCGCATTGCGCTGGACCTGGATGAAGCGCGTGCCGGCCGGGCGCGCCGGCAACTGCACCTGCGGGAAATTGACCGCGCCGACGGTCGAGCCGACATCGGAATAGTCGACCAGCTTGCGCGCCACCTCGGCGCCGATGCGCTCCTGCGCTTCTTCCGTCGAGCCGCCGATATGCGGGGTCAGGATGACGTTGGGCAGGCCCTGGATGGGTGTGACGAAGCGTTCGCTGTTCGAGGCCGGCTCCTTCGGGAAGACGTCGACCGCCGCGCCGGCGAGCGCGCCGCTACGCAGCGCCTCGGCAAGGGCGTCGAGGTCGACGACCGTGCCGCGCGAATTGTTGATGAGATAGGCGCCCTGCTTCATCGCCGCAATCTCGGCCTTGCCGATCATGTTGTGCGTGGCGGGCGTCTCCGGCACGTGCAGCGAGACGACGTCGCTGTTGGCGAGCAGGGCCTTCAGGCTCTCGACCGGCTCGGTGTTGCCATGGCGCAGGCGGTCGGTGTGATCGTAATAGATCACGCGCATGCCCATCGCCTCGGCGATGTTGGAGAGCTGGCTGCCGATATTGCCGTAGCCGACGATGCCGAGCACCTTGCCGCGCACCTCGAAGGAGCCGTTTGCCGACTTGTCCCAGCCGCCCTCATGCGCCGAGCGCGAACGGTCGGGGATCCGGCGCAGCAGCATGACGATCTCGCCGATGGTCAGTTCGGCGACGCTGCGGGTGTTGGAGAAGGGCGCGTTGAAGACGGGTATGCCGCGCAGGCGGGCGGCGTCGAGATCGACCTGATTGGTGCCAACCGAGAAGCAGCCGACGGCGAAGAGGCGCTTGGCGGCGGCGAAGACCGGCTCGGTGAGCTGGGTGCGCGAGCGGATGCCGAGGATATGCGTCTTCTCGATCGCCTCGACCAGCTGGGCCTCGTCGAGCGCCTTCGGCAGGCGGGTCAGGTTGGTGTAGCCGGCCTGCTGCAGCGCGGCGACGGCGGAATCGTTGATCCCCTCGAGCAGGAGAACGCGGAGGCGGTCCTTCGGGAAGGAAAGCCGGTCGGTGGGGAGGTTCATGGCGCGCTCAGGTGGTCCAGCGATGCGCCCGCTCGCCCGGTCGGGCGGAAGGCGCCGGAGCGCCCGCTATAGACCTGTTGTCGCAGCGCACAACCGCAAAGTTGTCGCGGCCGCCTCCCGCTAGGCGCTCGCCGCGCGCAGCGGCACAACTCCGCCTGGCGAAGCGGGTTTGAGGTGCTGCTGCGGCAGGAGGAAGGGCTGACCGGCCGGCGGCAAGCGGCTGAACGAGAGCGACACGCGGAAAACACCGCGCAACAGATTGTCGTCGAGGATCGTCGCCGGCTCGCCCTGCGCGACGATCGCGCCCTCATGCATCACCACCAGCCGGTCGGCATAGGTCACGGCGAGGTTGAGGTCGTGCAGCACGACCAGAACCGCCGCGCCCTGCGCTGCGATGCTGCGGGCGGCATCGAGCAGCGAGAGCTGGTGGCAGAGATCGAGGCTGGCGATCGGCTCGTCCAGGAACAGGATCTGGCGCTTGGCCACGCTGCGGCCGGCTTCCAACTGGCAGAGCGCCCTGGCGAACTGGACGCGCTGCTGCTCGCCGCCGGAGAGGGTCTGGTAGTGCCGGCCAGCAAGACCGACGACGCCGGCAGTCTCGAGCGCCTGGGCGATGATCTCGCTCTTGCGGGTACGCGACTGCGCCCGGCCGACGCCTTCCAACCCCAGCCGTGCGACCTCGTAGACGCTGAACGGGAAGGCGAGACGCTGGTTCTGCACCATCACGGCGCGGCGACAGGCCAGTTCCCAGGCCGGGATCTGCGGGAGGGTCGCGCCATCCATGCGGACCGTGCCCTGCGATGGCGACAGCTCGCCGGTGAGAAGCTTGAGCAGGGTCGACTTGCCGGCGCCGTTGGGGCCGACGACGATCGTGGTGGCACCTTCTTCGAGCGCAAGCGAGGCACCGCGTACCAGAGTGCTGCCGCGCACAGCAAAAGACAGCTCATCCGCTTCGAGGATCGCCATGCTCAGAGCTCCGCGATCCGGCCGCGGCGCAGCAGCAGCCAGAGGAAGAAGGGCGCGCCGATGAAGGCGGTGACGATGCCGATCGGCAGTTCCGCCGGCACGACGACGAGGCGGGCGATGATGTCGGCGCCGACCAGCAGCGCTGCGCCGCCGACAGCCGACAGCGGCAGCAGCAGGCGGTGGTCGGGGCCGATCGAGAGCCGGATCAGATGCGGCACGACGATGCCGACGAAGCCGATCACGCCGGCTGCGGCGACGCTGGCGCCGACCGCGAGCGCGACCAGCAGGATCGCGAGCGCCTTGATGCGCTGGACGGGGATGCCGAGATGAAACGCCTCGGCCTCGCCCAGCATCAGCGCATTGAGCCCGCGCGCCAGCAGCGGCACGGCGAAGAGCAGCGGCAGCACGATCGGCGCCACCGCCGAGAGCTTGGTCCAGCTGGCGCCGCCGAGGCTGCCGAGCGACCAGAAGGTCAGGTCGCGCAATTGCCGGTCGTCGGAGACGAAGGCGAGCAGGCCGGTGAGCGAGCCGGCCAGCGCGCCGAGGGCGACGCCGGCGAGCAGCATGGTCGCGACCGAGGTGCGGCCCTGGCGCGTCGCGATCAGGTAGAGCGCCAGCGTCGAGACGAGGCCGCCGAAGAAGGCGCCGAAAGGCAGCACCGCGAAGGGCAGCTTCATTGCGAAGGCCGAGAGGAAGCGGTCGCCGAGCACGATGGTCGCAGCGGCAGCGAGGCCGGCGCCGGCGGAGACGCCGACCAGGCCGGGATCGGCGAGCGGGTTGCGGAACAGGCCCTGCATCAGCGCGCCGGAAATGGCGAGAGCGGCCCCGACCAGCGCCCCTAGCAGCAGGCGCGGCATGCGGATGTTGAGCACGACCAGCGCCTCGCGGCTGTCGAGCAGACCGGCAGGGCCCAGACCGAGCTTCGCCAGCAGGATGTCGGCGACGCGGCCGGGCGCGATGGCGAAGGCCCCCGCCCCGAGCGAGAGCAGCATCAGCAGCACGCAGATCCCGACCAGCGCCGCGATGGCGATCATGCCCTTGCGACGATGGCCAGCGGTGAGCACGGCCAGCGCCGCGGCACTCGCATTCGGGGCCTGCTTCATGGCGAGCGTCATTTGGCAGCGGAGAGCTGGGCGATCTTGGCCTCGGGATAGAGCTCAGCCATCAGGTCCCGCGCCGCGTTCGGGGTGCGCGGGCCGAAGCCGAGCAGATAGAGCCCGTCCATCCGGATCAGCGATTTCTGCTTCGCCGCCGGCGTCTCCGAGAAGGCCGGCATGGCGAAGAGCTCGTCGGGACCGGCGTTGTGGGCGCTGGAATGACTCATCATCAGCACGACATCGGGCGCCGCGGTGATGATCGCCTCGTCGGTCATCGGCTTGAAGCCCTCGACCGCGCCGGCAGCGTTGATGCCGCCGGCGAGCGCGATGATCGCGTCGGCGGTGGTGGCCCGGCCACCGACCAGGGTGCGCCCATTCTGCAGGGAGAGCACGAACAGGACGCGCTTCTGCCGGGGCAGGCCGGAGCGCAGCTTGTCGAGTTCGTCGAAGCGCCGCTTCACCGCGGCGGCAAGCTGCTGCGCCGGCTCGGCGACGCCGGCGGCCTTGCCGATGGCTGCAATCTTCGAAACCACGGCCTCCGGCGACAACGCTTCCGGGATCATGGTGATCGGCGTGCCGGATTCCTTGAGCAGAGCGAGTGCATCAGGCGGGCCGGCGCCTTCCACCGCGATGACCTGCGAGGGTTTGAGCGAGAGCACGCCCTCGGCCGAGAGCGCCCGGACATAGCCGACGCTCTTCTTGTCCTTCAGCGCTTCCGGCGGCCACTGGCTGGTGGTGTCGACCCCGACGACCTTGTCCTGCTGGCCGAGCGCGTAGAGCACCTCGGTGACGACGCCCCCAGCCGCGACGATGCGCTCGGCGGTCTGCGCCTGGGCAGGCGCGACGACGGTCAGCCGTTCGAGCGACCCGGCAAGGCCGCCCATCGCCAACAGCGAGATGACGGCAGCGGCCACGATCTCACGGCCGAGGCGCTTGGCCCTGAGGCCTGCGAGCGGAGCGGATGAAGGCGCTTGCAGCGTACCCATGATCGATCTCGTGCATGCGACCGCGTGCAGCAGAAGCGCCTGCGACGCTCAGCTACACTGAAGTCATTACAAAGTAATAGCTCTTTTATAACCGTTCAAAACAACGATTATTGGAGCCGTTATTGACGGTGATAGGCAGCTTTACTAAGGAGGGTCAAGAGCGGCGCAAGCTGCCGGACCATCACGTTTTTCCAAACCGCCGAGGATTTCCCGATGTTCATCGCCATGAACCGCTTCAAGGTCGTCAAGGGGGAGGAGGAGGCCTTCGAGACGGTCTGGTCCTCGCGCAAGACCCGCCTCGACGAGATGAAGGGCTTCATCGCCTTCCATCTGCTCAAGGGCCCGGAGAAGGAGGACCATACCCTTTATTCCTCGCACACGACCTGGGCCTCGAAGGACGATTTCACCGCCTGGACCAAGTCCGACCAGTTCCGCGAGTCGCACCGCAATGCCGGCCAGCCGCGGCCGGCGCCGCTCTATCTCGGCCACCCCGAATTCGAGGGCTTCGAGACGATCCTGACCGAGCACAACCCGCATCTGCCGCGCCAGGCGGCCGAGTGAGAGGCTGATCACGATGTCGCTTGCCGAGACATTGGCCCCGCCCGCCCCTGCCGAGGCGATGGAGAAGGTCCGGGCGGCGCTCGCCGCCAAGCCCGACGGGGTGATCGAGGCGGTCGCGCGCGAGCACGGCGTCTCGACGCTCGCCGTACTGGAGGCGACCCCGGAGGACCAGCGCCGCTTCATCGCAGCGGAGCGCTTCGAGGCGCTCTGGCAGGAGCTTGCGACCTGGGGCAAGGTGCTGTTCATCGTGCACACCCCCGACATCGTGCTCGAATGCGAAGGCTCGCTGCCGGTCGGCTCCTTCGGCCATGGCTACTACAATATCCATGGCGACAGCCCGATCGGCGGCCACATCAAGGCAGGCAACTGCAAGGCGATCTATCTGGTCGACCGTGCCTTCCATGGCCGCCGCTCCTGCTCGGTGCAGTTCTTCAATGGCGCCGGCGAGGCGATGTTCAAGGTCTTCGTCCGCCGCGACGCGGCGCGCGAATTGCTGCCCGACCAGGTCGCCCGCTTCGAGGCGCTGAAGCGCGACTTCGCCTGAGACCGATCCGCTCCGGCTGGCGGACACATCGATCGAAGCCTCCGCCGTCCGCCGGCGGAGGCATGATTGTCAGGCTTATGGCGCATGGCCGCAGGTGGATCACTGACAAATGACGTCAATCGCCACTTTTCCGCCATACGCACCATCATACCGATCGAGCAACTGCAGCGACATCGCGAAAGACCGAGAATTTACCGAGCGTTAACCATAGAGGCGCAGCCTTCTGCCCGCGGAGCGAAGCGACGTGATCGATCCCATTGATCGCGTGCGGGCTCCGACAGGCAAGCGCCATGGCCAGCCGGCCGGCGACGACGACCTGCCCACGGCCCCGGCTGAGGACGCTGAGATGGCGGCACAGCTCGCCCTGACCCGGGTCAGTCTCGTCAAGGACCTGATCGGACCGGCATCGACCGCGCCCACTCCCAGGGCCGCGCTGTCGTCACTCACCCAGAAGACCGGCTTCCGCGACGGCGCCATGCTGGCGCTGCGCTTCGTGCAGGCGCGCCTGCTGTCGGTGTGGGGGCTGCTGCTGGCGGCCGCCCTTTGTCCGCCCAAGGTCTTCGCCGACTTCGCGATCTTCGCGGCTCTGGCCAATTTCATGTCGATCGCCGTGCTGCTGCGGTTCGAGGCGGTGTTCTTCCAGAACAACGACCGGCTGCGCCTGGGTAGGGCCTTCCGCCTGGCGGTGGCCACCGGCGTCGTCTTTCTCGCCGTCGCCGCGATCACGACCCTGTTCGCGGCCGCGCAGGGCTGGGTCCTGCGCGGCTTCGGCGCGCTCTTCCTGATCTCGCTGGCGAGTCGGGCGGCGATCCGGCTGCTGCTGGCGGAAGCCACGGCGGAGGGCGATTTCGCCACGATCGGCAACAGCAACATCGTCCAGGCGCTGCTCCAGCCGGGGATGATGATCCTGCTGATCTGGCCGCTCGGACCGACCGCGCTGGCCCTGTTCGCGGCGGACGCCTTCGGCCATGCCGCGACCGCCTGCTATCTCGCCTGGCGGCGGCGCGGCTCGCTGCTGCGCCTGATGCACCCAGCGCGCTGGTCGCTGACCGAATTGGCCGCAGCGGGATGGCAATGGCGCAGCTCGCCAACCTTCCTGCTTCCGTCCGCGCTGCTCTCCTTCGGCTTCTCGGCTGCGCCGCTGCTGGCCCTGCCGCTCTCGAGCAATCCGGTCTTGGCCGCCCATGTCGCACTGGCGACGCGTCTGCTCGATATGCCGGCGCAGATGTTCGGCGCCGTGACGACTCCGCTGGTGATGAGCGACCTGCGCAAGCATCGCGGCCTCGATCAGCAGAAGCGGGCTCGCCTGCTCACCCTGGGCATGGTGGCGATCGTGGGAGCACTCTTCACCACGATCGCCTTCGTCGCCGTCGGCACCGACGAATTCCTCCTGAGCGGCACCAAATGGGGCGGCATCGGCGAAGTGATGGCGATCATGGCGCTGTTCTATGGCTGCGGCGCGTTGGTCGGCCCCTTGCAGGAGATGGGCGCCTTCTCGTCGCGCCCGCAGAGCCAGATGACGGCCAACGCGATCGCGCTGGCCGCCGCGGCGATCGTGATCTGGGGCTTCGGCAGCTTGTCCCCGGCGGTGCTCGCGGCGATCGGCCTGATCTCGCTCGGGCGGCTCCTGTTGCACCTGCGCCTGACATGGACCGCGATCGGCGAGCAGCGGGCAGTAGGCGTCGCCTAAACCCGGCTATTCTCGCCGGATCAGCCGGTCGGCGAGCAGCGACGAGAAGAAGCCGGGCTTGAACTCGCGCTCGAGGCGCTCTGGATCGTAGTCCTTCGCCACCCAGTCGAGGAACGGCGTGCCCTTGCTGGCACCCTCGTGGGCATAGGCCTCGAAGAAGGCATCGAGAATGCCGGTCTTGGCGAAGCGGAAATGGCCATAGCGCAGCGAGAGTTCGGCCATCGCCTCGGCCAGAGGCCGCTTCTCGTGGACCAGCAGATAGAGCGCGGCGAAGAAGCCGGCCCGGTCGGCGCCGGATTTGCAGTGCACCAGCGCAGGAGTCTCGAGCCCGGCGAAGAAAGCCGGCGCGGCGAGGAGGGTGTCGCGGTCGGGCGCGCCGCGCGAGCGCAGGATGAACTCGACCAGCGCGATGCCATGGCGCTCGCAGGCCTCCTTCTGCAGCGGCCAGGCGCCGTGCTCGCGGCCGCCGCGCAGGTTGACGATGGTCTTCACGCCCTGGCGCGCAAACCAGGCAATGTCGGTCGGGGCGGGCTGGGCGGCACGCCAGAGCTGCGGCGTGACGCGATGGGCGTTGAGATAGGCGAGCCGGAAGATGCCGTGATCGGCCAAGAGCATGTTGGCCCAGGCGCGCGCGCGGTCTAGCCGGCCGCGCAAGGGGCGGTCCCAGCGTGCAATCCGCGCCATGCGCCTCGCATAACGGTCTTCCGGCCGCCGCCAGCGGTTCAGCATGGGATCGCACCTGTCATGCCGGCCCGATAGCAGCGGGAGCCCTGCTGCGCAAATCGGTAACTCCGACTAAAAGCCGGGCTTGGCCTTTGCGCCGCAACCGCGCATAACGCCGCGGAAGTTTTGTCATCGACAGGTCAGGTACATGCGGCTCGACGCCATCGCCATCGGCAAGAATCCCCCCGAAGAGGTCAACGTCGTGATCGAGGTCGCCATCGGCGGCGAACCGATCAAGTATGAGATGGACAAGGAAGCCGGCACGCTCTTCGTCGATCGCTTCCTTTATACGCCGATGCGCTATCCCGGAAATTACGGCTTCATCCCGCATACGCTGTCTGAAGACGGCGACCCCTGCGACGTCCTCGTCGCCAATACGCGCCCGCTGGTGCCGGGCTCCTATATCGCGGTCCGCCCGATCGGCGTGATGATGATGGAGGACGAGGGCGGCGGCGACGAGAAGATCATCGCCGTGCCGGTCCCCAAGCTGACCAAGCGCTACGAGAACGTGACGAACTACACCGATCTGCCGCAGATCACGCTCGACCAGATCCAGCACTTCTTCGAGCACTACAAGGACCTGGAACCCGGCAAGTGGGTGAAGCTCACCGGCTGGGGCGACGCCGCCAAGGCCAAGCAGCTGATCGTCGAGGCGATCGAGCGGGCCAAGGAGGCCAAGAAGGGCTGATCCCCTCTCGTTGAGAATCCGCCATGGCCGGGCTCGCCCCGACCATGGCGTTCGGCGTTTGCTATTTCTTCAGCAGCCGCTCGACCTCGGCCCGCAGTTGCGGGCCGAGGTCGCCGCGCTCCAGCGCATAGGCGACATTGGCGCTGAGGAAGCCGATCTTCGAGCCGGTGTCGTAGATGTCCCCGTCGAAGCGCACGGCGAAGAACCTCTCCTTCTGCGCCAGCGCGATCATCGAATCCGTCAGCTGGATCTCGTTGCCGGCGCCCTTCTCCTGCTTGGCGAGCAGCTCGAAGATCGTCGGCTGCAGGATGTAGCGGCCGGTGATGTGCAGGTTCGACGGCGCCGTGCCTTTCGGCGGCTTCTCGACCATCTTGCTGATCTGCGAGACCTTGGCCTTGGCGTCGGCGACGCCGACGATGCCGTATTGATGGGTCTGGTCTTCCGGCACCGGCGCCACCGCGATGTGGTTGCCGCCATGCTCCTCATAGGCCGCGATCATCTCGGCCAGGCAGCCCTTGCCGCTGGTATGGTGCAGCATGTCCGGCAGCAGCAGCGCGAACGGCTCGTCGCCGACGATCTCGCGGGCGCACCAGACGGCGTGGCCGAGGCCGAGCGGCGCCTGCTGGCGGGTGAAGCTCGCAGCGCCGGCGGCCGGCAGATCGTGCTTGAGTGCGTCCAGCTCCTTGGTCTTGCCGCGCTTGGCCAGCGTGTCGTCGAGCTCGTAGGCCATGTCGAAATGGTCCTCGATCACGGCCTTGTTGCGGCCGGTGACGAAGACGAAATGCTCGATCCCGGCGGCGCGCGCCTCGTCGACCACATGCTGGACCACCGGCCGGTCGACGATGGTCAGCATCTCCTTCGGGATTGCCTTGGTGGCAGGCAGGAAGCGGGTGCCGAGACCAGCGACGGGAAAGACCGCCTTGCGGATTTTCTTGATCATGCGCGTCCATCTCGCGCGCCTTCGGCGCGCGCCTGCTGAGGTCGGAGGGCTTCGGGAGAGCCGGCTTCGCCCGATTCATGCCGGCCATCTGAGGCTGGCCCGTGAATCTGGCGAAAGCCGGGCCGGCCTCGTCTTCGAATACCAGCCGGGCCTTGCCGATACGTCAATAGTCCCGCTGTATCTTGCCGGATTTGCTGCCCTGGCCTCCATTCTTGCATGGGTTCCCCCGAGCGGCGCCCGAGATTAGCCATCTCGCGCCGACAGGCTGGTTCGAACTGTCGTGATTCCGGTTTATGCCGGTCACGTGACGAGGAGACGAAGATGGCTATTCTGGTTTCAGGCGGCGCCGGCTATATCGGCAGCCACATGGTCCTCGAGCTGCTGGACCGTGGCGAGAAAGTCGTCGTACTCGACGATCTCTCCACCGGCTTCTGGTGGGCGGTGCCGCAGGAGGCAATCCTGGTGCGCGGTGACATGGGCGACCAGGCCCTGGTCGAGCGCACCATCGCCGAGCACGGCATCAGCGAGATCGCGCATTTCGCCGCAAAGATCGTGGTACCGGATTCCGTCTCCGATCCGCTCGGCTACTACCAGAACAACACCGTCAAGACGCGTGCCCTCTTGGAAAGCGCCGTGCGTGGCGGCGTGAAGCACGTGATCTTCTCGTCGACGGCCGCCGTCTATGGCGAGCCACCGGTCTCGCCGGTGCCGGAGGAGATCGCGCTCAATCCGATCAATCCCTATGGCCGCTCCAAGCTGATGAGCGAGTGGATGCTCGGCGACGTCGCCCGCGCCCATGGCCTCACCTATGTCGCGCTGCGCTATTTCAACGTCGCCGGCGCCGACCCTAGGGGGCGTTCCGGCCAGTCCAGCGCCAACGCCACCCATCTGATCAAGGTCGCCAGCCAGGCGGCGCTCGGCCAGCGCGCCGGCCTCGACATCTTCGGCACCGACTATGCGACGCCGGACGGCACCTGCATCCGCGACTATATCCACGTCACCGACCTCGCCCGCGCCCACCTGGCCGCGCTCGACCACTTGCGCGCTGGCGGCGAGAACCTGACCCTGAACTGCGGCTATGGCCGCGGCTATTCGGTCAAGGAAGTCGTCGAGGTGGTGAAGCAGGTCTCGGGCGTCGATTTCCCCGTTCGGCTCTCGCCGCGCCGCCCGGGCGATCCGGCTGCGCTCGTCGCCAAGGCCGACCGCATCCGCGCCGAGCTCGGCTGGCAGCCGGAGCATGACGACCTCACCGAGATCGTCACCCAGGCGCTGGCCTGGGAAGAAAGCCTGCGCAAGCGCAATGCGAGCTGAACAACAGGATTTGGCGCAGCGTTAACCCATGGTTAACCTCGATCGGGCGCTGTGGTGGAAAGACGCTGCGACCGAGCCAGAGGAGCAACCATGCGCCCCGTCACCGTTCTCGCCTTCGCCGTGGCGCTCGGCCTCGGGCCGGCGCTCGCGCAGACGACGGGTTCGATCAATCCGGCGCGGGCGCAAGTTCCCAAGCCCGAGGCACGGCCGGCCGCACCGGGGCTCGACAGCTTCCTGAAGACGCTCTGGCCGATGGCGCAGGCGCGCGGCATCTCGCGCAAGACCTTCGACCTTGCCTTCCAGGGCGTGACGCCCGACCCCTCGATCGTCGCGCTGACCCGCAAGCAATCGGAATTCACCGCGCCGATCTGGAGCTATCTCAACAGCGCGGTCGGCGGCGGCCGCATCTCGCGCGGCCGCGAGATGCTGGAGGCCCATGCCAGCGTGCTCGCGCAGGTCGAGTCCCGCTATGGCGTGCCCAAGGAGATCATTCTCGGCATCTGGGGGATGGAAACCAATTACGGCTCGTTCAAGGGCGACAAAGACGTGATCCGCTCGCTCGCGACGCTGGCGAACATCCGCTATCGCGGCGACTTCTTCCGCGACGAGCTTTTGACCGCGCTGGAGCTGATCGAGAAGGGCTATGTCGAGCGCAACGAGCTGCGCGGCTCCTGGGCTGGCGCGATGGGCCACACCCAGTTCATGCCGTCGAGCTACATGAAATATGCGGTCGACCAGACCGGCGACGGCCATGCCGACATCTGGACCTCGACCAGCGACGCCATCGCCTCGACCGCCAACTACCTCAAGGGCTATGGCTGGACCCCCGGCCTGCCCTGGGGCATCGAGGTTGTGGTGCCGGAGGGCTTCGACCACAATCTCTACCGCGCCAGCTTCTCTTCCTTCCGTTCCGCCGGGGTGCGCCGCGCCGACGGCGGTTCACTCCCCTCCTCTGGCGAAGCCAGGCTGTTCTATCCGGCCGGCCATACCGGCCCTGCCCTGCTGCTGACCGCGAATTTCGACGTCATCAAGAAATACAACTCTTCCGACGCCTATGCGCTGGCCGTCGGCCATCTCGGCGACCGGATCATGGGCCGCCCTGCCCTGCAGGGCGACTGGCCGGTCAAGGCGCCGCGCCTCGACAAGGCGGGGATCACCGACGTGCAGCGCCGGCTGAAGGGCCTCGGCCTCTACAATCACGACGCCGACGGACGCATCGGCACCGGCACGCGCGAGGCGGTCAGGCAGTATCAGCTGCGCGTCGGCATGCTCGCCGACGGCTATCCGACCCCGGCGCTGCTCACGCGGATGAAGGCGCCCCGCTGACGAAGCGGGCGATCGCCACTATATTGCTCCCGGCGCCCACATCCGACCGGCGCCGATCGAGAGCATGATGCGCCTGCGTTCGCTCTTCATGGTCCTGGCGGCTGCCCTGCTCGTGCTCGTCACCGGCGGACCGGTCTCGATCGCCCAGAATCCGGTGCCACCCGGCCGGATACCACAGGCGCCGCCGCAGGGGCGCAGCCTGTTCAACATGTTCTGGCAGATCCCGGAGCGGCCTGTGGCGCAGCCGCGCCCGCAGCGCCAGCGTGTCGCGCCGGTCCAGCAGCGCCGGGCACCGACGCGGGTCGTCGTCCGCGACGATCCGATCATCCCCAAGGTCGACGTCAATCACCACGTCCTGGTCATCGGCGACACGCTCGCCGGGCAGATCGCCGAAGGGCTGGAGGACAGCCTGCAGGACCGGGCCGACGTCGCCGTCGAGAACAAAGCCAAGGCCGATAGCGGTTTGGTCCGCACCGATTTCTACGACTGGCCGAAGGCCGCCGGCGAGCTCCTCGCGGCGGATGCCAAGGTGATGGTCGGCGTCGTCGTGCTCGGGCCGAACGACCGCCAGGTGATCCGCGAGGGCGAGATCGCCCATGAACCGCTGAGCGAACGCTGGCTCCAGCTCTACAAGGCACGGATCGAGGCCGTCGCCTCAGCCTTCAGTGCCAAGCGCGTGCCGCTGATCTGGGTCGGCGCGCCGCCGATGCAGAACGCCCGCCTCTCGGCCGACCTGACCACGCTGAACGACCTGTTCCGCAAGGGCTCCGAGGCGGCCGGCGGCGAGTTCGTCGATCTCTGGGGCGCCTATGTCGACACGGAAAACCGCTACGCCGCCATGGGACCGGACGTGAATGGCCAGATCTCCCGCCTGCGGCTCGGCGACGGCGTGCACTTCACCAAGGCCGGCGCCCGCAAGGCAGCCCACTTCGTCGACGTCGTCATCCGCCGTATCCTGGAGAAGACGCCGACGCAGAATGTCATCGCCCTGCCGGTTCCTCCGGAGGCAGAGGGCACGCCCGCCTCGCCGCAGCAGCCCATGGGTGTCGAGCGCATGATCGACCGCATGGTCAGCGGCATACCGACCGACCTTCCTCTCCTACCGGTGGTCCCGCCGCGACCGCTCGCCGGCCCGATCCTGCCCCTGACCGGTGCGGTTTCCCCGGGCGGCGACACGGCGCTGATCGCATCGATCCAGGAGGCGCGCGGCCGCGGCGATGTCGCAGCCGGGCTCGACCGCGTCTTCGGCCAGGGCATCGCACCCGAGCCGCGCCCCGGCCGCGCCGACGATTTCCGTTGGCCGCGCCCGAACTGAGATTGGCTCAGGCCAGCTGAAACCGCTCGAAGCGCTGCATCTCATCGTCGACCCGCCTCTTCAGCTCCGGCGAGGGCTCTGCATCCAGCCAGGTCCATTGCTGCACCAGGAGCTTGCGCGCCGCCCGGTCGGTCTTGAGATCGGCGACGGCGACGATGCGGTCCCCCGCCAGCACCGGCAGGCCGAAATAGCCGAAGACGCGCTTCTCCTTGGGCAGATAGGCCTCGAAGACGTGGTCATAGCCAAAAAACAGCTTCAGCCGCTTGCGCTGGATGATCAGCGGATCGAAAGGCGAGAGGATGTGGATCAGGCTGCCGTCTGCCGGTTCGGATGGCTCCAGCACCTCCGGAATCGCCCAGTGCGGCGTCCTGTCCGCGCCCTCGATCGCGACCGGCACCAGCTCCTTGCGCCTGACCCGCCCGGCGATCAGCTCGGCGACCGCCTTCTTGCTGGGCGCATCGAGATGGCAGATCGAATCGAGGCTGACGAGCCCTTGAGCCCGCAGCGCGCGGTCGAGCTTATAGGCCGCGACCTGACGCTCGGAGGCCGGCGCCGGCTGCTTCTCCCAGCCGAAATGCCGGTCGATCAGCTCATAGGTCTTGAGCATGCCGGAGCGGGCGGAGATCGTAAGCTCGCCATCGTAGAAGGCGCGCTCGAGCAGGCCCTTGGACGGCTTCTTGCTGGCCCAGAGATGCGTCTTCTCGACCAGCACGTCGGTATCGATGTCGCGGATGGTCAGGGCGCCATCCTTGCGGATGCGGCGCAGCAGCTTGCGCGTCTCCTCGCGGCTGCCGACCGAGGCCCAGCGCTTGGGCTCGGCGCGGTGCGCCTTCATCGCCGGCAGGAAATAGCGCAGGTCCGCGGTCGGCACATAGGACAGCGCATGCGTCCAGTACTCGAACACCGATTTATCGAGCGACTGCGCCTGCGCGAGGTCGTCGCGGCGATAAGCGGGAATCCGGCTGTAGAGGATGTGGTGGTGGCAGCGCTCGACCACGTTGATCGTGTCGATCTGGACATAGCCGAGATGAGCGACGGCGGCGGCCGTCGCCTCCGGGCCGGAGCCGAAGGGCTCACGCGTGTCGAGCCTCTGGGCCTTGAGCCAGATCCGGCGCGCCTCCGCCTTGTCGAGGGTCAGGGTTTTTCGCGGTCGCGTCGCCATGAGGGTAAGCTAGCGATGGCATCGCCAAAGGTTAAGGCGCCTCGCCGCCATCTGCTGACACATCATGGCGGTGGCTTCGTCGCGGCTAGCTTGCCTCGGACAACGCCGCCGCCAGCGCCTCCGGCGTCAGCTCCGCCAGCCCCATCTGCACCTTGAACGCCCGGGTCTTCTCGCCGGGCTTCATCACCAGGATCACCGTCTCGGTACCCGGGCAGGCGGGATCGGCGCAGAGGATCTCGTTGACGGCGATCACGGCGCTCTCGGGCAGGCCGAGCAGCTCGCGCACCTGTTGCTTGATCCGCGCCGAGGCATCGGCCCCGGCGGCCTCGCGCTTGTCCCTACCGAACAGGCCGAAGCGCATCGCCGCTCACCCGCCCGGCAGGGTCAGCACGCCGGCCGCACCATCCTCGGCGCCGAAGGCGAGGCGCTTGCCGAGCTTGTCCCAGGCGAAAGCGGTGATGCCGCTGCCGCGCTGCGCCGGCCGTACCAAGAGCTCAGAGGCGTCGGTCAGGCGGACCAGCAGGATGCAGCCATCGTCGTAGCCGATCGCCAGCACCAGCGCCTTGGGATGGAAAGCGACGCGGGTGACCTTCGCGTGGCGCGCGCCGCATTCGCGCGGCGCCTTGCCGGTCGGCCCCTCGCCCTGGAAGGGCCAGACGATCGCCGCGTCCGCGCCGCTGGAGGCGAGCCAGAGCCCGTCATGCGACCAGGATAGCGAGCGCGGCTTGGCCGGATAGCCGGTCATCCGCATATGGCTCGGCTTCTCGCCGAGACGCCAGCCATGCAGCGCGTTCTCCTGCATCGCGGTGACGATGAAACGTCCGTCCGGCGACCAGGTCACGTCGAGATGCGAGCCCTTCCATTCCAGGAAATCGGGCCTGGCCTCGGTGTTCGGATACCAGAGCAGCACGCCGTTCATCTGGGCGATGGCGAGGCGATAGCCCTTCGGTGCGAAGGCGAGGCCCTGCGGCGTCGAAGCGACGTCGATCGACCTGAGCTTGCCCTTGTCGTCGCGGGCATGGACATCGCGGCCGCTGTTCCAGGCGATGCTGCCGGAGGGCGACATGGTGACGGCATCGATCCAGCGCCGTTTTTGATCGCGAGCCAGCTCTTCCGGCGCGCCTTCGGCCGAAGTCGCGACGACGCGGCCGTCATCGCCGCCGCTGATCAGGCGCGCGCCATCCGAGGCGATGCTGAGCAGGCCGCCGCCATGCGCCTCGACACTCTCGGTCTCAGCATCGCGCCAGCGCAGCACCCGGCCATCGGCGAGGGCGAGCACCAGCGTCTGCTTCAGCCAGACGGCGCCGACGACATGCTCGCCGGCTTCGACGGGAACGACATGCTCGCGCAGCGAGACCGGTTTGGCGATCGAATCCATGGCTGTCGGTCTAGAGCATATTGGGCAAAAGTGGGACCCACTTTCGCGACCGAGACATGCTCAACTATCGGATCTTGTGCACGTTCCGTTGAGCTGATTCCAGCCCAGCCGACCGTGCGTCAAGCGACAGGCCGCGCCCGTGCGGCGCCGTCATAAACGATGCCGTTTTCACACTGCAACCGCGGCCGCCTTCGGTCGATCCAGCCGCACCGGAAAGGCTAAGGGTTGAATGTCAGCCAGATTGTCGATCTGCCGCTGCAGCTGGGCGATGACATGCCGGGAAAACGGCCCGAGATGCAGATAGAGCGCCATCATCATCAGCACATAGGGCAGTGCCTGACGATTATGGACGAGACAGTCGAGCACGGTCTTCCAGAACTCGCGCCGAACGCCCCCCTTCGCGACCGTCATCTGCCAGAACAGGCGCCAGGACGATTTCAGCTCCTGCCATTCCATCGACCGGGGTAGCTCCAGCCGGCGATGGGTGCAGTCGAGCATCCGCCCGACCCGCCGAACGCGGCCGAAGAAGGCGCTGGGCGCATACACGGCCTCCAGGACGGTTTTGTAGTCCGACACGATGGCGCGGCGCGGACGGCTGGTCACGAAGTTGAGGCCAGCGGTGCATTGGTCGCCCAGCCCTTGCGAACGGTCGGCATCATCGGGAAGCGTGAGGCGGCCTTCGCGCTCCAGGCGCCGCGTCAGCTGCGTATTCGGCAGCGCATAGAGCAGGCCGACCATGCAGATCGGGATCGCCGTATCCTCAATGCAGTCGATCATGCCGCGGGCGACGCTGCCTTTTTCGCTGTCGAAGCCGAGGATGAAGCCGGCGTTCACGAACAGCCCCGCCTGGTAGATCTTGTGAACGCTCTCCGCCAGGCTGCGGCGGGTGTTCTGCTTCTTCTGCGTCGAGATCAGCGTATCGGCGTCCGGGCTCTCGATCCCGACGAAGATCGTGAAGAAATTGGCCTCGCTCATCGCCTGCATCAAGGCGGGGTCGTCGGCGAGGTTGATCGAGGCCTCGGTCGAGAATTCGAACGGGGAGTTTTTCTCCTTCATCCAATCCGTGAGAGCCGGCAGAAACTGCCTGAGCGCCTTCTTGTTGCCGATCAGGTTGTCGTCGACGAAATCGACATGGCCGCGATAGCCGAGCGCGTGCAGGGCATCGAGCTCGGCCATCACCTGCGCATTGGTCTTGGTGCGCGGCACGCGTCCGTAGAGCTCGATGATGTCGCAAAACTCGCAATTGAACGGGCAGCCACGCGAAAACTGCACGCCGACATGCAGATAGTTCTTGAAGGTCAGAAGGTCGAAGCGCGGCGTCGGGCTCCTGGTGACGTCGGTCTTGCCCATTTCGGCGCGAAAGACGCCGCTCGTCGCACCGCCCGTCCAGGCGGCGACGAAATCGGCCATGATCTCCTCCGCCTCCCCGAGCACCTGAAAATCCGCGGCGGCGTAGATATCCGGCGTGGAGGTCGCGTCGGGGCCTCCGACCACGACAGGCTTGCCGCGCGATCGGCACATCTCGATCACCGCGAGCGCGCCGTCCTGCTGGGGCAGCATGCCTCCCGTCATGACGAGATCGGCCCAGTCGAGATCCCCTGCGCCCAGCTCCTCGGTGTTCAGGTCGACGAGGCGGATCTCCCATGTCGTCGGGAGCAGGGCCGCGACGGTGATCAATCCCAGCGGAGCGGCAGGATGGCGGGCCCCAGCGAGCGCGCATGTCGCCTTGTAGTTCCAGAAGGAGTTGGCGTTGAAGGCCGGATAGATCATCAAGACCCGATTGTGGGCGGTCTGCATGCCGGCTCCTTCTCTGTGCCGCGCAAGACCGTGCGCGTGGCCGGTGACATCCGGAACGAGGGCGCTCCGACGCATCGAAGAACGCGAAGTGCGGAAGCCGATGAGGCAGCTCTTCGGCCCGTCAGGCGACGTGCTTGGCAAGGGCCGTGCCAGAACAGCAGGACCTCACGAGGCACGGGCTGGGCGGGCTCGATGCCGCTGCGCAGCCGCGATACAACGCGAACATTGCACGAAAATGCGGGGGTCCCTCCAGAAACTGGAGCAGCGTTCCGTTCCCTCGGGGCAGGTTTCTCCCACCCTGGCGCAGCAGCTCCGGGCCGGTTCGCGAGCATGCGATACCTGGCCCGGGCTCGACCGCTTGCCAGGCGCAGGCGGCGCGAGCGAGCGCTCTTCGCCCGCCGCTCTACAGGCGTTTCAAACGGTCAACGCCGCTTGCAATCGCTGCGAAATGTCTTGCGGGCCTTGCCATGGAGGCCTTGCTTGTCGGCCTCGGTCGAACAGGCTTTCGACTTCGCCGCCTTGGCTTCCGCGGTCATCTTGGTCGGCTGCGCCGCCGGTGAGGCCGGCTTGGCGGCCGGGGCCGTAACCGGAGACGCCGGTTTGGCGGTGGCTGCCGGCTGCGCTGCGGTCTGGGCAAAGACCTGCCCGCTCAATAGTGCCAACGCAGCAAAGGGTAACAGGACGCGCGAAAGGGTCATGCTGGACCCCTAATTGGCCCGGATGATTGGATTCGGCAGACTCCGGGCCGACTGTCGGACGGCGCGATTCCGCGCCTGCCGACTTGAACGGATCCTGAACACCGGGGGCGAGCGGCCAGTCCCCCAGCCGGGCCCCGCCCCGGGCACTTCATTGGTACTGCCGGAGCCCGGCCTATGCCTTCGGCCTGCTCGGGACTGCCCAGACGCTCAAGCCGCGCAGGCCATGAACCCCTTGCGCAACGCCGCCTCGTCGAGATCGCGGCCGATGAAGACGAGACGCGATTCCCGCTTCTCGCCGGACTTCCAGTCGCGCTGCAGATCGCCGTCCAGGATCATGTGCACGCCCTGGAATACGAAGCGGCGCGGTTCGTCCTTGAAGGCGAGGATGCCCTTGGAGCGCAAGATGTTCGGCCCCTGCGCCTGGCTGATGTCGTTGATCCAGGGCATGAACTTCTCAGGATCGACATCGCCGGGAATCGTGAAGGACATCGAGCGGACGTCCTCCGAGTGATGGTGATGGTGGCCGGCCTCGAGGAAGTCGGGCTCGATGTCGAGGATGCGGTCGAGATCGAAGGCGTTGCGGTCCAGCAGATCGGCGATCGGCAGGTCGCAGCGCGTCGTCTTGTGCAGCTTGGCGTAAGGGTTGATCGCGCGGATCGTCGTCTCGACCTCCGCGAGTTCCTCCGGCGTCACAAGATCGGTCTTGTTCAGGATGATCACGTCGGCGAAGGCGATCTGGTTCTTGGCTTCCGGCGCATCCTTGAGCCGGTCCTTCAGCCACTTGGCATCGGTCACGGTCACGACCGCGTCGAGCTTGGTGGCGTCGCCGACATCCTGGTCGACGAAGAAGGTCTGTGCGACCGGCGCGGGATCGGCGAGGCCGGTGGTCTCGACGATGATCGCGTCGAACTTGCCCTTGCGCTTCATCAGGCCATCGAGGATGCGGATGAGATCGCCGCGCACCGTGCAGCAGATGCAGCCATTGTTCATCTCGAACACTTCCTCGTCGGCGCCGACGACGAGGTCGCCATCGATGCCGGTCTCGCCGAACTCGTTGACGATCACGGCGAATTTCTTGCCGTGATCCTCGGTGAGGATGCGGTTGAGGAGCGTGGTCTTGCCGGCGCCCAGATAGCCGGTGAGCACCGTGACGGGAATCTTCTCGGACATGGGAAACGACCTGGTTGGCGACGCTGCTGCGATCGCGGACCGGTCAGGCCGGGCCGCCGACGAGCGCCTTCTCGATCTGGCTTATATTGTGTTTCATCATCGCGATGTAAGTCCCGGCCGGACCATCGGCTGCCGAAAGCGCATCCGAATAGAGCCGTCCGCCGATCTTCGCGCCGCTCTCCCTGGCGATCTGCTCGGCCAGGCGCGGATTGGTGATGTTCTCGAGGAAGACCGCCGGCACCTTTTCCGCCTTGATCTGGCGAATGATGCGAGCGACGTCCTTGGCCGAAGCCTCGGCCTCGGTCGAGACGCCCTGCGGCGCAATGAAGGCGATGCCATAGGCCTTGACGAAATAGCCGAAAGCATCGTGCGACGTGATCGCCTTGCGCCGGTCGACGGGGATGCGCGCGACCGCGGCCTTGACCTCGGCTTCGAGCGCATCGAGCTTCGTCTGATAAGCGGCTGCGTTGGCCTCATAGACCGCCTTGCCGGCAGGATCAGCCGCGATCAGTGCGTCGCGGATATTGCCGACATAGATCTTGGCATTGGCGATGCTCTGCCAGGCATGGGGATCTTCGCCGCCATGGCCATGACCGTGCCCATGACCGTGGTCGTGATCATCGTCCAGCTCGAGCGGCTTGATGCCCTTGGTCGCCGTCGCCACGGTCGCCTTGGTGCCCGACGACTTGATCAGTCGCGTCAGCCAACCCTCGAATTTCAGCCCGTTGACAACGACGAGCTTCGCGCCCGCGACCGTCTTGGCGTCGGCCGGGGTCGGCGAATAGACATGGGCATCGCCGTCGGGCCCGACCAGCGTGCTCACCGCGACCCGGTCGCCGCCGATCTCGCGCACGAAATCGCCGAGGATCGAGAAGCTGGCGACGACGGGCAGCTTCTCCTGGGCGAATGCCGGCAGCGGCAGGGCGACGCCGGCGGCAAGCCCGAGGAGGACGGAGCGACGGTTCAGCATGGCATCTCTCGCGCTATATGAAACACTATAACATAACTAGCGCTGGAGATGGGCCCTCGGCAAGAGGCGTCGCGCAAGCCCGCCCTGCGAGCCCAGCAGAAGCGAGCCGAGATAGAGCGCACCGGCCGCAAGGATGATCGCCGGTCCGGCCGGGAGATTGCTGCCGGCGGCGTATGAAGCGACGAGCCCGATATATCCGGACGCCATGCCGAATCCGCTTGCCAGCAGGATAAGCCGGGTGATGTCGGCGGTCCAGAAGCGGGCAGCGGCGGCCGGCAGCATCATCAGACCGACAGCGAGCAGCGTGCCGAGCGCGTGGAAACCGGCGACAAGATTGATGACCACAAGGCCGAGGAAGGTCAGGTGCACGACACCGCCGGAGCGGCTGACCGAGCGCAGGAAGCCGGGATCGACGCATTCAAGCACCAGCGGCCGATAGGCCAGCGCGAGCACGCCGAGCGTCAGGCTGGCGACGCCGGAGAGCAGCACCAGCACGTCGTCGTCGAGCGCCAGCACATTACCGAACAGAACGTGGAAGAGGTCGACCGCCGAGCCGCGCATCGAGACCAGGGTGACGCCGAGCGCCAGCGAGATCAGGTAGAAGGCGGCGAGTGAGGCGTCTTCCTTGAGCACGGTCAGGCGCGCCACAGCGCCGGCCGCCAGCGCCACGGTGAAGCCCGCGACGAGCCCACCCAAGGTCATCGCGGGCAGCGAGAAGCCGGCGACGAGGTAGCCGAGCGCCGCGCCGGGCAGGATCGCATGCGCCATCGCGTCGCCGGTCAGGCTCATCCGCCGCAGCATCAGGAAGACGCCGACCGGTGCACCGGAGATCGAGAGCGCGATCACGCCGACCAGCGCCCGGCGCATGAAGTCGAATTCGGCGAAGGGGCCGATCAGCAGGTCGTGGAACATCGGCCTTGTCTTGGGTCGGGTCGCGATCAGGCGGCGCAGGGTGCGGCGTGGCTGTCGAAGGCCTCGACCATGCGGCGCGCCTTGAGCAGGTTGTTCGCCGTCAGCACCTCGCCGGTCTCGCCCCAGGCGATCGCCTCGCGCGCCAGCAGCAACGTCTGCGGGAAGGCGCGCTTCACCGTTTCGATATCGTGCAGAACGGCGACGACGGTGCGGTTCTCGCCATGCCAGCGCTGGACCAGCGCCAGCAGATCGGCGCTGGTGCGCGCATCGATCGCGGTGAAGGGCTCGTCGAGCAGGATGATGTCGGCGTCCTGCAGCAGGAGCCGGGCGAACAGCGCGCGCTGCATCTGGCCGCCCGAGAGCGTGCCGATGCTGCGGCTCTCGAAGCCGGTGAGCCCGACTGCGGCGATCGCCGCCTCGATCTTGCTGCGCTGGCCTAAGCCGATCTTGCCGAAGATGCCGGCCGCGCCCCACAGACCCATGGCGACGAGATCGTAGACATGGATCGGGAAGGAACGGTCGAGCTCGGCCGATTGCGGGAGATAGGCCAGCCGCTTGCCCCTGGCGAGCGTCACCGTGCCGTCGAGCGGCGAGAGCGCGCCGGCGATGGCCTTGAGCAGGGTCGATTTGCCGGCACCGTTCGGCCCGACGATCGCGGTCAGGCTGCCGGGCGCGATCTCGCCGCAGAGATGATGCACCGCCGGGTGGCGATCATAGCCGAGGGTCAGGTCGCTGAAGCGGATGGCTGGCACGGGGGCGATACTCTTGTTCACGCAATGACGGCGAAGGTCGCCGCCCACAGCACCAGGATCACCCCGAGTGCCAGACCGAGCCTTTGCCCGGCCGACAGCCGCAGCAGCGACCACCCGGGAGCCTCGGCGGCCGGCTGGCGATGGTGGGCGTGATCATGAACCATACCGAACGATATAATGTTACGGTCATTTGAAGGCAAGCAGCCCGTCATTCCCTTATGTGCAAGCCTATCGCAAGGCCGCGGGTGGCCGATCGTGCTCCGCAGTGCCGGAAAGCGGCGACGGACCCCACGCCGCCACGGCGCTGCGCCCTGTCGCGGTGAGCGTATAGACCCCGCGCTCGGACCGCTCGAACCAGCCATAGACGTTGCGATGCAGGATCTTCTGGGCATCGGGACAGGTCGGCTTGAGATCGCGCGGCCGCTGCGGCGCGGTCGCCATGGCGGCGGCGCAGGCCAGCGCCTGTTGGCGGTAGGCGGTCATGATCGGCTTGCGCGTGCTTCCGCCCGCGGCGGGGTCGCCGCGCCGCCGCCGGTGCTCGTCGACCAGCCGCGAGCGCCGGCGCGGGTCCTTCCGAGGCGTCGGCGCAGTCGGAGAGACCAGGACCTCGACCTCACCTGCTTTGCCGACCCCAAGCAGCCCGAAGCCGAGCCGCCGACAGAGATTGCGATATCTGGGGTCGCCCTCGCGTCCCTTGCCCCTGGCCGAGAGCTGTGCGGCGAGCCAGATCTCGTCGCCGACACTCATCCGGTCGACGCCCTGCAGGATGAGTTCGAGGTTGAAGCTCAGCTTCAGCTCGCCGATCACCACCACGGCCGGATCGTCGTCCCGGAGCGCGACGAGGTCGCAATGCCCGATCTCGCCCTTCACAGTATAGCCCAGCCCCTCGAGGAAGCGTTTGACCGGGAGGTAGAGCGAGGTTTCCATGCGGCACCCTGGGCAGTCGATCGTTCCTTATGCCGCGCGAGTGGTTTCTGGGAGGAAAACAGCGGTGAGGACGAGCCCTGCGTCAACTCAGTCGACAAGCACGGCCGGTCGCTGTTTGTGCTGGGCACAATCGCGCTTGCCACACCCGCTCGGTATCGGCGTTATCGTCTGTTTCGATTGCAATCAGGCGGGAGTAGGTCGGTGAGCGCCGAGCGAGTGACCTTCAAAGCGATACGCAATGGCGTCGCGACCGAGATCAAGGCCGATGCGATCGAGATCTGCCTGCCCGATGGGCTGAGCTTCCGGATCATGGCCTTCGCCGGCCGCAGGGGCTCGGCGACACTGCACATGCCAGCCGATGATCCGCAGGCACCGAGCTTCGACGTGTTCTGCATCGAGCCCGGCGCAGCCAACACCCTGTTCGTCTCGGTCGACCGGGCTCAGAAGCGCCAGATCGAGGGGTAGGCACCTCGGCCCGGAACCCGTCTCGAAACTCGCTGCGGCGCGCCAGATGGCGGTGTTTTCGAGAACCGGAGCGCAGCGGACATTGGTCCGTGAGCACCGGAAGCGCAGAATGCGCCGCTGGATGGCCGCTGCAGTAGAGTTTCCAGGCGGGTTCAGCCCGGCCAGTACTGGTAGAGCCAGGTCTCGGTCAACACCTTGTCGCCGCCGCGCAGGAAGCAGCGCATCTCGACCGGGTCGGTGCCATCGACGGTGAGGTCGAACTGCGCCCGCCAATGGCCAGGGACATCGTTCGGCACCGCCTCGGCGAAAATGTAGGAGAACGTGCCGCGCGAGGCCGAGAGCACGACCTCGGGCTTGACCCCGAACGGGATGTCCTCGAGCGCCGGCCCCCGGAACTCGAGCATGAACTTGCGCACGCCCTTCGGCCGGACCGTGCCGGGCTGGCCGCCATTGCCGAGCCTCGTCGCGACGACGCGGCCCAGCGCCGGCGGGAACGGCTCATCCGCCAGCCAATGCAGGCGATAGCGGAAATTATAGGAGTTGCCGGCCTTGGCCGGCGCCTCGGGCACCCACATCGCGACGATGTTGTCGTGGATCTCGTCGTCGGTCGGGATCTCGATCAGCTGGACTGCGCCCTTGCCCCATTGACCGAGCGTCTCGATCCAGAGGCTTGGCCGGCGCTCATAGTAGACGCCGTCCATATAGTGGTCGAAGGCACGGTCGCGCTGCATCAGGCCGAAGCCGCGCGGGTTCTCGTCGACGAAGGACGAGGCGACCGTGCGGCGGGGATTGTTGAGCGGGCGCCAGGCCCGCTCGCCGCTGCCGGTCCAGAGCGCGAGCCCGTCGGAATCATGCACCTCCGGCCGCCAGTCGACCATGGTCGCTTTGCCGGTCTCGGAATACCAGTACATCGAGGTCAGCGGCGCGATGCCGAGGCGGGCGACATCCTTGCGTAGGTGGAGCTCCTTCTCGATCTCCATGTCGACGCCCTTGCCGCGATGCATGCGGAAGCGGAAGGCGCCGGCGACGCTCGGCCCCGAGAGCAGGGCGTAGACGACGACATGCTCGGCCGCCTCGCCCGGCGTCTCCAGCCAGACATGGGTGAAGTCGGGGAACTCCTCCGGCTGGTCGGCGACGGCGGGGTTGACGGCGAGGCCGCGGGCCGAGAGTCCGTACTGGTAGAGCTCGCCGATCGCCCGGAAATAGGAGGCGCCGAGGAAGGCGACCCAGTCGTTCTTCTGCCAGTCGAGCTTCTCGCCCTTGCGGCCGGGATGGCCGGAGCGGCTCTCCTGGAAGCGGAAGCCGGCAAAGCCTGCGCCCGGCGGCAACTGCTTTGCCGGGGAATCGGCCGGCATCTCGAAATAGCTTTCATCGTAGACGATCTCGCGCGCCTTGCCGTCGTCGAGCACGAACATGCGCACCGGCTTCTGGAAGTAGCGGCCGAGATGGAAAAAGGTCACCGGCCAGGGCGACGGGCCATTGGCCCAGAGCGCCAGCTCCGGCTTGAACTTGATCTTGCCATGGGCATCGTAGTCGATGGTCTCGAGCACGTCGGGCTTGGGATTCGGCGGCGGCTCATAGGGCTTGCCGGCGAGATCGCGGGCGCGCGCCTTCAGCCCCTCGAAGGAGAAGGCCTCGGCCGTGCCGAGCTTCAACCCCTGCTGCGCCAGGGCCGGGCCGGAGAAGCCCGCCGCGGCGAGGGCAGCCGTGCCGGCGGCTCCCGCAAGCAAGGTGCGGCGGTCGATCAGGGGCTTGGTCGGCTGTCGCGGCTGCATCGGGCGGGGCGCTCCATCGGGGAAAGATCGGAAGATGGTGTTTCCGGCTAGCCTGTCTAGCCGGCGAGGGCAATCTCATCAGCTTCCTGGCCGCAGCAGGGCGGAAATCGCGCGGAAAGGCGACGCGCCGGCTTCTTAGCCCATTGGCGCGGGTTCCCTTTTTGCCCGCAAGCGTCCTACAACAGCGGCAGCCGGCCTTGAGAGCCGGGATGCGGTCTTTCGTCTCTCGGGAGGATTCATGTCTGTTTCGCTTCATCGCCGGGCCCTGGCCGGCATTGCCGTGCTCGCCCTCGCCGCCACGCCGATGACGGCGCGTGCGCAGGATTTCATCAACGTGCTGACCGGCGGCACCTCGGGCGTCTACTACCCGCTCGGCGTCGCGCTCTCGAAGATCTATGGCGAGAAGATCGCCAACGTCCGCCCGACCGTTCAGGCGACCAAGGCCTCGGTCGAGAACCTGCAATTGCTGCAACAGGGCAAGGGCGAGATCGCCTTCACGCTCGGCGATTCCCTCGACGCCGCCTGGAAGGGCGACGAGGAGGCCGGCTTCAAGAGCCCGCTGAAGAAGCTGCGCGGCATCACCGCGATCTATCCGAACTATGTCCAGATCGTCGCCTCGAAGGATAGCGGCATCAAGACGCTGGCCGATCTCAAGGGCAAGCGCCTCTCGGTCGGCGCACCGAAATCGGGAACCGAACTCAACGCCCGCGCCATCCTCGCCGCCGCCGGCATGACCTACAAGGATCTCGGCAAGATCGAGTACCTGCCCTTTGCCGAGTCGGTCGAGCTGATGAAGAACCGCCAGCTCGACGCCACCCTGCAATCGGCCGGCCTCGGCGTCGCCTCGCTGCGCGACCTCGCCACCTCGGTCGAAATCACCGTCGTCGAGGTACCGGCTGCCGTCGTCGACAAGGCCGGCCCGCCCTTCGTCAAGGTCTCGATCCCGGCCAATACCTATACCGGCCAGACTGCGGCGGTCCCGGCCGCTGCCGTCGTCAACTATCTCGTCACCCATGAAGGGATGAAGGAGGAGACGGTCTACCAGATGACCAGGGCCGTGTTCGAGAACCTGCCCGACCTCGCAGCCGCCCATGCCGCCGCGCGCTCGATCAAGCTGGAAAGCGCGCTGGAGGGCATGCCGGTGCCGCTGCATCCGGGCGCGGCGCGCTATTTCAAGGAGAAGGGCCTGAAAGTCGGCTCCTGAGCCGCGCCGGCAATCCATCATGAGCGGGGCCGGATGACCGGCCCCGCTTTCGTTATCGGATGAGCGAATGATCGCGCACAAGCGCGACGGGGATGGGGAACGAGCATGAGCAACGATACGAGCAGGCCTCTGGCCGTGCCGGACACTGCCGGCACCGCACCCGCCGCCCCGTACGATCCTGAGCATGGCCTGCCGGCGACCTTCGGCGAAGGCTGGAAGGGCCGCCTGCTGTTCTGGATCGCCGTCGCCTTCTCCGCCTTCCAGATCGTCACCGCCTTCGGCATCCCGCTCGACTTTCGCATCGTGCCATCGATCTCCTGGCTGACGCCGATCCTGCTGATCCGCATCGCCTTCACGATCTGGCTGGTCTGGATTCTGCTCGGTGCTGCGCGCGGGCGGACGAACATCGAGGCGGTCCTCGCTTTTCTCACCCTGTTCGGCGCCTTCGAGCTGGTCTCGCTCTATACCGGCACCCTGCCCAATCAGGTGCTGCGCACCCTCCATGTCGGCTTCCTCTGCCTGACCGCCTGCGGTTTGCTCGCCAATGCCGACGAGACCTCGCCGCCGATGCGGATCTTCTGGTGGGCGGTCGGCATTATCGGCTTTTCGCTCGGCCTCTATCACTGGTGGAACTACAACGAGCTGGTGAACCGGGCGGGCGAGCTGACCCATGCCGACATGGCCGTCGGCATCGCGGCGCTGATCGTGCTGTTCCTCCTGGTCTGGCGCGCCATGGGCATTGCGCTGCCGCTCGTCGCCGGCACCTTTCTCGCCTACTGCCTGTTCGGCAACTACCTGCCCGCCCCCTACGATCATCGCGGCTACAGCCTGGAGCAGGTGATCGAGCAGATGGCCTTCGGCACTGAGGGGCTCTACTCGACCCCGACCGCCGTCTCCGCCACCTTCATCTTCCTGTTCATCCTGTTCGGCGCCTTCATGGAACGCGCCGGCGTCATCGACTTCTTCAACGACCTGTCGATGGCGCTGTTCGGCGGCAAGCAGGGCGGGCCGGGCAAGGTCTGCGTCGCCTCTTCCGCGCTGATGGGTACGGTCTCCGGCTCGGGCGTCGCCAATGTCGTCGCCTCCGGCCAGTTCACCATTCCCCTGATGAAACGCTCCGGCTTCAATGGCGCCTTCGCCGGCGGTGTCGAAGCGACCTCGTCCATGGGCGGACAGATCATGCCGCCGGTGATGGGCGCCGTCGCCTTCATCATGGCCGAGACCATCGACGTGCCCTATTCCAAGATCGTCGAGGCGGCGATCATCCCGGCACTGCTCTACTTCGCAGCCTGTTACTGGGCAGTGCATCTGGAGGCCGGCAAGCTCGGCCTGCACGGCCTGCCCAAGTCACAGCTGCCCAGCGCCCGGGCTGAACTGCGCAAGCACTGGTACCTGATCGCGCCGCTGCTGGTGCTGGTCTACCTGCTCTTCGCCGGCTTCACCCCGCTCTTCGCCGGGGCGATCGGGCTTGCCCTCACGGTCGCGCTCATTCTCGCATTGGCGATCTCCGCCGGCCTCGGCACGCCGGCATTGCGCATCGTCTTCTGGGTCGGCTTCGCCCTGATCTCGGCGGCGTCGATGACGATCAGCATGGCGACCGTGCTGATGGTCGTGCTCGCGCTCGTACTCTGGAACGTGCTGCGCGGCCGCAGCGGCCGCGAGGTCCTGCAGAGCTGTGTCGGGGCGCTCGCGGACGGCGCCCGGCAGGCCCTGCCGGTTGGCCTCGCCTGCGCGCTGGTCGGCATCGTCATCGGCACGATGACCCTGACGGGCCTCGGCACCATCTTCGGCTCCTGGCTGATCGGCATCGGCAAGAACTCGATGTTCCTGGCGCTGATCCTGACCATGGTGTTCAGCCTGATCCTCGGCATGGGCATCCCGACCATCCCGAACTACATCATCACCTCCTCGCTCGCCGCGCCGATCCTGCTGCAGCTCGACGTGCCGCTGATCGTCAGCCACATGTTCGTCTTCTATTTCGGAATCATGGCGGACCTGACCCCGCCGGTCGCGCTCGCTGCCTTCGCGGCAGCGCCGATGGCGAAGGTCTCCGGCATGAAGATCGGCGTGCAAGCGGTAAAGATCGCGCTGCCCGGCTTCGTCGTGCCCTATATGGCGGTCTACGATCCGACCCTCATGCTGCAGCCGGTCGCCGGCCTCTCCGGCGCGCCCTACTGGCTCGCCGTCGCCTATATCGTGGTCAAGGCGACGCTCGCCATGGTGCTCTGGGGCGCGGCCTTCGTCGGCTACCTCACGCGCCGGCTCGCATTGTGGGAACGGGCGCTGGCGGCGATCGCAGCGGCCTTCCTCGTCGCGGCGGTCCCGCTCACCGACGAGATCGGCTTCGCGCTGGCCGCCGCGATGCTCGGCCAGCATCTCTGGCGGGCTCGGACCGACACACGTCCGGCGACATGATCTGCCTCGCCGCTGGCGCATTGCTGATCCCGCTCGGTGCGAGCGAGATCACGCTGTCCTGGCGGCATTCGGTGCAGAAATCGTTGTGGGAAGAGGTCTGGCAGGAGACGCGTGAAGGCCTCGTCATTGCGGAGGCGCGGATCCAGGGCTCTGGCGCCGGCATGGACCCGCCCGATGGCGCGAAACTGGTCGGGGGGTTCTGGCGCTGGAAGCCGGATCTAACGCCGTTGCGCGAAGTGGTGATGCGCCGCTCGGGCGCGACCGCCGACTGGCGAATCTGCGTGGAGGGCCGCTGCCGGGCGCTCGACGAAGTGCTGCCGGCAGAAGCCGATCCGGTCGTGATGAAGCCTTGCGGCTGACCTCAGCCGCGGTGGGTCAGGCGCTCGACCTTCACGACCCGGCGCATGAAATTCACCAGCCCATAGGCGGCGAGCACCGAGAACAACCCCATCAGCACATAGGCGACGCCATGTCCGAGTTCGAACAGGCCAGCCAGCGCCCAGCCGGACGCCAGCGCGACGCCGAATATCTCGACCGCGATCAGGATGGCGAGCGAGACCACCATGATCACGTTGCGCCAGTTGGTGCGGCCAGCCGCCATGCTTTTACCCTCGGAACCCATGCACGGACCGCCTAGCCTAGCCGGCGGCGGCATGCAACAAAATCGCGCCTACCGGCATATGGTCCCGCCTGCCTGAATGAAAAGAACCTGATGCCCGATTCTCCGGTTTTCGCCTCTGCCGCGGTCGCGGCGCCCCACCGTCTCGCCTCAGAAGCGGGGCGCGCCATCCTCGCCGAGGGCGGCAACGCGATCGAGGCGATGATCGCCATGGCCGCGACCATCGCGGTCGTCTATCCCCATATGAACGCGATCGGCGGCGACGGCTTCTGGCTGGTGCACGAGCCCGGCGGCAAGGTCCATGCGATCGAGGCCTGTGGTCCGGCCGGCAGCCTCGCCACGATCGAGCGCTATCGCGAGAAGGGCCATGACACGCTGCCGGCGCGCGGCCCGGATGCGGCGATCACCGTCGCCGGCGCGATCGGCGGCTGGCAGGCGGCGCTTAGCCTGTCGAGCAGCCTCGGCGGCAGGCTGCCGCTGAAGGATCTGCTGGCCGACGCCATCCGCCATTGCACCGAGGGTTACGACATCTCCGAATCGGAGCTGCGCACCTGGCCGCAGGAAGTCGATGCGGTGAAGGCAGCGCCCGGCTTCAGCGAGTTCTTCTGGCCGGGCGGCGAACGCCCCAAGGCGGGCGACCGCCGCAAGCCTGCGGCGCTCGGCGCGTCGCTGGAGCAGCTTTCCCATGCCGGGCTCGACGATTTCTATCGCGGCGACATCGGCCGCGAGCTCGCCGAGGATCTCGGCCGTCTCGGCACTCCCGTCACCCGGGCCGACCTCGAAGCCTTCCGCGCCCGGACCGTCCAGGCGCTGTCGCTGAAGCTGCCGGGGCTCATCGTCTACAATTTCCCACCGCCGACGCAGGGGCTGACCGCCCTGATGATCCTCGGCATCTTCGAGAAGCTCGGCGTCACCCGGCCGGAGAGCTTCGACCACCATCACGGGCTGGTCGAGGCGGTGAAGCGGGCCCTTGCCATCCGCGACAAGGTCATCACCGACCCCGCCTTCATGACAATCGACCCGGCGAGCCTGCTCACAGACACCGCCCTGGAACGCGAAGCCGCCAGAATCGACCGCAAGCGCGCCGCGGGCTGGCCGTTCCGGCCCGGGGAAGGCGACACGATCTGGATGGGCGCGATCGACGGCTCCAGCCTCGCGGTGTCCTATATCCAGTCGCTCTACTGGGAATACGGCTCCGGCTGCATCCTGCCAAAGACCGGCGTCAACTGGCAGAACCGCGGCGTCTCGTTCTCACTGGATGCGAAGGCGCTCAACCCGCTGACGCCCGGCCGCAAGCCGTTCCATACGCTGAACCCGCCGCTCGCCCGCTTCGACGACGGCCGGATCCTGAGCTATGGCGCGATGGGCGGCGACGGCCAGCCGCAATTCCAGGCGCAGATCCTGTCGCGCTATCGCTTCGGCCAGGGCGTCGCCGATGCGGTCGATGCGCCGCGCTGGCTCTTCGGCCGGACCTGGGGCGCCGGCTCGATCTCGCTCAAGCTGGAGAACCGCTTCGACCCGATGCTGCTGGCGCGCCTCACTGCGGCCGGCCACCCCGTCGAGGAATACAGCGAGACCTATTCCGACCAGTTCGGCCATGCCGGCATGCTGGTCAAGCACCAGAAGGGTCATGTCGAGGCAACGCATGATCCGCGCTCGGACGGCGACGCCCGCGGCATCTGATTGGGATATTGGGGGAGATCTGAGACGACCATGATCGAGAACGATCCGTTCCGCTGCTTCGTGCCCTACCCCGAAGCAGCGGTGAAACATGCCTCCTCAGGCCCGCTCGCCGGGTTGACGCTGGCGGTCAAGGACCTGTTTGACGTCAAGGGCTATCCGACCGGCGCGGGCTCGCCGACCATGCTGGCGCTGTCGGGGATCAAGACCAAGACGGCGCCGATCGTGAAGGCGTTCCTGGAGGCCGGCGCCCGCTTCGTCGGCAAGACCCATACCGACGAGCTCGCCTTCTCGCTCAACGGCAAGAACGCCCATTTCGGCTCGCCCGTGAATCCCGCCGCGCCCAACCGCATCACCGGCGGCTCCTCGTCCGGCTCGATGGCGGCGGTCGCCGGGCGGCTCGCCGATATCGGGCTGGGCTCCGACACCGGCGGCTCGGTCCGGGCGCCAGCGAGCTATGGCGGGCTGTTCGGCATCCGCCCGACGCATGGCCGGCTTCCGCTGAAGCGCGCCTGGCCGCTGGCGGAGAGCCTGGACACCGCCGGCTTCTTCGCCCGGGATGGCGAGGTCTTCGCCCGGGCCGCCAATGCCGTGCTCGGCAAGGACCGGCTGAGCCTGCCGGAGACGCCGCGCCTCCTGCTCGCCGACGACCTCTTCGCCCAGGCCGTGCCTGAGGCCGAGCGCGTCCTGCGCAATGTCGTGCAGCGGATCGTGCCGATCCTCGGCCAGCCCGAGACCGTGCGCGCCGTCAGCGACATGGATGCACTCTACTGGGCCTTCCGCTGGATCCAGGGCCGCGAAGCCTGGGAAGCCGACGGCGCGATGATCGAGCGCTACGCCATGCCGCTCGGGCCGGGGGTCGCCGAGCGCTTCGCCTTCGGCAAGGCGGTGAGCGATGCGGAGGTCGCGCGCGGCGACAGCGTGCGAAAGACTTTCCGCGCGAAGCTCGCCAAGCTGCTCGGCAAGGATGGCGTGCTGATGCTGCCAACCGTCCCCGACGTAGCGCCGCTGGTCAGCGCTGGCGAGCCGGAGCTCGAGGATTTCCGCAACCGTGCCCTGCGCCTGCTCTGCCTTGCCGGGCTCTCCGGCTTCCCGCAGATTTCGATCCCGGTCGCCCATCGCGACGATGCCCCGCTGGGCTTGTCTGTGATCGGGCCCAAGGGCTCGGACAAGTCGCTCGTCGCCTTTGCGGTACGGTTCGAGCGGGCGGCGCGGATCAGGCTGGCATGACCGAGAGGGCGCCAAGGAGACTGCCATGAGCGGCCACGACCACCACCATCATCATGACCACGAGCACGACAATCATTTCACCCCGATCGAAGCGCGGGTGAAGGCGCTGGAATCGCTGATGGTCGAGAAAGGCTATGTCGACCCCGCCGCGCTCGACGCGATCATCGACACCTATGAGACCAAGATCGGCCCGCGCAACGGCGCCCGCGTCGTCGCCAAGGCCTGGAGCGACCCGGCCTATGCGCAGCGCCTGAAGGCCGACGGCACCGCCGCCGTCGCCGAGCTCGGCTATGGCGGGCGTGGCGGCGAGCACATCGTCGCCTGCTTCAACACGCCCGAGGAGCACAACCTCATCGTCTGCACCCTGTGCTCCTGCTATCCATGGCCGGTGCTGGGCCTGCCGCCGGTCTGGTACAAATCGCCGCCCTATCGCGCCAAGGCGGTGATCGACCCGCGCGGCACCCTCGCCGACTTCGGGGTGACCCTGCCCGAGGGCCAGCGCATCCGCGTCTGGGATTCGACCGCCGAGACGCGCTTCATCGTCATCCCCATGCGGCCTGCGGGCACCGAAGGCTGGAGCGAGGACGAGCTGGCGTCGATCGTCAGCCGGGACTCGATGATCGGCGTCGGCCTGCCCTCCCCGGAGGACCGGCCATGAACAGCGCCCACGACCTCGGCGGCCAGATGGGTTTTGGCCCTGTCGTGCCGGAGAAGGACGAACCGATCTTCCATGCCGACTGGGAGAAGAAGGTGCTGGCGATCAACGTCGCCGCCGGCGCCATGGGCGCCTGGACGATCGACGGTATCCGCCATGCGCGCGAGAGCCTGCCGCCGGCGCAGTACCTGTCGTCAAGCTATTACCAGATCTGGCTGGCGGCGCTCGACAAGGTGCTGGTCGAGCACGGCTTCCTGAGCAAGGAGGAACTGGCCTCAGGCGTCGCCGGGACCGCGCGCCGGGAGCCCAAGCGTGTCTTGAAGGGCGAGGAGGTTCCCGCTGTCCTGCGCCGCGGCTTCCCCTATGAGCGCGAGGCGGCTGCGCCGGCACGCTTCAAGGTCGGAGACAAGGTCCGCACCATCGTGATGCATCCGCATCATCATACCCGCCTGCCGCGCTATGCCCGCGGCAAGCAGGGCGTGATCGAGCGCGTCACCGGCTGCCATGTCTTTCCCGACACTGGCGCGCATGGCGCGCCCGAGACGGCGCAATGGCTCTACACCGTCGTCTTCAGCGGCCCGGAACTCTGGGGTCGCGACGCCGATCCGACCTCGACCGTCAGCATCGAGGCCTGGGAGAGCTATCTTGAGCCGGCCTGACGCTGCCCTCGCGGAGGCGCTCGCCGCCGGCACGCCGATTCCGCGCGACGCCGAGGGGCCGGTCTTCGCCGAGCCCTGGCAGGCGCAGGCCTTCGCGTTGGTCGTCGCCCTGCAGAACCGTGGCGTCTTCAGCGCCGACGAATGGGCGCAGGCGCTCGGCGGCGAGATCCGCGAGGCGCTGGCCAATGGCGGTTGCCGCGACGGTTCCGATTATTACGAGCGCTGGTGCGAGGCGCTCGAGCACCTCCTGATCGAGAAGGGTCTCGCCTCGCAGACGAGCGTCGACGCCCGAGCCGCCGCCTGGGGACGCGCCGCCGAAGCGACGCCGCATGGCAAGCCGATCCTCCTGGAGAACGACCCGCTGCGCTGAACGCGGCTTTGCATCCTCGTCACGAAGCGCAACTATGCCGGCAACGCCCGATAACGGGGCAGCCGGAGGAGGATCGCGATGAAGACCGCAATGATGGCGCTCGCAGCCGCAGCGCTGGCGACGACGGCACAGGCCGCCGACCCCGCGCTCAACACGCTGCTCCCGAAGCTGACGCGGTCGACGCAGTGGACGCAAGTTGCCGCGATCGCGCTGCAGTTCCCGACGCATCATCCGCAAGGCATGGTCAAGATCGGCGATGCCTTCTTCATCTCCTCGGTCGAGATCCGGAAGCCGACGACGCGCTACACCGAGCCGAAGGACGGCTATGACCGCGACACCGGCGAGGGCGCCGGCCATCTCTTCAAGGTCGATGCCCAAGGCAAGCTCATCGGCAGCGTCACGCTCGGCGAGGGCTCCGTCTACCACCCCGGCGGCATCGATTTCGATGGCAAAGACCTTTGGGTCCCCGTCGCCGAATACCGGCCGAACAGCCAGTCGATCATCTACAAGGTCGATCCGCAGACGCTGAAGGCGACAGAGGTCTTCCGCTTCAAGGACCATGTCGGCGGCATCGTCCACAACACCGACGGCAAGTCGCTGCACGGCGTCAGCTGGGGCTCGCGCCGCTTCTACGCCTGGCCGCTCGGCGCCGACGGCAAGGTCACCAATGCCGATGCCGCGCCGGAGAGCCTGCGCGTCGCCAATCCGGCGCTCTATATCGACTATCAGGACTGCCACTTCATCGGCATGAGCCGGATGCTCTGCTCCGGCCTCAACAACTACCGCGCCAGCAAGGACGGCCCGGTCTTCCGCCTCGGCGGCTTCGAGATCGTCGATCTCAAGGACAACCGCCCGGTCTTCCAGCTGCCGGTCGAGCTCTGGTCGCCCTCGGGCCTGCCGATGACGCAGAACCCGTTCTGGGTCGAGCCGTCAGGCGACGGCGTGCGCGCCTATTTCATGCCCGATGACGACAAATCGACGCTGTTCGTCTACGAGGCAAAGTAAGAGAGCTTCCCTTCTCCCCTCGGGGGAGAAGGTGGCAGCGCGAAGCGCTGACGGATGAGGGAAGAGTGGCTCACCTGGTCGAACCGCCCTCATCCCCTGCCGGACCTTCTCCCCCGAGGGGAGAAGGAGGCTAACTCCCCTGCCCGGCCGCCCATAGCCCGAAGAACAGCGCCGCGCCAAGCACCGCGACGAAGGCGGCTGCAAGCACCTCCAGCCCGGCGATGATCCGGGCTCCCTTCATCGAACCGCCGCCGGCCAAGCGCAAGGCGGCGAACTTGAAGAACACCGCCAGCGCCGCCAGCGCACCAGTGGTCAGCGCCGTGCCGAGCGCCATGGCGAAGGTCGCGGCGATGCCGGCCCAGAGCAGGCCCTGCGCATTGGCGAAGACGAGGATGATCAGCGCACCCGCACAGGGGCGCAAACCCGCTGCCAGCACGACGCCGGCGATCTCGCGGACCGAACGCAGGCGCGAGACCTCCTCGGCTCCGGGCATATGGACATGGTCGCAGGTTGCGGCGTCATGCGCCGCGCTGCCGCCGAGCGCGACGAGGTTGCCCGCCTTGCGCCAGAGCACATAGCACCCGACCAGCGCGACCAGCGCGAAGCTGCCCTGCTCGATCACCCAGGTGGTCGAGGCCATGGTCTTGGCTGTCGCGTTCAGCGCCAGCGTCAGCGCGCCGACCAGTCCGATCGCCACCAGCGCCTGCACCAGCGCCGCCGCGAAGCTCAGAGCGAGCCCGCGCTTCAGGCTGCGGTTGTCGGCGACGATATAGCCGGAGATCACCGCCTTGCCGTGGCCGGGTCCGGCGGCATGGAAGACGCCGTAGGCGAAGGCGAGCCCGAGCAGGCCTGGCAGCGCCGCGGGCGATTGCGCGATCCCTTTCAGCGTCGCCGTCAGCTCGCGATAGAAGCTCGATTGCCAGGCGAGGATCACCGCGCCGATACCTGTCGTCGCCGGCAATGCCTCGCGCGGCAGCGCCGTGCCGAACGGGTTGCGCGGCGGCGGGGGCGGCGGCGGGAAGTACAGGCTGGCGAGCCAGGCGATCAATCCGAGCGCGCCGGCGACGAGAGCGAGCGCCAGCAGCGCGACCAGCAGCCGGCGCGGCCAGAGCGGCAGGCCCGGTGCGGCGGGAGCGCTCAGGGACATGCCACCAGCGCCCTTGTGGTAACCTGATAGGCGCTCATGTCAGGGGTCGCGGTGATGTCCTCCTGCGCCAGGCGCTGCTGCGTCGCCGTATCGAGCTTGGGCGGGCGCATGATCCGGACGATGCAGCCCTTGGGCGCGTCGCGCGTCGCCACCGCATCAGCCTCCTCGCCGATCTCGAAGGCGACGAAATAGGTGGGGTCTCCGACCTCGATGCCGAAGGAGCGGTTGGCCGTCGCCGGCGTCTTCAGCGGCAGCGTGTAGGTCAGCGTCAGGATCTTGTTCTCGTAGGCGAGCGAGGCCTCGCTCGGCGTGCCGAACTCCTGCACCTTGCCGTTCGCCTTGGCGATGGTGAAGAAGCCGACATCCGGCAGCGATTCCATATTGACCTTGGCGAGCTCGGTCAGTTCGTCGGAGGTGATCTTGCCGTCGCCGTTCTTGTCGAGGCCCTGGACCATATAGGCCGAATAGGCCTCGTCGAAGCTCCAGCGATGGCGCAGCGCCTTCACCGCGCCGCGGGCGTCATAGAGTATCTCGGTGCGCGAGGTCACGAAGACGTGCGGATGCGCCAGCGCCGGCAAAGCCAGGCCGAGCAAGCTCACGGCAGCGGCAAGCAGCGTCAGGAGCGTCGAGTATCGCGGCACGCGGCAATTTCCTCGAATCTGCGGCGAATCCGGCCGAGCCTTCATACAAAAGCGCGCCCAGCGCGCCTACCCTTGCAATCCCGTGCCGTGAGCCTTGCCGGCATCGCTCGCAAAGGCGGCCAAATCGCGGCGCAGGCGGCCTCGCCACTCTGGAATCAGCCCAGAGTGATTTGACGATATCACGTCAGTTATGACAGCCTTGCTGACATAATAACGAATTGGAGACCGGCGTTACCGGTCCCTATAGTCGATTTGAGTGCGATCGTCGGGAGGTCGGCCATGGCCGGTACGCAGCAGACTTCGCAGGGCGCAGCGGCGACCGAGCCGGAGCTCAGAGCCGTGGCGCTCGACGACAAATACGACCTCTCCAAGCAGAAGATCTTCCTGACCGGCACGCAGGCCATCGCCCGCATGCTGCTGGTGCAGCGCGAGCGCGACCGGCGCGACGGCCTCAACACCGCCGGCTTCGTCTCCGGCTATCGCGGCTCGCCGCTCGGCGGCCTCGACCAGCAGCTCGCCCGCGCCGGCAAGCAGCTCAAGCCCGCCAACATCGTCTTCCAGCCCGGGCTGAACGAGGACCTCGCCGCCACCGCGATCTGGGGCACGCAGCAGGCCGAGCTCTCCGGCGAAGGCAAGTACGACGGTGTCTTCGCGCTCTGGTACGGCAAGGGCCCCGGCGTCGACCGCACCGGCGACGTCTTCCGCCACGGCAACATGGCCGGCACCTCGCGCCATGGCGGTGTGCTCTGCCTGATGGGCGACGACCACACCGCCGAATCCTCGACCAACGCCCACCAGACCGAGTTCGTGCTGGTCGACCGGATGATGCCGATTCTCAACCCGGCCGGCGTCCAGGAGATCATGGACTATTCCCTGCACGGCTTTGCGCTCTCGCGCTTCGCCGGCGTCTGGGTCGGCCTCAAATGCGTCAAGGACAACATCGAATCGACCGCCTCGGTCGACGGCTCGATCGACCGGGTCAGCATCGCGATCCCCGAGGATTTCGTCATGCCGCCGGGCGGGCTCAACATCCGCCGCGAGCTCGACTTCCTCGACCAGGAAAAGCGGCTGCACCTGCACAAGCGCGCCGCGATCCTCGCCTATCTCCGTGCCAACAAGCTCAACCAGACCATCCTCTCCGGCGGTCAGGCGCCGCGCATCGGCATCATCACCGTCGGCAAATCCTATCTCGACGTGCGCCAGGCGCTGGAGGAGCTCGGCCTCGACGAGGTCCGCGCCAATGATCTCGGCATCCGCCTGTTCAAGATCGCCTGCCCCTGGCCGCTCGATCCGCAGGAGCTGAAGGATTTCGCTCGAGGACTCGACCTGGTCATGGTCGTCGAGGAGAAGCGCTCGCTGATCGAAGTCCAGCTGCGCGAAGAGCTTTACGGAACGCAGCACCAACCCATGGTGATCGGCAAGAAGGACGAGCAGGGCGAGTGGCTCTTCCCGGTCCATGGCGCGCTCGATCCGAACGACATCGCCATCGCGCTCGGCGCCCGGCTGCTGCAGTACCGCGACGATCCGGCACTCCGCACTCGCCTTGAAGAGATCGCGGCGGCGCAGGGCCGCCTCGCCGAGGCGCAGGAAGTCGCCAAGCGCACCCCCTATTTCTGCTCGGGCTGCCCGCACAATTCCTCGACCGTCGTGCCCGAGGGCTCGCGCGCCTATGCCGGCATCGGCTGCCACTACATGGTGCAGTGGATGGATCGGGACACCGCCGGCTTCACGCAGATGGGTGGCGAAGGCGCCAACTGGGTCGGCGAAGCGCCGTTCTCGAAACGCGGCCACGTCTTCCAGAATCTCGGCGACGGCACCTATACCCATTCCGGCTCGCTCGCGATCCGCTGGGCCGTCGCGAGCGGCGTCAACATCACCTACAAGCTGCTCTACAACGACGCCGTCGCGATGACCGGCGGCCAGCAGGCGGAAGGGCACCTGTCGCCCGACCAGATGGCGCGCCAGGTTGCGGCCGAGGGCGTCTCCCGCATCGCGGTGGTCTCGGATGATCCCGACAAATATCCGGCCGGCACGCTATGGCCGCCCGGCACCACCCTGCACCATCGCGATGATCTCGATGCCGTCCAGCGCGAGCTTGCGACCGTATCCGGCGTCTCGCTGCTGCTCTATGACCAGACCTGCGCCACCGAGAAGCGCCGCCGGCGCAAGCGCGGCGCCTATCCCGATCCGGACAAGCGCGTCATCGTCAACGAGCTGGTCTGCGAGGGCTGCGGCGATTGCGGGGTGAAGTCGAACTGCGTCTCGGTCCAGCCGCTCGAGACCGAGTTCGGCCGCAAGCGCCAGATCGACCAGTCGAACTGCAACAAGGACTTTTCCTGCGTGAAGGGCTTCTGCCCCTCCTTCGTCACCGTGCATGGCGCGCGGCCGAAGAAGGCGGAGCCGCGCACGATGGACGCCTCGGCGCTCGGCGCAAGCGAGCTGCCCGAGCCCAAGGTGCCGGCGCTCGACCGCAATTTCGCTGTCGTCGTCACCGGCGTCGGCGGCACCGGCGTCGTCACCATCGGCGCGATGCTCGGCATGGCCGCGCATCTCGAAGGCAAGGGCTGCGGCATGATCGACATGGCCGGCCTCGCCCAGAAGGGCGGCGCGGTCTTCAGCCATGTCCGCCTCGCACCGACGCCGGAGGAGATTCACGCCATCCGCGTCGCCGCCGGCCAGGCCGATCTCGTGCTCGGCTGCGACCTCACCGTCACCGGCTCGAAGAAGGTGCTGGGCGCCATCCGCCAGGGCCGCTCGGCCGTGGTCGTCAACACCGCCGAATCCATGCCCGGCGACTTCACCCGCAACGCCGATTTCTCGCTGCCGACCGAGCGGCTGAAACGCTCGATCGTCTCCACGGCCGGGCGCGACAACACCCATCTCGTCGATGCGACGGCGGCAGCCACCACCTTCCTCGGCAATGCTATCGCCGCCAACATGTTCATGCTCGGCTACGCTTGGCAGTTCGGCGCGGTTCCGCTCGCGCGCGCCTCGCTGCTGCGGGCGATCGAGCTCAACGGCGAGGCGGTCGCGATGAACAAGCAGGCCTTCGAGCTCGGCCGCCGCGCCGCGCATGATCCGGCCGCGCTCGCCTCCGCCCTCGCCGAGGCCAAGGCGCCGACGCAAGCGCGCCACCTTTCCCAGAGCCTCGACGAGATCATTGCCCGCCGCGTCGAGTTCCTCACCGGCTACCAGAACGCCGCCTATGCGGCGCGCTATCGCGATCTCGTCGAGAAGGTCCGCGCCAGGGAAGCGAGCATCCTTCCCGGCCAGAGCGCGCTGGCCGAGGCCGTCGCGCGCTATCTCTTCAAGCTGATGGCCTACAAGGACGAGTACGAGGTCGCCCGGCTCTACAGCGACGGCGCCTTCCGCAAGCAGCTCGCCGCGACCTTCGAACAGGACAGCGCCTCCGGCCAGCCCCTGCGCCTCGAATTCCATCTCGCCCCGCCGCTGCTGGCCAAGCGCGATCCCAATACCGACCTGCCGCGCAAGATGAGCTTCGGGCCGTGGATGCTTGGCGCCTTCGGCCTGCTAGCCAAGTTTAAGGGCCTGCGCGGCACCGCCTTCGATGTGTTCGGCTACACCCAGGAGCGCAAGACCGAGCGCAAGCTGATAGCCGATTACGAGGCGCTGGTCGCCGAGATCCTCGGCAAGCTCTCGCCGCAGAACCATTCGCTCTGTGTCGCGCTGGCCGCGATCCCCGAAAAGATCCGCGGCTTCGGCCATGTCAAGGACCGCCACCTCACCGCCGCCAAGGCCGAGGAGGCGGAGTTGCTCAAGCGCCTGCGCGACGGCTCGGCCGAGGCATTGGCGATGCCACGGGCGGCGGAATAGCCGCACGAACGTTCAAGACGGGCGGGTAGCTGCCCTGCTTTCCTCAGCGCTCATTCAGGGGCGCGGAGGACATCATGGACGGACTGACCGGCTTCCTTCTCGCCGGCATCGCTCTGACCGGCAGCCCCGGTCCCGCGACCTTGAGCCTGACGGCGACGGGCGCCGCCTTTGGTATCCGCCGCGGCCTCGGCTATGGCGCCGGCATCACGCTCGGCATGCTCGCGGTGATGGCCTTGACGGCCAGCGGCGTCATCGCCGTCATCCTGGCGCTGCCCGGTCTCGCGCCGATCGTCACGATTCTGGCGGCACTGTATTTCCTCTATCTCGCCTTCCGCATCGCGACGGCGCCGCCGCTCGGCGAGGCGAATGGCGATGCCGCCGCGCCCTCCTTCGCCGCCGGCTTCGCGCTCTCGCTGGTCAATCCCAAGGGCTATGCGGCGATGGCCGCGCTGTTCTCCGGCTTCGCGCTCTTGCCACAGCAGCCGGCAATCGATGCGATCCTCAAGATCGGCCTCCTGCTGCTGGTGATCGCCACGGTCAACCTCGGCTGGCTTCTGGCCGGCTCGGGTCTGACCGGCCTGTTCCGTGATCCCTGGAGCAACCGCATCGTCAACCTGATCTTCGCGGCGCTGCTGCTCGTCTCGCCCGCCGCCGCGATCAGGTTCTGAGCGGCCATTCCGTGGAAGCGACGCACGATGCACCTGGGGATCGGCGCAGGCCGCACGACAGCCCGTCTGACTTGAGTTTGCGATGAACCGGGCCGCATAGTGCGCGACGAGCGCATGCGAGGGGCCGGCGAATCTTGATTTCCGAGGACGAGCTGCGCCGCATCGCCGCCTGGTCGAACGACCTCACGCCGGAGGAGTTCGAGGAGGCACGTCGCGGCATCACGACCAAGACCTATGGCAAGGGCGCCTATGTCTGCCATGTCGGCGACCGGCTGGAATCCTGGACCGGCGTCGCCGACGGCCTGCTCAAGATGAGCACGACCTCGCGCAGCGGCAAATCGGCGACGCTCGCCGGCCTGCGCGGCGGTGCCTGGTTCGGCGAGGGCACGATCATCAAGAACGAGGCGCGGCGCTACGATCTCGTCGCTCTGCGCGAGAGCAAGGTCGCGCTGATGCGGCGCCAGACCTTCCTCTGGCTGTTCGAGCACTCGGCCGCCTTCAACCGTTTCCTGGTGCACCAGTTCAATGAGCGCCTCGCCCAGTTCATCGGCCTCGCGGAATATGACCGCATGCTGGGGGCGACCGGCCGCCTCGCCCGCAATCTCGCCTGGCTGTTCAACCCGATCCTCTATCCGAACAACGACCGGACCCTGACGATCTCGCAGGAGGAGCTCGGCCTGCTCGCCGGCATCTCCCGGCAGATGGCCAATCAGAGCCTCGCCAGGCTGGCCGAACTCGGCTTCATCAAGGTCGGCCATAACGAGGTGACGATCCTCGATCTGGAGCGGCTGGCGCGCTACGAAGGCTAAGGCCAAACAGTTAGAGAGCAGCACTCACCCGAATTCGTCTGCCGACGACCTATTGTCGTGTGGCGGAAGTTGGCCTTTATTCTTGGACCCGCGAAGTCATCCATTCGCAATTTTCTCGATCTTCAGACCTAATCCCGAAAACCGGCAGTCGATCTCAGACCGGACAGCGTTCGAAAGGGAGACGTCCAATGTTGAAGAAAATCAGTGCAATCGCCGCAGTTTCATTCGCTCTGGCAGGCTGCGCGACCACTCCGACGGTGACCAGCCAGACGGTCATCGTCGCCGGCGTCGGGCCGGTCGAGATCGAGCGGTTGGAGGTAGAGGTCGCCTCCGTCGATGCCGCCAGGCGCCGCGTCGTCGTCAAGCAGGGCCGCCAGACATGGCCTGTCGCAGTGCCGGAGGTTTTCGGAAGCCTGGAGAATCTTCGCCCGGGAGACCGGGTCGAGGTTCGCCGTGTCGAGGGCGTGATCCTCGACGTCAAGCGCGCCCGCAAAGGCGCCAAGCCGGCGATCATCTACACCGAGGCCTCCGCCGACTCCTCCTTCCAGAACCTGCCGGAACGCTTCGTCGTGCGGGCGCTGACTGTGACGGCGAGGTTCGAGAGTTTCGATCCGGCGACGAACATCGTCAGCTATGTCGGCCCGGCCGGGCCGCGGACTCATGTCGTGGCCGATCCCGACATCCAGAGCCAGCTAGGTCGCTTGAAGCGCGGCGACATGGTCGAGCTGAGCTTCGCCGAAGCCTTCCTGCTCCAGAAGATCTGATCGCGTCCACAAACGGCCCTTTGGGACGAACAGGCCAGCGCGACCTCCTCCTCGACAGGAGGTGGAGGTCGCGCCGGCAGCGGCCGCAGATCGAACGGCCATGCTGACCGAACCTAGCCGGCTCGATGGTCGCCGAATTGTCGCATAAATCGCCCAATGCTGCAGGTTCACGCCCAGCGGAGCCGGCATGGACTATTTCAGGCGCTTCACCTTCCTGTTCGCGACGCCGAACTTCGATGCCGAGGATCTCGAAGGCATCCGTTTCAACCAGATCATCGAGGAGATCGAGCGCTCGGGCTTCGAGGTGGTCAAGGCGCGCAAGCTCGAGGATGCCGAGATCGCGGTCCAGACCGATGCCGCCATCGGCTGCATGGTGGTCGACTGGGGCAAGAAGGGCCTGGAAGGCAAGACCGCGGCGCTGATCAACCTGATGCGCCGGCGCGGCCTCGATTTCCCGATCATCCTCTTGATCCGCCGCAAGCGTTTCGAGGACGTACCGGTCGAGGTGCTCGACTTCATCGACGGCTACATCTTCCTCTCGGAAGAGACCCCGCCCTTCATCGCCAAGAGCCTGATCAGCCGTCTCAAGCAATATGCCGAGACGCTGAAGACGCCGTTCTTCGGCGCGCTCGTCGACTATGCCGAGGAAGGCAACCATCTCTGGACCTGCCCGGGCCACAACGGCGGCGTGTTCTACAGCCGCAGCCCGATCGGCCGTGTCTTCATGGAGCATCTCGGCGAAGCGGTCTTCCGCGACGATCTCGACAATTCCGTGCTCGATCTCGGCGACCTCCTGACCCATGAGGGCCCGGCCCTAAAGGCGCAGAAGGAAGCGGCGCAGATCTTCGGGGCCGAGAAGACCTATTTCGTCCTGAACGGCACCTCGACCTCGAACAAGGTCGCACTGGCGGCGCTGGTCACCGATGGCGACCTCGTCCTGTTCGACCGCAACAATCACAAGGCGGCCCATCACGGCGCGCTGCTGATCGCCGGCGGCATACCCGTCTACATTCCGACCGTGCGCAATGCCTGGGGCCTGATCGGCCCGATGCGCTGGGATGCCTTCGACGAGGAGGCGCTGCGCGAGCGCATCCGCTTGAATCCGCTGGTCAAGGATCCCGAGGCCTGGACAAAGCCGCGCCCGTTCCGCGTCGCCGTGGTCGAGCAGTGCACCTATGACGGCACGATCCACTCGGCGCAGATGATCCTCGATAAGATCGGCCACCTCTGCGAGTACATCCTCTTCGACGAGGCCTGGGCCGGCTTCATGAAATTCCACCCGCTCTATGCCGGGCGCTTCGCCATGGGGCTGACGGGCTTGGGGCCGGACTCGCCCGGCATCATCGCGACGCAGTCGACGCACAAGCAGCTCGCGAGCTTCAGCCAGGCCTCGCAGATCCATATCAGGGACCGGCACATCAAGGGCCAGAAGCGGCGGGTCGAACACCGGCGCTTCAACGAGAGCTTCATGCAGTATGCCTCGACCTCGCCGTTCTATCCGCTGTTCGCCTCGCTCGACGTCGGCGCGCAGATGATGAAGGGCCGCTCCGGCGAGGTGCTCTGGGACGATACGATCCGGCTCGGCATCGAATTGCGCAAGAAGATCCGGGCCGTGCGCCGCGAGTTCGAGGAGAAGGAGACCAGGCCTGAGCGGCGCTGGTTCTTCGAGCCCTTCGTGCCGGATCGTGTCGCCATCGCGGACGCCGCACGCGAGGGTGCGGTCCACGACGTCGCCTGGGAGATGGTCGCGACCGACCAGCTCGCCGGCAACCCCGGCTATTGGCAGCTCGCGCCCGATGCGAACTGGCATGGTTTCACCGGCATGGAGCCGGGTTTCGCCATGACCGACCCGAACAAGCTGACCCTGCTGACGCCTGGCTTCGATCGCGAGACCGGGGCCTATGCCGAGCACGGCATCCCCGCGCCGATCGTCGCGCAATTCCTGCGCGAGAACCGGATCGTCGCCGAGAAGAACGACCTCAACTCGCTGCTCTTCCTGCTGACGCCGGGCGTCGAGGCCAGCAAGGCCGGCACGCTGATCAGCGGGCTCGTCGCCTTCAAGAAGCTGCACGACGACAACGCCCTGCTGGAAGAGGCGATCCCGGAATTCTACCGACGCCGGCCAGGCCGGTATGGCGGCGTGCGCCTGCGCGATCTCTGCGGGCAGATGCATCGCTTCTTCCGCGACCACGACGTCAGCAGCCTGCAGGCCCGGCAGTTCTCGCCCGAGCATCTGCCGGAGATGGCGATGTCGCCGCACGATGCGGCGCGCTGCCTGACGCGCAATGATGTCGATTATCTGCCGATCGACGCCATCGCCGGGCGGATCGCGACGACGCCCTTCGTCGTCTACCCGCCGGGCATCGCCACCATCGTTCCCGGCGAGCGGCTGACAGAGCGGGCCAAGCCGATGATCGACTATCTCAAGATGTTCGAGGCCTGCTTCAATGCCTTTCCCGGCTTCGAGGTCGAGATCCAGGGCGTCTATCGCGAGACCGATGCCGAAGGGCGGGTGCGGCTCCACACCTATGTCGTCAGCGAGCAGGCGCAGAACTGAGGATCGCGACGAGGCATGGAGACCGAGCGACCGATCATCATCCGCCCCTCCCGTGACGACGATGTCGAGCCGATGCTGGCGATCTATCGCCGGCATATCCGCCATGGCATCGAGGCCGGCGTCGAGGACACCGGCACGCCGCAGCCCGACGATCTGAAGGACCGGCGTAAGAACCTGCGCAGCCGCAAGCTGCCGCATCTGGTCGCGACCAGCGGCGGCGCGGTCGTCGGCTATGCCTATGTCGTGCTGTTCCGCAAGCGGCCGGCCTATCGCTTCACGGTGAAGCACTCGATCTATGTCCACCACGAGCATCTCGGCCGCGGCATCGGACGGCTCCTGATGCAGGCGCTGATCGACGCCTGCGCCGCTGCCGGCTTTCGCCAGATGATCGGCTATATCGACGCCGAGAACAGCGCCTCGCTGGTCCTGCACGAGCGCTTCGGCTTCGCCCGGGTCGGCCTGCTGCCCGGCGTCGCCTATCGCTACGGCAAATGGTCGGACAGCGTCATGGTGCAGAGATCGCTCGGAGCGGGTGCGACGCAGCCGATCGGGTAGGCGGTGCCCGATTGTTCAAGCCGATCTCTCTCTGCTTCCGGCCGGCGCATCGGCTCGGCCGAGGCAGCCGCTGCAATCATGGTCGACGCGGCCCTGGCAGCGAGGCACGATAGCCAACAATGAAGACGCTCATCGACTCCACCAATGCGCTGATCGACGGGCTCGCGGCGATACGCCGGCAATACGGCGTGCCCGAGCATTTTCCGCCAGACGTTCTTGCCGCCGCGGAGGCCGCCGCGCGGCGAGTGCCGACCAAGCATGTCGATCGGACCGATCTGCGCTTCGTCACGCTCGATCCTGCGACGTCGACGGATCTCGACCAGGCCTTCACCATCGAGCGCAGCGGCGCTGACCTGCTGCTCCATTACGCCATCGCCGATATCGCCTGGTTCGTCGACGACGGCGACGCCGTCGATCAGGAAGCCTGGCGGCGCGGCACCACGCTCTATTTGCCCGACGGCAAGGCCGGGCTCTATCCGCCCGCCCTCGCCGAGGGAGCCGCCAGCCTGCTGCCCACCGGTCCCAGGCCGGCAGTGATCTTCACGACCAGGATCGACCCCGACGGGAATGTCCGTCTCGCCGGTGCCGAGCGCGCCATCGTTCGCAACACCGCCAAGCTCGCCTATGAGACGGTGGGCGAGATGGATCTACCACCCGATTTCGCTGAGCTGGCACGCCGCATCGAAGCCGCCGAGAACCGGCGGGGCGCCGCACGCGTGGATCCGCCCGAGCAGGAAGTCGCTCCTGCGGAAGGCGGCGGCTTCCAACTGCTCTTCCGCCCGCGCCTGCTCGCCGAGAACCAGAACGCAGCCTTGTCCCTGGCCAGCAATGTCGCCATCGCGAACGCGCTTCTGGCGGCCCGCACGGGACTGTTTCGGGTCATGCCCGAGCCGGATCAAAAGGCCGTCATGCTCTTGCGTCAAAGCGCACGAGCCCTGGGGCTGGATTGGCGAGACGAGGCGACGCTCGCCGAATTCGAAAAGACGCTCGACCCTGCCGACAGCAGCCATGCTGCCTTCATGCTGGCGGTACGCCGGGCCAGCGGCGGCGCGAGCTATGTCCCCTATCGCGAGGGCATGGTGCCCTGGCACGCACCGATGGCGGCGACGTATGCGCATGCCACCGCTCCGTTGCGCCGCCTTGCCGATCGCTATGTGATCAGCGCCGCCCTTGCGATCGCGAACGGGCAGGCGGTGCCGGCCACCGCGACGGCTGCCTTCGAGACGCTTCCTGCCGTGATGGGACGGGCTGATGCCCGCGACGGGCAGATCGAGCGCGCCGTGGTCAGCCTCGCCGAAGCCCTGATGCTCCGGGGACATGAGGGCCAGTCTTTCGAAGCTGTCGTGACCGACACGGATGATCACGCTCTGCGGATCCAGCTCTGCGACTTGCCCGTGATCGCGCGCGTTCGTGGGCAGGGCAGCAAGCCTGGCGACAGGATCCGGGTCCGCCTTACAGCCGCCGACCCCTTGCAGCATACGATCAGCTTCGAGCTGATGGGCGGTGCGTCATGACGCTGTAAGGCCGGGCCATCGTGACCTGCCGCGTCGCCAGGAGCCGCCTGCGCCCAGCAGCCGACATCGTCGCTACGATCCCCCACCCGGCGAGAAGAAGCACAACAGCTCTCCCGCATCGTTCATGCAGAGATGGAAGAAGCCGTCCGGCGAGAGGCGGGCCTTCTGGTAGGGAATCTCGAGCACGGCCGGCTGACGGCGCTCGGTCGGCCACATCGGATGGCGGCCCGGCATGATCGTCACGACGAAGCCCGACGGCGTCTCCCGCACCTCGCTGACATCGACCTGCGCACAATCTGCCTCCGAGCAGCATTCGAACGGATAGTCCCAGCCGCCGGGCGCCCGATGCGCGCGTGTTTGCGTCGCTCCCGCGACGAGCAGCAGTATGATCGTGACCGAGGCGAAAGCGCGCATTTGGCCGGCCCTCGCAGCGAGCTTCCGACCCGAAAGCGGCCGATCGAAGGCCGTGTTGTCTTGGTTCACACTATGACGGGTTCACCGCGAGTTCCGGATTGTGATAGCTAGGCGCTCATGACTGCATCCATACGGCTTCGCTGACCTCATCGAGAGCACGTCCGCAGCCCGCCTCATCGAGCGCGGGAGCGATCGATTCTGCCTTGATGAGGAAAGTGAAACTTGATGCGTACTTTCGATCTGCCGACAGACCCTGCCTTCTGGCAGGATCCCGCACCCTTCTTCCAATCCGCCCTCACCGCCGGCAACGGACTCTTCGCCTCGACCGGCGGCCTGTCGGTCTTGGGCTATGAGGCGCTCTTCGAGCTGGGGCGCGACCCGCGCATCGACGGCCACCCCTTCCCGGTCGAAGGTTTGGGCGCTGACAAGACCGACATGCACGCCTTGCTGCGCTGGGGCCTGTTCGCGCTGGCCGGCCCCGAACATCGCGGCCTGCGGCAGGCGCTCGTCGCCGGGCTTTCGACCCAGCGGATAGCGGCGCTGCGGCCGACGATCCGAGACTTGGCCGACATGGCGCGCCAGAACCTGCTCGACGCCGCGAGCCCGGACTTGATCCGCGACTTCGCCTCGCCCCTCTCCGCGCGCGCCTTCTGTGCGCTCGCCGGAATAGACCAGCGGCATGCCGGCTGGATCGGCTCTGCGATAGCCACCATTGGCGAGCAATTGTCGTTCGAGCCAGCGCCGGAGAGGCTCACGGCAGCGAACCCGGAGGCGCGCGAGCTGCTGGAGCTGCTGCGTGTGCTCGAATCCGATGGCGAATCCGGACTGATGCGCGATATCGCGGCGCGGCTGCCGACGGACAGCCCAGCCACAGCTGCCGATCTGGTGGCTGGCTTCGTCTTCGATGCCGTCGAGACGACGACCTCGGGCGTCTTCTGCGTGCTCGACTGCCTGATGAAGCAGGAACAATTGCGCCTCGACCTGTCGGCGGGGCGTTATGCACTTTCCGCTGCGGTCCAGGAGGCCTTCCGGCTGACCTCTCCGACGACCCTCACGGTCAGGATGGCAGCCGAGGGTCTAGCCTGGCGCGGAGAGACGATCGCCGCCGGCACCGCGCTGACAATGTGGTGGCCGTCGGGCAATCTGGATGGCAGAGCCTTCGAACGGCCATCGCAATTCGATCCGGCCCGGCCGGCGAAACGACATCTCGCTTTCGGCATCGGCGGCCATGGCTGCCTCGGCCGGCAGCATGCTTCACTTATTGCCGAAGAGGCTGTGCGCGTTTTGCTGCTCGATGGCGGGCCGCAGCCGATCAGAGTCGGCGAAACACGGTTCCTGCCGCGCTTCTCGCGCTTGAGCGAAAGCGCGCCGGTCCGCTTCGCGTGACGGCAGGGCGGCCTCCTTCACAATCGGGGGAGGCCGCAAACATTGGAGCATCGCAGGAAGATCGCCGCTGCTGATCCAGTCGGGCAAACCTCGGCGGGACAATAGCGCCCCAAATCCATCTTGTCTGTCAAGTGGCTTCTTGCACAGCGCCGAGGCACCTGCAAAGCTTGCATGATCGCACAAGGGCCATGGGCCCCGGCAAACCCGCGACAGACGGGGCGACAGGGTGGAGACGACGATCGTGGCAAGCGCAGCCGCCAATGTGGCGGACACCTTTCCCAAGCTCGTGCTGCGCAATGCGCGGGAGCGCGGCGCGCGTGTCGCGTTCCGGCACAAGGATCTCGGCATCTGGCAGTCCTGGACCTGGGCCGAGGTCGCCGAGCAGATCCGCGCCTATGCCAAAGGTTTCGAGCAGCTCGGCCTGAAGCGCGGCGAAACCGTCGCGATCATCGGCTACAACCGGCCGCGCCTGTACTGGTCGATGGCCGCGGCACAATGGCTCGGCGCGATTCCCGTCCCGGTCTATGCCGACAGCGTCGCCGACGAGATGGCCTATGTGCTCGACCATGCCGGCGCGGTCTTCGCCTGCGTGCAGGACCAGGAGCAGGTCGACAAGGTCCTCTCGGTCGTCGAGCGCCTGCCGAACCTGCGCCACATGTTCTATGACGAGCCGCGCGGCCTGCGCGACTATGACCACGCCAAGCTGCACGACATCGGCGACGTGATCGAGGCCGGGCGCGTCGCGCTCAAGGACGCCGCCGTCTCGGCGGCGCATGACCGCGAGATGGAACAGGGCGCGAGCGGCGACCTCGCCATCATCCTCTATACCTCCGGCACGACCGGACGGCCCAAGGGGGTCATGCTCACCCATTTCAACGTCATCACCGCCGCCGAGATCGGCTGCAGCTTCGACGGGTTGAACGAGAACGACGAGATCATCGCCTATCTGCCGATCGCCTGGGTCGGCGACCATGTCTTCTCCTATGCGCAAGCGATCATCGCCGGCTTCTGCGTCAACTGCCCGGAAGGGCCCGAGACCGTCGTCGACGACCGCCGCGAGATCGGCACCACCTACGCCTTCGCGCCGCCGCGCGTCTTCGAGACCATGCTGACGCTGACGATGGTGCGCATGGAGGATGCCGGCCCGCTGATGCGGAAGGTCTTCCACTACTTCCTCGGGGTGGCGAAGCAGCATGGCGAGAAGATCCTGAACGGCGAATCCGTGCCGCTCGGCGCCCGCCTGCTCTACAAGCTCGGCGACATCATCATCTATGCACCCCTGCGCAACCGCTTCGGCCTGACCAACATCAAGGTCGGCTACACCGCCGGCGAGGCGATCGGCCCCGAGCTCTTCCGCTTCTACCGCTCGATCGGCGTCAACCTGAAGCAGCTCTACGGACAGACCGAGGCCGGCGTCTACATCACCATGCAGCCGGATGGCGAGATCAAGGCCGACACCGTCGGCAAGCCGGCGCCGCAGGTCGAGATCAAGATCGCCGACAATGGCGAGGTGCTCTACCGCTCGCCCTCGATCTTCCGCGGCTACTACAAGGATGAGGAGAAGACCGCCGAGACGATGACCGAGGACGGCTATGTCCGCTCGGGCGATGCCGGCTTCTTCGACGAGAGCGGCCACCTCAAGATCATCGACCGTGCCAAGGATGTCGGCAAGCTCAACTCGGGCGACCTCTTCCCGCCGAAATACATCGAGAACAAGCTGAAGTTCTACCCGAACATCAAGGAGGTTGTCGCCTTCGGCCAGGGCCGCGACTACGCTACCGTCGCGCTCAACATCGACCTGACCGCCGTCGGCAACTGGGCCGAGCGCAACAATGTCGTCTACGCTTCCTATCAGGAGCTCGCCGGCCATCCGCAGGTCTACGAGATGATGGCCAAGCATGTCGACGAGGTGAACCGCTCGCTGGCGGCCGAGCCGATGATGGGTGGCGCCCAGATCAAGCGCTTCCTGATCCTGCACAAGGAGCTCGATGCCGACGACGGCGAGCTCACCCGCACCCAGAAGGTCCGCCGCGGCTTCATCGCCGAGCGCTACGCCCCGCTGGTCGAGGCTTTGTACAATGGCTCGACCCAAGCGGACATCTCGACGGAAGTGACCTTCGAGGACGGCCGCAAGGGCGTGATCTCGGCGACGGTCAAGGTCGCCGACGCGAAGGTCTACCCGGTCACGGCGCCAGCAGCGACCTCTGCGACGAAGGAGGCGGCATGAACGCGCATTCCATGGCGGTCGCCGGCGCGCCGGTCACGCACAAGGGCGAGGTGCTGCTCTCGGTCGAGAACGTCTCACTGCGCTTCGGCGGCGTGAAGGCGATCAGCGACGTCTCCTTCGACATCCGCAAGGGCGAGATCCGCGCCATCATCGGTCCGAACGGCGCCGGCAAGACCTCGATGCTCAACTGCATCAACGGCTTCTACCACCCGCAGGAAGGCCGCATCACCTATAAGGGCGTGCGCCGCGCCAAGGTCAGGCCGCATCAGGCTGCCGCCGCCGGCATCGCCCGCACCTTCCAGAACGTCGCTTTGTTCAAGGGCATGTCGACGCTCGACAACATCATGACGGGGCGCACGCTGAAGATGCGCAAGGGCTTCTTCTGGCAGGCGCTGCGCCACGGGCCGGCGATGAGCGAGGAGATCGAGCATCGCAAGGTGGTCGAGGACATCATCGACTTCCTGCAGATCCAGCACATCCGCAAGCTGCCCGTCGGCAAATTGCCCTATGGCCTGCAGAAGCGCGTCGAGCTCGGACGGGCGCTGGCGATGGAGCCGGAACTGCTGCTGCTCGACGAGCCGATGGCCGGCATGAACCTCGAGGAGAAGGAGGACATGTGCCGCTTCATCCTCGACGTGAACAACCAGTTCGGCACCACCATCGCCCTGATCGAGCACGATATGGGGGTGGTCATGGACCTCTCCGACCGCGTCGTCGTGCTCGAATACGGCCGCAAGATCGCCGATGGCACGCCGGCCGAGGTCAAGGCCGACCAGCGCGTGATCGACGCCTATCTCGGAGTGGCGCACTGATGGCCGCCGCAAGCAAGGACAAGAGCGCAAAGGACATGAGCGCATGAGCGACATCGCCGCGCAGCCCGCGCCCAATCTCCTCGCCAATGGCTGGATCAAGGCTGGCGTCATCGTCGTCGGCCTCGTCGCCGCCGCGCTGATCGGCGCTCGTATCGACCCGACCGGCACGATCCACAATATCTTCGTCGACCCGTTCAACCAGATGGTCCAGGCGCCGGACCTGCTCGCCCAGACGATCTGGGAAGGCCTCGTCTCCGGCGTGCTCTATGCGCTGATCGCGCTCGGCTTCGTGCTGATCTTCAAGGCCTCCGGCGTCTTCAACTTCGCCCAGGGCATCATGGTGGTGTTCGCGGCGCTGACGCTGGTCGGCCTCTACGAGAAGGGCGTGCCGGCCTTCCTCGCCGTCATCCTGACCCTCGGCGTGATGTTCGCGCTGGCCGTGACGATCGAGCGCGTGGTGCTGCGCCCGCTGGTCAACCAGCCCGATATCATCCTGTTCATGGCGACCTTCGGGATCACCTATTTCCTGATCGGCTTCGGCGAGGCCATCTTCGGCGGCAACCCCAAGCAGATGATCGCCGAGCAGCTTTATCTGCCGAAGGGCGCGATCGACCTGAAGATCCTGGGCGGCATCGTCTCGCTGCAGAAGATCGACATCGCCGCCGCGATCATCGCCTCGCTGATGATCGCCGTGCTGGCGCTGTTCTTCCAGTACACCCGCATCGGAAGAGCCCTGCGGGCGGTGGCGGACAGCCACAAGGCGGCGCTCTCGGTCGGCATCTCGCTCAACCAGATCTGGGTGATCGTCTGGTTCACCGCCGGCATCGTCGCGCTGATCACCGGCATCATGTGGGGCGCGCGTTCGGACGTCTCCTTCGCGCTCGAGATCGTCGCGCTGAAGGCGCTGCCGGTGCTGATCCTCGGCGGCTTCACCTCGATCCCCGGCGCCATCGTCGGCGGGCTGATTATCGGCATCGGCGAGAAGCTCGGCGAGTTCTACTGGGGCCCGCTGATCGGCGGCGGCATCGAGAGCTGGCTCGCCTATTTCATCGCGCTGGGCTTCCTGCTGTTCCGGCCGCAGGGCCTGTTCGGCGACAAAATCATCGAACGCATCTGAGAGGCTGACCCGTGTTCTACCGCGAAGCCGGCCAATACAAATCCACCTACGCCGCCGACATGGCCGTGTTCCCGCTCCGGCAGGACCGGATCGGCATCGCCGTCATCCTCGCGATCGCCTTCATCGTCATCCCCTTGACCGGCAACGACTTCTTCATCGCCTCGGTGATGATCCCGTTCCTGGTGCTCTCGCTGGCGGCGATCGGGCTCAACATCCTGACCGGCTATACCGGGCTGATCTCGCTCGGCACCGCCGCCTTCATGGGTGTCGGCGCCTATTCCTGCTACAAGCTGACGACCTTCTTCCCGGGCGTGAACATCATCGTCCTGATCCTGCTCTCCGGGCTGTTCTCAGCGGCGATCGGCGTGCTGTTCGGCCTGCCCTCGCTGCGGATCAAGGGCTTCTATCTCGCCGTCGCCACGCTCGCCGCGCAGTTCTTCCTGCAATGGGCTTTCGTGCGCGTGCCCTGGCTGTTCAACTACAATGCCTCGGGCGCGATCGAGGTGCCGCAGCGCACGCTGTTCGGCCTGCCGATCACCGGCGCGTCCGCGACGCCTGAGACCCGCTATTTCGTCTGCCTCGGCCTCGTCGTGGTGCTGACCTGGTTCGCCTCCAACCTGGTTCATGGAAAGCTGGGGCGATCCTGGATGGCCGTGCGCGACATGGACATCGCCGCCGAGCTGATGGGCATCAAGCTGCTCAACGCCAAGCTCACCGCCTTCGCCGTCTCCTCCTATTTCGCCGGCGTCGCCGGGGCGATGATGATCTTCCTCTGGTATGGCGGCGGCGAAGCCAACGACGTCTTCACCATCCGCCTCTCCTTCACCATCCTGTTCATGGTGATCATCGGCGGCCTCGGCTCGCTGATCGGCTCCTTCTTCGGCGCCGCCTTCCTGTCGGCCCTGCCGACGGCGCTGAAGTTCGGCCTGCCGGCGCTGGGCGTGCCGATCGGCGGCGCCACCGCCGAGCATGTCACCTTCATGCTGGTCGGCGCGCTGATCATCGTCTTCCTGATCGTCGAGCCGCACGGGCTGGCGCGCCTCTGGCGGATCGGGAAGCAGAAATTGCGGACGTGGCCCTTCCCCTACTGACCAGCGCGCTTTCCGTTTGGCTGGCTCCAGCCAACGACAAGAATTCGCGCAAGATCAAAGGGGAGAGAGACCCAAGGACAACGACCCGCCGCAGACCCTTCAAGCGGCGGGCAAGCGAAGACGGGACGGCTCGGCCGGACCCGGCAACCACGGAGGAAGGCCTATGAAAACGAGCAGCATCATCAGGAGCGTCGCCGTCGGCGCGCTTCTTGCCGCCGGTGCGATCTCCGCCCCGGCGAATGCGCAGGAGACGATCTACTTCTCCAACAACGCCTATCGTACCGGCCCGTTCTCGGGCTCGGGCATCCCGATCGGCGACGGCATGCGCGACTACATCTCGATGATCAACGAGCGCGACGGCGGCGTGAACGGCGTCAAGATCATCTATGAGGAGTGCGAGACCGGCTACGACACCAAGAAGTCGATCGAGTGCTACGAGCAGGTCAAGTCGAAGACCATCGTCTACAGCCCGTGGTCGACCGGCGCGACCTTGGCCGCGATCCCGCGCGCCCATGTCGACAAGCTGCCGATCCTGTCGATGGCCTACGGCCTCTCGGCCTCGGCCGACGGCACCAACTTCCCCTGGGTCTTCATCCCGCCGCTGACCTATTGGGACGGCGCCTCGGTGATGGTGAAGCACATGGCTGCCGAGCTCGGCGGCATGGACAAGCTCAAGGGCAAGAAGCTCGGCCTGATCCATCTCGATGCGCCCTTCGGCAAGGAGCCGATCCCGGTGCTCGAGAACCTCGCCAAGAAATACGGCTTCGAGCTCAAGCTCTATCCCGTCGCCGCAGCCGACATGCAGAACCAGGGCTCGCTCTGGCTCTCGATCCGCCGCGACCGGCCGGACTTCCTCTACAACCAGGGCTGGGGCGCGATGAACCCGACCGCGGTCAAGGAAGCCATCAAGAACAACTTCCCGATCAACAAGCTGGTCGGCGTCTGGTGGGCCGGCGGTGACGACGATGCCCGCGCCGGCGGCGCCGAGGCCAAGGGCTACCGCTCGCTGAACTTCAACGCGGCCGGCCAGAACTTCCCGGTGATCCAGGACATCCTCAAACATGTCGTGGAGAAGGGGAAGAGCACGACGCCGAAGGAGAAGGTCGGCGAGAACCTCTATAATCGCGGCGTCTACAACTCGATGCTCGTGGTCGAGGCGATCCGCACCGCCCAGAAGCTGACAGGCAAGAAGGTGATCACCCCGGAGGACATGCGCCGCGGGCTCGAGAACCTGAACATCGACGAGGCCCGCCTCAAGGAGATCGGCATGGCCGGCTTCGCCTCGCCGGTGAAGGTCAGCTGCACCGACCATTCCGGTCACCACAAGGCCTATGTCGCCGAATGGGACGGCACCAAGTGGACCCAGAAGGGCGACTGGATCGAGCCGATGAAGGACGAGGTCCGGCCGCTGATCGAGGCCAACGCCAAGGACTATGTCGAGAAGGCCGGCAATTGGCCCAAGCGCACCGAGCCTTGCGAGAAGTCGTCCTGACCTGACGAGTGCCAATCCTTCTCCCCTCGGGGGGAGAAGGTATCTGCGAAGCAGACGGATGAGGGAAGTCTTGCACCACCTCATCCGTCCGTCCCTCATCCGACCCGGCTGACGCCGGGCCACCTTCTCCCTCGAGGGGAGAAGGATTGGAGGTTCAATGTCGACCGCCATCCTCGAGAAGCCCGCCACCGCCGCAGCGACGGACACGATCCTGTCGCTGAACAATATCGAGGTGATCTACGATCACGTCATCCTGGTGCTGAAGGGCGTCTCGCTACAGGTCCCGCGCAAGGGCATCGTCGCGATCCTCGGTGCCAACGGCGCCGGCAAGACCACGACGCTGAAGGCGATCTCGAACCTGCTCAAGGCCGAGCGCGGCGAGGTCACCAAGGGCTCGATCGTCTTCGACGGCGAGCGGGTCGACAAGATGTCGCCGAACGAACTGGTGTGCCGCGGCTGCATCCAGGTGATGGAAGGCCGGCACTGCTTCGGCCATCTCTCGATCGAGGAGAACCTGCTGACCGGCGCCTTCACTCGCCGCGACGGCAACGCCGCGATCAAGCGCGACCTCGAGAAGATCTACGAGCTCTTCCCGCGGCTGAAACAGCGCCGCAACTCGCAGGCCGGCTACACCTCCGGCGGCGAGCAGCAGATGTGCGCGATCGGCCGCGCCATGATGAGCAAGCCCAAGATGATCCTGCTCGACGAGCCGTCCATGGGGCTCGCGCCGCAGATCGTCGAGGAGATCTTCGAGATCGTCCGTCAGCTCAACGACAGCGAGGGCGTCTCCTTCCTGGTCGCCGAGCAGAACACCAACATGGCTCTGCGCTACGCCACCTATGGCTACATCATGGAGACCGGCCGCGTCGTCATGGATGGCGAAGCGAACATGCTGCGCGAGAACGAGGACGTGAAGGAGTTCTATCTGGGCGTCGCCGAAGGCGACAAGAAATCCTTCCGCGAGGTCAAGAGCTACAAGCGCCGCAAGCGCTGGCTGTCATAGTCCGGCCGGGATCGGCGGGCAGGAGCCCTTCATGCTCTATGTCGTCCTCGCCCTCCTTCTCGTCGCCGTCATCTACGGTCCGCAATTCTGGGTCCGCTACGAAATGGACAGGCACGCCGCAGACAGGCCAGACCTTCCCGGCACCGGCGGCGAACTTGCCCGCCACCTGCTCGATCGTTTCGGCCTGCAGACGATCCCCGTGGAGATCACCGCTGCCGGAGATCACTACGATCCCGACGCCCGGGCCGTGCGGCTCTCGCCCGGCAATCATGACGGCCGCTCGATCACCGCCGTCGCGGTCGCGACCCACGAGGTCGCCCATGCGCTGCAGCATGCGCAGGGCAGCCGCCTGTTCGATATCCGCACCAGCCTCGCCCGATTGCTGGGCAAGGTCGACAAGGTCGCGATGGTGGTGCTCGTCACCGCACCGCTGGTGATGATCCTGGTGCGGGCGCCGGGCGTGCTTTTCGCGCAGTTCGCCGCGGTGCTGGCGCTGCTCGGCATCGGCCTCGTCGTCCATCTCGTGACGCTGCCGGTCGAGTTGGACGCCAGCTTCGGCAAGGCACTACCGATCCTCCAGCAGGACGGCTACCTGCACCCGGACGACATGCCGGCGGCGCGCGGGGTGCTGAGAGCCGCGGCGATGACCTATGTCGCGGCCTCCCTGATGGGGCTGCTCAATTTCCTTCGCATCCTGCGCCGGTAGGCCGGGCACCATTTCCAAGGGCAAGAGCGATGAGCGAGCATTTCGACGATCTCGAGACCCGGCCGTCCGAGCGGCGCGAGGCCGACCTCTTCGCCCGGTTGCCGGCCGTGCTCGCCGCCGCGCTGGCGACACCGGGCTATGCCGCGCATCTGAAGGGCATCGATCCGGCTGCGGTCACCGACCGCGCGACGCTCGCCAGGCTGCCGGTGCTGCGCAAGGCCGATTTGCCGGCGCTGCACAAGGACGCTCCGCCCTTCGGCGGCTTCGTCGACGCGCCGCTCGGCTCCTTCGGCCGGCTCTTCACCTCGCCCGGTCCGATCTTCGAGCCGGAAGGCACCGGCAGCGATCCCTGGGGTACCGCCCGCGGCCTGTTTGCCGCCGGCTTCCGCAAGGGAGACATCGTCCTCAACACCTTCGGCTACCATCTGACGCCGGGCGGCTTCATCATGGATTCGGCCGCGCGCGCTATCGGCTGTGCCGTCATCCCGGCCGGTCCCGGCAATACCGAGCAGCAGATGGAGGTGATCGGCGCCTATCGGCCAAGCGCCTATACCGGCACGCCGGATTTCCTGAAGCTCCTGATCGAGGCCGCCGACAGCCGCGGCGTCGATACCTCCTGCCTGAAGCGCGCCATCGTCTCGGGCGCCGCCTTCCCGCCCTCGCTGCAGGCCTGGGTGCGCGAACGCGGCATCGACGCCTACCAGCTCTACGCCACCGCCGATATCGGCCTGATCGCCTACGAGACCAGCGCCCGCGACGGCATGGTGCTGAACGAGAACCTGATCGTCGAGATCGTCCGTCCCGGCACCGGCGACCCCGTCACGGAGGGTGAGGTCGGCGAGATCGTCGTGACCAATCTCGACCCGCACCATCCGCAGATCCGCCTCGCCGTCGGCGATCTCACCGCGGTCCTGCCAGGCGCGAGCGCTTCCGGCCGCACGAATGCGAGGATCAAGGGCTGGCTCGGCCGCGCGGACCAGACGGCAAAGGTCAAGGGGATGTTCGTACGGCCCGAGCAGGTCGCCGAGATCGCCCGCCGCCATGCCGAGATCGCCAAGCTCCGGCTCGTGATCGGCCGCGCCAACGAGCTCGACACCATGACGCTGAAGGCCGAGATCTATGCCGAGCCGAAGGGCTTCATCGACGCGGTCTCCTCGACCCTGCAGCAGGTCACCAAGCTGAAGGGCTCCGTCGAGGTGCTGCCGCTCGGCGCTCTGCCGAACGACGGCAAGGTCATCGCCGACGAGCGGCCGGTAGGATAATCCTCACCACGCGACCGGCGCCTCCCCTTTCGCCTTCAGCCAGTCATTGGCCTGGCTGAACGGCTTCGAGCCAAAGAAACCGCGCCGCGCCGAGAGCGGCGAGGGATGGGCGCTGGCGATAACCAGATGCCTGCTCTCGTCGATCAGGGCGCGCTTGGCCTGCGCCGGCAGTCCCCAAAGCATGAAGACGACATGCTGCTGCCGCTGCGAGACGGCTGCGAGGATCGCGTCCGTCACCGCCCGCCAGCCGAGCTTGAGATGCGAGCCGGCCTGCGTCGCGCCCTCGCGCACCGTCAGCGCGGTGTTCAGCAGCAGCACGCCCTGCTTCGCCCAGTCGGAAAGGTCACCGCCGGATGGCGCGACGAGGCCGAGGTCCTCGGCCCGCTCCTTGTAGATGTTGACCAGGGAGCGCGGCAAAGGCGGCGGACCGACATAGGAGAAGGCGAGCCCGTTGGCATGGCCGGGCGTCGGATAGGGATCCTGGCCAAGGATGACGACGCGCACCTGATCGAGCGGCGTCAGCGCCAAGGCCGAGAGGAACCGCTCCGGCGCCGGTGCCACGACATGCCCGGCGGCGCGCTCGGCATCGACGGCGGCGCAGGCGCGCGCCACCGTGCCGTCGGTGAAGATGGAGAGATCGCGCCAGGAAACGGACACCGGCGCGGCCAGGAAGGCGTCGAGCGCCGCGCGATAGCCACTCACTTCAGGACAGCCCGTCCCTCGACTTTGGCCTCGACCGTGCCGAGCCGGCGGATATAGACCATTACCTCATTCGCCATCAGCTTGCCGTCGGTCATGCCGATCAGCGTCTTGCCGCGGCCGAGCGCGGTGTAGCCGTCGCCGCCGGTCAGCATGAAGTTGTTGGTGGCGACCGTGTATTTGCCGGCCGGATCGATCTCCTTGCCGTCGACCTTCACCGAGATGACGCGCGAGCCCTGCGGCTGCTTGAGGTCGGCCTCGAAGGAAAGGCCGGACACCACCGGGAAACGGCCGGCACCCTGCGGCGCATCGCGCAACCCGTTCTCGATCGCGTCCTTCACATCCTTGCCAGTGATCTCGACCATGGACGTCGCATTGCCGAAGGGCAGTTCGCTCAGCACGTCGCGCCGCGTCAGCTTGTGGCCGGCGGGATACTGCTTGTTGGCGCGGATGCCGCCGGCATTGGTGATGGCGAGCTGCGCGCCGGTCGCGGCCCGGATCGCATCGGCGATCAGGTTGCCGATGGCCGTCTCCTGCGAGCGAATCACGCTAGTGCGGGAATCGAGCGGGGCGCCCAGCGTCCCGATCTCGATGTCGAGCTCCTTCGAGAGCTCGCTTTCATAGCCCTTGACGATGGCGGCGACCTCGGGATCGGGCGTCGCGGCGCGGCTGTCGTTGACGCGGAAGGTCGGCGTCCACTCGACCTTGCGATTGGCGCCCTCGCCCGAAGCCTTTGCGGCAATGTCGATCGCGGTGACGTAATTGCCCTCCTCGTTCGACTCGACCATCACCACCTTGCCGTCATAGGCGATGGCGAGATCGTGGTCGTGGCCGGTCAGCACGATGTCGACGACGCGCGAGCGTACGATCTCGTAGTCCATCGCCCGGTCGGCATGCACCACCGCGACGAGGATGTCGGCGCCCTCGCTCTTCAGCTTGCGCGCCTCGCGCCGCAGCGCCTCCATGGTCGAGGAGAATTTCAGGTCGCCGGGATTGGAGAGCTGCGGCGTCGGGTCGAAGGTCGTGCCGATGACGCCGACCTTGATGCCGCCGAGCTCGAAGATCTGGGAATCCTTGTGGCCCGGCAGCGGGTTGCCGGCGGCGTCGCGCAGATTGGCCGCGAAGGTCGGATAGGTCTGGGCGGCGGTGAGCTTGAGATAGTTCTCCTTGCCGAAATCGAACTCGTGATTGCCGGGCACGAAGACGTCGATGCCCATCTTGTTCTGCATCGCGACGATATGGGCGCCCTGGTCGAAGCCCGACATCAGCGAGGGCGAATAACAGTCGCCGGCATGGCAGAACAGGACGGGCACGCCACGCGCGCGCTCGGCCTTGGCGATGCCGGCCGCCCGGGCGAAGCCGCCTTTGCCCTTGTCGTCGCTCATCTTGTAGATGTCGTTGACCAGCAGCAGCGTGAAGCTCGCCGGCGGCGTCTGCGCCTTCGCGACCGGCGCGGTGGCGGCAAGAGCTGCTGGAGCGCCGAGGACGCGAAACGCGTGGCGGCGGGTCATCTTGGTCATCGGCGCGAACCCCTGCGGTTTTGATTTCGACAAAGACTAGCAAGAGCCTAGCCGGCTTGCGAGACCCCTGCTCACGCAGTGTCGCACCCCGTACGGCCCGACTGGACGAAAACCGTAACTCGTCTAAATCACAGCCGAACGAAAGCGGATGTGATGAACCTCAAGCCGAGTTTGCCGCCCGACCACGCCACCATCAGAAGCGGCCGCATCGGCGTGCTCCTGATGAACCTCGGCACGCCCGAGGGCACGAGCTACAAGCCGATGCGGGCCTATCTGAAGGAATTCCTCTCCGACCGCCGCGTCATCGAGGAACCGCGCTGGAAATGGTGGCCGATCCTCAACCTGATCATCTTGTCGACGCGCCCGAGCCGCAAAGGCAAGGACTACGCGACGATCTGGAACAATGAGCGCGACGAAGGTCCTCTCAAGACGATCACGCGCGCGCAGACCGAGAAGCTCGCCGAGCGGCTGAAGGGCCTCGGCGGGGACCGCATCACCGTCGACTGGGCGATGCGCTACGGCCTGCCCGATGTGAAGAGTCGTCTGAAGGCGCTGCTCGCGCAGGGCTGCGACCGCATCCTGCTCGTGCCGCTCTATCCGCAATACGCCGCGCCGACCTCGGCGACCGCCTGCGACCAGGCCTTTCGCGCCTTGATGGAGATGCGCTGGCAGCCGACGGTGCGGGTCGCCCATCCCTACTACGCCGACCCCACCTATATCGACGCGCTCGCCACCTCGATCCGCGCCTCGCTCGGCAAGCTCTCCTTCGAGCCGGAGGTGATCCTCTGCTCGCTGCACGGCATGCCCAAGGAATACCTGCTCAAGGGCGACCCGTATTATTGCCAGTGCGCCGTAACCGCGCGACTGCTGCGCGAGAAGCTCGGCCTCAGCGAGGAGCGCTTCCGCCTGACCTTCCAGTCGCGCTTCGGGCCCGACGAGTGGCTGCAGCCCTATACCGACGAGACCGTGAAGACATTGGCGCAGGGTGGCACCAAGTCGCTGGCGATCGTCGCGCCGGGGTTCTCGGCCGATTGCCTGGAGACGCTGGAAGAGCTCGACGGCGAGAACCGCGAAATCTTCCTGCACAATGGCGGCAAGGACTTCGCCTACCTGCCCTGCCTCAACGATTCCGAGGAGGGCATGCAGGTGATCGAGGCGGTGGTCCGCCGGGAGCTGATGGGCTGGGTCTGAGGTAGGACGCTAACCCACCACGAAGCGCGTCACGCTCTCCACCACCGGCTTCGCCTGCAGGATGCGCCGGTGGCCGAGCCCGCTCGTCTCCTGCAGCGTCACGAACGGCCCCGCCGCCGCCAGCGCCTGCGCGTGGTGGAAGTCCAGTTCGCGGTCCTGCCGGTCGTGGATCACCAGGGTCGGCAAGCCGATCGCCTCCAATTGCTCGCGGCCCTCGAAGGCCTCGACCGGATTGCCGGCGACGCTGTGGATGCGGCGCTCCAGTGCCGCCTGGCCGCGCCGGCCGAGCCCGATCGTCGCGCCGAAATTGCGGGTGATCGTTGTGACCGAGGACGGCGCCGCGACCAGAGCGAGCCGATTCGACTTCACGCCCGGCTGCCCCGGCACGCTGCGGGCCAGCGCTGCCAAGGCGATCGCCCCACCGAAGGAATGCGCGACGATCGCATGCACCGGCGAAAAGACACGCGCCACCGCGGCGAGCGCGCCGACACCGAGTGGAATATTGAGCTCGGCCCCTGTCGAAGTACCATGCGCCGGCATGTCGAAGGCGACGACGCGGAAGCCCTGTGCCAGCAAGGGCTGCACAAAAGCGGTCATGAACGCCGCCTCGCTGTTCCAGCCATGCAGCAGAATCACTGTCGGCGCCGGGCCATCGCCATCTTGCAAGCGGGGCTCAGGTTCGAACAGATAGGTGCTGACCGTCCCGCACGGGTAGGATACCGCCTGCCTGATCGCCGGCGCGAGCCGGCCGCGGGCGGCGATGATCGCCTTGCCGGTCCGGCTCTGTGGTCCCGGCGGGCGCGGCGGAGTACAGAAGAGCTTGAAGGCGGCGCGCCCGGCCGCATGCGGGGCGATGAAACTGCCGATGCGGACGAGAGGACGAATGACGCGAAGCGCTGTGCCGGGCATGATCGGAAACCTTGTTCGTTCAGCCTTGAACAATTATGTTCAGCAATGAACAAAATGCAAGAGCCGATTTCTGCACCAACGGCTGAGAGCGGGAGCACCGCGCGGCTGCCCTGGGACCTGCCGCGCTTCAAGAACTGGCTCGCGGTGGCGCGCATGCACCAGCTCTGGAAGAAGGTCTTCTCCGAGGCGCTAGCGCCGCTCGGGATCCAGCTCGCCCATTATGACGTGCTGGCCAACGTCTTCCGTACGCCCGGCCTGACCCAGCAGCAGCTCGCCGAGAAGCTTCTGGTCGGCCGCAGCGCGATGAGCATGCTCCTGCCCGAGCTTGAGCGGCGCGGCCTGATCGAGCGCCGCAGCGACGAAACCGACCGGCGCGTGCGCCGGCTCTGGCTGACGCAGGAGGGCGAGGTCCTGACCCGCAAGGCCCTTGCGATCCATGCCGCCCGGATCGAGGCGATGATGGGCGTGCTGAGCGACGAGGAATGCAACGCCGTCGGCACGATGATGTGGCGGGTCGTCGGCCATCTCGAAGGCAAGCCGCCGCGCGAGCCGTCATCAGACGCTCGCAAAGGCAGGCTTGAACCGAATGCCCCGACTGGGCCGGAGAGCTGAGATGAATCCCACTGGCTTCGACATCGTCGTGGTCGCGCTGGTCGCGCTGGTCATCCTGACGATCGCGCTCGGGGTGCGCACCATCCCGCAAGGCTACAACTACACGGTCGAGCGCTTCGGCCGCTATTCGCGCACGTTGGGAGCGGGCCTCGGGCTGATCGTGCCCTATATCGAGCGCATCGGCCACAAGGTGAATGTGATGGAGCAGGTGCTCGACATTCCCTCGCAGGAAGCGATCACCAAGGACAATGCCGGCGTGCGCATCGACGCCGCCGCCTTCTACCAGGTGCTCGACGCCGCCAGGGCCTGCTACGAGGTCTCCCATCTCGGCCAGGCGCTGATGGTGCTGACGATGACCAATATCCGCACCGTGGTCGGCTCGATGGACCTCGACCAGTTGCTCTCGCATCGCGACGAGATCAACGAGCGGCTGCTGCGGGTGATGGACGCCGCCGCCTCGCCCTGGGGCGTCAAGGTCACCCGCATCGAGATCCGGGACATCCTGCCGCCGGCCGATATCGCCGGCGCGATGAACCGGCAGATGAAGGCCGAGCGCGAGAAGCGCGCCGCCGTGCTCGAGGCCGAGGGCCAGCGCCAGGCCGAGATCCTGAAGGCCGAGGGTCAGAAGCAGTCGCAGATCCTCGCCGCCGAGGGCCGCAAGGAAGCGGCGCTGCGAGACGCCGAGGCACGCGAGCGTCTGGCCCAGGCCGAGGCCAATGCGACTGCCATGGTCAGCGAAGCGATCAGCCGCGGCGACATCCAGGCCGCCAACTTCCTGATCGCCGAGCGCTACACCGATGCGCTGAAGGCGATGGCGAGCGCCCATAACAGCAAGGTGGTGATCGTCCCGATCGAGGCCGCGGCGCTCGCAGGCACCGTCGGCGGCATCGCCCAGCTGACCAAGGCCGTGTTCGGCGAGGATGCGGCGGCGAGCCGCCGCGCCGGCTCGGTTCCCGCAGCCGGCCGCTCCGTGGAGGGCTGAGCATGCTCGACTGGTTCGCCTCCTTCGGTGGCTGGGGCTGGATCGTGCTCGGGCTCGTCCTGGTCGGTGGCGAGATGCTGGCGCCGGGAGTCTTCCTGCTCTGGCTCGGCCTCGCCGCGCTGCTGACCGGTGCCGCCGTCGGGCTGACCGGCCTCGCCTGGCAGGGCGCCTGGCTCGTCTTCGCCGGGCTCGCCATCGCCTGCGTCCTCATCGGCCGCACCGTCACGCGCCACCGCGGCGAGGAGCCGGACATCGCGATGGGCCTCAACGATCGCGGCCGCCAGCTGATCGGCAGGGTCTTTCGACTGGAGGCGACGATGACCGGCGGTGAGGGCCGCATTCGCGTCGGCGATTCCTCCTGGCGCGTCACCGGCCCCGAACTGCTTGCCGGAACCGAGATCCGCGTCGTGCGGGTCGACGGCGCGACGCTCGTGGTCGAGAAGGCTTGATTTCGCCTCCCGCGTATTTTCCGCAAACGCCGCAGACGCGCTTAACCCGCCGTTCACGCCGGCCATCGTCGCTCGTGGACCGTACCCGCCGGTTCCGTCATGACGAACGCAGCGCCGCTGGATATCGGATCGCAGGCCGCGCGGAGGACACCGTCATGAGCATTGCGCACGGTCCGATCGACCTCGCTCTCGCCGCCTTGCTGTCGCTGCTGTTGGCGACGATTGCGCTGAGCAGCGCGATCGCCTGACGCGGATTAAGCCCGGATTCATGCTGAATCCAGGGTTCACCATGCTGCTGAACCCTCGATTCACCGGCAGCCCGCCCAAATCCGCTCCCGAAACATTCCGTTTCTCAGGGAGAAGGCCATGGCGGGCCGGCACGGACCGATCGATTTCATCCTCGCGGCGGCGCTCTCGCTGCTGATGCTGCTCATGGTGCGTCCTGCCCAGGCGCGCGAGGTCGTCGACTTTCCCGACTATCGCTACCAGCCCGGCACGATCCTGATCCGCACCGCCGAGCGCAAGCTCTACTACATCGCCGCGCCCGGCCAGGCACTGCGCTACACCATCGCCGTCGGCAAGGCCGGCAAGCAGTGGCGCGGCGTCAAATATGTCGAGGAGCTCCAGGTCGATCCGGCCTGGAGCCCGCCCGCCGAAGTCAAGCGCGACAATCCGCGCCTGCCGGACGTGATCCCCGGTGGCGCCTCCAACAACCCGATGGGCGCGCGCGTCATCGGCCTCGGCCCCGGCGGGCAGTATGCCATCCACGGCACCAACAATCCGCGCTCGGTCGGCACCGCCGCCTCCTATGGCTGCTTCCGCATGCACAATAGCGACGTGATCGATCTCTACGCCCGCGTCCGCATGGGCACGCCGGTCGTCGTGATGCCCTGAGGGCTAGAGCGAGGATTACCTCCCTCGCTGCTCACCCCAAGGGCAATTTCGCAGCTCTCCGAATGAGGAATTGCTCCAGGCCTTTGTTTTAACGGATTTTCTTCACGCGAACTGGTGACCGCTTCCCTCGAAGATTCTCTAGATCGCAACCGGCGACAGCAGCGGCCGACCAGCAAAAAATGCCTCCAGATTGGCAAGCAGCAACTCCTGCTGCGCGATCTGCGCCGATTCGGCGTTCGCCGCGATATGGGGGGTCAGCACCGCGTTCTCCAGCGCCTTGAGCCGATCCGGAACAAGAGGTTCTTGTTCGTAGACGTCGAGTGCCGCGCCCGCAATCGTGCCGTCCTCCAGGGCTTCGATCAGGGCTGCCTCATCGACGGCAATCCCGCGCGATATGTTGACGAGATGGCCCTGTGGACCAAGAGCGCGCAGAACCCCGGCATCGATCGCGTGCCGCGTCTCGCTGCTGGCGCGGACTGAGACCATCAGGATGTCTGCCCATTCGGCAAGGCCGAGCAGGCTGTCGTAATATTGATATGGCAACTCCGGCCGCGGCGAGCGATTGTGATAGCCGATCGTCATGTCGAAGGCCGCTGCACGCGCCGCAATGCGCTGGCCGATGGCGCCCAGCCCGAAAATTCCAAGCTTGCGCCCTGCCAAGCCCGGCACATGCGCCATGCGCTCGACCCCATTACCTTGCCAGCGGCCGGCTCGCAGGAAGCGTTCGGCGGCACCGATCTGTCGGGCGCTCGCCAGCATCAATCCCACAGCGAATTCGGCGACGCTCGTCGCATTGGCATCGGCGGCATTGCTGATCAGAATGCCACGCGCCCTGGCGGCGGGCCTCTCGATCCCCTCGTTGCCCGTGCCGTAGCAGGCGATGAGACCGAGATTGGGCAAGGCTTCGATCAGAGCGGCGTCCGTTTTCCAGCTGCCTATCGTCAGGAGCACCCGTGCCGCGGCCGCTCCGGCCGGCAGCGCGTCCGGCGCGGAATGTGTCATCGGCCCGAGCACTTCGTATCGCTCCTCCAGACGCGCGAGCAGGCGCGCCGGCATGCGTGGCGCCATCAGGATCGTCGGCTTCATGGCTGAAAGACCTCCGAGGGAATGTTGCATCGCAGCACTTGCCCGCGCTGGCTTCAACAACCCTGGGCGCCGGTCTGCCATATCGCGGATGCAACCCGGAAACGCCGAGGAATCGCGGGAGTTTTCGCAGCTGCGCCTCTCGCCTGCGACAAAAAAGCCGGATATCGTTTCCGAAGGCGTAACGCTGAGTCCAGCGCGCCTACGAACCGATATGTCTTCAGAGGGGTACCCGATGGATCATCTCGCCGACGTCAAGAAGTTCGCCAAGAAGCCGGTCAACGAGGCCGCCTTCGCCGGCATGAGCAAGGCCTATGCGCTGGTGATGAGCAAGCCCGATACGCGCTATGTCGCCTGCTCGGACCCCGCCGAACTCGAGCGTGTCCGCGAGAACTTCCTGAAGAAGAAACTCGGCCTGAAGAGCGCCGATCTCGATGCCTCCATCAAGGCGACCTGCGATCATATGAAGGCCGACAAGACCAAGTCGCGCCTGACCTTCTACTATCTGCTGGCCGAGCATTACGGCAAGCTCGACGCCTTCGTGAAGTAAGCCTGAAGCCCGCTCCATACTGATGGCGCCCCTCTTGGGCGCCATTCGTATTTCGAGGCCGAGCCATCGGCTGTACCTGGAACGGCCCGAGCATCAGATCCACATGGCCGTGCGGGCCGATTGCCCGAGATCGCGATCCTGCGCTGGGCTCGGCGCCGGGCAGTTCAACGCGCGAAGACCCGGTCGAGCGGCGGCAGGATGCGCAGGAGCTCGTCCTGCCGGTCCTGCAGGCTCGGCGGGAAGATCAGGCGCGTCCCCAGAGTCTCGCGGGTCTCGTCGATCAGGAAGCCCGGATCGTCCGTCGCGATCTCGATCAGGATGCCGTCCGGGCCGCGGAAATAGATCGACCGGAAGTAATGCCGATCCTTGACCGGACTCGCGGCGATCCCGAAGGTGTCCTGCAGCTTACCGGCCATCGCGGCGAGATCGGCCTCGTCCCGGGCGCGGAATGCGACGTGATGGATCACGCCGGCCCCGAGCCTGGGGCGTGAGCGCTCGCGCCGCCGGTGCAGGCACAGTCGCCCCCCTGGGCCGCCATGCGCCGAGAAGATCAAGTGTTCGCCCGCGCTCGCGACTTCGGCGAAGCCCAGCACCTGCGTGAGGATCCGCGCCATCAGTTCGGTGCCGCGCAAGCTCAGGGTCACGCTATGGAGTGCGCGGACAGCAAAGGCCTCGGGAATGTCCGGCGACCAGATCGTCGTCCGGGGAGAGAACTCCGTGCCGACAAGGGCGAGCGGCGTCCGGTCGGGATCCTCCAGCATCAGCTTAGGGCGCCCGTCCGAGGTGCGCGTCTGCCGGCAAGGCACCTTGCAGGCGGCAAGCCGCGACTCCCACCAGCCGATCGCCTCCGGCGCCACTGCGAAGGAGACATGTTCGGAGCTGCTGGGACGTCTGCTCGCGACCGCGCTCACCCAGAAGAAGAAGGACAAGCGGCTGCCGGGCGAGCCCTCCTCGTCACCATAAATCAGGTGGTAGGTGCCGGGATCCTCATGGGTCACGGTCCACTTCACCAGACGCAGGCCGAGCACGCCCGTATAGAAGTCGAGATTGCACGACGCATTCGTGGCGATTGCGGTGACATGATGCAGTCCACGTCCGGTCACCCTCGCGATCCTCCGCCTCGACGGTGTCGCTGATCAAACGCGCGGGCGTGCCTGCAGTCCGTTCTGCCCCTCGCCAGAAAGGGAATTCCAGGGCACTTGCCGGGGAAAGTCTTGGACAAAAGCACGATCGTTTGCACCGGAGCATCACGAAGCTCCGTTCGTTCCTCCAACGTAGTCAAAAGACCAGTCGCACTCAATTGTCGGCGCGGCCCGGCTTCGGCGCCTGCACCTCAGAGCGGATGCGTCTGCGTCACATGGACCTCGAAGAAATCGGAGAAAGTCGCGACCCGGAGCGGCAAGCGCTCATAGGGCGGATAGTAGAGCGTCAGCCAGAGTTCTTCCGGTTGCCACGTCTCCAGAACCGGCACGAGCCCGCCCGAGGCCAGCGCATCGGAGACGATGAAACGCGGCAGCAGCGCGATACCCTCGCCATTGATGGCGAGCGCAGCTAGGAGGTCGCCGCTGTCGGCTCGGAAACGGCCGGCTGCCCGCACCACGCTGCGTCGTGCTTCGTACCGCAGCTCCCAGCTCTCGCCGGCGGCCTCCCCGCCATAGGCGAGCAGGTCGTGCTCGGAAAGGTCGTCCGGGCTTTGCGGCGTTCCGCGCGCCAGCAGATAGGACGGCGCGGCGACCAGCAGCCGGGGCACGGGGCAGAGCTTGCGCCAGATCGTCGACTTGTCCGTCGGCATGCCTGAGACACGGATCGCGAGATCGGCGCTGCCGTCGAGGATGTCGACGAAGGCATCGGTCAGGCTCAGCGCCACCCGGACGGACGGGTGGACCAAGCCGAACTGGCTCAGCACCGGCGGCAGCACCTTGAGCCCGAGCGAGAGCGGGGCGGCGACGCGCAAGGTGCCCGCGACCAGCCCCTGTGTCTCGCGCGTCTCCTGCGCCGCCTGCTCCAGCCCGGCGGTGAGCGGGCGCACGCGATCGGCATAGAGGGAGCCGGCGGCGGTCAGCGCCACCGTCCGCGTCGTGCGGATGAAGAGCTGCACGCCGAGCCGCGCCTCCAGCGCCGCCACAGCGCGCGTGGCCGCGCTCGGCGTCATGCCCAGAGCAGCGGCCGCAGCGGCGAAGCCGCGCTTCTCGGCCACCGCTAGGAAGACCCGGACCGCTTCCAGCTCGCCGATCACGAACTCACTCCATTATCGCGATAATCGCAATAATAAACTGAGAAATACGTCTATTCAAGCAATGACTCTCTTGGCCCATCTTCCTGACCACGCCAGGCCGACGCGCCGGCGACGACATTCGGAGGCAAAGCCATGCTCAAGCAGATCAAGGGTCTTCACCACGTTACCTCGATGGCGGCCGACGCCCAGGTCAACAACAGCTTCTTCACGCACACGCTCGGCCTGCGCCGGGTCAAGAAGACCGTCAATTTCGATGCGCCTGATGTCTATCACCTCTATTACGGCGACGAGATCGGCACGCCCGGCACGGTGATGACCTATTTCCCCTTCCCCCACATCGCCAGGCGGCGCTCCGGGACCGGCGAGGTCGGCGAGACCCAGTTCGCCGTCGCCCCCGAGGCGCTCGCCTACTGGAAGGAGCGCCTCGACAAGGCCGGCGTCGCCGGGCTCGGCGAAACCGAGCTGTTCGGCGAGAAGCATCTGCGCTTCCAGGGGCCGGACGGCGACAATTTCTCGCTGGTCGGCATCGCCGGCGACAAGCGCGTGCCCTTCGCCGGCGGACCGGTTCCCTCAGCCGAGGGCGTCCACGGCTTTCGCGGCGTGACCCTGCGCCTGCGCGACGAGGGGGCGACCGGCGAGTTGCTGACGTTCATGAACTACGAGGTGGTCGGCAAGCAGGGCGCGGTGACGCGCTATGCCGTGCCGGGCGGTAACGGGGCCGACGTCGTCGACATCGAGACGGTGCCCGGCTCCGCGGGCGCACGGCAGGGCGCCGGCTCGGTGCACCATGTCGCCTTCGCGGTCGACGACAAGGCCGCGCAGGCCGAGGTGCGAAAGGCCTTGATGGACACCGGCTATCAGGTCACCCCGCAGATCGATCGCGACTACTTCTGGGCGATCTATTTCCGAGCTCCCGGCGGCGTGCTCTTCGAGATCGCCACCAACGAGCCGGGCTTTGCCCGAGACGAGGACACCGCCCATCTCGGCGAGACGCTGAAGCTGCCACACCAGCACGCCCATCTGCGCGCCCAGCTCGAGCGCATCCTGCCGCCGATCCAGAACTGAACCGAACGCCCCGCCGCCACGACGGCGGGGCACCCCATCGCCCAACGAGGACGCCGCCCGATGACCGCCCAGCTCGACCTCAAGCCCGATGCCAACGCCTATCATTACTTCGCCAAGCCGGCCGCGCCCGGCGCGCCGCTGATCTTCGCCTTCCACGGCACCGGCGGCGACGAGCGCCAGCTCTCCAGCCTCGTCTCGCAGATCGCTCCGCCGGCCGGGATCATCGCGCCACGGGGCGACGTCTCCGAGCACGGCGCCGCCCGCTTCTTCCGCCGGACCGGGGAAGGCGTCTACGACATGGCCGATCTCGCCGAGCGTACGCGCAAGATGATCGGCTTCGTCCGCGCCCATCGCGTCGCCAATCCAGGCGCCAAGGTTTACGGGATCGGCTATTCCAATGGAGCGAACATTCTCGCCTCCGTGATCTTCGCCGCTCCGGAGCTGTTCGACCGTGTCGTGCTGATGCACCCGCTGATCCCGTTCGAACCCGCGCCGCAGCCGGGCCTTTCGACGGTGGAGGTGCTGATCACGGCGGGGCAGCGCGATCCGATCTCGCCCGCTGCGCTCACCGAGCAGCTCGAGCGCTGGCTCACCGGCCAGGGCGCCGGGGTCGAGACGGTCTGGCATCCAGGCGGCCACGAGATGCGCGAGGCCGAAATCGTCGCTGCGGCGCGTTTCCTGGCCGCGTAGGACCAAGCCACCCCGGCTTCCCGGCGCAAGCGGCTCAGGAGGGCGTGTTTCCGCCCTCTCCGATCCGCAGCTCTCTCTGATTGCGGCGCCAGGCGCCGGGGCTTGTCCCGGCGAGCTGCCGGAAGACCCGCGTGAAATGGCTTTGATCGCCGAAGCCGCACATCAGGGCGATGTCGGACAGAGGCAGATGCTGCTGGGAGAGATGCTTCTTCGCCTCGGCTATCCGCAGTTGCATCAGATAGCGCTGGGGCGCGACACCAGTGCTTCGGCGAAAAGCCCTGGCGAAGTGGCTCGGCGTCAGCCGGCATTCGCTCGCCACCTGCGCGATCGTCAGGTCGGAGGCCAGGCGCATCGTCATAATCTCCCTGGCGCGGCGCAACTGCCAGGCGGCGAGCTGCCCGAACCGGGCGGAGGGATCGGTTTCAAGCCCGCCATAGGCCTGCGCGAAATGGGTCAGCAGGCTAATCGCGATCTGGTCGATCAGCAGCTGGTTCGCGCCGGGCGAGAGCGAGGCGTGGAGCAGGGCATGCGACAGCCCCCAGAGGACCTCGTCGCGCGCATCTTTCTCCCAGCGCAGGCTCGAAGCGATGCGGCCGCCATGCTGCGCGGCGATCGTTGCGACGGCGTCCGAGGGAACATAGAACTGGAGCGCCTCGAACCGGCCCTTGAACTGCCATTGCGGGTCCTCGCGTAGGTCGACGAGATTCACCGATCTGGCGAGGAAGGCGCCCGAACGTTGCCTTTCGCCGCCGCGCCAGCAGGCGTGATCATCGAGGTCCTCGATCTGGTAGAGGATCGAGAAGGCGCTCTCCTCGGGCGGGGGACCGGTGCGCTCCCGGAAGCGGCGCCCGCAGGAGAGCCGAGTCGCGGCCAGCCCGATCTGCCCGTCCACCCGGAACTCGGAGAGCAAACCTGCTTCCATGCCGAAGTGATTGGCGATGCGCTGGCCGTAGAACCCCTTTGAATCCTGCGCCGTCGAAAGCTCCATAGCGCCACTCCCCGGCAGCCGCATCGCCCTTGCGGGCGTCGCAGCCGCTGCTCTGCAAACCGATCGTCCCGGCGCGGCAATAGCCGACCGCCCGGGTCGCCGGCACATGATCATCATGCACGACCGGCAACAGGTAGGCGACCATCGTCGCGCCTGCCAGGGTTCGGGGACAGAGGCGCGACCGAGACGACCGGCGCAGGCCGCCCGGACTTACCCGACGCGGCTCAGTTGACGACCTTGGCGGGGTTCGGGCCAATACGCTCGCCATGGCTGACGCGCTCGGGTGCGCCATGGACCATGGTGTAGGCGTAGTCGACGCCCATGCCATAGGCGCCGGAATGCTCCTTCACGATCGCCATCACGGCATCGTAGGTGTCGCGATGGGCCCAGTCGCGCTGCCATTCGAGCAGGACCTGTTGCCAGGTCACCGGCACGCAGCCGGCCTGGACCATGCGGTCCATCGCGTACTTATGTGCGTCGCTGGAGGTGCCGCCGGAGGCGTCCGCGACCATGTAGATCTCGTAGCCCCCCTCCAGCATGGCGCAGAGCGCGAAGGTGGTGTTGCAGACCTCGGTCCAGAGGCCAGAGACGACGACCTTCTTGCGGCCGTTTGCGGCGAGCGCGTCGCGGACATTCTGGTCGTCCCAGGAGTTCATCGAGGTGCGCTCGAGGATCTTGTTCTCAGGGAACACCGCCAGCAGCTCGGGATAGGTATGGCCTGAGAAGCTCGTGGTCTCGACCGTGGTGATCGTAGTCGGGACGTTGAAGGCCTTGGCTGCCTTGGCGAGGCCGACGACGTTGTTCTTCAGCACCTGGCGATCGATCGACTGCACGCCGAAGGCCATCTGCGGCTGCTGGTCGATGAAGATCATCTGGCAGTTCTTGGGCGTCAGGACTTGCTGGTAGTTGGACATGGTGGTCTCCGGATCGCGATCCGTTGGTCGTTAGCGCCGGGCCGGCGCCAGGCATCAAGCAGCATTATCGCTGGCAAGATGATCTTCGGATTGTCGGTCTGCTGCGCTGGTTGATGATTTTTGCGGTCGCCCCCCTCCCCTCAGAATGCGAGCGTCGCCCAGCCTGCAGCGAAGGAGCCGGAGACACCGCCGGCGCTGCTGACGCGCTCGCCCGGCTGATAGGCGACATAGGTTCCGCCCAGCGTCAGATGCTCGCTCGGACTCCATTCCAGCGTGGTCGAGAGCTGGTGCCCGAGATAGCGGCCGGCCCCGCCCGCCGTGCGCGCGACCGGCGTGATCGCCGGGCCGTAATAGGCATCGGCCTTTTCCTGCTTCCAGAGCGGGTTCCAGCCGAGCGTCAGCCTGACCTTGGGCAGCAGCGTCAGCGTGATGTTGGGCTGGATGTTCATCAGGTTGGCCGGGCCGACGAGATTGGCCTCGGAGAAATAGGGCAGCCGCGGGAAGAGCGGGTTGAAGGTGCCGAGCTTGCCGTCGCCGAGATTGCGGTCACCGCTGAAGGCGTCGGCATTGAGGCCGAGGCGCGGCGCGAGGGGCAAGTCCGCGAAGCTGTAGCCGATCACGGCCGAGGCCATCCAGGCCTGGACGTCGGCGCGCCCGAAATTGCCGAACTGCCAGGCGCCTTCCAGGTTCCAGTCGAAGCCGCCGGCCTTGCCGAACAGCCTGGCGCCGACGGTGTGGCGATGCTCGTCGGCCGTGCCTTGCGCGAAGCGGGCGTTCTCGCGGTTCAGGCCGAGATAATAGAGATCGGCCTTGAGGCCGGGGATGCCGGGAACCGGGCTCGTCCCGTACACGCCCCAGAACACCTGGGCGGGATCGGATTTGTCGTCGAACAGCCCCGACAGCGGCACGACCGGCCGCACCAGGAAGGCGTCGATGCGGGTGTCGGGCGAGGCGACCCAGGCGGCGCGGACGCCGTCGAAGGCGCGCCGGACGTTCGGGCTGTCGCGCACCGAGATCAGGCGCGAGGAGCCGAAGCTCATCTCCTGTCGCCCGCCGCGGAGCATCAGGCTGCCGGCAGCAACCGGCAGGTTCAATTCGCCATAGCCCTGCCGCAGGTCGAGCCGGTCGAGCTGCGTTCCCGGCGGCGTGCCGGCCCAGATCGGCGCCTGGCCGCTGACGATTTCGACGAAGGCGCGCAGATAGGGGCCGAGCTTGAGGTCGGCCGACAGAAAGGAGCGGATCAGCAGGCCGTTATTATGATCGGGCGCCGCCAGCCCGAAGACGGGATGGCGCGAGAACTCGGGGCGGATACGGACTTGCCCGCCGAGGCTCAAGCTGACCGCGCCATCCGTCGTCAGCGGGATGTCCTTGAAGCGGTCGAACAGGTCCTTCTCCGGCGTGCCGCCAGGCTTGTCGGCCTGCGCCGCGGCGACGCCCGCCTGCGCCAGCCAGCACGCACCGGCCAGTGCGATCAAACGGCGCCGCATCACGATTCCATCTCCCGGCCGGAGGGAACCGGGTGGGGATGCAGCGGATCGACATGGAGGAAGTGGCGCACCACCGGCCCGGCCTCGCCGACATGGAAGCGCCGGACTTCGCTTTGCAGGTCGGCATCGGCCTTGGAGACGCGGCGATGCTGGCGCAGATGCTCGGCCCATGACGAGACCATGAACCACTCGACCAGCTTGCCGGGATCGGCGGTGTCCTCGGTCACGCCCCAGCCATAGGCGCCGTCGCGCCGCCGCTCGACCGAGAGCGCGTTGATCGCGCGCAGGAAGGCCTCGCGATCGGCCTGCGGCACGCTGTACTCGATCAGGATCAGGACGGGGCCGCGGTCATTGGCGATTTCCGCCGCGACGAGCGGCTCCGGCCAGTGATTAGAGGGCGCAAGATCCGCCTCGCCCGCCGGCAGCTTGATCCGGTGCATGACGAGGCCGGCGACGAGCAGGGCGCCGGCGCCGATCAGCAAGGTGCCGCGGATGCCGGCAGCCTCGGCCACCGCGCCCCAGCCGAGGCTGCCGGCGGTCATCGCGCCGTTGAACACGGTGAGATAGACCGCGAGCGCCCGCCCCCGCACCCAGTTCGGCAGGATCGCCTGGGCGACGCCGTTGAGCGTCGTCAGCGCGACGATCCAGGCGGCACCGAGCAGCAGCAGGATGAGGAGCGCCAGCCATTGCGGCGGGCCGAGCGTCAGCGCCGCCATCACCGCGGCGGTGACGACGGCCGAGAGCAGCAGGAGCCCGTCGGCGTCGAGCCGGGCGCGCAGACGCGGCAGCAGCACGGCGCCGCCGATCGCGCCGGCACCGACCGCCCCGAGCAGAATGCCGTAGAAGCCGGCGCCGCCGCCGAGCAGGTTGCGCGCGACCAGCGGCAGCAAGGCCCAGACCGCGCTGGCACAGGCGAAGAAGATCGCGGCCCGCAGCAGCACGACATGCAGTTCGCGGCTCGCCTTGGCGTAGCGCAAGCCGGCCCGGAAGGCGCCGGCGAAGCGCTCGCTCAGTGCATCGTCCGCGCCCTGCGGGCGGCGCCACCAGACCAGCGCGCCGATGACGATGACGTAGCTCAGCACGTCGGCGCCATAGGTGAAGCCCGCGCCCAAGGCGGCGAGGATCAAGCCGCCCAAAGCCGGGCCGATGGCGCGCGAGATGTTGATGCCGAGCGAGTTGAGCGCGACGGCGCTCTTGAGGTCGGTCTTGCCAACGAGCTCGGGCACGATCGCCTGCCAGGTCGGCGCCATCAGGGCCGCGCCGACACCGCCCAGAAAGGTGAGGCCGACCAGCGCCGGCACGCTGAGCTGGCCGAGGCTCGCCAGCGCCATCAGGCAGAGGCTGACGCAGCCGAGCAGGATCTGGATGGCGATCAGGAACTTGCGGCGGTCGAGGATGTCGGAGAGCACGCCGGCAGGGATCGCCAGCAGGAAGATCGGCAGCGTCGCCGCCGCCTGGACCAGCGCCACCGCGGCCGGCGCGCCGGACAGGTCGGTCACCAGCCAGGCGCTGGCGACATCGCGCATGAACGAGCCGATATTGCCAATGATCGTCGCCGCCCAGAGCACGGCGAAGACCTTCTGGCGCAGCGGCGCGAAGCTCGAACTGGGCGGGTGCGACGGAGCCTCGCTCATCATCGCGTATCCTTCGTCCGGGCGAGATCGTCGAGCGCGACCAGGATGAAGCCGCCGATCAGGCCGAGATGCTCGAAGAAGCTGTTCATCGCCATCATCCGCCCCTGCCCGGCTGGGACTTCCCAGAAGCGGATGGCTATGAAGGTCGCGGCTACGGTAAACGCGGCGAGCGCCAGCGCCGCAAGCCAGCGCCAGCGGCCGATCAGGATAAGCGCGCTCATCGCGAGCTCGGAGACGATCACCCCGACCGCGAAGAGCGCCGCCGGCGTCAGGCCGAAATGCTCCATCTCGGCAATGGCGCCTTGAAAATCGAGGATCTTGGTCACCGGTCCCTGGACATAGGCGGCGCAGAGCAAGAGCAGGGCAAGGAAGCGGACTGCGCCAGTCATGTCAGACCGCCCAGCAGGCGCAACCGAGCGCGCCCCAGAAGCTCCTGAGGTCGGCGACCGGCAGCTTGCTCGACCAGGCGCTGGCATGATCATGGCCATGGACGCCGCAGGAGCTGGCGCAGCCGCAATTGTTCAAGGCGGCGCGGCGCAGCGAGTTCTTGCCGGCCCCGTCCGGCTCGCCCCAGGCGCCATAGCCCTTGAAGGTGCGCACCGGCGACCAGTCCGGCATGGCCGGCGGCGGGGTGCTCTCGTCGGCGCTGGCGAAATCGCGGGCACCGTAGACGATCCTGCCGCCGACGACGGTGAGGTCGGCCGTGATGAACGAGATCTCGTCCTCCGGGCAGGCGAAGAAATCGCGGTCGGGCACGATCAGATCGGCGAACTGGCCGACGGCGATCCTGCCCTTCTTGCCCTCCTCGTTCGAGAACCAGGTGACGTTCTCGGTCCACATCCGCAAAGCCGTCTCGCGGTCGAGGCAGTTGCGCTGCGGCGTCAGGCGTAGGCCGCCAACGGTCTTGCCGGTGACCAGCCAGGCGAGCGCGACCCAGGGGTTGTAGGAGGCTACGCGGGTGGCGTCGGTGCCGGCCGAGGTCTTGACGCCCTTCTCAAGCAGCCGCGCCACCGGCGGGGTCGCCTCGGCGGCGGCGGCACCATAGCGCTCGACGAAATACTCGCCCTGATAGGCCATGCGGTGCTGCACGGCGACGCCGCCGCCGAGCGCGGCGATGCGGTCGATCGAGCGCTCCGAAATGGTCTCGGCATGGTCGAAGAACCAGTTCAGGCCCTTGAGCGGCGTGTCCTTGTCGACTTTCTCGAAGACGTCGAGGGCGCGCGAGATCGTCTCGTCATAGGTCGCGTGCAGGCGCCAGGGCCAGCGGTTCTCGGCGAGGATGCGCACCACGCCTTCGAGATCGCCCTCCATCTCGGGCGGCATGTCCGGGCGCGGCTCGCGGAAATCCTCGAAATCGGCAGCGGAGAAGACCAGCATCTCGCCGGCGCCGTTATGGCGGAAATAATCGTCGCCTTGCTTGTACTTGGAGGTCTTCGTCCAGTTGAGGAAGTCCTCCTTCTCCTGCTTCGGCTTCTGCGTGAACAGGTTGTAGGCGAGGCGGATGGTGAGCTGGTTCTCGTCGGCGAGCCTCTGGATGACGGCGTAGTCGTCCGGATAGTTCTGGTAGCCGCCGCCGGCATCGATCGCGCCGGTGACGCCGAGCCGGTTGAGCTCGCGCATGAAATGCCGGGTCGAGTTGACCTGGTAGTCATGTTGAAGTTGAGGCCGCCGCGGATGATGTGAAGGTGGTTGTCGATCAGGCCCGGCAGCGCGCTGCGGCCCTTGAGATCGATGACCTTCGTGTTCGATCCGGCATGGGCCATCACCTCCGCCTGCCCGCCGACCGCGAGGAACTTGCCGTCCTTGACCGCGACCGCGCTGGCGGTCGGCTTGCTTCGGTCGAGCGTGGTGAAACGGCCGTTGCTGAAGATGAGATCGGCGGTCATCGCTGGAGTTCCGCTCGGCTGGGGCTGGCCCTGGGCCAGGGCTGAGGAGGCAAGGCCCGGGAAAGCCAGGCCGCCTAGGATCGTACGCCGTGTCGGCATCAGCTGCGCTCCCTTTCCGTATCCGTGATCGCCTCAGCCGGCGGCTTGCCGCCGCGGGGCAGATGGCCGAAGACATGCGGCTTGACGTGGTGCTGCCAGGACTACGTCGCGGGCTCCTTCACCCAGATGGCGCGCAGCAGCGGCGGCAATTGCTCGCCAATCAAGATGCCGAGCAGGCCGATCAGCGCCACGACCGGCGGCGCTGGCGAGCGCACGCTGATCAGGCTGTAGATGACGCCGACCAACAGACCGGCGCCGAGCGACATCAGGTAGATCTTCATCGTCGAACGCTCCGCCCAGAGGCACGAGACCCTCAACCCCGGAAGGCTGTCACGCCCCGGAAGCTGGCCGCCGAGCCGCGCGATGTCTTGTCCGTTTCAACGATTCCTTGCCGGAATTCGCGGAGGCGAGCTAGCGCGCCCGTGACAAGACCAGGCCTGTTCCCCCGCCTCCTGCAGCCGCTCGCAGATACAACCGACCGCGCCGCCCTCAGCGCAACGCTTGCGTCGACCCCCGCAGGATCAGCTGGGCCGGCATCAATCTCGCACAGATCTCGGCGTCGGGATCGGCCAACCGCTCCAGCAGCAGCCGGGCCGCGGCTTCGCCCATTTGCGCATGCGCGATCCGCACCGTCGTCAGCGGCGGCGCGATCATGTCGACCAGCGGCATGTCGTTGTGGCCGACGATCGAGATGTCGTGCGGGCAGGACAGCCCCCGCCGCGCCAGCTCCAGATAGGCGCCGAGCGCGAGCAGGTCGTTGCTGGCCGCGATCGCGGTCAGGCCGGGGGCGGCGTCGAGCAGCGCGGCGGTCGCTGCCTGCCCTTCCGCGCGGCTATAGGCCCGGGCGACGGTGATCGCCGTGGGATCGAGTCCCGCTGCCCGCATCGCCGCCTCGAAGCCCTGGCGACGCAGCACGCCGGTCGAGAGCCCATCGGGGCCGGCCAGATGCCCGATCCGGCGATGGCCGAGGCCGACGAGATGCTCGACCGCGAGCCGCATGCCGCAGATGTCGTCCGAGACGACGCTCGAGGCCCGGGGCAGATCCTCGGCGCGATTGACTAGTACCGTCGGCACGCCCGCGTCGAGGCAGACGGTGAGGACGGAATCGCTGCGCCGCGCGGTAGCGAGCACCAGCCCGTCGACGCGCCGCGCGATCAGCTCCTCGACGATCGCGGTCTGGCGCGCGGCATCGGTGCCGCCATCGGCGACCAGCATCGAGTAACCGGCCTCGGCCAGCGCCGCGCCGACGCCGTCGAGGATCGGCGCGAAGACCGGGTTGGCCAGATCGGGCAGCACGACGCCGACCAGGCGCGAACGCCCCGTCCGCAGCGAGGCTGCGATCGCGTCGCGGCGATAGCCCTGCCGCAGCGCCTCCGCCCGCACCTTCTCGACGACCTCAGGCGAGATCCGATGCGCCTGCGCCGGATCAAGGGCGCGCGCCGCCGTCGAGCGATGCACCCCCGCCGCCTCGGCGATCGACTGCAGGGTCGCCCCGCGAGCGACCGCGGATGCCGCTGATTTCATTGAGATTCCAAGATCGTCATCGCGAGTGGGAGCTAACCATGATTCAGCTCGCTTGACAATGTGCAATCGATCGCATAATTCTTCATGCAATCGATCGCACAGCGCATACTCGCCAGCAGCGACGGAGGAAACGAGCCATGGCAGCGAAGGCAGCAGCCGTGGGAGCGGAGCCGAAACTCCGCTCCCACATCATCGAGGATCAGGACGCGGTCACGCCGGTGGTGCTCGACGCGATGTCGCGGGCACCGAACGCCCGCCTCAGGGAGGTGATGGCGTCCTTCGTCCGGCACATGCACGCCTTCGCCCGCGAAGTCCGGCTGACCGAGGACGAGTTCGAACTCGGCCTCGACGCCCTCAACCGGATCGGCCAGGCGACGAACGACAGCCACAACGAGGCCGTGCTGTTCTCGGACGTGATCGGCTTCTCGACGCTGGTCTGCCTGTTGAACAACGGCCAGAACGGCGCGACCGAGACGGCCGCGGCCCTGCTCGGTCCGTTCTGGCGGATGCATTCGCCGGCGACCGCCAATGGCGGCTCGATCATCCGCTCGCCGACGCCCGGGCCCGCCCTCTTCGCCAATTGCCGGGTCACCGATCCGCAGGGGCGCCCGCTCGCCGGCGTCGAGATCGACGTCTGGCAGGCCTCTCCGGTCGGGCTCTACGAAAACCAGGACCCGGAACAGGCCGAGATGAACCTGCGCGGAAAGTTCACTACCAGCGCCGAAGGCTGCATTTCGTTCCGCTCGGTGAAGCCGGCCGGCTATCCGGTCCCGACCGACGGCCCGGCGGGCGAGTTGCTGCGAGCCCAGCGGCGCCATCCCTACCGGCCGGCCCATCTGCACTTCCTCGGCTACAAGCCGGGCTACAAGACCCTGATCACCCAGGTCTTCGTCGACGACGACCAGCATCTGGAAAGCGACGTCGTCTTCGGCGTGACCCGCCATCTCATCGGCGACTTCCGACTGGGCGAAGGCCCGGCGCCCGAGCCCGATGTCGAGGGTCCCTGGTACCTCTTCGACTACGTCTTCGTGATGGAGCCCGGCGAAGCCAAGCTGCCGGTGCCGCCGATCCGCTGATCCCTCCCGATCCGCCGCCTCATTTGCCCTTCTCACAGACAGGGATCGCCATGTCGCATCTCGCCCAGCCTGATACTGCCGCAGCCCGGCCCCGTTACCCGCGCTCCCTCGACGGCAAGGTCGCCCTCGTCGTCGGCGGCGCCGGGGCGATCGGCGCCGCCACCAGCCGCATGCTCGCCGCAGCCGGCGCGACCATCGCCGTCACCCATCTCGACAGCGAGCGCGATACCCAGGCCGCCAAGGCGTTGATCGCCGAGCTCGGCGACGGTCACGCCGCCTTCATCGCCGACGTCGCGAACACCCCGTCGCTGATTGCCCTGCGCGATGCCATCCAGGCCCGCTATGGCCGGCTCGACATCCTGATCAACGCCGCCGGCTACACCAAGCCGGTCCCGCATGCCGATCTCGACGCGCTCACCGACGAGCTGATCGACCGGATGCTGCAGGTCAACTGGCGCGGCCAGTTCGCCACCATCCGCACCTTCGCGCCAATGCTGAAGGCCTCGGGCGACGGGCTGGTGGTCTCGATCTCCTCGATCGCCGCCTTCACCGCCGTCGGCTCCTCGATCGCCTATTGCGCCGCCAAGGCCGGTATCGACGTGATGACCAAGGCGCTGGCCCGCGTGCTGGCGCCGGAGGTCCGGGTGCTGGCGGTCTCGCCGGGCGTGGTCGACACCGAGTTCGTCCCCGGCCGCGGCGCCGACTTCAACGACAAGGTCAGCGCCTCGACGCCCCTGAAGCGCATCGGCGCGGCCGACGACATCGCCGCCGCCATCACCGCCTGCGCCACCATGCTCGGCTACTCGACCGGACACATCGTCCAGGTCGATGGCGGCCGCGCGCTCTGAGGGAAAAGCAGCATGCGCGCCCCGCTCCCCAAGGTCTTCATCACCTGCGCGATCACCGGCAATCTGACCAAGCCGGAGCAGAGCCCGCATCTGCCGATCACGCCGCAGCAGATCGCCGAGTCCGCGCTCGAAGCGGCGAAGGCCGGCGCCGCGATCGCCCATATCCATGTCCGCGATCCCGGCAGCGGCCGGCCCTCGATGGAGCTGTCGCTCTACGAGGAGGTGGTCGCGCGCATCCGCGCCGGCAATCCCGAGCTGATCATCAACCTGACGACCGGACCGGGCGGACGCTTCGTCCCCTCGGAGCGGGACCCGAAGGTCGCCGGCCCCGGCACGACGCTGATGGTGCCGGAGGAGCGCGTCGCCCATGTCGCGGCGCTCCGGCCCGACATCTGCACGCTCGACCTCAACACCATGAATTCCGGCGGCGAGGTCGTGATCAACACGCCCGCCAATGTCCGCCGCATGGCCAAGGTGATCAGCGAGGCCGGGGTGCGCCCCGAGATCGAACTGTTCGACTCCGGCGACATCGCCCTGCTGAACGACCTGATCAAGGACGGCACGCTGCAGCCGAAGCCCCTCACCTCCTTCGTGATGGGCGTGCGCTACGGCTTCCAGCCTTCTCCGGAAACCGTGCTCTATGCCCGCGGCCTTCTACCCGAAGGCGCGCTCTTCACCGCGATCGGCATTGGTCGCTCCGCCTTCCAGAGCGTGGCGCTGTCCTATCTCGCCGGCGGCCATGTCCGCGTCGGGCTGGAGGACGGCGTCTATATCGACCACGGCGTCCTCGCCCCGTCCAACGCCGCGCTGGTCGAAAAAGCCCGCCGCATCGTCGAGGACCTCGGCGGCGCGATCGCCACGCCGCAGGAAGCCCGCGCCCTCATCGGCCTGCCCGACCGCGCCGCCGGCGCGAAACGGGTGGCCTGACCTCTCATCGGAAGCGAACCGCGATGTCCCCTGCCAGCGAAGCCCTCGTTCGAGAAGCACAAGCCGCCCGTCCGCAGACCGTGCGCGGCCTGCGGCTCCACGCCAAGGCCGCGACTTATGCCGAGATCGCGCTGCCGATCGAGGAGCGTCCCTTACGCCCGCTCGCGGCCGATGAAGTGCTGGTCGAGATCCAGGCCGCGGCGGTCAACCCGTCCGACGCCAAGGCCGCGACCGGGCTGATGCCCTATGCGGTGTTCCCGCGCACCCCGGGCCGTGACTTCGCCGGCACGGTGGTCGCCGGTCCCACCAGCCTGATCGGCAAGCAGGTCTTCGGCTCCTCCGGCGATCTCGGCATCCGCCAGGACGGCGCCCAGGCGAGCCATCTGATCGTCGAGGCGCAGGCGGTGGTCGAGGTCCCTGCCGGGGTGAGCGTCGAGGAGGCCGCCGGGATCGGCGTGCCTTTCGTCACCGCCTGGGAAGGCTTGCGCCGTGCCGGCCTGCCCAAGGCGGGCGAGACCGTGCTGATCCTCGGCCTCAACGGCAAGGTCGGCCAGGCCGCCGCGCAGATCGCGAGCTGGCGCGGCGCCAAGGTGATCGGCGTCACGCGCCGCGAGGAGCCCTATGCCGGCCATGCCAGCGCGCCGGTCGAGGTCATCTCCGCCGCCGACACCGATGTCCCGGCCCGCGTGCGCGAACTGACCGGCGGCAAGGGTGCCGACATCGTCTTCAACACGGTTGGCGATCCCTTCTATGAGATCGGCCAGAAATCCATGGCGGTCGGCGGCCGGGCGATCTTCATCGCCGTGATCGACCGCTTCGTCACCTTCGACATCCTCGCCTTCTACAAGGGCCGCCACACCTATGTCGGCATCGACACGATCGCGCTGAGCTCGATCGAGACGGGTGCGATCCTGCGCGATCTGGCGCCGGGCTTCGCCGGAGGCTTCCTGAAGCCTTTCCCGATCAAGCCGAGCGCGATCTACCCGCTCGCCGACGCCCATGCCGCCTATCAGGCCGTGATGGGCTCCTCGCGCGACCGCGTCGTGCTGGTGCCGGGAGCCTGACCAACATGCACACCGTCCGCTTCGACGAGGCTCCGGCCTATGACGCCCCCGGCCATGCGCTGATGAAGATGGTACGGCTCCAGGGCCGCGAGGCCGGCCCGACCGACACGGTCTGGCTCGGCGTCTCGACCATCGCACCCGGCGGTGGCACGACGCTCGACGCCTCCGGGGTCGAGAAGATCTATGTCGTGCTCGACGGCGAGGTCGCCCTGTCGAACGGGCGGGACGAGGTCAAGCTGAGGCGCTGGGATTCCTGCCGGATCGCCCCCGGCGAAGGCCGCCAGCTCCGCAACGACACCGACCAGGAAGCCTCGATCCTCCTGATCATGCCGCTCCCGCCAACGCCGCCGGCCTGACGCCAGCGACAGCAGACGCCGACCGCCTACCCCCGAGAACCACAGCAAGACGCAGGCGAAACTCCGCCCGCGCCGGCGCCGTCGTGCGCCGAGGGAGGATCAAATGGCTGCAGCTCACCCGACACCCCGGCCGGCCAAACGCTGGTACAACATCCTTTACGTCCAGGTGCTGATCGCGATCGCTTTGGCCATCGTGCTCGGCCATGTCTGGCCGGCGATCGGCGTCGAGATGAAGCCACTCGGCGACGGCTTCATCAAGCTCATCAAGATGGTGATCGCGCTGATCATCTTCTGCACGGTCGTCTCCGGCATCGCCGGCATGAACGACATGAAGAAGGTCGGCCGCGTCGGCGGCAAGGCGCTGCTCTATTTCGAGGTGGTCTCGACGCTGGCGCTCGCCATCGGCCTCATCGTCGCCAACGTCGTCAGGCCTGGCGCCGGCTTCAACGCCCATCCTTCCGCGCTCGACGCCAAGGCGGTCCAGGCCTATGCCGGCAAGGCCGCCGAACAGTCCGTGACCGAGTTCCTGCTCAACGTCATCCCCAACACCGTCGTCGACGCCTTCGCCAAGGGCGACATCCTGCCGGTGGTGCTGATCTCGATCCTGTTCGGCTATGTGCTCTCGCATCTCGGCGAGCGCGCCAAACCGGTCCGCGAGGTCATCGACGCCGGCGCGCATCTCGTCTTCGGCGCGATCAACGTGATCATGAAGCTTGCTCCGATCGGCGCCTTCGGCGCCATGGCCTTCACGATCGGCCGCTACGGGGTGGGCTCGCTTGGCCCGCTCGCCTTGCTGATCGCGACCTTCTACCTGACCAGCCTGATCTTCGTCCTGGGCGTGCTCGGGATCATCGCCCGCTGGGCCGGCTTCAGCATCCTGAAGTTCCTGGCCTACATCAAGGAAGAGATCCTGATCGTGCTCGGCACCTCCTCCTCCGACTCGGCACTACCGAGCCTGATGGAGAAGCTAGAGCGCGCCGGCTGCTCCAAGCCGGTGGTCGGGCTGGTCGTGCCGACCGGCTATGTCTTCAACACCGACGGCACCTCGATCTACATGACTCTGGCGGCGCTGTTCGTAGCGCAGGCGACCAACACCGACCTGTCCCTGCACCAGCAACTCGCGATCTTCGCGGTGGCGATGCTGACCTCGAAGGGTGCATCCGGCGTCACCGGCGCCTCCTTCATCGCCCTGGTCGGCACGCTCTCCGTCGTCCCGGCGATTCCCGTCGCCGGCATGGCGCTGATCCTCGGCATCGATCGCTTCATGAGCGAGGCCCGCGCCCTGGTGAACATGATCGGCAACGGCGTCGCGACGGTGGTGATGGCCCGCTGGGAGGGCGAGCTCGACCAGGCCAGGCTGGACGCCGCGCTGTCGGGAGCCCCGCTCCCCCTCGCCGAGGACGAGCCCCTGGCCTCAGCGGTGCCGCACCAACTGGTCGGCGTCGCGGCCCAGCCCGGCCAGGCTTGAGCCGCCGGGAGGTGAGCGGGAGCTCGTTCGAACAAAGCTCACGGGCAGGCCGGACGACATCGTCCCGGCCTGGCTTGCGCCGGGCCGCCTCGCTCTCCGTTATCGCCCTGCCGTCCGCAAGGCGAGATCGAGCAGCGCCCCGCCGTTCAATCCGTCCAGCATGCTGAAGTGATGCCCGGCGCAGATCAGCGGCTCAGGCGCCTGCCAGGCTGCCGCCAGCCCCGCCGATTGGCGCTTGAACGCCTCGGTCTCTCCCTGCCCGACGGCGAAGCCGAGGCGCGTACCGGCGCGGCGCGGTTGGCCGAGGGGACTGAGGCGCACGGCGCGCTCGCCATCGTCGAGGCCAAGCAATCGCCCGATCGGCAGGTGCCCAAGCGGCTTGAGATCATAGAGTCCGGACAGCAGCAGCGCCGAGGCCACCGGCGGCGCTGTGGGATCGCACAACGCCATCGCGGCAAGATGGGCGCCGGCGGAGTGGCCGCTGAGATGCAGCTGGGCCGGATCGAGGCCGAGCGCATCGGCCTCGCGAACGAGGAAAGTCAGCGCCGCGACGGTCTGGGCGATGCTCGCCTCTAGGGGAGTGTCAGGCGCCAGCCCGTAATTCGGCTGGGCGACCGCAAAGCCGGCGTCGAGCAGCCCTTGCGAGAACTGCGCATGCTGGACCTTGTCCGAGGCCTGCCAGTAGCCGCCATGGATGAAAACGAAAATCGGAGCGCGCCGCACACCAGCGGGGCGATAGAGATCGAGCGTCTCGAAGCGGCCGGGGCCATAGGCGAGGTCGAGCCCGGCATGGCTGGCGCGGAAAGCGGCGCCGTCTCTGCTCCATTGCCGGAACAGCGCGGTCATGTCGGCCTGCAGGCGCGGGCTGTACTGCCGTCCGAGCTCGCGCAGCGGATAGCCGTCGACCTCGATATCCGGCAGCGGCTGCGGCAGGGCATGGCGGGCGCGAATGGTCAGGCCAGGTTCCGAACCAGGCTGCAATTGGATCGGTGGACGAAAGCCGGCGAAGACCTCGCGATAGGCCAGCTCGACCGTGTGACGCGACAGATGGAAGGCGGCGGGATCGGCGCTCTCCCAGTCCATGCCGGTGAGGTGATGCGGACCGCAGCCGGCGGCGACCAGCCCGGCGAGGATCTCGCTCAGCGTGTCGCGCAGGGCTTCGACGGGATCGGGCGCGAGGCTGCGCGCGACGATCTCGTTTTCAGACGCCGACATAGCGATGCACCAGTTCCGCATTGGCCGCGAGGTCGCTGCTGGAGCCCGACCAGACCGTGCGCCCCTTCTCGATGATGTAATGCCGATCGGCGAGGCGCTTGAGCACGGCGATGTTCTTGTCGATCAAGAGAATGGACTGCCCCTGCGCCTTCAGCGCCTCGATGCAGCGCCAGATCTCGGCCCGGATCACCGGCGCCAGCCCCTCGGTCGCCTCGTCGAGGATGAGGAGCTTCGGATTGGTCATCAGCGCCCGGCCGACCGCGAGCATCTGCTGCTCGCCGCCGGAAAGCGTGCGGGCCGACTGGCCGGCGCGCTCCTCAAGGCGTGGAAACAGGGCGTAGACACGCTCCAGCGTCCAGGGCGAGGAACGCCCGAGCCGGTTGGCGGCGGTGGCGACGAGGTTCTCGCGCACGCTGAGCGTCGGGAAGACCTGCCGCCCTTCCGGCACCAGGCCGATGCCGCAGCGGGCGATCGCCTCCGGCGTATGGCCCTTGAGTTTGCGGCCGTCGAAACTGATCTCGCCGCCTTTGGGCGCGAGCAACCCCATCAGCGAGCGCACCGTCGTGGTCTTGCCCATGCCGTTGCGGCCGAGCAGCGTGACGACCTCGCCCTCGCCGATGTCGAGGCCGACATCGAACAGCACCTGACTCCTGCCATAGGCCGACTGGAGATTGCGCACGCTCAGCATCAGGCGTCTCCCTCGCCGAGATAGGCGGTGCGGACGTCCTCATTGTCGCGGATTTCCTGTGCCGTGCCGGTCGCGATGATGCGGCCATAGACCAGCACCGAGATCCGGTCGGCCAGCGCGAAGACGGCGTCCATGTCGTGCTCGACCAGCAGCATGGTGACGCGGCCCTTCAGTCCGGAGAGCATAGCAACCATCTGCTCGCTCTCGGCATGGCCGAGCCCCGCCATCGGCTCGTCGAGCAGCATCAAGCGCGGCTCGCAGGCGAGCGCGATGGCGAACTCCAGCTGCTTCTGCTCGCCATGCGAGAGATCGGCGACCTTGACCTCGGCGCGATGGGCGAGGCCGGCGGTGGTCAGATGCTCGCGGGCGCGCTGGCGCAGGCCCTTGTCGCGGCGGGCATCGGCGAAGAAGCGGAAGCTGTGCCCCTGCCGCGCCTGCACGGCGAGCGCGACATTGTCGAGCATGCTGAAATCGGGCAGCAGCTGGTTGATCTGGAAGGTGCGGGCGAGGCCGCGCTGGACACGTTGCGGCGTCGCCAGCGCATCGATCGGCTCACCCTCCAGCCTGATCTCGCCTTCGTCATGGCTGAGTTCGCCGAAGAGCTGGGTCAATAGCGTGGTCTTGCCGGCGCCGTTCGGGCCGATCAGCGCGTGGATCTCGCCCTCCACGACGTCGAGATCGACATTGTCGGTGGCGATCAGCCCGCCGAAGCGCTTGCGCAGGCCGCGGACACTGAGAATCGGCTGGCTCATCGCTCGCTCCTGCCGAGGCCGAGGCGGCTGAACAAACCGTTGAGCCCGCCTTGCGTGAACAGGACGACGAGCAGCAGGATCGGGCCGAGGATGAGCTGCCAGTGCTCGGTCCAGGAGGTCAGCACGGTCTCCAGGATGACGAGGGCGGCGGCGCCGAAGAGCGGGCCGAGCAAGGTGCCGACGCCGCCGAGGATGACCATAATCATCAGCTCGCCCGACTTGGTCCAGTGCAGCATGTCCGGGCTGACGAAGCGCAGATAATTCGCCATCAGCGCGCCGGCGAGGCCGGTGCCCATGCCGGAGATGACGAAGGCGGCGAGCTTATAGCGATAGGGCGCGATCCCGATCGCCGCCATGCGCCGCTCGTTCTGGCGGATACCGGCCAGCACCATGCCGAAGCGCGAGCCGACGATGCGCCAGAGCACCAGGAAGACCAGCGCGGCGACGGCAAGGCAGATGAAATAGAAGGTGATGTCGTCGCGGGTGTTGAGGCCGAAGAGCTCGTTGCGGCGCCGGATCGTCATGCCGTCATCGCCGCCATAGGCTTTCAGCGATACGAACAGGAAGAACAGCATCTGCGCGAAGGCGAGCGTGATCATGATGAACTGCACGCCGCTGGTGCGCAGCGACAGCGCGCCGATCAGCAAAGCGAGCAGGCCACCGACCAGGATCGCGGCCGGCAGCGTGATCAGGAGCTGACTCGTGCCCGGGATCAGGCCGAGGAAGAGGCTGTCGTCGACGTAATTGCGGTAGAGGATGCCGACGACATAGCCGCCGACGCCGAAGAAGGCGGCGTGGCCGAAGGAAACCATCCCGCCGAAACCGAGCGCGAGGTTCAGGCTGGCAGCGGCGATGGCATAGATCAGCACGCGGGTCGCCAGCGGCACCAGCGCCGGCTGGCCGAGCGCCTGGACGAGGAAGGGCAGCGCGATCAGCCCGAGCGCCAGCGCGAGCAGCATCAGTGCACGGCCGGTGCTCGGCGCGGCGGGTGCTTTATGTGTGATGGCGTCCTCAGACATTGGCGGGGAACAGTCCCTTGGGCCGCACCAGCAGCACCACGGCCATCAGCATGTAGATGCCCATCGAGGCGAGGCCGGCGCCGAGCGCATCGGCCTCCGAGCCGGCCATGACCTGGCGCAGCAGGCCGGGCAGGAAGGCACGCAGCACCGTATCGACGAGGCCGACGAGCAGCGCGCCGAAGAAGGCGCCGCGGATCGAGCCGACGCCGCCGATCACCACGACGACGAAGGTCATGATCAGGATCTGCTCGCCCATGCCGACCTGCACGGCGAGGATCGGCCCGGCCATCAGCCCGGCTAGGCCGGCGAGCAGGGCGCCCAGCCCAAAAACTGCGGTGTAGAGCAGGCGGATATCAACGCCGAGCGCCCGGACCATCTCGCGATGCGTCGCGCCGGCCCGAACCAGCATGCCGATGCGGGTACGATTGATCAGCAGATAGAGCCCGAGCGCGACGAGAAGGCCGACGGCGATGATGATGAGGCGATAGATCGGATAGGTCAGCCCGGGCAGCAGTTCGACCGAGCCATTGAGCGCCGGCGGCACCGAGACGAAGAGCGGCTGGCGCCCGAACAGCAAGGTGACGCTCTGGTTGAAGATCAGGATCAGCGCGAAGGTCGCCAGCACCTGGTCGAGATGGTCGCGGGCATAGAGCCGGCGCAGCACGAAGAGCTCCATCGCCATGCCGACCAAAGCCGCCGCCGCAAGGCCGGCGACAATCGCGATGATCACCGACCCGGTCTGCGCCGCGGCGAAGGCGGCGGCATAGGCGCCGACCATGTAGAGCGAGCCATGGGCGAGATTGATCACGCCCATGATGCCAAAAATCAGCGTCAACCCGGCAGCGAGCAGGAACAGCATCACGCCGAACTGCAGGCCGTTGAGCAATTGTTCGAGAACGAGGGTCATGGTTGCGGGAACCGGACAGCCCCAACAAGGGCGCGGGGAACCCTCTCCTGTAAGGAGAGGGCAGGGTGAGGTGTAGGCCGTCGGACCGGTGACGCGAGCGGTGTTGCTGGGTTCAGGCTCATGATGTCTCTCCCGAACACCTCACCCCTACCCCTCTCCTTACAGGAGAGGGGGTCCCGCGCCATATTCGTCGTGGTCAGCGCACGAGACGCGCCGCCTCAGAGCTTGCAGTCCTTGGCGTAGGCGTCGCTGTGATTGCTCAGCACCTTGCCTTCGGTCTTCAGCACCGGCGCGCCATCCGCGCCCTTCTCGACCTTGAGCGCGTACCAGTCCTGGACCGGATGCTGGTTCGGGCCGAACTTGAAGGCGCCGCGCACCGACTGGAAATCGGCCTTTGCCAATGCCTTGCGCAGCGCCGGAACATCGGTCTTGCCGCCGGTCGCCTTCAGCGCCGAGGCAATGGCGAGGGCGGTGTCGTAGCCCTGGCTGGCGTAATAGGTCGGCACCCGGTTGTAGGCCTTGGTGAAGGCCTCAACGAAAGCCTTGTTCGAGGCGTTGTCGAAATCGGTGTTCCAATGCGAGGTCACGCTGAGCCCGAGCGCGGCGTCGCCGACCGCCTTCAGCGTGGTGGAATCGAGCGAGGGCTCAGCCAGCACCATCGGGGTTTTGCCGAGCAGGCCGGCCTGCTGGTACTGGCGCAGGAAGGCGATGCCGAGCCCGCCCGGATGGAACTGGAAGACGACGTCCGGATTGGCCGCGCGGATCTGCGCCATCTCCGGCGCGAAATCGGTCTGGTCGAGGCGCGTATAGACCTCGCCGACGACCTCGCCCTTGAACAGGCGCTTGAAACCGGCGAGCGCGTCCTTGCCGGCCTGGTAGTTCGGGGCAAGGATGAAGGCCTTCTTGTAGCCGAGATTGGTGGCGTGCTGGCCGGCGCTCTCATGCAGGCTGTCGTTCTGCCAGGAGACGACGAAGTAGTTCTCGTTGCACTCCTTGCCGGCGAAGTTCGACGGTGCGGCATTGGGGCTGACATAGAGTGCCCCGGCGTCGACGATATCCGGCACGGTCGCGCCGGCGACATTCGAGAAGACGATGCCGGTCATGATCTTGATGCCGTCGGTCTTCAGCATCTTCTCGGCGATCTGCTTGCCCTGGCCGGGCTTCAGCGCGTCGTCCTCGACCACGAGCTCGACCGGAGCGCCGCCGAGCTTGCCGCCGTTCATGTCGATGGCGAGCTTGAAGGCGTCGCGGATGTCCTGGCCAAGATAGCCGCCCGGCCCCGACAATGTGGTGACCATGCCGATCTTGACCGGCGCTTGCTGGGCCAGCGCCGGCATGGCGACGGCGGCGGCCAGCATCACTCCCAGGCATACTGATTTACGGTGCTGCATGGTTCCCCTCCTCCGATCATTCGCGTCGGATTGTTCGATATTATTTTAAGCTTAAAACAATTTTGGATCGGCGCGCAAGTGCTTCGAAGGCGCCGGGCGAGCCGGCGCCTTCCTCATCGCTCAGAGCGCGACCCAGCCGGCCGGCGGCTTACGGCCAGGATGGACGGCGCCGCACTGCTTGCAGGTGCGGGCCTTCTCATCGGCGAAGAAGGCTTCGTAGAGCGGCGGCAGGTCCTTCACGAGATCCCCGACCTTCAGCTCGATGCGATGCACCAGGGCGTTGCACTCGAAGCAGTACCATTCGAAGCCGTCGACCTGGTCGGCATGGCGCGCCGGCTCGACCACGAGCCCGATCGAGCCTTCCTGCGGGCGCTGCGGCGAGTGGCGCACATGCGGCGGCAGCAGGAAGACGTCGCCCTCGCGGATCGTGACGTCGTAATGTTTCCCGTTATCGACCAGCTTCAGCATCATGTCGCCCTTGAGCTGGTAGAAGAACTCCTCGACCGGGTCGTCATGGTAGTCGGCGCGCTGGTTCGGCCCGCCGACGACCATCACGGTCATCTGGCCATCGTCGAACACCTTTTTGTTGCCGACCGGCGGCTTCAGCAGGTGCTCGTTCTCCGCGATCCACTTCTTGAAGTTGAAGGCCTTCAGCCGTCCTTCGGTCGCCATATCCGTCTCTCCCGTCATTCAAGCCTTAAGTCTCAGCCGGCCTTGGCCAGCGGCGCACCGGCAAGCTTCAGCCCGCAATTCTCGAAGGCAGCGCGCGTCGCCGCCTTCTCGGCCTCGGTCAGCTCCAGCAGCGGCGCGCGCACGCGCCCGCCGACCTGGCCGAGCAGTTCCTGCCAGTATTTCTGATGAGCATGCGGCTTCTCGGCCGGCCGCGTCGTGCGCAACGCCTCGCGCACCGGGTTGAGGCTGTCGCGGATGGCATGGGCCTTCTCGACCTCGCCGGCAAAGGCGAGGTCGGTGTATTCGCGCATGCGCCGATCGGCGGCCGTCTGGATCAGATAGGGCGGCGAGGAGCAGAGATAGACCTGCCAGCCGAGCTCGACGATATTGTCGAGCCATTCCTCCTCGGAGGCGGTGCTGACCAGGATGCGGTCGCCCGCGAGCCTCGTCAGCTCGGCATACATGGCGCGCGGCACGCTGTACTTGATCGCGACGACGTTCTCGATGTCGGCGAGCCGGTTGCAGAGCTGCGGGCTCATCAGATAGCCGGAGTCCGGATGGCTCCAGAGGGCGATGCCGATGTCGACCTGTTCGGCGATCGTCCGGTAGTACTCGTAGAGCGTCTCGTCCTGCGCCTTGAAGAAGTGCAGCAGCGGCGCGTGCACGACGATATAGTCGGCTCCGACCTTCTGGGCGTGCTTCGCCAGATCGATGACGACGTCCATGTTCTGGTCGGAGCAGGACATGATCGTCTGGCCGCGCCCGGCCGTCGCCTCGACCGCGAGCTCGAAGCTGCGCTTGCGTTCCTCCACCGACATCGCGAAGAACTCGCCCTGCTTGCCGGCGATGAACAGGCCGTCGATGCCGAGATCGTCCGTCCAGTGCCGGATGTTCTGGCGGAAGCCGTCCTCGTCGATGCCTAGCGACTGAGTGAAGGGCGTGAGCGCAGCCGCCCAGATGCCTTTCATGTTGGCGCGGGTATAAGCCTTCGCGTCCTTCCTGGCGTATTTCATGCGGCTGTCTCCCTGTCGCCCGCCGGTCAGATCGCCATGCGGTGCGATACCGTCTTGATGGTCGTGTAATGCGCCAAACCCTCGGCGCCGCCCTCGCGGCCATAGCCGCTGTCCTTGACGCCGCCGAACGGCACCTCGGCGACCGAGGCCTCCAGCGTGTTGATCGAGACGTTGCCGGCCTCGATCTCGTCGGCGAGGCGATCCGCCCGGCTGGCCGAATGGGTGAAGGCATAGGCGGCGAGGCCGAAGGGCAGGCCGTTCGCCTTGGCGATCGCATCGTCCAGTGTCGAGACCGGATTGATCACCGCGAGCGGCCCGAACGGCTCCTCGCGCATGACCCGGGCATCGTCGGGCACATCGGCCAGCACCGTCACCGGGAAGAAATAGCCGCGATTGCCGATACGCTCGCCGCCGGCGAGCACCCGCGCGCCCTTGGCGCGGGCATCAGCGACCAGCGTCTCCATCGCCTCGATGCGGCGATGATTGGCGACCGGGCCCATCTGCGTTGCGGCATCGAGGCCGTTGCCGACCACGACCGAGCGCGCCTTCTCGGCGAAGGTCCTGGCGAAGGCCTCATAGATCGGCTCCTGCACGAAGAAGCGCGTCGGTGAGGTGCAGACCTGGCCGGCATTGCGCGACTTGCGGATCGCCGAGGCGCTCGCCGCCGCGACCGGATCGACATCGTCGCAGACGATCACGGGGGCGTGGCCGCCGAGCTCCATCAGCACCGGCTTCATATGGTCGGCGGCGATGCGGGTCAGGTGCTTGCCGACGGCGGTCGAGCCGGTGAAGGCGATCAACCGGGTCTGCGCCTGCGGGATCAGGTAGGAGGAGATGTCGGCGGGAACGCCGAAGACGAGGTTGAACACGCCGGGCGGCAGGCCGGCATCATGCAGGGCCCGGGCGATGTGGAGCGCGCCGGCCGGTGTCTCCTCAGCCGCCTTCAGGATGATCGAGCAGCCTGCGGCGAGCGCGCCGGCGATCTTGCGCGCCGGCTGGCTCATCGGGAAATTCCAGGGCGAGAAGGCCGCGACCATGCCGATCGGCTGGTGCATCACGACATATTTGATGCCGGGCTCGCTCGGGATGACCCGTCCATAGGTGCGCTGGCCCTCGGCCGCGTCCCATTCGAAGAACTCGCAGCCGCGGATCACTTCGAGCTGCGCCTGGGCGAAGGGCTTGCCATGCTCGAGCGTGATCGCATGGGCGATCTCGTCGATGCGGGCCCGCATCAGCGCCGCGGCCTTGAGCATGACCTCGCCACGGGCACGCGGCGAAGTCCGGCTCCAGACCCTGAAGCCGTCCCTGGCTGCAGCCAGCGCATCGTCGAGATCGGCGCGGCCGGCAACCGGCACGGCACCGATCACATTCTCATCGGCCGGGTTGAGCACTGGCAGGCTGTCGGAGGTCTTGCGCCAGGCGCCGCCGATATAAAGCTGCAGGTCGGGATAGGCGGTCATGAAAAGCCTCGAACGGAGCGGCCAGCGGCGCGATGTCGAGGCATGATGGCTGCGGCCATGACCATATGGAATTCAGCTTATTTGTCTGAATTCAGATGATACGTCTATAAATCGCCATGGCAGTCACGCTCCGACAGATCCAGGCCTTCCTCGCCGTCGCCGAGCTCGGCACCTTCACCAAGGCAGCCCAGCGCCTGCACATGGCGCAGCCGGCGCTGTCCCAATTGGTGCGCGAGCTGGAGCACGAGCTTGGCATCCGCCTGTTCGACCGCACCACGCGCCGGGTCGAATTGACCGAGGGCGGCCGGGAGTTCCAGGGCGCCTCGGCCAAGATCGTCCACGACCTCGACCTTGCCATCCAGAATGCCAACGACCTCGCCGAGCGCCGGCGCGGCCGGATCACCGTCGCCGCCCCGCCCTTGCTGGCGGCGGCGATCCTGCCCGAGGCGATCGCGGAGATGCGCGAGCGCTTTCCCGGGGTGCAGGTCGCCGTGCTCGACGCGCGCACCGACACGATCATCGAGGCCGTCAGGACGAACCGGGTCGATTGCGGCCTCGGAACCTTCGCCGCCGTCGAGGACGGCATCGAGCGCATCCCGATGGCACGCGACCAGCTGATGCTGTTCTGCAGTCCCGGCAGCCGCTTCGCCGATACGAGCGTCGACTGGCGCGCGCTGCAGAACGAGCCGCTGATCACGCTGACGCGCGACAGCGGCATCCGGCTCCTGGTCGAGGTCGCCTATGAGACCGTCGGCATCCCGCTCGTCCCGGCCTATGAAGTCTCGCAGATCACCACCGCGCTCGCTTTGGTCGAGGCGCGTCTCGGCGTCGCCGTGCTGCCGACCTATGCGCGAGCAGCGGCGCCGCATCGCCGGGTCCTCGCCCGGCCTTTGGCGAATCCGGCGATCGCACGCGACATCGTCCTGATCCGGCCGAGCGGCCGCTCGATCTCGCCGGCGCTGGCGACGTTCGAGACCGTGCTGCGCCGCCATGTCCGACGCCTGACGCCGGCCGACATCGACTGAGTTCGGCGTCGCCAAAGCTCCAACTGCTAGGAGGCGCTCGCCAGCTCGGCCTGGAGGAAGGCCATGAAGGCGGGGTCGTCGGCATAGGCGACGTTGATCCGCATGCCGGTGGTCCGTTCGTCGCCGTCGGGCTGGTGCCGCTCGGGCATGAAGACCGTGCCGGGCGCAATGAAGATGCCCTGCTCCGAGGCACGTCGCGCCAGCGCGAGGTCGTCGAGCCCCGGCGGCAGGCCGACCCAGAGATAGTAGCCGCCGCCCTGGCGCGAGAAGACCGGCAGGCCGAGGCGTTCCGGGCCGCCAAAGGCGCTGCGGGTCGCCTTGCCGATCCGCTCCTTCAGGCGCTTGAGATGATGGCGATACTGGCCGCTGGCGATCAGGTCGCTGACCAGCCGCTCCAGATAGCCGGAGGAGTTGACCACGGTGAGCATCTTCATGTCGCCGAGCGAGCGGGCCAGCGCCGGGCTCGCGGCGACATAGCCGATGCGAAGGCTCGCCGAGAGCGTCTTGGAGAAGGTGCCGAGATAGATCACGCGCTCAAGCTGATCGAGGGCGGCGAGCCTCGGAGCACTGGCCGGCATCACGTCGGCGAAGGGATCGTCCTCGACGATGACGAGATCGTGCTGGGCGGCGAGCTGCAGCAGGCGGTGGGCGATCGGCAGGGCGATCGAGCCGCCGGTCGGGTTGTGCGCCAGCGACTGGGTGAAGAACACCTTCGGCCGATGCCGCGCGATCTGCATGGCGAGATCGTCGAGGTCCGGCCCGTCCGGCAACCGCCTGACGCCGGCCATCTCGATGCGGGCGAGCTTCAGCTTGCCGAAGAGCGGGTAATAGCCGGGGCTGTCGACCAGCACCGTGTCGCCGGGCTGCAGCAACTGGCGGATGATCAGGTCGAGCGCGTGATTGGCGCCGAAGGTCAGCAGGATCTGCGCCGGCGAGACCTGGATCGAGCGCTCGGCCAGCATCAGCCCGATCTGGGCGCGCAAGGGGGCATAGCCGACCGGATCGCCATAGCCGTGCTCGATCGGCAGGTCGCCCTTGCCGCTGCGGACGCGCAAATGCCGCCCGAGCTCGGAATCCTCCATCCAGGAGCGCGGCGGGCGGCCGTCGCCGACGCGGACGGGATGGACCTGGCAGAGCTGTTCGCGCAGCAGCGAGACGATGTCGATCGCCTCGCTCATATGCGGCGGCGGCGCCTCGCTCGGCCGCTGCCCGGGGGCGCGGACATAGAAGCCGGCGCCACGGCGGGCCTCGAGCCGGCCGCTGGCGACGAGCCGGTCATAGACCTCGACCATGGTGTTCTTGGAGACGCCGTATTCACCGGCCGCCAGCCGCAGCGAGGCCATGCGCCGGCCGGGCTGGAGCAGCCCCTCGTCGATCATCCGGCCGATCCGAGCGACGATTACGCTGGTGCGGTTGCTGTCGGCCTGCTCGTCCATCAAGCCTCGCATCTGTACCAGTCAATCCACTGGTACAGAGAATGGGACATTGTGGAAATTGTGCCTTGCCGCTCTCCGGCGATTGTCCGAGCTTGTCAACCGAAGAAGCGCTGATGCCCATTGCTTGGCGCATAAGAACCCCGGCTGGGGAGGACACGACATGGTGACGGCCGAGGCGCGCAGCGCTGCCGGGCGTGAGGTGAACTCGCGCATCGAGAACTACCGCAATCTGAGCTGCGCCGAGCGGCTGGAGCAGGCCGTCGCAGCGGCCGGGCTCGCCGACGCCGACCGCGCCTTGCTGGCACAGCCGGGCGGACTGCCGCTCACTCTCGCCAACGGCATGATCGAGAACGTCGTCGGCACCTTCGAACTGCCGCTCGGCATCGCCACCAACTTCACCGTCAACGGCAAGGATTACCTGATCCCGATGGCGGTGGAGGAGCCCTCCGTCGTCGCCGCCGCCTCCTATATGGCGCGGATCGCCCGCGGCTCCGGAGGTTTCCGCACCTCAAGCGACCGGCCGATCATGCGGGCGCAGGTCCAGCTGCTCGGGCTCAGTGATCCCGAGGGCGCGCGCCACAAGCTGCTGGCGGCTCAGGCCGAGATCGTCGCCGCCGCCAATGCCAAGGACAAGGTGCTGGTCTCACTCGGCGGCGGCTGCCAGGGCATCGAGGTCCATGTCTTCCCGCAGACGCCGCGCGGCCCGATCGTCGTCATGCATCTGCTCGTCGACGTCCGCGACGCGATGGGCGCCAACACCGTCAACACCATGGCCGAGACGGTGGCACCGATCGTCGAGCGTATCACCGGCGGGACGGTGCGCCTGCGCATCCTCTCGAACCTCGCCGATCTCCGGCTGGCGCGTGCCAGCGTCACCATCCCCGAGGCGGCACTGGCGACCAAGGAATTCTCCGGCCGGCGCATGATCGACGGCATGCTCGACGCCTATACCTTCGCCGCGATCGACCCCTATCGCGCCACCACCCACAACAAGGGCATCATGAACGGCATCGACCCAGTGGTGGTCGCGACCGGCAATGACTGGCGCGCGATCGAGGCTGGCGCCCATGCCTATGCCGCCCGCAGCGGGCGCTACACCTCGCTGACGACCTGGGAGGAGGATCGCGACGGCAATCTCGTCGGCTCGATCGAGATGCCGATGGCGCTCGGCCTGGTCGGCGGCGCGACCAAGACCCATCCGCTGGCGCAATGGGCGCTGCGGCTGCTCGGCGTCACCAGCGCGCAGGAGCTGGCCGAGGTCACCGTCGCGGTCGGGCTCGCCCAGAACATGGCGGCGCTCAGGGCGCTGGCGACCGAAGGCATCCAGCGCGGCCATATGGCCCTGCATGCCCGCAACATCGCCATCGTCGCCGGGGCCGAGGGCGCCGAGATCGAGGCTATCGCCGCCGAGCTCGCCCGCACTCACGATGTCCGCGTCGACCGGGCGCGCGAGCTTCTGGCGCAGCGGCGCAAGGGCTGAGCCCGCGCTTCATTCTTTCTTTCAGCACTCACCACAGAACCGCAGCAAGCGGACGACAACCGGAGGAACGTTCATGGACAATCGCCTTACCCGCCGCACGCTCAGTGCCCTGCTGGTCTCGACCGGCATGGCGCTGTCGCTGCCGGCTTTCGCGCAGAACGAGATCAAGATCGGCTATAATGCCGACCAGTCGGCCTCCGGAGCGGCCGAACTCGGCCTCTCTGGCCTCTACGGCTTCCAGGCTGCGATCGATGATCTCAACGCCCAGGGCGGTGTGCTCGGGCGCAAGATCGTCGGCGTCGTCAGAGACGATGCCGGCGCGCCGCCGAAGTCGATCCAGAACATGAACGAGCTGATCGACAACGAGAAGGTCGCGGCGGTTGTCGGCCCGACCAACTCGGGCAATGCGCTGGCCTGGCTGCACATCCCGCAGCAGAAGAAGGTGCCGGTGATCTCGCATGTTGCGACCGCGACCGACATCACCGCCCGCTACGCCAAGGAGCCGCAGAACTACATCTTCCGGGTCTCGATGGTCGATCGCGAGCAGCTCGCTCTGCTCGCCGCCTATGCAGTCAAGGCGTCCAAGTCCAAGAACATCGCGATCATCGCCGACACCACCGGCTACGGCCAGGCGGCGACCAAGGATCTGCAGGAGATCCTGACCCTGCACGGCATCAAGCCGGTCGGCATCGAGAAGTTCGGGCCGAAGGACACCGACATGACCTCGCAGCTCGCCAAGCTGAAGGCGGCCGGCGCCGACATGATCATCACCGGCTCGCTGGCGGACGCGACTGCGCAGGTGCTGAAGAGCATGGAGAAGATGGACTATTATCCCGGCCTGCTCTCGACCTGGGGCTCGATCAACACGCCGCTGGTCAACATCGCCGGGCCCAAGCTCGCCGAGAAGACCATCTTCGCGGCCTCGACGACGGAAGACGCCAGCGACCGCGCCGCGGCGCTGCACAAGCGCCTCGTCGCCAAGCACCCGAACATGCCGGCTTTCGTCTCGGCCGCGCAGGGCTATGACGCGGTGATGCTGATCGCCGCCGCGATCAAGCAGGCTGGCGGCACCGAGGGGCCGAAGCTGCAGGCTGCGCTGGAAAACCTCGGCGCGGTGCAGGGCATCATCAAGACCTACGAGAAGCCCTTCAGCAAGGAGCAGCACGAGGCGCTCGGCGTCGCCGACTTCCACCTCGCGCAGTGGAAGGACGGCCGCGTGGTCAAGCTGGACGACGCCGTGGTCAAGGGCCTGACGGCGGCCGACCTGAAGCGCTGAGCCTCTGCGGCGAACCTCCTCCGTCATGGTCGGCTTGTCCCGACCATCCACGTCTTCGCTTCACTGATCGCATGCGGTGGTCAAGGCGTGGATGCTCGCCACAAGGGCGAGCATGACGGCGTGCGAGTGGAAACGGATTGGCGGGTGGCGGTCACGCACTGGCTGTTCAGAATGATGGCGCAAACGACCTGGGTCGTGGCGGAGAGACGATGACGGCATTCCTTCAGGCTCTGGCCAGCGGTCTGGCGCTGGGCGCGATCTACGGACTGATCGCGCTCGGCTTCAACATCACCTACGCCACGACCAAGACCTTCAATTTCGGCCAGGGCGCCTTCCTCGTGCCGGGCAGCCTGGTCGGCGTCTCCCTGCTGCTGCTGGCGGCGGGCAAGCCGCATTTCGGCAACCTCACCCAGGCCGAGATGACGATGAGCGCCTATGTGCTGGCGACAATAGCCAGCGTGGTCGTGGTCGGCGCCATCGGCATCGCGCTCTACTATTGCGCGATCAAGCCCTTCGTCGGCGCCGGCGGCCTGAACTGGGTGCTGAGCACGATCGGTTTCGGCATCATCATGCAGAACACCGCACTGGCGATCTGGGGCCCGGCCTCGATCGCGGTGCCGTCGCCGCTCGGCTCCGAGGTCTGGCGCATCGCCGGCGCCGGCATCCGGCCGCAGGAGGTGCTGATCGCTGTCGTCGCAGTCGCCGTCATGGCCCTGCTCGACATCGTCCTGCGCAAGACCCGCTTCGGCAAGGCGCTGCGCGCGGTCGCCTTCAACCCACAGGCGGCGGCCATCGTCGGCATCAATGTCGAGACGATCGTCATTCTCGCCTTCGTCATCTCCTCGGCGCTGGCCGGGCTCGCCGGCATCCTGATCGCGCCGATCACAACGGCCTCGGTCTTCATCGGCCTCGGCATCGCGCTGAAGGCCTTCTCGGCCGCGATCGTCGGCGGCCTGACCAGCCCGCGCGGCTGCATGCTCGGTGGCTTCCTGCTCGGGATCGTCGAGGCGCTGGTCGGGCTCTGGCGCGCCGAGATGCGCGAGATCACCATCTTCCTGCTGATCATCATCGTCCTCGTCGTCCGCCCGAGCGGGCTGATGGGCGCGCGCAGCGTGGAGAAGATCTGATGCCGGCGCTCGCCCACGCCATCGGGCTGGCGGTGCTGGCAGCAGCGCTGGCGCTCGTGCCCCTGTTCGGCCTGAACGACTTCTACCTCCAGATCCTGTTCACGATCGGGGTGAACTATCTCGCTGCCGCGGGCCTCAACGTGCTCGTCGGCTATGCCGGCCAGAAATCGCTGGGCCATGCCGGGCTCTTCGCCGTCGGCGCCTATACCGCGGCGATCGCCAATATCGAATGGGGCCTCTCGCCCTGGCTGTCGCTGCTCTTGGCCTGCGGCTTCGGCGCGATCTTCGGCCTCGTCATCGCCATGCCGTCGGTCCGTGTCTCGGGGCCGAGCCTTGCCATGGTGACGATCGGCTTCGGCATCGTCGTCGAGAAGATCGTCACGGAATGGACCGACATCTTCAAGGGCCAGGCCGGCTTCTACGGCATCAACGCGCCATCCATAGCCGGCGTCAGCTTCACCAACCTGCACTGGGTCTGGTTCGTCGGCGCGCTCTGCATCGCGACCCATCTGATGCTGCGCTCGCTGCTCGCCGGCCGCTATGGGCGGGCCTTCCTCGCGGTGCAGATGGCCGAGCCGGCGGCGCAGTCGGTCGGCATCTCCGTGGTGCGGGCCAAGACGCTAGCCTTCGTGATCTCGGCTGTGACTTGCGCGCTCGCCGGCGCCGTGGTCGCGCAGCAGAACCAGTATTTCAACTCCGACTTCATCACCTTCAACCTGTCGATCTTCCTGCTGGTCGTGGTGATCTTCGGCGGCTCGGGCTCGCTCTACGGGCCGCTGTTCGGCGCCGTGATCCTGACGCTGCTCGATGCCTGGCTGGCGCGCTGGCCGGCGCTGCAGCACTTCACCTATGGCGCGCTGCTGCTGTTCTCGCTCTACCTGATGCCGAACGGCATCGCCGGTGCCGTCTCCGGCTTCGCTGCGCGCTGGCGACAGGGCAAAGTGGCTGCGCCCGTGGTCGCCGGCCACAGCGCTCTGGCGGCGACGTCGGCCGCAACGGCCGGCGGCGAGATCCTCGTCGTCAAGGACCTCTACAAGGCCTATGGCGGCATCGTGCCGGTGCGCAACGTCTCCTTCGCGATCACAGCCGGCAAAGTCCATGCGCTGATCGGCCCGAACGGCGCCGGCAAGACGACACTGCTCAACCTGCTCTCCGGCCATGTCGCACCGGGCAACGGCTCTATCCGCTTCGAGGGCCAGGAGATCGCCGGCTGGCCAGCGCATCGCGTCGCCTGCCTCGGCATTGCCCGCACCTTCCAGAATCTCAAGCTGTTCGGCGAGCTCTCGGCGCTCGACAACGTCTTGCTCGGCGCGCACCGGCATATCGAGACCGGCTTTGCCGCCTCGCTGCTTGGCCTGCCGTCGAGCCGGCAGGCGGAGGCCATGGCGCGCGCCGACGCGCTGGCGCTGCTCCGCGATCTCGGTCTCGGCGACCGCGCCCATGAGCCGGCAAAGAGCCTGCCCTATGGCCTGCAGCGGCGGCTCGAGATCGCCCGCGCTCTCGCCTCGAAGCCTAAGCTCCTGCTGCTCGACGAACCGGCCGCGGGCCTCAACCCGCAGGAGACGCATGAGCTCGGCGAGGTCATACGGCGCATCCAGCAGGCCGGCGTCACGGTGCTGCTGATCGAGCATCACATGGATCTCGTCATGGGTATCTCGCAGCATGTGCTGGTGCTCGACTATGGCGCGCTGATCGCCGAGGGACGGCCCGACGCGATCCGGCAGAACCCGAAGGTCATCGCCGCCTATCTCGGCGCCGACGACGATGCCGCCCTGACCGGAGACGCCGCATGACCATGCTCGCGATCGAAGGGCTCAAGGTCCGCTATGGCGCGGTCGAGGCACTGAAGGGCATCTCGCTTCGGGTCAGCCAGGGCGAGGTCGTCACGCTGATCGGCGGCAATGGCGCCGGCAAGTCGACGCTGATGCGGGCGATCGGCGGGCTGGCGAAGGTAGCCGGCGGTTCTGTCCGCTTCGAGGGCAAGGACATCACCGGCATCCGCGGCCATGATTGCGTCAGGCTCGGCATCGGCCATTCGCCGGAAGGGCGCCTGGTCTTCGGTGACCAGAGCGTGCGCGACAATCTCGTGCTCGGCGCCTATGCGCGTCGTGACGAAGATGGCATCGCCAGCGATATCCAGCGCTATTTCGCGGTCTTCCCGCGCCTTGCCGAGCGGCAGGACCAGCTCGCCGGGACGCTCTCGGGCGGCGAGCAGCAGATGCTGGCGATCGCCCGCGCTTTGATGGCGCGGCCGAAGCTGCTGCTGCTCGACGAGCCCTCACTCGGCCTGGCGCCGCTGATCGTGCGCGAGGCCTTCGCCGTAATCCGCCGCCTGCGCGAGGAGGGCATGACGATCCTCTTGGTCGAGCAAATGGCCAATCAGGCGCTCGCCATCGCCGACCGCGCCTATGTCATCGAGACCGGCACGATCACGCTCGAAGGCACCGGCGCCGAACTCCTGCGCGACGAGCGGGTGCGCTCGGCCTATCTCGGCGCCTGACAATGGCCGACAGCGTCACCCTCGTCGAGGTTGGGCCCCGCGACGGCCTGCAGAACGAGAATGCCGAAATCGCCACCGCGGACAAGCTGGCGCTGATCGGCAAGCTCGCCGATGCCGGGCTTTCCCGCATCGAAGCAACGGCCTTCGTCTCGCCGCGCTGGGTGCCGCAGATGGCCGACCATGACGCGGTGATGCGCGGCGTCGACCGCCGGCCGGGCGTGACCTACTCAGCCCTGGTCCCCAATGAGAAAGGCGCCGAGGCAGCACTTGCCGCCGGGGCCCAGGCGCTGTGCGTGTTCACCGCGGCCTCCGAAAGCTTCTGCCGGAAGAACACCAATTGCTCGATCATGGAGAGCATCGAGCGCTTCAGGCCGGTGATGGCGCTCGCAGACCGTGCCGGCGTGCCGGTGCGCGGCTATGTCTCCTGCGCGCTCGACTGCCCCTATGAGGGGCCGATTGCTCCCGAAGCTGTGGCGGCGGTCACGGCCGAGCTGCTGGCGCTCGGCTGCAACGAGATCGCCTTGTCCGACACGCTGGGTCGCGGCACGCCGGAGCGGACGGCAGCGATGGTCGAAGCCGCCCTGCGACAAGCGCCAGCGACGATGCTGGCTGGGCATTTCCACGACACCTCCGGCCGGGCCATCGCCAATGTCGCGGCGGCCTGGGAGCTGGGCCTGCGCGTCTTCGACGGTTCGGTCGGTGGGCTCGGCGGCTGCCCCTATGCGCCCGGCGCGGCCGGCAATCTCGCGACCGAGCGGCTGGTCGCGCATTTCGAGGCCAGGGGCATCGCGACCGGCATCGATCGCGCTCGCCTGGAGGCGACAGCCGCATGGATCGCCGGCCGCCGGGCAGCCGCGGCACCATAGCGGAGCGGCCCGACGCCGCCCCGCCTTAAGGCCTGATCAGGCGACAAGGAAGCCGGCGTCGACCGGATCGTCGCGGTTGATCGTCCAGCGCGCCGTGCCGAGAAGGCCCGCGGTACCCTTGACTGTCGGGCGCACGGCGCGCGTGCCGTTGAGGCTGGTCTCACCGATCAGGCAGCCCTCGAAGGTGCCCGAGCCGAGCAGGCCTTCGGAGCGGATCGGCTGCTGCAGCGTCATCAGGCCGCGCGCCTCGTACATCGCCATCATCGCGCTGGTGCCGGTGCCGCCAGGCGAGCGGTCGAGCTGGCCGGCCGAGAAGACGTGGACGTTCTTGTAGAAGGCGCCCTCGATCGTCGGCTCGTGCCAGAAGGTGACGAAGTTGAAGTTGTTGATATGGGCCGAGGCCGGGTGCTGGATCGCCACCTTCTGGCGCAGCTGCTCGCGGGCGATGATGCCGAGGCGGGAGAGCTCCGAGCCGTTCTCCGGTGAGATCCTGAGCGAGGTGCCGCGCAGGTCGATGATGCCGAAATAATTGCCGCCCCAGACGATGTCAGCCTTGAGCGAGCCGACGCCCGGCAGATCGAACGGCACATCCTGAGCCGCGACATAGGCCGGCACGTTCTCGAAGCGGGTCCAGAGCACGTCCGGCCCGTCATTGGCGACCTCGGCCGTCACCAGCCCGGCCGTGGTCTCGAAGCGGATGGTGGTGCGACCGTTCTCGCCGCGCCGGACGAGGCCGAGTGCGACCATCGCCATGCCGACTGCGATCGTGCCGTGGCCGCACATGTGAGAATACTGGGTGCCGTCGATATAGATCAGGCCGGCATCGAACTCCGGGCTCGACGGCGGCGTCAGGAAGACGCCGAACATGTCCTTGTGCCCGCGCGGCTCGCGCATCAGGGCGCAGCGCAGCCAGTCATAGTTCTCCTCGAGGAAGCGACGCTTCTCCAGGATGCTCGATCCGGCCGGGTAGGGAATCCCGCTATGGATGATACAGAGGGGCTCACCCTCGGTATGCGTGTAGACGACGTCGAAGACATTCTGCTGGCGCATGGTCCGCTCCTTGGGAAAACAGTGGGTAGACAGGGCTATCGGCGTCTCTCGGAGAGCACGTCGAGGCCGATGGTGAGGTCGAGCAGCACGATCACGACGGCGGCGACGATGATGGTCAGGCCGGAGACCGCGGCGATGGTCGGATCGATCGTGTACTGGACGTAGTTGAACAGCTTGACCGGGATCGTGGTCAGCTCGGCCGTGGTGTTGAAGATGCTGAGCTCGACATTGATCCAGGAGGCGATGAAGGCGAAGATCGCGCCGCTGACGAGCCCGCTGCGGATCTGCGGCAGCGTCACCAGGAAGAAGGTGGTCAGCGGCCGGGCCCCGAGATCAGCGGAGGCTTCCTCCAGGCTGCGCTGCTCGTCGCTGAGCTGCGGCAGAACCGCCCGCAGCACGAAGGGCATGATGATCACGACATGCCCGACCAGCAGCGCCGGGAAGCTGCGCACTAGCCCGATCGCGCTGCCATATTGCAGCAGCGCCGCGCCGAGCACGACATGCGGCAGGATCAGCGGCGACATCAGCGTCTCCGACAGGAGGCCGCGGCCGATGAAGCGATAGCGGGCGATCGCGATCGCCGCCGGCACCGCCAGCAGCACGGCGACGATGGTCGCGGCGACGGCGAGCAGCGTGCTGATCAGGAAGGCCGAGACATAGGAGGGATCGCCGAGCATCTTGCCGTACCAGGCGAGCGTCAGCCCCTGCGGCGGGAAGGCGAGGAAGCTGGTCGTGGTCAGCGAGGCCCCGACGAGGACGACGAGCGGCAGCGCGAGATAGGCCAGCGCGGCGAAGGAGACGATGCGCACGAGAACTGAGACCATCTCAGGCCCTCCTCGGTTCACTGATGCGTCCGGCGATGGCGACGAGCGCCAGCGTCAGCACCAGCATGGTGATGCTCAGCGCACCGCCATAGTTGAAGTCGAAGACCGAGCTGTATTGCTGGAAGATCAGCATCGAGAAGACGGTGATCCGCCCGCCGCTCAGCAGCGCCGGCGTGACATAGGCGCTGACCGCCAGCATGAAGACCATGACGGCGCCAGCCATCAGCCCGGGCAGGCTGAGCGGAAAGATGATGGTGCGGAAGGTGCCGGCTGGCGTGGCGCCGAGATCGGCGGAGGCATGCTCCAGCGCCGGATCGACCTTGGCAAGCGCATTGCCGACGGCGAGCACGATGAAGGGCAGCAGGATGTAGACGAGGCCGATCAGGATGCCGAGCTCGGTGCCGAGGAAGCGCATCGGCCGCTCAATCAGGCCGAGGCCGATCAGCCCGTCATTGACCAGGCCATTGCGGCCGAGCAGCACCATCCAGCCGAAGGAGCGGACGATGTTGCTGGTGAACAGCGGCACGACCAGCAGGATCACGCAGAACCGGCGCCAGGGCCGCCATTGCACGACGCGGACGAGATACCAGGCGAGCGGATAGCCGATCAGGACGCAGACCAGCGTGGTCAGCGCGCCGATGCGGAAGGTCACCCAGAGCACGTCCCAGTGATAGGCGTCGGCGAGGATGCGGACGTAATGCGCGAAGGTTGGCTGGCCGCCGGACGTGGTCAGGCTCGCGATCAGGACGACCGCCATCGGCGCCAGGAAGAAGGCGACGAAGAACGCCGCCGGCAGGGCACAGAGCAATACCACCGGGCGCAGCGCTCCGCTCATCACGCATCCCCCGGCACGAGGCGGAGGTCCGAGAGGCGGATATTGGCGAAGACCGGCTGGCCGACGCTAAGTCCGGCCAGCGCCGACGGGGCGAGCCGGGCGGTCAGCGTAGCGCCACCAACGGCCAGAGCCACCGAGGCATGGCTGCCGACATGGACGATGTCGGAGACAACACCCGGCAGAGCGAGGCGCTCGGCGACGGGCTCGGTCGTGACGAGGATATCCTCAGGCCGCAACACGCCGGTGAGATTGCCCTGTGGCGCATCAGCGGCCGGCAGGGTGATCGCACCATCGAGCAGCGAGAAGCCGTCATCGCCGCGCCTGTCGACCACGAGCAGGTTGGCATCGCCGATGAAGTCGGCGGCGAAGCGGGTCGCTGGCCGGGCATAGATGTCCTGGCCGCGGCCGATCTGCTCGATCCGGCCGCGATTCATCAGCACGATCCGGTCGGCCAGCGTCATCGCCTCCTCCTGGTCGTGCGTCACGAACAGGAAGGCGATGCCGAGCCGATGCTGGATCTGCTTGAGCTCGCTCTGGACCTTCTTGCGCAGCTTGAGATCGAGCGCGCTCAAGGGCTCGTCGAGCAGCAGCAATTGCGGCCGGTTGACGATGGCGCGGGCCAGCGCGACGCGCTGCTGCTGACCGCCGGAAAGCTGCGCCGGCAGGCGCTCACTGAGCCCGGCAAGGCCGACCAGCTCCAGCGCCTCGGCCGCACGCTTGGCCGCCTCGTCCTTGGCAACGCCCTGCCGGCGCGGCCCATAGGCGACGTTCTCGGCGACGCTCATATGCGGAAACAGCGCGTAGTTCTGGAACACGGTGTTGAGCGGGCGCCGATAGGGCGGCAAACGCGTCACATCCTCGCCGGCGACCCGGATCGTACCGGCCTCCGGCGTCAGGAAGCCGGCGATGCAGCGCAGCAGCGTGGTCTTGCCGCAGCCCGAAGGGCCCAGCAGGGCGATGAACTCGCCCTGCTCAACGGCGAGCTCAATCGCCGTCAGCGCCGGCTGTCCGCCGAAATGCTTGGACAGTCCGCCTATGGCGAGGATGGGGCTCATGCTGCGGCTCGCGATGCTCGTTGCCGTGCGCTCACTTGCGGGCGATCTGCCGGTTCCACTCGTCGACCACGCGCGAGCGCAGGCCGTTGATCTCGGCCCAGTCGAACAATTGCAGGTTCTTGACCGAGCCGGTTTCGCCCCAGGGCAGCTTGCGGGCGGTCTCGGGCTTGACCGTGACGTTCTTCACGGACGGGCCGAGATAGAGTTTTTCGGCGAGGCAGCCGGAAGCTTCCGGCGTCAGCGCCTGGTTGATGAACTTGGCGGCGGCGTCCTTCTTCGGCGTGCCCTTGACCAGATGCAGGCGGGCATCGGTCGCCCAGGCGCCCTCCTTCGGCACGACGAAGCCGATCGGCAGGCCCTTGTCGGCGAGATCCCAGGCGCCGACGTTGAAATGCGCGCCGATGATCGCCTCGCCGCTCTGATAGGCGTTGGTGGCGGCACCCGAGGAATCGAAGAACAGGGCGGCCTTGAGCTCCTTGATCTTCTTGAAGGTCGCAGAAAGATCGCCGGCCGGATGGCCCCAGATCTTCGACAGGAACATCACGAAGGGCACGCCCGAGGAATTCGCCGGCGAGGGGATCGTGACGGCGTCCTCGAAGTCCGGCTTCCAGAGGTCGTTCCAGGAGGTCGGCGCGGCCTTGACCTTCTGGGTGTTGTAGGTGAGCCCGAGCGAATAATAGCCGGTGCCGACCGCATAGGTGGTTGCGCCGCTCTTGTAGATCGCTTCCGGCAAGGTGTTGGCGAGATTGGGGATCGCCGCCGGGTCGAGATTGTCGGTCACCTCGGCGGCGAGAGCGAGCTCGCTGATGCCGCCATCCATCCAGGCGACGTCGATGGTCGGCGCCGCCTTCTGCTGCTGCAGCTTCGCCAAAGTGACGGTCGAGGTGCCGATCTCGGCATTGACGGCGATGCCAGTCGCCTTGGTGAAGGGCTCGGCAACACAGGCCTTGAAGGCATCGCCCCAATTGCCGCCATACCAGGCGACCGTGATCGACGACGGTTGCTGCGCCAAGGCAGGCGCGGTGAGCAGGGTGGTGGCGAGCATGGCCGTGGCCAGCCGGACGGTTGGGGTCATCGTCGTTCTCCTCTGCCGAGCGTCTTTGCGCTTCTGTCGGGACATTGGCGCGTAGGCTGCAAAAAGCACTAGAATGCGCCGGCCCAAAATTTGAATAATCACGACATGAGCACCGTCCAGCTCCATCAACATGCCAGCGACCGGTCGCAGCCCGCGGCGCCCGTCTCACGGCTGCGGGTCGGCTTTCTCCTGCTCGACCAGTTTACGCTCGCGGCCTTCTCCGGGCTGATCGACGTGCTCAGGCTGGCGGCGGACCATGGCGGGCGCAGCCGCCAGCTGCATGCGAGCTGGACGGTGATGAGCCTCGACGGCGAGCCGCGGCGCTCGAGCTGTGGCGTCTCGGTCACCCCGAATGCGGGTCTGCTCGACCCCGCCGGCTTTGACTACATCGCCGTCTGCGGCGGCAACGACTATCTCAACGACGCCCTGCCCGAGAGCCTGCTCGGCTATCTGCGCCGGGCGGCGGCATCGGGCGTGCGACTACTCGGCATCTGCACCGGCACCTTCGCCATCGCCCGGGCCGGCCTCGCCGGCCCGCGCCGGGTCTGCGTGCACTGGAATGTGCTCGACGCCTTCAAGGAGCGCTTTCCCAAGGTCTCGGCCGGGGTCGAGCGGCTCTTCATCGACGAGGGCGACCTGATCACCTGCGCCGGCTCGACCGCCGCGATCGATCTCGGCCTCTATCTCGTCGCCCGCCATTGCGGCCGCGACAAGGCCCAGCAGGCGATGCGGCACATGATGCTGCAGGACATGCGCCCGGCCGAGATGCCGCAGGCGCACTTCTATGCCGAGCTGGCGCCCAATCTCGACGTCAGGGTTCAGCAGGCGGCGCAATTCATCGAGCAGCGGCTCGACAATCCCCCGCCGATCGCCGCCGTCGCGCGCTATGTCGGCGTCAGCCCGCGCCAGCTCGAGCGCCTGTTCGGCGCCTCGCTCGGCCAGAGCCCGGCGGCCTTCCAGCGCAAGCTCCGGCTCGACTATGCGAGATGGCTGATCCTGAACAGCAAGCGCTCGCTCACCGACATCGCCATGGGCACCGGCTTTTCCGACAGCGCCCATCTCTCGCGCGACTTCAAGGCAGCCTTCCGCGAGACCCCGCGCTCCCTGCGGCAGAAGGCCCTCGCCTGAACCGCCCGATCCGTCAGAGACAGGCGGCGATCGCTTCGAGCTGCGCCTCCAGCGCGGTCCCACGCGCCGGGAAGCGGCCGTCGAGCGCCGATGTGCCGATGGTGAAGCCAGCAGCGCCAGCTTGCCGGACCGCCTCTATCTGCTCCGGCCGGTCGATCGAGCCTGCAACGATCACCGGCTTGTCCGTGGCGGCGCAAACCGCGGTCATCAGCGCGGGGACATCGACGCCGGAGCGATAGGCAAGCAAATCGAGCCCGTCGACGCCGTCTCGCCCCGCCAGGACGCGGGCGCTCGCGGCGATCTCGTCAATCGAGCCGTTCAGCACGCTCGGATGTCCCGCGATCTCGCCGGGGAAAGGATAGTAGCGGATGCCGGTGCCGCGCAGCAGCGGCAGGACGTCGTCGACATGCGTCCCGCCCAGCAGATGGTCGACGCGAAGATCGATGGCCGCGCGGACCGACGTGATCTCGCTGGCGCGGTCGAGCGAGACGACTTCGAGATAGCTCGACGCGCCGCCCGCCTTGATCATGCGGTCGAGCTCCCTGAGCGCGGGAAGCGGCGGCCCGACATCCTTGAAGCCGATATGGCGGATGCCGGCGGCGAGCGCGGTCGCGACATGGCCGGCCGCCTCCGGCACCGTCCGGTCGTTACGCGTCAGCATGAAGATGAAATCGAGGTCAGCCATGGCGATGATCCTGGTCGCGCGTGGCCGCGAGACGGCACGCATAGTCGAAAGCGGTTTCGAGGCTGGCGGGATCGGCGATGCCCTGCCCGGCGATGTCGAAGGCCGTGCCGTGATCGGGGCTGGTGCGGATGAAGGGCAGGCCGAGCGTGATGTTTACCCCCTTGTCGAGGCCGAGATATTTGACCGGGATCAGGCCCTGATCATGATACTGCGCCACGACGATATCGAAACGGCCGGCGCGCGCCTGCATGAAGACGGTGTCGCCGGGCCAGGGGCCGCTCGCATCGATTCCTTCGCGGCGCGCCGCCGCGACCGCCGGCGCGATGATCTCGCTTTCCTCGCTGCCGAACAGGCAGCCCTCCCCGGCATGGGGATTGAGCCCGGCGACGGCGATGCGCGGAGCCGCGATGCCGAGCGCCCTGCCGCCGGCATGGGCCAGGCGAATGGCCGACATCTGCGCCGGGAAATCGGCCCGTTCGATCGCCTCGCGCAACGAGCAGTGGATGGTGACGAGCACCGTGCGGATCTCGTCATTGGCGAGCATCATCGCGACCCGATCCGCCTTGCCGCGATCGGCCAGGATTTCGGTATGGCCGGGATAGCCGAAGCCAGCGGCCGCCAGGGACTCCTTGTGAATCGGCGCCGTGACGATCCCGGCGACCTGCCCGGTCACCGCCAGGTCGATGGCCAGCGCGATCGCATCGAAGGCGGCCTTGCCGCTTGGCGCATTGACCTTGCCTGGCGGCGGAAGCGTATCGAGGCGGGAGGATGCCAAGACATCGATCGTGCCAGGCTCGCAGGCAGCCTCGCTCGCCGCGGCGATCGTCCGGAGCCGGAGCTGGCTGCGCAGAAGCGTCAAGGCATGGCGCATGACCAGCGAATCCCCGATCACGATCGCAGGCTGCGCCTCACCTTCTCCCGGTGTCGCGTCCTCGACCAGTCGCCGGGCAAAGAATTTCGCGACGATTTCCGGCCCGATGCCGGACGGGTCCCCCATGGTGATCGCAATGGGCAGGACTGTCGATCTCATCGGGCGCACTCCAGGGGCAAGGGAGGCAGCAACCGCTGCGCTGCGTGAAGCAGGGTCTCCGGATGGCCAAAACCACCGGCCTTCATCGCCAGGAACAGCGGCGTGGCTGCCCCCGCCATCGTCCCGTAGCCAAAGGGAAAGCCCGGCTCGAACTCGCCCGACAGCACGAGGCTGCTGATCGAGATCCGTTGCAGCAGCGCGCCCATCGTATCCCCGCCCGTGGCGAGGATCGCGTCGAAGCGCTGTGCTCCCATGGCCGCCTGCGCCTCGTCCGCCAGAGCAGCAAGGATTGCGGCGGGATCGCCCGCGCCCGCTTGCGGAGCGCGCAGGCAGACGATCTCGGCATTGGCGTCAAGCTCGGCGGCGTGCTCGCCCACCGGAACGCCATTCTCCGCGAGAATCTCGCATTGCTGCCGGCTGACCGCATTGGCGCTACCGATGACGATGAGGACGCGCCGTGCGTCCGGCCGTGGACCAAACCGGCGTATGGGCAAGGACACGATCTGCGTCGCCAGCGCCTGCGCGAGACCGGGCGAGCCCACCCACAGGATCGAGCCCGACTGAATGAGGAGGGCGACCCGGCGGTCGAGGACCTCCTGACGGTCGGCGTCGATGATCAGCACACGGAAACGGGCGAGCGCGGCGAGGACCGCCTCGTCGCTCATCCGCTGCGACAGGATCGTCGCCGGCCCCAGCGCGGGATCGATCAGGTCCAGGATGCGCGAGGATCGGGCCGGATGGAGAGGATCGCGGCCATAGCCTGTTTCCGAGACGGGGCGCCCGCCGACGAATTGAACGCCGCCGATCGTCTGACGCCCCGCCGCGGGAAAGGCCGGCGCGACGACGAGACGATCCCGACCGCTGGCTTCGAACGCCGCGACAATCTCGGCCCTGACATGGCCGCGCAGGGTCGAATCTATTGTCTTGTAGAGCAGGCTCCGCCCCGCCAGGGCCGTGATGGATTGCGCGACCGCCTCTTCGGCTGCCGCTTCCGCCAGATTGCGGCTGCCCGTGTCGACCGCAATCACCGTCTCGTCGGTCTGCGGGCATGAACCACGATGGAGATACGGCGCAAAGCCACGCTTCAGGAACGGGCCAGCACCATCGGCCGCGCTTGTCAGGTCATCCGCCACGATGCCGATCTGCAGGGAAGTTTTCGTTGCCATGCTGGTGAGGATGGCAGAATTGTCGGCGTTGAAAATGCATATGATCTGACAGATACTGGTGATAATTTATCACCAATGAAGCGCTCCGAAATCCCTTCGCTCGACGACCTGCGCGCCCTCGAGGCGGTGGCGCGGCTCGGCTCCGTCCGGGCGGCTGCGGCCGAGCTCGCTCTGACGCATGGCGCCGTCAGCCGCCGGGTTTCGAAGCTCGGCATCGATATCGGCGTGCCACTACTCGAAGCGGACGGGCGCGGCGTGCGGCCCACGGCTGGCGGCGAGACCCTGGCGCAAGCCACGGGTCAGGCGCTCGCCCTGATCTCGGGCGCGCTCGCGGCGATCAGGACCAGCGCCGCACCGGCGCCGATCGTCCTGTCCTGCGAGCGATCCCTGGCGATGCGCTGGTTGATCCCGCGCCTGTCCGAGTTTCAGGATGCTCATCCGGCGGTCGAGGTGCATCTGTCGACGGGCGGAGGCGCGCTGGACTTCGCGCGCGAGCGGGTGACGCTCGCGATCAGGCGGCTGGATTTCGCGCTCGACCCGGGCTGGGCGGTGACGACGCTGATGCTGGAGCGGGTCGGCCCGGTGATGCCGCCGTCGCTGCGCCAGGCCTTCGACAGCGGCGACTATGTCGCGCTGGGATCGCGAACCCGGCCGCTGGCCTGGCAGGAATGGCTCGATGGGCACCCGGACGCGCCTCGCCCACGCTCGATCCGGCTGCTGGACCATCATTTCCTGATGATGGAGGCCGCGCTCGGCGGCCTCGGTGTCGCGCTCGCGCCGCAGGCGATCGCGGCGAACGACGTCGTGGCGGGGCGGCTGAAGGCTCCGGCCGGTTTCTCTCCGGACGGAACGGCTTATGGTCTCATTCAGCCCCGAACTTCGGCCACCAGCCAAGACCTGTCGGCGCTGCGGACCTGGCTGATGGCCCAGGCCGCAGCGCTCTGCGGCACGACGAGGTTCCGCTCGCTCAGGGCAAGACCGGCGCGCGATAGGTGAAGGTGTGCATCAGGGCGACCGCGAGCAGCATCACCACCGGAAAGTGGATGAAGAACTGCATCGAGGTGTAGCCGATCAGGTCCTTCGACTTCAGCTTGAGTACGCCGAGCAGTGGCAGCATCCAGAACGGGTTGATGAAATTCGGCAGGGTCTCGGCGATGTTGTAGACCATCACGGTCCAGCCGAGATGCGCGCCGATCTCGTTGGCCGCCTTCATGATGTAGGGCGCTTCGATGATCCATTTGCCGCCGGCCGAGGGGATGAAGAAGCCGAGGATCGCCGAATAGATGCCGACGATGAAGGAGAACACGCTGGCGTCGCTGGCGAGGCTGACGAACCAGTGCGCGATCGTGTCGGACAGCGAGGCACCCTCGGCCTTCACCCGCGTCAGCATATAGGCGATGCCGCCATAGAACGGGAACTGCAGCAGCACGCCGGCGACGCTCGGCATCGCCTGCGAGAAGCTGACCAGGAAGCTGCGCGGCCGCCAGTGCAGCAGGGCGCCGACGAGCAGGAAGACGAAGTTGTAGGTGTTGAGGCCCGACATGGTGATCAGCGGATTGCCGGACTTGAAGGTCTCGTAGAACCAGCCCGCCGCCAGCACGACGATCAGGATGGTCAGGATCGGGCTGAATTCGAGATAGTCGCCCGGCCGGGTCGGCTTCTGCTCGGCCTTGACGTCGGTGAGGTCGACGCCGAGATCGGAAGCGGTCCTGGCAGCCGCATCGGACGGGGTGGTGTAGTAGCAGATCGCCGCCGAGAGCAGCGTGCCGACCACGATCACCAGCAGGTTCTGCCAGGTCAGGATCGTCTCGTAGAAGCTGATCACGCCGGTGATCGGCATCAGCGAGGGCGGGATGCTCGCCGGATTGGCCTGAAGCTGCGCTGCCGACGAGCTGATGCCGAGGGTGAAGCCGAAGCCGAGCCCGAGATAGCCAGCCGCGCCCGCCGCGCGATAATCGAGGCGTATGTCCTTGCGTCGCGCGATCTCGCGCACCAGCAGGCCGGAGAAGATCAGGCTGACGCCCCAGTTCACCAGCGAGAGCAGGATGCTGACCACGCCGACGAAGACGACTGCGCCCCGGCCTGTGCTCGGCACGGCGGCGGCCCGGCGCATCAGCGCCGCGACCGGCGGCGACAGCGCCACGATGTAGCCGCCGATGGCGACCAGCGCCATCTGCATGGTGAAGGGGATGATGCTCCAGAAGCCCTCGCCGAAGGCGGTGCTGACCGCGACCGGCGAGCCGCCATGCACGATCGCCGCCAGCGCGACCGCGACCGTCGCCAGCAGCACGAAGATATACGCGTCCGGAAACCAGCGTTCGGAGAAGGCCACCATGGTCTGCGACAGGCGCACAAGGGCGCCTTCGCGCGGCGCGACCGCGCGTTCGTTCAGGATCGTCTCTGTCATAGTCCCCTCTACTGGCGGTTTGCCGCCGTTGGTTTGCAGTCAGGCGTCGAGAACAAGGTCGCTGAGCGGCACCGCGCAGCAGGTCAGGCAATCGTCGGGCTCGCCGTCATAGGGCGAGAGATGGCTGGCCGTGCCGGAGACGACGCGCAGGCGGCAGCTCTCGCACTGGCCGCTGCGGCAGCCGCTCGGCAGCGAAAGTCCCGCCGCTTCGGCGGCATCGAGCAGGCTGCCCGATTGCACCGACCAGTCGAAGGATGTCCCGCCGCGCTGCAGCACGATACGGCGTGGCGCCAGATTGGCGGGAATTTCGATCTGCGAGACGAAGACCTCGCTGAAGACGTCGAAGCCCGGCAGACCGGTTCTGGCCAGGGCGGCCTTGGTATCGGCAACGAAGCCGTCGGGGCCGCAGAGATAGGCCAGCGGCCGTCGCGAGCCGGATGCGAGACCGAGACCTGCGATGTCCGGCCGGCCGGCATGTTCATAGTCGCGGCCGGGCCGATCCTCGGTCCGCGGCCGGGTGAAGGCGCGGATCAGCCGCAGCTCCGGAATTCTGGCGGCGATCGTCTGCAGCCAATCGCCGAAGGGCTGCTCGGCACCGTTGCGGCAGATGGAGACGAGCTCGACCGAGGGCGGGCGCTGTTCCGGCAGGGTCCGCGCGAGCGCCCAGAGATAGCCGACGAAAGGCGTGATGCCGACGCCGGCCGCGACCAGGATCACCGGGCGATTGCCGGTTAAGGGCGGGGTGAAGATTCCGGCCGGCGGCTGCAGGGTGACGATGCTGCCCGGCGCGAGTTCGTGCAGGCGCGTCGACATCCGGCCGGGCGGCATGCCTTCGCCGCCGGCCGCGATCCGGCGCACCGCGATCTCGTATTCAGTGGGGTTCTCGCTCGGCCCCGTCAGCGAATAGCTGCGCGACACTCCCGTTGCGGGCTCGGTGACCTCAACATGCTGGCCGGGCAGGAAACCGGGCAGCGGCCCGCCGTCGACGGGGACGAGGCCGAAGGCAAGGACATCCGCGGCCTCCTGCCGGCGCGAGCTGAAGCGGAAGGCGCGCTCGCCCGTCCACCAGCCGCGCGAGGCCGCCTCATCGCGGATGACCTCGCAGGCCACCGCCCGCAGCGGCACCGAGCCGCTGATCGGGTCGCGGTCGCGGTCGGAGAGGATCGCGTTGATGTTGCGTGTCGCCGTTCCCGTCACCGCCCCGCCGGGGCGCCCGAGCGGCGTGCAGGCCTCCCACCAGCCGAACTCGGCGATCACGGTCCCGGCCGGCTGTGTCGGCTCCAGCTTTGCCCGCAGCTTCGCTTCGCCGTCGCGCGTCCGCACGGTCACCCAGTCGCCGGCGACGATGCCACGCGCCTGGGCATCGGCCGGGCTGAGTTCGACCGACGGATCGGGCGCCTTGCGCCTGAGCGAGGCGACATGGCGATGCGAGGAGTGGACGAACCAGCCGGACTTGGCGGTCGAGAGCAGCAATGGCAATTCGGCCGGGCGCCCCGCCGCGCTCGCCGGCTCGACATGGCAAGGCAAGGCCGGATGGCCCAGCGCGAGCAATTGCTCGGAATAGATCTCGACCCGGCGGCTCGCCGTGGGGAAGCCGGCAACGCCGCCCCCCTCGCGGACTGCGGCATATTTGCGCTCGGGATTGCGCTGCGGCACGCGGATGCCACCCGGCGCCGCCCGCAGTTGCGCGACCGTCAAGCCGAGCGGTTCGAGCTGGTGGTTCCAGCCGGCCTCGATCGAGCCGCCGAGGAAGGCCTCGGCATGGCCGAGCCGGCACGCAAGTTCGAAGGCGATATCGTAATCGGCCCGGACCTCGCCGCGCGGCGGCACCATGGCCTGGCGCAGCTGGATGTGCTCGACCGCTTCCTGCGTGATCTCGAAGCCGAGCCGGAGCGCCTCGCGCTCCCAGGGCATGCTCGCCGGCAGGACGATGTCGGCCTGCTCGGCGGTCGGATTCATGAACATGTCGACATGGACATGGAAGTCGAGCGCCTGCAGCGCAGCGCGGTTGCGCCCGGAATCGCCCTGCGACACCACGAAATTGGTGCCGAAGCTCATCAGCGCGCGGACGCGGTAGGGCTCGCCCTCGATCACGGACCGGCAGAAATCGCGGGCGGTGACCCAGCCCTTGCTCGGTGGCCCGAGCGGCAATTCGGCGAGGCCGAGGGCCTTGCGGCGCTGGGATTCCGGCAGCAGGGCATAGTCGTTGACGGTGCGGAAGGGCGGCGCGCTCGTCCAGACATTGCCGCCGATGCGGTCGCTCGCGCCGGTGAGCGCATAGAGCGTGCCGATGGCGCGCTCGATCATGGTCGCATTGGAATGCTGGCCGACGCCGGTCCAGGAGTGATAGGCGAGCCGCGGCGAGCCCTCGAACAGGCCATAGAAACGCGCGAGGTCGTCGATGGCGAGCCCGGTGATCCCGGCGACGTGCTCCGGCGTGAAGGCAGCGGCCTCGCGTGTCAGCAGCCGCATCACGGTGGCGCAGGTGATCGTCCGGCCGTCAGCGCCGCGCAGTTCCGCCTCGCCATCGAGGATGATGTCGTGCGGCCGCTCCAATGCCTCTGCTGTGTCATAGGCCCGCGCTGTGCCGTCCGGGCGCAACAGCACGAAGGCTTCGTTCGCGCCGTCCGGCCAGAGACCCCGCGCCCGCAGCAAGCGCCCGGTCGAAAGGTCGACCAGCATCGGCGCGTTCGTCCATTGCCGGACGAAGGCGTCGTCATCGCTGCGGTTCGTCAGGAGATGGCGGATCGCGCCCATGGCGAGCGCTCCGTCCGCGCCGGGGCGGATGCCGAGCCAGAGATCGGCGCTCTCGCCGGCGCCGCCGCGCTTGGGATCGACCACCGCGACGGTCGCGCCGCGCTTGCGGGCCTGCGCGATCCGGGTCGCCTGCGCCAGCCAGGTCCGCGTCGGATTATGCCCCCAAAGCACGATATTGTCGGCATTGTCGTAATCGGCGGCGCCGATGCCGCGGCCATAGGTCAGGGCCTGGGCGAAGTCCTTGTGCCAGCCGCAGATTTCGACCGCATAGATCAGATTGGGGCTGCCGAAGCAGCGGATGAAACGCTCGACCCATTCGAAGCTGTCGACCATCGGCGTGCCGCTCGGCGTCGTCACCGCGAAGGCGACCGTCTCGGCCCCGGTCTCGCGCCGGATCGTGCCGAGCCGCTCGGCGATCGTGTCGAGCGCCTCCGGCCAGTCGATCTCGACCCAGTCCGGCGTTTCGGCACCGCGCGGCGTGGTGCGTTTCAGCGGCTTTGTGAGCCGCAGCGGGCTGTCGACCAGTTCGGGCGCCGCCCTCCCCTTGGCGCAGAGCGCCGCCCCGGTCGGGTGGGCGGGGTTGGGCGCGACCAGGACGAGACGGCCGTCCCGCACATGGTTCAGCGAACCGCAGCGCGAACGGCATAGGGTGCAATAGCCCTCTTTGATCTCGGCATTCCGCATATCGGACATACAGTAATGTATTACGCGTGACGCGCTACTTCAAGTCAGAGATGCGACTCGCCATATCCGGGCGGATCATGGCAGAGAGCGCGGATAAGGCGGCGCAAGGAGGGGAACGGATGCAGCTGCTCTCGGGAGACGCCAATCTGCGCGAACAGGTCGTCGATCAGCTGCGGATCGCGATCGTGTCAGGCGAAATGCCGCCCGGTGCGGTCTGCTCGGTGCCGTCATTGGCGCGCACGCTCGGGATCTCGACGACGCCGATCCGCGAGGCCTTGCTCCAGCTGACCTCGGACGGGCTGCTCCAGCCGATGCGCAATCGCGGCTTCCGGGTCGTGGATCCCTCGCTCGACGAGCTGCGCGGCATCTTCGAGGTGCGCATGCAGCTCGAAGCCTCCGCCTTCCGCAAGCTGGTCAGGATGGGGGCCAACGACCTCTCGGAACTCGAGGCGCAGGCCGACGCCATCGCCGAATCCGTCGAAACCGGGGACGTGCCGCGCTATCTCGCCGCCGACCGGGCCTTTCATGCGGAGTTGCTGGCGCTCGCCGGCAACGACGTCCTGGCTGACATCGTCCTGCGCTTGCGCGACCGGATGCGGCTCTACGGGATCCGCTCAGCCCACGGCCTCGAGCGGCAGAGAGCGTCCGTGCCCGAACATTACCGTATCATCGAGGTCATCAGGCAGGGGCTGGAGGACGAAGCCGAAGCGTTGATGACCAGCCATGTCATGGCCTGGGAGCCGATCTTCACCGAGGCGATCGCGCAGAGAAACGCGACGTCCGCATAAGACCAGAAGTTCTGCCTCACGCTCAGTATTGAGTGGGCGGGAGGTGTTGACCGCTGGATCGCAAGCGACCGCACTGCATCCAATAGTTGTGCAGTATATCACGAACAACCCCCGATCAGTTGCGGCGACCTGCTGCGAACCACCTGATTTCGCCCTTTATTGAGGGGTGCAGGCGAATGCCGAGACAAGGCATGGGGCCGATTGACGATATAATCAGGGCCCACTTGCGCCTACTCGGCTTGAGAGCGGCGATGACTGGAACCATGGTAGGGCGGGCCATTGGTGTGAGTCAGCAGCAAATCAGCAAGCAAGAGCGCGGACTATCGCAGGTCGCCGTTAGTCAGCTGAAGCTGTTGGCTGAGCTCTATGGCACGACTCTCGTTCGGATCTTAAGGGAAATGGGGCTGGACGACACCAGCCGCAGCGGCTTTGCGGAGCCTGAAGCTACTCCATTTGTAATGGAGCCATCCGAGCCGATGATTATCGATCTCTCGGTGCTCACCGATCCATTGGATCGCCAACACCTGTTACGACACTACCACGCATTGAAACGCCGCTAGGCCGTCTGCTCGCCTGGAACGACAAAACCCCGCCGCTTTAGCGACGGGGTTTATGTATTTGCTATGGATTTGGTTGCGGGGGCCAGCAACCACCGATACCGACACTCGCTGTTGGTGGCGATCTGACTGCAATCAACCGGAGGGGAGCAGCTCGTCAATGCATGCCGGCCTGTGCGTCCGGAGCAGACCAGACGAACTCACCCTTTAAGTTCCGCCGCAAGCTCGGGCAGGATGGTGAAGAGGTCGCCGACAAGGCCGTAATCGGCGATCTGGAAGATCGGGGCCTCCTCGTCCTTGTTGATGGCGACGATGACCTTCGAGTCCTTCATGCCGGCGAGATGCTGGATCGCGCCGGAGATGCCGACGGCGATATAGAGCTCGGGTGCCACGACCTTGCCGGTCTGGCCGACCTGCCAGTCGTTCGGGGCATAGCCGGCATCGACCGCGGCGCGCGAGGCGCCCATCGCGGCGCCGAGCTTGTCGGCCACCGGCTCGATCACCTTGCCGAAATTCTCCGCCGAAGCCAGCGCGCGGCCGCCCGAGATGATGATCTTGGCCGAGGCCAGCTCCGGACGGTCGGACTTGGCGACCTTCTCGCCCTTGAAGGACGAATTGCCGGGGTTCTCGGCGGCCGAGACCGCCTCGACCGCAGCCGAGCCGCCTTCACCCGCCGCCTGGAAGGAGGCGGTGCGGATGGTGAGCAGCTTCTTCGCGTCGGTCGACTGCACCGTCTGGATCGCGTTGCCGGCATAGACCGGGCGCTCGAAGGTGTCGGGCGCGACGATCTTGCTGACATCGGAGACCTGCATCACGTCGAGCAGGGCTGCGACGCGCGGCAGCACGTTCTTGCCGGTCGTGGTCGAGGGCGCGACGATCGCGTCGTAGCCGCCCGCGAGCTTGACGATCAGCGCGGCAAAAGGCTCGGCCAGCGCATGGCCGTAAGCCGCGTCGTCGGCGAGCAGCACCTTCTCGACGCCGGCAAGCTTCGCAGCCGCATCGGCCGCAGCCTTGGCGCCCTCACCCGCGACCAGGATATGCACGGGGCCGCCGAGCTGGGCGGCCGCCGTCAGCGCCTTGGCGGTGGCGTCCTTGATCGAGGCGTTGTCGTGTTCGGCGATCAGCAGCGTGGTCATCAGATCACCCCGGCGGTCTTGAGCTTGGAGACGAGTTCGGCGGCATTAGTCACCTTGACGCCGGCGGAACGGCCGGCCGGCTCCACCGTCTTCAGCACCTTGAGGCGCGGGGCGACATCGACGCCGAGCGTCTCGGCCGAGGTCTCGTCGAGCGGCTTCTTCTTCGCCTTCATGATGTTGGGCAGCGAGGCGTAACGCGGCTCGTTCAGGCGCAGATCGGTGGTCACGATCGCCGGGAGCTTGAGCGAGACCGTCTGCAGGCCGCCATCGACCTCGCGGGTTACGTCGACCGAATCCGCTGATAGCTCGACCTTCGAGGCAAACGTGCCCTGGCCCCAGCCGAGCAGCGCCGCCAGCATCTGGCCGGTCTGGTTGCAGTCGTCATCGATCGCCTGCTTGCCGAGCACGACGAGGCCGGGCGCCTCCTGCTCGACGACCTTCTTCAGGAGCTTGGCGACGGCGAGCGGCTCGACCGTGCCCTCGACCTTGACCAGGATGCCGCGATCGGCGCCCATCGCCAGGCCGGTGCGGATCGTCTCAGCGGCTTGAGCCGGGCCGATCGAGACCACCACGACCTCGCTCGCCTTGCCGGCTTCCTTGAGACGCAACGCCTCTTCGACCGCGATCTCGTCGAACGGGTTCATCGACATCTTCACGTTCGCCAGCTCAACGCCCGAACCGTCAGCCTTCACGCGGATCTTAACATTGTAATCAACCACCCGCTTAACGGGCACTAGAATCTTCATGGGCGTTTCACCTTTGAACCAAAAGGGATTACTTGTCAGTGGTTCACTTGCCGGATCGAGAGCGCTCTCAGGCGATACGTTGAGCAGCAATGGTCAACACATCGCGCGTCTCTTCGATCGAAGCCTTCTCGGCCACAGCGTAGACGGCGATCTCATCGATCACGGAGGTCCCGAGCGCCTCTTCAAAGGACGCCCGCTCCGACCTCTCCCGATGATTTTTCTGACCTTCGTCGCCCAGATTGGAAGAGAAAATGCCAGCGGCGCTGACAGGCAAGAAATCCTCATAGGTAAGCGGCTCGGCCCTGATGTAACCGGCGGCCAGGAGGCTTTCGAGGCTCGCCTTCGGATCGGCACCGCGCTTTCCGGTCGCTGCATAACGGAAATACGCCAGCCCCTGTGTTCTCAGAGCGTCCTCGTCATCCGGGAACTTCTCGAAATGACGCTCGAGCGCCGCCATGTAGTCACCGGCGTTTGACCCATTTGACGTGACCTGAACATCGGCGCGCACCCCGGCAAGCAAATCGTCGTAAAGCTGGCGTCCCTTCGGCGTCAGCGCAGCGCCTCGCTGCTCGATTTCACCGAACCGCGCCGTATGCGTGCCATCCTGCTGGCCGCCATGGCTGCCGCGGAACGAAATCGGCTCCTGCAGCGCCCGGAAGCTGGTCTGCCGAAGCAAGATCGGAACACGGCGTCGCGGCGGACCTTCGATCACCGCTTTCGGAGAAATGCCTTGCGCGGGCATCCCGACCTGGACCGCGTCGATATCGAGCGTCCTCGGCGTGAGATGGTTGATATGCGGACCCTTGAAGCAGACTATATCGGCAACCAGCGGATGAGCTGCCCGAAGCCGGTTGTAGACGTCCACGGAAACCGTCGCGTCGCTGTGCCAGCGGAAGGTTTCGAGCGCCTCGGCGACGAACTGCCGGGCTTGGGCTTCGTTCAAGCCTCCCTGCGCCTCGCACGATCTGATCAGTTCGAGACAAGCTGGCGTAAAGATCGAGCGGCGCGCGAGGATTGCCGTTGCTTCGCTCCGGAGCGTCGCATCCTCAATGAGATCCAATCGCAGGAGCGACGTGAAGACGCGGAACGGATTACGGCGCAAAGCCATTGGATCGATCGGGCGAAACGCCGTCGAATGCACAGGAACGCCTGCGATCGACAGGTCATAGTAGCCAACCGGCTGCATGCCCATGACCGCGAAAAGCCGGCGCATGGTCGAAAGCTCGTCCGCCGTACCGACGCGGATCGCGCCATGGCGCTCGAGATCCAATCGCTCGATCTCGTCATTGGCGATCAGCCGGCCGTCCAGAACGGGATCGGCCCGTCGAGTCCCGACATTCACCTCGCCAACGAGCTTCATCAACGTCCCGTATTGCGGCACCTCTTCGCGATACATGTCGGACATCGCACGGGAAAAGATCGTGCGGACCTCGTCAGGCGACATGAATTTGGGCAATCGGCTCATGGTTTGCGTCCTCTCTCAGCGGTGATCGATGTTGGGCCGGCAGTCACGGATGATCGCGTCCGCCATGACCGAGGCTCGACGGCTGAACCGGTGACGGGAGCACTTCTGACTCTGACTTGCGACACACCGGCTTTGGGGCCTGAGATCGGTCGACAGTCATGCGGGCAAGGTAACGGCCACGCAATTGATGCTTCTTCACAGATTCATTCCAATATGGAATGATGCGCGCATGCTGCTACGCCGGGCCCAAATGCCTTCGCTGCAAGAACTGGCCGCCTTCGAGGCGGCGGGCCGGCATGGCAGCTTCACCCGTGCAGCTGAAGAACTATCCCTGACGCAGAGCGCGGTGAGCAAGCAAATCCGCGAACTGGAAAGCACGCTGGGCGCAACGCTTTTTGAGCGCGTCAAGGGTCGCGTGGTCCTTACCAAGGCGGGGAACGCTTTTCTCGCCTCCGCAAGGAAAATCCTGGCCGATTATGCGAGTTCAGCGCACTCGATCATGGCCTCAGCCGGCAGCGAACGAACGCTGAAAATAGGCGTGCTGCCAACTTTCGCCACCCGCTGGTTGATTCCGCGTCTTCCCGGCTATTTCGCCCGACACCCGATGGTGACGTTTCAACTCGTCACGGAATCCCAGCCATTCGACTTGGCCGAGCGGTCAGCGGACATTGCCATTCATTTCGGACTGCCGAACTGGGCCCACGCGGAAATGACGCATCTCTGGGACGAGGACGTCATCGCCGTCGCCCATGCTTCTTACATCGTCGAGCACGATCTACGCGAACCGGCCGACCTCATGCGGGCGGCGCTGCTGCAGCAGGCGACACGGCCGAATCTCTGGCGCGATTGGTTCGCGGCCGCAGGAGCCGAGCACCCCTCCCCGCAGCGTGGGCCCCTGTTCGACCAGTTCTCCATGGTTGCCGCAGCGGCAGCCGCAGGAATCGGAGTTGGATTGGTGCCTTCCTTCCTGGTCGAACGAGAGCTGGCGGAGGGCGCGCTGACCGCGCTCGAAATGGTCGCTCCGCTCCGGGGCAACGGCTCTTATTTTGCCGTCACACCCATCGGAGGGCAACGGGACCCCGATGTCGCATCGTTCATCGATTGGCTCGCTGCGGAGTCGCGTTCGTCAGCGAGAGCAGATCAGCCAGATCCGGAGAACAACCCGCCCGAGGCTCCAGGCGAAGATCTCAGCGGCTAAAATTCCACTCCCGCAATGTTGTGGCGCAATCCTCCGTCCGCAGCAGCACTGCTATTACGAGTGCGACCGCGACCTCGACGCCATCTCTTTCCAAAACCCGACAGCACGGCAAAATTTACGTTGTTGTACGACCTTGTATGATATACATATCACGACCTTCGAATAGGCACTGAGAAAAGATGGAAATTCAAAGGCTTGCGGGCATTCTCCAGTTAGACAAGGCTGCGGATGTCGCTCTCTATGCTCAAGTCCGGGATTTCATTGCGACAGAGATTATCGAAGGCCGCCTCAGTGAGGGAGAGCGGTTGCCGCCGGTCCGCGCCCTGGCCGAGGCCGCGAATGTCAATGTCATGACGATTGCGCGCGCCTATCGGGAATTGTCAGACCGTGGCCTGATTGCTGGACGGGGTGCACTGGGGACTTTTGTGCAAGGCCCCGCTGAAGAGCCCCCAGCTCCCGCCCCCGCTGCCCCTTCACCTCGAGACACATTGCCGAACGAGGACGGAGACACGTTTCGGCGGATGCTCAAGGTAGGTGACCTGCCCGATATCGTTCCTCTGACCCGGGCCTATCCTGACGCGAGCCTGATCGATACCGGCGCGTTCGAACAGAAAATCGGCCAGATCTTGAAGGCCAAGCCGGAATACGCCTATTCGTACATCGCTCCCGACGGGCTCCCAAACCTGAAGGCGGCCTTCGCGCGCTTCCTCGAAAGACATCGCCAACTACACTGCGACGTCGACGACATGATCGTCACCAGCGGCGGCCAGCAGGGAATTTCCATCACGATCCAGTCCCTGGTCAGCCGCGGGGATACCGTCATCGTCGAGAATCCCACCTATTTCGGCTTACTCGATCTGCTCCGCAATATGGGGGCGAACGCGATCGGCATCGACATGCAACAGGACGGCATGGCGATCGAGCAATTGTCCGAAGTCGTGAGATCGTCCAATGCCAAAGCGATCTTCACGATGCCGACTTATCAGAACCCGACGGGTATCACGACCTCGTTGGAAAAGAGACGGGCGATCCTAGGCATCGGCCGGCGCCACGGCATTCCTATTATCGAGGACGACTGCTTTTCTGAACTCCGGTTCGAAGGTGATTTCATACCGTCGATCAAGTCGCTGTCGGAGCCTGAAGACCTTGTCTATTACATCGTCAGCATGGGGAAAACGCTTATCCCCGGGATGAGGTTGGGTTTTGTATTGGCGCCTCCTGCACGTATGGAGCAGGTCACGGCCTGGAAATCTGTTTCAGACCTTCACACCGCGCCTCTTCTGCAGGATGCTTTTGCGGCCTATCTCGATTCAGCTGAAGCCGAAGCGAATCTGTCCCGCATCAGGAAAGCTTACAAGCCGGTGCTGGATACGGTCATTCAGGGACTTGCTGAAAATCTGCCGGCCGGCTCGACCTTCACGCGGCCGCATGGCGGGCTGAACCTGTGGGTCAAGCTTCCGGCCGCCATAGATCCTGTCGACTTCTTCTACGCCTGCCTGCGCCGGAATGTCGGCATTCTGACAGGCGTTCATCTCACGCCGGAAAAGGCCGACAACACAGGCTTCCGGCTGAGCTACGGCCTTTCCGACAGAGACGCGCTGGGTAAAGCAGTCCGCCAAGTCTGCCGCGCGGCGGCCGATCTTTCCAAGCGCTCGTCCTCACGCTTCCCGGTGATCGTGTAGGCCGGCACAGCCGGCCTACCGCATTATTATTGGCGAGCTGCGGCAGCTGCTGCGGTGCGCTGAAGCGCTGCGACCGTCCCGGTCATGTTGATGGCGTCCATCTGCGCCGGCCCCATCAGCCCGACGCGGAAGGAACGTCCCGCGAACTCACCGACATTGCCGATAACGAAGATCCCGAACTCTTCGAGAAGAATTTTCCGGAACGACTGATCGCTGACACTAGGCGGATAACGCACCGCAATCACAGTGTCGGAGTAGCAATCGCGGCGACCGGCCACCGTGCTTTCATCGATGAGCATCGAAAAGCCGCCGGCCCGAAGGTCATCCATGAAGCGTGTCGCCAGCTGACGGTGAACCGCCCACCACTTTTCCATTCCAAATTGGAATATCTCGCGAAGTGCCGCGCGCAAGGCCAGAACGAGAGTGGTGGGCTGAGTGAATGGCGGGGTGTGGACTCTCTCGATGGAGTGCTTCCATAGTTCCGAGAAATCGAAATATCCCTGCTTTCCCGCAATGGCCGAACGCTGCCGCCAGGCTTTGTCGGAAACCGAGACGACGGCCAAGCCCGGAACAGAGGCAAGGCACTTGTGAGAGCCGGTTGTCTGGATGTCGATTTTCCAGTCGTCGGTTTCCAGTTCGATAGCCCCGGCCGAACAGGCGGTATCGACGAAGAACAGGCCGCCGGCGCGCGCGACAAGCTCCCCGATCTCCCGGACCGGATTTACGAGCCCGGAATTGGTTTCGACATGGACGAGCGTCGTCAGGTCATAGGGGCCTGAACGAAGCGCCTCCTCGACCCTTTGAAGGTCGATGGGGTCGAGGACACCATGCACGAGCCGCGTCACCAGAGCGCCCCGGCGCTCGGCCCATTGAGCGATCAACTCACCCCAATAGCCGTTGATAATGCTGAGCACCTTTGTACCCGGCTCAATGAAGTTGGCGAGGGCAACGTCGATACCCGATCGGATCGAGCCGTGCATCAGGAAGATCTTGCTCCTGGTGCGAAGCACCTTCGCAAGCAGATCGATCGTTTCGTCATGAGCGCTCCAGAACGACTCGATATGAGGCGTCAGGATGCTTGCGTTCTGCGCTTCCAGAACATTTCGCGTGACCTCGATCGGCCCCGTCGACATGTTGAGGACGCGCGTCGGAGGCAGCGGCCAGAGTAAGTCGGGACTGGAGCGCCGCGCGATCGAAACCACTGCGGGACTGCTCATGACTTTACCGCCACGTAGGCGCGCCGGAGCGCGTCGCAGAGCTCGTCGATATGGTCCCTAGTGTGTGCGGTGCTGACATAGGCCTTTGAAAAGTTTTTGTAGATGCCCTTCGCATAAATCTCTTTGTGCATGGCGTCGGAGAGCGGGACGTTTGACCGGCGCACCGCGGCATGGTCGTGGATCGGTTCTTCCGAGAAGTAGAAGTGGAAGATGGGCCCGTCGCCGGTGATCTGCACCTTGGCGCCAAGATCGCGGAAAAGCTTGGCTAGAGCCTGCCGGCCGTATTCCCCGAGATCCGCGATGTAGTCCAAGCCCTTCTCATCGACGAGAATGTCGATGGTGGTATGCGCACATTCGATGCCGATCGGATGGCCGTTGAAGGTGCCGCAATGGAAGCTGTAGTTGTGGCTGTCACTGCGCGGGTCGAGATGCTCCATAAACGCCCGCCGGCCGACGACGGCGGAGAGGGGCAGCCCTCCTCCCAGCGCCTTGCCCAGCGTGGTCAGATCGGGCGTGACGCCATACTTGGCCTGTGCGCCACCCGCGGAAAGACGGAACCCCGAAACGATCTCGTCGAAGATCAAGACCGTGCCCCAGCGATCGCATTCCTGCCTTAGGGTCTCGAGAAAGCCGGGCAGCGGCTTCAAAGTGCGCTGCATCGGTTCGCAGATGACGGCCGCGAACTCGCCCGGATGCTCCGCCATGATCTTCTTGAAGTAAGCGGCATCGTTGAAGGGCAGCACCATCAGGCTGTCCTTAACGCCGGTCTGGATACCCGAGCTGACGGCATAGGGCTCCGGCACCTGTGTCGGCGACATCTCCATCGACCAGACCGCCAAGTCATGATGGCCATGCCAGGCACCATCGAACTTGATGAATTTCTGTCGTCCGGTCGTCGCGCGCGCCAGTCTGAGGGCATGGAACGTCGCCTCTGATCCGCTCGATGCATATCGGACCATCTCTGCGGAGGGGATGTGCTGAACCAGCCGTTCGGCGAGATCGACTGCGCGATCCGCCAGCCCGAAAAACTGGGTCCCGCGCTCGGCCTGGCGCTTGATCGTCTCGACGATGCGCGGATGCGAATGCCCCAGCACGAGCGGACCCGCTCCCAACATGAAGTCCAGATAGCGCCGCCCGTCCGTGTCGAAGACGTGAGCCCCCTCGCCGCGCTCGATCAGAAACTCGATTCCGTCGGGCTGGAGCAGGGAATTGGTTGAGGCGCCCGGGATCAGGTCATAGGCCTTGCGGACCTTTGCCTTCTGCGCCTCGCTTCTCGGAGTGAAATTGTCCATGACTTTGAACCTGTTTCTTACGCGGCGTTGAAACCGACGGCAGTCGTCGCCTGGAACGGGTTGACGCCGCCCGTGATCACGCCGTCGGCATCGCGGGCGAGAACGGCGGGGTTGCCGTATTCGAAGGTCGAGAGCTCTTCCAAGCGCAGATCGATGTCGTAGGCGAGGCTCTTGAGACGGTCGATCGTGGCTTGTGGGAAGCGCGGATCGAGGATCAGCTTGTCGCCCTCGAAATCGAACCTTGGGAAGGATACGGCCTGCTGCGGGGACATGCCGTGATCCATGATCAAGCTTGCGATCTGCAGCTTGGAGGTGACGATCTTCGATCCGCCGGAGGAACCGATCGTCACGATCGACTTCCCGTCGGGGCGGGTGATGTGAAGCGGGCTGATGAAGGACGAAGCGGAGCGCCGACCGGGGCGGATCGAGGTCACCTCGCCCGGAATCGGGGCAAAGCTGATCATGCCGTTGTTCAGCAGCACGCCGGTTTCGGAGCAGATGAAGCTGCCATAGTTGCCGATCACCGTCTCAGTCAGGCTCGCCATTCCGCCTTCGGCGTCAATGGCCGAAATGTGAACGGTGCGGCTTTCACCGGCTGAGCTCACCTTGAACGTCGATTTCGGCCGGCTGTCAGCCAGCTCCTGCGCCGTCTGGCAGGCATAGGCCGACGACAGCAGAACATCCCAGGGTCCCTTGTCGGTGTCGAAATCCTGATAGACCTTGCCCTTGTCCGCCCAGCAGCGCCGCAGGACATCGATCAGGATGCGAAGGCGCTCGGGCGAGTCGGGGGCGTGGGCGCCGACCTCGAAATGCGACAGCGTGTTGAAAACTTGGCCATAGATCACGAAGCCGCTGTACTCGCCCGAGATCTTATGTCCGCGATAGGTCACGGAACGCTGCTTCGAGACGAACGGCTTGTAAGTCGCGAGGTCTTCGAGGGAGACAATACCGCCCTTCTCCTGAACCGCCGCAACGATGCTCTCCGCCACCTTCCCGGTATAGAAAGCCTCGGCGCCGCGATCCGCGATGGCACTAAGCGTTTCAGCCAGAGCGGGCTGCTTGTGGCGATCCGCACGGCCGATCATGTTCGGGCGATAGGGATACTGCCCGTCCCGGAGGAGCATCCGCGCGGTGACAGGGTATTCCTTGATGATATCAAGATGGATGCCGGCCATAAGGCTGCCGTACCAATCCATCTCATATCCGTCTGCCGCCAGGGCGATAGCAGGCTCCAAAACCTTCTTCAGCGGCAGTCTGCCGAAGCGCTTGGAAGCCTCGACGAGACCTGCGACGGATCCAGGGACGGCCACAGCCAGAGCCCCAATCTCGTTGGCAGCATTCTTAACACCCGACCAGCCGAAGAGCCCGCGCTCAGGTTTCCCCTCGATGGGGAACATGTCCGGCTTCGCCGACAGCGGAGTCTGCCACATGTAGTTGATGCCGTGGGCGTCGCCATCTACACCCCGGAAGGTAAAAATGCCGCCACCGCCAATTGTGCTCGCCGCAGGCTGGACGACGCTTTCCGCAAAGGACGCGGCGACGGCGGCATCGACCGCATTTCCGCCCTGCTGCAAGATCGCGCGCCCGGCCTTGGCCGATTCCGGGTGCCGCGACGAAACCATTCCGCCAGAGGCTCGAGCCTCAGTCTTATCGTGCGTCCAATTCGACACGGTCGTGTCTAGAGGCATCTGAATCTCCAAATGTAATAGCGAAGTATTTTTTTGTTGACCGAGCGGGATCCGAGAGATCAGAGTTTCGTTCATTCACCAATATCTTTGGTGGATATAGATCGCCCTGCGCCGCGTGCTGTCTTCCGGCATCCGCATAATGTGGCGAAGCAGGCTCAAAACCTTAATTATGGCCTGCCGCGATAACTTCATACTTAGGTGGCAGACTTGCGCCGCGATTCCATCTTGGCCTCATGAGGGCCGCGTTCGAGGAGTTCGATGGACAACCCGCCGAACGCCTTTGGAAGCCATACGATCGGAGTTCCTCCTGGCGATGCGAGGTTGTCCTTGGCAAGCGGCGCGCCGTTCTCGTCCTCGGGCTGAACTCCGGCGGCGAGAAGCTCGTCGTAAGCATTGGCCATGTCCGGAACCGTATAGCAGAGGCGATAGATCGTTCCCTCGCCCTTGGTATCGAGCAAATCCCTCAAGTTGCCCTTGTACGGCTTGACCAGAAAGAAGCGCTCCGTGCCGCTGAACATGATCACGAAGTCGACATGGAAACCGCCTCGGTTCCACTCGATCTTCTCGGAAGCGACACATTTGAAGACACGCTTGTAATATTCGACCGCCTTGTCGAGGTCCTCGACGACAATGTCGACATGGCTGAACTTGAGATCCATTATTCCTACTCCGTCTTCGCCTGAGCGAATAGCGTCAAAGTCCAGCCGCCATGGTCATCTGGAAGGGGTTCACGCCCGAGCGCAGCTCATCATCCCGGCGCGCGATGCCGCAGGCGTTGCCGAACTCGAATGTCGTGAGATCTTCGCTGCGCCGCTCGACCCGGTGCCCAAGCCGCTCCAGGGCCTCGGCCACCGAAGCGCCATATCGAGCATCGAGAACAACCGCGTCGCCCTCAAGGTCGAGACGAGGATGCGCGATTGAATCCTGCATCGATAGTCCGTGGTCGAGATGATGCAGCAAAGCCTGCAAGACAGCGGGGATGATCTTCCGGCCGCCGGAGGCGCCAAGCGTCGCCACGGCCCGCCCGGAGGCATCATGGACGATGATCGGGCACATGTTCGTCGCGGGCCGCTTACCCGGCGCGATCGAGTTTGTCTGGCCCGGTATCGGGCTGAACGCGATCATTCCGTTGTTGAGGAGCACGCCGTCGTCGGAGGTTACGAGGGAGCCAAAATTTCCAACCACGGTTTCGGTCAACGCGACCATCCCACCGCTGTCGTCGGCTGCCGATATGTGGACGGTACCTTCAGAGCGCGCGCGGCCCGCCCCCTCAACGCCCCTGGCGGCATCGTCGAAGTCGTAAGGGTCGAGACTGGTATCGGGCGCCTTGGCGCGCCGGGGATCGATCGAGCGGGCGAGCTCGGCGGCAAACCCAACATCAGCGAGGCCGCGCCACGGACCCGGAACAACATCGCTGTCGCCGTTGAACCTATCCCGATATGCCCAAGCCAGCTTCAATGCCTCGATCACCAGATGAAGCCGCTGCGGATCGTCCGACGCGAAGCGCGGCATATCGAAGGCGGCCAATATCCCCAATGCGAGCGCGAATGTCGGGGCGCCATACGGCAGGTAGCTGATGGACGCGCCGCGGTATTCCAATCGGGCAGCCGCAGGTGTGCGCACCTTGTATTCAGCGAGATCCCTCTCGCTCAGCGTGCCACCCGCAGCCTTGACGGAAGCGGCGATATTCCTTGCAACGTCGCCCTGGTAAAATGCCGAGGGGCCGTCCGTGGCGATCTTCCTGAGCACCCCGGCTAACTCGGGCTGGCGATGCACATCGGCAGGGCCGATGACCGCGGGACGATAGGCATCGCGGCCGTTTCGCAGGAAGGCGCGCGCCGTAGCGGGGAAAGCGAGCATTTCGTCGGCCAGCACCGACGCCATCAAGGAGTTGTACCAATCGATCTGAAAGCCCTGCTCCGCAGCCGCGATGGCGGGCGCGACAACCTCAGCCCAGGACAGCCGGCCGTACCGCGACACCGCATGATGCAGGCCGGCTATGGAGCCGGGAACGCCCACCGCGGACCCGCCGATCTCGTTGGCCCTTCCCTTGATGCCGCTCCACCCGAACAAGCCGGGGGCTGCCCCGGCTTCTAGTTCGAACATGCCGGGCGAAGCGCCGGCCGGCGCCTGATAGAGGTAGTTGATGGCGGAAACATCGCCCTTCCGGGCGATCAGCATGAGCCCGCCGCCGCCAATCGCGTTCGCGACCGGCTGAACCACGCTGCCGACGAGCGAGGCGGCCACCGCGGCATCGACCGCATTCCCTCCCTTGGCGAGAATCTCCTGCCCGGCCAGCGCAGACAATGGATGCCTCGCAACGACCATCCCCCGCCTGGCCACAGCCTCGCTTTTGGCGTGGGTCCACTCAGAAACATTGGCCATGAAGCCTACTTCCCGATTATCTTGTATTGTTACGTATCTATAACAAAGTAATACGTTGCAATCAAGCTGCTTTTGCGAGATTCCCACCCTCATGTGGCGCAGGCTCGACGATAACCGTGGCATGCGGATCCCAGGACAAGGCGAACTCCTTCGCTTCGAGATCCAGACTCCTGCGCGCAGCATGAGAAATCCTGGCCTGTATCGATCCCAACGCGCTTTCGAAGGTCAGAAGGGTGTCGCTCCCGTGGAATTGATCCTGCACGAGCCTGGCGTGCACAGCGGCACCGTCCGCGCTTGTCGCCCCGACGGAAGCGACCTGAATCCATTCCGGACGAATAGCAACCTTGCCGCCAGCCTGCGCGTGCGGGCCGACATGCAATAGCGCGCCGGATTTCTGATCGCGAAGCGCGCCGGAGCCGGCATGAGTAGAGACGGAGGCGTCGAACACATTGCACTCGCCGACGAACTTGGCGACGAACTCCGTCTTCGGCCGCTCATAGAGCTCGAACGGCGTCCCGACCTGTTCGATGAGGCCGCCGCGCATGATGACGACGCGATCGGCCATGGCCAGGGCTTCGTCCTGGTCATGGGTCACATAGACAAACGTGGTTCCGAGCCGCCGATGGAGATCCTTGAGCTCGGCCTGCATGGCGTCACGCAGGCGCCGGTCAAGCGCCCCCAGCGGCTCGTCGAGAAGCAGAACCGGCGGTGAGTAAACCAGCGCCCGGGCCAAGGCGACGCGCTGCTGCTGCCCGCCTGACAACTCACGCGGGAAGCGGGACTCATATGGCCCCAGATCGACCATGGCCAACGCCTTGTCGACCATCTCGCGGATGGTGGCGGAGGAGAGCCTTCGGATTTCCAGGGGGAAAGCGATATTCTGCCTGACGGACATGTGCGGGAACAGCGCGTATTGCTGAAACACGACGCCGAGATTGCGCTCGAAGGGCGGCGTGGCACGGGACAGCCGCCGACCATCGATCTCGATTTCACCGCTGTCGATATCGGTAAATCCCGCGATCGAACCCAGGAGCGTCGTCTTTCCGCAGCCGCTGGGACCCAGCAGGGCGATGAACTCGCCCTGCTTGATTTCGAGCGAGATCCCGCGCAGCGCCGGAACGTTGCCATAGCTCTTCGAGACGGAGCGCAGAATGAGGTTGCCGCTGGCACCCGGGCGGATGTCATTGTTGTTCTCGGCCATAATCTTCAGGCTCCCTGTTCGAGAGAATTCGGCGCCGCGCTCCGGGCTGACCGGCTGAGCCTCGGGGCAAGTTTAAGCGTTCCAAACACGATCCCGGCGAACAGCATGAGGAGCGTGCCGACGACTGCGAGCTCCGGGCTGATGTTCTGGGACGTACCCGCCCACATCCGCACCGGCAGGGTCGGCAGCGAGGGGCCGGCGATGAACAGCGTGACGACCAGCTCGTCGAAGGATGTGAGGAAGGCGAGCGCAACGGCGGTGAGAACCGACGCCTGCAGCAGCGGAATCTTGATGCGGCGCAGCACTGTCCAGGGTCGCGCGCCGAGGCTCTGCGCGGCCTGATCCAGGCGCGTGTCATAGCTCGCGAGGCCGTTCGCCACGTTGATGAACGTGTAAGGAAGGGCGAAGGCTGCGTGAGCAAGCGCGATCGCGGCCATGTTTCCTACCCAGCCGAGCTGGATGAAGACGCCGTAGATGCCGATGGCCAGAACGATATGAGGCAATGCCAGCGGCCCGATGGCTCCAGCCGCGACCGCCAGCCTCCCGAAGGTCTTCAGGCGCTGCGATTGAAGCGCCAGAAACAAGCCGGCCGACATGGAGATCGCCGTCGAAATCAGCGCAATGCCTAGGCTGTTCCGGGCGGCTGTGAACCACTCGTCCTTGCTGAAGACGACGCGATACCAGTTCAGAGAGAAGCCCTCGCTGGGAAGGGCCAGCAGGCGAAGGGGCTGGAACGATACGAGGATGACGTAGGCGATGGGCAGCAGGAGGATGACCATCGCGAACCAAAGGAAGGCATGAGCGACGCGGGACAAATGCTGCTGAAGCGGCAGGTATGAAACAAGCCGCCCAACCTGTTTCGCAATCCCTCCGGATCGAAGGTTTCGGCCAGGCCGCGCCCGGGAATGAGCCGAAGCGCGCTTTAGCCCGAACGCCGCCTCGAGGGAGATGAACCGGCCGGCGATCACCAGCAGCAACGCGACGACGAGAAGAAGGATCACGGCCAGCGCCGTCGAGCGCTTCCAGTCAAACAACTCGTTGATGAATACGTATATGATCTGGGCGATCGTCGTTTCGCGACTTCCGCCGATGAGCGCCGGCGTGATGAAAAACCCGAGCGAGAGAATGAAGACAAGCAGGATTCCGGCAATGACCCCCGGCAGGGTCTGCGGGACGTATACGCGCAGGAAACCCTCCGCAGGCCGCGCGCCCAGGGCCGCAGCCGCCTGGAGCTGGCGCCGGTCGATCGCCGCCATGGTGGCAAAGACCGGCATAATCATCAGCGGCAGTAGCATATGCGTCATCGCGATGACCAAGCCGGAGAACGTGCCGTTGAGGCCCTGCCGCCCGTAACCGAGCCACGTACTCAGCGCCGCAACGGGTCCGTTGACACCAAGGATTGCAATCCACCCGTAAGTGCGCACGAGGCTTGATGTCAGAAAGGGGACGAGGATCAGAATGCCGACAAACACACGGCCGGCCTTGCCGAGCTTCGTCATCGCGTAAGCCGCCGGATATCCGATCAGAAGGCAGATCAGCGTTACAAAGGCCCCCAGGCGCAAGGTCCGGAACGTGATCGTTCGGATTGACTCGCTCTGCCCGACGGCCAGGTAACTGGAATAGATCGGATCACCGATACTACGCGATACGACAAGCCCCAGCGGAACGATGAACGTAACGAGCAGAAATCCGATGACGAGGGGCCAACCCAGCGCGCCGGCAAGATTAAACTTCGACGTAAGCGCCGAGCTTCGTGACGCGCCGGAATGAACAACTCCGCCTATCACGGTTCTTTCGGTTTGAATGGTCACGTTTCACTTCCACGAGGCAATCGGGAGGCGAACAACGCCGCCTCCCTGTTGACACTTGCTGCCTATGCTATTGAGCCAGCCAATTCACCCAGCGGTCGTTCAATTTGATGAAGTTCTGGTGCCAGTATCCAACGTCGATGAAGCGCTGCTTCTTTACGTTCTCCGGAGCCGTCGGTAGCAATGCGCGATATTTCGGATCGATCATCTCCGCAGACTTCTGATAGGAAGGAGACATGCCCGTCCGCTCCGCAAAGCGGGCGAGCACATCCGGCCTCATGTGGTAGGCAAGCAGAGCAACAGCACCATCGATATTCTTGGCGCCCTTCAGGATAGCGCCGCCATTTCCGGCGATGAAGCCGTCATCGTAAGTGAAGTTGATCTTGATTCCGTCTCGCTTGGCCAGGTAGAGGCGGTTGCTATAGGCCACCGCGTAATCAGTCTCTCCCGTACCGAGATTGTTGATCTGATCGGCACCGGAGGCATTGAAGATCGTCTTGCCCGAGGCCCTGAGCGCACCCAAGCTCTTGAAAGCGAGATCCGCGTCGACCGGGTAGAGCTTGTCTGGGCTGACACCAGCAGCCAGCGCGCCCGCTTCAAGCTGCACGGTCGGCGAGATGCGGTTGAGACCACGGCTCCCGGGAAATTTGGTACGGTCCCAGAATTCGACCCAGCTCTTGGGCAAGGGCAGGTTGTCCTTACCAGCGATAACATAAGAATAGCTGTGAAGTATAAGGTTCGATTTCGAGATGTAGTTCTCGGGAACACCATGATCCCGCGCGATCTTTTCAAGACGCGGGTCCGACACGAGCTGGCCGCGATCGGCGCGCGCAAGCATACCACCTTGATCGAGGCCGATCACCAGATCACCAATGAATTGCCCCGTCTCGGTCGAGGCATTCAGCCGCGTGCAGCAAGAGTCGTCGATGACGACCTTCGCGCCGGTCTCTTTCTCGAAAGGAGCGATGACTAGTTCGCGCGTTGTCTCCAACTGCGTGCCGCCGAACGTATAAAGTACGATCTGCTGTCCTTCGAGCGGCCTGTTGGCCGCACCGGCCATTTGCGGAACGAACGCCAGCAGGGCGGCGAACTTCAACAACGAAACGCTTCTGCGGGTAATGGTTGTCATTTGACCCCTCTTTTTTTGCGGCGATTGCCAGGCGCGTCGACGCTTCCCGGAGCGTCGAAACAAGCAGTTGTCATGCTATGTCTTATTCTTGTATCACGTCAAGCTGATATGTTCTTGCTTGAAGTGCCCGGCGGCACCGGGAGATAACCCGCCGCGATCGTTCTGTCCGGATGAACGCGCCCCACCTGCACCAGACCAAGGAGGCGGCCAGCACCGCCCCCTTGTTTCATGTCCGGATTCTATTGAGCCAACCAGTTCACCCAGCGGTCGTTCAGCTTGATGAAGTTCTGGTGCCAGTATCCGACATCGAGATAGCGCTGCCTCTTTGCATTTTCGGGAGATGTCGGCAGCAAGTCACGATATTTCGAGTCGATCATCTGCGCCGCGCATGTGGATCGGCGTGCAAAAAGAACCCCGTTATGGGGGTGATCGGCGTCTAAAAGGGACCCCCATCTCGATGGTTTAGGTGCGTCGGCTTGGTTGTAGCCAAGCGGCGGGATCGGGATGTTGATTTTG